>OGGQ01000067.1_pt1 | contig 129259 bp, 101 predicted proteins | sample 1571191 | NCBI WGS metagenome assembly OGGQ01 (sample SAMEA2582061, study PRJEB24529) | metagenome | biome: Human gut stool | place: China | collected 2011
CCAAAAGCTCAGGTAAGCCCGGAGCGTTGTACCTCCCAGACTCTCCCGCCCCCGTGCAAGCTCGGAAAGGCGAAAGTTAAGGTAAAAAATTATGCAGAATTACCTAGATAGAAAACAACAGGAATACGAATATGAGTCGGAGCGAACTCAGCCCCCGCGTGCTCTCCCCATATTTTCGCTGCTGAAAACCCGATCAAGGATGCGGTTCCTTGAACACCTGTTGCAGCAACGCTGTAATCCATAATCTCTTTATAAAAAACGCCTGTAGGCAAAGGATCATAATCAGTTCCGTGAGCACTTGGTCGAAAGCGTCCGTTCAATCCTCGCCCTGTATCAGTCTGCCAGCTCCCGACCTTTTCTGATGTTACCCCCGTCCAAGCTCGGAAAAGCTTTTACTACTATAAAATATCTAACTATAGGAGATTGTTATGACCATCCCTCAGCTTCATATGTATGATTTGAAGACTGGCGAGTACACTGGCAGCCGTGATGCCACTCGGCGTCCCAATGGCGAGTATATGCTGGAGGCGACCGGTGCGACGCCCGTTGCTTTGCCTGCCGACATTCCTGCGGGGCACATCGCCCGCTGGACCGGGGACGCGTGGGAGGCGGTGGAAGACCATCGCCAGCATATGGACGAGCGCGGTCGCAAGGAAGGCGGGACGCCTTACTGGCTTCCCGGCGACACGTGGCGTTCCGAGCCCCGGTATACGGAGGAGCTTGGCCCGCTCCCTACGGAGGCGCTTTTGGCGAAGCCGGAAAAGTCGGCCGAGGAGCTGGCGCAAGAAGCGCAGGCGAAGATCAAGGGGCGGCTTGCGGCGCTTGACGCAAAGTACCTGACTCCCCGCACCCTTGCGGGCCTGGCCGTCGGCGACGAGTATGCCCTTGAGCAGTGGCGGGCGCATGAGGCCGAGGCCGAACCGTTCCGGATCCAGCTCGCGGCGCTGTAGACCTGCCTTCCTCCTGTACTGTATGCATTCCGTAAACAATACAGGAGGATCGCAATGGGTTTGCGTTTCGTGGAATATCGCCGTCGGCAATGGGTTCTCAGGTACCGTGATCCGTGGAGCGGCAAGCAGCGCATCAAGAGCTTTTCGACTGAAGGCGAGGCGCGGCAGTTCGAATCCGTACAGGCCGAGATGCATATCCGCGAGCGGGAGCTGATGCGCCGGGCGAAGCGGCGCATGTCTTCGGCATCGGCGACAAAGGCCACGGTCGCGGAGCTCCTTGAGCGGTATGCGGGGACACTGGAAAACCCCACCACAAGGAGCACGACGACGCAGCATGCCGAACCGCTGACGGCCATTTTCGGCCACCGCCGGGCGCACTGCGTCACTTGCGACGATGTGCTGGCCTGGTGCGAAGTGCAGCGCCAGCGCGGGGTGGGGCAGTCCACCGTGCACCGCCGCGTGAGCATCCTGCGGGCGGCGTACGGCTGGGCGGTACGGGCGCGTCTGCTGCTTTCCAACCCGTTGGTATCGCTGCGTATCGCCAAGCCCAAAGCCCAGCGCATCGCGCCGCCGTCCGTCAAGGAGGCGCGCCTGCTGTACGACGCGGCGGCCCCGCATATCCAGCGGGTCATCGTGCTCGGCATGGCGACCGGGGCGCGCATAGGCCCGAGCGAGCTTTTCCGGCTCCGCTGGTCCGATGTGGACGTCGGAACGGGCGTGATCAGGATGCCGAACGCGCACAAGGGGGCGGGGGAGGAATCCCGCGACGTGCCGATCCGGGACGACGTGCTTGGCCTGCTCAGGCGGTGGCACGAGGAGGACAGGCAGACCGGGTGCGCCTATGTCATTGCCTATAAAGGGCGCCCCGTCCGGAGCATTTCCAGCGGCTGGCACAACGCCCTGCGCCGGGCGGGCATCGCGCGGCGCATTAGGCCGTATGACTTGCGGCACGCCTTCGCCTCGCTGGCGCTTGTGTACGGGGCGGACATCAAATGTGTGGCGGAGACTATGGGGCACAAGAACATCACGATGCTCCTGAGCGTCTATCAGCATACCCTTTTCGAACAGCGCAGGCGGGCCGTCAACGCCGCGCCGGGGCTCTTTTCGGGCACGGGCGCGAAACGGGGCAAGAAAAAACGCCTCCCGCCCGGCAGGGGGAAGGAGGCCAGCGCGTTCTTCGAACCGGCCCCGGAACGCCGGGCGGCGCCTCCGCACGACGCGGCGGCCTCATGGGGCGTTGCCGCTTGCGTTTGCGCTGGAACCCGCGCGGCGGACAGGACGGATGCCGGGACTCCGGACGCACGGCAGCCGGACGGAAGCGGGGCGGGATGAGCGGGGATTCCCGGCGGGGTGGCCGTTTTGGCGCGTTGCCCCGCTTGCCTGAAGGTCCTTTGATGCCGGGGAAGCTTGCGGCGGCAGGGGCGGCTTGGGGCTGAACAGCCGCACGCCACATCTTGGAAGCACCCGGGGCCTCCCGCTCAGGGGCCGCATTCGCCTCTTGCCGGGCTTTTCAGCCCCAAGCCGAGCCCTCACGCGGCGGGCCGTATGCCGGAATCCCCACGGCGGCCCGCTCCGCCAATGCGTTCATGCGGTCTTGGTTCGGACAGGGCGGGGCGTCAGCGCCGGGCCGGGGGAGGACAAAGGAGATAGGCAGCCGTCCCCATGCGGGGTCCCCCTCATGCCCCGGCTGGTTTCGCTTGATCCCGCAAGGAGGCGATCAGCACCTGATACAGGCATTCGGGGTCGATCGGTTTGGAGATGTGGCTGTTCATGCCCGCCGACAAGGCCGAAACAACATCTTCATGGAAGGCGTTGGCGGTCATGGCGATGATGGGGATCGCCTGCGATTCCGGCGAATGGGACGCGCGGATGGCGGCCGTTGCCGCGTAGCCGTCCAGCACAGGCATCTGGATATCCATGAGTATGGCGTCGAATGTTCCGGGGGCGGACGCCGTGAAGATGTCCACCGCTATCTGCCCGTTCTCGGCGCATGTGAAGGACACTCCCTTCATTTTGAGGATTTCCTCAGTGATTTCGCGGTTCAGATCGTTGTCTTCCACCAGCAGCACGTGACGGCCGCGCAAACTGGGCGCTTGGCCCTCCGTGCCCGGTTCCAGTTCCGCCGCGGCGGAGGCGGGTTTCTTTTGCGATACGGCGGAGAGCGTATGATAGAGGGCCGAAGAGAAGAGGGGCTTGGAAAGGAACGCGTTTGCCCCGGCCTCGCGCGCCCGCTGTTCGATGGACGTCCAGTCGTAGGCCGTAATAATGATGATCAGGGTTTCCGGCCCAACCACTTCGCGGATGCGGCGCGTGGCCTCGATGCCGTCCATCTCCGGCATTTTCCAGTCGATGAGGCAGACGTCATAGCCGTTGCCCCGTTCGTGGGCGTCCACGACCTGATCGAGCGCCTCCCGCGCCGTCAGGACCCACTTGGCCGCAATGCCCATCCGCCGCAGGATGAGGGCCGCATATTCGCAGGTGTCGAGGTCGTCGTCGACGACGAGCACTTTCATATCCCGCGCTATCTGCTCTTTTTTCTGGATATGGCCGTTGGGGGGGAGCGCAAGCGGGAGCTCGACGGTGAAGCACGAGCCTTCGTGCTCCTTGCTCCGTACCCCGATGGTGCCGTTCATGAGCGTGACAAGGTTGTGCGTGATGGCGAGCCCAAGCCCCGTCCCCCCGTACTTTTGCGAAATGGAACTGTCCGCCTGCTCAAAGGGTTTGAAGAGCCGCTTTTGGAAGGCTTCGCTCAACCCGATGCCGGTATCGCTTACGGTGAAGCGCATCAGCACGCCGCCGTTTTTGCGTTTCTGGCTGACCTCAAGCTTGATGGAGCCGCCTTCAGGCGTGAATTTCCTGGCGTTTGAGAGCAGGTTCAGCAGGATCTGGTTGATGCGCAGGGGGTCCCCCACCAGCCTTTCCTCTTCGATGCCGGACAGCGCCACGCTGAAGTGCTGCCCCTGCGATTCCGTCTGGGGATACATGATGGAGACGATGGAGTCGATCAGATTGGGGAGATCGAACTCCTCGTGGTGGACGGCGAGTTTCCCGCTTTCTATCTTGGACATGTCCAAAACGTCGTTGAGCAGCGACATGAGGTGCTTGGAGGAAAAGCTGATCTTATGGAGGCAGTCGACCACCCGCCCGTGGTTCTGGATATGGGCGGCGGCGATGGTCGCCATCCCGATGATGGCGTTCATGGGGGTGCGGATTTCGTGGCTCATGCGGGAAAGGAAGTCGCGCTTGGCGGTGTTGGCCTGCTGTGCGCTCGCCAGCGCGTCCTTGAGCGTTTGCCGCGTCTTCACCTCGTGGGTGCGATCCGACAGGGACACGACGTACCGGATGGTGCCCGCGTTTTCCTTTACGGGGTACAGATGAAGGTGCATGAAGCGGTCTTCGCCGGTCAGGGTATCCTTCATCGAAAAGTCGCATCCCTTCGGCGCGTCGAACGGTGCCTGTTTGGAGAAGTCGTCAAGCACTTTCTGATTCGCTGCCGAAAGCCGGGAATGCAGGGTGCTGATATCGTTGTTTCCAAGGCCGAGTATGCGGTCGGCGTTTCCGCTGATATACTCTATGCGTTTGTCCCGCACATGATAAATGACGAAGACGTCATCTATACTGTTGCACAGGATATCGAACAGCTTTTCCCGGTATGCGATGGCCTGTCCGGCCTTTTTTTGAAGCCGGTAGAAAAAGAACGCCACGGTCAGGACAACGAGGATGAGGAAAAAGGAACCGGCCGTCGCCATGTTGACGGTAAGGGAAGACTGCCCTACGAATTCACGTATCTTACTGTTGGCAAAAGAGATAACCGTTTTGAGCGAATCCTCAAGCTCGATATAGGCGGGTTCCACATTGGCATCAATATAGGAAAGGATCTCCGTTTTCGAGTGTGAAGGGGAATAGGAAAGCCCTTCCAGCAAGGCATTGTGAAAGGCGTCCGTGGCATTGAAAAGCCTTTCTATATCTTTTTCAGGCCCCAGATACTTTTTTTTAATTTTATCCCTGTCCATATTTATTTTGAGGAAGCGCTCATGGACGATAAGGGCAAGTTTTTTCTTGTCGCTCGTTTCGCTGCTCAGAAGTTTCCGATAAAAGAACTTCGTATCAAGGGCTCGTGAATGTATTTCGCGGGCGGTATTGGATACGGTATAAGGATGTCTGTATGCGGTAGCAACTTTTTCTTTTGTCTCATAGAGCAGGAATGTACTCACTAAACAAAAAATGATAGATACTGCACATATTATCACTATTCCCAGGAATGAATGACGCATATTTTGCATGGAGTCCCCTTGCCCTTCTCCTTGTCTTGTGCCCAATCATCAAAAGTATCATGGCGTTATCTTTTTAATATACACCGTAGCCATGATTTGTGCAACTCGTGAAATAATAAATGTATGAAACATTCCTGAAAAGAATAAAATAGTTTTAATAATAGTGAATTGTTATCCTTTTGGGGAAAGAGGTTGTTTGCCGCACCAAAAGATGCTATGAAATGAAAAACATACTATCCTGATAATGTGATATTTACTGTTTTTGGATAGTGGATATGAAATGGCGGGTCATGTTCTGTCAGCGTGTCTTATTTCCGATATCCGGCAGGAGATGATTGGGTAGAGGGCAAGTTGCCGGGTGCGCGGGGGCCGGGATAGGCCGGAGAGGGGGCCTCCCTTCAGGCCGTGGGGAGTAGGCATGGGATTGCGGGTGTATCTCCGCAAAAGCGCTTGAATGGGGCCGCCCCCGGCGGGGGACGGATGCGGGCCGTGCCCCTGTTCCGGCTTCTTGAGGCTACCCCGGCCCGTGGGGACTGATGGCCGGCGGGTGTACGTCATGCCGCCGTTCCTGAGGGGCACTCCCGCCGTGGGTCCGGACGGGCGGAGTTTGCCCGCTGTCCGGGGAGGGCAGAGAGGGGCTGGCTGCGATCGCCGAAGTGCATCATGCCGCGCACGTCAGCCGTCGGCGTCCACTCTTCCCAGACGTGCTTGATGGCGTCTTGCAGCTCCAAGAAAAAGGAAGCCCCCGCAAGTTCCCTAGGCCGTGGGGTGCGGAGGCTGCATGAGCCTCGCCCTGAGCAAGGGAACGTGCGGGCGCACATTCGGGATGGCAAACCAGAGTGGCGGCAGGGCCATGCTGTGCCGAAGAAGGGCCTCGGGACGCCATCATATGGATAAGACTGGCCGCAAAACGGGCAACCAGTGGTTGACCAAGGCCGGAAACGACAAAGAGGATACATACGCTATGGCATGTATCCTCTTGAAATCTATTGGTGCGCCAGGGAGGAATCGAACCCACGGCCCGCAGCTTAGAAGGCTGCTGCTCTATCCAACTGAGCTACTGGCGCAAATATGACAGCGACAATCTATAAAGCAAGGCTTCCCCGAGGTCAAGCCTGATCTGGCGCGTTTTGCAAGGCTTGGGAAGGGCGGGCGGCATGGCCCGGAGCGGGCGGGCATCCCGGCGAAGAATTCACGGGCGGAAAGGGGCGTCCGCCATTGCTTTCAGGTTGACTGTGGGCTATCCCCTCTGTACGCTTCGGCGCGTTTGGAGTATGGCCTTTACTTTTAGCGAATGAAACCAAGGAAAATTCATGCCCGCATACGGAGATCTCGTTATTATTGTTACCCCCAAGGGGAAGCGGAGCTTGCGCCGCGTTGATGAAAATCAGGACATGCACACGCAGGACGGCATCCTGCGCATGGCCGATGTGGTCGAAGCGCCGTTCGGTTCCGAAGTCTGCACGACGCTCGGCGTGCCGTACCGCATCCAGAAGCCCACGCTGAACGATATCGTCAAGGGCGTCAAACGCCAGACGCAGATCCTCTATCCTAAGGATATCGGGTACATCTGTATGCGTCTCGGCGTGGGGCCGAACCGCACGGTCATCGAAGCGGGCACCGGATCGGGCAGCCTGACCGTGGCCCTGTCGTGGTTCTCCGGCACGACCGGAAAGGTGCATACGTTCGAGGCCAGGGAGGAATTCCACAAGCTCGCCCGGAGGAACCTGGAGTGGGCGGGGGTGGGGCAGAACGTGACCATGCACTGTCAGGACATCGCGGAAGGCTTCGGCGACGTGACCGGCGCGGACGCCCTGTTCCTTGATGTGCGGACGCCGTGGGATTATTTGAAGCACATCCCCGCCGCCGTGACGCCCGGCGCTGCGCTGGCGTTCCTCCTGCCCACCGTGGATCAGGTCGGCAAGCTCCTCCTCGGGCTGGAGCAGGGGCCCTTCGACGACGTCGAAGTCTGCGAAATCCTCGTGCGCCGCTGGAAGCCCATCGCGGATCGCCTGCGCCCCGAAGACCGCATGGTGGCCCATACCGGTTTTCTCATTTTCGCCCGCCATCAGGAACGCTCGGCGAAGTGGGACGAATGCCGCACCGCGTCGCTCGGCACCCGTGAACGCAAGCAGGAAGCCGCGCGCCGTGAGCGTCTGGGGCTGGACGGCATGGAGACGGCCTCCGAACAGATCGACGAATAGCATTCCCATCGTATTATGAAAATAACAATCCAAAATCTTTCCAAGGCATTCGGCGGTCGGGACATCTTCTCCGACTTCTCTCTGGACATCGACTCCGGTGTCCGCTTGTGCGTGTGCGGGCCCAACGGCTGCGGCAAGTCGACGCTCATCCGTATGCTGGCGGACGCCGATGCCCCGGATTCCGGGCGCATCATCATGCCGCGCGGCTGCCGTGTGGGGTACGTGCAGCAGGATCTGGACGAGGCCGTGCTGGACACGCCGCTGCTCGAATGGGTGGTGGACGTCCTGCCGGACTGGCATGACTTCTGGTCCGCATGGGAAGCGGCGGCGGCCTCCAGGGACGAGGCCGCGATCGCGCGCCTCGGTGCGCGGCAGGCCGAGCTTGAGGCCCTGTACGGCTACAATCCCGAGCACAAGGCGCAGGCTGTGCTGTCCGGTCTGGGATTCGACGAGGGCAAGTGGCACCTGCCGATCAAGCAGCTGTCCGGCGGCTGGCGCGAGCGTGCAAAGCTGGCCCGGGTGCTGGTCGCCGGGGCCGACGTCCTGCTGCTCGACGAACCGACCAACCACCTCGACATTGAGGCGGTGGAATGGCTGGAAGATTTCCTCATGGATTACAAGGGGGCGCTGGTCTTCGTGGCCCACGACCGCGTGTTCATGGACCGGATCGGGACGCACGTGCTGTACCTCGGCGGCTCGAAACCTGTTTTTCGCAAGGCGACGTTCAGCCAGTTCGTGGAATTGCAGGAAGAGCTTGAGGAGCAGAGGGAACGCGAGGCCCAGCGCCTGAACGCCGAAATCGAGCGCAAGATGGATTTCGTGCGCCGTTTCGGGGCCAAGGCGACCAAGGCCCGCCAGGCCGGATCGCGCCAGAAGATGGCGAAGAAGCTTGAGAAGGAGTTGGAAGGCTTCCGCCCGGAAGCCAAGCGCAAGGAACTCAGCTTCAAGTGGCCCGAGCCGCCCAAGGCCGACAAGACCATCCTGTCCGTGGCCGATCTCGCGTTCGCCTTCCCGGACGGCGTGAGCCTCTGGCCTCCGCTGACGTTCACGATCTACCGTGGCCAGCGCATCGCCCTCGTGGGGCACAACGGCTGCGGCAAGTCGACGCTGCTCAAAATCCTCGCGGGCCGTCTGGAGCGCAAGGGCGGGACGCAGGTCATGGGCTCGCTGGTCAAGATGGGCTACTACAGCCAGCACCAGACGGAGCTCCTGAACAGCTCGGGCACGGTGCTCGGCGAAATCCGGCGGCTTTCCGATCCCCGGATGACGGAAGAGGAGCTCATGAGTGTCCTCGGGCTGTTCCTGCTCGGGCAGAACTACTTCGACCGGCAGGTGAGCAGCCTGTCCGGCGGCGAGCGCAGCCGCCTCGTGCTGGCGTCGCTGTTCCTCGCGCGCGCCAACTTCCTTGTGCTCGACGAACCCACCAACCATCTGGATCTCGAAAGCCGCGAGGCGCTGGTCGAGGCGCTGAACGCCTTTGACGGGACGCTGCTGATGGTGGCCCACGACCGGTATCTGCTTTCGGAAGTGGCTGACGAGGCGTGGTCGATGGACGGGGACGGGATCACCGTCTATAAGGAAGGGTTCGCCGAATACGACGTTGCGCGGCGCGCGGCGCTGGCGGCGTCCAAGGCCGGGAAGGAAAGGGAGAAGGACGCCGGGCGGAAGGCCGAGGGCCCCGTCCCCGGCAAGGCGCTGGACCGGGAAGAGCTGAAGCGCCTCAAGCGCGAGCAGGCCGAGCAGCGCAATGCCCTCTATAAGAAGATGCGCCCCAAGCAGGAGGCGTATGCCAAGCTGGAAACGCAGCTTGAGGCGTTGCTGACGGAGCAGTCGGACGTCGAGGCCGCGCTGGCCGACCCCGAGGTGTACGCCGACGGGAACAAAACGACGGAACTGCTGAAGAAGTTCAGCCAGTTGAAGGAATCAAGCGAACAGGCGCTGGAGAAGCTCGGCGAACTGGAAGCCGAGCTTGCGGAACTGGAAGCGCAGCGCGCCGCCTTGTCGATGAACGGCGGCGGGGATGAATTGTAGGCGTTCAGCCTGAAGAGTAAGGAGAATCTTGTGGCCAGAGAAATCACCGAGCGCCGCCGGGCCAAGCTGGAACGGGTACTGCGCTGGCGTCAGAAGGATCTGACGCTGGTGTTGGCGAATATTCACGATCCGCATAATGTTTCGGCCATCTACAGGAGCGCCGACGCGTTTGGGGTTGCGGCGCTGCACCTCTATTATACGGATACGGCGTTCCCGGAGCTCGGCAAGAAAAGTTCCGCGTCCGCCCGCAAGTGGGTGGAAAGCGTCCGGCACCGCAGCGCCGAGGAACTGTATGCGGCGCTCAAGGCGGGCGGGCATCAGATCCTCGCCACGAGCTGCACGCCGGAATCGAAGCCCCTCGGGGCCTACGACTTCACGAAGCCCACGGCGGTCATCATGGGCAACGAGCACAGCGGCGTTCCCGCCGAATTGAACTCGCTGGTGGACGGCGAGGTGTACATCCCGATGTACGGCATGATCCAGAGCTTCAACGTCTCCGTCGCCGCGGCCGTCATCCTGTCGGAAGCCTCGCGCCAGCGGGTGCAGGCGGGCATGTACGACCGCCCGAGCTACCCGCCGGACGAGCTCGCCGCCCGCCTCGAGGCATGGATAGAAAAATGAGCCGGGTCTGTCATTGACCTTTCTCCGTTCTATTGGGTAGAAGAGGGGGAAGGCTTGGGGAAAGCGGGTCCCCCGGCCCGATGGGAACGGTCGGAACATGTCCTGCAAGATGGGGAACTTCATGAATCTTCGCGTGTTCGCTTTGCTTGGCGTCCTGCTGCTTGCCGGGTGTTCGGGGCTGTCCGTGCGGCATCTCCCGAGCAATCCGTGGAAAAATGAGGCGTCCCAGAACATCCAGATGCGTTACCTCGCTTTCCAGTATCAGGTGATACCGGTGGGCAATGAGCTTGGAATCGTTGCGGAAGCCTATCCGGTCATCGACAAGCTGCCCGACTGGGCCTCGTGGTACGGCGAGATCATGCTGAGCGTCTACGTTTCGGACGAGTACGGCAGGGTCCTTGCCTCCAAGGACACCGTGCTGGTTCCCCGCCCGCTGAACCGCGAAGCCGGGCTCCCGCTTGAAGTCAGCCTCGATCTGGGGACGAACCGGCATCAGCCGCTTTCGATCTCCTTCGGATACCGTCTGGTGCTTACGGACACGCAGCCCGACGGCACGGCGGGGCGGCGGATGCTGGTATCGGAAAGGGCGCTCGAAAAATAGGCGTTCCGCATATGCCATACGGAAAGGGGCGGGCCGGTGTTGACGGCTTGCCCCTTTTTATGCGAGGAGAGGCGGCTGTTTGTCCCGGCGAGAGGGGCATCGTGATGCCGGGATGCCGTTTTTTGTGAAAACGGCCGTATCGTTTCGGATGGGGAAGGGGGCTCAAAGGGGGCCGGGCAAGGGTTGGAAGGCCGGAAAGCGGCTGGCGGAAGGGTTTTTCGCGGTATCCGGCCCTGATTTTTGCTTGCCAGTGCTCTTATTTTTGAGTAACATTTTCCGATTCCATTGATATGGTCAGTGTTTTTGAGATGCTGTACCTCATACGAGCTTCCCGGTTTCGGCCGGAGGCTCGATTGCGCGTTTTTCCGGCATACCGCGTCCGCCGGAAGGCGCGATGCGGAGGGGGGAGCGTCCTTTGTTCACTTTTAAAAAGCGATATGCGGGGTTCTGAGATGTTCTCATTCATCGTGGTATTGGCTTGCGGGCTGTTCGCCCTCTACTATGCGTATGATACCTCCAAGCGCGTCTTCTCCGCCGGTACCGGCACGGAAGAAATGCAGAAGATTGCCGGCGCTATTCAGGAGGGCGCTCAGGCGTACCTGAACCGTCAGTACAAAACCATCGCCATCGTGGGCGTGATCGTGGCCGTGCTTCTGGCTTGGGCCCTTTCCGGCCTTGTGGCGCTGGGCTTCGTGCTTGGCGCGGTGCTGTCCGGCGTCGCCGGCTACATCGGCATGAACGTTTCCGTGCGTGCCAACATCCGTACCACTGAAGCCGCCCGCCAGGGCATGACCCCCGCCCTCAACGTGGCCTTCCAGGCCGGCGCCGTGACGGGTCTGCTGGTCGTGGGCCTCGGCCTGCTCGGCGTGGTCCTCTACTATGGCCTGCTGACCATGTTCGGCGTGGAACAGAAGACCATGCTTGAAGCCCTCGTGGCCCTCAGCTTCGGCGCTTCCCTCATCTCCATCTTCGCGCGTCTCGGCGGCGGCATCTTCACGAAGGGCGCCGACGTGGGCGCCGACCTCGTGGGCAAGGTCGAAGCCGGCATCCCCGAAGACGACCCGCGCAACCCCGCCGTCATCGCCGACAACGTGGGCGACAACGTGGGCGACTGCGCCGGTATGGCCGCCGACCTCTTTGAAACCTACGCCGTGACCGTGGTCGCCACCATGCTGCTCGCCGCCATCTACTTCACCGGCGAACTCCAGCACCTCATGATGATGTACCCCCTGCTCATCGGCGGCGTGTGCATCCTCGGCTCCGTGTTCGGCACCAAGTACGTCCGCCTCGGCTCCGACAACAACATCATGAAGGCCCTGTACCGTGGTCTGACCGTCGCCGCTCTGGCTTCCGCCGGTCTCATCATCGTCGTGACCTTCCTGCTGTTCTGGGGCGCTCCTGAAATGCAGATCCAGGGCAAGACCTTCGGCGTGGGCAACCTGCTGATGTGCTCCCTGACCGGCCTCGTGATCACCGCCGCGCTGGTGTGGATCACCGAGTACTACACCGCCACCGCGTTCCGCCCCGTCCGCAGCATCGCGCAGGCTTCCACCACCGGCCACGGCACCAACGTCATTCAGGGCCTCGCCGTGTCCATGGAATCCACCGCTCTGCCGGTCATCGTGATCTCCATCGGCATCCTGTTCTCCTACAGCAATGCCGGCCTGTTCGGCATCGCCATCGCCGCGACCACCATGCTCGCCCTCGCCGGCATGATCGTCGCACTTGACGCCTACGGCCCCGTGACCGACAACGCCGGCGGCATCGCCGAAATGTCCAACCTGCCCGGCGACGTCCGCGAAGTCACCGACGCGCTTGACGCCGTGGGCAACACCACCAAGGCCGTGACCAAGGGCTACGCCATCGGTTCCGCCGCGCTCGCCGCTCTGGTGCTGTTCGCTTGCTACACCGAAGACCTCGGCCGCTTCTTCCCCAACCTGAACGTGTCCTTCTCCCTGCAGGATCCCTATGTCCTCGTCGGCCTGTTCATCGGCGGCCTGCTGCCGTACCTGTTCGGCGCCATGGGCATGATGGCCGTGGGCCGCGCCGGTTCCGCCGTCGTGGTTGAAGTGCGCCGCCAGTTCCGCGAAATCCCCGGCATCATGGAAGGCACCGCGAAGCCCAACTACGGCGCCGCCGTGGATATGCTGACCAAGGCTGCCATCCGCGAAATGATCATGCCCTCCATGCTCCCGGTCTTCGCCCCGATCATCGTGTACTTCATCATCGACGCCTTCGGCGGCCAGAGCGCGGCGTTCGCGACCCTCGGCGCCATGCTGATGGGCACCATCGTGACCGGCCTGTTCGTCGCCATCTCCATGACCTCCGGCGGCGGCGCGTGGGACAACGCGAAGAAGTACATTGAAGACGGCCACCACGGCGGCAAGGGTTCCGATGCGCACAAGGCCGCCGTTACCGGCGACACCGTGGGCGACCCCTACAAGGACACCGCTGGCCCGGCTGTTAACCCGATGATCAAGATCATCAATATTGTGGCTCTGCTGCTGCTTCAGGCCCTTGCCTAAGCCTTAGAGTCTCAGGTCCATTATCGCGAAGTGCCCCGGTGGGATTGACCGCCGGGGCGCTTTGTGTTTTTCATACAGGATAGCCATTCAGGAAGGGTCGTCATGCTGCATATCGGGTGTCACTTGTCCAGTTCCAAAGGGTACCGCCACATGGGGGAGGACGCGCTCTCCATCAATGCGGATACGTTCCAGTTTTTTACGCGAAACCCGAGGGGCAGCAAGGCCAAGAAGGCGGACCCCAAGGACGCGGAAGCCCTGCGCGGCCTGATGGAGGAGCACGCCTTCGCGCCCGTTCTGGGGCACGCGCCCTATACGCTGAACGCGTGTGCCCTTGATGAGGGGCTGCGGGCGTTCGCGCGGGACGCCATGCGCGAGGACGTGATGACGCTGGACACGTATCTGCCGCATATGCTGTATAATTTTCATCCCGGCAGCCATGTGGGGCAGGGGATCGACGCGGGCATGGCGCTCATCGTCGAACTGCTGGACGCGATCCTGCGTCCGGAGCAGACCACCCGCGTCCTGCTGGAAACCATGTCCGGCAAGGGGACCGAGGTCGGAAGCCGTTTCGAGGAGCTGGGGCATATCCTCCGCTCGGTATCGCTGGGCGACAAGATGGGCGTGTGCCTCGACACCTGCCACGTCTATTCGGCTGGATATGATATCGTCAACGATCTTGACGGGGTGCTGGAGCAGTTCGACCGGCATGTCGGGCTGGGCAAGCTGTACGCCATCCACCTGAACGACAGCCTGATGCCCTTCGCCAGCCGCAAGGATCGCCACGCCCGCATCGGCGAAGGGACCATCGGGCTGGAGGCGATTGCGCGGATCATCAACCATCCCGCCTTGAGGCACTTGCCGTTCTATCTGGAAACGCCCAATGAGCTTCCCGGCTATGCCCATGAAGTCAGCGTATTGCGGGCCGCATGGATTGAATGACGACGGATGCGGCGGCCCCCACGCCGCCTTGCCCCGGTCGGGTTCGTCCCGCAAAAAGAGGCCAGCCCCCTTGACTTCGCGCTTTCGTGAAGCACTCTATATTTCGTTCACCGTGCGCTTTCGCACCGTCCATTCATCAGGGAGAATCATATGAAATTCACGTATTCCATTCCCACCAAGATCCTGTTCGGCCCCGGCAGCTTCAACGATCTCGCCACGACGCCCCTGCCGGGCAAGAAAGCGCTCGTCGTCATCACCGCCGGAAAATCCATGCGCGCGAACGGCTATCTCGATCGCCTCATCGACATGCTGGACAAGCAGGGCATCGGGCACGCGCTGTTCGACAAGATCCTGCCCAACCCGGTGCTCCGCCATGTCCATGAAGGCGCGGCGCTGGCCCGCGAGCAGGGCTGTGACTTCGTGATCGGCCTTGGCGGCGGCAGCTCCATCGACTCCGCGAAAAGCATTGCGGTCATGGCCAAAAACCCCGGCGACTACTGGGATTACATCTCCGGCGGCTCCGGCAAGGGGCAGCCGCTGGTGAACGGCGCCCTGCCCATCGTGGCGATTGCGACCACGGCGGGCACGGGCACGGAAGCCGACCCGTGGACCGTCATCACCAAAGAGGACACCAACGAGAAGATCGGCTTCGGCTGCGCGGAAACCTTCCCCGTGCTCTCCGTGGTGGACCCGGAAATGATGCTGACCATCCCGGCGCACCTGACCGCCTATCAGGGTTTTGACGCGTTGTTCCACGCCACGGAAGGGTATATCGCGAACGTCGCCACGCCGCTCAGCGACGCCTATGCGCTGAAAAGCATTGAACTCCTCGCCAAATATCTGCCCGCCGCCGTGAAGGACGGATCGGATCTGGAAGCCCGCACGCAGGTGGCGCTGGCAAGCACGCTTTCCGGCATGGTCGAGTCGACCTCCTGCTGCACGTCCGAACACGGCATGGAGCACGCCCTGAGCGCATTCTATCCGAAACTGCCGCACGGCGCGGGGCTGATCATGCTTTCCGAGGCGTACTATTCGTTCTTCGCCGACAAGGCCCCCGAACGGTTCACGGCTATGGCCAAGGCCATGGGCGTGGTGACGGGGCACCTGCCGGAGGCCGAGCGCCCGATGGCGTTCGTCAAGGCGCTTGTGGAATTGCAGAAGGCGTGCGGCGTCGACGGCCTGAAGATGTCCGACTACGGCATTACGAAGGAAGACATGGCCAAGTGCGCGGGCAACGCGCGGCATACGATGGGCGGGCTGTTCGAGCTTGATCCCTACGCGCTGTCGCTCGACGAAACCACGCAGATCATGATGAACGCCTACAAATAAGCGGGCGGGACACACAAAAAAAGCGCGGGCCATACCGCGCTTTTTTTGTGCCCATGCCGGACGTTGCGCCCCTGAACCCTATGGCGGTTCAAAGGGAATCGGTTTCACGGAACGCGCTGAACGGATTCGATCCGTACGGAATTTCTTGAAGGGCAGGGCGATCCCCTTCGGCGGACTTGAGGAAGGAAAAAAGTGTAAGCCTCCCCCTTCCCAACGCCTTCCCGCCCGTCCCCCAACAAGCCGCTAGCGGGTACCGGCTTGTTGCTTTTCGATCCAGACGAGGAGTTGCTTGCAGAAGGTTTCGATGGCCTCTTCCGTGATCTCCTTGCCTTCTGTGATGGTGTATTGGTTCATGAGCAGGGCGGGCGTCGCGTTTGTGAAGCCTTGCCGGGCGATTTCAAGCCCGCAGCCCACGCAGGTGATGCGGGCTTCGACAGCGTGCTGTTTCAGGTGGCGGCGCAATGACCGCTCGGTTTGCGCCATGCGCGGGCCGTTCAGATCCAGAATGCGGATATTGATTTCAGGCTGACTCATCAGAGCGATCCTTCACGTTGAGCGTTTCTCTCCGCTATAGCGCTTCGATGGGGCGTCCGCAACCGTCGGGGCTGGCGGCGGGACTTTCCACGCCGCCAGCCCCGGGATATCAGGCCTCCTGTTCCAAAGCCGGGGATTCGGACAGGGCGGAAACCGCGATCCAGCCTATCCACGAGAAGAGGAAGCCGATGAAGAAGGGCGGGATGCCCGCGGCTACGGAACCGAGCTGCGGCCCCCAGATGGAGGTGGGCCCGTAGGCGATCAGGTACCAGGCGAGGCAGGAGAAGAACCCGCACGCGGCGCTGGCCCATGCTGCCCCGGCGTTGCGGCGTCCGAAGCGCACGAGGGCGACGTAGGGCACCAGCGCCATTGCGCCGACGATGCTCCAGCTGGTGGTGCAGAGCAGGGCGACGAGCTGCCCCTTGATCTGGGCGCAGCCGCCGCTGACGAGCACGCAGATGGCGATGCCGGTGAACCACGAAAGCCGGTTGCTGGGCCGCCCGCGCAGGTCCTCGGACAGGGCGGAAACTGCGATATGGTAGATGCCGGTGGCCGTGGACAGCGAGGCGGAGACGATGGCCAGTACAAAGATGTGCAGGGCGAACTCGGGGAGCAGCATTTGGACGAGCTTGGGCATGACCTGATCGGGGCTGGCGACTTCGGGCAGGATAAGCCGGGAAAGCGCGGCCGCGAAGTAGGCCCCGCCCACGAGTACCGTCAGGATGAACATGGCGAGCGGCGTGGTTTTCTTGAGCTGGCGAGGATCGGCGATGGCGAAATGGCGCTGCATCATCTGCGGCTGGGCCCACACCGCGATGGAGGTCACGACGACCAGCGAGAGGATGAACAGCCCCCGTTCCCCGCCGGACAGGGAGACGAACCCGTTGTTGGCGAGATCGCTGGGGGGAAGGGCCGCCAGCGCCTGCATACCTTCCCACGGGCCGCCGACCTTGGAGAAGATGGCCCCCACGAGCATGAGCATACCCACGAGCATGACGACGCCCTGCATGGCTTCGGTGTAGAGGACGCCGCGCAGTCCGCCGATGAAGACGGTGAGCCCTACGATGATCGCCACCAGCCAGATGAGCGCCCAGACGGGCACGGGGAGGATCTCGGCCAGCAGGAGCGCCGCCCCCTTGATGACCGCCGAACCGTATACGCCGAGGAACAAGGCGAAAACAAAGGCCATCGCCCTTGTCAGGCTGGGCGAGCCGTGGCCGAGGCCGAGCAGCTGCGCCGGGGTGCGCGCGCCGAGGCGTTCCTGCCATTTGCGCGTTGGCCACGCCAGGAAGCGGTAGACGGCCCACGTCCCGAACCAGACGTTGCCCGCGGCCACGAGCAGCATTTGCAGGCCGTAGGCATGGGCGAGGCCGCCGAACCCGACGAGCGCCACCGCCGAGATGTAGGTGGCGACATAGGCGAAGGCCTGCACGCCGAATCCTACGGAGCCGCTGAGCACGGCGTCCTTGCTGCGTCCCTTATGCACCAGAAAGGCGAAGACCGCGAAGTAGCCGGCCCAGAGCAGGATCTCAGTCATGGTTGCGCTCCATCCGGCGTTTCGCCGGTTTCACATTGCGGAGGAGCCCGAACAGGGACATCGAAAAGGACACGAACATGGAAACGAGGGCGACTCCAACGGCTCCATCCATAGGCAGGTTGGTCAGGGCGGCAAGCATCACGGTTTCTCCCGGCGGTAAAAAGGTACAAAAAAAGCCACCGGCCCTTTGAGGTCGGTGGCTTGTCCTTACTGAACAAAGCTCAATGTGCTACGGAACGTCTCATTTACGCACAGCACATCCGATCCGGGGCCAGCAGCTGGTGTCCCGAATAATAATAGTAAAAGTGCGCAAACGAAAAGATCATGGTATAACTCCGTGGAAGAGATGTTCCCACAAAAAGGGAGGCTCCGTCAAGGGGGCGGGGCCGCTTTTTTTGTCATTGCTTTCTTTCCCCGGAACAGGGATGCTGGACAAGCCAATCCCGGAGGCGGGCGAGTTCGGGGAGAAAGCGGGATTCCAGTTCCTTCACGGCGGCTTGGAGCGTTTCCGGCGAGTCGTCCCTCGCAAGCTGGCTCCTGCGCGCGAGCATGTCCATCCAGATGTGCCCGTCGAAGATGATCCGCCTCCGCCACGCGGCGGCGAGGACGGCGGGCGGGGTGGGCGTATCGGGAAGGTGCCCGGATGCCGCAAGATGGTCTTTCATCGCTTTCAGGCCCGCGTCGACGGCAAAACGCATACGGCGCACGGCCCCTTCCTGTTCAAGTCCGGAAAGTGGTGATAATAAAAAGGCTTCTTCCAAACGGCTCAACGTTTGGAGAAAATGTTGCAGAGAAGCCGAAGACGGCGTAAAAAAGGATGGCATCACTTTTCCTCTTGACAAGCCCGTAAAGCGGCTTAAACCGTTATTTCGCGCTGTACATCGGTTTTTCCATAGTGTAGTAGATTACTCGGTTTTCTGGCGTCGATAACGCGTTAGGAAAGCCGTTCATTTTTTGTAGAGCAGATTCGTTACAATGGAAAGGGGAATAGTGAATGAAATCTTCGCATTTGAGGATGCTGCTGCTTCTGGGGGCCTTGGGGCTTGCGTGTTCGCCGGAATCGGCCTTTTCTCAGGAGAAGGCCGCCGCTCAGGCATATGCGGGAAAAACGGTCACGGGGGAAGTGACCGTAAAGCAAACTGTTGAAGATACGTTGCAGTCGCACCGTGGCCTGAAGGTCATGCAGGAGAACCTTGACGTCGTCCGTCATGAGCTCCGCAGGGCCAAGGCGGGGTGGGGCCCGAGCGTCGACGCCGTGGGGCGTACCGGTGCCAGCCGGTTGAGCAATACGACGACGCGCCCTTTGAACGCCGATAAGGACATGTACGGGGCCAACAGCATCAGCCTTACGCTCACGCAGCCGCTGTGGGACGGTTTCGCCACGCGCAGCCGTGTCCGCACGGGCGAAGCGACGGTCGATTCCATGACCTACCGCGTCCTCGACAACGCCACGTCGTTCGCCCTGGACGCCATCATTGCCCATGTGGACCTGCTCCGCCGCCGCGAGATCCTGCAGCTTGCCAAGGATAATGTGAGGCAGCACGTGGAGATCCTGGACTCCCAGAAGGAGCGCGTGGAACTCGGGGCCGGCTCCTCCGCCGACGTGACCCAGACCAAAGGCCGCCTGGCCCGCGCCCAGAGCACGCTCACCGATGCCGAGGCCTCGCTCCGGGAAGGTGAGGCTTCCTACATCCGTTTGACCGGGAAGCCCGTGCCCGCTTCGCTGGCTGAAGTGTATGTCCCGGAACCCATGTATACCGGTTATGACGCCGTGATGGAGGTCGCCGACAAGAACAACCCGAAGCTGAAGGCCTATATGTCCGACATCAAGGCCGCGCGCGGGGAAAAGGAACTGGCCGAATCCGCCTACCATCCCAAAATCAATTTTGAAGTCGGCCCCTCCTACTCCGACCGCAGCGGCCCCGGCAGCCAGTGGACTTCCGGCGTGGACGCCGGGCTTGTCATGCGCTGGAACCTGTTCAACAGCGGGGCGGACAAGGCCGGAACCGAAGCCGCCGAGTCGCGCACGAGGATGGCCACGGAGACGCTGTATAATTTCCACGACGAACTGGCTCTGGAAATCGAAAATACATGGACCCGGTATCTGGCGGCCAAGGAACAGAAGAAGTATTATGAGGAAGCCATCGGCTACAACACGGCGACGCGCGACGCGTATCTCGAGCAGTTCAAGCTGGGCGAAAGAAGCCTGCTCGACGTGCTTGATGCGGAAAGCGAGCTTTTCAACTCGTCCACGCAGTACACGACAGCCAATGGCAACGTGGTTGTAGGCGCGTACAGACTGTATGCCCTCACGGGCATGCTGCTTCCCGAACTGGGCATCAAGGAAGATCCGCTTTATGAATCGCCCAGAAATCAGCAGGAAAAGCGCTAGGTTCCTGCGTTGAGAGTGTCCGCATGGCTGATGTGATGCAACCCCCGAAGGGGGGAGAGCCCGATACGCCGGAACAGAAGAAGCCCGTCCCGCTGGTCAACGACGGTTTATCGCCTTCGGACGTGGATTTCATTCCGCCGCTGGTGCACAGTTTGGTTACGTTGCTGCGGCTTCGCGGCAAGTCCGTTTCCACGGCGTTTCTGATGGCGGGGTTGGCCGGGACGGGGCGTGTCTCCCCCGGGGCCTGCCTGCACGCGGCAAAGCGTGCGGGGCTTGAAGGGAAGATCGTTTATCGGAAGAGCCTTCAGGACATTTCCACGCTGGTGCTTCCGTGTATCCTTCTGTTGTCCCGTGACCGCTCGTGCGTCCTGACGTCCCTGGATGACGGCAAGGCGGGAGTGATTTTCCCGGAAACGGGGGAGGGCGTGCAGCCCGTCCCCCTTCAGATGCTGGCGGACGAGTACACGGGATACGCCATTTTCGCCACGCGCGAGGCCCGGCTTGACCAGCGGGCCGACCGCATCCGGCTCCTCAAGGGGAAGCGCTGGTTCTGGGACGTCCTGCTCTACTACATGCCGATTTATCGGCATGTGGCCTTCGCCAGCGTGGTCATCAACCTGATCGGCGTCATCAGCCCCCTGTTCGTGATGAACGTGTACGACCGCGTGATTCCCAACAACGCGGTGGATACGCTCTGGGTGTTGGCCATAGGCATCCTGATAGCCTACCTTTTCGATTTCCTGCTGCGCAACCTGCGCAGTTACTTCGTCGACGTGGCGGGCCGCAACGCGGACGTCGTGCTTTCCAGCCGTCTGGTGCAGAAAGTGCTGACCATGCGGCTGGACGCCAAGCCCGAATCGACCGGCGCGCTGGTCAACAACCTGCGTGAATTCGAGTCGTTGCGCGAATTTTTCAGCTCCTCGACGCTTCTGGCGTTCATCGACCTGCCGTTCCTTGTGGTGGCTTTGCTCCTGCTGGGATATATCGGCGGGCCGCTGGTGATTCTGCCGCTGTGCGCCATTCCCGTGCTTATCATTACGGGCATCGTGCTGCAGGAGGCTGGCAAGCGCACGGCGGAGCAGGGCTATAAGCAGAACATGCAGAAGAATGCGCTGCTTGTCGAACTGGTCAACGGGCTGGAGACTCTCAAGGCGTGCATGGCCGAAAGCCGGATGCTGCACCTCTGGGAACAGGTGGTCGGCGTTTCGGCCAAAGCCGGCAGCGTGGCCAAAAAATACAACAATCTCGCCATCACCATCTCTACGCTGGTCACGCAGGCCGTGTCCGTGGGCATGGTCATCTGGGGCGTCTATCGGATTGCCGACGGCACCATGACGATGGGCGGGCTCATCGGCTCGAACATTCTGGTGGGCCGGGCAATGGCCCCGCTGATGCAGATCGCGAGCCTCCTCACCAGACTGCAAAATTCCCGCATGTCCCTGCAGGCGCTCGATCTGCTGATGCAGCTTCCCTCCGAAGGCCAGAACGACAACGAGTACGTGGAGTTCGGCAAGCTGGACGCCTCGTTCTCGTTTGAGGATCTGGCGTTTGCCTACCCCGGCGCCGAACGTCTGGCCCTCACGGACATTTCCGTGTTCATCAAGCCCGGCGAGAAGGTCGGCGTCGTCGGGCGGATGGGGTCCGGCAAGTCCACGCTCGGCAAGATGCTGATCGGGCTGTACCAGCCCCGGGACGGCGCCGTGAAATTCGGCGGCGTGGACATCAGGCAGCTTGCCGAAGCGGACCTCCGGGGCAGGGTCGGTTTCCTGCCGCAGGACGTGGTGCTCTTTTACGGTACGATCCGGGATAACATCGCGCTCGGCGATCCCACCATCAACGACCAGATGATCCTGCGGGCGTCTACGCTGGCGGGCGTGACGGAGTTCATCCGTTCCAACCCGGCCGGGTTCGGGGCGCAGGTCGGCGAGCGGGGCATGTCCCTGTCCGGCGGCCAGCGCCAGGCCGTGGCCCTGGCCCGCGCGCTGGTGCGGGACCCGGACATCCTGATCCTCGACGAGCCGACCAGCAACATGGACAATGCGTCCGAGCAGATGATCAAAAACCGCCTCAAAGCGGTGATGGGCAACAAGACGCTGGTCCTGATCACGCACCGGCTGAGCATGTTGGAACTCGTGGACAGGCTCATCGTTATGGAAGGTGGGCGTATCATTGCGGATGGTCCGAAGAACGAAGTGTTGCGCCGCCTGCGCGAGCAGCCCGCGCCCCGGACCGAACAGTAAGGATTGAGTCATGCCGCAGCAACCTGAAAAACCGCAACAGCCTCAACTCCCAAACGATACCCGCACCCAGGCCATCGGTTCGGAGGAGCTCCCCTACGTCAACGAGGTGGAAGCCGCACTGGCGCGCAAGCCGCGCCTCGGGGCGCGCTTCCTTTCATTGGCTGTCGGCCTCTTTTTCCTCATTTTGGGCATCTGGGCGAACTTTGCCGAAATCGATGAGGTGACCCACGCCAACGGGCAGGTCATTTCGTCGCAGCGCACGCAGATCATCCAGAACCTTGAAGGCGGTATCCTGGGGGCCGTCCTGGTCGGTGAAGGGGAAATCGTTGAAAAGGGCACGCCGCTTGCGCAGCTCGACAACAAACTTGCCGAGAGCCAATACCGCGACGCCCAGAACAGGATCTTGGAGAACGAGCTTTCGATCATCCGCCTCGACGCCGAGCTGAAAGGCGAATCGCCCGCCTTCCCGGAAGAACTGTCGGTTTCGCACCCGCAGGCCATCGCTGACCAGATGGCCATCTTCCATGCCCGCGAACAGCAGCAGAACGCCGAAATGGGCCTGCTGCAATCGCAGTATGAGCAGCGCTCGCGCGAAGTCGAAGAACTGACCGGCAGGAAACGCCAGACCGAACGCAGCCTTGCGCTTGCCGTTGAACAGCGGAACATCGCCGCGCCGCTGATGCAGCGCAAGATTTATTCCCGCGTCGACTACCTGGGGCTTGAGCAGAAGGTCGTGTCGCTGCAAGGCGATATCGAATCGCTGGCGTCTTCCATCCCCAAGGCGCAGGCCGCCGCCGAAGAGGCGAAGCAGCGTTTGACGTTGCGCAAGGCGGAAATGGAAGCGGAAATCAACGCCGAAATCAGCAAGCGCCGCACGGAACTCAATTCGCTGAAGGAAACCCTTGCCGCCGGCGGCGACCGGGTGACGCGGACGGAATTGAAATCCCCCGTCCGGGGTACCGTCAAGCAGATTTACATCAACACGGTGGGCGGCGTCGTCAAACCCGGCGAAGCAATCATGGAAATTGTGCCGCTTGACGATACTCTGTTGGTCGAGGCCCGGGTTCGTCCCGCGGACGTGGCCTTCCTCCATCCGGGGCAGAAGGCGATGGTCAAGATTTCCGCGTACGATTTTTCCATCTACGGGGGGCTTGAGGCCGATCTCGAGCAGATCAGCGCCGATACGATTGAGGACAAGCGCGGCGAGTTCTTCTACCTGGTCAAGGTCCGCACGCACAAGAACGCCATTTCGTACCGCAAGGAGCAGTTGCCGATCATCCCCGGCATGGTGACGACCGTGGATATCCTGACGGGCAAGAAGACGGTTCTCGACTATATTTTGAAGCCGATTTTGAAGGCCCGGCAGAACGCCTTGCGGGAAAGGTAAATGATCCTCTGGAGGTGGCTTCGTGTCCTCGCGGGCCTGCTTGCAGTAAGTATTTTCGTCGGATTGCCGTATCCCGGCGCGTTTGCTGCGGATGATGACGACGAAATACTCCTCAAGCGGAGTTCCGTCGGTTCGCTTCTGTCGAACAGGAACAAGGCGGAGGGTGCCCGGGTTGCGGCGCCGTCCGACCCGCCTCCAGCCGTAACCCCGGCCGAGCCCGCGCGGGAACCGGAGGCGCAGGCGGCCCCGGCTGGAAAGCGGGGAGAGGGCGGCCCCATACGGCTGTTCGGGACGCTGGAGATGCGGAGCAAGATAGGGAAGATGCCGAAATGGACCTCCGTTCTGGAAAAGGAGAGGAAGAATCCGGGATACGTGGCTAACCGGCAGTTCCCCGGGCAGGGCGCATGGAAGGACATCAAGGCGAAGCTGTCGGGCATGTCCCCGCTTGAGCAGGTGAAGGCCGTGAACGTGTTGATCAACAGATGGCCTTACCGAACCGATATGGATGTATGGGGCGTCATGGACTATTGGGAGACGCCCGTGGAGTTCTTTCAAAAGTCGGGCGACTGCGAGGATTTCGCCATTGCCAAGTATTTCGCGTTGCGCGACCTGGGCTTTCCCGCTTCCCAGATGCGGATTGTCGTGCTGAAGGATACGCTTCGCAACCTCGACCATGCCGTCACCGCCGTCTACCTGGACGGGGACGCATGGATACTCGACAATTTGAGCAACGCGGTCTTGTCGCACAAACGGCTTTCGCATTATCGGCCGCAATTTTCAGTGAACGAGGAGTACCGGTGGGCGCATTTGACGCCTTCCGCTCCTAAAAAGACGGGCCGTTAGCCCGTCGGGCTCCGGCTGGAACGTGTAGTGAACGACCATGCAGACGAGTGGAACGGATAAAGAGAGGGGCGTTATGGAACAAGTCATTCCCCAGTCTAAGGTGGGAAACAAGTCCGCGGCGTACAGGCGCATGGGCTGGTTTATGGCCGTCATTCTTGTGCTTGTGCTGTGCGCTGCGGGCAGTCTGGCATGGTTCAACATCAACATGGCGGAAACGTCCCTCAAACAGGATGTGGAGCGCCGCCTGCAATTTACGGCCCAGAACAAGGCCAACGCGCTTTCGCTTTGGTTCAACTCCATGCAGAATCAGGCCAACCGGCTGATCAGCGCGGATCTTTTCCGGCTGTTCGCCTCGGAAGTCAACGGGCTGGGCAATGATCTCTCCCCGCTCCTGAAAGCCTCCGGGGACAGCCCCTCCGGGAACGACGACCTGTCGCAGCTGGCCTCCCAGCTTCCGCTCATGAAGAACCTTTTGCAGGAATTCATTTCCTATTCCGGATTCCTGCGCGCCCGTATCACCAATGCGGACGCCCAGACGTACCTTTCCACGGACGTCACGCCCCCGGCGCTCTCGCTGGAACAGCAGCAGGGCATCCGGCAGGCGGTCGAGTCGGGCAAGTTGGGCATCCTGCCCGTGCGCAAGACCAGCAATGGGCTGGTCCTTGATTTGGTCGTTCCCATCTTCGCCCCCCAGTATGTTGAAAACCGCTCGGAAAAGCCGGTGGCTACGCTTCTGCTGTCTCTGATGGTTTCTTCCCGCCTCGGTGAAACGATTGATACGGCGAAGGGCGAGAGCTCGTTCGGCGTTACCCACGTTTTCCAGATCGTCGGAACCAAGCTGCAAGATCTTTTGCCCCTGTCCGCGGATATCCAGAATTTGCCCGACTGGCAGCTGGGGCAGAACGACAGCCTGCCGTTCGGGATCCGGGGAGGGGAGGCCGGCTCGCCTGATGAAGTATACAGCATCGGCGTAAAGGTTCCCGAGCTGCCGTGGCTGGTCGTGCAGGAAGTGCCGGTGGCGGCCGCGCTCAAGCCCTTCCTGGCGCAGCGCAATGCGATCGTCATATGGGCGGTCATTGCGGTCGTGGTCGTGCTGCTGGCCCTGCTGGCCGTCTGGTGGTGGCTCGTGGGGCGCAACGCCCGGAATGTGAGCGCCGAACTGCTCCAGTTGTATCAGATTTCCAATCAGCAGAAGCAGCTCCTCGACGGCATCAACAGCGCGCTTGTGGACGGCATCGTCCTGACCGACAAGGGCGGTATGGTCCAGTATGCCAACCAGGCGTTCGCGCGTATGGTTGGGCGTTCCGACGAAGAGCTTGTGGGCATGGATTGCGCGGCGATTTTTGGCTATGACACCGCCTTGCGGCTGTATAAGCAGCTGGACGTGGCCATCCAAAGCGAGCAGTCTTTCATGTTCAAGGACGTGATGTGGCTGCAGTCGAAGAAGTACCACTATCAGATCACGTGCTCGCCGTACCGCAACGAAAGCGGCGTGATCACCGGTACGGTTTCGGTGTTCCGCGACATCACGCAGCTTGTCGATGCGCAGGAGCGCAACCAGCGTATGGTCCGGCAGACCATCGCCGCGTTCATGCACGCCATCGAGGCCGTCGACCCGTATTTGGGCGGCCAGTCCTCGTATATGGCGAACCTGGGCGGCGATTTGGTCAAGACCCTCGGCCTCAGCGAGGAAGACGAGAGCACCGTCCGCACGGCTGCCAGCCTGTCGCAGATCGGCAAGATGCAGTTGCCCCGCGAGCTGCTGACCAAGCCCGGCGCCTTCACGCCGGAAGAGCGTCAGGCTATGGAGCGGCATGTGGAATATGCCCGGGAGACCTTGAAGAACATCAACTTCGAACTGCCCGTCGTGGAAGCCATTTCCCAGATGAACGAGTTTATGGACGGTTCCGGGTATCCCGAAAAGCTGCACGGGGACGAGATCGGCATTTGCGGCCGTATCCTGTCGGTTGCGAACACGTTCTGCGCGCTGATCCGGCCCCGCTCGTATCGTAACGCCAAGTCCGTGGACGTGGCCCTGAACATTCTGGAATCCGAATCGGCTAAGTATGATCAACATGTTGTGCACGCGTTGCGTGAATACTTGAAGACGCCTGCGGGGGAAAAGTTCGTCAGAAGCCTTGCTGACGAAAACGCCTGACGAGGCGATACCAAAGGGACCGGTGTGGGCTATGCGCATCCTTTTTCTGCATCATACGTTTCCAGGGCCGTTTCGGCAGTTGGCGGCGCGCTTGGGTGGGCTTCCCGGCAATGAAATCGTGTTCCTTTCGGAGCGGAGCAGGCGGGATGTGTGGATTCCCGGCGTTCGGAATCTGACGGTTTCCGGCGTCCAGCCGGTTATGGCGAAGGACAGGGCCGAGCGGGAATTGCTGCAGATGATGCGCTACGGTTCACGTTTTGCCAATGCGCTGTTGAAGCTGCAACAGGGCGGCTTTGAACCGGATATCGTCTACGCCCATCCCCGATGGGGATGCAGTTTTTTCGCGCAGGATATTTTCCCTCAGGCGTTCCATGCCGTGTATGCGGAATGGTATTATACAAAAGGGGCCAATTACACCTTTTTCACGCAAGGGGCGGCCCGGCCCGCCGTGGAGTTTGCCCAGAGCCGCGTCCGTAACCTCTGCCAGCTCAATGCCCTTGCGGAATGCGATCTGGTGGTCACGGCCACGAGCTGGCAAAAAAAGCAGTATCCGCAACAGATTGCACAACATATTCACGTGATCCACGAAGGCGTGGACACGGATTTCTTTTCCCCGAAGCCCGAGCGCTTCCGTATCGAGGGATGTGATCTTTCCACCGTCAAGGAACTGGTGACGTTTTCGGGCCGGGGGCTGGAGCCTTTTCGTGGTTTCCCCCAGTTTTACAGGAGTTTGCCCCGGTTGCTCGCGGCGCGTCCCGAGTGCCATGTACTGATCATGGCGTCGGAGCGGCAGGGGAGCGACGAGACCGTTTCGCTGGAGCGCCTGCGGGAAGAGGTACCTGTCGATTCCCGCCGTGTCCATTTCGTGGGGTTCCGCCCTTACGAGGAGTATCGGCTGTTGTTGCGGGCTTCCACGGTGCATGTGTATTTTACGGCACCGTTCGCGCTTTCGGCGGGGCTGTTCGAATCCATGAGCTGCGGCTGCCTGCTGGTCAGTTCGGATACGGAACCTGTCCGGGAAGTGGTCAGGCACGGCGAAAACGGGTTCCTGTGTGACTTCTGGGATCACGACATGCTTGCGGATATGACGACGGAGCTGTTGGCCCGCTCGGATGCCATGGGCCCGGTGAGAGCGGCTGCCCGCCAGAGCATTGTGGAGGAATATAACCTGAAAGTGCAGATTCCGCGCCACATGGACTTGCTCCTGTCGACGTATGCCGACTGGAAAAAAGCTCGGCAGACATCGTAGATAAGGAAGGCTCCCCCATAAAGGAGCCTTTTTTGTCGCTTTTGCGGGGAAAGACATAGTAAAGGGCATTTCAAAATGTTTCTAAGACGAATCTAATGCACCTAGTTTAGTTGAATCAAGGTGTACCCAGAGACGTTCAAAACGGGTCACCAAACGCCGAAAATTACCCGCTTCTTAGTTTCCCTCTGTTTCATATACTGCTTTGTTTTCAGGCCGATTTCGTTCGCGAGCTTTATCGCCAAATTGGAATAGGTTGAAGGAACGGGTAGGGGCTTTTAAACGTCTCCATCAGTTCTCCCGAGCGCATCGGCAATGCGAGCAAGCGTCAGGATGTGGCGTCCTGAATGCTCTCGTTATATCGGGCTTTACTGAGAGTCCGTGTGGATATGCCTGTATTGGCCCTAAGGAAGAGACAAACCAGCAGTGGATCGCCGACAAGCTCTTGACGAGGGGCACGGCATGACCCCGATCACCAGCCTCTAAACCTGGATGTATGGCTATATGCTCGGCATCGTGGCGATGCCCATCAGGGACATGGGAATATAGGAGAAGCCCCCGACCGGAAGGAAGGGGGCTTTCTCATGAGCAGGATAGAATTCCTTACGCTGTGTAATTGCTCAAAAATGAAGCAAGGATGTGTCTAGTCATTTCCTTTTCGGGGGAATTTTGCGCCATTGGGTATGGATGGGATGCCACGATTCGCTCGCACACTCTTTTGGCACATACCCATCCCATTTTTACCTATCTCTTATCCACCACATCATTTCTATTAATAAAACAAATAGATGCCATCCGGATGACGGATTTCTCCGCGTTTTCGCAAGCCCTCGGCGTGTTGACAGCCAGCTTTGATTTTGTTCACCTTTATTTTAGATAACATACTATAAACAAAGATATTTTTAATAGATAACTGCATATTTATAGCTCTGTGAAAGCATGTGTAGCCCGTAGTACGTCGATATTTCGACTCCTGCGGGCTCTCTGTACACAAAAATGCACATAAAAGCATTTTTTGTGTATTTTTTGTAACTTCAAAAATATTTTTTAAGGAGAAAAAACGATGCCCTAATCAATATAATGAAATGAAATTTATTCACTTTTTATTTTGAGTCAAAGAGATGAAGAACATTTCACTCTACGTTGACAGAAAAGGAACCATTTTCCATACACTCAAAACAAAGAGGGAACTATGTCTTTTGGAAAGCGGCTTAAATCTCTTTTGGCAAAAAAGCGTCAATCTCAAATGGATTTCGCTTTGCGTCTGGGTATAACCCGCTCCCGGCTCTGCAACTATATCAATGACAGGAGCGAGCCGGACTATGCGACGCTTTGCACTATAGCCGAAGCGCTGCAGGTGAGCGTGGACTATCTTCTTGGCCGCAACGGGATACAGGATTCCGATTTTCAGGGAAGCAGAATCTTCTCGGACTTCATTATAGGACGGGAAAAACCCGCTTCGGAGGGGATGACGGTTTGGATTCCCCTGTATCTCTCCCGTTCAGAGACGCTGGAGGAACCTCCGGTCCCCTCCGGGTGGCTGCGCGAAACGAGTTCATTCGTTCAGACTGGAGAATTCCGCCAGCCCTACGCCATCATCGTCGGTGACGACAGCATGGCCCCGGAAATCATGCCCGGTGACATTGCCTATATTCAGCCGTGTTTCATCTACCATCCGTTCATGGAACAGAACTTGGGCAGGGATCTGTTTGGCGTGCGCCTTGATGCGGGCGATGCCGTGGGTACGTCCCTGAAGCGGTGCTGCGTCCAGAGCAACCTGCTCATCTTTTATTCGAACAATGTGAAATACTCCCCGGTCATTCTGGACATGAACAAAATCCTTTTCGTCCCGCTGATCGGCAAGGTCGTCTCCATCTGGAGGAGCTATCTGGACAGCGACATGCTGGAGCGCATTCGGGAGGCCGACGATGATTGATGTCATTCCCCTATCCGCATGTCATACGGAACAGTACGGCACCATCAGCGTGACGAGCCTTCTGTCTTTCAACAACTACTTCGATCCCCGCAATGCCGCGTTCGGTTCTCTGCTCGTGTTCAATGACTACCGGGTTCCCCCGGCGGCCGGGTTCAAGATGCATCCCCATCATAACTGCGAGCAGCTTTTCTTCGTCGTCGAGGGGACGCAGAAGTGCGTAGATACCCTGAACAATTCGCTTGTGCTCAAGCCTGTGACCGTGCAGCGCGTTACGGCCGGGACCGGCTATGCCCTTCAATATGGCCGCCAACGAAGTGCTGGCGAACCGGGCCAATGAGATTCTTACCGGATACAAGGGCTCTGATCAGGTTCATCCCAATACCCACGTCAACATGTGCCAGTCCTCCAACGACGTGGTGCCGACCGCCAAGGGGATCGCCATCCATAATGAAGTGGGCCGGGTTCTCAAGGCCGCTGCGCACCTTGAGGCGGCTCTGGACGCCAAGGCCGCGGAGTTCGCCGATGTGGTCAAGATGGGACGTACCTGTTTGCAGGATGCCGTACCGATCACGCTGGGGCAAGAATTTTCCGGTTATGCTGCGGGAATACGTCGGAATCGGCTGTTGCTGGAAAGGGAACGGGCGCGCTGGTGCACCGGCGTGCTCGGCGCCACTGCCGTGGGTACGGGCATGGGATGTATGCCCGGCTTCTCGGAGCATATCTACAAGAACCTTTCAGCCGTCTGCGGGCGTGAGATTCGCCGTGACGCCAATCTGTTCGACGGCCTTCAGGCTTCCGACTCCTTCATCATCCTGCACGCGCACCTGCAAGCTCTCGCCACCGTGGCGGCGAAGGCGGCCCTCGATATCCGCCTGATGGGTTCCAGCCCGCGCGCGGGATTCGGGGACATCGTCATCCCCGCAGTGCAGCCCGGCTCATCCATCATGCCCGGCAAGATCAACCCGGTCATGACGGAAGTGATGATTCTGGCCTGCCACCGCGTAGCGGGCAATCAGGCGGGCGTGGGCTTCGGAGCCTTCTCCGGGGAACTGGACCTCGGCGCCTCCTCCGCCGTGCCGATCCGCAGCATCCTCAACAGTATCGACATCCTGAGCCGCAGCATGGTGCTCTTCGCGGACAAGTGTGTGAAGGGCCTTTCCGCCAATGCCGAAAAATGCCTCCATACGGCCGAACGCTCGACCTCGCTGGCGACGATGGTAAGTGCGCTCTTCGGTTACAAGATCGGCAGCCGTGTGGCCAATCTGGCGTACGAACACAATATTACCTGCCGTGAAGCCGCCGAACGGGAACACCTGCTTTCGCATGAGGCTGCGGACGATCTTTTTGATCTGTTGTCGTTGACCGACGTGAAAAAAACCGAGGCCCTTTTCGCCAAATACGCCGGAATCCGCAACGTCTGATCTTGTCCCCAACGGAAAGAGGGCTGGTTTCCCCCGCTGGCTCTCTTTTTGTCCGCCGGGCCGTCGTTTTCGGAACGCACGGCCCGGATTTGCCTTCAAAGGAGGGAACGATGGAACACCGTTCACCCCGCACTGCTGCGGGCGGCCTCTCTCAAAGGCAAGGCATGGGCATCCTTTTCGGCGTGTACCTGTCCTTCGGCCTGAGCCCGCTGTACTGGAATCTGCTGCACGGGGTTTCGGCCCTCGAAATGGTCAGCCACCGCTCGCTTTGGGGAAGCCTGATCATCGCCGCCTTCATGGTGTGGAAGGGGCAGTTTCCCGCGTTTTTCCGCGCGATCAGGGATCGGCGCGAGATCGCGTTTATCGGTTTGTGCAGCCTCGCCCATCTCTGGAACTGGTGGATATACATATGGGCCGTCACCAACGGCAAGGTGCTCGAATGCAGCATGGGACACTACATCGTCCCTATGATCAGCACGATACTGGGCTTTCTGTTTTTCAGGGAGCGTCCGGGCCGCCTGCAATGGATGGGCATCATCTTCGCAGGGATCGGCGTGCTTATTCTGCTGATGGGATATGGAGCCGTCCCGTGGGCCTCACTGAATGTGGCCCTTTCCGCGGCGTTGTTTGCGTTCTTTCGCAAACGCGCCACGGTCGGAGCCGCTCCCGGTATGCTCATGGAGCTGCTGTTTTCCGCGCCGTTCCTGTGGGGTTACCTGATCTGGCTGGGAGAAAGAGGGGAAGGGCATTTCCTCGCAGGAGGCGCATACATGGATCTGCTGCTCATCGGCTGCGGATTCGTCTCCGCCATTCCCCAATTGGGCCTGAGCCTCGGCATCCGCAGCGTGCCGATGATCTCGCTGGGCATCATGCAATACATTTTGCCGACTACGGTTTTCATGCTCGGCGCATTCGTCATGCGCGAACCCATATCGGCGAGCAAGCTACTGGTGTTCCTGTTCATCTGGGTGGGTGTTGGGTGCTTCCTGTCCGGTACCGTCTTTTCTACCGGAAGAAAAAAGCTCCGGCAGGTAACGGAAATAGGGCGGGTGAAGTATTGAGGAATGAGGGGGGGATTGAGCCCTAAGCCATGACTGGAAGAAGGAAGGATCCTCAGGTGCGCGCTTGTCGAGGACACCGGAGATGGCAGGGGAAGTGGCGGAAACAGAAGTATGCCCCAGTACGCGAAGAAGGAGAAGACAATATTGCCTGTTGCCTTCTCCTTCTTTGTTTTTACTCTAGGCTTTCCGGCACGCCGTAGTCACGTTCGGCGGCGTTGAGCACTGCCCTGACACGGGCGCATGCCTCCTCAGAGAGGGGTTCCGGTTCCCATGTGGCGAGGAGTTCCTTCGCGGCAATGAGAGCGCGGCTTTCCATGTCGAGGTGCCCCGCTTCGTTCCAGCGGTCACGGGTAAGGCGGTCAATGAGTTTGGGCTTTGATTGGATATACATGTTTTCAAAGGTATTCATATGCGCGAGGAAATCACTGCGCGGGCCGACCTCCTTGATCACGTCCACGGAAAGCGTTTCATCGTTCACAACAATGCCATCCATGCTGAAAAGCATCATCTCGGCCATTTCGGCGTCCATCAAGAGCTGGCTGTAGCTGATGGTCATTCCCATCTCCAGCATACCGAGACCATAAATGATGTTGGCACCTGCCAGCATCGGCAACAGTCCGGTCAGCGTCTTTTCATGTCCGCTCTGGGCATCCCCGCATTTGCTGTCCCCCTATCCGCCCGCCGCCCAGGAGGGCAGCTTGTAATAGCGGGCCATAGCCGCGACCCCGGCGTTGAGCACGGCCAGTTCCGGCGTACCCACTACAGCCGCGCCGTAGCGCAAATCCATTGCCGTTGAGGAGCTTCCATAGATGAACTTGGCGCCCCGCCGAGTGGTTTGCGCAAGGACAAGCCCGGCGAGGGCTTCGCAGTTGTGCACGACCAATGCCCCGGCGAGGTTCACCGGAGTGGAGCCCCCCGCCATTCCCATTGAGAGCACGTTGACCGTCGCGCCGTTCCTGGCCGCCGTCATGATGACTTCGCATACGTCCGCCGTCAGTTTGAGTGGGCTGATCGGACAGGTATTGAAGGTCACTGGGCAGCGTTCCTCAAAGTTTTCCTCCCCCACAGCGGCCTTCGCCATATCGATCATGTATTGGGTGAGTTTTCCGTTGCCGCCGCCTGTGAACACATGCTTGGTCGTGTTCATCAGCAGGGCTTCGTAGTTATGCAGTTCAGCCACCTGCTCGGGGTAGTCCTGCGCCCCTGCCATACGTTCGCAAACCGGGATGACGTCGAGGGCGTCCACAACACGGGTGAGCTTCTCGACGTCTTTTTTGGTGGTGTTGCGTACCTCGCCGGTATCGGGATCGATAAGGTACACCGCCTCGCCGAAATTTGTGAACATGACGCGCGTGCTGTCGAGCACCACGTCACGGTCCGGGGTGCGCCCTGCGAGGAGCAGGGTTTCGGGCGCACATGATACGGCATCCGCAACCATCCACTGAGGGAATCTGACGATGTCCTCGTCGATGACGGAAGCACCTGCCTCGACAAGCAGCGCACGGGCTTCGGGCGAGCCGATAAGCACTCCCGTATGCTCCAGCACTTCAAGGGTAGCCCGGTGGATAGCGTCCATCTCGTCCTGCGTGAAGACGTTGAGACTCATCCCGCCGGTGGTGAGGCTACCTGCTTTTTTCCAACGCTGTGCCATATGACCTCCTTGCTGGACTGTGAAGCCTTCCGCAAACAGTGGTATGCGGGAACGGCTAAACTAAAAAAGTATTATTTTATAATATGTTAAAAGATATATTTAAAATATGAAAGATATTTCTGTTTATGATGTGCCTATGCTAGCCTAACGATGGGCCAAGAGCAAGTTCTTTTTAAAATTTTATTTAATCATTTGAAATATAAAAATATTAATATGCATCCTCCCTAAAGAAAACTCTTTTTTCTGGTGAGGTGTGCTTGCAAAAAAAGAGATAGTGATATATTTATCGTGCGTACATATATAAATCAATTCCATTCATATATGACACCGCATTAATAGCCAATAAGATAGAATTATTGAATAAATTTATGTGTACACATGTTTTGCTTGTCCCCTGATGAACACCTTTACGCAGTACGAAGGAGGTTTCCATGCATCGCTTTATGCGATTCCGCACATGACCCAACCAACGCCGTTCAAGGAGGTTCCACGCATTCCCCCAAAAATTGAGGAGCAGTTTTTATGGAAAGCGCCAACGATCCAAAGAAGTTCAGCATTCTTGGCAACTACGACAACAAGATTTTTTGGCCAGTGGCCATCTTGTACGGATGCATTATCGCCTATGCCATCATCGATCCCTCCGGAGCCGGGGCGACCTTCAGTTCCATCCAGCGTTTCATCATTGCGCATTTCAGCTGGCTCATCCTGCTTACCGGAGCGAGTGCCATCTTTTTCTCGGTCTGGATGGCTTGCAGCAGCCGTTTTGCAACAGTGAAGCTCGGTGCGGCGGACGAAAAGCCGGAATTCTCTTTCTTTGCATGGGTCGCCATGCTGTTTTGCGCAGCCCTCGGCACAGGTTTCGTCATCTTCGGGGCTGCCGAGCCGCTCTATCACCTGTTCACCGCCCCCACGGTCATGGATGCCGGGAGCGCTGGGGCCGTTCGGGGCGTCCCCGAGGCCATCCGGCTCTCCGTAGTGAACTGGGGCCTATTCGGCTGGCCGCTGTTCGCCGTCGGTGGATGGGCTATCGGGTATGCGGCCTATCGCCATAATAAACCTCTCCGTACTTCCACCGGGCTCTACGGCCTTCTTGGCGAGCGCTGCAACGATACCCTGGTCAGCAAGGCTGTGGACGTACTCGCCGCCATCGGTACTATCGGCGGCGTATCCATGATGATCGGCCTTGGGGTAGCCTCCATCAGCTACGCTTTTCAGATCCTCTTCGGCATTGAATTGGGCGCGACAGGCAAGTTCTCAATCATGCTTTGCTTCATCCTCACCTACATCATCAGCACGTCCACCGGCCTTGCGCGCGGTATGCGGTATCTCAGCGAATCCAATGGATACATTACCCTTGGCTTGCTCTTTGCGGTGCTCATTCTTGGCGCCACTCCTTTTACTTATGTGATCAACATGATTATGCAGGTCGCGGGAGAATTCCTTTTCCGCTTGCCTCAGAACCTGCTCTGGACGGATGCCGGGAATTTTGAGCCGCGAGAGTGGTCGGGCTCATGGTTCATTTTCTATATCCTATGGAATATTTCGTATGTTCCGTTCACAGGCGGCTTCATCGCCCGTATCTCGCGTGGGCGCACCATGCGTGAATTTGTCTGTGGCACGGTACTTGTACCCCTGTTCATGACTTTGCTGTGGTTCTCCGTATGGGGGAGCAATTCCTGCTATGAACAGCTCAAGGGCTTCCTGCCCCTTTGGGAAACCGTGCAGGGCAGCCCGGAACAGGCCCTCTACATCCTGCTCGGCTCATTCCCGTTTGGCTCGGTGCTGTGCTTCATCGCCTTTATCTGCTTCTGCCTGTTCGCCATCACTACCGCCGACGCCGCTTCCCACTTCATTGCCCAACAGACGACCAACGGCATTGAAGTACCCCGCCTGACCATGCGTGTCTTCTGGGGCTGCACCATCGGGTTTACGGGCATCCTCTTCCAAGTCACGGGAGGCTTTGCGGCCATCAAGTCCCTTGCCATCGCGGCGGCGGCTCCTTTTGTACTTGTTACGTTTGCCTACATCATCTCCATCGTGAAGATGATGAAGCACGACAGGCAACAGGAGGAAACGGAGTAGGCGGGAACGTAGGCGGGGCAGCCCTTCCCAAAGGGGCGGCTGTATCCGCCTGCCATTCCGGTGCGGTTCCCCTTATGGGCTGCCATACTGAAAAGGAGTTTGATATGTCCTATTTCAATAGAGAATTCAAAGTATTGAGCCGTGAACAACTGGAACGGGTCCATGCTCTGACGCTGGACATCCTGCGGGTCAAGGGCGTGTTGTTCCATTCGGAAGTTGCCCGTGAGATCCTCGCGGCACACGGTGCGAAAGTGGACGGAGCGTGTGTCACATTCCCGGCCTCCCTTGTGGATCGTTGCCTTTCGCAATGCCCGGCCGGTTTTGTGTGGCGTGCCCGTGATCCACAAAAAAGCATTTATACGGGAGAAGGGCAGACGGATGTATTCGTCATGCAGGATCATGGCCCGGTCTATGTGCAGGAGCGCCACGGTGAACGCCGTCATGGGACCATGCAGGATGTAATCAATTTTTATAAGCTTGGGCAGACCAGCCGGGTCAATGCCATCGTCGGTCAATGTACCGTCGACCCCCATGAGGTGGATGGACCCAACAAGCATCTGCTCGTCACCCATCAGCTTCTCAGGCATACCGACAAGCCGATCATGTCGTGGCCGGTAGCGACCATTGGAGAGAACGAAAAGGTCTTCAAGATGATCGAAATGGTCATGGGTGAGGGCTACCTCGCTTCCCACTATTTCGTGACGGCTTCCGTGTGCGCCCTTTCGCCGCTTCAGTACGCACAGGAGTCAGCCGACACCATCATAGCCTACGCCCGTGCCAACCAGCCTGTTACCGTGCTCACCGCTCCGATGACAGGAGTGAGCACGCCCATCAGTGACATTGGCGCTCTTGTCGCCCAGAATGCCGAACTCCTTGCGGGCATTGTCCTTGCGCAACTTGTGCAGCCCGGTGTTCCCGTTATCTACGGGACTGCCACATATGCCGCCGACATGCGCTCCGGGGCATTCATCACCGGTTCCCCCCTTTCCAACCTTATTGATCGCGCCGCGTTGCAGCTTGCCCAGTCGCTTTACCATATGCCCACCCGTACACTCGCGGGCAATACCGACGCCAAAGTGCCGGATATCCAAGCCGGATATGAGACAATGCAGAACTATATCCAGCTGCTCATGGGTGGCACCCATATGATTAATGAATGCCTTGGCATTCTTGATGGCATGATGACGGTATCTTATGAGAAATACATCATTGACGAGGAAATGCTGCGTCGTGTTGGTTGTATGATGCGGGGACTCGACACCAGTGAGGCTTCTTTTGACATGAGTGTGCTCCTCGAAACGCCGCATATGGAGCCTTTCCTGATGCACGAATCGACCCTCGCCGCCTGTTCCGGGCAATGGCAGCCTGATGTGGCTTGCTGGAGCAACTACGATACATGGTTTGCGGAAGGTTGCCCTTCCATTCTGGATAGGGCTGCGGAAAAATGCCGCGAGCGCCTGGAGTCCGCCCCTGACGATCTTCTGACCCCAAAGCTCAATCAGGAGCTTTCCGCATTTGCGGAGGCAACTGTTTAAGATGAATAGGTGACTTTTTGAGAAGAGCCCCGGACAGCCCATACTGCCGGGGCTTTCGCATTACTCTGTGCCTTTCTTCGCGGGCGTTTGGCTCTTGTTTATATTGCGGCATCCGAAGATGGCAAAGGGAGCCGATGCCTGGGCACAAGGATATCACCACTACGAGAGCATTTTATGCTCATGCTTTGGCATTGTCTCAGCGCAGGGCGCTCTGGCTCTCCCAAACTGCCCCAAATGGTGTAAGATAGTGGGTAATATGTGTGGTTCAATATTTTTTAGCATAGGATATAAAATGAACGCCTTTTGCGGGGAAAGGGGTGGGGCGTGAGTTGTCTTTTTGTGAAGAGCGGGTCATACTCGGAAGAACAACAAAAAACTCAGAGCCCGTGTGCTCGCCGGTACCCGTTCCTGAAGGGGACGGACGGAAGACTGTGGAGAGGAGTGTGGAATGGAGACGAAAGGGAATAAGCCTTCTTTAGGATGGGCGATCCTGTCGTTGGTGTTGCCTGTTGCGATGATCCTGTACGGCACGCTCGTTGTCGGCGTGCGGCCTCCCGTGCTGCCGCTCATCGGCGCCGTGGCGCTGGCCGGTCTTATGGGGCTGAAGACGGGCTACCGTTGGGAAGAATTGCAGGAAGGGATGTTTGAGGCGCTCGGACGCATCCAGATCGCCATCGCCATCCTTGCGCTGGTAGGCATGATCATCGCAGCGTGGCTCGCCTCGGGGACCATTCCCGCCATCATTTATTGGGGGCTGAAACTGATTGCGCCCGAACATTTCCTCCTGTCCGCCATGGTGCTGTGCTCGGTGGCTTCCATCGCCACAGGCACTTCATTCGGGACCATGGGGACCATCGGCGTGGCGCTGCTCGGCGTTGGGCAGGCGCTCGGCTATCCCCCGGCTATGACGGTTGGGGCCATCGTTTCCGGCGCGTACATCGGCGACAAGATGTCTCCGGTATCCGACTCGACCAACATTACTGCGTCCGTCTGCGAAGTGCCGCTTTTCGATCATATCCTGTCCATGCTCTGGACGACGGTCCCGGCGTTCGTCGCGGCGGGGATCGTGTACACCGTGCTTGGTTTCTCCTTCGCGCAGGAACAGACCGCTTCGCTGGAAAGCCTCAACGCGATCCTCAGCGGCCTTGAAGGGCATTTCAGTTTGGATTTTGTGGCATTCATCCCGCCCATCCTGATGATCGCCTTGGCGTATAAGCGCTTCCCGGTCCTGCCGGTCATGGTGGCGTGCCTGCTCAGTGCCGTGGCCATCGCTGTGTACGAGGGCGTGGCCTTCAACGATCTCGCCAAGATGATGACCTCCGGCTACGTTTCCAAGACCGGCATCAAGCAGCTTGATCCGCTGCTGTCCCGCGGCGGCCTGCTCAGCATCATGCCGACGGTCCTGCTGCTGTGCTCGGGCATGGCCTTCGGCGGTATTCTGGAACGCTCCCGCGTGCTTGAAGTCTTGCTCGACGCGGTGCTGAAGGGTGCCCGTTCCGCTGTCCGTCTGGTCGCGTCCGTGCTGGCGGCGGCTTACATCATCAATTTGGGCACGGGCAGCCAGATGCTGGCGGTCATCGTGCCCGGCCGCGCCTTCCTCGACTCGTTCAAGAAGGCCGACATCAGCCCGCTCGTGCTGTCGCGCACCTGCGAGGACGCCGGGACCATCGGCTGCCCGCTGGTGCCGTGGAGCGTCCACGCGTTTTACATCGCGGGCGTGCTCGGCGTCAGCGCGTTCGATTTCGCGCCGTATGCATTCCTGAACTGGTTCGTCCCCATTTTCTCCATCCTGTGCGCCCTGACCGGCTTCGGCATCTGGCGTTTGAACGGCACGCCGGTTCACGGCTCCAGAAAAGCCTAAAGAGGACAACATGTCTCCGATCAAGAATGTGATTTTCATTATGCTGGATACGCTCCAGTTCAACTATTTGGGGTGCTACGGCAACACGAACGTCAAAACGCCCAATCTGGATCGTTTTGCCAGACAAGGGTTCCTGTTCGAGAACGCCTATAGCGAAGGGCTCCCTACCATTCCCGTCCGCAGGGCGATCATGACCGGGCGCTTCACTTTGCCCTATGCCGGGTGGAAGCCGCTGGATCTGAATGACACCAGCCTGACCGACATGCTGTGGTGCCGGGAAGTGCAGACGGCGCTGGTGTACGATACGCCGCCCATGCGCCTGCCCAAGTACGGCTATTCGCGCGGGTTCGACTATGTAAAGTTCTGCAACGGGCATGAGCTGGACCACGAGACGTTCCATAACGTGCCTCTGGACCCCGCCGTGAAGGCCGAGGACTATCTGTCGCCCGGCATGTTGCACAGGAACGAGGACGGCGAATACGACAGTTCGTCGCAGTCATTGATCCGGGAAGCCGAGTGCTACCTCAAGCAGCGTCAGTTCTGGAAGTCGGACGCCGACAACTATGTCAGCGTCGTCGCCCGGGAAGCCGACGACTGGCTGCGGCGCAAACGCGATCCGAAGCGGCCTTTCCTGATGTGGGTGGACTCGTTCGATCCCCATGAACCTTGGGATCCGCCGTCCGTCTGGGAAGGGAAACCGTGCCCGCATGACCCGGACTATCAGGGCAATCCGATGATCCTTGCCCCGTGGACCGAGGTCAAGGGCGTGATGACGGAAGAGGAGTGCGCCCATATCCGCGCCCTGTACATGGAAAAAGTGGAACTCGTGGACAAATGGATCGGCAACCTGCTCGATTCGATCCGCGAGCAGGGGCTTTGGGACGAGACGATGGTGATCATCACCTCGGACCACGGCCAGCCCATGGGCAACGGCGAACACGGGCACGGCATCATGCGCAAGTGCCGCCCCTGGCCCTATGAGGAATTGGTCCATGTTCCGCTGCTCATCCATGTGCCCGGCCTTGAGGGTGGGAAGCGGATTGAAAGTTTCGTCCAGAATGTGGATGTCACGGCGACCATGATGGATGCGCTCGGCTACGGGCAGTCTGCGCTTTCCGAAGCCGGACATGAAGGCATCCAGACCTACGGCGCGGACGAGATGCACGGCATCAGCCTGCTCCCGGTCATGCGTGGGGAGACGGATACCGTGCGCGAGGTCGCCATAGCCGGATATTACGGCATGTCGTGGTCGCTCATAACCAAGGATTGGTCGTATATCCATTGGCTCAAGAACGATATCGACACCGACGAGATGAATCGCCTTTTCTATGACGGCTCGGGCAAGGGCGGCAACGCTGGCCGGCAGTCCGCCAAACTGGAAATGAAAGAGGAAATGTGGACGTGCGTTCAGGGGGCCGAAGTGACGGTGCCCGAGCAGGACGAACTCTATGACAGGCGGGCCGATCCGTTCCAGCTGAACAATCTGGCTGGCGAGCATCCCGAAAAGGCCAAGGAACTGCTTCAGCAGTTGAAGTTGTATATCGGTGAATTAAGGACCCTGTAGTTTAGGAAAAGGCGGGGGATTTCCCCGCCTTTTTTGTTTTGGGAAGACACGATGGCCGACCCCGTATATGTCGCTCTGGATTTTGAAACCGCCGACTATCAGCCGGACAGCACCTGTGCCGTAGGGTTGGCGAAAGTGCGCGGCGGCGAAGTCGTCGACACGCTGTATAGCCTGATCCGTCCCCCGAGGCGGCGTGTCCTGTTCACATGGGTCCACGGCATCACGTGGAAGGACGTGCAGGACAGCCCCACGTTTTTGGAATTTTGGCCGCAGATGGCGTCGTTTCTGCAAGGCGTTACGCATCTTGTCGCGCACAACGCCCCTTTTGATCGGCGGGTGCTGGAAGCCTGCTGTCAGTCCAACGGCATAGCCCTTCCGGATCTTCCTTTCGTATGCACGCTGCGGGAGTCGCGCAGGAAGCTCAAGCTTCCTTCCCACAAGCTTGATGCCGTTTGCCGTTACTGCGGCATCCCGCTTGATCATCACCATGCTGGTTCGGACGCCATCGCCGCCGCCCGGATTTTGATATATCTTCAAGGAGAGTCGCAGGGGGGAGAGTGAAAAGGTAGGGAACTGCTGGCACGGCCCACACCTTCCCTTTCCCCCTTAAGCCGTTTGACCGATGGGGCAATACGGAAGGGGATTCTGCCGCGTGGTCGCTCTCACGGTCAGATGGATTGTGGAGCTGTTCCATGCTTATCGGGATGCGGCTTTTCTGTGCTTTTTTCCTCATAGGCTGTTGTGACAGTGGGACGGCACCAAAGAAAACGCGCCACAGGATCAAGGGGATTCCCTTGTCCGTGTGGCGCGTGTTTTTCCTGTGCTGTAATGTCGGCCCGGGGGAGGAACGCGTGGCGTTTTCCGGAGTAGGAGGCTTATCAGTACACTTTGGGCATGGGGCCCGTTATTTCGATGTTGGCCGTCGTTTCCCAGTGGATGGTGTTTTCGATGCAACGGGAAAGCGCGTTGAGGCCGTCCCGGGTTTCCGCCGAAATGGGCAGGGCATCGGGCCATCTGTCGCGCAGGATATCGCGCATCTCGTCCTCCAGCCGGTCCCACTTGTTGAGGATGAGGACACGCGGAACTTCGTTCAGTTCCATATCGGCAAGGATGCCGTCCACAGCCGCGATCTGGCGGTCGAGCTCGGGATGCGAGGCATCGGCCACATGCAGCAACAGATCGGCGGCTTCCAGTTCCTCAAGGGTGGCTTGAAAAGCTTCGGTCAATTCCTTTGGGAGGTTGCGGATAAATCCGACCGTATCCGCCAGTACAAGTTCGTGCTCTTCGGGGAAGCGGAGCCGCCGGGTGGTGGGGTCCAGCGTGGCGAACAGCTTGTCCTCCGCCAGCACCTCCGAACGGGTCAGGGCGTTGAGGAGCGTCGATTTTCCGGCGTTAGTGTAGCCCACCAGCGCGGCTACCGGCAAACCCTGCCGGGCGCGTCGGGCACGGGTAAAGGCCCGCTGCTGGCGCAACCCATCAAGCTCTTTCTTGATCTTGGCGATACGCTCACGGATGCGGCGCCTGTCCGTTTCCAGCTTGGTTTCCCCCGGGCCACGGCCGCCGATGCCGCCCATGAGCCTGTCCATAGCCCGGTTTTTGCCCACAAGCCGGGGCTGCGTGTACTTGAGCTGGGCCATTTCCACTTGCAGCTTGCCCGCCCTGGTCGTGGCGCGCTGAGCGAAGATGTCCAGAATAAGCTGTGTCCGGTCGAGCACTTTGCGCTCGGTGACTTCCGAAAGGCTGTTGAGCTGAGCGGGCGTGAGTTCGCCGTCGAAGATGATCAGCGAGGCCTGGCCCTGCAAGGCCAAAATCTCAAGTTCCGTCAGTTTGCCTTTACCCAAAATATGCCGGGGATGGATGTCGGCTACCCGCTGGATAAGCGTCCCGGTCACCACGATGCCTGCGCTGCGCGCCAACTCCCGGAGCTCTTCGATGTGCGTTTCCTGTATGGCGCGGGGAAGGGGAGAGACGGATACGAGGATCGCCCGGGGGCTGTCCCCCGCCTCCGAAGCTTCGGAGAGCACGCGGCCAAGCTCCTCTTCCAGAGAGACGGCTTCGGCGTTAAAATCGATGTCCACGCGATCCCATGCGGTCATGGGGTGGATGCGGTAAGGCTTGCTGTCCGCGTTGGGGGGAAGCAGGTGCCCGCTCTGAAAGCTGACGGGATCGCCGTAATCGTTGACGGTCAGCACGGAAACGCTGTCCAGGCGCAGGAACAGCATGTCCATCAAGTCTTCTTGCGAAAGCCCGTCCGGCGAAAGGTGCGTGTGCATCAGGCGGATGCCGCGCAGACGGCCCGCCGCGCCGCGCCCGCGCGGCAATTCCGGGATCAGGATGGACGCGGGATCGCCCACGATAACCATATCCACCTTGCCCTGCCGATCGATGACGAGGCCGACTTGACGCCCGAGCGCACGTGAAAGGAGCGCGAGTTCGCGGGCCTGTTCCGTTGTGTAGCCGCCCTGTACGGGATATCGCCGTTGCCCCAGACGCGTCAGCGCCTTCATCTGGCTGGGCTTCAGGCCCGCCGTGTTGCCTTCCAGTCGCGTAGCTATGATCAGTGCCTCGTGTTTATGGATGAAAAACGGAGCTTGCCTCTTTCCAAGGTGCTCCCCTGTGATCCGATGGCGCGTGTTTCGGAGGCGTTGCCATCAACGGACACGCTGTATGATGCGGAAAAGTTACCTTTGAGTCAAACACGGAAATCCCGTCTCCCCAGCCGTACCTCGGAACGAACTCCTTTCGTGCGGCCTCCTCATCAGTCAAACGTCTTGGGAAGGGAAAGGGGAACTTTTCTCCAGAAAGGTTCCCCTTTCCCTTCCCAATATTTCTCTAGAACGGCACGTCGTCCATGCCGCTGGCCTCGGAAGGAAACGCCGGGCCCAGATCTTCGTAATCGTCCTGCCGCTGCTGCGGGCGCTGCTGGGGACGGCTGCCGCCTCCCTGCTGAGCCGCCGCAGGACGGCGGGGAGCGCTGTAGCCGCCTTCGCTGCCGCCCGCGCCGCTGGGCATACCGCCCTGTTCGCCGCCGCGCTTGTCGAGGAACTGGACGCGCTGGGCCTTGATTTCGGTGGTGTAGCGGTCCTGCCCCTGCTGATCCTGCCATTTGCGGGTTTGCAGGCTGCCTTCCACAAACACGAGGCTGCCCTTGGTCAGGTACTGGGAGCAGTTCTCCGCCGCTTTCTGGAACACCACGACGCGGTGCCACTCGGCACGGTCCACACGGTTGCCGTCGCGGTCCGTGTAGGATTCGTCCGTGGCGATGTTGAGCGTGCAGACGGGGCTGCCGCTCTGGGAATAGCGCAGTTCGGGATCGCGGCCGAGCCTGCCGATGATCATAACCTTGTTCAGCATAGTAACTCCTTGCAGGACGCCCTCTAGGGCTTGGGCGCCCGTTCGTTCAATGTGGCAAGTTCCTCTTCCAGCGTTTCGCTCAGCTCGTTGGCCTTGCGCGGTTCCCACTGGAAAAGCGCTTCCTCCAGATCCTTTTTGACGGCGGCGGCACGCCCGATGCCTTCCCGAAGGCCCTCGGCGACGGCTTGGGGCCAGTCTTCGAACGAAAGGCCGTTTTCCAGCGCCGTCACCAGTTCCAGCACGCCGCGTTTCTCGTCCGGGTACTGGGGGCGGGGCCATGCCAAGGCCGTCAGAGCGGGCCATGCCCGGACGACGTCCTCTTCGCGGTACGTCCATGCGCTGACGCGGATCTGGAGGAGTTTGCCCATGTTATTCCTGCTCCTGCCATTCGGTCTGGACTTTCAGCACGACTTCTTCGATCTGCTGGAGCTGATCCGGGGGGCAGACGCCGATCAGCGGGCTTCCCGCGTCCACGTTTTCATTGTGCTCGAAATACACCGTATAGATGAGCCCGTCCGGGCCGGTGTAGTACAGCGGCATTTCCCGCTTCATCCGGGAAACGATGAAGAGTTCCATGCCTTCGTAGACGGAGACGGAACGGCAGCCCGACACCTTGATCTTGGTGTCGATCTGGGGAACGAAATAATACTTGGCCCGCTCGGGAGCCACAAAAAGGTTGAGCGCCTGCTTGAGCAGGATGCGCAGCACCTCGTCCTTGGACAGGAAGTGGCGGATGGTGGCGAGCGGGGTGCCCGCCTGCACGTATGTCCCTTCCAGTTCGCTATGGATGGCGCAGACTTCGCCCTTCTGGACCGCGTTGAGCGGCTTTGGGTTGCGTTCGCGCGTGATGGTGGCGATGAGCGTTCCGGGCCGTTCCTTCCATGTGCCGTTCGGGCCGATGACCTTGTCTCCCAGTTTGAGCGAACCGAAGGTCACCACGCCGGTATGCGGAGCGACGATTTCCTGTTCCTCAAAAGGGGAAGCCTTGATTTCTTCGAGAAGGCTTGTGACATCTAACATGCTGTTGACTCTCTTCTTGCAAAGGGGAAAGGCGGGGGACCGGGAATCCCCGGCCCCGAAGCCCCACGGCGGTTAACGGTAGTAAAGGTTGCGGCCGCCCATCGTCAGCAGGACCTGCTTCAGATTGGCGCGCGCCTCACGGCGATCCCATACACCCTGAATGTGCCCCCGCGCCAGTGCCTTATATGCGCTGTGGTAGTGGGGCTCGATGTCTATGCCCGTGGTTTCCTTGATGACGCCGCGTCCGGCGAACCCGAGGTTCGAGGAGCGCATGGCGTACTGGTAGGGCGAGCAGCCGAGGAAGCTCGCCACCGGCCCGGCGTAGGAATTGGTGTCGTACAGGACCGTATACAGGCCCCCGGCATTGATGTAGCGGCGCACCGCCACCGTGCAGCGGGGCATCTGGATGACGCCGTGCGTGCCTTCCTGAATGCGGATGCCCGCCGTGCCGTGCACATAGGCGAGAAGCGGGTAGCGCTTCTTCATGGCCAGTTCCGCGGCTTCCACAAATTTGGTGCCTTCGGCGGAACCGACGGAGCCGCCGCGGAAAGTGCCCGCGAACAGGGCGACGATCATCTTGGTGCCGTCCAGCTTGGCTTCGAAGGTGATGCAGCCGCTCTTGAGCTTGGTACGTTCCCGCGCTTCGGCGAGGCGGGCGTCGAAACCTTCAAACTGCAAGGGGTTGGTGGCTTCCACTTCGCCGTTGAATTCACGGACGGAATCCTCGTCGAACACGTTTTTGACGAACCACTGGTATTCCATCGGGAAGTGGTGGCCGCACCACGTGCAGACGCCCGCGAATTCGCCGTACAGATCCGGGGACCACAGGTCGAGGCAGCCATGCGTGCCGGCATTCGGGCAGGTGATGGCGCGGTCTTCCTTGGCGCGGGGGCTGATGTACGTCCATTTGCCCTTGCGGGATTCGCTTTCCTCGTCCCAGTCGGAAAGCGTGGTCAGGTTGCGCACGGTTTCCGGTTCGATGGAGGGGCGCTGATCTCGCGGGATGCGGCAGAAGGGCGCGGTCAGGCGGCGCTTCAGCAGGTGCATCTCGGACGTCATTTCGTCCATCAGATAGGCGAATTTGCGCTGATGCTTGGTGATGAGCGCATATTTGATGCGGGCGGAGATGTTGCCCCACGACTCGCGCATACTGTTGCGCATCTTGTTGAGGAAGGGGCGGCGGTCGATATAGGCCCCGCGCGAGAGGCGGAGGAATTTTTTCTGGCGGCGCAGGACAAGGCGCTCGCGGGCTCCCTGGCTGAGGTGCCAGCGGATATACATCTCGTCGAGGTTGATGTCGTCGCGGCTCATGCGGCGGAGCAGCGCGCCGCGGAACATGCCCGAGCGCACGGACAGGACAGTCTCGTCGGTGGCCCGGATGATTTCCTGCCGCAAGGTGCGGAAGAAGTCGTAATGGTACGGGCGCGCGCCGAGGCTGGGTTCCTGAATGACCCTGTCGATATAGCCGAACTGGAGGTTGTCCTCGGCGGTGATGTGCAGCTGGGTGGCGCAGCGCTCGATGAGCTCGGGGGTGGCGCGCTGGCCGGGCTTCAGGCGGCCTTCGATGGCCGCAGCGCCTTCGGGGGAAATGACCGAGTAGTAGCCGTGCGAGAGCATGAGGCGGCGGTCCGCCAGCGAAATGGCTTCGGCGCCGCCGGAACCGCCTTCGGAGAACACGGCGACCATAGGCACGGTGAGCCCGGCCATTTCATAGAGGTTTTTCGCAATCTGCTGCGCCGCGCCGGGCGTGTCCTCGATGGGGAAGGAGCCGGGCGTAAAGACATAGGTATGGATCGGGATGCCTTCGGTTTCCGCGACCTTCATGTACTGGAGGGCTTTGGAGTTGCCCCACGGCTTGACGGAGCCGCCGTTGCGGAATTCCTCGCCGTGGCCTTTTTCCTGGCCGATGACCATGATGAGCTGGTTGTAGGTCTTCTTGCCGCGGCGGCGGGTGATGGTGGCGCGGGCGATGAGCATACTCGGATCGATGCTGTGCTCTTCCTGACCGCCGATTTCCGTGAAGTTGTCGTACACGTTCTCAAGGATGTCACGCAGGCAGATACGCTGCGGGTGGCGGACGATGCGCACCTTGTCCATAGGCTGGATCTTCGTTTCCAGCTTGCGCTCCATGAACGTGAACAGTTCTTCCAGCGTGGTGAGCTCCGCGTCCGGATCGGACTGGATGCCCTCCGTGGCGCGGCGGAAGAATTCGTTCAGGCGGTTGTGCAGCAGCTCGATGTCTTCCGGGTGCTTGCCGTCAAAGATATCCCGGATATAATTGAGGCGTTCGCTCAGATGATGTGCTCTTTTTTCGATATCCATGCTGTATCCAGTAATCCGCTAGAAGCGGAGAATGCGGCCCGTATTGGCCCGGAGGAAGTTGACGTTGGACTTCAGTTCGCCGGACTGGTTCTCACCCTGCAGGGTCAGCTCGTCGAGGAACTGCATACCACGTTCCTTGGCCTGTTCGAGGTTTTCGCCCCAGATGATGGCAAGCGCGAGGTTCGGGTCGAATTCCGTGGGGATTTCGTACGACTCGTCCGTGGGCACGTGCGTGTGCATCTTGAGCCAGGGATGGCTCGGCCAGCCGAAGGCGTCGATACGGCCGACCCACGGCGTGAAGCGGTTGTCGGGATCTTCGGCTATGAGGCGGTATTCGATGCCCACGCCTTCAAAGGTGATGTCTTCCTGCGTATAGCCGAGGGGTTCGCCGAGGCCGATGCGGATCTGCTCGGCGATGATGTCGACGTCGCCCTGTCCCTTGACCTTGGAAATGCGGGCGGAGACGCCGTTTTCCACCTGAATGCGGGTGTTCACTTCCATAAGGAAGGGGCTGCCGTCCTTGGTGACGATCCATTCCCACGTGCCCACGTTGTCGTAACCGACCTTGCGGGCCAGCGCGAGGGAGTGGCGGGTGATGTCTTCCAGCAGCTTGTCCGCGTCGAAATCGTATTCGATGGACGAGGAGTCGAAACCGGGCGCGACTTCGATACGCTTCTGGAGGCCGGTGGACTGGATCGAGCAGTTGCGGGTGCCGAAGTGGACCGGGTTTTTGCCGCTCCGGTCGGAGACGATCTGCACTTCAAGGTGGTTGAAGCCGCAGATGCGCTGTTCGATGAGCACGCCTTCGTCCTTGAACTGGCGGAGCGCGTAGTTGCGGATACGCCGGTACACGGAGCGGAACTGATCGATGTCGTACACTTCCTCAATGCCCATGCCGCCGCCGCCCGCGGAAGCCTTGACGAGGACCAGCGGGCGGGTGATGCCCTGCTGGATCTGGAAGTCGTAAAGGCTCCTGGCGATTTTTTCGGCTTCCATTTCGTCGTAAATGGGGCGGTCGGAACCGGGAACCGTGGGCACGCCGAGGCTGCGGGCAAGGCGTTTGGTATTGATTTTATCGCCGAGCTCCCGGATGACCCGCCATGAGGGGCCGATGAAGATCAGCTTGCGTTCTCTGGTAGTGACCCGGCGGGCGAAGCGGAAGTCTTCCGCGAAGAAGCCGTAGCCGGGGTGAATGGCCGTGGCGCCGGCGTCGTCGGCGACGGACAGGATTTCGTTGGCGTCGTGATAGGAGGACACCTGATAGAGGGATTTTTCCCCACCAAGTTCTTTGGCGATGCGTACGTGACCGGAATGGATGTCCTCGGCCGTATGCACGCAAACGAATTCCAGGCCCAGTTTACGGCAGGCCTGAACGATGCGCACGGCGATTTCTCCTCGGTTGGCTACGAGGACTTTATGTTCTGTTTTCTCCACCGTTGTACCTCATGCATGATTTGTAGGCTTCGGAGCGGCGCGCTGCCCGTCGCCGGGCGACTGGCCCGGTATGGATTTTCTCCTGCTCCGTTCCCAGCTTGCAGATGCGGAGAGCTCCTGCGGGTTTGACAGTATCGCCTAAATCAGGGCCGTTAGCAATCGCTCTGCTAGGGGATTCAAGATTTTTTCGGAAAATGGAAGCCTTTTTGCATGGGCTAGCTTCCGGTTTCGAATGACTATTTCCGGAATACGCCCTTAGATGCGTAAAAAAAGTGTACGAACAGGGTTTACTTTTGGTATTGGTGACCCCATGTTGATGCCTGAATCGTTGCGCGTGCCTCCGACGGGCGTTCCGTTTGCCAGCGGGATGCGGCGGAGGGCGCTTCACTTTCTGCCCTGTAATGAGGAAATGGCATGGAATCGATGTCTGTATTGGAGCGTTTGTCCGAACTGTTGCCCGCCTTGCCGCCGGGCCTCATCGAAGCATGGGGCCAGCTTGTGCTGTTCGCCGTGCCGGTATGCTTATATCTCGCGGCTGTCGTTTTGCCTTTTGTGGTGCTCTACGGACTGATCCGCGCCCATTTCGGCAGGAGGAGCCTGCTGGAGCGCTGTTCCCGCCAGCAGGCGCGGTTCGCCAATTTTCTGAACTGGCTTTTCCTTGTGTGCTTCGTGGGCCTCGGGCTGTCCAAGGTCGTCCCCTACGAGACGTTCCCCCCGCTGTATCAGGCGGGCCTGTACCTTTCGGCGGGCCTTCTGCTTGGCGGCACCATCATCTGGACCGTCGTGGTGGCGGCGTGGAAGCCGCTGCGCGGTTGGCCCGTGCTGCACGGTTTCCTCGCGTTCCTGACCGGAAGCAGCCTTGCCTGCCTCCCCATCATCGGGCTTATTCTGGGCCGCGTGGCCTTGCAGGGCACGGAGCTGCCGCAAGAGAACGACCTTCAGACGCTGATCGGTCTCCTGCTGCCTTCCGCCAGTGATCCTTTCTGGCTGTACTTTGGGCTGATCCACTTCCTTGAGGTCGCCTCCGCAGGGGCTCTGGGGCTGTTCTGGCTTCTCGTCCGGCGGAAGATCGACGATTTCGGGCGCGACTACTACGTCTTCGCGGCCAACTGGTGCGGCGAGTGGGCCGCGTGGGGCGGCTGGTTCTGTCTGATCATGGCGGGCGTGCTGTGCTTCATGCTGCAAACGCAGGATCTGCTGACGCTTGAAAATCAGGGGGCGCTCCTGTTCGTCACAGCGTTGTTTGCGGCGCTGCTCATCCCCTCCGTCATCTGGACCGTCATCGCCCGGAGCGCGACGCCGATGCGCCATAAGATCGGCATGCTCTTCTCCCTCCTGCTTCTGGTCGTCGCCATCGCCAACAGCGGCGTCCTCGTACTGCTGTAGCGGGCCGGGAAGAGCCTTTACTCTTCCCCGCAAGAGGCCCCATCCGTCTTCTCCCATCAACTACGCAGATCATCCACTTACGAGAATGAGAAAGCCCGTGCGGAACAGACCAGCACGGGCTTTCTTGCCTGTTACGGCAACACATTTGAACAGGGATTCGATAAACGCGAAAGTCCTTGGAGAGGAAGGGGGAGAGTTTTGGAGAGGGGGAAGGGGAACCTTTCTCCAGAAAGGTTCCCCTTCCCCCTCTCCAATCTTAAACTTTATTTCCCAGGGCTGGCGATCTTTTTCTTGCCGGCGGACTGGTAGCGCTTGAGCGCGTTCAGCTCGGCTTTGCGCAGACGGATGGAGTGGGGGGTCACTTCGACCAGCTCGTCTTCACGGACGAAATGCAGGGCGTGCTCCAGCGTCATGGGGCGGACGGGCGTCAGGACAACGGCTTCGTCCTTGCCGGATGCGCGCATGTTGGTGAGCTTCTTTTCCTTGGTGGGGTTCACGTCGATGTCGTTGTCGCGGTTGTGCTCGCCGACGATCATGCCTTCGTAGACGGGATCGCCCGGCACCACGAAAAGCTGGCCGCGCGGCTCAAGGTTGAAGAGGGCGTAGGCGACGGCATTCCCGGCGCGGTCGGACACGATGGAGCCCGTGAAACGGCTCGGGAAATCGCCGCGATGGGGCTCGTAGCCCTCGAGCAGGGAGTTCATGATGCCCGTGCCCTTGGTGTCGGTGAGGAACTCGTCGCGGTAGCCGATGAGCCCGCGGGACGGAACCGAGAATTCCAGACGGACGCGGCCCGTGCCGTTGTTCACGCAGTTGACCATGCGGCCCTTGCGCTGCGCGATCTTGTCGGTCACGACGCCCATGAAGTTTTCGTCGCAATCGACGTAAAGCTGCTCGATGGGCTCAAGGAGCTGCCCGTTCTCGTCCCGCTTGAAGATGACTTCGGGGCGGCCCACGCAGAGTTCAAAGTCTTCGCGGCGCATGGTTTCGATGAGGATGGCCATCTGGAACTCGCCGCGGCCCTTGACGATGAAGCTGTCCTTCTCGTCGGGCTCCTCAATCTTGATGGCCACGTTGATGAGGGCTTCCTTGAGCAGGCGGTCGCGGATCTTGCGGGACTGGACGTTCTTGCCTTCGCGCCCGGCGAGAGGCGAGGTATTGATGGTAAAGCGCATGGCTACGGTGGGCTCGTCAACACGGAGGCGCGGGAGCACGCGGATGTTTTCCTTGGTGCAGATGGTGTCGCCGATGGCCACGTCGTCCATGCCCGCGATGATGACGATGTCGCCGGGCATGGCTTCCGTGATGTCGACGAGGCGCAGGCCCTCGTAGGCTTGCAGGCGGGTCACGCGCAGGGGCACGGGGACGCCCGCTTCATTGACGCAGACCATCGCCTCGTTGGAGCGCACCGTGCCGTGCAGGCTGCGGCCCACGGCGAGGCGGCCGAGGTATTCGGAGTAGTCGAGGTCCGAAACCAGCATCTGGAAAGGTTCCTCGGGATCGTAGGACGGGCCGGGGACCACTTCAAGGATGGTTTCGAAGAGGGGGGAGAGGTCCACGCGGGGGGCGTCCAGTTCGCGCATGGCCACGGCGTCGCGGCCGATGGCGTAGAGCACCGGGAATTCAAGCTGTTCTTCCGTGGCGTCGAGATCGATGAACAGGTCGTAGACTTCGTTCAGCACTTCCTGCGCGCGGGCGTCCTTGCGGTCGATCTTGTTGACGACCACGATGATCTTGAGGCCGCGTTCCAGCGCCTTGCGGAGCACGAAACGGGTCTGGGGCAGGGGGCCTTCCGCCGCGTCGACCAGCAGGATGGCGCCGTCGGCCATGGACAGGGCGCGCTCGACCTCACCGCCGAAGTCGGCGTGGCCGGGGGTGTCGATGATGTTGATTTTCACGCCGTTCCAGCTCACGGCACAGTTCTTGGCGGAGATGGTGATGCCGCGTTCCCGTTCCAGATCCATGCTGTCCATGACACGGTCATCGACCTGCTGGTCGCTTCGGAAAATCCCGCTCTGGCGGAAGAGTGCGTCCACGAGCGTGGTCTTGCCGTGGTCAACGTGAGCAATGATAGCGATATTACGAAGCTTTTCGTTACGAACGAGATCTTTCAAGAAAGTATCCTCATGGAGATTGGCCGGACGAGACCGGAAGGGCAGGCCGGAAAAAGGGGCGCGTCAACAATGACGGAATCGGTATCTGTACACCGTTTCGCCTTGTTACGCAAGCGGCTGTAAAAACGCATTCCCAAACGGAAAGGGAGGCGGGGTGTTCCCCATGCACCCGGAGCCTGGAAAACGTCCCGCATACGGAAGGCGTTTCCGGTGGAAAACGTCCCGCCTGTACGCCGGGGCCGAAACGCGGTAGAGGGGAAGCATACGGCATCGGGCCGTATGGGAGGATGACATGAACGTGGAAATTGAGCGAAAATTTCTTGTCAAAAGCGAGGCATGGCGCGGGCTCGCCGAAGGCGTGCGGTTCCGGCAGGGCTACTTGCAGACACACCCGTGCACGGTCCGCGTGCGTACGGAAGGCGAACGCGGCGTTTTGACCATCAAAGGGCAGACACGGGGCTTTTCCCGCGAGGAGTTCGAGTACGAGATCCCGCGCGGGGACGCCGACAGGATGCTCGACACGCTGGCGCTGCCATCCCTCATCGACAAAATCCGCTATAAAATCCCCTATCAGGGCTTTGTCTGGGAAGTCGACGAGTTCCTCGGGGACAACGCGGGGCTTGTCGTCGCTGAAATCGAACTTTCCGACGAGGGGCAAGCCTTTGAGCGGCCCGGCTGGATTGGGGAAGAGGTGACGGGCGACCGCCGGTATGCCAATTCCGCGCTGGCGAGCCGCCCGTTTTGCATGTGGTAGGCGGATTCCCCGGCACCATGCGGAAGCTTTAGGGGAGGGGCTTTTCCTTTTGTTCCCCAAACCCGCCGGACGGATCGGGTCCGTCCCCTTTCCCAAAAGCTTTCGCGTTGGTGGAATCCCAGGGCGCGGCGTTTCCTGAACCGGGCTATTTGCCCTCTTCGTCCTCCAGATCGAACTGCTTGATCTTGCGGAACAGGGTGCGGCGGTCGATGCCGAGGATATCCGCCGTTTCCGCCCGCTTCCAGTCGTTGCGGCGGAGCGTTTCGAGCAGGTATTCCCGCTCGAAGCGGTCCAGCGCCGAGGCCAGCGGTTCCTGCGGCAGGGCCTGGCGGTGTTCGGCCTCGCCGGTGCCTGTCTGCCCCCCTGCGGGAAGCTGTCCCGAGCCGACCTGCAATGTGCCGAGCTGGACCTTGCCGAGCGTCAGATAACGGTACAGCGTATTGTGCAGCTCGCGGATGTTGCCCGGCCAGTCGTACTGCATGAACGCCTGCATGACCTCGCCGTTGAGGGCGGGGAGATCCCCGACGCGGGGATAGGCGTTGAGGAAGTACTCGATGAGCAGAGGGATGTCCTCCTTGCGCTGGCGCAGGGGGGGCAGGTGGATCGGGATGACGTGGATACGGTAGAAGAAGTCCTCGCGCATCTGCCCCGAGGCGACCCGTTCGGCCAGATTGCGGTTGGTGGCGGCGATGATGCGGAAGTTGGGCTTGTGCAGGTCGGAGCCGCCGACCGGGGTGAAGCCCTGCCCCTCGATGGCGCGGAGGAGCTTGGTCTGGGCGGAAAGGCTCAATTCCCCGAGTTCGTCGAGGAAAAGGGTTCCGCCGTCGGCCCGGTCGAGGCAGCCCTTGCGGTCGGCCAGCGCGCCCGTAAACGCGCCTTTCTTGTAGCCGAAGAACTCGCTTTCAAAGAGGTTTTCGGGGATGGCCCCGCAGTTCACCGCGATGAACGGCTTGTCGCAGCGGGCGCTGCATTCGTGTACGGCGCGGGCGGCCAGCTCCTTACCCGTCCCGGATTCCCCGAACACGACCACGCAGTCCTCCGTGGCCCCTGCGCGGGCGATGAGCTCAAACACCTCGCGCATGGGCGGCGAATCCCCGACAATGTTGTTGAAGCAGCGGGCCTTGAGGCGCTCGCGGAGCTCTTCGTTTTCCCTGCGGATGCCGAGCTCGTTCTTTTGCTTTTCCGTAATGTCGTTGACGAGCCCTTCAATGGTGATGAGCGTGCCCGAGGCGTCGAACGCGCCCGAGGACTGCTCCCATACCCATTTTTCCTCGCCCCACGCCGTGATGATGCGGTAGACGAGTTCCCAGCGTCGGTGCTCCTTGAGGGCCGTTGCGATGGCGCTGCGGATGGTTTCGCGGTCCTCTTCGTGGGCGATGTCCAGGAGGCCGAGGCGTTCCTCGCCCATGAACCTGTCCGGTGCGTACCCCGTCAGGCCAAGGACGCCGTCGCTGACGAAGCTGACCGCGCGGCGGGCGTCGGGGATGCCTCCGATGACGGTTTCCCGGTAGGCGAGGCCGGGCAGGTTGTCGAGCAGGGCCAGCAGCTGGCGGCGGTGCTCGTCCAGCTCCTTGCCGATTTCGGCGTTGTGGCGTTTGAGCTGCTCGCGCATCTGCTTGTTCATGATGTGCGTACGCACGCGTGCCAGCACCTCGGCGTCATGGAACGGCTTGGTGATGTAGTCGACGCCGCCGACCTCGAACCCCCGCGTTTTCTGGCTGGGATCGTCCACGTAGGAAATGAAGACCACGGGGATGTCGCACAGCCGGGGATCCCGTTTGATATGCTCGCAGACGGCATAGCCGTCCATATCCGGCATCATGACGTCGAGCAGTACCAGATCAGGGATCTGTTTGCCCATGTATTCCAGTGCTTTTGTCCCGCTTTTGGCGACGCCGAGCCGGTATTCCCGGTTCAGCTTGCTGACGAGTATCCGCAGGTTGGTGGGATCATCGTCCACGACGAGGACAAGGGGCTTTTCGTATTCCGTTTCCATAAGCAGAGGCTCCATCACAGCGTATCCGGGGGAAGCAGCGCCAGCGCTTCGTCATAATCGTAGAAATCGATCGCCTGCTGTAGTTTTTCCATCAGAGCAGATGGAAGGAAAGCCGTCAACGGCATGAGCGCCTCCGCGATCCGCTCGGGATCGGCAAGGGCCAGCATCTCCTTAAAATGTTGCAGCTGCGCTTTTTGATCTTCATCCAGCGTTCCGGCCTGTACGGGCTGGGGCGGGGCTTCCTGCGGCTGCGGCGTTTCAGGGAGGGCTTCCAGTACGGATGTCTGCACGGTGGCGAAGGCCTCCTCCAGCGCGCCGAGCAGCGGGGAGAAGGTCTGCGCCAGCGCCGCCGTTTCGACGGCGGCGTTCCCCGATTGCCTGACGAACTGCTTGAGCGCGAGCTCCAGAGCGTGGGCGTCCTGCTGCACGGCGATGGCCCCCACGTTGGCGGATGCGCCTTTCAGGTTGTGGGCCTCGCGGATGAGCCATTCCCACGCCGGGCGGCACAGCGCCTGTTCGGGCATGGCGGGATCGAGGTACAGCCCCTTGCGCAGGGCGGGCAGGGCTTCGGAGGTGTTGCGCACATAGCCCCGCAGGATTTTCTGGTACGTCTCCGGCGAAACGTTGAGGCGTTCGATGGCTCCGGCGTCGAGGCAAGGGGGCAGGGCCGTGTTGTTGAGTACGATGGGGGCGGAAAGTGCCGCGGATTCCGATCTGTGCGTGGCCTGTTCGGGCTTGCGCGGCAGGATTTTGTTCGGGAGCAGCGCCCGCAGCGTGCCGAACAGGGCTGCGCGGCTGAGGGGCTTCGAAAGGTACCGGGCGATCCCGGCGGAAAGCGCCCGCATTTTGTCCTCATGCATGGCGTGGGCCGTGATCGCGACGATGGGCAGCCCTTCGAGTTCGGGCATGGTGCGGATGATCCGGGTGGCCTCGTAGCCGTCCATGACCGGCATCTGGACGTCCATCAGGACGAGATCGAAGCGTTCGCCCCGCTGCGCGCCGACCCTGAGCGCGTCGAGGGCCTGTTTGCCGTTGCTGACGATGGTGAGCTGGACGCCCGTGTCCTCAAAGAGCGCTTCCATGATTTCCTGATTGGTGGGGTTGTCTTCCGCCACCAGGATGCGGACGTCATGGAACAGCGGCGTTTCCATCGGCGAGGGCTGGGGATGCAGCCGCCCGGAGTAGGCCACGAGGCAGGGCTCGTTGAGCGAGACGATGGATTCGTGCAGCCCGCGCAGGGTCACGAGGGACAGGATGGCGACCTGCCCGTCGTGCTGGGCGGCGTCCCGGTTGGATACGGAAAGGATCTGCTCGCCCGCGTGCTCGTCCATGAGGATGGCGGGGATGGTGCGCCCGAAGGCCGTGCGCAGCGCGCGCAGGGCATACAGCGTGTTGGGCTCCGAGAGCTTGCGGTCGAGGAACAGGAGGTCCGGCTGCTTCTTGGGCAGCTCCTGCGCCTTGCGTACGGCTTCCTCCGTGTTTGTGGCCGTAAGCGCATCAATGCCGAGGGCCGAGAAATGGCGGCAAAGGATTTCCGTCTGGAGCGGCGAGGCGCTGAGGACGAGTGCGTGGATGGGCTGGGCCGGCGGGGGCGGCAACTGCGCGGTCGCTCCCGAGTCGGGCTGGGTGCACAGCGGGATGGAGAACGCGAAGGTGCTGCCTACGTTGGGTTCGGATTCCACCCAGATTTCGCCGTGCATCATTTCGACGAGCTGGCGGCAGATGCACAGGCCGAGGCCGGTCCCGCCGTGGCGGCGCGTGGTGGAGGCGTCAACCTGCCGGAAAGGCTGGAAGAGCTGGCCGAGGAACTCGGGCGCGATCCCGACGCCCGTGTCGCGCACGAAGCAGATGATCTGCACGCGCCGCTGTTCCGGGCAGGTGTCGGAAGGCAGCGGTTCGGCATGGCCCTGCTTGAGCGTCACGCAGATCTGCCCGCCGGGGCCGGTGAATTTCACCGCATTGGTCACGAGGTTCATGATGATCTGCTGGAGGCGCCCGGCGTCGCCGATCAGCGCGATCTGCATGTTCGGGTCCATGTCTACGACGAGCTCGATGCCGCCCGCGTGGGCGTTGTGCAGGGCCACGGTGCAGACGTGGTGCACCACGTCGTCCAGCATGAACGGGGCCTGCTCAAGCTCAAGGTGCCCGGCTTCGATTTTCGACACGTCGAGCAGGTCGTTGATGATTTCAAGAAGCGCCCGCGAAGACTGGAGGATGGCCCGGAGGTAGCGGTGCGGCGGGGTCTTTTCCTTGAGCAGGGCGAGCTCGGCGAACGCCATGATGCCGTGCAGGGGCGTGCGTATTTCGTGGCTGATGTTGGCGAGGAACTGGCTTTTCGCCGTGGTGGCGGCGTCGGCGGCTTCCTTGGCGAGCTGGAGCTCGGCGTTGATGGCCTGCAGGTCGCGCGTGCGCTCGTTGACGCGGTGCTCCAGTTCCACGTTGGACTGCTCCAGCATGGCCCGGCTTTCCCGGAGCTCCTTTTCGGCTCGGTCGTATTTGGCCAGCTCCTGGTTGAGCTGGGCCGTCCTGCGCGATACCTGCCGCTTGAGGGAGAAGTTCCAGTAAAGGACAAAGGCAAACACCGTGAACAGCACTTCCGCCGCAAAGAGCATCATCCAGATGGTCTGCTTGGAAAACGCCTTCTTCTCGTAGGGCTGGAGCCACTTCTGGGCAATGATCCTGCGCTCTTCCGGCGTGATCTTGCTGAGTGCCTTGTTGATGATGCTGTGGAGCTCGGGCCAGTCCTTGCGGATGCCGAAGGCGTGCCCGTAAGGCGCGTCGATGGAACCGGCGGCGCGGAGGTTGCGGATGCCGCTGTTGTTGATTTTTTCCGTGATGTTGAACTGGTAGTCGATCATGGCGTCGACTTCGCCGAAGGCGACTTTCTGCAGCCCCTCCAGCGTGTTTTTGACGGGCACGGGCGTTATCTCAGGGTGCAGCTCCTCAAGGAAGTCGTGCCATGAATACCGGTTGACCACCGCGACCCGTTTCCCGGCCAAGTCCTTGATCCCGTCTATGCTCGGTTCCGTTTCGTCCGTGGCGGCCCCGCGGGTTACGCTCTCGCCCTTGGTGGGCTGCCTGGTCACGATGATGCCGGGCAGCACGATATAGGAGGGCGTGAACAACATATATTGGGAGCGGTGCTGCGTCTCGGCGGCGGCGATGTACATGTCCACCTTGTGGGACGTGGCCATGTCGATCGTGTTGGTCCAGTCGGAGGGGGGCGCGATGCGGAAGGAGAGCCCCGTCATCTTGTGGAGGATACGGAGGTAGTCCGGGCCTATGCCGGTATAGCGGCCTTCGGCGTCGAATTTTTCAAGCGGGTAGAAGTCGGGATCGACGCCGACCCGGACCGTATGGTTCTTGCTGAGCCACAGGCGTTCCTGGGGTGTGAGCTCGTCGGAAATGGATGCCTGCCGTTCCATGACGGCATCCACGGGATCGACGTCCCGTTCGAACAGGTTGTCCTGCATGGCTTTCAGGACGAGAAAAACCTGCGTCGCCACGAGAAACACGCCGAAAAGAAGGACTGTCAGCAGACGCACGCGAACCTCATACAACTCGGAGCGGGTGAGGGAGGATCAGCGGGCGGGGAAGATGCCCGCCGTTCCTCCAAAAAAAGAGACAAGCCCGGAACGTCCCACATCGGCGTACCCCGGGCTTATGGATCATGCGGGAATCCGGATCAGTTCTTGCCGAGGCCGGAAAGGTACTCATGGGCGGCGGTCAGCACGTTCGGCATGAGTATTTCCCCGGCTTTGGGGTTGCACTGGGCCATGGCGATGCACGCGGCCAGATTGTCCCGGACGCGTTCCGCCATGTGGCGGGCCTGCGTCTGGGGCGTCAGGGTTTCCATATGGGCTTCAACCTTGGCGAGGGCTTCTTGGGCCTGTTCGAGCTTGTTGGGCATGAGAGATCATCCTTGCGCAAAAGTGTTTCAGAAAGGCGACTATAACGCAGGCCTTGCTGCTTTTCAAATAAGATCATTCCGTGGGCTGTCGAGGCCCCTTTTCCTTCCCTTCCGCCGCGCGTTCGCGTATCGCCGCGGAAAGCTTTTGGATAATGCGATCATAGTTGTCGGGCTGATGCGGGACGCGGCAGAGGGTGCAATCCTTTATGCCGTTCGCGTTCCAGCGGGGCGTGCCGATGCATTCCGGCAGGAAATAGAGGGGGCAATAACAGAAAAGACAGTTGAATGTCTCAGGATCCGCGTTGGGATGGCACGGAAAGTGGGCGCAGGACGTGTTCCTGAAAAAGCGTGAGCTGTTCTTCATGGCTGTTTCCTTAAACAGTACCAGTGTTTTTCGGGTGACCGCATTGACAGAATGCAGGGCTTCTTATATGCACAAATAAACATATCCGCTCTTCCAAGCAGGGCGGGATAGGTGCACGTCATCGGGAGCCGTTTTTGTACGGAACCGTGCCTCAAGGGTGCGGAGTATCGGCTTCCGAATGTATTCATCAAGCAGGCTACAGGGGAACCGGCGAAAAGGGAACAGTCTCTTTCGCCCGGGTATCCAGAAACCCTCCGGTTGGGCCCGTCTGGCGGGCTGGCCGTGGAATCAAGGAGTGGCACATGATTTCCAAGACTCTCATTGTGAATGGCATGACGAAAACGCTGCTGGTGAATCCGGAAGATTCGCTGGCCGACGTGTTGCGCGGACAGCTTCTGCTGACCAGCGTGAAGGTCGGATGCGGCACGGGTCAGTGCGGTGCCTGTAATGTGATTCTGGACGGCAAGCTGGTACGTACCTGTACGCTGAAAATGAAACGCGTTGAAGACGGGGCCGCCGTCACCACCCTTGAAGGTATCGGCACGCCCGAGCATATGCACCCGCTGCAGCTTTCGTGGATGTTCCACGGCGGCGCGCAGTGCGGCTTCTGCACGCCCGGCTTCATCGTGTCCGCCAAATGCCTGCTCGACAACAACCCGGCCCCGACCCGCAACGACGTGCGCGACTGGTTCCAGAGTCACCGCAACGCCTGCCGCTGCACGGGCTACAAGCCGCTGGTCGATGCCGTCATGGACGCCGCCGCAGTCATGCGCGGCGAGAAATCCGTCAAGGACATCGAATATAAGGAACCCGTGGACGGCCGCACGTGGGGTTCCCGCCGTCCGCGTCCCAACGCCGTCGCCAAGGTGACCGGCACGCACGACTTCGGTGCGGATACCGCCCTCAAGATGCCTCCGGACACGCTGCATCTGGCGCTGGCTCAGGCCAAGGTTTCCCACGCCAACATCAAGGGCATCGACACCTCCGAAGCCGAAGCCATGCCCGGCGTGTACCGCGTGCTGACCCACAAGGACGTCAAGGGCAAGAACCGCATTACCGGCCTCATCACCTTCCCGACCAACAAGGGTGACGGCTGGGATCGTCCCATCCTGAACGATACCAAAATCTTCCAGTACGGCGACGCCCTCGCCATCGTGTGCGCCGACTCCGAAGCGCACGCCCGCGCCGCCGCCGACAAGGTCAAATTCGATCTCGAGCTGCTGCCCGAATACCTGAACGCCCCGGACGCGATGGCTCCCGACGCCATCGAAATCCACCCCGGCACCCCGAACACCTACTTCGAGCAGAAGGAAGTGAAGGGGCAGGAAACCGCTCCCTTCTTCGCCGACGCCAATAACGTGGTGGCGGAAGGCAGCTACTACACGCAGCGCCAGCCCCACCTGCCCATCGAGCCGGACGTGGGATACGGCTACATGAACGAAGAAGGCAAGCTGGTCATCCATTCGAAATCCATCGGCCTGCACTTGCACGGCCTGATGATCGCACCCGGTCTGGGGCTTGATTTCGGCAACGACATGGTCATGGTGCAGTGCAACGCGGGCGGTACCTTCGGTTACAAGTTCAGCCCGACCATGGAAGCGCTCATCGGCGTGGCCGTGCTCGCCACCGGCCGTCCCTGCCACCTGCGCTACAACTACGAACAGCAGCAGCAATACACCGGCAAGCGTTCGCCGTTCTTCACGACCGTCCGCTACGCCGCCGACAAGGCCACCGGCAAGATCAAGGCCATGGAAGCCGACTGGATCGTCGACCACGGCCCGTATTCGGAATTCGGCGACCTGCTGACCCTGCGCGGTGCCCAGTACATCGGCGCTGGCTACGGCATCGAAAACATCCGCGGCCTCGGCAAAACGGTCTGCACGAACCACGGTTGGGGTGCGGCGTTCCGTGGCTACGGTGCTCCGGAAAGCGAATTCGCCTCCGAAGTGCTCATTGACGAACTGGCCGAAAAGCTCGGCATGGACCCGCTGGAACTGCGCGCGGTCAACTGCTACAAGCCCGGCGACACCAATCCTTCCGGTCAGGCCCCCGAAGTGTTCAGCCTGCCGGACATGATCGACATCATGCGTCCCAAGTTCAAGGCGGCGAAGGAAAAGGCCGCGGCGAACTCCACCGACACCGTGAAGCGCGGCGTGGGCGTGGCCATCGGCATCTACGGTTGCGGTCTGGACGGTCCGGACTCGGCGGAAAGCTGGGCGCAGTACAATGAAGACGGCACGGTCACCATCGGCGTGTGCTGGGGAGATCACGGTCAGGGCGCCGACGCCGGCGCGCTCGGCACGGCCCACGAGGCCCTGCGTCCCCTGAATATTGCCGCCGACAAGATCCGCCTTGTCATGAACGACACCTCCAAGGCCCCCGTGGGCGGCCCGGCCGGCGGTTCCCGTTCGCAGCTCGTGGTGGGCAACGCCATCCGCGTGGCCTGTGAAACCCTGATCGAGGCCATGAAAAAGCCCGGCGGCGGTTTCTATACCTATGACGAAATGAAGGCCGAAGGCCGCGAGGTCCGCCAGTACGGCAAGTGGACCACCCCGTGCACGTCCCCGGACGAAAACGGGCAGGGCGAACCCTTCTGCTGCTACATGTACGGCCTGTTCATGGCCGAAGTGGCCGTGGACATCACGACCGGCAAGACCGCGGTGGAAAAGCTGACCATGATCGCCGACATCGGCAAGGTGAACAACCGCCTCGTGACGGACGGCCAGCTGTACGGCGGTCTGGCGCAGGGCATCGGCCTCGCCCTGACCGAGGACTATGAGGATATCAAGAAGCACTCCACGCTCATTGGCGCCGGTCTGCCCTACATCAAGGACGTCCCGGACGACATCGAGCTGATCTACCTCGAAAACTCCCGCAAGGACGGCCCGTTCGGCGCATCCGGCGTGGGCGAGCTTCCGCTCACCGCTCCACATGCCGCCATCATCAACGCCATCTATCAGGCTTGCGGCGCCCGCGTGAGGCATCTGCCCGCACGGCCTGAGAAGGTGCTGGCCGCTCTGAAGAAGTAATCGATAGTGAGACGTGACATGTCCGGCCTTCCAAAGAGGGTCGGGCGTTAAAGCCCTCCCGGTTCTTGTGTAGCGAGATGCGTTATGCGGGCCGGGAGGGCCGTTTGGTTTTGACGGTTTTCGGGAGGCGTTATGGAACAGGCGGATCTGCGGAGCTGGGAACGGCAGTGTACACAGGATGATATGCCCAAATGCCGGGCGGCCTGCCCGCTGCAGATGGATGTGAGGCCGTTTCTCGAACGGATGGCGCACGGGGATACGCCCGGGGCCCGCAAAGTGCTGGAGCGGCATTTGCCTTTGCCCGGCGTTCTGGGACGGATTTGCGAACACCCGTGCGAAACGGCCTGTGTCCGGCAGGAGCTTGGCGGGCCGCTCGCCGTTGGTGCGCTGGAACGGGTCTGTGTGTCGCAGTGCGCTCAGCAGACGCGGAATCTGCCGCGTCCCCCAAAAAGCAAAAAGGTCGCGGTGATCGGTGACGGCATGGCGGGGCTGGTCGCGGCGTGGGATCTTTCCCGAAAGGCATATCCCGTCGATTTGTTTTATGCGGGCGGACGTCCTGCGGAAGGTTTGATCGCCGCATTCCCCGCGCTGACGCCGGAAGCGCTGGACGGCGAACTCGAAGCCATGCGGAAGAGCGGCGTGACGCTGACCCGCCGAGAGCCTGACCAAGCCCTATTTCAGGAAGTAGAAGGCTATGACGCCGTTTTTGTGGATGTTTCCTGTGCCCCGGGCTTGGCCCCGGCCTCACGGGATGCCGTGGATTCCGTGACGCTGAATGTGGCGGGCGGACCGGAACATGTCTGTTTCGGCGGCTGGCCGTCACCGGATTGGACGGGCACCCCCGTCGCATGGGCGGCGGAAGGCCGCCGGGCCGCCATGACGCTTGAGCGTTCCATGACCGGCGTTTCCCTGACGGCATCGCGCGAGAATGAAGGCGCGAGCGCGACCCGGCTGCACACTCCGCTCGACGGGCTGGCTCCGCTGCAGCGGCTGGAACCGGAACATCCCGGCGAGGGCTATTCGCTTGAAGAGGCCAAAACCGAAGCCGGAAGATGTTTGCAGTGCGAATGCCTCATTTGCGTGCGCGAGTGTTTGTACATGCAGAAATACAAGGGGTACCCGCGCGTCTACGCCCGCCAGATGTACAACAACGCCGCGATCGTGAAGGGGCACCATCAGGCCAACACGATGATCAACAGCTGTACGCTGTGCGGCCAGTGCGAGGTCTTGTGTCCGGAAGGCTTTTCGATGGCGGATCTGTGCCTGTCGTTCCGTGAGGATATGGTTCGGCGCGGCATGATGCCCCCTTCGGCGCATGAATTCGCGCTGGAGGATATGGCCGCCGCCAACGGCCCGGAGTGCGCGTTGTCCTTCGCCGGATCGGGAGCGGACGGGAAGGCGGCGGAACGGTGCGGACAGGTGTTTTTTCCCGGCTGCCAGCTTGCGGGCGCACGGGGAGAACAGGTTTTGGCCGTGTACGAGACGTTGCGTAAAGATCTCGGCAGCGTCGGCCTGTTGTTGCAGTGCTGCGGCGTTCCCGCGCAGTGGGCCGGAGAGGAAAAACTGTTTGCGGAAACCGTGGAGGCGCTCAAGTCCACATGGGAATCGCTCGGGCGTCCTCGCGTGATCGCCGCTTGCGCCTCATGCTGCAAGACGCTGCGTGAAGCCTTGCCTGAAGTGTCCGTGGTGTCGCTTTGGGAAGTGCTCGATACGGAATGCCCCTCCCTGTCCTTCCGTGAGGAAGCCTGTTGCGGCGGCGTCCCCACGTTGAGCATCCATGACCCCTGTTCCGCCCGTCACGATGGGGCGTGGTTGCGGTCGGTGCGGAGCCTCCTTTCCAAGCGGGGCGTCCCGTTCGAGGAGCCGCGTTTGTCCGGCGAAACGACGCCCTGTTGCGGGTACGGAGGGCTGACATGGGATGCCAATCCGCAGCTTGCTTCGGCTATCGCGGCGGATCGGGCCGGCCAGCTTGAACACGACGCCGTTACATCCTGCATTATGTGCCGGGAACGTCTTGTCGCGGAAGGCAAACCTTCCCTGCATATGCTCGATCTGCTGTATCCCGGTGAATCCCTTCATGCGGCGGCGACCGCAAAAGGAAGCGGGCTTTCGGCACGGCGCGCGGGGCGTGCCGCGCTGCGGACCGAGGTGCTCCGGCGATATGCCGGGGAAAGCGTAGCGGAAACGGCCGATGACGGCATTCCTGTCCGTATTGCGCCGGATGTCTTGGAAAAGATGGAAGAGCGCCATATCCTGCGGGAGGACGCCGTGCGTGTCGTGCGCCATGCCGAGGCCTCCGGCGACACGTTCCTGAATCGGGACAACGGGCACTTCCTTGCGTCCTTACGCCCTGTGCGGGTGACGTTCTGGGTGGAATACAGCGTTGAGGACGGCGTGTGTGTCGTCCATGACGCCTACTGTCACCGGATGGAAGTGCCCGGCACATCGACCCCAAAAGGCCGTTACGAGGCTGTCCGCAACCCGTTCCACCTTTAGGGAATGCCGCCGAAGGGGCATGGGAGGCTGCCGCCCCCAACCCCGTTGAGGTGGAATGGGGTTTCGGACCTCGTATGAGTGGGATGCCTTTATAATGGGCTCAGTGATAATCTGCTATGTGCGAAAGCAGGAATTCCCGGCAGGAGGATCATCATGGCTATGGAACCGAATTATGCGCCGGACCCCGGCGACTGGGTATGTACCCGCTGCCAATGCCCTCTGGAGCAGGTCAAAGTTCAGGTCGGCTATCTTGGCAGTGCGTTTGACGTCTCTTTGCCCCGTTGCCCGTCCTGTGGGCTGACGATGATCCCAAAGTCGCTGGCTGAGGGAAAAATGGCGGAAGTGGAAGCCCTGTTGGAAGACAAATGATCCCGCAGCATCGGGAAGAGCCCTTATACCAGCGGGAGCTTTTCCGGCTGGCGTCGGCGGATTGCCTCCGTCCCGGCGGCGTGGAGCTTACCGAGCGGGGGCTCGCGCATTGCGCTTTCGGCGGCGGCGAGCGGGTGGCGGATTTGGGCTGCGGTCCGGGCGTAACGCTGGCTTTGCTGGCGGAACGCGGCCTGAGCCCCGTGGGGATGGACCGTTCCGCCGCCATGCTTCAGGAGGCGGAAAGACGGTTATCCGGAGTGCCGCTCCTCGCGGGGACGCTTGAAGGCCTTCCGTTTCGGGATGCTTGCATGGACGGCATAGTCTGCGAATGCGTCCTCTCCCTGTCGTACACCCCTGAACGGGCTTTGGGGGAGATGGGGCGTGTCCTGCGGCCGGGGGGACGGCTGTTGCTTACGGACATAGTGGTCCGCGAGGGCAGCCACGGAGCGGGCGGGCAGGGCTGTGCGCGCGGTGCCGTGCCTGCTGACGTTGTGGCGGAACGGCTGGCGCGGCAGGGATTTCGGATTTTGGCCTCGGAGGATCATTCCCGATTGCTCGGTGAACTGGCGGGCAGGCTCCTGTTTCAGGGGGTTCCCCGTTCGGCGTTGCTCGCATGGATGGGAACATGTCCGGGGAGCGGCGATTCGGCGTGTTCGGGAAAACGGTTCGGGTATTGGATGTTCGTCGCGGAAAAGGGGAACAAATGAACGCATTGATGTTGGAACTCATACCTCTGATTCGGGAAGGATATTGTTGCAGCCAGCTCCTCGTCCTGCTCGTCTTGCAGCAGCAGGGTGTGGAAAATCCCGGGTTGGTCAGGGCCGCTGGCGGGCTTTGTCACGGAATGGGGCAAAGCGGCGGTGCGTGCGGGCTTTTGACGGGAGGCGCGGCGGCGCTCGGGTATCTGGCGTGCAAAGGGGCCGCGGGTGAAGCCGCCCATCCGATGGCGGAACCGCTGATCAACGACTATGCGGCGTGGTTTGCCCAGCATGTATGCACCGGAGGATGCCGGGATGTTTCCTGCCCATCGATTCAGGAAAAAACGGGCGGCGGCGCTGACATGACCTTGTGCGGGGATCTGCTCGCCGAGTGTTGGGACAAACTTGTCGATTTGTGCGCCGAGTACGGGATCGACATGACGGAGCCCCGATGACGCCCCCGGCCCGTTCCCTGCCGCAGGCCACGGAGAGCGTCTGCCCCGTCTGCTTGCGGCGCATTCCCGCCGAATATGTGCTTGATCCGGCGGAAGAGGGTATCCCCTCCGTTCTTTTGCGTAAGGAGTGCCCGGAGCACGGTGTTTTTTCCGTTCCCGTATGGCGCGGTATGCCGGATTTCCGGTCTTGGGTCCGCGACAAGACGCCCTCGCATCCCCGGCATCCGTTCGTGGAGCGGGAGCGCGGTTGTCCTTTCGACTGCGGGTTGTGCCCGGATCATGCCCAGCATACCTGTACGGGGCTGATTGAAGTGACGGGACGGTGCAATCTGCGTTGCCCCGTCTGTTATGCCAGCGCCGGAGAACAGGTTGCGCCGGAACCGTCCCTTGAGCGTATCGCCTTTCAGATGGATCGCCTCAGGCAGGCTTCCGGGGCGTGCAATGTGCAGCTTTCCGGCGGCGAACCCACGGTACGGGACGATCTTCCCGAGATCATCCGCATGGCCAAAGCACGCGGTTTCGCGCTGATCCAATGCAACACCAACGGATTGCGTCTAGGGACGGAGCCCGGATACGCGGCGAGTCTGCGCGAAGCGGGTTTGGATTCCGTTTATTTGCAATGCGACGCGGCGGATGATGCGGCCCATGAGATCCTGCGCGGAAGGCGTTGCCTTCCCGAAAAGCTGGAAGCAATCCAGGCGTGCGGCGAAGCGGGAATCGGGGTCGTGCTGGTGGCGACCGTGGCGGCGGGCGTTAACGCCGATCGTCTGTGGCCGCTGGTGGAAATGGGATTGCGTCTGGGGGCACATGTCCGAGGCGTGCATTTTCAGCCCATGTCTTCGTTCGGACGTTGCCCGTGGCGATCCGATGGCGCGCCGCGCGTGACATTGCCGGAGATCGCCGCGGAGCTGGAACGGCAGTCGCAAGGGCAAATCCGATGGACGGATTTTCATCCCCCGGGATGTGAAAACGCGCTGTGTTCCTTCAGTGCCGTCTATCGGAGAAACGGGGAAACATTGGAGCTGGTGCAGGGCGCTTCTTCCTGTTGCGATTGCGGAGAAACGCCGTCCGCCGCTGAGGGGGCCCGCAAAGCCAAAGCCTTCGCCGCCCGGCACTGGAGCGCGCCCGCGTCCCCGGCAGCGGCTCGGGATGGGGATGCGTTCGATCGGTTTTTGGCGTCGGCGGGGATAGAGCAGCGCTTTACCGTGTCCTGCATGGCGTTTCAGGATGCCATGACGCTGGATCTGGAGCGGGTCAAAGGGTGCTGCATCCATGTCGTCAGTCCATCAGGAACCTTAATCCCATTTTGCCTGTACAACCTGACCTCGTTTGACGGCACCACGTTGTACCGGGGCCGTGTATGATGAAGCGCCCGTTTCTGGATGACTGGATCGCGCGTTGCTGTGGGCTGGAGGTGCTGAGCGAAGAATCGTTGCGGCGGTATCAGTTGAACAAAATCAACGAGGTGTTGCGCTATACGGAGCGTAACAGCCTGCTGTACCGGAAACGTCTTGCTGGCGTTTTTGAACGTCACGGTGAGGCGATCCGGGCGGGAATGTGGCCCGCGTCGCCCGACGATGTGACGCAATTGCCGTTTACGACGGCGCGGGATCTCGAGGACGGCTGGAAGCGGTTTGTCTGCGTTCCGCTGGATGCCATCGCCCGGATGGTGACGCTGAGCACGTCCGGAACAACCGGAGAACCCAAACGGCTGGCCTTCGCTTCCGCTGATCTGGAGCGGACGCTGGATTTTTTCGCCCACGGCATCAGCGTGCTGGTGCGTCCCGGCGATACGGTGCTCATTCTATTGCCCGGAGCGGAACGCCCCGATGGGGTTACGGATCTGCTCATCCGGGCATTGCCCCGGATCGGAGCCCGGGGCGTCGCCGGAAATCCCGCGGCTGAACAGGCTGGCTTTTGCCGGGAACTGGAACTGCATCGCCCGGACTGTCTGGTCGCCGCGCCGGGGCAGTTGCGCCGTCTTTTGGGTGCGCATCCGGCCTCCCCGGAAATCCGGGCCATTTTGTCGAGCGCGGAACCTTTGCCGCAAGATTTGGAAGAAGCGCTTGTCCACGGCTGGCATTGTGAGGTTTTCGATCACTACGGCCTCACTGAGACAGGCTACGGCGGCGGGGTCGAGTGCTGCGGGAAACAGGGATACCATCTGCGTGAAGGCGATTTGTTTTTCGAAGTCGTCGATCCGGTTTCCGGTGAGCCTGTGCCCGACGGGACGCCGGGTGAAGTGGTCTTCACCACATTGACGCGTCAGGCCATGCCTCTGATCCGTTACCGGACGGGAGACATGGCGGCCATGTTGCCCGGCCCGTGCGTTTGCGGGAGCCCGCTGAGACGGCTCTCGCGGATAGGGGGGAGGTTCCGGAAGGTCGGGGGCAGGCTGGAAGTGCTCGCTCCACGCAAGGGCTGGATGGAAGATTCCGGCTGACATGAGAGGGGGTTTCCTCCCGGCGGGGTTTGGGCTATGCTGGCCCTCGGTACGCCATCCGGGTGTTGCCGCTCAAACAGGGAGAGAACACCCCATGATCGCTTATATAGAAGGGCGGTTGGCGGAAGTGTGCGCCAACGCTTGCGTCGTCGTCACGGAAGGCGGCGTCGGCTATGAAGTCTACCTGCCGCAGCAGACGCGGCTTCAATTGCCGGAACGCGGCGGCCATGTCCGTTTCTACATTTGCCATATCGTCCGGGAGGACGCGCAGGAACTGTTCGGTTTTGAGACATGGGACGAACGGCAGACGTTTATTGTGCTGACGTCCATTTCCAAAGTGGGCGCACGGACGGCCCTCGGCATCCTTTCCGCGTTCCGCCCCGACGACCTGCGGCGCTTGGTGCTTGAGGACGACGTGCTTGCGCTCACGCAGGTTTCCGGTATCGGCAAGAAGAGCGCCCAGCATATTTTCCTTGAGCTCAAGTATAAGTTGAAGGTTGAGGACATGCCGGCGGCGGCCTCGTTGCAGCTGGGCGTGCCCGGAAGCGTCTACCGCGACGCGCTGACGGGTCTCGAAGGGCTTGGTTATGCCGAAGCCGAAGCCGCACCCGTTTTGAAGAACATCCTGCACGAGGAGCCTGATCTTGAAGTCAGCGAAGCCCTCCGTGCGGCCCTGAAAGCCCTTGCCCGCGAACGGCAGAAGTAATGTCCGATTCTCCTAATACGCCATCATTCCTTCCCCCCGCAGACTTGGCGAAAGAACTGTCGGCTCCTGACTCCGGCTCTCCCGGTGACGAAAGCATCCGTCCTTCCCGTTTGGAGGATTTCATCGGACAGGAGGAGCTGAGGGCCAATCTGCGCGTCTTCCTGAACGCCGCCCGTGAACGCGGGCAGGCGATGGATCACGTCCTTTTTTACGGAAACCCCGGCCTCGGGAAAACGACGCTCGCCCAGATCATGGCGGCGGAATTGGGGGTCAACCTGATCTGCACGTCCGGCCCGGTGCTGGAACGGAGCGGCGATCTGGCGGCCATCCTGACCAATCTGTCCCGCCACGACATCCTGTTTGTGGACGAAATCCACCGGATGCCCATTGCCGTGGAGGAAATCCTGTATCCGGCACTTGAGGATTACAAACTCGATTTGGTGATAGGGCAGGGGCCCGCCGCTCGCACCGTCAAAATTGATCTGGAGCCGTTCACGCTCGTGGGCGCCACGACGCGCATCGGCTTGCTTTCCTCTCCGCTGCGGGACCGTTTCGGCATCATCAGCCGTCTGGAGTTCTACACGCCTGAGGAGCTGTCCCGCGTGGTCATCCGTTCCTCCCGTATCCTGGGGGTGCCGATCACCGAGGGCGGCGCGCTGGAAATCGGCCGCCGTTCGCGGGGAACGCCGCGTATCGCCAACCGGCTGCTGCGGCGCGTGCGCGATTTCGCCGCCGTCTACGGTTCCGGCGTGGTGGACGAGGAACAGGCGTCCCACGCGCTCCGGCGCATGGATGTGGACGAGAACGGGCTGGACCAGATGGACCGTAAATTATTGCGCGTCCTTGTGGACATTTATGGAGGCGGGCCCGTGGGCGTGAAGACGCTGGCCGTGGCTTGCTCAGAAGAAGTCCGTACGATTGAGGATATTTACGAGCCGTATCTTATTCAATGTGGATTTTTGAAGCGCACCTCACGGGGCAGGATGGCTACGGCGAAAGCGTATAAACATTTAAATATGCTCGGATAGCCGGAGACCATATGCCCGTAGTCCAACCTCGTGTCGAATTGCTTGCCCATACGCCGGAACCGCTTTCCTTGGTGTATGCGGCGTTTCGTCAATGCTATCACGCCGGATTTGTGGCCGATATGTGGCCCCGCCTGCTCGCCGGGGACATCGGCCGCGAAAAGCAGGCTCAGTTTGTGGCTTCCATCATGGAGTCCGGCCATGCCAGCCCGGTTGAGCACGTCAGTTTCACCTTTGCGCTCGGCGGCGTGTCCCGCGCCTTGACGCATCAGCTCGTGCGCCACCGTATCGCCTCATATTCGCAGCAGAGCCAGCGCTATGTGGACGGTTCCGATTTCGACTATCTGATCCCGCCGGAGATCCGGAAAAATCCGGAAGCGCTGGCGCGGTTTGAAGGGATCATGCGGGAAATTGGTTCCGCTTACCGGGATCTTAAAGGATTGCTTGAAGAAGCAGGTCGGACCGGGTCCAAGGCGAATGAGGATGCGCGTTTTGTCCTGCCGCAGGCTACGGCGAGCAACATCGTCGTGACAATGAACTGCCGCGCGTTGCTGAATTTTTTTGAGCACCGCTGCTGCCGCCGTGCACAGTGGGAAATCCGGCACGTCGCGGACGAGATGCTTGCGCTGTGCCGGGGCGTGCTGCCCGAGGTGTTTGGCCTGGCTGGTGCCAAGTGCGAGCGGCTGCGGTACTGTCCCGAAGGGGAAAAGTTCTCGTGCGGGCGTTTTCCTGCCAAAGCATAGAGAGGGTTGTAATGGATAAACTGATACTCGCCTTTTGCCGGCTCGGTTTTGCGGGGCTGTCTCCTATCATGCCGGGGACATGCGGTTCCGCGTTGGCGGCGGTCCTGGCTCCGTTTCTGTTCATCCCGCTGCCGTTCGTCGCCCGGATTGTGGTGCTCGTGCTCGTGTTTTGGATTGGCGGGATGGCCGCGACCCGTGGCGAGCAGATACTCGGCTACAAGGATCCGGGGGAGATCGTTATCGACGAACTGCTCGGCATGTGGCTGGTCCTGTTGCCGTTTTCCGATCCTGGTTGGGCGAAAATCGGCATTGCCTTCGTCTTATTCCGTATTTTCGACATGTGGAAACCGTGGCCCGTCCATGCGTCCGAGAGCTGGTTGCCCGGAGGCTACGGCATCATGATCGATGATGTCATGGCGGGTCTGCAGGCGCTGCTGGTCATGTGGCTGTTGCAGCTGGTCGGTTTTTGGGGGGTCTGAACAGTGTGATGCCCCATCAGGGAATGGGATTTTTTCGCAGAGCCTCTGTTGGGGAAGGCTTCCAAAGGCGAAGGCGGAAATTTCCCCTACGGCGGAATCTGGCGGAAGCATTTTTAAGTGCCATAAGAGAAAAAAGCGGCAGGTCCTTTTTGATGAAGGCTTTGCCGCGTTTTCAATATAAGAGGGGATGGTTAAACCTATCCTCTTTTTTTGATGGCCTTGCTCCAAAGGCCGTTTGTGCTGGAAAACTGCGAGCAGGCTTTTGGTATGCACAAAAGGTTTTGGAGGGAGGTAGAGGCGTTTCTTTTTGGAAGGTTTTTAGGGGAAGTGAGGGAGCCTTTCCTGAGAAAAAGGCTCCCTCACTGATACTTTCAGAGTGTTTCGAGGAATCTGATCTAGCGAACGGTCTTCACAGGGGTCAGCGCGTAGGGGAAGGCCATGAAGACGTTCCGAGCCACCAGACGCCAGCGGTACGCCGCCGCCTTGGTTTGCGGGCAGTAGGTAAACGCGAACCGCGTTCCCGAATCCGTGGGGACGGCTTGCTGCGGCGTCAGTTCCTGCGTTTCGCGCGGGGTGAAGGGGCAGCCTTCGCAGGTATCCTGCGGCGTCTGCAATTCCTTCGGCAGGGTGGAATCGGCGGACGCGGCCAGCGGCTCCAGCTCGATGGAGAAACCGTCCACGTTGCGCGCCGCGCCTTTCATGAGCGCGGAGATGGCGAGGCAACCGTTTCCGGTGAGGGCGGCATCAGCGCTTTCCCACGAGAAAAGGTTTTTCTTGTCTTGGGGGACTGGATCCCCTTTCTTGCCGCATCCCGCCGCGATCAGCAGCAGGCAGCACAGTATCGGCGTGATCCATGTTTTCATTGCTTTGGGGCTCCCCATAAAAGTTTCCATTCCGTGATTCGTTTCAGGGCCTCAAGAGGGGTTAGGGCATCGGGATTGGTGTCCCGCAGCGCCACGAGCAACGGGTGCTCCGGTTCCGCAACGGCGACTTCCTCGACGGCCTTCTTGGGCTTGGCCTCGGGAAGCTGGATGCCGGGCAGAAGGTTCGGCATGACCTGGCGGACGGGTGAGGAGCCTTTGTTTTGCTCCAGTTGGGCGAGGATTTCCCGGGCCCGCTGGACGACGGGCTGTGGGACGCCCGCCAGACGCGCAACTTCGATGCCGTAGCTCCGGTCGGATGGTCCGGGGATCAGGCGGCGGAGGAAGACGATTTCCCCGTTCCATTCCCGGATGGCGATGTTCATGGTGTGCACGCCGGGGATCTTGCCTTCCAGTGCCGTGAGTTCGTGGTAATGCGTGGCAAAGAGGGTTCGGATGCTGCCCCCGGCCCGCCTTGCCAGCTCTTCAGCAACCGCCCACGCCAATGCCAGCCCGTCGAACGTGCTCGTGCCGCGTCCGATTTCGTCAAGGATGACGAGGCTGCGCTTGGTGGCCTGACGCAGGATGCGCGCGGTCTCCATCATCTCCACCATGAACGTACTCTGGCCTTGCGCCAGATTGTCCGAAGCGCCCACGCGGGAGAAGATGCGATCGCACAGGCCAAGCTGCGCTTCCCGGGCCGGGACGAAAGAGCCCATCTGCGCGAGGAGGCAGATCAGCGCGGTCTGGCGGAGCACGGTCGACTTACCGGCCATGTTGGGGCCGGTGATCAGCAAGAGCCGTCTGTCCTCATCCATATGAAGATCGTTGGGCACGAACGCGGCTTCCCCGATGATGCCCTCGACGACAGGGTGACGTCCTTCTCTGATCGTGATGGATTGCCCGGTATGGAGCACGGGGCGCGACCAGTTGTGGTGCACCGCCGTTTCCGCCAGCGACTGCCAATAGTCCAGCTGCGCCAGCATGTCGGCCATGAACAGGATGCGGGGGCGGGCTTCCGCCAATGCCCCGCGAAGCTGCTGGAACAGCTTGTACTCAAGCGATTTGCGCCGGTCGGCGGCGGAAAGCAGTTTTTCTTCCAGCTCCTTGAGGCGGACGGTCGTGAAACGTTCGGCGTTGGCCAGCGTCTGCCTGCGGATAAAATGCTCGGGAGGCGTGCCGCCAACGGCTTTGGACAGCTCGAAGTAGTAGCCGAAGACCCGGTTGTAGCCAAGCTTGAGCTTGCTGATGCCCGAGGCTTTCTGCTCCTCGTCGAGCAACGCCTTGACCCTGTTTTCCCCGTGCTCGACGAGATCCAGCAGTTCGTCCAGTTCGGCGTTGTAGCCCTGCTTGAACAGCCCGCCTTCGGTGATGAACTGCGGCGGATCGTCGGCAAGGGCTTTTTGCAGCGTGGCGGCGTGGTCGCCGAGATCATCCCAATGTTCCGTAATGGAGCGGAGCACTCTGGGCGTATCGGCATCGGAGGACGTGATAGCGGACTTGACCGGAGGAAGCGCCGCAAGGCTCTGCCTGAGCGACAGCATGTCCCGGGGGGAGGTCCGGTTCAGGGCGATACGGGTAGACAGCCGCTCAAGATCATAAACGCCGGAAAGCGTTTCTCGCAGCTTTTTCCTGTTTTCGGGATGTGCGATAAGCCATGCAATGGCATCCTGCGTTTCCTGAATGGGCGCAAGCTCGCGCCAAGGGTTGCGCAGGCGCTCCTCAAGCAGGCGGCCGCCCATCGGCGTCTGCGTGGAGTCGATCACATGGCGCAGCGTACCCACGCCTTTACGCCCGTCGAGGCGGCGGAACAGTTCCAGATTGCGCTCCGTAACGTCGTCGATGAGGAGGTGCTGGCCGAGATCCAGAGGCTCGAACGGCGCAAGATGTTTGGTGTCCTGCATCTGCGTCTGTTCCAGGTAGGCGAGCAGTGCTCCGCAGGCCTGCACCAGCTCTTTGCGGCCTTCCAGCCCCAAGGCTCCCAGTTCGGCGACGGACTGGGCGGCAAGGACGCGCTCGGCGGAACGCTTGTAGTCGAAATGGCTCCGCAGCGGGACGCGAACGGCCTGAATGTCCGTGAGGTGCAGCGAGGCCGGGACGTCGGCGTCTTCCGGCAACAGGAGTTCGCGCGGGGCGATCTTCTGCGCCCACTGCCAGAGTTCCTGACTCTTTTTGACGTGCAGCCCGGCCCAGTAGCCGGTGGAGACGTCCACCCACGCGAATCCGCCGCGATCCGTGTCGGCACTCCAGAACAGGGCCCCGAGATAGGTATGCCCCTTGGGTTCGAGGCTGACGTCCTCGACGGCGGTCCCGGGCGTGTAGACGCGGGTGACGGCACGCTCGACAAGCCCCTTGGCGGCTCTGGGGTCTTCGACCTGATCGCAGAAGGCGATCTTGTAGCCCTTGTTCAGGAGCTGGCTGACGTAGCCTTCGGCGGCATGCCACGGGACGCCGCACATGGGAATGGGGGCTTCTGCGTTGGGATTGCGCGAAGTCAGCGCGATTTGAAGCTCACGCGAGGCGACTTCGGCATCCTCGAAAAAAAGTTCATAAAAGTCGCCCATGCGATAAAAGAGCAGGGCGTCAGGATAGCCCTCCTTGATGCGGAGGTACTGTTCGAACATAGGAGTAAGGCGGGGAGATGCGGGCTGTTGGCTCATATGCTGCAATAATGCCCACGCACGGCCTCGCGAGGGACCATCCGTGGGCATTATGAAAGATTAAGGGTTACGCCTGTTCGGTGAGTGCTGAAGCGGACTTTTTCGCGTTTTCGACATCTTCGGCGAGCTGGGCGGCCTTGGCTTCGGCGGCGTCAAGCTTCTTCTGAAGGGCCTCGTTGGTCTTGAGGGCCTTGGCGACGTCCTTTTCAAAGCCGCGGGCACGCATGTTGGCCATCGTCAGCTTGGCGGACAGGGAAACCCGGTCCCACATCAACATGGCGAGGATACACAGGGCGCCAAGGACGAAACAGATGATCAGCAGGGTGTAGAAGGGCAGAGGAGCGGATTCGACCGGAGGGAGGAACAGAAGGTCGAGTTTCAGCGCGACGGCCTGCGAGAACGCACTCTGGTTCTGCACGAAGAACATCATGACCAGGAAAAACAGAATGACCAGCAGCAGCACTTTGATGTAACGCATAGACCTCTCCTCATGCGGGTTGGCCCGGGCGCAACCGGGCGAAAAGGGGTTTGAGTTTGGTATAGGTCGAAGCCAGATGATCGGGGATGACCCGCGTTTCACTCATCACGGCCATGAACGAAGAATCGCCATTCCAGCGGGGGACGAGATGGAAATGCAGGTGGTCGCGGATGCCCGCTCCGGCGGCTTCGCCGAGGTTGAGGCCTACATTGATGCCCTGCGGTTTGAAAAACTCCCTGAGAATGGTCGTGCACTGCTTGAGCAATTCCATGATTTCCGTCGATTCCTCCGCCGCCAGAAGCGGCAGATCCATGACGTGCCGCAGGGGAGCCACCATGATATGCCCGTTGTTGTACGGAAATTTGTTCATGATGACGAAAGCGGTCTTGCCACGGTACAGGACGAGCCGTTCCTCGTCATGGGAAAGATCATCGGGAGGGAGACACAGAACGCACGAATCCGGTTTCGGCCCCAAAATATAGTCCATACGCCACGGGGCCCACAGAGGATGTGTCATACGACAGCTTCCTTATCTTGAGTGAAAATCGTTTTTCCTCTTCTACACGGCAAGGGCGCTCACGGCAAGCCCTTCCCGCTTGCGGAGGAGGCTTCAGCGCGGCTTCTTCGGGGCGGCGCCCGCCGTCCCGTTTCCCGGAAATCCTTTCCTGATCAGTTCCTCAGCCAGTTTCAGCTGCGCTTCTCTCGTTTCGGCCTTCCCGTCCAGCTTTGCGGCGAGGACCATGCGCATTACGCTGCCGAACTGCGGCCCGGGCTCCAGGCCGAGGCGGTGCAGGTCGTCGCCGTTGATGTCTACCTTGATCTGCCGCCATTTGTAGATGTACTGGGAAACGCTGCTGCTGATTTCCTCGTTGTCGGAGCGGGCCATCAGGTAGAGCGTACTTTCGAGGGGCAGGGGAGCAAGCAGGGCGCACAAGCGGCTTACGGATTGTTCCGCCTGCCCCTTCTTCTGCGTATCCCGGTGCCAGTTGATGAGTTCCACCAGCGTCATGCGCACGCTTTCCCGCAGGCTGAGGATTTCTTCGCGCATCGTGGGCGTCAGCCCGAGGCGGTGCAGGATGTCCGCCGTCTCGATGGCCGGGACGGCACTGCACAGGGCCATGAGGTACAGGGTGGAGAGTTCCGGCGTTTCCTTGAAATAGAGGAGGCGGTACCAGTCGATGACTTCGCGCAGGGAGTCGAGGAGTTCGTTCTTGTCGGCGTTCAGGACGAGGCTCGGATGGATTGCGGCCAGTACGCCGAGTTCGTTGAGGCGGCGCAGGCAGGTTTCCGGTTCGTCCTCGCGGAAGATGAGGTTCAGCTCGTGCAGGATGCGCGCGCCGGACAGTTTTTCCACGAGGTTCAGGGACAGGGCGTTCTTGATGAGCTTTTCGCCCTGCGTGCTGATGTGGAAGCCGTACCGCTGCTCAAAGCGCACGGCCCGGATGATGCGGGTGGGATCCTCCACGAAGCTCAGGGCGTGGATGATGCGGATCGTCTTGCGCTGGATGTCGCTCTGGCCGCCGAAGAAGTCGACGAGGCAGCCGAACTGCCCCTTGTTGAGGCGGAGGGCCATTGCGTTGATGGTGAAGTCGCGGCGGAACAGATCCATTTTGATGGAAGAGAGCTCCACGGTGGGCAGGGCGGCGGGGTATTTATAGTATTCGAGGCGCGCCGTGGCCACGTCGAGGCGTTGTTCCTCGCCGTTTTCGTCATGATAGATGATGAGGGCCGTCATGAAGGTCCGGTGCTCGCGGACGCGGCCTCCAAGTTCCTGCGCCAGCGCCCTGGCAAAGGCGATGCCGTCGCCTTCGACCACCAGATCGACGTCGTCGAACTCCACGGCGGGGCGGCTGAGCATGATGTCGCGGACGAAACCGCCCACGGCATAGACGCTGACCTGCAGGCGGTCACCGAGTTCCCCGGCCCTGTGGAGCATGTGCAGCATGGGCTGCGGGAGCCGGGTGGACAGCAGTTTCGCCAGATTCCGTTCGCGTGCGCTGGTGTTGACCGGGATGGGCACGCCGGAAGGATCCTCGACGAACATGTTGATGAGGTCGGTGCGGGTGACCACGCCGATGACCTCGTTCTTTTCGACGACGGGAACCAGCCGCTGGTGCGCGCCCACGATGATCTTCATGAGGCGTTGGAGAGGGGCGTCCGGCGGGACCGTCAGGATGGTGCGCTGCATGTATTCGGAAACCGGCATGTCGCCCAGTTCATGGGCTATAGCCTTGGAAGCCGTCTGGCATTCCATATAGCCGATGCAATGGCGCGTCCCCGCCCGGAAGACGGGAGCGGCCTTGAGGCCGTAGCGGTTCATGAGCTGTTCCGCTTCCCGGATGGTCTGCCTGTCCTCAATGCCGACGGCGGGCGAGGACATGAGATCCCGCGCCTGCTTGTTCGGGTTTACCTGCATGTACAGCTGTTGGAAGATGGCGTCCTTGAGTTCGGGGATGGGGATGCTCTTGACCGAAGCGGACGCCGCGAAACGGTGCCCCCCGCCCCCGAGCGCCTTGCAGATCTGGCCGACGTCCACGGCGTCCACGCGGCTGCGGGCCACGACCTGTACCTTTTCCTCCATGTTGGCGAGGGCGAACAGGACGTTGCAGGATTCCATCTCCATGAATTTCTGGGCGAGGTAGGCGAAATCGCCCATGAAGCTGTCCAGCGTGGCTTCGGCGAGGACCACGCTGTAAGGGCCGATTTCGTGCGCGGTGGCGGAGTCGAGCAGTTCGTTGAGAACCTTGATGTGGACGCTGGTCATGCCCGTCTGGACGAGATCAGCGATGAAGGGCAGATCCATGCCGTGCTGGCGCAGCCATGCCCCCGCGAGGAAATCTTCCGGCTTGGTGGACGTGTAGGTGAACGCGCCCGTGTCGCCGTAGATGCCGAGCCCGAGAAAGGTGGCTTCCTGACAGGCCGGGGTGATGCCCCGTTCCTGCAAGGCTTGGCAGATAAGCGTGCAGGTGGAGCCCGTGGTCCCGATGTGCGTCACGTCGGCATTGATGACCTTGTTCTTTTCGCCGGAGTAGGGGGTGGGGTGGTGATCCCATACCTCCACCTCCACGCCGGGAAGATCGAGCAGATCCTGCACCTGCGGCACGCGGGAACGGATTTGCGTGTCCACGACGACGACGCGCTTCACGCTGGCGTGATCGATCTCTTTTATATTTTTAAAGGTATACAGAAATACGGCGGTTTCGTTGAAGAACTGGTTCAGCGGCTTTTCCATGCTGCCCGGAAAGATCATGATGCTGTCGGGGTAGATCATGGACATGCCGATCATCGAAGACAGGGCATCCCAGTCGGCGTTGCTGTGGCAGGTGATGACGGTGGGGGCGGAGGCCAGGGAAGGTTTCATGCGGTTTCCTTATGCAGCTTACGACAGGTCGTCTTCGGGAGAGGAGGCGTCATCCGGGCCGGGCTCGGCGTGCTGGGACCGGGGATGGTATTTCCTGTGGATCTGGAGCAGACGTTCGGACTGGACGTGCGTATAGAGCTCCGTGGCGCTCATGTCCGCATGGCCGAGGAGGATCTGCACGGAACGGAGATCCGCCCCGCCTTCCAGCAGGTGGGTGGCGAAGGAGTGCCGGAACGTGTGCGGGGAAATGGGTTTTCGGATGCCCGCCTCCAGCGCGTAGCGTTTGACCAGCTTCCAGACGCCCTGCCGGGAGAGGCCGTTGCCGGAGCGGTTGAGGAACACCCGGTCCTCAACGGGGGTGAAGAGGGGGCGCACGATTTTGAGGTATTCGGCCATGCGTATGACCGCCGCGTCATGCAGGGGGACAAGGCGCTCCTTGCTTCCCTTGCCGAAAATGCGCACGACGCCCCGCTGGAGATCCAGATCGATGGGTTGCAGTTCGATGAGTTCGGAAACACGCATACCCGCGGCGTACAGCAGCTCCAGCATGGCCCGATCCCGGAGCCCGAGCTTGCTGGTGGCGTCCGGCGCGTTGAGCAGGCGGACGATCTCATCTTGCGTCAGCACGTCGGGCAGGAGGGAAGGGAGCTTGGGCGTGTCGATGAGGGCGGCCGGGTTGGAGGCCAGTTCCCCCCGTTCGACGCACCATGCGAGGAAACTGCGCAGGGACGAAATGCGCCGCGCGAGCGTGCGGGTCGCGTCGCCGCGTTTGCGCAGCCAAGCGATGAACAGCGTGATGTTTTCGTCGTCTAGGCCGCTGAGGGGCGTTTCCAGCTCGTCGAGGAAGTCCTGGAGCGCGTCCAGATCTTGCCTGTAGGCGGCGACGGTGTTGCGCGAGAGCCCCCGTTCGGCTATGAGTCCATCAAGCCAGCGGGAAGCCAGTCTGGCGGGAAAACCTGCCGGAGTATCGGGGCGCTGCCCGTTCTTGTCGGAAACGGGAGATGCATGGATTCGCGTGGTCGTCTTCATGTTCGCAGAATACACCAGAGCATGGGGAATCGCAAACCGGTCGCGGCTTTTGGAGTGATATGATGAATGAGCGGCATATGGCGTATGTGTGCATGGGTTCCAATATGGGCGAACCGGAAACGAATCTGGCCCGGGCGCGTGAGGTTTTGGGAGCCCTGCCGGGCTGGAAAATCGAGGCGTCGTCGCCCGTGTATTTTACGGAGCCGCAGGATATGCGCGACCAGCCCTGGTTCGCCAATCAGGTTCTCAAGGTATCCTGCGCTTTAGACATGACAGCCCCCGATTTTTTGGATATGCTGCTTGATGTGGAAAAGAGGTTGGGCCGCGTCCGGGAGACGTCGGACCCGGCGATGCGGTTCGGCCCGCGCGTTATCGATCTGGATCTCTTGTTGTTTGATCAGGAGCGCTGGGATACGCCGCATCTGGCTCTGCCCCATCCTCGCATGTCGGAACGGGCTTTTGTGCTTGTCCCTCTGCGGGATATCGAACCGAATCTGCTCCTCTCCGACGGACGGACTCCCGGAGAGGCGTTGCGTTCCCTCGCTCATGCCGTGGAAGGGAACCGCATCCGCCAGTAACGGCAATGCTGGAGTTGAACCATGTGGAAATGGTTGATCCTCATCCTTGTGGGCTATGCCCTGTATCGCATGTTCATGAACGACCGCAAAAAGAGCGGCGAGGATACCAAGAAGGAAAAGGAACATCTTATCGCTACCGGGGAGATGGTCAAAGACCCGGTTTGCGGAGCCTATATTGACTCCGACAGCAACATCACCGTTCGGGACGGCAAGACGGTTCACCGTTTTTGCAGCTACGACTGCCGCGACGAGTTCTTGAAGCGCATCGGAAAGCTGCCCGAGAAGACCGGCGGGGATGACGACGAATAATCTCCCTTGCGAAGGGCGGTTGCAGTCTTACAATAAAGAGGAGGCGGATTGTCCGTCTTCTCTTTTTTGATCATGGCGGCAGGGGCTCAGCCGCCCGCACAGCCTCTCCGAATAGTGGGGATTTTTTGGCTTTTTCGTGTCCCTCCGCATGGAGGAGGTTTTTATGGTTGAATGATTCTAGCGCCAACTAATAATTGAAGAAAAGGGTATTCCGTGGTGCATCATGGAAAGCCGCCTTTACTCCGGGAAGGGGTGTGAAGGCGATATTTTCGGAGGTTAGTCATGGATGCAAAAGCCGTTTTGACTTCGATGCTTGCTGAGGCGGATATCCGGGTTGGGGGAGACCGTCCCTGGGATATCCGGGTTCATAATGAAGGCCTGTATAAACGGGTGCTTCGGGAGGGGACGCTCGGAGCGGGCGAGGCCTATCTCGAGGGCTGGTGGGACTGCGACCAGCTGGATGTGATGTTTTGTAAGGCCCTTCACGCGCATCTGGAGGATAAGGTACGGCGCAACCTGCCCAACGCGCTGATCGTGGCGAGCCAGCTCCTGTTCAACCTGCAAAGCGTAGCCAGGGCCCCAATGGTCGCGGAACAGCATTACAATACGGACAACGCCATGTTCGCGCGTATGCTCGGGCCTACGATGAATTACAGTTGCGGGTATTGGAAGGATGCCGAGACGCTGGATGAGGCGCAGCGCAACAAGATGGATCTGATTTGCCGGAAGCTGGATCTCAAGGAAGGGATGTCCGTGCTGGACATCGGGTGCGGCTGGGGTGGCCTTTCCTTATATATGGCCAAAGAATACGGGGTGAAGGTCACCGGGGTCACGATTTCCACGGAACAGCTGGCCTATGCCCGGGAACACGATGCCGGGCATCTCGTCAACTGGCTGCTGCAGGATTACCGTTCCATGGAAGGGCAGTTCGATCGCATCGTCTCCGTGGGGATGTTCGAGCACGTGGGACGGAAAAATTACGATATTTTCATGAAGACGACCAAACGGCTGCTGAAACCTTCGGGGCTGTTCCTGCTGCATACCATCGGCAACAGCAAGAAGAAGACGGGAACCGATCCGTGGATCAATAAATATATCTTCCCCAACGGGATGCTTCCCTCTCCCGTTTGCGTCGCAAAGGCCATCACCGGGCTTTATGTCATGGAAGACTGGCACAACTTCGGCGCCGATTACGACAAGACGCTCATGGCATGGCACCAGCGCTTTGAGGAAGGCTATGCGGAAGGCGCTTTCCAGTGCAGCGAGCGCGTACGCCGCATGTACCGGTACTATCTTTTAAGCTGCGCGGGCGCTTTCCGGGCGCGTGACATCCAGCTCTGGCAGATCGTGCTGAGCCCGGAAGGTGTGGAAGGCGGCTACTGCTGCCAGCGCTGAACGGTGCGGCGGGGAGCCCTGCCGCACCAGAAGCTGAAGCTTAGGCCCGCCGGTTACTGTATTCGCTGAACTTTTTCTCGCTTACGCGGCGGTTGCGGCCCAGCGCACAGAATACCTCATAAGAAATGGTCCCCCACCATTCGGCAAGTTCCTCGGGCCGGATGGCCAGCGGGCCCGAGCCCCCCAGCAGATAAGCCGTATCGCCGGGTTCGACGCCCGGGATATCGGTCACGTCGACGATGCACATCTGCATACACACCCGCCCAAGGATAGGGGCGCGCTGTCCCCGGATCAGGACTGAGCCGCGCATGGACAGCGAACGCGGGTAGCCGTCGGCATAGCCGGCCCCGACGACGGCCGCCCTGATGTCTTTGGGGGCGGTGTACAGGCAGCCGTAGCTGACCGTGGCGCCTTTCACGACGGGGTGGACGGAAAGCACGGGAGCCGCCATCTCCATGACGGGAAGCAGGCCCATGCCCAGCTTGGCCCTATCCGTGCCGTGAAGCGGATTTCCTCCGTAGAGCGTGACGCCGGGTCTGGCCAGATCGCCGACGTAGCTCGGCCAGCAGAGGAGGCCCGGAGAGTTTGTCAGGGATGTTTTGAGGCCCGGGAAAACGGCCTTCATGCTTTCCGTCGCTTCGTGGAAGCGGCGCGCCTGTTCGTGGGTGAAATCGTCGAGTGCCGGAGTATCCGAAGCGGCGAGGTGCGACATGACCAGCACGGGCCGCACTTCCTTGAGCGTACGCAGATAGTCGGCCAGCTCCGCCGCTTCATCCACGCGGAACCCCAGCCGGGACATGCCGGTGTCGAATTTGATGGCAACCGTCAACGGCTTCGCCCGTCCCGTCAGATGGCTTTGCGCAAGGATCCGCTCAAGGCTTTCCCGGCTATGGACCAGCGGCGTGATGTCGTAGCTCGCGGCAAGAGCCGTATCTTCATCCCTTGCCAGTCCCATCAGGGCGAGCAGGAAAGCCGTATGCCCTTCCTGCCTGAGCAGTGCGCCTTCCCCCACGGAACCCACCGCCATATGCTGTATCCCTTCTTCCGCCAGCACGCGCGCCACGGCGACGACGCCGTGCCCGTAGGCGTCGGCCTTGATGACCGGCATGAGAGAAGGGTGGCGGGCCAGCAGTGTTTTCAGGTTATGCCTAAGGTTTTCAAGGTGGACGGTGATGATGGCACTGCTCAAAAACATGGGACCTCCACGCTCAAGCGCTTTGCTGGTGAAAAAACAGGGACAAGGATTCTGGACGGTAAACGGGCGTGGAAACATCCCCCATTTCGTATCTCGGGAAAGTTATGGATGAATCGGAAAAAGGATCCTCTTTTTTTCGCCGCCCCCCGGCGGCGGGGAATAACCGAGGGTTTTTTTTGTTTGAAAAATGGGCTAGAGTACACTCCGCACGAACCAGAGCATGAAGCCGCGTTGTTTTTCAAAAGGCACCCCCGCGAGGGAGGCAGGCATTGAGAGGCTTCGGGATAGCGCCCGGCAATTGGTTCGAGTGATACAAAAGAAACGTTGCTGCGGAGTTATCCTTTTAAACACGCTCCTGTGCGGAGCATTTTTATAGTGCGTCCGAACGCTGGATGCAACAGGAAGTTTACCGTGCCCATGATTGTGCCCCTGCCTCGCGGAATGTTCCGGCTTGTGACAAAAACGGTTTGCGCGCCCATAGCTCTGCTGGCGCTTTTTCTTTGTTCGCCGGTCCATTCGTATGCCGCTACGGATGTGCTCACCATACCGATGGAAGACACGAAGGAGGCTTCGTGGAATCTTGAGGCGGACAAACTGGTCACGCTCAGCGACAATACCATCGTTGAGGCGCAGGGCGGGGTTGTCCTTCAGCGGGGAAACGACATCCTGAAAGCTGATTTCGCCCGGTACTATTCCGCGACAAACTGGGTTTATCTGAAAGGCAACGTGTTCGTCCGCATGGGCAAGGACGACATCCATTCAGATGAAGCCGAGTTTGATCTGCACTCCAAAACCGGCTGGCTGACGAATGGCCATGTTTTCATGGAGGGGCCGCACATTTATTTCAGCGGCTCGCGGATCATCAAGCATTGGGGTGATCGCTATACCTTCAACAAGGCAAAAGTGACGACCTGCGACGGAACCAGTCCCGCGTGGTCGATGAATGCCGAGCAGGCCGTCGTGGAGATTGACGGCTATGCCCAACTTTTCCACTCGACTTTTGACGTAAAAAATACGGGAATCTTTTACAGCCCCTTCATGGTATTGCCGGCAAAGACAACGCGCCAGTCCGGGCTGTTGCCGCCAGACTACGGCATCAGCGATAAGCGTGGTTTTTATTATACCCAGCCGTATTTCTGGGCCATTGATGAAAGCCATGATATGACGTTCTACGGTGGCTGGATGACGAAGATCGGGCCGTCGCTCAGTGTCGAATATCGGGCGAACGAATTTACGGATCAAAAGACATGGCTCGCCGCCACCGGCATCTACGATAAGGATACCGTGGCGATTCCAGGGACGAGCCGGGTAAGCGAAAATAAGCAAACGCTGCGTACCAACAACGATCGGTACTGGTTGCGCGGAATGGCCGACGGATTCCTTGGGGCCTCCACGTGGCGTTACCGCTCCAATATCGATTATGTTTCGGATCAGGACTTTCTTCGTGAGTTCAACCAAGGGCCTACAGGTTTTGACAGGACCCGTGACAATTTGTTCAGGATGTTTGGGCGTGATTTGCAGGAAGACGATCAAAACCGCGTGAGCGCCGCTTTGGTGAGCAATGATTGGCAGCGCGTGGGCATCGTCGCCAGTATGCGGTATGAGCAGGATCCTGCCCTCGGCCACGGGAACAGGGCGCAAAGCCAGGATGAACTGGTCCAGCGCCTGCCGCAGCTTGACTTGTTCCTGTATAAGGGAAGAATCGTTCCGCAGATTCCCTTGGAACTGGAAGCGCAGTTCCAGTCCGGATATATGTACCGTGCTTCGGGAACAACCGGCGGGCGTACGGAAATCTATCCGAAGCTCTCTGTTCCTCTGGATTTTGGTTTTGGTTCCGTCATCGGTACGGTCGGGCTCCGCCAGACCTACTACAATACGGATCGCAAGGAGCATACCAGCCCATTGGCCATGTACATGGACAATTCGGCTTCCCCACGTCAGACAGGCGAATCCCGTACCATGATCGATATGGACATCCAAGGGTATACGGAAGCCAGCCGCATCTGGCAGCTTGGAGACGAATCGAGCATTCCGCTCAAACCTGAAAACGCCGGAAAGAAAATGTGGACGGCGGTTCGTCACGAAATCCAGCCGCGTATCCGGTATTCCCGCACGCCGCATGTTGACCAAGAAAAGAATCCTTTCTATTTGATGGAGGATAGAATCCTGCCCCGGGATGAACTGACGTACTCCATCACCAATATTGTAACGCGGAAGGGTTCCATTGTTTCGGTAACCGGAGAGGGGGATAAGCAGGAAGCCCGGCGCAGTACTTTTTATCAGGATCTTTTGCGCTGGCGGATTGAGAGCGGTTACGACTTTGAAGAGGCTCGCCGGGATCGGTATCGGGATGAATATGGGCGCAGGCCATTCATGGATATTGTTTCGGATTTCGAGATCTATCCTTGGCCGTGGCTCGGGTATCATGATAAAACGTATTTCTCGGCGTATGATGGACAAGTTACACGCCATGATCATGATATCAATCTGCGCTACAAGGATAAGATATCATGGTACACCGGTATGAGCTTCCGTGATAAGTATTACGACTACAGAAAAAAATTCCAGTATGAAAACTGGAACAATGTCCAGCTTACTTCGGATTTGCGGCTTATCCACAATGACTTGACGATCAATTTGACGCCTGAGTGGTCTATCAGGTTTGATGACTACCGTAATATGCGCCAAGGTGGAACGTTCGGAAAAACCTACGATCAAAGTATTGATATTGCCTATTCGGCGCAATGTTACCGCATTATAGGCCGGTATAATTACGATGGTTACGACAAGAGTTATTCTATCATGGTAGAGCTCCCCGGCATTTTTGATTGATCGCCGGGAACGATAAAATCGAAAAAACGGTTGACAGGTACGGGAAGAATCGCTAGAAGAATCCACGAAACGACGCATTGAACGTCATTTCCACGGAGAGGTGGCCGAGACGGCCGAAGGCGCTCGCCTGCTAAGCGGGTATACGGATAAAACTGTATCGAGGGTTCGAATCCCTCCCTCTCCGCCATGAAATCAAGGGGTTACGATGAAATCGTAACCCTTTTTTCATGCCGGAATTGGGGGTACAGATGCAATCTGTACCCCCAATCTGTACCCTTTGGATGAGATTTTCATTTTTACCTCATGGGCTCCTTGCCTCGCTCAAGACTTTGCGCCACAGTGGGGACACAACGTGTACACGAGAAACTTATGAAGAGCAAAGCCGAACTGTTTGCCGAACTGGATACGCTCAAGTCGCGCCTCGATGCCCACTGCCCGCTGCCCCCGGATGTCGTCTCCCAGATCCGGGAGGACATGCGTATCCGCTTCACCTACCACTCCAATGCCATTGAGGGAAACACGCTCACCATGAGCGAAACCAAGGCTGTGCTGGAGGACGGCATCACCATAGGCGGCAAGAGCCTCAAGGAGCACCTTGAGGCGGTAGGGCATAGCCACGCCATAGACTACTTGGAAGCGCTCGCCCACGGGGACGAGGCCCTGACCGAACGCACCCTGAAGGAATTCCACAGCCTCATCCTGCGCAACATCGACGCAGCCAATGCCGGGGCCTACCGCAGGGTGAACGTGCTCATCTCCGGTGCCGGGCATATTCCGCCCTCGGTCGAGTGCGTGCCCGAAAAGATGGAAGCCTTTTTCCGGTGGTACGGCGCGACGCGGGGTACGCTGCACCCCGTGGAATTTGCGGCCCGCGTCCATGTGGATTTCGTGAACATCCACCCCTTCAAGGACGGGAACGGACGAACCGCCCGGCTCATCATGAACTTCGAGCTCATGCGGGCGGGCTTCCCCACGGTGATCGTCCCCGTGGATGCGCGCCCGGACTATTACCGCAACTTGGATATCGCGGCCACGCAGGGGGATTATCTCCCCTTTATCATGCAGATTGCGGCATTATCCCAAAAAAGTTTCCACCCTTATTGGGTATTGCTCAATAAGTGACCATCTCTCACCGAATCATGGAGGGTCGGATTAGGACTTCTTCGAAGAGAATTCCTGTTATCATTGTGATGCCACCCTCTAAAGAAGGGGGCAACCTCGCAGGAGAAGGTATACTGTACAAAAAAAAAGTTCACGCATATAACTCGAAACACACACCATCTTTTTTCTGAGAGACTCCTATGTTTTTAAGAACGTTGACCCTTGTTGATTATGCCAATTTTGAGCATATGGAGTTTAATTTCTTTAATGAACTTATTCCGTCCCGAAAAGTTACTCTACTGATTGGCGAAAACGGAGCAGGCAAGAGCAACGTTCTGGAAGCCATAGCCACCCTGTTGAGCTGGTTCGTGGCCCGACTGCGCAGTGAAAAGGCTTCCGGCAACCCTATACTAGAGCGCAAGATCCGATTGGGCAAACCCGCAGCTTTTCTTGAAGTCTCCGTCCACTGTGAAGAAAAGGACTTTGCATGGCATCTGGTGAAAACCCGGAAGGGACAAAGGACTTCACGGGAAAGTTCACTGAAAGGAGCTTCAGCTCTCGCCACTATTTTTGCCGAAAGGTATACTAACAACCCGGGAACAACGTCTTTGCCCATGATCGCCTACTATCCGGCAGAACGTTATCTTCTGGACATCCCGAAACGAGTCGTCACCCATCATGAGTTTTTGCCCATTGACGGCTATGAAGAATCCATTACTAAAGGCATAGATTTCCGTCGTTTTTTTGAATGGTTCAGGAACTGGGACGATGCCAAGAATGAACTCATTTCTGATATCAGCTCGTATCTTCCCTATTTGGAGCCTTCCAAACTCCGAGGAGGCAGCCTGTACGGAGCCATCAATAAAGAAAAGCTCCAAAAGGAAAACCCTGAGCTTGCGGAAAAATTTGAGTTTGCCTTTAGCAAACAGTTCACTTCCGTCCTTAAAGCTATCATGACCTTCCTGCCCGGATACTCTAATCTTCGTGTCACCCGTCGTCCGCGTCTCCAGATGTGCATTGACAAAGATGGAAAGACCTTTGATATCCTCCAGCTTTCTCAAGGTGAAAGGTCTCTTCTGGCTCTGGTGGCTGATATCGCCTACCGTCTGGCCATCATGAATCCGACATCCGAAGATCCTCTGCACGGAAAGGGCATTGTCCTCATTGATGAAATAGACCTACACCTCCATCCGCGATGGCAGCGGTCAGTCATCCGAAATCTTCAGACCACATTTCCAAACTGCCAGTTCATCATTACCACTCACTCGCCGCTCGTGGTCAGTGATCCGCAGGAGGTCCAGGTCTTTCTTTTGGAGGAAGGTTCGACCAGAGAATTGGATAACCTGTATGGCATGGATATTGAGCAGGTCCTTTTTGAAATTATGGATACTCCGCTCCGTCATGAGCCCCTTCAGGAAAAACTTAATGACCTTATGGATGCGATACAAGACAAAAAATTTAATAAAGCAAAAAAGTTACGCAATGAATTGCTCCAAGTCCTTCCTAAAGATCATCGTGAACTGATGCGGGCGGACATTTTTTTGAGACGAATGGAGGCTCTCAATGCGGCGCATCGTGAAGCATGAGGAGTGCACGGAACTGGCTATTTGGAAAACTCATAATCCCGGCAAAGTATATAATGATTTAGATGGAAGTGTCCGCCAGCCTATCAGAAAGTCTTTACTCAAAGAACAGCATGGATTATGTGCCTTTTGTTGTGACCGTATTCCCAAAGAAAAAGGCAGAAATGCCCATTTGTTTTCTCAAAGGGATTTTCCGCAAAAGAGTCTTGAGTGGGATAATATTGTTGTAAGCTGTGAAAAAAAATACTGTTGTGATACTAAGCAAGGTGGCGTTTCGATTCCTCTTACCCCTCTTATGAAGGAGTGTGAAAAAGAAATAAAATTTTACGCTTCTGGAAGGATAGAAGGAGTTACTGAACGAGCAAAAATTACAATAAAAACCCTTGGACTGGATGATTATAGACTTTGTACCATGAGGAGGGTTGCTCTTCAGCTTCTCGCGCAAAGAGAAGGCTGCGATCCGATCCAAGAGGTCAGCATTCTTTCTGATGAGGAAAAACTTCTTCTGATACAGGCAATCAATACGCCTGATGAAGAGGAAAAACTTCCTTCTTTTGCTCCTGTTTTAGTTAATTTTGTAAAGACATTAATAGATTACGAGCAAATATCCTCATCTGAGACCAAATTCTGAAAAACATTAGGCCATTCTTTTTTATCATTTTGTAATCTCTATATTTCTTAAAGCGAAAATTATAAGCCCCAAAAACAAAGAGGATTGTCGGGAATCTTTGTTTCACCGAATCATGGACGGTCGGATTTCAACCTCCCCGGTTGCGACCGTCCACCTGTCCGCTCCTTTGGCAACCTGCACTTCATAGAAGCGCCTGCCAATGTCCCCCTGTGTGTGCTCGGGTTTGAGCCGCACGTCAAAGATGCCCTTTGCGGCGTCGACCATCACAATATCCCCCTCCGAAGAAAGCAGCGTCCTGTAGGCCTCGCCTTCCGGCTTTTTGGCAAGAGAGAAGGTAAGCGCCGTGTTCTCGATGGAGAAAGGTTTGCCTTCCGCCGTGTGGACAGTCACGCGCAGCGCCCGGCTCTCCCCCTCGTACATGGTGAAATCATTGCTCACAGGATACTCCGTGTCCTCCCCGTGATGGGGATGATGATGTTCAGAATCCCCTCGATCCGCGTCGTGGGTATGATGATGCCCTGAACAGGCGTCGCCGTTGCCGTGTACACCGCAATGCCGCACAGTCCCTCATGGATGTTCGCCACCCCCGCGATGGGGGTGATGAGGAATGTCTCGGTGCGAACCTCAAAAAGGGGCGGTACCGCGGATGCCATGAGGATGCCGACGGGCAGCGCCAGCGCGGTGCTTTCCACCCGGATGCCAGCGCTTGCGGCAACCTGAGACGATATGCCTGAAGGAAGGGCTTCAACAAGTGATTGGACGCCGGGGGAACCCAGTAGCGTCCATGCTTTTGGGCCAAGAGTTTCAAACCGTGCCGTTGTTTCAAACAGGACAGGGGCGACGGCGGCCCACCTTGCCGTCCCCGCCGGATGGACGTCGACATGGTTTGATAATCCGGGAACCCCCACCCCCCGCGTCGTGGGGATGTCTTCAGAGGCCACGTCCCAACCGAACGATACGAGGGGGGTGCCCCACAAACTCTGGCGGGGCAAGGCATGGGCCGAGACGTCTGCCGCCAACTTGAGGGAAGGCAGGCCGAGGGCTGTGTCCCGTGTGTATCCGCCCGGCGTCACGGTGGCGATGGAAACGATAGCCGGTTCTCCGGCCAGTGCCGGAAGCTGCGCCACACTGGGAATGCCGACATCCCGGAGGGTTGCCAGTGCCGCGGTCCCGAATGCGGAGCGGGACGGGCACGAGTCCGCCTCAACCGTAAACGGAAAGGAGAGCGTTGCCGTTCCCCATTGCGGAGCCTGAACAATGGCCGGGGGGCTCAGCCTGCTGGTGAAGGATATGGAGACATCGCCTGTGGTGGCGCGGCCTGCTATCCCCACGGTGAGGGCTTTGGCTTGCGTTCTTGCGGACGGCGTGCCCACCTGCGGGACTCTGACCGCGTTCACGCCCCACATGTCGGAGGCGTAGGGCACGACCCCGGCGGGAGCCGTGCCGATGCCGCCGCTCAATGGATTGATGGTTATCTGGTGGGCCGCCATGTGCCGGTTCCTACAGCTTGAAGATCTTGTTCGCGCCGTTGTCCCACGACACGGCGATGGAATTCACGCCAGCCGGGGTAGGCAGGCCCGTCCCCGTGTCGATGTAGGCAATGAGCGTCGAGGTGTTTTCGGTGCCTGTATCCTTGTAGAGGACGATGGCCTCGACGGTCGGTGCGTTGGTCAGGCCCGTAAAGGTGATGTCCGCCGCGTCGCACACGCCGCCATTGGCCGCATCGACGAGCGTGAGCGCCACGGGAGAACCCACGCGTGCGGCGGCGGGCACTTGGGAGAGATTGGTATGGGCGTCGCTGAAGGTATAGTTGGCGGTGTCCACGATGACGGCCTTGACGGTGCTGCCGCCGCTGGCCTTCCAGACGATTTCCCCCTTGGCGAAGGCGGTCAGGGCGGCGGAGTACAGGGTATTCGACATGTGTTCCTCACTGGAGTTGCATGGTTTCACGGGCATAGCCGCGCATGGATGCCTGCGGTTTGTTGGGCTTCATGCGCTGCATGGCGAGGGGGTAGAGCGGCTTGATGACGAGATGGCGCTTGTCCTCGCGGATCATCTTGTTGTTGTAGTCCTTCCAGTCCCGCAGGACTTCTTCCTTGGCCGCCATGTCCTTGGCGCGGAAGGCCTTGAGGTAGCGGGTGACGAGTTCGTCCTGCTTGTTCTTCTTGAAGGCTTCCACATCCGACTGGCCTTTGTGGGCGTCGAACGCCTTGCTCTGGCTGACGGGCTGGAAGCCGAGAGCCTTGGCCACGGCCTCGGGCTTCGAGAGTTTGGCTGGGCGTCCGGTGCCGTCGGCGATAGGCTTGCCGCTGTGTGTCGTAATGCCTTCGTCGGCAAGGCGGATGGCTTTCATCACGTTGGAGGCCGCCGTGGGCAGTGCCTCTTCCGTGGCGCGCCAGTAGTCGCCCTTGCCCGCGAACTCAAACGTGTTGCCGATCTTTTCGAGCATGGCCACGGGCACGCCGAAGATTTCCATGCCGCTGGAAAGGATCTGCCGTCCCCAAGGCTTGTCGCCCTTAAGGTCTTGCAGGATGGGCAGTTCCATGCCGAGGGATCCGGAAATGGTCACGCCCGCCATTGAGGGCATCCCATAGAACAGCACGTCGGCGGCGTTCTTTCCGCCGTTCTTGTAAGCCCAGTTGTAGAGCTTGCGTTCCGGGTCGTCGCCGTCGGCGAAGAGCTGGCGCCACACGGTCATGACCGTACTCCAGAGCGGGACGGACACGAGGCCCCCGAGCGTTGCGGTCATGCCCAGCGAGATGCCGACGGCGGCCTTGCCGCGCCAGCCCATCTTGAAGAGCGTCCGCCAGAACTCCAGCGTGTTGTGCGTGAAGCTGCGGAACGTGTAGAAGGAGGAGGCCACCTTCCCCACGTCGCCGTGCCGGAAGATTTCCGGTCGGTTCGCCTTGCCGTAGAGGTAATGGGAATCCGTCACCAGTCCGGCGGCGAAGTCGCGGGCGGACTGTTCGTCAAACTTCTGGCCCTTCTGGTAGCCGAAGCGTTCGAGGGTTTCCGTGTTGACGACCTTCCCGGCGCGGGCCGCACGGTAGGCGGCGAGCGCGAGGCTCGTGCGGTTGAAGCGTTCGGCTGCGCTCATGGGCCAAGCCATGACGCGGGAGAACTGCCGCCATGCGTAGCTCATGCGCCCGCCCGTCAGATCGCCCATCATCTCGCGCATGAAATTGTCACGGGTGATGCCCCTGTCGTAGAAGTCCTGAAGGAACGCCTTTTCCTCCGGCGTGATGGACTTGGCCTTCCCGTCACTGATCTGATGGCAGAGCGCCTTGCCCGCGTCGCGGATGAAGCTGGTGGCGGCGTGTTTGAACCCAAGCTCCACGCCAAGGCGCGGGTAGCCCGTGATGAGGTTCTGCGTCAGGTTCACGGCGGCCGTCTTGAAGTTGCCGCCAAGGAAGTTCAGGAACATGAGGTTTTTCGCCGTGTCCACCAAGGCGTCGAGGCGGTCGGCATTGCGGAGCATGTCCATGACGTAGTTCTTGGCCCAAGCGTAGAGGCGCGGTTTTTTCTTCGCGTCGACCTTGGCGAGGGTTTCCCCGAACTTCATGGCCGCATCCATTTTGGTGAGCCAGCCGTACTGCCCTGAGCAGTAGGTGAAGAGGACTTTGCCGATGTCTTCCATCTCGTACCCGGCGATGTTGTTCCGGCGCAGCATGTGCTGGCCGAAACCGCGTGCCTTGAACAGATCCGACACCTGTTGCTCCATGGCCCGGAGCAGCTTCTTCTTGATGTCCCCGTCAACGCCGGTGCTGTTGAGCGCTTCCTGAAGCACCTTTTCCATGTCCGCCGTCCGCATGGGGAATTCGAACACGTCTTCGGACAGGTCTTGCAGCTTTCCGTACTCGACGTCCTTGATCCTGTCGCCGTACTTGGCCTTCAGTTCTTCGAGGATCTTTGCGGCCTTGGCGTCAGCCGTGAGTTTCGTGCCGAAGAAATGCCGCCGTTCGAGCACGTTGCCTTCTCCGTCCAGCACGCGGATGGAGTGATCGCCGAACCGGACATGGGGAAAGTAGTTGTGCACGGAGCCCATGCTGGAACGGTACGTGTCGATGACATTCTTCGGAAGCTTGCTTTCCCGCAGGTGGTTGTACAGGCCGAGCTGGCTGTTATCCAGCATGCGGCGGATTGTGATGAACACGTCAACGGTTTTCCCGTCGAGGCTGACGTTCTCTCCATTGACCCCCTTGAATGTATTGTGTTGCGTGAGAAAGTCCCGGAGCTGTTCGTAGTGCGCATCGTTCAGGCCGGAATATTCCCAGTCCCCGTCGGGCAGGGTGCGTTTCACGAACCTCTCTTCCGTTATGGCATTGAGTTTCTTCCCGTCGAGCTTGTGGAGCAGGGCCGTCAGGTTTCTGTGCTGCGCTTTGGAAAGGTTCTTCAGGCCGTCGTACACGCCCTTCATGGCTTCCTCGACCTTTTGGGAGCGCGTCTCTTCGCGGTCGAGCTGGATGTCCAAGAGTTGCTGAACTTCGGGGTGATCCTTGGCGAGGAACTGCGTGGGGCGAGCGGTCTTCTGAAGCAGGGAGATGTCCTCGTCGTTGGCGAGGCGCAGCTTCCGCATTTGCTTTATAGCCGAGAGCAGTCCCTTCCCGGAGCGGAGTTCCTCCCGCACGTGTTCCTCAGCGAGGGAGGCCCGGACTGTGGGCTTGTCCGTTGCCGTGTTCACGTCAGCGGGCTTGCCCGTCCCATTGAAGACATGCTGCCCAAGTCGGGAGAGGAGGGCGTCCACGCGTTCGTCGCCAAGGTTCAGCTCACGGCCCGTGATGCGCCGCATGGCGCGGGCAAGCATCCGGCGCATGGCGGAGACGATGCGTTTCCACAGCGGCGCGTCGGCCTTGGAGAACTCCCCGGCCCGTTTCTTTTCGGCCCGCTTGCTGACGTATTCCTCAATGACGGTTTCCCGGTCGGCGGCGTTGAGGCGGGGATCGAGGCCGTAGCGTTCGGCGATGTCCCTGATGCCCTCGTTGCCCATGCCGCCAAGCTGTGCCCAGAGCTGGTTGGTAAGCTGTTTCCGTTCCTGCGGAGTGAGCAGGGAATGCATACCGTGGTGCCCGATCTGCTCGTGCATCCAGATTTCGGACACGCGGTCGAGGCTGTTGATGTTGGCCGCGACGAACCATATCTTGCCCGTACCCGTATCGTAGCCGCCTTCGAAGACGGATTCCCTGCCCTTATACTGCTGCCGGATATGCTCCGGCAGGTCTTCAAAACGCTGCACCACCTCCGTTTGCGTAGCGTTTTTCGCGGCATCGTTGAGGGCGGAGACGGTACGTTCCACGGCCTGTGACCGGACTCGGGCACGATGCGGAGGACGTTTCCCGGCGAGATCCATGAAGGAATCGTTGACGCTGGCACGGGAAGAGTCTATATTTTCCCTATCAGATGCGTTTGCATCTTGAGAAACGCCACTCTGGCCGGTAAATGCGCGGGGGTTCCCCATGGGTTCCGAGTTTTCGGAATGGAAGGACTGCGCCCTTTCCCAGAGAGGCGTTTTGTTTTTGTAAAAATCATCTCGAAGCGGGCCAGCTGTAATGACCCTATAGAAGTCTCCCCTCGAATCAAATTCGAGACGTATGACAACTCGTTTCCATGTTGCAGGCTGTACAGCGATCAGATCATATTTTCGATTGCTGTCAGCTTGATAGACAGCATCGATATTTTTCAGCACATGGTTGACGAATGCTTCGGCATCAGCAAAGCCTGCCGCCCGAATTTCTTTTCCGTGTCTTTGCTCAATATGCTGGACTCTCTCTTCATCCAGCACAATCTCACCGGGCTTGTTCAGCCTGAGCGTTGAGGCGATCTCGGGCGAGACATATCCCACGACATCCTTGCCGCCGTCTTTCAGGGAGGCCCGCGTGAGGTCTACTTTCTGGACTTCGATGGCCGTCCCCGTGACGTCGCGGGCTTCCGTGCGGAAGTTGTCGGCGACCAAAGAATAGCCCTGCTTCTGGAGCGCGTTCATGGCGGCCCGGAGCTGTGCTTCATCAATATGGCGGGCAACCATATCCCGCCCCGCCTTCACGAAGTCCTGCCCGATGGCGCTCAGAAGTCCCGTGTTCAGATAGTATTTTCCGCCCGTGGCCTTGGCTGCGGGCACGGCGATACGGTACGTGTCGCCATACGGGGACATCCTGCTGATGCGCAGCAGCTTGTCCGACGTCTTCACCATCCCGTTGCCGCCCGTCCGCTCGAAGAAGCGAAAGGCATCGTCGGCGGCGGGGAACTTCACATCCAGTTCGGAAACCAGTTCCTTCGCGTCGACGCCCTTGTTCAGCAGGATGCCCATGCGTCGGCTGCCCTGCGTGTCGTCGAACGTGATGATTTTTCCGGTCTTCAGTTTCTCGGCGGCGGCCAAGAGGTTCCCGGTGGCAATCCAGCGCTTTTCCCGAACTTCGTTCTGAGCGGAGTCGAACGCCGTTTCCATCTGTTTTTCGGTCAGGCCGGACGGCGCGACGACAACCTTCCCGGATTCCAGCTCGCTGACATTGCGGGCCAGCTTGGAGAAAGGAATGGTGATCTGGCGTTGTGCGTTGGTCACGGCGACGGTCATCTGCCAGTTGCTCAATGCCGTGGGGTTGTCGCCCTTCTTGCGGCTGATGCGCGTGACCACGCCGTCCATCGGGCCGTCCCTGCCGAGGAGGGAAACCTGCGTACCCGGCTCGAAACGGAAGAGGGCGTCGTCAATGGCATGGAGGTTCTCTTCGGCGCGGGCGATGAAATCGCCACGGCGCTCCTCGTCTTCCATCTTGGCGGCCCGTTTTTCGACAAAGGATTCCGCATCGGCGTGCAGGGCGTCACTCAGCCCCTCATGGCCGACCACGCCCTGTGCGACAAGTTCGTGAACCTTTTTGGCCGTGTACGGCTTGCCGAGCACCTTCACGTCGAATTCCTGAAGGTTCGAGGCTTCCGTGAAGGCGGACTCCGCGTCCACGCCGTCCTTCTTCGGCGTCAGCTCGATGCTGCTTACCAGCTTGGCGTCGAGGGGCAGTGCCTGCGCTTCCAACCCCGTGCCGCCCATGGCTTCCGCCATGGCGATGGTGTCGGCGTATTCCTGCTCCAGAAGGGCGTAGAGCTGTTCCTGTTCCTTGACGGACAGGACGGGGATGCGTCCCGTGACCTTCTGCATGGCGTTTTCGATGTCGCTGGCTTCCTTGATGGGGTTGCCCAGCTTCTTGTTGAACTCGGGGTTGTCCCGCAGAACTTGCACTGCGGCCATATCGCCGTACTCGTTCAGGAAGTCCGGGATGTTCTCGAACGTCTGCGCGCTCTTTCGGTTCGCCGTGGTGTTCGCGTTGAGCGAGGCCATCTTTTTGCCGAGCACGGCGGCCGGGCGCTTTTCGCTCGGCATGTCCGAGATGAGGAACTGGTAGGCCGGGGGCGTTACCTGTCCGGTGCGGAACACGCGGCCAAGCGTCTGCATGAACACGTCGATGTTCAGTTCCGGCTGGACGATGATCATGTTCCGCTTTTTCTGGTCGGCGAAGTTCTCCGAGGCGTGCAGCGAGATGCCGGTCGAACCGGACTGGTTGATGATGAGCGCGTCCAGCTCGCCGCCGTTGAACCTGTTTACGACGTCGACATTGTTGCTCGAAGTGGCTTCGCGTTTGCGGTACTTCTGCTGGCCGTCGCTGTAGTCGATGGCGTCCGTGCGCCCCGTGATTTCGTCGGCCCGGATGCCGCGCTCGCGCAACCCGTTGAGAACCCGGTCGATGGGGGAAACGGGCAGGTTGGAGAAGTCGGCCTTCTCAATGGCGTCCTTTGCCTCGTTGTAGGCACGGAGCGCTTCCGGGGAAAGCTGGTCGTCAGAGAGGTAGATGGAATCCTTTTCCTTCGAGCCGGGCTTGTCCACTGTGATGGTGCGGGTCTTGTCCAGATACCGCAGGAACATGTCTTTCCAAGACAGGTCGACGGCATCCCCGTCCTTCAGCCCGTCGGCGCTGGCGCGTTCGCCGATGAAAGACCCCATCGTATTCGCCACGGTAATGACGGGCTTCTCGCCGCGCTCCACGGCTTTGGCCGCCGCCTCGACGGCGGCGTCGGCCTTCATCGACAGGGTGTACTGGCCGATGAGGTTGTGCATGATGGAAGAAAAGCCCGTGCTGTGCATCCCCTGCTTGCCGATGCTTCCATCAGCGAGCACGGCTTCGCCGGAACCGGCGAGCTGCTTCTCGATGTTTTTGATGTCCCCTTCGCGGGCCGTATCGAACGCCATGATGCGGCCCATGATGCCCGCTGTCCGTTCGGCGACCTTCATGTCCACAGGGGCGGGAGCGGTATCCACCGTGGCGCCCTCGAAGCTCTTTTCCCGGCGGATGTACTGCCCCGCCTGCGTGAGCATGGTGGCCACGGCCTGCTGCATGGGGATGCCGCCGCGGGACATGATCTCGGTAAGCTGGTCAAGGTCTTCCACGGCGTGCTGCATGTCCGTCTTGGCATAGAGGGACATGACGTCAGGCCGTTTCGCATAGGTGGCGGAAGAGTAGAACACGCCGTTCGGGGATTCCGCGATGCGTTCCCGGAGGAAGCTCCCCGTGCTCTTGGCCGCATCCTTCTTTTTGTACTTCCCCTTGTCGCTCCCCCCGGCGTTGTGCGACTCGTCGAGGATGAGCACCGTGTTTTCGTTCAGGCTGCGGAGCAGTTCGCGGCGCGGCGAGTCTTTCCCGTTGGAGGGCGCAAGCTGGGAATACGTGGTGAAGATGCCGTCGAATCCTTCAAGTTTTCCTTGAGAGATGGCTTTGGCGATCACCTTGTCGAGGTTGGACGGGCTTTCGAGCTTCCCTCCGTCGGGCAGGGCGATGGCATTCTTGCCGCGCAGCTTGTTCGTGGGCAGGGGATTGAAGCCGGTTTCCCCGATGTCGTTGAGGTCGCGGATCATGTCCGCGTACAGTTCCGGCTTCATGGTCACGAACACGGGCGTCTTGCCGTTGCGCTTGGCCCACCGGATGATGGCGGCATTCACGCGGCCCTTGCCGATGCCCGTCTGGTCGCCCGTGATGAACCCGGCCCCGCGCGACATGTTGTCGATGGCGAGCGCGATGGCGTCCACCTGTTCCCCGGCAAAGCGTCCGGCAAGCTCGGCGGCGTCCTTGTAGCCCAGTTCCTTGGCGACGAAGGCGTCAATGTCCCCGTGCTTTTCGCGCAGGTTCTCCAGCGCGTCGCGGATGGGCGCGGCCATGTTCTTGGGAATGAGCGTGCCGAGGGAAGCCGACTGGCTTGCAGGCTGATAGACGTCCTGAAGGTCGGTACCCTTGGTGACGGTGGGCTGTTTCTTGGGCTTTGGCGTGGAAGAAGGCGCGGCCTCCTGTTTCGGGGCCGCGTCTTCTTTGTGGACGTCTTGTTTGACGGGGGGCTTCTTGCGGTCTTCGGCAGAGGCGGGAGCCTCTTCTACCACTCGGGCTCGTACGGCAGACCCAGCGCCTCGTGCCATATCGGCAGGCTTACTTCCGTCATCAGGTACTTGAGCGCTTCCTCGTTCTTTTCCGTCGGCGACGGCCACTTCCTGCCGTTCAGATCCATCCTGTCCCACAGATGCACGAGGAACGCGTTGTCCGCTTCCACCAGTATCTGAAGGGCCTGCGGGTCGCCCTCCGCCAGTTTCCGCCAGCTCAGTTCCGGGCTGCACATGCCCAGCTTCTGAAGTTCGCTCACCAGATTGTGCGCGTCCTCCTCCGCTTCGCTGCTCTGAAGAAGCAGCTCCTCCAGCCAGCCCTCCAGATGCCAGTACAGGTGCTGCGGATCCTTGATCTCCGTCACGTCTTCCGGCATCGGAATCGCCAGATCCCAGAACTCCTCGCTCGGTATCCACACCCTGCCGTACTTCTTGTTTTCCGCCATTGAGAAGCTCCTCCAGCGAGTCAAAAGTTTTATAGACGCGCGGCAGGTTCGCCGCGGGGAACGGCCTGCCTTCCGTCTTACCCTTGCCGTCAACCACGATGATGTCAATGGGGAAAGAGGCTCCCTGCCGGGCATAGAGCCTGCCGTCCACGGAAAAGTGGTCGGCAACCTTGTAGTTGTCGTACAACGCCTTGTAGAAACTGCGTTGCGTCGCGGTGTTGTACTTCGCCCGGCGTCCGGCTTCGGAGCCTTTCTTACCGCCGAGGATGAGCACGGCCTTCCCGTCCGGCTTCATGGACTGGAGCGCCTTGAGTGCGATGGCTTGGTCGATTTCTGCCGTCTCGTGCCCGGATACTTCCCATCCCCGTTTGTTTCCGGCGTCGTCCTTTACCGTCCCAAACGGCGGATTGGCAATCACGGCATCGTACTGCTTGCCCGGCGTGTAGTCCGTGGCGTCGTGCTCCGTCACGTCAAAGTCCTGTGCGCGGAGCCGGGAGGCCCGGTTCGCATCCAGTTCGTTGACGGTGGATTTCTTGGCATCAGCGCCGATGAGCAGCATGCCGTTGCCCGCCGTGGGCTCATAGACGGTCTTGGTCTTGTCGATGCCCGCAAGCTGCGACGCGAGATAGGCCAGCGGCGCTGGGGTGCTGTACTGCTGGTTGGCGACGCTTGTGCTGGTGCGGGAGGAAAGGTTGGGCTGCCTGTGATACAGGTCGACAAGCCCTCTGAACGTATCCACGGCATCCTTGCCGTCGTTCACGATGTCCCGTGCGGCCGCCGTGACGCCAAGCTCCACGGACTCATCCACGTCTTTGACGATGGTGGATTTGCGCTCCGCAGGCACGCCTCCGAGCAGGGCGTCGGCTTCCTTTCGGGCTTCCCGAATGTCGCCGTACTGCCGCCCGGACTCAAGCTGTTCCTTGAAGTAGCCGCCGAGAGCCACCGTATCGGGCGCTTCGGCGGAACCGTAGCGCCGTTCTTCGGAAGAGGGCGTCTGTTCCGCTGCGGTGTTCACCTCATTCGGCATCGGCATCATTGTGCTGGCGTCAACAATATGATCATCCGTGGCGGCGGGCGCAGGTGTGGGCACGTCCACCATGTCGCTGACGTTGGCAAGATGGCCTTGCGGGACGGCAGGTGCTTCCGGGATGGGGGAAGCTACGGGAGGCTGCTGCGGAGGAAGGGGAGATTCCCACTGATAGGCAAGATTTCCTTTGCCTCCCGGCCAGAGGCCCAATCCTGCGGGTTCCGTTTGTGCGGGGAGAGCGGGAAGTTCCGTTGCGGCGGGTTGCGCCATAGGCATGCCGGAAGACGCTTCTCCTGTCAGATTGCCACCAATGCCGGGCATGGGTATGGTGGGGCCTGTACTTTCATTGGGCATGACCACGGAACCAGAGCCTGTGGGAAGCTTGCCCTGTGCGGGGGGCAGGGTACCAATTCCGAAATTTGGCTGAGTGTTGACGGTGTAATCTGCGTCGATGACGTCAGCACTGGCAGGGGTTACGGTTCCATCCGTATGCGCACGGTATTGGGCATCTTGAGCAGCATAAGGAAGAGCTTTTGGAGAGACGCCGGGATTGAGCCCGAGAAGGTCAAGCTTGCCGCCCTTTTCTTCTTCGGTACGTGGAACCTGTGACGGGGAGGAATCCAGTACCGGTTTATCCGCACTGAAGAATTTGCTGCGCGTATATTCGGCTGCGGCGACGGGGCCATGCGTCATGCCCAGCATGAGGTTTGTCGTTCCGGCTTGGGCCTTGAATGCCTGAAGAATACCTTCACCGCCAGAATAGCCGGAGTTACGCAATCCCGCCTTGTGCTCAAGGTTACCTTCACCGTACTCGGCCCATGTTTCACCAAAGTGCTGTCCGGCTGCGTCCAGCCCAAATCCGCCGAGCTTGTTCAATGCGCCTTTGACGGCGTTTTTTCCGAATATCCTGCCTGCAATCCGATTGAAAACAAAATCCGATCCCAGTTCCGTGAGAGCTTCGATACCGCCGTACTGATTGCCCATCAGATTGTATTCGGCGACAACCGCATCGGTTTCTTCTTGATCAAGAGGACGCCCCCGGAATTTCCGGGAGAACTCATTCACCTGATTCAGCTTGTCCACAAGGAACTGGTCTTTGCTGGACGCCCCGAGGATGACGTTACCGATGCCCGCAACCGGCATTGCTGCGGCTGACCCCATTAAAGAGAGGCCGCCGACGAGCGCACCCGTAGCCGAGTAGGGTGCGGAAGCCTGAGCCCCGGATGGATCCAAAGGAAACCAGTTGCCTACCGGATTCTCAAGGTGCCCATACTTGGCGCGGTAAACTTCATCACGCATCTGTTTCTCACGAACAGCCTTGTTCGTGGAATCGTTCGGATCTGCGGAGATAGTTCCCTTCGTCCGCTCCCGGTTGAATCTTTCGGCATATTCTTCAGGGTTCTGACGAATATCCTCAAGATCCGAAATGGATTCAATGTCAGGGATATCGTCGCTATGGACGGCGATTTGGCGTCCAGCCTGACGCAATGTCGTTTCAACTCCATGAGGGAGGTTCTTGGCCGCGTCAATAAGTGCACTTCCCCATCCTCCCTTATCGTCCGGAAGGAGCATGTTTTGGGCAACGAAAAGTTCCCGCTGCTGTTCACGGACTTCCGGGTCGAGGTACTGAGCGGACTTGCCAGCCAGCTTATCGTAGAATGCCCCCAGAATGTCAGCTTTTTCTTCGGGAGATTTTTCGACGAATTTTTGATCCGCATAAAGGTTCAGGGCGCGGGGATCCACGCCGCGCGGCAGCATGTGCGCTTCCATGAAATTGGTGCGGGCTACGGACTTCTCCTCATCGGATGCGGGCAGGGAAGGCGCAACAATCCGGTCAAAGTAATTCCCGATGATGGCGCGCTGTTCATCTTCCGGGTATTTTCTGAATTCTTCTTGCTGATAAAAACTCAGAATATTGGAGTCGAACATGGGCATGACCTACTTGGAAAGTCTAAAATCTTTAAATGAATAGGGAGATTCGATACGCGCGGTAGCGGGGTCTTGGGACGCTTGTTTGTTCTGAAGCAATGAGCTGAAGTCGATACCGAGATTTTGTTGGAAGGTGAGGACGGCTTGTTGACGTGCCAAGGTCAGGGCGTTTATGAAATCCTCGTCGTCAGGGGGTACGGGCTCACCGCCTTTCATATATTGTCCGCCGCTTTTCCCGTATCCAAGTTGCATGAGCGTCGCGTCGACCATCCGGTTGAAGGCATTCAGATCGGAAGCCTTCGGAGAGCGTCCTTTACTGCCACGCAAGGAAAGGGCCTGCCCATACAGCCCGAGCCGCCTGTCTTCCATATCCAGACGGCGGTTATCCATCTTTTCCTTGCGGGCGTCCGTGGCCTTCATCAAATCGGTGATACCCATTTCGGCAAGCTGTTCCCGCGAGAACTGCTGGTTGCTGCCCGGTACGCTATACATGAGTTGGATGACACCGTTGGGCCCCACCCCGACGACAGGGACAAGCTCTACTTGCTTCCCGTCTTTCCCTTTGCCGATGACGGTATTGTTCACATCCATCATCAACTGGGTGTTCATTTCGTTCATCGCCATACCGTTCAAGAGAGTAAATTTCTGGAACTCCTTACTGTTGTTCCTGAAATTATTCAGCATGTCATAGGCTTCCTGCATGGACATCTTGCCGGATTGCTGTTCGCCGTCCGGTGTCGTGTACATCACATTGAACCCGCCTTCCTTGTCGGGGGTCAGACGATAGGGCGCACGCAACTGGGCGCTGAAACTGCCTATGAGGGAGCGGGCAAGATCGGCGTTCCCGGACTGCATGGCCTTGTCGATTTCGCTCCCGTACTGGCCGAGCAGCCGCGTCTGGTACTGGGCATCCTTGATTTGGTTTTGGAGGATAGTCTGTTTGCCCTGTTCGGTTTGAGACCACGTGTTGACGTGGGAGGCGAGGGCGGCCATGCCCGCGCGGTCGGAATAGAGCTTCGGATCCAGCGCGTGGAAGTCCCCGCCGTTGTCTGCGAGGGCCTTGGCAATGGCGTCGCCGCGTTCTTTGAGAGTGGATTGTTCGCGGAGCCTGTCGATATTGTTGAAGAGGCCGAGGGCATTGTTCACAGTGGAAAAAACATCGTCGCTCATAGGAACTCCATCTTAAAACAGGCTGGGAGATCTTTTGATAAACCCGGAACTCCAGCCGTTCATAATGGAACCGGTACTGGGATTGCCAATGGAACCATCGTTTCCAGTATTCCCGCCCCCAAACATTTTTTTGATGTTGTCGGTGGCGCCCGTGGAAATATCAGACCCGATGCCGGAACTGCCGTAGGCCAACCCAATGCCAGCCCCTTGAAGCGCACCCGTGCCGCCTCCATCAATGGCCCCACCAAGGCCGCCTCCAATCATGGAACCAAGAGCTGTCCCCACGCCGGGAGCGATGAAGTTGCCAGCTATCCCTCCGACGACGGAACCGAGAACGCCGCCGATGCCGCCGCGCCCTCCGCTGGTCTTGGTTTCCGAGTGCGTCGTGGATGTCTGGTTGATTTTCTTGTCGCGGGCGGCCGCCATGGTTCCGGCAAGCCTGAGCGCATCCATGCTGAGGTCAGCCGTCTGTGTCCACGGCTTCTGCCCCATGTCGAATATTCCGTATCCCATGCGTTTCCTTCCTATGAGGCATACAGGCCCAGCCCGGCTGAAACGCCGGACGCGAGCCGCTTGTAGTTTTCGTCCTCGGCGGACTGGAAAGCCTTGGTTCTGGCTCCGGCCACCTGCGCCGCGTTCTGGAGCGAGGAGTCTTTCATGGCGTTCGTGAAAGCTCCCGAGTTCGGGTTCAGGCCGAGGCGGGAAGCATTCCGCATGAGCTGCTTGTTTTGCTGCGATGCGGCGATATTCTGATCCGTTCCCGCCCGATTCGCCCATACGTCGGCGTTGACCCCTTCGGCGGATTTGGTCAGGAACGATTTCGTCAGCTCGGAGACTTGGGGCAAAGAATCTTTCTTCAGATTCAGGACGCCCTTGGTGACATCCGTCTGCAAGGGAAGGAGGCCAAGCTGGGCTTCGTTCTGCGCCTTCTGGAGTTGCAGCGCGCCTTTGGAGACTTCGCCTTCCAGAGGTGTCTGTTCCAGCTTGATCTGAGCCTGTGCCGCTTCAAGCGGAGCGGACGTTTTTTCCCAGAAGGAGTAGTACTTGTCTGAAAGGTCTTGGGCACGCTCTTGGATTTCGGCGAGGCGGCGGTTGTATTCTTCGTCCACGACATTGGTGATGTTCGTGGTCGAGTTCGTGGACGAACTGCCCCCTCCTTTGCATTCGGCCACAGGGCCGTCGTACCAATAGGCTTCATCTTCGAGGACGTTGCCAGTACGCATGTCGATGACGAGCTTGGTGTGGATCAGGCGTCCAGCCATGCTTCCTCCGTGCTTTCGCGGGTGACGGTGGAGAATACGGCGTCTTCGCTTTTCCCCGTGTCGGCGAACCATGCGCCGTGCGGAATTTCCCCCTGAATCACCACGCCGGTGAGCTGCATCCGTTTGATGGCGATCTGGTTTCTCTTGGGGGTGAAGCCGTAGAGCATGTCCAACATGTATTCCCCGTTGGCGTCTTTCAGGCGGAGCAGGGTGGCATTCATGAACCGGGCGAGAATGATGCTCGGCGCTTCAGGCCCGCGCCCCCATGCATTGCGGAAGAACGCAAAGTGGACTCGGGCGGACTTCTCGCGCATGTCGTTCAACCAGACGAATCCGGCGGGACGCCCTTTCCAGTAGACGGCCCAGAAGTGATTGCAGTGCAGCCTGACAAGGTTCACGAATTCGTATTCGTCATGAACTTGTCCGCCATAGAACACGGCGCTGGCTGTGCCGGACGACCGCAGTTCGCGCCAGAGGTGGGCCAATTCCGTATTCGACAACGCCGATTTATGGCGCAGCATGCACTGATTCATCGGGCACCCGCCTGTTTTTCAGCTTGAGCCTGAGTGATGATGTTCATATCAACAAGGTCTTGCAGCGTTACGGCCTTGCTCCCCTTATTGCCGGATTCTCCAATAAGGGCGGAAAGCCGGGAACGGACGCCGGAGAGAAAGGCCCGCAGATCGGCGGATTCCATCCGGGGAACTGGAGGCAAGGAAAGATTTTTGCTCATGAATACAGCTCACTCATGGCTTCGGCCAACGCGATGCGTTTGATGGGCCGGTTGGTGATGGCGCGGATATACCAAGTTCGCGCCGTGAACCCACAGGGGAGGGAAAAAGGTTCCCGATTCAGAACCCGTTTAGAATAGATGCATTTCCCGTTGGCGAAGAAATCCACTGTGACGGCTGCGATGTCGCCGAGCGCGTTGATGGCGAGGGGATGGTAGGCGTCGGAGGCGAAAGCCACTTCTCCGCAGGCGAGCATGCCTGTCCCTCCATAGATGACGCGGTTCGCGGATTCGAGATAATTGTTAAAGAGAATCAGGAGGTTTTCCTCAAGTTCGTCGAGATCGTCATCAATGCCCGCCTCAATGAGCGCGGCGGCGAAGTTCGTCGGGTTGGACAGGAGGAAGCTCTTGGATCTCCATGTGGCAAACAGGTTCGTGCTCTTGTCGCCTTCCCACTCCCAGCAAATCCCATCGGAAGCCACGAACATGCGCTCCCCGTCCGTGGCCACGGTCACGTCATCCACAGCGACATCCGTGGTCGTCATGATGTTCCCTTGCGACAGGATGATGCCCTTGTGGACTTCCGATTTCGTTGTGCAAAAGATGTACAGGCTCCCTGCGCACCAGCAACCGAACATGGAGGCTGGATTCAGGTTCAGCCACTCCGGTTCTTGGTAATAGCTTCCGGTGAGAAGCTGCGGATTGCTCATGCCGTACGCGACGAGATAGAGGCCGTCACGGGAAGGGAACACGACACCTGTCGGGGTTTCAATGACGCCGCGCGCGGAGAGGCAGGGCGTTTCACCCTCAAGGCGGATAGGGACGGCAGCGGTGATATCATCCAGTTGCATGGCATAAACAGGGCCGCTCGTCAGGATGAACAGCGTCCGTTCGGATGCGGCAAGCTGTACGATGGAGTACTCCACCGTGTACGCATAGGCATCCGGCCATGCATGAGGCATGTTGGGTTCGCAGAGCCTGATTTCCTGTCCGACAAATCCGGCAAGTATGCCTCCGGGCAAAGAGCAAAGGCCCCGCAGCCCGGAAGGTGCTTCACGCCAGCCGAGGGAAGAGAGGGCTTCCCCCAGCAGACTGTCGTCGATGTTGTCGGTAAATTCGGTCTGGCTGGCAGGGATTTCGGCAACGAGAAGAAAATCGGTCGCCTCGTTTCCTGTTGCGGAGCGATAGATTCTCTTAAGAGAGATAGGGAGGTATCCCTCATGGGAAGGAGTGAGCAGGTTGCCGATGAGGACGGATTGTCCTGTCTGGAGGGTGACTACTTCCGAGGCCGGGGAGGGCGGCCCCTCTTCGCCGAGGGAGGAAACGAGGGTGTAGGTATAAACACGGGAGAGCTTGGATGGGTTGGCCGCTGCTGAACCCGACACGGCAACACTCGGGGTTGCCGTCGGCTCCTTGACGCCCAGTACCTTCTCTCCCGTTGCTGCGGTGTACACGACAGCCCCGCCGGAAGCCTTCGACATGTAGAGCCGCTGGTCGTCCGTATAGACTGGGCCGGGAACAAATCGACGCCCTACATCGGCGTAGTGCAGCCATGCTCCCCGATGACGATACATGGAACCGGAAGCCGGGAGGCCATGATCTTTCCGCATCCGTGCCAGCGGGCGCAGTTCACCGGAACCGAGGCGGCAGTTGATGGCTTCTGCCGCTCCGTCCGATGCAAGGAGGTGTCTGCCCGTTGAGGGGAGAATCCCGCCAAAGGTACGGATGTCGATAATCATAGCCGCAAGGATAGCATGCTATGAGCTACAATACACTGTCACTTTTGGCTTAACGAGGCAAAAATGGAGGAGGCTACCGCTTCCTGAGTTCAGGCGGAAGCTGCATGTGGGTTCGTTCAGATTCATAGGCGTTGCGGCAGTGTTCCGTTTCCCAGAAGAACAACCCGTCGACCAAGTTGCGGGGCCATGCGCGGATGCCTGCCTGTTCCCACCGCCAGCATCGGCTGCTCAGTGTCTCGTCGGGCCAGCCCATGAACAGGGTGTTGAGGAACTGATCGAGGCCGATGAGGATACGCTTTCCGTAGGTCATGCGGCTTCAACCTCTTCCACAGTAGTCGCGGCCTCGACCGCCGTCTTGCGTTCCCCGCCCCGTTGCATCGTCTCGTTCTTGTGCCGCATGGCCCCGCCAGCGTAGAGCGCGAGGAAGTCCGGCGCGCCGAATGTCAGGCGCGCCAGCTCATTGCCCGGCACAGTGTAGGCATTCCACGTCACGGAGTCGGGCAGGCCAGCCATCCCTGCCTGCTTCATCAGGCAGACGTTTGCCGTATCGGAGAAGTTCTGCTGATCGTCGAGCGCGTAGCTAAAGTGATACGTCGCCCCATCCACGGCATAGTCAAATCCAGCGAGGATGGCGGCGGAGGTTTCCGCGTCGATCAGGGATTTCTTGTCCTGTTTGATATCTTCCAGCGTGGGCACATAGGGCTGCTTCTCGGTCACGCATTCGGGATGCGCCTTGGCGTAGGTGAACACGGCGTCCCATTCCTCCGCGAATTCGGCGGCGTAGGGATAGACGTGGTAGGGCATACCGTTCTTTGTGATGACGTATGAATCATCAGCGGTTCGGTGGATGATTTGTCCGTAATTCATATTCATATCCTTAAGCAACTCTGATTGCCATAAAAACGCCGCCAGCAGTGTTAACAGCAGAGCCGCCAGCCAAGTCCATAATAGTGCCTTCTCCATTTCTGGAGGTCATTATTCTCCAAGTTCCTCCGGCTGGGAGCACTGAACCATTAGTGCCAACGCGAACGTTAGGAGTGTACAGGCAGAAGTTAGCTGCACCAGCAGAGAGAACTCCGGGACTACAAGGCATCATGTCAGATCCGCCCGTCGGCAAACACCACACGTATAAGGGGGATTGCCCATACGGAGTGCTTCCCCACTTTGTGTTTCCCCAACCCCTAACAAAGAGAGTTTCAGAAGTGTTAGCTACTTGCGCGCGGTCTGCCAACGCAGCTTGTGGAGCCTTTATTGTTCCCCCCGCTGTTGTTACGATGTTTCCTAGGTAAGTGCTGTCAGCCTGCGCCTTGAGCCCACTAGCGTCAGTAGCCCAACCTATGTAGACCTTATTATTTCCCTGCCCCGTGCCGCCACCTTGCTGTATCGGCGTAAACCCAAGGTTCGGCTGTTTGGTATTCGCCACATTCAAGGCGTTGTTCGCGGTATTTTTAGCAGTAGTAGACGTAGCCTGTGCCGTTTCCGCAGCGGCTATCCCGGCACTTCCTCGGTCATAGGCTTTTTTCACAGCAAAAGGTGTGGCCGCGCAATCCTCTTTCGTGCTATCGACTGCGGATGAAAGCGTGAGCCTGTCCGCCGCGGCTTGGGCAATCTGGGCTTTCTCGGTGCAGATCCTTTCCGATTCGTTCAGGTTTGCCGATACCCGTTCAACGAGATCACGGTAAGCCTGTACTTCTTTCGACTGGGAAACAGCGCGGGAGGAAAGGCTGTGCTCCACGGCGGCGATGGTGGCGGGCAGGGTAACTCCACGGATGCCCACAAGCGTTTTGCCGGTAGAGGCCGTATAGGATACCGAGTCGATATAGATCCCGTTTTCAGTGGCAAGGAAGGCATCATTGGCAAGAATGCGTAGGGCCATCATGGGCTCAAGAGAGTCCGTCCAGTCGCCCGGAAGAGAGAAAGAGGTAGCGGATTCCGCGGTTATCGCGACAGCGTTTCCGTCGCTCTGGCGGCATCGGATCCAGATGTTGTTCAGGAGATCCGCCTGTGCCTGCGCGGTAAGGGTGGCATAGATGAACGAGCCGATGGGCCAGCTTTGGGCTGTGGTTCCTTCTTGGCCTCGCTCCACGGTGATGGTGTTCGCTGAGGTGTTCACCGCAGTGACATGCACGACCTCGCGTGTGGAGCCGGACCAGCGGATGACGCAGGGGATGTAGTCCGCGCCCGGCACCACGGATGGGAAGAGCGAGGCGTTGGAGACATAGATGGTCGTGTCGACGGAGGAAACGTCCTGCGTAATCCCCATTTCGACGAAGTTTTTCAGAATCGGGAGTTTATCTTTGTAAGCCATAGGAGCTCCTATCCGCCGAATGGAGGCGCGATGATGGAAAGGGAACCTGTGGTTCCGCCGTGAAGGAACTTGATGCGTTCCTCCGCGATGGCCTTGGAAAATTCCTTTTGATGATAAAGGGCCATCTCCGCGTTGAACCACGGCTGGCCGGACTGAAGCAGTATCCGCGACAGCGCTCCCGAGGCGATGACGTCTTGCTCCAGCCAGTCGGGAACGTATCTGGCGCTTCCGTCGATGGTCAGCGCTGCCGAAACTTCAAGTGCCGCTTCAAGATCTTTGGATGGGACAGGGTGCACTTCGAGGGTGCCGTGTCCGTAGCGCCAAGAATCGGGTTCGCCTTCAGCGGGAAAGTCTGGCCAGAAATCTCCGGGCATGGGGTGAAGATTCCGATTGCCATTGTACCTGACGCCGAGGACGGCGCAGGCTTCCGAATGGGGCGGCGTCACAAGCGGGTATCTGCCCTTGCCGGAAACCACATCGAGCTTGATGAGGGGGCACCGCCAGATCAGCGTATCTTCAAGGAATTTCTTGACGGCCCAGCGGACGCTGTTCAGTACGAACGGCATGGGGCACAACGCGGCCTGCGCCGTTACAAGTGGAGAAAAATCGCGCAGCGTAGCCATTACGAACTCGGAATGCTGTAGGAACGGTTGTACGGATTGCCGAGCACACGGGCCCGATCCTCATAGCCGAGCGCGACATAATACTGTTGGAGGTGCTCCGTGGCGCGGCCCCTGTCCGCTGCGGAGGTGGCGTTCAGGCTGTAGGCCCGGTACAGGACGTATTCCCGCAAAGGTTCCGCCCAGATGCCGGAAAGGGGCAGGGCATCGGTGAGGGAGCGTACTTGGGGGATGTCGTCGGCGCATTCGATCTCGACGAAGACGGATTCGCCGGGGGGCGGCGTGACCCAGAAGCAGTCCGGCGTGGCCTGAACAAAAGCGTACTGGTCAATCTCTTCGGAGCCGAATTCCAGATGCCAGCCGGAGGCCAGCGTATTCATGGCCTCCCGCGTGGTCGGTTCAATGGGCCGTCCGGGGGTAAGCCCGTCCGGGCCCATGTTCCGAACCATGGCAAGAAACATGAGCGAGCCTTCCGGTATCCTCTGGCGCGTCGACCCCGGCGTCAGCTTGACGACATGAGCCCGCGCATTGGCGTCCGGGCGCACGAGAACCGTCTGGCGCATGGCGTCCGTCAGGTAGTTGAGGAGCATCGGCAAGGTCCAGCGCACGCGCCCTTGGTCGTTGAGCTGCATGCTCACGCGGTCGAGGATGTCGGAAGCGATCATGGTTATCCCGTGATGGTGATGGCGTAGCGGGGGATGAGCTTGTTCTTGACGGGGGCGCCGTTCTGGTCGGTCACATACCCGTGGATTACGGCTTCCTTCAGCACCTGTAGCACAGGTTCGGGAAGGGCCACTTCAACGTCACGCCGGATCTGGTAGGCCACCCCGTTCAGGGATACGAATACGTCGTTGGCCCCCTCAGTCCCCTCGGAACTGTTGATGACGCACTTCACCATCTTCACGGCCTTGGGGCTGGCGGGCTTGGCTTTCACCGTACCGTCGGCGGGGCGTTCGGCGGCCGGTTCCGTCTGGAGCGGCTGTTCAGCCCCCATTTCTTCAATGGCTTTGTCCATTTCGTTCTTGCTCATGCAATATCCTTGCGGCGGGCCCGAATCGCTCCGGGCCCGCGAAAGAGTTTAGCTTTCCAGGTCGGTGCTCACGGCCACTTCGGCGCGTGCCATCCAAGCGTCGTTCAGGATGACGCAGGAAGCATAGGTCTTCCAGCCGATGGTGCCGCGCTGCCCAAGGGGGTCGCCGCCACGCGGGGAGTTCGGATTCAAGACCGTGGGGGTCACGGAGTTTTTCCCTTTGAGGGAGACAAGCCCGTAGGCGTCCGCGCCAAAGAAGAGGATGGGATAGACGTCGGCCTTGGTGCCTGTGGTGGAGATGAAGTTGGCGCTGGATACCGCGCCGCCCGCGTCTTCCCAAGGCGCAAAGACAGTGGATGTGACGTAGCGCACCTCTTCCACCTTGCCGACTTCGCCGGGCATGGCTTTCATATGGTCGCTGTATTTTTCGACAGGGACGAAGCCGGGCAGCTTGCGGATGGTCGTTTCGAGGTCGACATGCGTGACGGCGATGTAGGCGGCGGCGATGGGTTCCGTGCTGAATCCCGCTCCCGCGCCCACAATTTTGGTGATGGTGCGGGCATTCTGGCGTTTCAGGCCGCGCACGATTTCACGCTGCAAGCCGATGGTCAGCCCTTTGGAGATGGCGTCGCGGCTGGCGGCACCGCCAGCACGGTAGACGTTGGTTCCGGCTTTCAGGATGCCGAACCGCACCAGTTCCAGCATGTTGGCGGCCTGTTCGCCGCAGACGGCCATGCCTTCCTTGAGCACGGGATCCTCATGGGTGTCCTGTACCACGTCGGAGATTTCAATGAAGTCGCCGTACTGGACGACGCTTGCCGAAACGTCCGTGGCCGTCATCTTTTTGCCGGAGGGGGTGACGCCTTCGGTCAGCGGATTCGGCGTGGGATCGAGAGAGTTGTAACGGCGGAATTTGATGGTCTTGGAGGATTTTTCCGGCAGGGGCTTGGCCTGCCCGAAGCGTTCCAGAACCAGCAGGGGGTTGGCGCGCTCCAGAAGTTCCTTCGAGGCGTAGGCGGCGGTACGGGGGGAAATGTCGCCGTAGACGGTAGTGGGCATAGATACTCCTCAGAACTCAGCGTTGGCTTTTCACAGCCTCGTCGAACGCCGAGTCGAAATCGTCCGGGGGGACGTTCTTGTTCAATGGCGGAACGCTGCGCGTCGGGACGGCGTATCCGTCCTGCGCGGCCTGCGCCACCTTCTTCTGGGTGCCCGTCCCGGAACCGGGGCCAGAGCGGTAGGCGGCATATTTTTCAAGCAGTTCCGTAACTTCCTCAGTGGTGCCTTCCTTTGCAATGTGGGAGAACCGGACACCCTCGGCGTAGGGGAGGTGCCCGATGAAATCCTCGATGCCGTCATGCAGCACGCGGAGCTGCACAACGTCCCCGGAGAAGGCTCCGGCGAAATCAGGGAATTTTTCGGACAACGTGGCAAAGTGGGCGCTTTTTACTTCTTCCGCGCGGGACGTTTCGCGCTCTTGCCGGGCGGAATGTTCCGTCCGACGCTCAAGCACAACCTCGGCGAGGATGGACGCCTGTTCCGGCCCGAACTCGTCCAGCACCTTCCGAAGGCGCGTGCCGTCCGCGGACTCCTCATGAAAGACACCTCTCAGGTTCTCGGGGAGGGCGTTCACCAAGGCCTGCATGTTTTCATCCAGCGCCGCCTTGTTTTCGGCGGGCGCGGCGGCCTGTTCCGGTTTGGGGGCGGGGGGCTGCGCCTGAGCGCGAAGACGCTCGACTTCCGCTTCCAGTTCGAGGCGGCGTTTCTGTTCCTGATTGAGCCGCCCCTTCATCGAGTCGTAGCCGTGGGCCTTCTTGCGCAGCTCGTCATCGGGATCAGGTTCGCTCTTGCCGTCGGGAGAGAGGGCGGCGGGCTGTTCGTTTTCTTCAGCGTCCCGCTCCGGCGTCTCTTCGCTGGGGAGCTGCCCTTCCTCTTTGGAGGCTTCGGGCTCTTGAACGGGTTCGGCATCGAATGCGGCGTCGAACTGGGCTTCGGGGTGAAGCGCGTCTTCCTTCTTTTCTTCCATGATGTTCTCCTTCGGGTCGGTTGCGAATGGCCTGCCGGGTTCGCGCCGATAGCCGATGGCGTTTCAGGGTTAATAGGACACCGAGGGATCGGGGAGTTCCCTTATCTTCACCGCTATCCCGATTTCGCGGAGGGCGCGGATACGGCCTTGGTATTGGAGCATCGCATCAACGCCGGAAGCGGATACCATCCCGTCCTTCCAGTCGTTTTCAAATGCGGTGAACATTTCATTGAGGAGCGCCAGACCGTCGGGGCCGAAGCGCGCCGAAACGTCCTTGAGGATTTCCGCCTTGCTACGCGGCATCGACTTCCCCTCCGACGGACGGTTCAGCTCCCGTCAGCATGGCTTGCTGGCCGGGGACGGGCTGGATGTCGCCGGGAGACTGCACTCCCGCAATCTGGGCGGCGACGGTTTGCAGCACCTGCGGAACGGGGAGCCCGCGCTTTTCGCATTCGGCGATGATGGACTCCATCTGCGCCTGCTTTTCCATAAGCGTGTTCTCGTAGCGCCGCTGTTTCGCCTTTTCCGGGGACAGCTTGATGTCCTTGGGGAGATCCATGGCCCGCAGGATGTGGGAGTAGAGCGCGTCGAAATCGGTCGCCTCGGAAAGCTGCGGAGAAGCGATGACCGCCATGGTTTCCATGAGGCGTTTCCCCATGAGTTCCTGCGCGATGAGCGACGTGGAGCCCGTCGCCATGATTTCATAGTCGCCCTTGATGCTCTCGTCGGTTGAGAACCGCATGTTCCAGCGGTACATGTCCTCGATGAACGGCTCGGTGATGCCGCAGTCGAACAGGCGCACGATGTCCTTGACGGGCATGGAGGCCATGTTCATCAGCATGGACAAGCCGCTTGCCGTATCGCCCGCGCCGCGCACGCCGGAATTGTCGCCGCTCATGTAGCGCGGCTGGCTGACTTCATCGGAGTATTGGCTGAACCGCTCCCCGATGGCCATCAATTCGGAGATATGCGCGCTCACGTCATACGACCTGAAGCATCTGTCCAAATCTTCCGAGGTGCTGAACAGCCAGACCTTGCCGGGGTAGACGCTTCGGGCGTCTTCGACGTTCTGGAGTGCGGAGACGTTCACCGCAATCTGCGGGCCGCAGGCAATGGCGGCATTGTCGATCATCATGCGCGCCGCCGCGTTGATGATTGTCTGGAGGTCGCGGATGACGTCCGGCAGTCCATCCGGCCAGAACGAGGCGTCGTCCTTGTAGGGCTGGAAAAAATGGTAGGGGATGGCCATCCCCTCCACAGGGGAAAGGGCGGCCTTGATGACCGTGCCTCCCTGCGTCATCCATACGCAGGACTCATAGGCACCGGCTTCGACGAAATCGGGAATGGCGGCCCGCAGCGTCTCCAGATCGACACCGGCGGTAAGGAGATCCGAGCCGGTCAGGTAGCCCCACCGTTCGAGGACGCGGTATCTGTTCTTGTGCTCGAACGCCGTCTGCTCATCGGAAAGATTGCGCAGTTCCTGCTCATGTTCCGTGACCTCGGCATCCCCCTCGGGGTTGGAGACGATGTATTCCAAGATGCGCGCCTGATCGAAGCCGGGGTTTTTGGACAGATCCATCAGTTCCCTTCGGGTGAAGAGATGGGTCTGCCAGACGTACAGCATTTGCCGGGCGTCGCTGGCCGACGGATCGGGGTAGAGCACATGCACGGGCACATGCTCATAGTACGGCGCATAGGGGTGGTCTTGCGTGGGCTGCAACAGCCATGTCCCGTCTTCAGCCCGGGCATACTGCTTCTTGATCCTGTGCTCGACGAGCGGCCCTTTGAGGACGCCCGTGCCGAAGATGATGCCGGAATTGATGACCGCGTTGCATACGCGCTGGTAGGAGAGCCTGCCGATTTGCCCGTTGAGCTGGTCGTCGATGGTCTGCGCCATCCTGTCCGCCCGTTCTTTGGCGATTTCCGAAAGGAATTCCCGCTCATCTTGTGGGATGGCCCGGCCTTCCTGCTGGCGGCGCTGGAGTTCTTCCGTGATGATGTCGGGCTGGATTTCGGATACGGGAGACGGCGAGATGCCCCAGTTGCGGGCATTGTTCGACGGGAAGAGCAGATCCAGCAGCCGGGCGCGCAGCGTATCGACCTTGGCCTTGGTATGGCGGATATAGACCGTGGACTTGAGGAAACGTCCATTGGCATCCTTGGGAATCCTCCCGAGGACGTCGGGATCGTACTGCCCCTTGTACTGGCGCAGGGATTTCATCCAGCGGTCTTCAACATACCGGCGCGCGGCCTTGGCATCGGAGAACTCGGCCAGAAGCTGCGTCCCCAACGCGTCGGCGGGCGTCTGCTGCCGTTCGGATATGGGCTCAGGATATGTTCTGGACATTATTCCTCATTACCTTGCCGCTTGTGGCAACAGCCGCCGTATCCGTCCAGTTGGTGTTGAATGGCTTCCCTGTGGGTTCGGCACATTTCTTTTGTCACATACTCTTTCTGGTCTTGCCGGAGCTGCTTGATTTCAGCCCAGATCATTTTGAGCAGCCATCCGCCTATGGCGATGGATACGGGCGTGGCCACTTCGATGAGCATCTTGAAATCGTCGGAAGGGGTCATCGGGCCGTCTCCACATCTTCGATCCACGCGGCGAGGGTCTGCGCGTCACGCCAGTCCATCCACGCCCCTTCAATGCCGTCCAGCGTCACCGGGCGAAGGCTTGTCAGCACTGGCGACAACGGGATTGTCCGGCTGGCCGCCGAGCTTGCCACAGAGCACCCGCACTGGGTCAGCGCGCAGATCAGCACGAGCAGCAGCGGCGCGGCGGCTTTCCGCATACGCGCGGAAAGAAGCCCAGAGGGCAGCCACAGCTTCCAGAAGGCGGGCGAGCGTCTGCATGGCGTTTCCCTCACTGGAGCTTCCTCTTCGCGGCATCGTCAGCATTGGTGGCCTTGCCGATGTTCGCCCCGATCCAGTTGATGACTTTGTAGAAAGTCCGGTAGACGACGCCGGAGGCGTCCGACGGCGCGGGCATGAGCGTGGCGGCCCATGCGCACACGGCGCTGGCGGCGGACAGGAACAGAGCCCAAGTCCCGGTCTGGGAATTCAGAAAATCGGAGAGTATGGAAAAGTCCATCAGTAGTTCCCCCCACTCTGGTAAAAAGCTACGTCACACGGCTTGTCGGGGTCGGTATCCACATGAATCCATGTCGGGGCCAGCTCGATGCGGCGGAACCCGGCTTCAAGCGCCGCTTGAAGGATCTGAAACCGTGTGTGCGAGTTCAGGCATTTGATGTCCACGGCATAGCCACGGGTATGGGCGGACTCATCCACGCCGCCGACCTTGCGGTTGTGCGCTTCACAGCGGTAGGCGGAGGACAGCACGAGGGGGATACCGGCGCGGTCGCGCAACTCGTCCAGCATCATGAGCAGGTCGGGATGCATCCGCTCGATGCCCGCACCGCAACCGCACTTGCACCGGAACTCTGTGGCTGAAAAATGGCGAAGAGGAATAGGCATAGTGATTCCCGCAGGGATAAAAATTGCAGGCAAGGGCCAGAGACCTTTGCCTGCAATAATACACCTACGGCAGCGATTGTCACTGTCAGTAAAGAGCTAACGTGTCAAAAACTATGCAAGTCTGTACACCGTGCGGATGGAGATGCCCAATTTTTCCGCGATGTCCTCGCGCCGCACGCCCTGCGAGACCATCTTGCGGACAAGGTACCTGCGGGCCTGCAACTCGACGTCCCGGACTTTTTGCCCGTCATAGTAGCGCAAGAACTCCACAGCGAGCTTCAGCCTGTTCCCGTCGCTGCTTGAGGCTTGTTCCATTGTCCTCATCAAATGCTCAAGCTGCGTTTCCCGGACACGGGTTATGGAAATCCTTTCCCTCTGGCCCATCAGTAACCTCCTTCCGCCGGGATATGGATGCCGGGAGGAATATCCGCTGCCGTGTACATATCAATGGCACCGAGCGGATAAAGCACCGCGGCGAGCTGGGGGTATCGCTTTAGAGGGCGGCAGTAATCTTCCGCCGGGATGGAAACGTATGCCGAGGCGGCGATGCTGTCCTCGCCGAAGAACATAGTCTTGCAGGTGACGGTACGGGCTTGTACCAGCGCGTGCAGCGTGAGGAAGTCCACTGATGGGGGTGGGATGATACGGATGCGCGGAAGCCTGTGGCGCATCCGATCTTTTTCCCACTGCCGGATACGGATGACCTCGCTTTCATGGATGGGGGCCACCCATTCGGCACAGCGCAAGAGGCTTTGCTTCGCCACGGCGATATTCAGAACTTCTTCGATGGTAGGGGCCATATCCTCATAGATGACATGAACCGTATGGTGCCCCATCGAGAAGTCCTCGTCCCGTTCTTCAGCCAATACGGCCAGATGCGTCATCGGCGTATAGGAGTCCGGCGCGGGCCACGCGATGCCGCCGATCAGCCTTCTGTAGACGAGGCCCTTCAACGTATCTTTCCAGACGGTTTTTCCCGTGAACAGGTCTTTAACCTGGTGGATCTTTTTGAGCCGTTCCAGCAGCGCCGCATCTTTCTTTTCAAGGTAGATGGCGGAACTCACAGGGTTCTTGACAATATCGGCCATACGTTACCTCAAGTCCATGAGCGATGTGGCGGAGCCACCGCGCAGGTAGTTCAGCGCCTGCGTCGTGGAGTCCACCTGATCCTTGTATTTGGAGTTCGGGAAGTTCAGCATTTCTTCCATGTAGGCTGCCAGCCACGGCGCATTCTCCGGGAGATAGACGTGCCCGGATTCGACCAGTGGGGAAACCGTCAACGCGCGGGCAATCTTGTCCTGCTTGCCGACCTTCACGGGAAGGATGGGAATCCTCTTGCCCCGGCCCAACTCTTGGCAAACCTGCCTGCCGGAACTCTTGTCCTCCACCAGCACGGCGCAGCCGTTGAACTTGGTATGCAGAACCCGGACGGTCGCCTTGAGCTTCGGAAACGTGTAGCGGCCCCGTTCGACGTGGATCAGGTAGAAGTCCCCGGTGGCCGTCTCCCCCCAGACCGTGCCCACGCTGAATGCCGCAAGCTCTTGGTCGCTGGTGGCCGTATCCCATGACTCGACCACCCGGATGAACTGCGGCCGGTCGGAGTAGGTTCTGAACCAGCTTTTCTTGAAGATGCCGCCCTCGGCGGGAGTAGGGCGTTGCTGCAACTGCGCGGCGGCCGCATAGGAGCCAAGCGCCCGTTCCAGTTTCTGTACTTCCGGTTCCCCAAAACGCTCGGGCCAGAGCAGCTCCCCCTCTTTCTTGCGCGGATCTTGCCAGCCGATGATCCAGTGCGTCTTCTGGCCTTCATACCGGGCGGGGAGGCACAGGTGGTAATAGCCGCCCTGTTCAACTACGTGCCCCGCAAGGTCGTCCTGATGGACGCGCTGCATGACGATGATTTTGTGCCCTGTCTTCGGATTGTTCAGACGTGTGGACATGGCCTTGTCCCACCACTCCAGCGTCCCCGTCCGTACAGCGTCGGACTCCGCGTCCTTCACGTTATGGGGATCGTCCGCAATGATGTAGTCGCCGCCTTCGCCCGTAAGCTGCCCGCCGACGGACGTTGCCAGCCGATAGCCGCGCTTGTCGTTTTCGAAGCGCTGCTTGACGTTCTGGTCAGCCGTCAGGCTGAATGATTGTGCCCAGTTGCGTTGATACCATTGCGACATGAGCAGACGCCGGCAGGCTACGCTGTCGCGGATGGAAAGCTGCTGGGCGTACGAAGCGAAAAGGAACTTGGCGCTCGGCTGCCGTGTCCACAGCCAGCAGGGGAACGCCACGGAGACCAGCAGGGTTTTACAGTGGCGCGGCGGCATGTTGATGAGCAGGTCGCGGATTTCCCCGCGCACCACGGCCTCCAGATGTTCGCAGATGGCGTCGATGTGCCAGCCGTGGATGTAAGGCGTGCCCGGCTCCATCACAGGCCATGCCTGCGTCATGAACTCTTTCAGATGCTCCTCGGCCCTCAACGCTTCCGGGGTTTTGGGCAATTCGGGATCGAGGCTACACCCCAGTTCCCCCAAGAGCTGTGACAAGTTGGTAGCGACGTTTGAGTTCAGCGACAATTCGGTCTCTTGCTTCAGGAGCACAGCGTTCTATGACCTCCAGCACAATCTTTCGGAAATCGTCCTGCACCTTCTTGTCGAGTTGCAGCTTGTACACCTCGATGAAAAGGCGCGTGTTCGTATCGCAAATCTTCCGGGCCTGTTCCACGGCTGACAGGAGCAGCTTGTCATCCTTGCCCAATTCCGCGCGCTGAATCACATCGTCAGCTTTCAGCAGGTAGTCCCCAAGGCGCTGGATGAAGTAGGCACCATCCTTCATGGCCGTGCCTTTGCCTGTCCCCGTGTTTTTATCCAGAGACTCAGCAACCTTGTAGAGCATGCACCTTTCCCGGTGGTAACGGAGCTGGTGCCGCGACACGCCGTATTTCTCGGCCAGTGCCTCAAGTTCGGCAAAGTGCGTCTGGCCGTCCTGCATCTCAAGCAGGCGCATCTCGATATCCGCGACGTCGGGATGGTGGCACACGGCGCACACGACATCCTTGCGCGTCTTCATGACGGAAATCTCTTCGAGCAGTTCTGCCGAGACTTCACGCGGGCGGCCATTGGTACGGGCCGGTATCTTCTTACTTTTTGGCGGCATAGAGTGCCTTGTCCTCAGCGATGCCCTTATCGAGGAAACCCCTCTTAACCATATCCGCAGCCAACGCCGCATAGCCGCACAGATCGACATAGGAATCGGCCTTCCCGCTGCCGGATTTGATCCGGGCGATTTTGAGCAGGGCCATCATCATGGAGACATCATGCGCTGAAAACTCCACGCCTTTATAGGTACTCCAGAACGCGGCTATTGCCTCAAAGCTGTTTTCCGGGGTGCCGTATTTATCCTGCCGTGCGCCATTGATGATGGATTTGGCCTGTTCCAAAATATGGCCTCTTGCGGTATGTTCATTTTGTTTATTCATAATATATTGAAATTATTTAGCTTTACGATTCGTATTTGAACTGAAATTTTACCCGAAAAACAAAGGCTCGGAATAGACGGGGGACGGGTGCGCCGCGCGCGGTCGAGAGGGGGCATACCCCCTGACCCCCCAGCCCCATGCCGCCGTGCGGCTTTACCGCGGAGCGCCTCCCAACCCTCTGCAAAAAACAAGCGCCTCGCCGCCAAGAACCAAAGTGCCCCGCCGCCGGGAGAGTAAAGCGGCGACGGGGCAGGGCGGTGGAGTGTGGGGGAGGTGACCCCACAGCGGCCAGAGGCTGAAGGCGAGGTAGGAGCAGGAACCTTAACTCTGGCCGCTCATGGCATGGCTGCATGCGTTGCGCGTGTCAGGAGGCATGGCTCATAGCAGTTGGTGGGATAGTAGCATGAGTGAGAAGATATGCAAGTAATTTCGCAATATTGACGTGTACACTACAATGCAGTGTACATGGCAGCGAAGCTTCAAGGAATGCTTTAAGTCTGGGAGTGCAGGAAGAGTCCGCACTTTGCGGCGAAGGGGCCGTGCTGCATCAGGTTGAGATCGGGTCGATGACGTTCCGGCCTCTATGCCTCCGCCTCGTCGTCACGCTTGCGCGTGCGCGCCGGGCGGGGCATGGCGGCCTTCACTGCGAAGAGCCATGCGTGTACGCGCAGAGACGCAATGCGGCTGTGTGCTTGGTTGCTGTGTACACGGCAATGAACCGTAATGAGCCGTGCGAATCGTAGGGCAGGGCTCTCTCGTTGCCGTGTGCATTGCAGCGGCGGGGACAATATACCCATAATCAATAAAATTATGTCAATTTTATACAAAACAACAATGATACAAGTGTATTAACGCCAGACTCTTCACGCAAAGGAGTTTTGGAACAGGGAAGCACGACGCAATGAGCAGGGAGGAAAATCTGTGAAGGGCGTAGCGTAATGATCTGGAATAGCAAGAATTATCAAAATGAGAATTAAGCCGAAAAGTTGGTTGTGCTTTTTGCGAATCCATTTGCAATAAGGAGCGCCGGGCGGCCAAGGCGCGAAGCGCCCGGTGTGATGTCACGCATGCGGGGAAGGGCGGCATGGTTCCCGTGTGTTCGCCTGTCGGCTTCGCTCCCTTATATAACACAGGAGACCCCCCCTCCCCCCTCGCGGCAGATCAAATTTCCCCTATATAAGGGCACGGCGTGGGGGAGGGGCCCGGCTTCGCCGCGTGGAATCCTTCCCGCTGTGCCTTATGCGGGCTTATGGGGCCTTATGCACTTCTTATGCACCTTTTATGCACTTAGTACGTTGATATTATTATATTTGCAGATTATGCACAAAAAAAATTCATTTTTTGAGACCCCCATAATTTGCATAATCTTACTATTTCAATAACATAAGTGCATAAGGCCAATCAATGCTGTTCGTAGTGTAACCACGCTGATTAAATGGATTTTAATGCCATTATGCAGTTCGAAAACGACTCCCATAACCCGCATAAGGCTCTCAAACCCGCATAAAGGAAAAGCCGGGAACAGGTGTCCCGGATTTTCTTGGCGGCTATGTGGCTAGCCTTCGTGTCGCCTTGCAGTGGGGGCAGGTGAGATCAATCTTTTTGTGGGCTGGAACTCTGAGCTTGCTACCGCAGTTATGACATTTAATGATTCTTGGAGTATCAGGATTGGTGCTTTCAAGAATCTCTTGCAGGTTTTCTATGTCCTGTGGTGAAAGATGTTCATAGACGGATATTTCTTTGTTGCCATTTTGGGTAGTATTTTGAATATTACTTATTGTTTCATTTTTGTCTTGCTTATTGTTTATATTCTCTTCAGAAGGATAGAAATCATCATCTATGGCTATTTCTTCTGGGATTTCGTTTGTTTTTTGTTCTTCTTCTTCTTCTTTTCCTTCTTGATAATCGAACGATTCATTTTCTTTTATTATATCAATATAATATTTTTCTTTTAGAGTAGTGTGGGCTTTTTTGAGTAGCTTTATATCGTATGTTTTTAACATAAATGGATTTTTTATACAAATCCACTTGAAACCGCTGGGAACAGGTGTATTCAGATCCATAAGTATGTCTGCTGCGAGACCCCAGAATGCCATTGGATTAGATTCAGATAATTCGAGAATACTTTCTCTGGATCCATTATTCCTAAGCTCCCTCCCTCCTTTTGCAATAACTTCATATCGTAAATATTCATTTTCGTCGTTATCGAGTATATGTTTTGCCATAAGAGCACACATTAATTCATGAATTTTTTTATTCCCCGTTTCATATGAGCACAGCATCCAAACTTTTCTGACACAATAAATAAGAATGACATAGAAAATGGTCAGAGGTATAGCCCCGCCACCGCGCCTCCACCCCATCATGCCATCGAAGAAGGCTTTTGCCATCACGAGAAGAATGATTGTTCCAATGACCGCAAGTAGTCTTACGAAAGAATTCATAATTGCAACTCGCTTTATAATCTTTGAAATCAAAAAAGTTATTTTTTAATTTTGATATTATTTAAAATATATTCCATAATATCTTTGAAATATTCTTCTTTAATTGCATAAGTCATCATTATTTTAATGGTTCCGTATTTATCGTGTGGAATAATATATAATGTTTCGTATTTGCTTGGTCTGTCTTCATATATAGCAACTTTATATATTTTTAATGCTAAAAAATTGTCTATATTTGTTTTTGTGACATTTATGATTTTAGCTTTAGATCCTATTTTTTTATCAATAATGTCTGATTGTGATTGGAATATCATAACAAGTTCAGTAAGGTCATCGTTAGTTATTGTGCTAAGTTCCTCTTGACCATGAACAGAAATTTCATGGTGAATACTTATACGTAAAGTTGCAGATGGTTTTTTATGCGTTGTATAGCAATTTACGGCAATAAGAATTTCATTCTTACTTTGATCTATACCAAATAATAATTCTGGGGTGGTATTTATTTGTTTTCGAACACTTTTATTTAAGATTACCCAATCCGTGGGTATCGGCAGAGAAACATAGCCAAGATCATGTGTTGTGAATGAGCCTTTGCCAAAAGCGTTTGTCGATACAGCAACTATCAAGCATAATAGATGAAAGATAAAAAAGCTCTTTTTCATGGTGTCCGTCCTCCCTATATCGACCATGCCATATCCTGACGCCCGTTTCAATTTAGTCAAATTTCGATTTGTCATACGGAAATCTGACGGACATGATTCGTTTTTCATATTAATCGAATTTTGTGGCATAGTAGCTGTAATGAGTGGAGGTGAATTGTGTTTACTCAAGATGAAATAAAGGAAATATCTTTGGCATTGATTGCTGAATTGGAAAAGCGCCGAGCCGAAAAAGAAGTCTCCGCTTCTCAGTGGGGTAAGGCCGCTTTTCCGGACAGCAAAGGAAGCGGTGCACAGGCAAAAATACAGCGATATAGGGAGAATAACTTCTCAGACTTATCAATGTCTGATTTTATTCGCATGGCAAAAGCTTTGGATGTTGACCCCGCGAAACTCTTTTCAGCAATTCTTTATGAGAAAAAAATTTAATTTTTAAACTAATTAAAAACAGTAGGTTATATTATACAGCACGAAAATTTTTTTGGAAAAAAGAAAAATTAATCGAAATTCGATTTGACATGTTAATCGAAATTCGATTAATTTTCCCTTGCGTGCAGAGAAAAGCGCAAGGGTTGATCAAAGGGCGTGACAAGCGTCTGGGCTTCATGGGCAGTCAGGTAAGCCAACAATAAGCTGACGATTCATCATAAAAGGCGGGATGTGTTTGCATCCTGCCTTTTTTATTGGTGAATCAACAATAAAGGAGTACCCATGTACAACATCATGGAGTTCGAGAATCATCCTGTACGCATGTGGCAGGAAGGTAAAGGCGGTTTGGTCATTGTGGCCAAAGATGTGGCTGAAGCTTTGGGGTATGCCAAAGGTAGCAATCCAACGCGCCTGTTTCAGACGGTTCCCGAAGAGTGGAAGGGTGTGAAACGGATTCACACCCCCGGTGGCTTGCAGGACATGCTCACCCTCACCGAGCAGGGCCTCTACTTCTTCCTTGGTCGTTCGGACAAGCCCGCGGCGTTGCCGTTTCAGAAATGGCTGGCGGGGGAGGTGTTGCCGTCCATCCGCAAGACGGGCGGCTATCAGGCAAAGACGGCGCAGGGGTTCTCCGATGCCGCAAAGAGCCTCTTTTCCTTCATCAACGGCATCCGGTAATCATCCGCCGTCATACGGCTGTATGACAAAACGGCCTGTCCATTTCTCCATTTGGCTGAAATGACAGGCTGTTTTTTGTCCCGTGATGACAAGAATCTTGCCGACAGGGAGAGGTCGGCGCGGTATGCTTTCGGGAAACCTCAACAAAGGAGCATTGATATGACGATGCAGGTACTTCCCTATGTGTTTCAGGAACAGCTTGTCCGGGCGCGTCTGGATGAACAGGGCAATCCGTGGTTTGTGGCAAAGGACGTCGCGGCTGTTTTGGGTATCCAAAATATCCGCCAGAATCTGGACGGCCTTGATGCGGACGAGAAGGGCGTATGTAAAACAGACACCCCCGGCGGTGCGCAAACGATGACGCTCGTTTCCGAGTCCGCGCTTTACGCGCTTATCTTCGCCAGCCGCAAGCCGGAAGCCAAGGCGTTCTCCAAGTGGGTACGCAGTGAGGTCTTGCCCAACCTCCGCAAAACGGGCGGCTACGGCGCTCCCGCACAGGCCGCGCCGGGAGTCAGCCGGGAAGAGCTTGAGAAGCTGATAGCGGATAAGGTCATGGACACGGTGTTTCGCTATCGGGACTTGATTGCGGATACGGCACAAGGCGTGAAGGTGCTTGAGGCAACACGTCCGGTTCCCCCGGCGGAGCCCACGGAACGGGAGATCTTGGAGCAATGCATCCGGGACTACGTTGCTGAAGTCGGTGCCGCGCATGACGTGGCTACGGCGCGTGATGAGCGTAAGCCGATTGTGAACCCGAACATGGCGCGGGGCAACGTGCTCCTGAACATCACGCATTTTTCCGAATGGTTTGGAGCGCACAAGGCCGCTTCCCGCCTCCGCATCTTTACAACGCAAGCCCTGTCCGGGGCTTTGCGGCGGATGCACTGCCGCAAGGTCAACCTCGCCTACCTGCGCCCGGATGGTGGCAAGTCCTCCTTCAGCCTCTATGTGACCAACATCCATAGCTAAGTCCGAATATGCCCCGTCCCGGCGGGGCCAAAACGAAAGGCCGCAATCCTTCTTCGGGTTGTGGCCTTTCGTTTTGGCAAAAACACACAGATTCACAGCGACACAGGAGCAAGAACATGGCGGCGAAGAACATGCCTATCACGGCGCGTCAGGCAATGGCGATAGTGGGCTTCACGGGGCTCACGGAAGAACTGGTCAGGGTGAACTGGCGAACCAGCGGCGAAGCGTCCACTCTGATTGGGCTTGCGGCGGACGGCAACGGCGAGGCTGTGTTCATGGCTGTCTCTGATAAGGGGTTGGCCGCATCACCCACAATCGCGTCTCTCGTTGAAGCCTACGCCGCGAAGAAGCGTGCCAGGGCGGAAGAGAGGCCTTCCACTCCCGCGCCTTCCCCGGCGACGCCTCGCGTCGTTGCGACGGAAGGTGCCCCTGCGGAAGCGAACGCGATACGCGACGCTATCCAGCGCTCCTTGTCGATGTTCAACGAGTCCTTCCAGCAGGACATTTTGAGCAAGGTCGACACGCTGAACGCAATGGTCGCGGAACTGGCGGCGAAGCAGGGCACCCCGACGCTCCCCGGCGTCCCGGAAGGCGGCGCGCCGGATTACTTCCGGCCTCGCTGGTTCAACGAACTCTATTCCCTTGTGGATGCGGGGTTTGACGTTCTCATTCACGGCCCCGCCGGATGCGGCAAGAGCCGGGCGGGGCTGGAAGTCGGCAAGGTCATGCAGCGGGAAGGCTGCGTGTACGCATTCCGGGCGGGCATGCGCAAGGCCGATTTGCTGTACAGTAAGGAACTGCGCGACGGCTCCAGCGTGGTCGAGCTTTCCCCGCTCATGCGGGAGGTGCGGACAGGCGTAGTCACGGTCATAGATGAGGTTTTCAGCGTAGACCCCGAAGTACTGATCGGCATGAACGGGCTTCTGGAATCCGGCCAGCGTTGCATCGACACGCCCCACGGCGTCGTGAACCGTGATGCCGACCACCGTTTCATCCTCACCTCGAACACTGACGGGCGCTCCGAGTCGCGCATCTACCGTGCGCCGCAAACGCATGACGCCAGCACGCTCTCCCGCGTGATCAGCGTCCACGTCGACTATGACGAGGATGTCGAACTCCAGATAGCGGCGGCGTCATTGGCCCCGGAATGGCAATGGCTGACGGAACAGGCCCACAAGCTGCGCCGTGCCGTCCGCGACAACGCGATAGCCTTGGACGTGAGCACCCGCTGGATTGTTCAGGCATGCCAGTTGAACAAGCGCGGCTTCACCAAGGAACGCTCTTTCGGGCTGACCATGCTGGAACGCCTCTCGGACTCGGAGCGCAAGCGCGTCGGCGCGGCCGTGTGCCAGCACGCGGCCTGTTTCGAGGCGGCATAACCCCCATTGTCGTGTACACATCAATGAAAGGCTATCACAGGAACCGGGGCTTGTTTCCCGGTTCCGAATGGTGGCTTTAGAGCACAGGGCGGTTCCCTTCCGGGGAATCGCCTATTTCTTTTGGAAGGAGAGGACACCATGCAGACAGTGCAGTCATGGATAGATACTCCGCATGCCGGGGACGTCTGGTTCCACGGCGCGGATCTGCTTGAGCACTTGGAGCGGTATGACGTTGAGCATGCGGCGTTTAGCCATAAGCTCGATTTCGACAGATCGCGTCAGAGCAGGTTTGTCGAGCAGGTATCGTCGTATCAGCCGGAAGCGATAGCGGATTTCGAGGCCATCCTCGAACAGGCTGCGGAACGTCCGCGCCGCCGGAACCGTTCCCGCATCAGTGAGGACGGCGACGACTTGGACGTGGATGCCTACATTGACGCGCTCGGTTCAGGGCGCCGCGACGTGTGGGTTGACGACATTGTGTTGGTTGAGCGCCGCGCCGATGCCGTGGAGATCGTCTTTGATGCGGCTGTGCCGTGGGGAAACAGACATGCCGACTGGATGCGGCGCAGACAGATGGAAGCCTACAGGTTGGCGCTGCAATGCGAACAGAACGGCCCGCCCTGCCGTGTGGTGGCCGCGTTTTCCCTGCGCTTTCGGAAAGACGAGATGGGGGGAGAGGCCGTTAATTTCCATATCGCCGTCAAGGATTACGCCGAGCCGATTTTCCCCACGCTATGGGGAGCCTTCACCGACAACGCGACCTGTAACGACATGCTCAACATCGTCGCTGAAACCGTTGTGGGAACGGGTCGTATCGGCAACGGTTCCTGCGCCAGATTCAAGGCCGACATAGCCAACCCGACCTATATCCTGCCCGAACTCAATACCTACATGGAGATGCCGCGATGACCCCGATGGATACCCCGACCCCGCAACAGGCCGCTTGCCTCCAGTCCATGTTCGACCATTTCAACGGCGAATTGTTTAACGGCACGCTTGACCGGCACGGCGTCATCCTGTGCTGGACGCACGCGCATCAGGTCAAGGCGGGATACTACTACCCGAACCGCTGGACGGACGACGGAGGCAATGCTCTGGCCGAACTGTCCATCAACGCGCGCTGCATGCGCGAACGGACGGTAACGGAGCTGTCGAGCTACATGGTTCATGAGATGATCCATATGGAACAGCACACGGCGGGCACGGCCGGGCGTCCGGGGTATCACAATGCGGGCTTTATCGAACGTGCACAGCGGCTCGGCTTCAAGGCCGTGAACGAGCGCGGCGAGGAAGTGGGCGTGGGGCAGGGCGCGCATGCCTGTGACCTGCACCCCGCCGAGGGCGGGGCGTTCCTGCGGGCGCTGGCCTCCCTGCCGGAAGAAGCCATTCCCGCGTATGAGGCCGAGGGCGGCGTCCCGGCTGAAGAGTCCGAGGAAGGCCGGGAACAGCGTCAGGAAGACGGCGGCACGCCTCCCCCTGTTCCGCCGAAGCCCCGCGCCAAGGGCGGCAAGCGTTCAAAATACGTCTGCCCGGTGTGCGGACAGGCCGCATGGTCAAAGCCCGGCGCGAGCCTCCTGTGCGGAAACGAATGGTGTAACGCGGCGCGCATGGAAGAATTGGTATAAATTTTTCTTGACAGTACTAAGCTATTGGCTGAAAATTCTTTCAAGGACAAGTCTATCTTGTTCTTACTAGGATAATTGATATGGATGTGACCAGTCAAAGTTATTGATAGTTCAAAGTAAGACTTTTTAGGATGATTCCATTATTCAAATGGATTACCTACAATGTATTGATTTTATTCTATTAATAGGCGTGTAGTGGGCATCAGATATCTTTTTTTCCTAATATGTTTGGTATTGATGTTATCCCATTGAATATGTCAGTAGTCGTTTAAAGTAATATTTTTTAGATTATTTCATTATTCTAATGTATTTTCTAGAAAGTAGCATTTTAGCTCCTGTACAGAAAGGGTGCATTGATGCCTCTTTTGTTTTTTCTATAAATATTATATAATTAGGAAAATAAAATGATTAA
>OGGQ01000069.1_pt1 | contig 128539 bp, 108 predicted proteins | sample 1571191 | NCBI WGS metagenome assembly OGGQ01 (sample SAMEA2582061, study PRJEB24529) | metagenome | biome: Human gut stool | place: China | collected 2011
CTAGAGCACACGGTTCATACCCGTGGTGTCGAGAGTTCAAATCTCCCTTCCGCTACTCATACGGATTACGGTCCGCGTCATGAAACCCTTGTTGCTGCAAGGGTTTTTTGATGTTGAACAAAGCATTTTCTTTCAAACTTCCACCGGGAAACTTACATATTTCTGAAAAATGCGGAAATCTTCTTGTTAACCAAACTCAAGTGTGCTATAATTTGCAAAAATCAATTGGAAAGGCAGGTTACCCTTGAAAACTTTCTTAAAAAAACATAGCCAGATATGGGTGCTGCTCTATGTATTCATCTATTTCCCCTGGTTCTTTTATCTGGAGAAGACTGTAACGAGCAATTATACGGTATTGCATACCCATTTGGATGACCGGATTCCGTTTATTGAATATTTTATCATTCCCTATCTGCTGTGGTTTATTTATATCATCGCAACGGTATTGTTTTTCCTGTTTAAGCGTCCGAAAGCTGATTTTTACCGGCTGGCCGCTTATTTGTTCGGCGGCATGTCCATCTGCCTGTTGATCTGCACCATTTTTCCGAACGGTCTGGATCTTAGGCCGGAGCTGGATCCTGATAAGAACATATTTACAAAGCTGATTTCTGTTTTGTACACAGCCGATACCAACACAAATGTATTTCCCAGCATCCACGTGTTCGCATCCATCGGCGCACATACGGCGATCTCGAGGACCGTGTTTTCCAAGCGCTTTCGTTTTGTAAAACCCACATCCGCAGTGTTGATGGTGCTGATTATTCTGTCCACCATGTTTTTAAAACAGCATTCTGTGATCGATGTGGTCGGAGCAATCGTTTTAAGCTTCTGCATGTATGGCCTTGTGTACTTTCCGGCACGCGATTACTCGGCGGGCACAGCCAAGCAGAAATTACGCACCCGTTTCAGCAAAATCAGCAAAGATTCCACACTTCCGTAATCGTAAGGAGGAACCGTTAAAACGGATTTAGCGGTATATCAGTTCTAAACAGAACAAAAAAGGTATCAGCTGGAGCTGGCTGATACCTTTTTTGTGTTTTGTGCGCCTGACGTCGCACATTTCTTTCTTTACTGTTATTCCGCCTTCTGGTTGAGCTGATTGGAAACTACAAGCCGTTCGGTCAGATATACAAAAACCACCACCAGCACGCATACAATCAGTGTAAAAGCGAAGAAGATGCCTCTGCCGCTATACAGAAAATCAAACACGGAAGTCTCCGATGCGAGCACAGAAATCACATTGGCAGCCGCATGCAGCAGGACAGGCGCCCAAAAGCTGTGATATTTTTCATAAACATAGCATAACAGCGCACCCAGCAGAAATGCGTATACGCCCTGTACAAGGTTGCCGTGGAACACTGCGAACAGCATGCTGGTCGTGATGCCCGCCATCAGAGGCGAAGCGTATTCTCTCATGCGTTTATAGGCCAGCCCCCTGAAAATCAGTTCTTCCACCACCGGCACCAGTATGCCGATTCCGAGAAGCTCAACGGCAAGCCTCCCTCCATAAAGAACTTCCGCCACTTCTACATAGCCGGAAGTGCTGTTCATCAAACCGCTCATGGTGATCAGATTATTGCCGGCAAAGCATGCTGCGATTCCCAACAGGATCACGATTCCAAAATACGGCGCTGGCACTTTTTCATAAATCTTTTTTGTTCCCAGCTTCTGCTCGCGTTTCATGTCCCAGTGATAAAACAGAAGCAGAAACGGAAGCGTCACCGCCGCAGAGATCAGTGTTGCCCAAAACAGGGTGTCCGGCATCTTTTCCACCGCCTGGTTGAGCAGCTGTTCCGGATCGTTTAGCGCTGAAAACCCAAGTTCCGATACGCCCTGCGCTACCAGATACAGGCTGGATGCAAAGCCTGCAAGAGAGCTGATCAGGATATACAGTCCAAGCGGATACACCATCCGCCAGAAGCGTTTTCCAAAGCTTTCCGTATACATTTGTCTTCCTCCTACTATCAAGTGAATTATTACATTATAACATTTCTTATGGAGAAAGCAACCGCTTTGCATGTCCACAGCAGGGATCCCGTCTAAACTTTTGGTAAACTTTTATAGGAAAAATCAACCGAATGGCTGAACTGGCAGCCAAGATCGCAGACAGTGAACAGGAACTGGAAGGCATACTGGGGCAACTGGCAAGCGCAAAAGCCGCTGTTTGTCGAGAACAATCCGCCTCCCATTTCCACGGATGCCTTGCAAAACGTTATCATTTATGATAATATAGGAGCAGGCCGTGAAACGGAGGAATACAATGGAACCATTTTTACAGAAACGAAGGGAAATCATCGCGCAGCTTGTGGAGGCGCGATTGGAACAAGGCATATCGCAGGCGCAGCTTGCCCGGATGATCGACACCCAGCCGTCCAACCTCTGCCGTCTGGAGAGCGGCGCGCAGAATCTCACGCTGGATATGCTGCTGAAAATTGCCGGCGCGCTGGGCAAGGACATCAAAATATTGCTGGAAAGCAGGGAGGAACCCATGAATCACTGTTACAGCCTGCGCATTTACGATACCGAGCTGATGCGCTTTACAATCGAAGAACGGGGCCTGGAAGGTCTGGTAGCGGAAATTCTGACAGTCAATGAGGAAGCGGAACCTCTTTTTCCGCTGGATATGACGCGCACCGGCGAGGGCGTTATCCGCTGGCTGGAGCGGCGGGTTATTCCGAAGAACCGTGCCTTTGTGGATGAAATCCTGAAAACATTGGGTCTTGGAGCCAACGACACAAAGGGCATTATCGACGTCTGCAAGGGTCTGTCCTTAAACGACAGCTATTGGGTGGTGCCGGAGGGCTTTGAAGGAACCTTCGCGCAGTATAATCTGTATGAAAACCGGTTTTCCGAAATGCTGGCGTTGGTGGCCTACACCGGCGCGGGTCAGAGCCGTCAGGCATTTACCACCTCACCGGAACTGACCACAGGCGGAATGCTGCCAAAGGCGTGGCGGGTTGTGGAACAGGATGGGATTTATCTGTATAAGGGCGGCACCACAGGCGCGTCCAATGCCGGACGGGAGCCGTATTGTGAATACTATGCCTCTCAGATCGCCCAGACCATGCGGCTGAACGCCGTCCACTACGATCTGGAAAATTGGAAGGGCATCACCGCCTCCAAGTGCCGTCTGTTTACCGACATCGACACCGCCTATCTCCCCATTGGGAGGATCGTCAAATCGGGCGGGATTGCCGCCTGCCTGAACTACTATGACTCTTTCGGCGGAGCGTTTTCCGAGCAAATTCGCAGTATGCTGGTATTCGACGCGCTGATCTACAACGAGGACCGTCACTTTGGAAATTTTGGCGTCCTCCGGGATAACCACAGCGGCCAGATCATCGCCCCGGCCCCCATCTTTGACAACGGGCTGTCACTGTTTAGCTACGCCGGGAAAGAGGATTATGCGAATTTAGAAGCCTATGCAAAAACCCGCTCCAATCCTTACGGCGTTTCCTATGAGAGCATCTGCGCCGAGGTCATGGGCGCGAAGCAAAAGGAACAGCTCCGGCGCATGATCGGTTTCCGGTTCAAACGGCATCCCAGCCTCAATCTGCCACAGGCCCATCTGACCGCCATCGAGGACCATATCCAGGCGCGGGTGCGCCAGCTGCTGGCAATCCCCTCCTGCTCCAAAGCAAAGCCGGCAAAGGAAAAGCCGGAGGGATAAAACAGAATCGCATTGATCCGCAGCCGATTGGTGAAAGCCAGGGGAGTTCACTTTGGAAGAATGGAGAGGGAGATTCCTTGTTTTGACGAGACGGTTCGGGAGTAGAAAGACGGAATGATTACGGCCGCCAAAGCGGCTGAAAGATGCGGACTGTCACGGCAGGGCTTTTATTACCGGGTAAAGAAAAAGACGGAAGATCCGGGTAAAGCAATGTACACGTTAAGCGACAGTCGTTTATATAAAATTTTTAATGGATAACTAACAAAATTATATCAAACAGATCGCAAAATGTAAAGATTTAGGACTAATTCTTGCTTTTTTCACTGTCATTCATAGTGTACTTTTGTTGACAGTGAAAGGGGGATATTATGCGGCAAAATTGGCGGAGCTACCTGTTGCCTGGGCCTGCACGGATGACTATGAGGCCACGGATTTTGACGTTTTTACAGGGAGCGGGGACGGCAGAATGAGAGCGGCGGAGATATCCGGCGGGGGATGTAAAGCTGATATTGAACCCTAGCAATCTCAAAGTGTCTCTGGGGCAGAATGATGCCTACTCCTACCTCAGTGTACCCGACGATAAGGGAATCACTTCATTTACCGTCACCACCAGTAAAGAAGGCGCCACGAAGGAGAATCCGGTGATCCTTTTTGTGGATCTGGGGTTCAGAGGCAGTGTGTATGCCAATGGGGTTCCCTTTATCGTGGAGGGCGCCATCAGTCTGGGCGGCGATATCTACGGAGACGCAGACGGCAGGGATACCGGCAGCACCAGCATCCTGTATGACGGTGCGACTGCGGCGTATAACAGGACGGCGATTTACGGCGGCGGACACAACGGGAATGTGGAGGGATCTACCTCAATTACAATCCGTGATACGAATCAGGATCTCAGTCCCAACAGCGGGACCTACTTTACGGTTACGGGAGGGGGCGGTTCCACGGTATCTGGTGCCACAGCCAACGTCAGCGGAAATACAGAGATCCATATTTACGGGACTGTTCTGAACGTGTGGGGCGGAGGATCCGCCTCCTCTGGCAATGTGACGGCTAACGTGGGCGGCGATACTATGATCCATTTTCATGAGGGGGCGCTGCTGGCCAGGAAAGTGTACGGCGGCGGGGATGCCGGCAATACGGCCACGGATGAACTCAGCGGGACGGCCGCCGTAGCCAATGTGGCGGGGACCGCCCATATCATCATCGACAGCGCGCTGAAACAGGTGCGGTATGACGGAGATTATATCGTGGGAGGAGGTTACGCAAGCCTCAGCAAGCCCTGGGTCGTCGGGGGTGCTCCTTTTCCTCTTTCCAACTGTTCGGCCATAGCCGATGTAGGGGGCGTCTTAATTCAGATCAACGCTGATGTATCCAATAATACGGAGGGTACCACCAACCGCGCTGTTTTGGGAGGAGGCGACAATGACAAGCTTCCTTCCGCCCCTGCCTGGGTCAAATGATATATTTTTGTATATAATATTGAATTTTTAAATAGTTTATATATGTTATAATAGTGTACATAAGTTACCCATAACAGGAGGACAAATGATACATATTATTGTAAATCCAAATTCAAGATCTAAAAAGGGGGCGGTGATCTGGGAACAAATAAAGGCACTGCTGGATGAGAAAAAGACAGAATACTGCGCCCATATCACGGAGCATATCGGTCATGCCATGGAGATTGCCGGCAGTCTCACAAAGGACGGGCATCCGGTTTCTCTTATTGTGATGGGCGGAGACGGCACATTAAATGAAGTGGTAAGCGGCCTGCATCTGAATACCCCGGTTACCCTTGGATATATACCGACAGGTTCCGGCAACGATTTCGCGCGCAGCATGAAGCTTCCAGCTGATCCTAAGGAGGCGCTGGAGCGGATACTGACGCCGAGATATTTCCGGACGCTGGACTGCGGTGTCCTGACCTTTCAAAAAAACGGCAGGGAAGAGCAGCGGCGCTTCGTGGTAAGCAGCGGTCTGGGATTTGATGCGGCTGTATGCCATAACATGGCGGTCAGCAAAGCAAAACGGGTATTGCATGCCCTGCATCTGGGCAAACTGGTATATGCGGCGATCGGCCTTAAACAGGTCTTTCTTCTGAAACACTGTGACGGGGAGCTGATGGTGGACGGTGTAAAGAGGGTGCCTCTTAAGAAAATTTCATTTGTATCCGCCCACATACAGCAGTATGAAGGCGGAGGGTTTCCGTTTGCGCCCGATGCGTCCTGCGAGGACGGGCTGCTGGATCTGTGTGTGATTTTTGGCGCATCCCGATTGAAATTCGCCTTGATCCTCATCGCATCCATGTTCCGCCTTCATACACGGTTCCGGGAGGTGGAGATATTGCGCTGCCGTAAGGCCTGCCTTAAGACGGACCGGGAAAGGCCGGCACATGCTGACGGAGAAAACTGCGGATTTCAAAAGGAGCTTCAGTTTACATGTATGCCCGCATGCATTCGGATCATTGCTCCTTCTGCGGCAGTATCTTGCAAACAAGGCCCGCATATGTTATCATAAACGCGTCGCATAAACATGGTAAAGCAGCGGCTTAACTGCCGCGCAGAACAGATAGAGGTGAACGATGAGAATAGGAATGGGATACGATGTGCACCGGCTGACGGAGGATCGAAAGCTGATTCTGGGAGGAGTCAGCATTCCTTATGAAAAGGGGCTGCTAGGACATTCCGATGCGGATGTGCTGGTGCATGCGATTATGGACGCGCTATTGGGAGCGGCGGCGCTCGGAGACATCGGGCAGCATTTTCCGGATACGGATCCCAGGTACGAGGGGGCATCCAGCATTGAGCTGCTTAGGAAAGTGGGAGAACTGCTGGAGGAAAATCTGTATATGATCGGAAATATCGATGCCACCGTCATTGCGCAGAGGCCAAAGCTTGCTCCCTACAGGGAGCAGATGACCGATAACATCGCAAACGCTTTGGGCATAGAGAAACAGCAGATCAATATCAAGGCAACTACGGAAGAGGGGCTCGGCTTTACCGGCAGCGGCGAGGGCATCAGCGCCCAGGCTGTAGCGATGCTTCTGACAGCGGAAAACTATAAATCCTATGATGTGGCGCAGCCATCCGGCTGCGGCGGCTGTGGCGGCTGCCCCAATCAGGCAGGCCAGAACAACGAGTTCTGATAAACGGCACCTGGTACTGTGAACACTGACCGACACCGTGCCGGGAGACGGAAAAAATGCGGAATGCCGCTTGACAAATTTCAGGTTATTGCATAGACTAATATATACACAGAAGAAACCTCTGTGTTTATAGAGTGAAACTGCATGGAACGGGAGAATAGTGCGTGAAAGCGTAGCAGAGAGGGAGTGCCGCCGGCTGAAAGCAGTCCTGACACAGACACGTATGAAATGCACCCGGGAGCAGATATGGCGAAAGCGAGGCGAGTAGCCCTATCCGTATTGCCGGCGTTAACGGCCTTAAGGGAAGACATGTCATGTCTTTAGTAGAGTGGAACCGCGGATGAACTCCGTCTCTTTTTTGAGACGGGGTTTTTGTTTTTTTCAATAGGAGTACGTCCTATGTCATAAGGGGGCAATCGTATATGGGTATGATTGGCTATATCAGGGAAGAAATCGAAATTATAAGAGAACGGGACCCGGCCATCAAGACACCTTTGGAAGTTTTTCTCTACCCCAGCTTTAAAGCGATTTTAAAATACAGAATTGCGCACAAACTATATATGCGGCAGCATTATTTTCTGGCACGGTGGATTTCGCAGCGCACCGCCAGAAAGACCGGCATAGAGATACACCCCGGAGCCACCATCGGCAGGGGACTGTTCATCGATCACGGCCACGGGGTCATCATCGGAGAGACGGCGGTTGTGGGAAACAATGTGACACTCTTTCAAGGCGTCACGCTGGGCGGAAACGGCAAGGAAAAGGGAAAACGCCATCCTACTATCGGAGATAATGTGATGATTAGCGCCGGCGCGAAGGTGCTGGGATCCTTTAAGATCGGGGAGAACAGCAAAATTGGGGCCGGATCGGTGGTGCTAAGCGAGGTGCCGCCCAACTCCACCGTGGTGGGCGTGCCCGGACGCGTGGTGAAACGGGATAATGTCAGAGTGCCGCAGGCGGATATGGAGCAGATTAACCTGCCGGATCCTGTGTTAAATGATATCCAGCAGCTGAAAAAAGAGATAGAAATACTGAAAGAAAAAATAGGAGGATTGAATGTATGAAGATTTACAACACACTTACCAAGCAAAAGGAAGAATTTGTACCCCTCGAGGAAGGTAAGGTCAGGATGTATGTCTGCGGGCCGACGGTCTACAATTTTATTCACATCGGAAATGCACGTCCGATGATCGTTTTTGATACGGTGCGCCGATATTTTATGTACAAAGGCTTTGAGGTGAACTATGTCTCCAATTTTACGGATGTGGATGACAAGATCATCAAAAAAGCGATTGAGGAAGGCGTGGATGCTTCCGAGATATCCACGCGTTATATTGAGGAATGCAAAAAGGATATGGAAGGCATGAATGTGCTGCCGGCCACGGTGCATCCACTGGCCACCGAAGAGATCGGCGGCATGCTGGCGATGATACGGACGTTGATTGAAAAAGGCTATGCTTACCAGGCGCAAGACGGCACCGTGTATTTTAGAACCAGAAAGTTTGGCGAATACGGAAAGCTGTCCCATAAAAACCTCGACGATCTGCAGGCCGGCCACCGGGAGATCAAAGTCACCGGAGATGAGAAGGAGGATGAGCTGGATTTCGTGCTGTGGAAGCCCAAAAAAGACGGCGAGCCATACTGGGAATCACCCTGGTGCAACGGCCGGCCCGGCTGGCACATCGAGTGCTCGGTAATGTCGAAAAAGTATCTGGGAGAACAGATTGATATTCATGCGGGGGGAGAAGACCTGATCTTCCCCCACCATGAAAATGAAATTGCTCAGAGCGAAGCCTGCAACGGCAAAGAGTTCGCGAAATACTGGATGCACAACGCTTTCTTAAATATTGATAACAAAAAGATGTCCAAATCTCTGGGCAATTTCTTCACAGTCAGGGAGATCAGTGAGAAATATGACCTTCAGGTGCTGCGCTTTTTCATGTTAAGCGCCCATTACAGGAGCCCGCTCAACTTCAGCGCGGACCTGATGGAGGCTTCCCGCAACGGCCTGGAGCGCATACTGACCGGAATCGGCAGGCTTAAAGACCTTGAAGAAAAGGCGGAAGGTTCCTCACTTGCCGCAGAGGAAGAGGAACTGTCCGAAAAGGTGAAAGAGCTGGTTGCCAAATACGAGGCTGCCATGGACGACGATTTCAATACCGCCGATGCCATATCCGCCATTTTTGAACTGGTGAAATTTGCGAATACCTCGGTGGATGAGAGCAGCACGAAAGCCCTGGTAAGCGAGACAAAGCATGCCATTGAGACGCTCTGCGATGTGCTGGGAATCATTACGGAGAAAAAGGAAGAGCTGTTGGATGCAGAGATTGAGGAGCTGATTGCGAAAAGAAAACAGGCCCGGAAAGACAGAAATTTTGCGCTGGCCGATGAGATCAGGGATACTCTGGCTTCCAGAGGAATCCTTCTTGAGGATACCAGGGAAGGTGTGAAATGGAAACGGGCGTAACGCAGGATCTGATCTCATGCATACAGAAGGAATTTGAGTTAACGCCCGTGGATATCAGGACGTATTCACCGCTCACTCTGGCCTATATCGGAGACGGCGTCTATGAGCTCATCATCCGCACGGTGCTGGTGGAGCAGGGCAACCTTCAGCCGGCCAAGCTGCATAAAAAAAGCAGCGGGCTGGTGAAGGCCGCCGCACAGGCCGCCATGATCCGCGGTCTGGAGGCGCAGCTTACCGAGGAAGAACTGTCCGCTTACAAACGCGGCAGAAATGCCAAGGCCTATCATACCGCGAAAAACGCCAGTGTGGCGGATTACCGGACGGCCACAGGCTTTGAGGCCCTGATGGGATGGCTCTACCTCACGGGCCGGTATGAGAGGATGGTAAGCCTGATTAGGACAGGCCTGAAATTTATATGATATCCGGGTAAAGGCTTTATGTGCCGGCGCGGCACAGGAAAGAGGAAAACATGAGATTTGAGGAATTAACGATAGAAGGAAGAAACGCGGTGTTAGAGGCTTTCCGCTCTGGAAAGCCCATAGATAAGCTGTTTGTGCTGGAAGGCTGCAAGGACGGTCCGGTGATGAGCATCTTGAGGGAGGCTAAAAAGAGAGATACGCTGGTGAAATTTGTCTCAAGGGAGCGCTTGGATCAGATCTCTTCCACGGGCAGCCATCAGGGTGTGATCGCCTACGGAGCCGCTTATGAATACGCGCAGGTGGAGGATATGCTGAAGCTGGCCAAAGAGAAGGGGGAGCCGCCGTTTCTGTTTCTGCTGGACGGGATCGAGGATCCTCACAATCTGGGGGCGATTATCCGTACGGCGAATCTGGCCGGGGCCCATGGCGTCATTATCCCGAAGAACAGGGCGGCGGGGCTCACAGCGGTGGTGGCCAAAACCTCTGCCGGCGCCTTAAACTATACGCCGGTAGCCAAGGTGACCAATATATCCTCTGCCATCGAAAGCCTGAAAAAGGAAGGGCTGTGGTTTGTCTGCGCAGATATGGGCGGAGAAGTGATGTACCGGCTCAATCTGAAAGGGCCCATCGGCCTGGTGATCGGCAATGAGGGCGAGGGCGTAAGCCGTCTGGTGAGAGAAAAGTGTGATATGACCGCTTCCATTCCCATGAAGGGGGAGATTGATTCCCTCAACGCTTCGGTGGCAGCAGGAGTGCTTGCCTATGAAATTGTGAGACAGCGCATGCTGTAATGGTATCTGTGTATGCCTCTGTTTCGCAGCTAAAAAATAAATTGACTTACATAGGCTGCTATGCTATACTAGATAGGTATGAGCAAACGCCGGCACCCAGAGTTCGGATACTCCAACCGATGTCTTAGTGTCAGGTTTGTATAAAATAACAGGAGGAAGAAACGATGATTTCAAAGGAAAAGAAAGCAGAGATTATCAAGGCTTACGGCAGAAAACCGGAAGATACCGGTTCACCGGAAGTTCAGATCGCTATTTTAACAGAGAGGATCACGGAGCTGACAGCTCATTTACAGGAGCATCCGAAGGATCACCATTCCAGAAGAGGTCTGCTGCAGATGGTTGGTCAGAGACGTGGTTTACTCGATTACCTGAAGAGAACTGATATTGAAGCATATCGTACTCTGATCGAGCGTTTGGGCATCAGAAAGTAAGATATGACGCACGGGGACTGTCTCTAAGATGGCTGATGGCCGTTTATGCTGACTGTCCCTGTTTTTTCAGCATTCCATGGAACGATGGTAATAGCAGAAGTCGATCACCGAGACCACTGAAAAGGGCATTTGCCTTTTTAAGTAAATGCCTTTTTCAGTAGTTTCGGTATCTTCTGCTTACTATATAAAATTAATAATATGAAGGAGATACGCAATGTTTAAAAGCTATTCAATGGAATTAGCCGGCAGAACACTGACCGTAGATATCGGCAGAGTGGCTGCACAGGCAAACGGCGCTGCATTTATGCACTATGGCGATACGGTGGTTCTTTCCACTGCAACCGCATCGGAGAAACCCAGGGAAGGCATCGATTTCTTCCCGTTAAGTGTGGAGTATGAGGAGAAGCTGTACGCCGTGGGCAAGATCCCCGGAGGCTTCAATAAGAGAGAAGGAAAGGCCAGTGAAAATGCGATTCTAACCTCCCGTGTCATTGACAGGCCGATGCGCCCTCTCTTCCCTAAGGATTACAGAAACGATGTGACATTAAATAACCTGGTTATGAGCGTGGATCAGGATTGCAGCCCGGAGCTTACCGCTATGCTGGGATCCGCCATCGCTGTGGCTATTTCCGATATCCCGTTCGACGGCCCTACGGCGACTACACAGGTGGGCCTTGTAAACGGCGAACTCGTATTTAACCCTACCGCAGTGCAGAAGGCGGAGTCCGATCTGGCTCTGACCGTTGCGTCCACCAGGGATAAGGTGATCATGATTGAAGCCGGAGCGAATGAAGTTCCGGAAGCGAAGATGATTGAAGCGATCTTTGCCGCTCACGGAGTGAACCAGCAGGTGATCGCATTCATAGATACGATCGTTGCAGAGTGCGGCAAGTCCAAACACAGCTATACAAGCTGTGTGACTCCTGCAGAGCTGTGGGACGATATGACTTCCGTCATCAGCCCCGAGCAGATGGAGGCAGCTGTGTTCACCGATGTGAAACAGGTGCGTGAGGAAAATATCCGCCAGCTCAAAGACATGCTGGAGGAGAGATATGCAGAGAGCAATCCGGACTGGCTGCCTTTGATTGATGAGGCTGTTTACCAGTACCAGAAAAAAACCGTCCGCAAAATGATCTTAAAGGATCACAAGCGTCCGGACGGACGTCAGATCAATCAGATCCGCCCCCTGGCAGCGGAGATCGATCTGCTTCCCAGAGCACACGGATCCGCCATGTTTACCCGCGGGCAGACACAGATCTGTACGGTGACGACACTTGCGCCGCTTTCCGATGCTCAGAAGCTGGACGGGCTGGATGAGGCGGAAACCTCTAAGAGATATATGCACCATTACAATTTCCCTTCCTACTCCGTAGGCGAGACAAAGCCCAGCAGAGGGCCGGGAAGGCGTGAAATCGGCCACGGCGCTCTGGCGGAGAGAGCTCTGGTACCGGTACTTCCGACGGAAGAGGAATTCCCTTATGCGATCCGTACCGTATCGGAAACCTTTGAATCCAACGGTTCCACTTCACAGGCCAGCATCTGCGCGTCATCCATGTCTCTTATGGCGGCAGGCGTGCCGATTAAAAAGGCTGTGGCAGGTATCTCCTGCGGTCTGGTGACCGGTGAGACCGATGACGATTATCTGGTGCTGACGGATATCCAGGGCCTGGAGGATTTCTTCGGAGATATGGACTTTAAGGTGGCAGGCACCCATGAGGGCATCACTGCCATACAGATGGATATTAAGATCCACGGTCTGACCAGACCGATCATTGAGGAAGCGATTGCCAGAACAAGAGAGGCAAGAATCTACATCCTGGATGAGGTAATGGCCAAGGTAATTGACAGACCCAGGCCGGAAGTCGGAAAATATGCGCCCAAGATTGAGCAGATCTCCATCGATCCGTCCAAGATCGGTGATGTGGTCGGCAAACAGGGCAAGGTGATCAATAAGATCATTGATGAAACCGGCGTTAAGATCGATATCGCAGAGGACGGCAGCGTGTCCGTATGCGGCACCGATAAAGAGATGATCGCCAAGGCGATTCAGATCATCAAGAGCATTGTGACGGATGTGGAGCCCGGACAGATCCTGACCGGCAAGGTGGTCCGCATCATGAATTTCGGAGCCTTTGTGGAGCTTGCGCCGAACAAGGACGGTATGGTTCATATATCCAAGCTTTCCAAACAGCGCGTAGCCAAGGTCGAAGATGTGGTGAATATCGGTGATGTGGTTACCGTAAAGGTTATGGAAGTGGATAAGATGGGCCGCGTGAATTTGAGTATGAAAGATGTGGATGCAGACAAAGCAGCCGCTAAAGATAAATCAGCAGAAAAAAAGGACAGTGAGGCTTAATGCTCGATATTTTCGATATGCATACCCATTCCATTGCCAGCGGCCATTCTTATAACACGATTTATGAGATGGCCAGAGGCGCCGCTGACCTGGGCCTGAAAGCGCTGGGGATCACGGAACATGCGCCGGCTCTGCCGGGAACCTGTCATGCGCTGTATTTTTCCAACCTTTATGTGGTGCCGCGGGAGCTTAGTGGAGTCAAGCTGTATCTGGGGGCGGAGCTGAATATCCTCGATTATGAGGGAAGGGTGGATCTGGGACCTGCGGAGCTGAAACGGCTGGATATCGGGATTGCCAGCATGCATCCTCCCTGCCTCACGCCGGGGAGTTGTAAAGAGCTGACCCATGCCTATATCTGTGCCATGGAAAATCCGTATGTGCAGGTGATCGGGCATCCGGATGACGGCAGATATCTGGCAGATTATGAGGAGATGGCGCGCAAAGCGAAGGAATACCATGTGCTGCTGGAACTCAACAACAGTTCTCTCAAGCCGGGCGGTTATCGACAGAACAGCTGGGAGAATGCCAGAGCCATGCTGAAGCACTGTGAACGTTTCGGGACAAAAGTGATCATGAACAGCGATGCTCATGTGGTGAGCGATGTCGGAGATCACCGTTTCGCCTGGAAACTGGTGCAGGAGACAGGGTTTCCAGAGGAACTGGTGGTAAACGGCAGTCTGGAAGAACTGGACGGATATTTGCAGCGATAGTGTATGTTGGCCGACAGAATGACCCGCCGCAGGAGATGAATCCTGCGGCCGGGATTTTTTCAAAACAGGCAGGCTTACGGGGCGGCCTGTTTTTTCATTACATAGGAAAGTTCTCCGAACTCTCCTATGTAATAAAAAAGCCCTCCGGGCAGGAACGCACTGCGACGGAATGGAATGATGTCGCTGAAGCGACCCGCCGCAGGCGGAGAATCCCGCGAGCGGGATTCTTTTTACATCAGCAACGCGTTTTCTGAGCAGGAATAGAAATAGACGTGATCGGACAGCCGTTCTGTGATATCCACATCATTTTCATTGATTTCTCTTACCATGCTGCACAGGTCTTCATGGCTGATCACATCATCCCTGGGAATTAATATGACCTCATGGATACTGCTGGGAAGCAGGTAGAAATCTCCATGCTCTTCGGCGAACTTATACATCAGTCCCGGATACAGCATACAGCTGGCGCCGTAGCAGCGGTTTTTGTTGGTCAGTACATACATGGTCGGACGGCCTTCCTGTGAGCCGTGCAGGTGTTCCATCATCAAAGAGGCGAAACTGTCCAGTTCGCTGTCCGTAACACTGAGCCTGTATTCGTTGAGAGAGACATTGTCGTTAAGATCCTTCATCAGCATTTCCCGCATCACTTCGTCCATTGTTTTCAGCTCATATCCCAGCTTGGCGGGCGTATTGGCCGCGGCGATCCGATACAGTGTGTCTTCACCGATACCCCATAGCTTCAGATGATCATTGTGGATCAGGGCGGTGGCATCTCCAAGACCGTCGCTGTGCAGGATCAGGTAGTATACGATGGCCAGATCCAGAAAACGCTTATGGGGAATACCGTTTAACAGTTCACGGTTGCTTTCGTAGTTGATCAGCCGGAACGCGATGCTGGATTGTATATTCTCGAACTTCAGGAAACGTTCGGGCTGAAATTTAAAGGATACTTTGTGGGTTTCGTAAATCGAGAGAACTTCGGAAACGATGTATGGAAGAGAGGAACCGGCCATATATTCATCGTAATAGTCATTCAGATAGATCGAAGGGGTGATATTCTGCCCCTCCGGCAGAATGGTGAGACAGTCCAGCGCAAGGCTGTTGTTTTTGAGTATTTTATGCAGCTCCACTCTGGTGTTGTCGCCCATTATCTTTTGCAGGCTGGTTTTCATGTACGACAAAAAATCGATGTAATCCATAGTTGGAATACCTCCTGATATGTTTAAATAAGTAGAATTGGGATAAATCGTCCTAAGAATTGGACATAAGATAAAACTGATCTGTACATGCACATTTATTATTTTACAACAGTTCCCGCTCATGGGCAAGTGTTAATCGCAAAAAAAATCATGTTTTTAAAAATAACGCTTGCTCATTTTTAAAATCTGTTGTACAATAAATATCGCGCATCTGTAGCTCAGGGGATAGAGCAACGGCCTCCGGAGCCGTGTGCGGTGGTTCGAGTCCACTCAGATGCATTCTTTTGGAAACACTCCTTACGGCAGGAATTCCCCGCGTGACAGCGGTGCGTTTCTGCCCATCGGAGTGTTTTTTCGCTTTCACGGCAGATTCGCTGCGCTTTATTGAAAAAAACGGTGTGACCGGTCAGTACACTGGCTAAACTGTCCTTGTAAAGAGGCGGCCGGCACTGTATACTATATGAAAGCAGCCCTGTGACTGTACGGGGCTGCACTACAACAGAAATGAGGAACGTGTATGCTAAACATACGCTGGAACAGATTTATACCCTTAATGGCAGCTGCTATTCTGCTGATTACTTGTTCAGTTCCGGCCCGCGCAGCAGACGGGGAGGAGAGTGAGGCCCGTGTTTTGACAGTGGCCTTTCCAAACAGTCCCGGGATCAGCGAAGTCTATGAGGACGGCACATTTGGCGGCAGCGTCTATGACTGGCTTCATGAGATCTCCAAGTATACCGGCTGGGAGTATGAATTTGTGACCGGAGAGGCCACCGAGCTGCTCGATGAAATGAGCAGGGGCGGGTACGATCTCATGGGCGGCATGTACTACCTGGAAGGCTATGACGAGATATACAGCTACCCCAAATACGTTATGGGCGCCAACTACTCACTGCTCATGTACCACCGGGATGACGATACCATCAAAAGTTTTGACTATACGACGCTCAATGGAAAGACCATCGGTGTATTCAAAAAGGCAGTCAGCAAAATTGACCGCCTGCAGAAGTTTCTAAATTTTAACCATATAGAGTGCGAGCTGATATATTACGATACGTCGGAGGAGTACGGGAAGTGTCTGGATCATGACGAAGTCGACCTCATGTACGGAAATGATGTATATATGAACGAGGAATACAATGTCGCGGCAAAGATTGAGGCGGATCCCTACTATATCGTCACCTCTCACGACGAGCCGGAACTGTGCCGGCAGCTTAGTGAGGCTATGAGCGCCATTTATTCCGCTAATCCTAATTTTGCCGATGAGCTGTATGAGAAATATTTTCCGTCTGAATACATCAACACCATCGACTTCACCCCAAAGGAGCAGGAGTTCCTGAATCAGAGCGGCCCGATCCGGGTTGCGGTGGTAAAGCAGATGTATCCGCTGTACTATGAAGATGGGGGAACGCCCAGGGGAATTGTTCCGGACTGTCTCGCTCTGATCGCAGGCCGGACAGGACTGGAGTTTGAGTATGTCTATGTGGGGGCATACGGAGAACTGCAGGGGCTGCTTGAAAACGGCGAAGCGGATATGATTGGCAGCTATATGGAGACGGAGCGCACTGCAGACGCGGCCGGACTGGCCTGCACGGCTCCCCTGGTCCCGCTTGACTCCACCTTGGTCCGCAACAAGTATTCGGATCTGTCCAAGGATGGTCTCGTGATAGCGGTTCCGGCGGGTAAAAGTCTGTCATCGGCCGGGATAAAGGGAACGGTCAGGGAATATCCGCAGTATGAGGACTGCTTAAGGGCAGTCAACCGCGGTGAAGCAGACTGTGCCTACATCCCGGCTTCCTCTCTGGAATGGCTGTACGCGCAGGACTATTACGCGAACGTAACCATCTCGGTGGATATGGCACAGAAGGAGCAGATGGCATTTGCCATCCTTCGGCCGGTCAATGTGCTGCTGTACTCCGTAATAAGCAAGGCGATCGGTAATCTTGCGGACGCGGAGATCAACAGCGTCCTATCGCAGGACCTTCTGCCTACGTTCGCCGCGCCCGCTACCTTTAAATCGCTGCTATATACGAACCCGGTAATGGTAATTTCGATTTCCGTAGGATTTGTGGTGCTGGCGGCAGCCGTGTTTCTGCTATTTAATGCTTATAAAATGAAGACGCGGATCATGCGTGTCAAACTGGAAAAGGCGGAAGAGACCAGCAGGGCAAAATCGGACTTCCTTTCCCGGATGTCCCACGAGATCCGCACCCCAATGAATGCGATCATAGGCCTGACTAACCTGGCTATGATGAAGGGGGAAGCAACGCCTTCCGTTCGGGAGGACCTGGGTAAAATAGATACTTCTGCCAAATTCCTGCTCTCTCTGCTTAACGACGTGCTGGACATGTCTAAAATCGAGAGCCAGAAAATGAAGCTGTCGGCGGCGCCGTTTCGAATGGACGATCTGGTGGAGCAGCTTGAGGATATATTTATGCTTCAGGCAGAGCAAAAGCAGCTGAAGCTTGTATTTGACTGCCGTCCGCAGGACGGGCTCTATGTAGGCGACAGCATGCGTCTTAGCCAGATCCTTACAAATCTGCTCTCCAATGCATATAAATTCACGGATCCGGGCGGACGGATCACGCTGACCATTCGGGAAGAGGAGAGGGAAGGCGGGGAAGCCATCCTCTTTTTCTCCGTTCGGGATACCGGCATCGGGATCCGTCCGGAGGATCAGGAACGCATTTTTCTCTCCTTCGAACAGGCCGCGGACAAGAAACCCAATGCGCCGGGAACGGGGCTGGGCCTTGCCATCAGCAAAAGCCTGGTGGAACTTATGGGAGGAAAGCTCAGTTTAAACAGCCGGCCCGACGAGGGTGCAGAATTCAGCTTTACTGTCCGGCTCCCTGTTTACTGCGGTGCGCTGGAGTCGAAGAAGGCGCCAAAGAAGCGGACATCTCTTCCGCTAGCCGGGATGCATGTGCTTGTTGCGGAGGACAACGACATCAATGCGGAGATCGCCATCGAGCTCCTGCGGATCCAGCAGATTGAGGCCGACCGTGCGGCGGACGGGCGTCAGGCCGTGGAGATGTTTGCATCCCGCCCGGAGGGATATTACGGTGCGATTCTTATGGATGTGAACATGCCTGTTATGGACGGCATGCAGGCCGCCGTGCAGATCCGGGCGCTGGACCGTGCGGACGCTTTGTGCATTCCCATCCTGGCTATGACGGCAAATACCTTTCAGGAGGACCGGGAGAAGACGAGGCAGGCCGGCATGACGGGCTTTTTGCCAAAGCCGTTTGAAGCGCAGCAGCTTTATGAGGCGCTGGAAGGGGCGGTTGCCCGGACATAGAAGAAAAGCCCTGATTTTTCGGGGCTTTTCATTACATATTTCATGTATATGTGTTCACAAATCAATCACAGAATTGTAAGAAGATGGACCTTGCAATTTTTGCATGTGTCTGATATTATTGTATAGACGCGGTAATCGACAAAGACCGCGATGTTTTGGTTACAGCAGTTGAAGGAGGAATTTAGATGCAGTTTAAAATAGATAAAAAGTTTATTGAAAAGTACGGTAAGTATATGATTCTCGGCGCAGTTGCGCTGCTGCTGGTAATCATTCTGATTGTGTCCGCGCTCACAAAGAAACCGGAGGTGCCGGCAGGCCAGACCGTTGAACCCACCACCGATGAGGCGGTGACAGAACCGGCGGAAACGGAGCCCCCGCTTCAGGAGGATGCGTATCCGGAGATCAACAAACTGTTTGAAACCTATTTTACTGCTAAGAAGGAGCTGAATGTAGATCAGCTCAACAGCATAGTGGTACAGGAAGAGCCCTATACTCTTGAAGAGATCGAAAAAGAGGGGGAATATATCGAGAACTACCAGAACATCAAGTGTTATACGAAGCCGGGACTGCAGGACAATACGTACCTGGTGTATGTGTACTTTGAAATAAAATTTATGAACATCGATACGCCCGCACCGGGCATGGTGCAGCAGCTGGTCTGCATGAACAGTGACGGAACCCTGTATATCAATGCCGGAAAAGTGGATGCGGATGTAAAGAGCTATATGGATGAAGTATACAACAGCCAGGATGTAAGGGCGCTGATTACGAGTGTGGAAGAGAAGCTGCAGCAGGCCATGTCTGCGGATGAGAACCTGCTTAAGCTGGTGGACAAATTAAGAGAGGGTGCGGATACCGGAACAACACCGCCCGAGACCGAGCCGGAACAGACACAGCCGCCGGAAACACAGCCAGAACAGACGCAGCCTTCAGAGACCGAGCCTGCAGAAACACAGCCGGAGCAGACGCAGCCGTCGGAAACACAGGCGTCTGAAACCACCGCTGCGCCTTCCGGAACCACCACCGTATATGCAAAACAGAATGTGAAGATCCGTAAAGAGCCCTCCACAGACAGCGAAGAGGTGGGCAAGCTTACCGGAGCGGCTTCCATCGAGCGCATCAGCGATGACGGAACCTGGAGCAAGGTGCTCTATAACGGCGCTGAGTGCTACATAATGAGTGATCTTTTAACAACGGTTAAACCGGATACAGCACCGTTTACGGCAACGGACGAAACGGTATATGCGACCACGGATGTGAAGATCCGCAAGGGACCCAGCACCGATTCGGAAGAGGTTGCAACGCTGAAAGCCGGAGATTCCATCAAGCGGACTGCTTATAATGATGAGTGGAGTAAGGTGGAATATAAGGGGAACACATACTATGTGGCAACTCCGTACCTTAGCAGACAGAGACCATAAGGGATAAATATTGAGGCGGCCTGTGCCGCCTCTTATTCCGTTAAAATGAACTGTGAACAAAGCGATGAAAAACTGGGTGTCAGAGAGGAACTGATAAAATGGATGTGAAAGATTTTGACTATGATCTGCCGGAAAAACTGATCGCACAGGATCCCTTAGAGGATCGGTCTTCCTCCAGACTGATGGTGCTGGATAAGAAGAGCGGAGAAATTAAGCATACAGTATTTAAGCACATCATTGACCGGCTCTGTCCCGGAGACTGTCTGGTGATCAATAACACGAAGGTGATCCCGGCAAGATTGATGGGAACAAAGCGGGATACAGGGGCGGCCATCGAAGTGCTCCTGCTTAAGAGAAAAGAAAACAACATCTGGGAAACGCTGGTCAAACCCGGCAAGAAGGCGAAGCCCGGCACAGAGATTGTGTTTGGGGATGGCCTGCTAAGCGGAACCGTGCTGGAGGTGGTGGAAGAAGGAAACCGCCTGATTCAGTTCCGGTTTGAGGGCATATTTGAAGAAATTCTGGATCAGCTGGGGCAGATGCCCCTTCCGCCCTATATCACACATCAGCTTCAGGATAAAAACAGGTATCAGACCGTATATGCCAAGCATGAAGGATCCGCCGCCGCACCGACAGCAGGGCTGCATTTCACACAGGAGCTGCTGGAGCAGATACACAACAAGGGCGTGGATATAGCGGAAGTAACGCTGCATGTGGGTCTGGGAACCTTCCGTCCGGTCAAGGTGGAGAATGTCCAGGATCATCACATGCATTCAGAATTCTACTGCATCGATGAGGATGCGGCGGAAAAAGTAAACCGTGCGAAGCGCAGCGGCCGCCGGGTGATCGCGGTGGGAACCACCAGCTGCCGCACCTTGGAATCCGCAGGAGCTCAAGACGGAAGCATCCGCGCCTGCAGCGGCTGGACAGAGATATTTATTTATCCCGGTTATCAGTTCAAAGTGGTGGATGCGCTGATTACCAATTTTCATCTGCCGCAGTCCACGTTGATCATGCTGGTATCCGCGCTGGCGGGAAGAGAGCATGTATTGGCCGCTTATGAGGAGGCGGTGCGGCAGAAGTATCGGTTTTTCAGCTTTGGGGACGCAATGTTTATTGAGTGAGTAAATTATTTGCAGAGAAAAGAACCCGCAAAGGTGCAGCAGTACTGTGCTTTTGCGGGTTCTTGGCGTTTTATTCCCAAATTCCCTTTTAATGTCTATGATTGCAGCCCACCCCGAATCAAACCGCCGAAACAGCCGAGTAAGCATCACAATTGCCGCAGCGGCCAGTATGACTTCCGCAGTCAGCTGGACATAAGTCAGGTTGTACAGCGGGAAGATGGCGTTGAGGATAAACAGCGCCGGAATCTCCAGCGCGATCTTGCGCAGGATTGCACCTGACGGACGATAAAACCAATCCCTTTTTAAACGGATGTGCGGATGACAAACAGAGGTATCGGGTGTATAATGGGAAGAGTATCTGTAGAATCGAAAGAATAAGGCGGGTTAGTATAATGGACAGTGATATAAAGATCCGGATTGCTGTTGCAGAAGATGCAAAAGAACTGCTGGCAATTTATGCACCCTATGTTGAGAAAACAGCAATTACCTTTGAGTATGAAGTCCCTTCTGCGGAGGAATTCGCAGATCGCATCCGGCATGTGCTGAAGAAATACCCGTATCTGGCTGCGGAGAGCGGCGGTGAGATGATCGGATACGCTTATGCGGATGCGTTTAAGGAACGGGCGGCCTATGCATGGTCTGTAGAAACATCCGTGTATGTCCGGGCGGACAGGAAGAAACAGGGGGTGGGCAGACTGCTGTATGAGGCTCTGGAACAGATCCTTAAGCGGCAGGGCATACTCAATTTGAACGCATGTATCGCATATCCCGAAGAAGAGGATGAATACCTGTCAAAGGACAGTGTTCTGTTCCATGATAGGATGGGTTACCGCATGGTGGGAGAATTCCGGCAATGCGGTTATAAATTTAACCGCTGGTATAATATGGTCTGGATGGAGAAACAGATCGGAGAACATATAGAGGGCCAGCCTTTCGTGAAGACATTTGAAGAAATCAGAACGGACAGGAAAACCGAAGTTCCGATGCAGAAGGAAAAAGAACAGTTAGAAAAATATTTCCAGACGCTGATCAAGCAGCTGCCGGGAGGCGTTGCCGTAGTCAGTTATGGCCGGGACGGGAAAATGGTGCCGGAATATCTCTCGGATGGCTTTGCCGCAATGACCGGCATGACGCCCAAAGAGGCATATCGCCTGTACCGTAAGGACGCTCTGACCGGTGTGCACCCGGATGACCGGAAGACAGTTACGGACCGGATGGCCCGGTTTGTGAACAGCAAAGAGAGCAGCTGTGAACTGATATACCGGCTGCAGAAGGGCAACGGCGAATACCTGTGGGTGAAAAACAGCCTGTCCATGATCCAGAGTGAGAATGGCGAGGGCAAAATCTATGCCAACTATAACGATATTACGAAAGAGCTTGAGGAGAGAAAGAAGCTTAGGCAGCAATACGATGATCTGCTTAGGCAGCATTACCGTACTCCCGGGCCGAATGCGCTGATTGTGGGGCACTGCAACATCACCAAGAACAGGATACTGGAGATCATAGACTATACGGATTCAGGGCTTCTTGCCGCCTTCGGCACGGACAGGGAGATGTTTTTCAGAGGGCTGGCCGGTCTTGTCGTGAATGATAAGGAGCGTAAGGCTTTCCTTAACAACTTTTTGAATGCCCCTTCACTGGAGGCATTCAGGCGGAAGGATACGGTGCTTACGCTGGATTGCTTTATAAAGCTGCCTGCAAAATCCCATGGCTGTTATGTCCAGTTTAAGATCAGCCTGGTAGAGATGCCGGATACAGGGGATATCACCGGGATTCTGACAGTAACGGATACCACGGAACAGGTCCTATCCGAACGGATCATGCGCCTGCTGTCGGTGGTCAGCTGTGATCTGGTGGCGGATGTGGATCTGCTGCAGAACCGTTACAGGCTGCTGAACGGTAATCTGGCATCCACTGACGGTCAGGCACAGGAAGGGCGTCACTCCGACCGTGTGACGCATATGCTCCAAAAACAGGTGGTGGAAGGCGATCGAAAACAGGTGGAAAGAATGCTGGATCCGGCCTATATCATGGAACGGCTGCAGAGAGAGTCCGCCTACTCGTTTCATTACTCCATGATGGGAGGTGATGAGGAGATATCCACTAAAAAACTTACGGTTTCGGCCATTGACCTGCGTCTGGGAAGAGTGTGCCTGGCGCGGGCCGATGTGACCGATGTGCTGGAAAAGGAACGGCTGGCGCAAAAAACTCTTGAGAATGCCTTAGCGCTGGCAGAGGAAGCCAGCCGTGCGAAAAGCGAGTTCCTATCATCCATGAGCCACGATATCCGTACCCCTTTAAATGCGATCATGGGGATGACGACATTAGCGACCGCCAATATCGGGGATCCTGTAAGGGTGGCGGATAGCCTGCAGAAGATATCGCTTTCCTCCAGGCATCTGTTAAGCCTCATTAACGATATACTGGACATGAGCAAGATAGAAAGCGGAAAAATCACGCTGAATCGGATGGAAATGTCGGTCACAGGGCTGATCAGCCAGCTATCCGGGATCATAGAACAGCAGGCCAGTTCGGCAGGGCTTCAGTTTCATGCGGCATCAGAGAAAATCCGCCATGAATATTTTTATGGGGACGCACTGCGTTTGAATCAGGTACTGCTCAACCTCCTCGGCAATGCGGTCAAGTTTACGCCAAAGGGCGGCAGCGTGGAGTTTAAGGTGGAAGAGCTTGCGGCAGCGGACAGGCCTGGCTTTGCGCACTACCGCTTTACCGTACGGGATACGGGAATTGGAATGACGGAAGACTTTCTTGCGCGGCTGTTTGAACCGTTCAGCCGCAGCAGAGAGGCAGCGCGCATTGAAGGAACCGGCCTGGGGCTTAGCATATCAAAGGGGCTGGTTGAGCTTATGGGCGGAACTATCCGTGTGGAGAGCAGGCCGGGAGCAGGCACAGCCTTTTTTGTGGAGGTGCAATGTGAGGCGGCAAAAGACTGCGCTGCATCGAGGGTTGAAAAAGAGAATATAAACAGGATCACCGATTCGCAGAACAGCCTGCTGCTTGGACGGAGGATTCTTGTGGCGGAGGATAATGAGATCAATGCGGAGATACTCTGCGGCGTGCTTAAGCTCTACGGTGCAAAAACCACGGTTGGGTGGGACGGCACGGAAGCCGTCAGGGAATTCCAAAATACTCCCCAAGGCACTTATGATGCGATCCTGATGGATATCCGCATGCCTGAAATGAACGGATACGATGCTACAAGGGCGATCCGGGCGCTGGACAGAACAGATGCAAAGACGATACCGATCATCGCCATGTCCGCGAACGCTTTCGCTGAGGATGTGCAGGAGGCGCTGGCATCGGGCATGAACGCGCATATAGCCAAACCAATTGATCTGAAAGTGCTTGAGGATACTTTGATTGCTATTTTACCATGAGTTTGTTATACTCAATGCGAAAGAAACTAAACGGAAGAGGTATGGAAGATGGTCTCCAGGAAAAAAATTTTAGTGGTGGAAGATAATGTGCTCAATCGCAGTTTGCTGTGCCAGATCCTGGCCGGCCAGTACGATGTGCTGGAAGCGGGCGATGGGCAGGAGGCGCTTAATATACTGAAGCAGTACGGAGAGAAAATTTCCTTGATCATGCTGGATATCATTATGCCGGTCATGGATGGGTATACGTTTTTATCCATCGTGAAAGCGGACCCGGCATATTCTTCTATACCGGTGATTGTGACCACTCAAAGCGACGGTGAGTCCGACGAGGTCGCGGCCCTGTCTCACGGCGCGGCGGATTTTGTGGCCAAGCCCTATAAGCCCAAAATTATACTGCACCGGGTTGCTTCTATTATTAATCTGCGGGAAACCGCCGCTATGATCAATCTGTTCCAGTATGACCGTCTGACAGGACTTTACAGCAAGGAGTTCTTTTACCAGCGTGTAAAGGAGATGCTGCTGCAGCATCCGGACCGGGAATATGATATCATCTGTTCCGACATTGAAAACTTCAAGCTGATCAATGATATATTCGGCATTCCGGCGGGAGACCGCCTACTGTGTGAAGTGGCTTCCATGTATATGGAAGAGGTGGGGGATAACGGCATCTGCGGGCGAATTAACGCGGACCAGTTCGCGTGCATGCTCGCGCACCGGCCGGAATATTCGGACCCGCTGTTCACGGCGGCGAGCACGAGAATCAACGCGGTGTTTCATAAGATATTCAACGCCAACAATATCGTCATGAAATGGGGAATCTATACGGTAAAGGACGCCGCTGCATCCGTAGAGCAGATGTGTGACCGGGCGCTTCTGGCGGCCAGAAGCATTAAAGGGCAGTACGGCAAACATTTCGCATTCTATGATGACGAGCTTAGAAGCCGGCTGCTTCGGGAGCAGGCCATCACGGACACTATGGAATCCGCTCTGGCCAAAGGGCAGTTTGAGGTGTATCTGCAGCCCAAATACAGTCTGGAAGACGGGACTCTCGCCGGCGCCGAAGCGCTGGTCAGATGGAATCATCCGGAGTGGGGCCTGCAGTCTCCTGCGGAGTTCATCCCTTTATTTGAGAAAAATGGCTTCATCACTGAATTGGATCAGTTTGTCTGGGACCGCACCTGCGCCATACTGGAGAAATGGGATGAGCTGGGCTATGACCCGATACCGGTTTCCGTCAATGTTTCCAGATCGGATGTGTATCAGGCGGATCTGGACGAAATTCTGGTAAAAACGGTTCAAAGGCATAATCTCCCTTTTTCCCGGCTTCACCTGGAGATAACGGAAAGCGCTTATACGGAAGATCCGAAGCAGATCATTGATACGGTGGTCCGCTTAAGAGAACTGGGCTTTGTGATAGAGATGGATGACTTTGGAAGCGGATATTCCTCTTTAAATATGCTGAACGAGATGCCCATTGACGTGCTGAAGCTGGATATGAAATTTGTGCGCACAGAAACGGAAAAGCCCGTGAGTCACGGCATACTGCGTTTTATCATGGATCTGGCCCGCTGGATGAACGTCAGCGTGGTTGCGGAAGGCGTGGAGACGGTAGAGCAGCTGGAGGGATTAAGAAGCATCGGGTGTGATTACGCCCAGGGGTATTATTTTTCAAAGCCTGTTCCATGTGCACAGTTCGAAGCTCTGATGAAAGACAGAGGCGCGGCTGCCTTAAAGGCCGGATCAGTTAAGGACGCTTCCGGCCGAAAACAAAGAGTCCAAAGCAGCGGTGATGCGATGGAAACTGCGCAGGAGTTCTGCGATGCCTGGTTTACCAAAGGGGATCTCGATACGACCCTCTCCTATGTGACGGAGGATATCCGTTTTGTCGGTACGGGATATAGTGAACACGCCTACGGATACCGGGAGATGGAAGCATATCTGCGCAAGGATATCGGTGAGATATCGGAGCCGTTTGACATGCAGATATCCGCGGTCCATCAGCAGAAGCTGGCGGCGGACGCGTGTGCGATAGACATGGAGCTGACTCTTAAAAATTCTTCTTATGCCTGGCAGCTGCGTTTCTTCTTTATTCTGACCGTGTGTGAGGGCCGGTGGCTGATAAGGAGCTTTCATGCGGCAGAACCCGGCAGCAGCCAGAGGGGGGAGGAGCACTATCCCAAGACCCTGGTGATGCAGAGTATGCAAAAGCAGCGTCAGAAGCTTCTGAATGATTCCATCGCCGGCGGCATGATGGGCGGGTATATGGAGCCCGGTTTCCCGTTCTATTTTATCAACCGGTGGATGCTGGATTATCTGGGGTATGAAAGCGAAGAGGAATTTACCGAGGATATCGGCGGTCTCATTTCCAACTGCATGCATCCGGACGACCGCGATGCGGTGGATGAATCGGTAAATCACCAGCTGGAGCAAAAAGGGGAGTATACAGTCGATTACCGCATGAAGAAACGGGACGGCTCCTATATTTGGGTACATGATATGGGACGGCTGCTGACCGCAGAGGACGGAAGGACGGTGATCGTCTCCGTCTGTATTGATATTACAAAACAGATGGTGGCTCAGGAGGAAGTGCTGCACATCTACAACAACATACCCGGGGCCGTTTTTCTCTGCCGGTTCGATGAGGATTTTTCGGTGATTGATGCCAATGACGGCCTGTTTGAATTTGTCGGCTATACCCGGGAAGAATTTGCGGCTATGGGCAATAAAATGTCCGCCATCATTTATCCGGAGGACCTTAAGATCATGGCCGATAAACTGGCTGCGCAGCTGTCCCACGGCAGCAGGATACATAACGAGAACCGCCTGATCTGTAAGGATAAAACGGTAAAATGGATTTCCATCAATGCGCAGCTGTTTACGGAAAGCGACGGCCAGCAGTATTTTTACTGTGTGTTTGTGGATATAACGGAAGAAAAGCAGCTGCAGGAATGGATGAAAGAGCTGTATGAAAAAGAATTGACCTATTTTGCAGAGCTTTCAAGCTCCGATGGAAGCGTGCAGGGAATCGTCAACATCACACAGGACCGGATGGAGAGCTATCTGACCACATCGGACATGGCTATATCCGGGACAGGCGATACCTACCGGCAGATGATCGAAAATCTGGCCTACTGTGCTGTGGATGCATCCTATGGGGAAGAAATCCGGCGCACCCTGGACAGAGACGCGGTGATGGCCGGTTATGCAGCAGGAAAAAGTGATTATCACTTCGAATTCCTGCGCAAGCGCAGCAAGGGAGGCGTATTCTGGGCAAATACGAGCTTCAGATGCTGCTTGAGGCCGGATACCGGAGATATCATCGGATTTTTCTATACGCTTGACGTAACGGAACAGAAGCTGCAGGAACAGCTCCTTAGTCAGATTGCAAAGCTGGAATATGACAACATCACGGAAGTGAATCTGAAAAAAGGAACCTACCATATCTTTTCGCGGCAGGATGCGGAAGGAAACCAGCTGCCCGCAAGCGGGGAGTTTTGGGAGGAAGTGCGCGCTCTGGCGGAACGGATGATGGAGGAACCGTCAAGAAAAGAATATCTGGAAAAGCTTGATTACCGGTATATGCAGGAGCAGCTGGACAGGCAGAACGCCTACACATTTATTGTGGAAATGAAGGATGACAAAAATGAGCTGCGCGTCAAACGGTTTCATGTCTTTTCTATCAGCCGTGAGCTGGATCGGGTGTGCGTGGCCCGCACGGATGTGACCGATGTGGTCCGCCAGGAACAGCGCCAGAAGGAAGAGCTGGCTTCTGCGCTGGTGGCTGCTGAGCAGGCCAACGCGGCCAAGTCGGACTTTTTATCCCGCATGAGCCATGAGATCCGCACACCGATGAACGCGATTATCGGGATGAGCGCGATTGCAGCGCGGTCCATAGGAGATGACGAGCAGGTGGCGGACTGTATCTCCAAGATTGGCATTTCATCCAGATTCCTGCTGTCCCTGATCAATGATATACTGGATATGAGCCGGATTGAAAGCGGCAAGATGCTGCTGAAAAAAGAGAAGATCCCCACGGAGGAATTTCTGGCAGAGATCAATTCCATCTGCTACACACAGGCGGCTGCAAAGGATGTGGAATATGAGTGCATCGTGGATCCGGTGATGGACGACTATTATATTGGTGATGCGATGAAGCTGCAGCAGGTGCTCATCAATATCTTGAGCAACGCGATTAAGTTCTCCCGGGAAGGCGGCAAGGTTACCTTTTCGGCGTCACAGCGCAAAAAGACCAAGAATGACGCGGTGCTGCGCTTTATTGTAAATGATACCGGCGTCGGGATGAGCGAGGAATTCCTTCCGCATATTTTTGAGCCGTTTTCCCAGGAATTTACCGGCACGACCGCGCTGTACGGCGGTACCGGGCTGGGCCTGGCCATTTCCAAAAGCATTGTAGACATGATGGACGGCCGGATCGCTGTGCGTTCGATCAAGGGGATTGGATCGGAATTCACTGTGGATGTCAAGCTGGGGATTACGGAAGAGGAGAAGCTGCGCCACAATCAGAAAAAGCATGCGGCCCATTTCACCCATTTGAAAACGCTGGTGGTGGATGACGATGTGGCGGTCTGCGAGAGCACGGTAGCGACCCTTAAGGAGATGGGGGTGACCGCGGAATGGGTGGACAGCGGGCGCAAGGCGGTGGACCGGGTAAAGGACCTCTGGGATAATAAAAAATATTATGACATGATATTGATTGACTGGAAGATGCCGGGGATGGACGGGATTGAAACCGCTAAAAAGATACGCGGCATCGTGGGCCCCGAGGTTACGATCATCATAATGACGGCGTATGACTGGGCTTCCATAGAACATGAGGCAAAGCTTGCCGGGGTGAATCTGCTTATGAGCAAACCGATGTTTAAATCTACGCTGGTATCAGCCTTTACGAAAGCTCTTGGGGAAAAAGAGGAAGACACAGCGCAGCAGGACATCGTGAATTACAGATTTTCCGGCAAACGTGTGCTGCTGGTAGAAGATAACCAGATCAATACCGAGGTGGCGAAGATGCTGCTGGAAGATCGGGGATTTGCAGTGGATACCGCCGAGAACGGCCTGCGTGCCATGGAGGTGTTCAGCAAATCCGAGGATGGGTATTATGATGCGATCCTTATGGATATAAGGATGCCGCTGATGGACGGGCTGACCGCGGCGGCGAATATACGGCATCTTAGCAATAAAGATGCCCGGACAATCCCGATTATCGCGATGACGGCCAATGCCTTTGATGATGACATCGCAAAGAGCAAGGCAGCAGGAATGAACGCCCATCTGGCCAAGCCCATAGAGCCGGACCGGCTGTATCAGACGCTGTTTGATTTTATTTATGGAAAGGAGGCCGGTGCGGATGCAGGAGTTTAAGGAAATATTCGACGCTTATGGCGCGGATTATGAATCGACAATGGAACGGTTTATGAGAAATGAGGGCGTGTATCTGCGTTTCCTGGATATGCTGTTTCAGGATGGCAGCCTTAAGAAGCTGGGGGATGCCCTGCAGTCCGGCACGATGGCGGAGGCCTTTGAAGCGGCTCATACGCTGAAGGGAGTGACCGGCAACATGGGGCTGACCCCGCTTTATACGGCGGTCTGCAGAATTGTGGAGCCTCTGCGCAAGGGAGAAGACGGCGAGGATTATGCAACGCTCTACCAGGCGGTACTCGAGGAGTTTGCCAGGGCGGAAAAACTGCGCAGCAGTTTAAAGTGCGCCGTATAAGAAGCACACGGAAGTGTGCACAGATGAAGGAGGAATCTGGATGTCTCAGACAACCAAAAGGGCTTTGGAGGCGTCGCTGAAACATCTGCTGCTTAAGAAACCGCTGGATAAAATTACGATCAACGATATCGCGGAAGACTGCGGGATCAACCGCATGACCTTTTACTATCATTTTAAAGATATCTACGATCTGATTGAATGGTCCTGTGTGGAGGATGCGGCCAGAGCGCTGGAGGGCAAGAAGACCTACGACACCTGGCAGCAGGGATTCCTGCAGATTTTTGAGGCGGTGTTAGTCAATAAGCCCTTCATAATGAATGTATACCATTCGGTAAGCCGGGAACAGGTGGAACTTTATCTGTATAAGCTGACCTTTAATCTGCTGATCGGCGTGATCGAAGAAAAAGCAGCGGGCATGGCGGTCAGCGATGAAGATAAGAAATTTATCGCGGATTTCTATAAATATGCCTTTGTAGGGATCATGCTGGAATGGATCCGCGGCGGAATGAAAGAAGATCCGAAGGGCATTGTGGAGCATCTAAGCATTCTGATCCACGGAGATATCACCAGGGCTCTGGATAATTTCCGCATGGATAAGCCCTTATCAAAACTGTCAAAGTGATAAAAATTCATACAAAGCAGGCGCTGTGATAAAACTTTTATCACGGCGTTTTGTTTGTTTATTGTGGGAAACTCCGGTAAATGATAAGCTTTGATCATAATAAAAATCAAAGACGGAGGTAACAGATATGTATTATTCCAGCGGTAATTATGAAGCTTTTGCACGCCCGGTTAAGCCGGAAGGAGTGGATCATAAATCAGCCTATATCGTGGGCTCAGGCCTGGGCGCCCTGGCGGCGGCATGTTTTCTCGTACGCGACGGCCAGATGAAAGGGGATCACGTACACATCCTTGAAAAAGAACAGATTCCCGGCGGGGCCTGTGACGGATATCTGTATGAGAATCTGGGCTATGTGATGCGCGGCGGCCGTGAGATGGACAACCATTTCGAGTGCATGTGGGATCTGTTCCGTTCCATCCCTTCCATAGAAACTGAAGGGGTCAGCGTTTTGGATGAATACTACTGGCTCAATAAAAAGGATCCGAATTATTCCCTGATGCGCGCCACCTGCAACCGCGGGGAGGATGCCCATACCGATAAGAAATTCGCTCTGTCCGACAAAGGGGCCATGGAGATCATGAAACTGTTCTTTACGCCGGATGAGGAACTCTATAATAAGCGAATCGACGAATGCTTTGATGATGAGGTGCTGGAATCCAATTTCTGGCTCTACTGGCGTACCATGTTCGCTTTTGAAAACTGGCATTCCGCGCTGGAGATGAAACTCTACATTAAGCGTTATATCCACCATGTGGGTGGACTACCGGATTTCACGGCGCTTCGCTTCACGAAATATAACCAGTATGAATCCATGATCCTGCCGATGGTTAAATATCTGGAATCCTTCGGGGTACAGTTCCATTACGGCGTAAAGGTCGTCAACGTAGAATTTGATATACAGAAAGACAAGAAATTGGCGAAACGTTTGATGATCCTGAAGGACGGAGAGGAAGATACCATCGATCTGACTGAGGACGACCTGATCTTTATCACCAACGGAGGATGTGTGGAAAACTCCTCTCTGGGCAGTCAGAACACTCCGGCCTCCTTCAATACCGAGATTAAGGAGGGCGGCGGCTGGGATATGTGGCGCAAGATCGCGGCACAGGATGCATCCTTTGGCCGCCCGGATAAGTTCTGTCACGATCCGGAAAAGAGCAACTGGATGAGCGCCACTGTGACCACGCTGGACGACCGTATACCGCCCTATGTGCAGAAGATCTGCAAGCGCGATCCGTTTTCTGGGAAGGTTGTCACAGGGGGCATCGTGACAGCGAAGGATTCCAACTGGCTGCTTAGCTGGACCTTCAACCGTCAGCCACAGTTTCGCTCACAGCCAAAAGGCCAGCTGGTCGGCTGGATTTACGGTTTGTTCAGCGATAAGCCAGGCAACTATGTGAAGAAGACGATGAGGGAGTGCACCGGCAAGGAAATCTGTATGGAGTGGCTCTACCATATGGGTGTTCCGGAATCCGAGATCGCTGTCCTTGCAGAGGAGAGCGCAAATACAATCCCGTGCATGATGCCGTATATCACCGCTTTCTTCATGCCGCGGGAAGCGGGGGACCGGCCGCTTGTGGTACCCGAAGGCGCAGTCAATTTCGCATTTATCGGCCAGTTTGCGGAAACCGTCCGTGATACAATCTTTACGACGGAGTATTCCATCCGTACCGGCATGGAAGCCGTATATACGCTGCTGAACATAGACCGAGGCGTTCCGGAGGTCTGGGGCAGCACCTATGATATCCGCGATCTGCTTCATTCTGCGGTAGCCCTGCGGGACGGCAAAAAGATAACCGATATGGATCTGAAGCTTTTGGAGAGATTTGCTCTGAAGGAGATGATTAAGAAGACGGAAGGAACTGATATAGAGAAACTTCTGAAGGAATATGAACTGATTTAAGTTTTAAAAGGATGCTGCAGAACCGGTGGCCGGCTTTGCAGCATCTTTTTTCAGCGAGGTTTACCGGCGTAGGTATGGGCTTTGATCGCGGCAAAGCTCTCCTCACTGATTACATGTTCAATGCGGCATGCATCTTCGGACGCTACGGACGGGGTTACGCCTAGGGCTGTGAGCCAGTCGGAGATCAGTGTGTGCCGTTCGTAGATTTTTTCTGCTATTTCCCGGCCCTGGTCCAGCAGGACGATATGGCCTTCTTTATCCACCTCGATATATCCGTTCTCACGCAGATTTCTCATGGCGACACTGACACTGGGTTTGGAAAAGTTTAATTCGGCGGCGATATCAATCGAACGCACCGCACCCGTACGTTTCTGCAGTATCAGTATGGTTTCCAGATAATTTTCGGCAGATTCCTGTATTTTCATATGTCACCAGCTTTCTGTAAAAGTTGCTGTAGTACTGCTATTGTATCATCAGCCCTATCATTAATCAAGGAAAACAGTTGTTTTGGGGAGTGTTTGACTTAAACGTCAATAACCAGTATAATTATGAATTATACAACAATAAAGTGGATTACAGCTTTATGAACAGCGGAGGGACCCAAAAACAGACATGAAAAACAGCGAAGCAAATGAACAGCGGGGAAAGACGGCTTGCTTCCCTTCCTTTAAAGCAGGGGATTCTTTTCAGGAATTTGAGAAGAACATCAACCTGCAATCGGCGGGCCTGCTAAGTAAAAGCGTGCCCGGAGGCATGCTGGGAGGGTACCTTATAGAGGGCTTTCCCCTATATTTCGTAAATGAACGGATGCTCCGATTCTTGGGTTATACCTATGAGGAATTTTGCCGGACAGTCGATGGAAAGCTGATGAATGCCATATATCCGGAGGACCGGGAAGCCGTGGCAGATGCGGTCAGGGAATCCGCGGCCGGCGGACAGGATTATGAAGTGCGGCACCGCATGGTAAAAAAGGACAATAGCTGTATTTGGGTCAGCAATGTGGGGCGGTGCGGGGTCACGGAAGACGGCAGACAAATATGTCTGTGTCTGGTCCGGGATATTTCCAGAGAGGTTGAGTACCAGGACCGGTTAAAAGCCCAGACCGCAGAATTTGAACGTGCTGCGGCCCGCTTTCAGCATCTGTTCCAGTCCGTGCTCTGCGGTATTGTGCAGTACAGGATCGGGGAGGACGGCAGGGTCGTGTTTAAAGATGCCAACCAGGAGGCGGTCAGGATCTTCGGCTATGGGCAGGAGGAATTCTGGGCGAAAAAAAACTGGGATCTGCCTTCACTGATCGCAAAAGAGGACCGGGCGCGCATACTGGAGGATATTTCCTCATTAAAAGAGGTCGGGGATAAAAAGGGCTATGAATACCGGCTGCTGCAAAAGGACGGCGGCAGCTGCTGGATTATAGGTAGCGCCGAGATCATCCGGGACAACGATGGGGATGTGGTGGTTCAGAGCGTATTTTTGGATATCGACAGCACTAAGAAGGCGGAGCTTAAAAACCAGCTGCTGGCGGAACAGGTGGAAGCCGGCAATATCCTGTTAAGGCAGGTGCTGCAGAATACCTCCAGCTTTGAGTTTTATTATTATCCTAAGACCTGCCTGGCCGTGATTCCGGGACGTACCGGTTCTTATTATGGCTGCAGGGAGCAGTATGGGGGCATGCCGGACAGTTTTGCCGCAGAGATGGTAAGGGAGGATTACCGGGAGGCATTCTGTGAGATGTATCGGCGGATTCACAGCGGCGAGCGGACTTCTTTTTCGGTATATCAGACAAAAAGCGGAGCATGGTGCCGGACAACGCTTTCTGTGATCGGGTATGAAGAGGACAGCACCCCGTCGTTTGTGGTGGGAATCAATGAAGATATCACGAAAGAAATGCAGATGAGCATGGAACTTGAAGAGGCCCGTTCTTTTGACAGGCTGACCGGTCTTTACAGCAAGGAGGCCGGGCTTGCGAAGGTGCGGGAATATCTGAAGCAAATGGACCGTGACGAAATTTGTGCGATGCTGCTGATGGATATTGATGAACTGGCCAGTCTGAATCTGGCGGAAGGAACGGTGTTTGCGGACGCGCTGCTGCAGGATGTGTCGGAAGTCATGCGGGAGGAGACAAAAGCGGAGGATGTGCTGGTGCGGCTGGGCGGCGATGAATTCCTGCTCTTTGTAAAGAACTGCAGCAAGGATATGGCGGTCATGCTTGGCGGGAAGATCGCGCGGCGCGTCAGGGAGCTTTACCGCAATGAGGAGCTTCATCTGGAGCTGTCTGCCAGCATTGGCATGTGTTCCAGCAGCGTGACCCGGGATTACGATGAACTGTACCGGTGCGCGGAAAGCGCTCTTTTGTATGTAAAAGCACATGAGAGGGGAACGGCTGTATGCTATGTGGATACCTCCAGGGAAATCGGTATGGATCTGACCCATATGTATACAAGCAAGCATACGATGAATGACATCGACCGTCAGAATGTGTATCATGCGGAGGATATGCTGGATTTTGCACTGGAGCTTTTGGGAAAGTCCAAAAGGCTGGAGGACGCCATCAGTCTGCTGCTTTCGCGCATCGGCAAGAAATACGGGCTGGACCGGGTAACGATTGTGGAAACCAACCCCGAATATTTAAGCGCGCGTTATACCTATCAGTGGGCGAGAGATCAAGAAGATCTGAGGCTGAACCGGGATATTTATTTTACAAAAAAAGAGTATGAAGCGTTGCCCAGGCTGTTTGGAGAGGAAGGGATCTATGAGAAGAGCATAAATCCTGCGTCCGACATGGCGGCCTGCCTCCAGGCGGCGATCTGGAACCAGGGGACTTTTGCGGGGAGCCTCGCCTTTGAGAGCCGTAAGCCCGGATTTGTATGGCCGGAAGAGATTAAAAAACTGATCAAGGAGACGGCCAAGCTGATCGCGTCCTTTATCATGAAGGCCAGGGCCGATGCCTTAAGCCAGGCAAAAACAGACTTCCTTTCCCGAATGTCCCATGAGATCCGGACGCCCATGAACGCGATATCCGGCATGACTACAATCGCAAAGACCGTATTGGATGACAGGAATAAGGCGATGGAATGCCTGAACAAGATCGAGTCGGCCAACAAATATCTGCTTCAGCTGATCAATGATATACTGGATATGTCCAGAATCGAAAGCGGCAAGGTTGAGATCAATTATGTGAGCGGGGATTTTAATGAACAGATGAACACGCTGATGGAACTGATGCAGCCGCAGGCGGCGGAGAAGAACATTTTTCTCACGCTGAACAATGAATACAGTCTCGATCGGCCTCTCAAACTGGATTCGCTGCGCCTAAACCAGGTTTTGATCAATATACTCGGCAATGCGGTGAAATTCACTCCCGGGGGCGGCTCCGTATTTCTGCATGTGAGCCAGAAGGAGGATGTAAACGGGGTGCGGCTGACGTTTTCTGTGAAGGATACGGGAATCGGCATCAGTCCCCAAGATATGGGGCGCATCTTCAATGTGTTTGAACAGGGCAGCAGCAGTACCGCTTCCCAGTATGGAGGAACGGGGCTTGGTCTGGCCATTTCCAGCCGTTTGGTACAGATGATGGGCGGAAACTTGGAAGTGAGCAGCCGCCTCGGCGAAGGGGCGGAATTCTATTTCACCATACCCGCTGCATTCGGCGAATCGGAGGAGAAAAAGGAGCCATTATCAGCCTCTGACGGCGAGGATGCCGATAAAACGGAAGATTACCGCGGCTTAAGGATACTGCTGGCGGAGGATAACAGCCTGAATCAGGAGATCGCGGTGTCCATACTGCAGATGTACGGTTTTGAAGTGGAAACCGCCGATGACGGGGCGGAGGCGGTGCGTCTGTTTGAGGTCCATGAGGCCGGCTATTATGCCGCGGTGCTGATGGATATCCGCATGCCGGTAATGGACGGGCTGGAAGCCACAAGAAAGATCCGGACGCTGGAAAAGGCGGATTCCAGAAGCATTCCGATCATCGCCATGACGGCCAACGCGTTTGATGAAGATATGAAAAAGTCCATGGAGAGCGGCATGAACGGCCATCTGACCAAGCCCATTGTGGTGAAGGAACTGCTGCGGCTTTTGCGCAGCTGCTTAAAACGGCCGTCTGCCGAAGGCGGGGAGAGCCGGAAAATGAAAGAAGACATAAACTGCGAGGGATAGGAAGACAGACGATTATGGAAGAGATACGACTGAATAAGTATTTGAGCGACGCCGGCGTGTGCTCTAGAAGAGAAGCGGACCGGATGATTGAAGCGGGAAAGGTGCTGGTGGACGGAGAGACTGCTGTGATGGGGATGAAGATCCGGCCGGACCAGAGGATAATATATGCCGGTAAGGCGGTGGGAGGCCATAAGAAACCGGTGCTCCTCGCAGTTTACAAGCCGAGAGGAATCGTATGCACTACGGCGAAATTCGATAAGGATAACATTGTGGATTATATCAGCTATCCCCAGCGGATCTATCCGGTGGGCCGGCTGGATAAGGATTCGGAAGGGCTGATTCTGATGACAAACCAGGGTGATCTGGTCAATAAGATCCTAAGAGGCAGCAACAATCATGAGAAAGAGTACATGGTGCGGGTGAATAAGCCCGTCACGGAGGAATTCATAAACGCGATGCAAAACGGCGTACCGATACTGGATACGGTCACCAAACCCTGCAGGCTGGTCAAAGTGGATGATTACAAGTTTAAAATCGTTCTGACTCAAGGGCTGAACCGCCAGATCCGCAGGATGTGTGAAGCGCTTGATTACCGCGTGCGTTACCTGAAACGGCTGCGCGTCATGAATATCCGGCTGGGGAACCTCAAACCCGGTGAATACAGGGAGATAAAAGGGACAGAACTGGAGAGACTAAAGGATATGCTGAAGGATTCTACCAATTTATCTTATAAACAGACTGCAGACGGAGAGTGAACGACCATGGAAACGAATAATAACCGGATGAGGGAGCTGGTGGACCTGCTCAATGAGGCGGCAAAAACCTACTACCAGGAAAACCGGGAAATCATGAGCAATTATGAATACGACAAGCTGTATGACGAGCTGGCCGCTCTGGAGAAAGAGACCGGCACCGTGATGGCGAACAGCCCCACAGTCCGCGTCGGCTATGAGCTCCTTAGCGAGCTGCCTAAGGAACCCCATGACAGCCCGATGCTGTCGCTGGATAAGACCAAGGATGTGGAGGCCTTAAAAGACTGGCTGGGAGAGCAGAAAGGGCTGCTGTCCTGGAAGCTGGACGGGCTGACCATCGTGCTGACATACCGGGACGGGGAGCTTGTGAAGGCCGTGACCAGAGGAAACGGCGAGATCGGCGAAGTCATCACCAACAATGCGAAGACCTTTACCAATCTTCCGGTGCGGATTCCTTACCGCGGGGAGCTGGTCCTGCGCGGAGAAGCCGTGATCCGCTATTCCGTGTTCAACCGGATTAACGGTGAAATCGACGATGTGGATGCCAGATATAAGAATCCGAGAAATCTGTGCAGCGGTTCCGTGCGCCAGCTGAACAATGAGATCACGGCAAAGCGCGATGTGAACTTCTTCGCTTTCGCTCTGGTGAAAGCGGAAGGCATCGATTTTGACAATTCGCGTGAGCGCCAGTTTGAATGGCTTGCAGGACAGGGGTTTGAGACCGTGGAATACCGGGCTGTGGACAGCGGCAGTCTGGCGGAGGCGGTGGCGGACTTCGCCGGCCGGATACTGGATTACGATATCCCGTCTGACGGGCTGGTGCTTTTGCTCGATGATATCGTTTACGGCGAATCTCTGGGCCGCACTGCGAAATTTCCACGCAATTCCATCGCTTTTAAGTGGGCGGATGAAACGGAGGAGACCACTCTGGATCATATTGAATGGAGCCCTTCGAGGACTGGCCTTATCAATCCTGTGGCCGTATTTGAGCCTGTGGAGCTGGAGGGAAGCACGGTCAGCCGGGCCAGTGTCCATAACCTAAGCATACTGGAAGCGCTGGCTTTGGGGGAAGGCGACCACATCACTGTCTATAAAGCCAATATGATCATTCCGCAGATTGCAGAAAATCTGACACGCAGCGGCATGGCAGAAATCCCCGCCCAATGCCCTGTCTGCGGCGGAGATACCGAAGTGCGTCAGACAAATGACGTGAAGAGCCTTTACTGCACCAATCCGTCCTGCCAGGCTAAAAAGATCAAGAGCTTCACGCTGTTTGTCAGCAGGGACGCCATGAATATCGACGGCCTCTCTGAAGCAACGCTGGAGAAATTTGTGGACAGCGGGATTGTCCGCGACTTCGCCGATCTGTTCCATCTGCCGGAGCATAAAGAGGAAATCGTATCCATGGAGGGCTTCGGCGAGAAATCCTATGAGAATCTGACGGCGGCGGCAGAGGCCGCCAGACACACCACACTGCCCAGATTCATATACAGCCTGGGCATCCCCAATGTCGGTCCGGCCAATGCCAAGATGATCTGCAGGGCCTTCGGCAACGATCTTAACAGGGTGGCAGGCGCCACTGTGGAGGAACTGGTGGGGATCGACGGCGTGGGAGAAGTGATCGCACAGGGTTTTCAGGCTTTCTTTGAAGATGAGCACAATCGTGAGCTGCTGGACCGCCTGATAAAAGAAGTGGTGATTGAGGGCGGCACAGTGGATGAGGAAGCGCCGCAGCCGTTAACAGGCCTGAATTTTGTGATCACCGGTTCGGTTCATCATTTCGGGAACCGGGATGAGGCCAAGGCGGCGATTGAGGAGAAGGGCGGCAAGGTGACCGGTTCCGTGACCTCCAAAACGAATTACCTTGTGAATAATGATACGGCTTCCGGTTCATCCAAAAATAAAAAGGCAAAAGAACTGGGGATACCGATTATCTCGGAGGAGGAACTTTTAGAACTGCTTGGACAGGAGGGCTGAAGCTTCATCCAATGCAATGACCGGGGAGTGAAAGCTATAACAGGAAGGAAGATAGATACGCTATGCCAATTAAAGTGCAAAATGATCTGCCGGCCAAAACCGTGCTGGAGCTGGAAAATATATTTATGATGGATGAAAACCGGGCGCTCACCCAGGATATCCGTCCCTTACGTATACTGATTTTAAACCTGATGCCGATCAAGGAGGAGACAGAGACGCAGCTGCTGCGCGCTCTGTCCAACACCCCCTTACAGGTGGACATCTCGTTTCTGCATATGTCGAGCCACCGTTCCAAGAATACCTCTGCCAGCCATTTAAACATGTTCTACCAGGTTTTTTCAGAGGTGAAGCATAAGAAATTCGACGGACTCATCATCACCGGTGCGCCGGTGGAAATGATGGAATATGAAGAAGTGAATTACTGGCCTGAGTTAAGTGAAATCATGGAGTGGTCCAAAACCCATGTCACCAGCACCGTACATATCTGCTGGGGCGCCCTGGCCGGTCTCTATTACCATTACGGCATTGAGAAAATTATCCTGCCCGAGAAGCTGTCCGGCATCTACAGACACAGGACCCTGGACAGAAAGATTCCGCTGGTCCGCAGCTTTGACGATGAATTCGTAGCCCCTCATTCCCGCTATGCCAGCGTGCGCCGGGAGGATGTGCTGCGCCACCCGGACCTGATTCTCTGCGCGGAGTCGGATGAGGCGGGGCCTTTCCTGATCGCCAGCGCCGACGGCAAACAGATCTTTGTGACGGGGCATCCGGAGTACGACCGCCTGACACTGAATGAGGAGTATCACAGAGATCTGAAAAAGGGGATCAACCCCATTGTCCCGGTGAACTATTATCCGGACAACGATCCGGAGAAATTCCCTCTGCTCACATGGCGCAGCCATGCAAATCTGCTGTATACGAACTGGCTGAATTTCTACGTGTATCAGATTACGCCCTACGATCTGGAAGAAGAGGCATGACAGTGGACGGCAAATAACAATTGCGGCCCCCTGTGTAATAAACGGCACTGTAATGTTTAGTGGTTTGCGAATCCCCTCATTTTGCTGTTAAGATGTAAGAAATAAGATGTAAGAAATGAGGTGTTTACAGTGTTATTTCAGATTATCGACGGCTGTAAAGCGTTTGGGGCCCGGGAAATATTTCAGAATCTGGCTTTTGAGGTGAGAGGGACAGAAAAGGTTGCGGTTGTCGGCAAAAACGGTGTCGGTAAAACCACTCTTTTGGATATCATTGCCGGGCTTACGGACCTGGATGCGGGAGAAATAAATAAAGATAAAGGACTGCGGGTCGGATATTTAAAGCAGACGGTATTTCGGGACGGAGAACGCAGCGTCTGTGAGGAGCTCGAGGCGTGCTTTGCCTCCATTCATTCCCTGAAGCAGAAACTTGAGGCACTGGAAGGGCGGATGGAGTCGGAATGTACGGAGGAAGTCCTGGAAAAATACGGCCGGATGCAAGAGGAGTTTGAAAAGCTGGGCGGCTATGGATATCAGACCGAGATGAAAACGGTTTTTACTAAGTTTGGGTTTCATCCGGAGGAGCTCCAGAAAAAAATCAGGGAATTTTCCGGAGGGGAAAAGACGAAACTGGCACTGGTCAAACTGCTCCTTAGCAAGCCGGATATACTTCTTTTGGATGAACCCACCAATCATCTGGATATGGATACGGTGGAATGGCTGGAGGGATATATCAGCAGATATCCTAAAGCGGTGGTGCTGGTTTCCCATGACAGAATGTTTCTTGACCGCACAGCAAAGACCGTATATGAGATAGAACAGGGCGCGGCCGTTAAATATATCGGCAATTATACGGATTTCATGAGGGAGAAGAAGAGCAGCATTGCCAGGCAGAACCAGAGATATGCGCTCCAGCAGAAGGAGATCCGTCATCTGGAAGAGCTGATTGAACACTTCAGATATAAGGTAAATAAAGCGAAGTTTGCCCAATCAAAAATTAAATATCTCGAACGCATGGATGTGATCAGCCAGAGAAAAGAGGATACCCGCACGATACATGTCCGTTTTTTTGCCCGCCAGAAAGGAGCGGAACGCTGCCTGACAGTCAGAAATCTGGGGGTGGGATATGACAGTGCATTGTTTGATATAAGCTTTACCATGCAGCGCAATCAGCGTGTGGCGGTGATCGGTAAAAATGGTACGGGCAAATCCACTCTGGTGAAAACTCTGTCAGGCAGTATCAAACCGGTCAGAGGCACGTTTAAGTTCGGAGACAGAATCGATGTCGGATATTTCGACCAGGAATTAGCGCTGTTTGCCGGAAAGAAAACCGTCATTGAGGAGGTCTGGGACAGTTTTCCCAATCTTAGCCAGACAGAGATTCGAAACACCCTGGCGCAGCTTTTATTTAAAGGGGAAGATGTGTTTAAAGAGCTGGATGTCCTGTCCGGAGGGGAGAGGGTGAGGCTCGCTCTGGTGAAGCTGATGCTAAGGCATGATAACTTTCTGATACTGGATGAGCCTACCAATCATCTGGATATTTATGGAAAAGAGGTGCTGGAAAATGCGCTGAAGGAGTTCGACGGATCGGTCCTGCTTGTTTCGCATGACCGCTATTTTATTGCAAAGCTGGCAACCGCGGTGCTTGAAATCAGGGATCACAAAGCGGTATTTTATGATATGCCCTATGAGGATTATACGGCAAAAGCAGGATCAAAAGCTTGAGTATCCAACCGTGACATGGTAAAATAGTAATCAGAAAAAATGCACAGAGTGTGATGTTTATGTTATAATATATAAAAATAAATGTAAGCACTTACACACAGGGCATTTATCAGGGATAGGACAGGCGGCATCTGTCGAAAATAAGAATCAGGAACAGGAAGGAGAACATTTTATGTACGAGGTGAAGGGTAATGTGATCGTCGGCCAGTCAGGAGGGCCTACGGCAGTGATTAACTCCAGCCTGGTGGGAGTGTACAAAACCGCCAGGGACAGAGGAGCGAGGAAAATATACGGTATGCTGCACGGCGTACAGGGCCTGCTGGAGGAACGGGTGGTGGATCTATCCAAGCACATTGCGAATGATCTGGACATCGAGCTGCTGAAAAGAACTCCTTCCGCTTATCTTGGTTCCTGCAGGTACAAGCTGCCGAATATCAGTGAAAATCAGGAGCCTTACATCCGGATTTTCGAGATTCTGAAAAAGCTGGACATTGAATATTTCTTCTATATCGGCGGCAACGATTCCATGGATACGATCAAAAAGCTTTCGGATTATGCTATACTGACCGACAGCAAAATCCGGTTTATGGGAGTGCCGAAAACGATAGACAACGATCTGGCGGCCACCGACCACACGCCTGGCTATGGCAGCGCGGCCAAATATATCGCATCGATCACCAAGGAAGTGATCCGTGACGGCCTGGTATACGATCAGCAGAATGTGACGATTCTGGAGATCATGGGCCGCAATGCAGGCTGGCTGACAGGTGCGGCTGCCCTGGCTAAATGTGAGGACTGCGAAGGTCCGGACATGCTGTTTCTGCCGGAAATCCCATTTGATGTGGACGTATTTATGAAGAAAGTGGAAGACCTTCATAAACAAAAAAAGTCCGTGGTGGTGGCTGTGTCTGAAGGTGTGAAGGTGGCTGACGGCCGTTATGTCTGCGAACTCACGGACAGCACCGATTATGTGGATGCGTTCGGCCACAGGCAGCTGACAGGTACGGCCAGATATTTGTCGTTAAAAATTGCCGGAGAAGTAGGCTGTAAAACCAGGGCGATTGAATTTAACACGCTTCAAAGATGTGCGTCCCATATAGTTTCCAGAGTGGATATTACTGAGGCATATCAGGTGGGCGGTGCCGCGGTGAAAGCGGCGTTTGAGGGAGAAACCGGCAAAATGGTCATTTTAAAGCGCCTTTTCAATGATCCCTATATCTGTGTTACAGACCTGTATGATGTGCATAAGGTGGCAAACGTGGAGAAGGTGGTGCCCAGGGACTGGATCAACCGGACCGGAGATTATGTGACACAGGACTTTATCAGCTATGTAAAGCCGCTGATTCAGGCGGAGCTGACACCGATTATGACCGATGGCCTTCCCCGTCACCTCTATTACACCGAAAAAGAATAACTGCATAGATTTACAGGCATCCAATACCGGGCGCGTTTTACCTGTGCCCGGTATTTCATGATAGAAACAAAATAAGGAGAGGACAAAAAATTATGATAACATTACAACACATCACCGAGACAGAAGATTCCACCATGCTGGGCATGAACGGAGGACAGCCGGAAAGCCCGGATGGGAAAAGACTGGTATATGGCCGTAAGAAATCACTGGAACCTAAAGGAGAAAACGATACGGAATTATGGATCTGTGACAGAGATACGCTCACAGGACACCGCAAGGTTGCGGATCTTCGCTGCGGCAACCATAACGGACCTTCCGCCACATTTGTGGACAATCACAGGATCGTATTCCGCAGCAGCATAGATAAAGTAAACTCATTTTCCATTCTGGACGTGGATACCGGAGAGACCGTTTTCGGCCCTATTTTTGGTAAAGAGAGCCATAGAGCGGAAAACGGGAAATATCCTTTTTCCATATCTGCGGAGTTTTTGGACAAGAACCCAACTCATCCGGAGATTGATGAATGCGGGATCTACACGCTGGATCTTTCAGACGGATCGATTACGAAGATCGTGCCCGGACAGGTGATTCTGGATATCGTGAAGCAGGCCGGATATACGCCGAATGCCTGGACGCTTTCCATGAGCCATGTGCAGCTCAATCCTTCCGCCACCAGAGTGATGATGCGCTTAAGCGTGGAGGAATGCAAAGTGTTCGGGGCGCAGGGTTGCGTGGACCTGACGGATGGCAAAACGCATTTTATAGCGGATAAACCGGTGCATCAGCTCTGGTTTGACGATGATACATTTATGGCAACCCGTCAGTATTATAACAACGGCCGGATCGAGATGGACACCAGCAGGATTCAGCGTTTTACGGTGGACGGAGAAGTGGTGGAGACGCTGGGAGGCATCGGAAACCACATTGACGGTTCACCGGACCGCAAATGGTTTACCGGCGACCGCGCATATCCCGGATATCCGGCAGATGTCCTGCTGTACCGCAGAGGCGAGGTGGAGCCGGCCCTGCTCATCAGCAACAGCGACTGCCAGCATACGATCTGGCAGCTGCAGATCCATCCCAACCCGACCTTTTCCATGGACGGCAAAAGGATCTATTTTAACCATCCGGTGAGCGATACAAAAACTGAGGCCGTGTTTGTCGATATATCCGAGCTGCTGTAACAAAAAGCTATATCAACTTTCGAAAGGAGATGTGAATGGCTGTACATGTAATCGACGAGGCGAATCGGTGCTTGAACTGTAAGAAACCGATGTGCCGCCAGGGATGTCCCATCCATACGGAAATACCAAAGATGATTGAGGCCTTTAAGGACGGCAGGCTGGAGGAAGCGGGGCAGATGCTCTTTGAGAACAACCCGCTCTCCCTGGTGTGCTCTCTGGTCTGCAACCATGAGAGACAGTGTGAGGGCAACTGCGTGCTGGGAAGAAAAGGTCAGCCTGTTCATATCAGTTCCATAGAAAATTATGTGTCCGATACGATGTTTGAGAGGATCCGGATCGAATGCGCTCCGAAGAACGGCAAAAAGGTTGCCGTGATCGGCGCCGGTCCGGCGGGCATCACGATTGCCATCCTTTTGACCAAGAAGGGATACGGCGTCACCATATTTGACTCACGGGACCGGATTGGCGGCGTGCTGCAGTATGGCATTCCGGCTTTCCGCCTGCCCAAGACGATACTGGAGCGGTATAAGAAAAAGCTGCTTTCCATCGGCATAAAGATACGCCCCAACACCACGATCGGCGGCGCCCTTGAGATCCGGGATCTGTTCCGGGACGGTTATCAGAGCATCTTTATCGGCACGGGCGTATGGCGGCCGAAGAAGCTGGGAATCAAGGGGGAATCCCTGGGAAACGTGCATTTTGCCATCGATTATCTGGCAAATCCCGATGCATATGACTTGGGAGAGCATGTGGCGATCATCGGTGTGGGTAATTCTGCCATGGATGTGGCAAGGACTGTGATCCGGCACGGCTCCAACGATGTCACCCTCTATGCCAGAGGACTGAAAAGTGATGCCAGCAGCCATGAGACCGCTTATGCGAAGCTGGACGGAGCAAAGTTTGAATTCGGCAAGGCCATCGTGGAGATCAACGATGACGGTCCGGTCTTTCGGGACGTGCTTTTTGATGAGGAGGGCAATAAAACCGGCTATTCGGAGGAAACTAGACAGATATACGCGGATTCCGTCATCATTTCCATCAGCCAGGGCCCTAAGAGCAAGTTAGTCAGCACGACGGAGGGACTCAAGGCTTCCGAGAGCGGACTGCTGCTCACCAATGAACAGGGGGAGACCACCTATCCTGGCATTTTCGCGTCCGGCGATGTGGTGTTCGGCGCCAAGACCGTGGTGGAGGCGGTCGCCTACTCCAGAATCGTGGCCGATGCTATGGACCGTTATATGCAGGAAAACAGCGGATCAGACCGCGGTTAAAGGATGACTGGAAAAGTCCGATAGCTCTGATATGGGAGCTTCGGACTTTTTTGGTTCATCAATAGAAAAATACGGCCTATTGAACAAAAACGCTCCGCTAGAGCCGGGCTGTCACCGACCGGCAGCCGGCTCTCTTTCTCTGCGCGTAACAAATAAAACGGACACATAGATCAGCGCGATGAGCAGGCAGCTGCCCGCCAGCACGATATATGCGGGGATCGAAGAAGGCACGAATCCGGAGAACGTTCGGGTGATCCAGATGGCCGCGCAAAGCGCCAGCACCGGGCGCACGATCTGGTAGAGCGCGCTGAAGTACAGCTTCACCCTTTTTTTAAGTGAATGGATATGTAAAAATGCTACGACCAGCTCACTGACTAACATGCCCCAGAGGTATGCGATGATTCCGTATTTGGGAATCAGCAGCAGAACGAAGATGAGCCGTACGCTAAGCCCGATCACATTCTGTACAAAGGTGATACCGGTCTTGCCCAGCCCGTTGATCACGCTGCCCACCGTGGTGGCCAGATAGAGAAAGGGGCACAGCCAGGCTAGAGTCATGATATAGGTGCCCGCCGTGGAGTTGTTGAAGATCAGTTCGCCCATATCCTGCCCGTAATTTACGAAGATACCGGTACAGAGAATGCCGATATAGAGGCAGTAACCCATGGTGAGGCTGGTCACCCTGCTGATTTTGCCTCCGTCGTTGGCAGATTGGGACTGTGCCACATCCGGCAGCAGCATGACGGAGATGGAATTGGTCAGTGTGGACGGAAAAAGGATGAAGGGCAGGGCCATGCCGGTGAGCACGCCGTATACGCTTAACGCATCCGCATTTGCCATGCCGAATTTCTGCAGGCGGCTGGGGATCATGATGGCTTCCGCGCTCTGAAGCACGCTTAATACCATCCGGTTTGCGGTCAGCGGTATCGCCAGATACAGTATTTTTTTCATGTTGGAGCACAGATGAAGCTTGGGTTTAGCCTCTGTATCATGGCCGGAGGAAAATGTGATAAATGCCGCGATTACCGTTACCAGCGCGGAGACCACTTCTCCCAACACCATGCCGGCCACCGCAAAGGTTACTGTCAGCGTTTTTCCCTGGGAGATCATAACATTGGCCATGAGCCACACGGCGATGACACGGACGATCTGCTCCGCCAGCTGTGAGAATGCGGGGATGCCGGTCTTCTTATGCCCATAATAGTAGCCCACGATGCAGGAATGGATGGCGTTGACCGGTATGGACAGCGAGATCAGCTGCAGGGCGGCCGCGGCCCGGGGTTCCATCAGCATATGGACGGCGATCAAATCGGAGAATCGGTATAAAAATGCGGCGCACAGAAAAGAAAGAGACAGGGATAATAAAAGCCCTGCATAGAAGAAATTGCGGCCCGCGTTTTTTTCTTTTTTAGCGGTTTCAGCGGCAACATAACGGGAGATCGCAGTCTGTATGGGACCGCAGCACAGGGAGAAGAAGATACCGTATACGGGGAAGATCAGCTGATAGATCCCCATTCCCTCCGCCCCGATCACCCTGGTTAGGAAGATTCGGTAAAAAAATCCGATAAAGCGTGTCAGCAGCCCGGAAACGGTGAGGATTAAGGCGCCGATGACCAGAGGATTCCGTTTGCGCATAGCATCTCCTAATGAAAGTAATTATTATAATATATTGACAGAGATTCTTATTTATGATATATTCGAAACACCTAGTGAAATAGTAGGAATTGTGAGGTGAGGAATTGAAGCTGTCTACGAAAGGACGATACGGATTAAGAGCCATGGTGGATTTGGCTGTGCACAGCGCCGATGGGCCGATTTCCATAAACAGCATCGCGAAAAGACAGAATATATCCGACGGATATTTGGAACAACTAATAGGAAAGCTGAAGAAAGCCGGTCTGGTGGACAGCGTGCGCGGTGTATGCGGAGGCTACCGCTTGGCGAAGCCGCCGTCCTGCATATCCGTGGGTGAAGTCCTGATGGTGCTGGAAGGTGATTTAAATCCGGTGGACTGCGCCGGGTTTAATGAGGATAAAAGCTGTCAGAATGCAGATACCTGCACTACCAAATATGTCTGGAAAAAAATAAACGATAATATTCAGGACACTGTAAACCATATATACTTAAGCGAACTGATGGACCTGAAGGAGAAGGAGTAGGAATATGGATAAAATGATCTATCTGGACAATGCGGCCACAACCCGCACAAAAAAAGAAGTGGTGGAAGCGATGCTTCCTTATTTTACCGAACAGTTCGGCAACGCCGCTTCCGTGTATTCCTTTGGAGCCAATAATAGAACCGTGATCCAGGAAGCGCGGGAGACCGTAGCCAATGCGCTGGGCGCAAAGCCGGAGGAGATATATTTCACCTCAGGCGGCACGGAGTCCGATAACTGGGCGATCAAGGCGGCAGCAGAAGCATACAGAGCAAAGGGGAATCACATCATCACCAGCAGGATTGAGCACCATGCCGTGCTGCATACCTGCGAATATCTGGAGAAAAACGGCTGTGAAGTGACCTATCTGGATGTGGACGAATACGGCAGGATCTCCATCGATGAACTGAAACGGGCGATCCGCAAGGATACGATCCTGATTTCGATCATGTTCGCCAACAACGAGATCGGAACGATAGAGCCGGTGAAGGAAATCGGTGAAGTGGCCAGGGAGCACGGGATCCTTTTTCATACGGATGCGGTACAGGCTTTTGCCCATGTGCCGATCGATGTGGATGAGATGAACATTGATATGTTAAGCGCCAGCGCCCACAAATTCGGAGGACCCAAGGGCATCGGTTTCCTCTATATACGCACCGGCGTTAAGATCCGCAACTTCATGCATGGCGGCTCACAGGAGAGAAAGCGCCGCGCCGGCACGCAGAATGTGCCGTCCATAGCGGGAATCCAAAAGGCGGTGGAGCTGGCTCTTGCCAATCAGGAGGAGGACCGCCGCAGAGTGGAGGAACTGCGCGATTATCTGGTAAAACGGGTGACAGAGGAGATCCCCTATACGAAATATAACGGGCATCCCACAAAGCGGCTGCCTGGCAACACTAATTTCTGTTTCCGCTTCATTGAAGGGGAATCTCTGTTAATTATGCTGGATATGAAGGGCATCTGTGCATCCAGCGGATCCGCCTGCACATCCGGATCCCTGGATCCGTCCCATGTGCTGCTGGCCATCGGACTGCCTCACGAAATTGCCCATGGCTCCTTAAGGCTGACTCTGGGGGATGAGACGACGAAGGAAGAGATTGACACCACGGTGGACTGCCTGAAGGAAATTGTATCCCATCTGCGCAGCATGTCCCCGCTGTATGAGGATTTTATTAAAAAGCAGAAGGATGTACGGTAAGTACAGGCGGACTGCCTGAAAAGTACGGTCAGATACCAGCTGCGGCAAAAAGCCGCGGATTATGATAAAAAGAATCGGAGGATTTATTTATGTATAGTGCAAAAGTAATGGATCATTTTGAACATCCCAGAAATGTGGGGGAGATAGAGAACGCCAGCGGCATGGGTACCGTGGGCAATGCCAAATGCGGCGATATCATGAGGATCTATCTGGACATCGATGAGAACCAGATCATCCGTGATGTGAAGTTTAAAACCTTTGGATGCGGGGCTGCGGTGGCAACCAGCAGCATGGCTACGGAAATGGTGAAGGGAAAGAGCATACAGGAGGCCATGGACGTGACGAATAAGGCTGTATGTGAAGCGCTGGACGGACTGCCGCCGGTCAAGGTGCACTGCTCTCTTTTAGCTGAGGAAGCAATTCATGCCGCTCTGTGGGATTATGCACAGAAAAACGGAATTGAGATCGATGGCCTTGTAAAGCCCAAGACCGATATCGGTGAAGAAGAGGTAGAAGAGGAGTATTAAAGGTGGACGGCAGAAAAAAAGTGGTGGTGGGAATGTCCGGGGGAGTGGATTCCTCCGTGGCCGCATATCTTCTGCTCCGACAGGGTTATGATGTGATCGGTGTGACCATGAAAACCTGGGAGGACGGTGAGGAACTAAGAAAAGAGGAGGAAGGCGGCTGCTGCGGCCTTTCGGCGATTGACGATGCCAGACGGGTGGCGGGGCAGCTCGGGATTCCCTATTATGTGATGAACTTCAAAGATGAATTTAAAGAGAAGGTAATCGATTATTTTGTGGATGAATATCTGCACGGCAGGACACCGAATCCCTGTATAGCCTGCAACCGTTATGTGAAGTGGGAGGCTCTGCTGAAAAGAAGCCTGGACATCGGAGCGGATTATATAGCCACCGGCCATTATGCCCGCATTGTGAGGCTTGCAAACGGCAGATATGCGCTGCAGAAGTCTGTGACCGCCGCAAAGGATCAGACCTATGCGCTGTATAACCTGACACAGCAGCAGCTGGCGCACACATTGATGCCGGTGGGTGAATATACAAAGGAAGAGATCCGCAAGATGGCGGAGGAGATCGGCTTAAAGACTGCGTCGAAACCGGACAGCCAGGAGATCTGCTTTATCCCGGATCACGATTATGCCGCGTTTATCCGTCGGGAAGCCGGATCGGTGCCCGTAGAAGGGGATTTTGTGGACCGGGATGGCAATTATCTGGGCAGGCACCGCGGGATCACCAACTATACGGTGGGCCAGAGAAAAGGATTAAATCTGTCCATGGGACGGCCTGTATTTGTTACGGAGATCCGCCCGGAGACGAATGAAGTGGTGATCGGAGAGGCAGAGGACGTATTTACGGATACACTGTACTGCGATCAGCTCAACGCGATGGGAGAGCCAGACCTGACGGCACTGCGGACAAAAGTGACCGCTAAAATCCGCTACAGCCATAAAGGGGAAGAATGTTATCTGGAGCCGGCCGGAGAGGGCAGAATCAAATGCAGCTTTGTCAGACCGGTCAGAGCTGCGACCCCGGGGCAGGCGGTCGTATTTTACAGCGGAGATATTGTGCTGGGTGGAGGGACAATCCTCTGACGGATCATAATTTAAGATATGCCCTGGTGTGCCGGCTGGATTATCAAAGGAAGAGGGAGAAACAATGACGAGAGACAGGCAGAAAAGAAAAATACGAAAGGGCATTCTGATCACCGCCGTGCTGCTCTGTATCGCCATGCTGGCCGGCGGATGCAGCGCGAAGACGGCATACATAGAAACGGGGACGCAGGACACCGCGCCGGATCAGAGTGAGTATTCGACGGCAGCGCCGCAGAAGACGGAAAACGCCGGAACCGATATGCAGGAAAACGTAAGCATTGAGGAAACTGCAGATGGGGCGCAGAGCGCCCGGGAGACGCTGCAGGAAACGGAGACAATGCCGCAGCTGGATCCCCCCACGTATGTGGATCCGGAGGTCCTCTATGTGACCGCTAAGCTCAATGTCAGAAGCGGTCCTTCCGTCGATTATGAAGTGGTGGGAAAGCTGCCGCGCGGCACTGCGGTGGAGCGCATCGGCTATCAGGGCGACTGGAGCTTAATCAGGTATGAGGACAGGGAGTGTTACGTCTCTGCAGAGTATTTATCAAGTGAAGCCCCTTCCGTACAGAAGGATGGGATCGGCAACTATTACGGTGACGGCACTGGTCCTTTGGTGTGCATAGACGCGGGGCACCAGCGCAGGGGAAATAATGACCAGGAACCGGTGGGGCCGGGCGCCGGTGAGACTAAGAAAAAGGTTTCTTACGGCACTTCCGGAAGATTTACCGGTAAGGCGGAGTACGAGCTGACACTGGAGGTATCTCTGGCGCTTAAGGATGAACTGTTACGCAGAGGTTATCAGGTGGTGATGGTCAGAGAGAGCAATGATGTTAATATCAGCAATGCAGAGAGAGCGGATATTGCGAATGACTGGGACGCCGGTGCATTTGTGCGCATTCATGCCAACGGCTCTGAGAACGCGGACAAAAACGGAATCATGACCATATCGCCCACACAGAACAATCCTTACTGCGGCGGCATCTATGAGGATAGCCGGGCGCTGTCCGATGCTGTGGTTAACAGTGCTGCCGATGCCACCGGGGCGAAAAACAACGGAGTCTGGGAGACCGATACCATGAGCGGAATTAACTGGTGCAAGGTTCCTGTGACCATTGTGGAGATGGGCTATATGACGAACGAAACAGAAGATAATTTGCTGTCCTCCTCCGATTACCAGGCGAAAATGGTAACCGGTATAGCGGACGGGCTGGACAGTTATTTTGGAAGGTGAATTATGCATACAATTGATTTATATTCCTACCGCTGCGGAGTGATCGACTGCTTTAACGAAGTGATTCATGCGGGCATTAAGCGGCTGGCTTTGAGCCATCCGGCGGATACGAAAGAAGAGCGGGATCTCTACCTTAGGTTCTCGGAAGAGATCTGCCGGAAGTACCATACGCATATGTACGCGGAGGATGATCTTCTGGTCACAGACCTCTTTCCGGTATCGGATACAAAGGGTAAATATCTGATCCTCTATTATGACAGGGAAGAGACGCTTCGCAGTTATCTGGATCTGAAGAAAGAAAAGGTGCAGCTTAATAATTCCGGCCAGTATTGCGGTGAAGCCAGACTAAAGATCGCGCAAAAGTTTGGCAGGCTGCTTTCTTATACGGAAGAAGCGGTGCATCAGATCATAGAATCCAACCGCGACAGAGAAAAAGTGGTTGAAGCATAGAGAAAATTATGATATAGTAATGAACGTGGCCGCAGGATGGCGGCCATTATGGAGAAGTGCCCAAGTGGTTGAAGGGTCCGCACTCGAAATGCGGTAGGTCGGCTGAAACCGGCGCGTGGGTTCAAATCCCACCTTCTCCGTCTTTAAAACACCTATTGACATCTGGACTTTTCAAGGTTTGGACATCAATAGGTGTTTTGTTATTACTATTCACAGTTGCTGTAAACTTCCCGCGCATGGTGGGGAAGAGTTCTCTTTTTTTCGTTTGGTGCAACTCTCTGTCGAACAACAAATGGAGGATTTAATTTATTATTAGTGACAGGACAAAAGCCTATAATGATTTGAAAAAACGAAATGATTTGCGAGAAAGTGCAAAGAGACTGCGCAGGCAGTTCTTCCTGTATAGCGGAAATTGTCTATAGCATTACGCACAAGAAACTGTTGGAACTCGCTGGTATAGCAGCCATATATCAAATGGATGGAACCGTTCTGAGTAACCGGGATATTTTTGATGAATATCTGGAAAGTTTCATGAGCCGAGTACGTTGGCTTCACAGGAGGATAAAATAAGAAAAAAGCAGCCAACCTGCGTGTGGCTACTTTACTTCTTACTGTTTAGTTCCTTCATAATGCCGAGGAGATAAGCCATCGACTTGGGATCCAGTTTCTTTCCCTCTTCGATAAACTCCTGCAGGGCTGTCGGATAAAGGTTTCCTTCATCAAAGAATTCCTGCGGCGTTACACCTAAATATTCACAGATGTAAAAGAAGGACTGCATGGCCGGAAGTGACTTTTTATTTTCAATGTTATTGATGTAGTTGTTTGCTTGACCCAACGACAATGACATGTCGCGTGCGGATACACCTTTTTGTGCTCTCAGTTTTGCCAGCCGTTCCGGGACAAAATCTTCATACATCGCCTTCACCTCCCATTCTATAGTAGATTGTACTTTGCACGTGTGTATTATTCGCAGATTTGAAAGGGGTGTTTAAATTGACTTGAAGAAATAAATCTATTATAATTAGATTAGGCGAAAAAATATAACTATCGACTGGAGATATCAGATGAAAGTTAAAACCTGTTGTGTTACCGGACACAGGGATACCGCTTTTATAAAGAATTGCGTGAAATTCCGGTAGGACTAAACTTGGACAAAAAAAGGATAAATCTTGGACGCAATAATGTATAAAAAAGTGGAGCCGCATAGATTTCGCTGGTAACTGATGCCTATTGAAATCAAAGATGGATGATTGGGTAGGGGCGAAGAAAATGCTTAGAAAAATAAACAACTTTATAAACATAATTGTGTGGCGGTCGGAAATCCATGCAGAGTGATACGCAAAATTAACGAGGAATCAGATTCCTGCGCAATGTCTCTATATAGGGGATGCGGTCTCAGATGTGTCTGAGGCCGGAAACGCCGGGATTATATCTTTGAAACGGTAGGAGAATTAAAAAATTACTTGATGAAAAATACAAACCAGAAACCGGAGGAGGCGCCAATACCATGAAAGGATTTAACCGACAAAATCAATTATTTTCTCTTTGCGGATTGAACTGCGGGCTTTGCCCTATGTTTTTGAATAAATATTGCCCCGGCTGCGGGGGCGGCGAGGGAAATCAGTCCTGTAAAATTGCAAGATGCAGCATGGAGCATAATGGTGTGGAATACTGCTTTCAGTGCGATGAATACCCTTGTCCAAAATACGAGCATATGGATGACTTTGATTCCTTTATGACACACCAGGGCCGAAAATCTGATATGGAGAGGGCCCGGCAGTTGGGAATAGAAGCTTATAATGCGGAGCAGATGGAAAAGACAAAAATAATGGACATTCTCCTGTCCGATTTTAATGACGGGCGCAAAAAGACACTGTTTTGTACAGCAGTATCTCTTTTGGATCTGCAAGACCTGCAGGCGGTACTCAGGCAAATTGAGGACAGAGCTGATTTGGAAACGCTGGCGCTCAAAGAAAAAAGCACTTTTGCCGCATGGCTGCTGAAGGCGGCGGCAGCAAAAAATAATATTGACTTGAAACTTCGAAAGAAAAAGTGAGAATTGGATACAGCTATTGCTCATTAAGGAATGAGGAAAAATAGAGGACCGAAATGAGTTCATCTAAATATATCCGGTTCTTGGAAAGGACAGAAGAAGAGAGGTGTATTTTTGGTAAGAGAGTATCTGCATATGAATGTTTATGATGCGTTTTTAGCATGAATGCATTTTCTCTTTGAGGAGTTTGATCATATTTATGTCTCTTTTTCCGGAGGCAAGGACAGCGGTTTGCTGCTCAATCTGGTTCTGGATTATCGGAATCAGCATTATCCGGAAAGGGCCATTGGAGGTATGCTTGCAAATGGAAATATGGTTCACGATTGATCAGATTGATGAAGGTACATATATTATCAGCGAATACCGGCATTGGGAGGAGACGCATTGCTATCTGTTAAATGGCTCCAGCCGCAGCTTATTGATTGATACGGGTCTGGGAATCTGCAATATTTATGATGAAGTAATGAAGCTGACAAATAAGCCTGTTACGGCCGTTGCCACCCATATTCATTGGGATCATATTGGCGGCCATAAGTATTTTCCGGACTTTTATGCCCATGCGGAAGAATTGAGCTGGCTGAACGGTGAGTTTCCGCTGACAATAGAAACAATCAGAGAGATGGTGGCAGACCGCTGCGATTTACCAGACGGTTACGATACAGGCACTTATGAGTTTTTCCAAGGGACGCCAACAAAGGTACTGGAGGATGGAGAGAATATTGAATTAGGTGGACGGAATATACAGGTATTGCATACCCCGGGCCATGCTCCGGGGCATATGTGTTTCTGGGAATCAGACAGAGGTTATCTGTTTACCGGAGACTTGGTTTACAAGGACACTTTATTTGCCTATTATCCGTCAACAGACCCAGACGCATACCTTGCTTCTCTTGAAAAGATTTCGGAGCTTCCGGTCAAAAAGGTTTTTCCTGCGCATCATAGTTTGGATATTCAGCCGGAGATTTTAAGCAGAATGAGAAATGCGTTCAGGGAGCTTCGGGAAGATGGTAAATTACATCACGGCAGCGGTACATTTGACTATGGAGATTGGGCAGTATGGCTATAAAGAGAAGGAAGCAGTATAATTTAATTTAGTTGTGTGCTAAACAAAAGGCTTTATCAGAACGAAAGAACAGCGAAAGAGGCTTGAAAGGGGCATTTATATGAAGTATGTATGTACAGTTATATCGGTAGCGGACATCAGCGCCGCAAGAAAGTTTTATGAGGAACTGTTCGGGCTAGAGGTCTATCAGGATTACGGAAAGAATATCGCTTTTACCTGTGGTCTGGCATTACAGCAGGATTTTGACGGGCTGGTAAGTATACCAAAAGAAAAGGTATTGAAGAAATCCAATAACGCGGAAATCGTCTTTGAGGAACAGGATTTTGACGGTTTCCTGAATAAGCTGAAAGCATACTCGGACATCGAATATTTGGGAGAAGTTATCGAACATAGCTGGGGGCAACGTGTGATCCGGTTCTACGATCTGGATGGGCATCTCATAGAGGTTGGAGAGGATATGCAGATGGTAGTAAAGCGGTTCCTTGCTTCTGGAATGACTATGGAAGAAGTCTGTGAAGATGGACGTTTCCGTTGATGACTTAACAAAACTTCTGAATAGTTAATTTGCAGTAGACAAATAAATTGAAATTTCTGTGCAGGCACATCATTCTTTTGTAGATGGTTTGCATATCGGACAGTTTGTAGGAAAATTGTAAAAATTGTTGAACGAAGGGTGATCAGGAGTTAGGAGATGCAATGATGAAAAAGATCACAACTTTTTTTAGTGCTATGTTACTTATTATATCATTGTCTGCTTGTTCATCAGACTTTGATGGAAGCAGAACAGGAAACGACACTCAACTAATTATGGAATATACAGCATTTAATACTACCGACACTCAAGATTTGGTTGTTGAAGCCGGAGATATTATTCATGCAGAAATTGTGGTTGAGGATGGTCATTTATCATATAAAATTCAGAAAGATGACGAGGAAACTATCGCTGAAAGTGAAGGCATTTTCTTTCCGGTAGAATATGATTTTGATGTATAATTGGCACAAATTAGAAAATATGGGTTTGTCGGTAAGTAACACAACAGGGAGCTGGACGGGCATCTCACAGCGGTTGGCGAGTATTTAGAAAAGCTGCTATATAGCTGAGCGGGAAAGAAAGTCAGAAGTTGTGGGGTTTGAAAATTTTAAGTTGCTTTTATGCGTTCTTGGTGGAAAAGGTGTATTTCAAATTGAAAGGATGGTCGGGTGCTAATGAAAGAAGTCATCAACTTCATTGAAGCGAATGTGGATGGCAAAACGCTGTTTACAAAGGAATTAGTTTACGAACTTGAAAATGGTGCGTTACAGGGCGCTTACTCAGATCAAATATCTTTCTCTAATCTAAAATATTCTCAGAGCGGATTTCAGTTGGATATGTTTATTGTATCTAATGAGAAGATATGGCTCATGGGAAAGGATGGAGAACGGGAAAAATTGCGAAAAGATTTCAGTGGTGTATCCCTGTTCCGATTTGAACTGGCGAAGCGAAAAAGTACGAATAGTTTGACTGGCTGTTTTCGTTTCATTTCAGCTTCAGGGAAAAATGTGGCAGCAGAGGCTATCGTAAGTGGAATTTATGATGTGCGTCTTGAAAATGATGTGCTGAAGTTATCGGAAGATCAGGTCTTGTATCGGGATCAGCCGATACAAGAAGGGAATTTTAAGCCCGTTGCATTTCAATCGGAACATCGTTTTTATGTTAAAGCTAATAAGCTACACTATGAATACAACGGCAAGTGTTTTGATGTGGACTCAAAAACTATGCGGCGTAACGATAGCTCCGATACCTTTCCTCCGTTTATTTCAATCGAAAAGTAAGAAATTATACTATGTTCAATGATGGAAGAAGTAAAAAGGTTGTTTTTGTTGCACATTGCTTTTAAATCAAAATTTAGGACTTGATAGGGGGAATATTCATGGCGCTGATAGCCCGGTAGTGGTAGAGAATACACGCATACGTTGATGAAGAGAATATAGGGAGCCTTACAGACCAGATTGAAACAACGATAAAAAAGTGGTTTGGTCTGGATATTCCGGTTTGTGGGGTGAAAAATATGCAGAACAACGAATTACTGAATCATATGGATAAGCTACATACGACCGAATTGGGTGTAGTAAGAAGCAAGAGAAACCTTGCTTTGGATACCGATCATGTTGTTGATTGGTGCAGAAATATGATATCTTCTGTTGAATCATGGAGCTGGTCTGGGATGAGGATGCTGCCTGTTACTCACGCAATGCGGTAAGCAACCATGTGAGCAATCTGCGGAAGAAATTGAAGATAACACCGGATGGCCTGGAATATATCAAAAATGTTGTCAGCGTCGTTTATAAATTTGAAGTACCATAGCAAAGACCACAAGGATGCCTTTTTCCATGTAGCCTTGCTTTATTCGTGATTCTTTTTTTTCGCTTGACAGAAAGCAGGAATCGGATACATAGAGATGGAGTAAAATCCATCTCTTTCTTTTTGCACCTACATAAATGCTATCATTTGCTTCTCTGTTTTTAAAATAAGTAAACAATATCTGAACCTCCGCATGTTCCTATCATTTTTTATGACTGTTAAATTGTAAATTGGATAAAATAACGGTGAAATATATAAGCAGAAATTTATTTACAGTTTACGGAGGTAGTAGATATGAGAAATAGAAAATTATTCAAAGCAGATATAGAATGCTTTCGGGAACACTTGTGCCAAGAAGAAAAAAGTGCGGCGACAGTGGAAAAGTATATCCGCGATACACATGCTTTTTATCTTTTTTTGGCAGGTCAGTCAATTACGAAAGAAAGGGTAATGAAATACAAGCAAGGGCTTGTAGAAAAGGGTTACGCTGTGCGCAGTATCAATTCCATGCTGGCGTCCATCAATAACTTACTCGGTTTTTTGAACTGCGCCGAGTGCCGCGTAAAAACTTTAAGAACACAGCGCTGTATCTATTCTGCAGAGGAAAAGGAGTTAACCAAAGCGGAGTATTTCAGGTTGGTAGAAGCAGCACGGAACAACCCACGGCTCTGTCTACTGCTACAAACGATCTGTAGTTGCGGCATACGAGTATCGGAACTTCAATATTTTACCGTGGAGGCAGTACAACAAGGTGAGGTTGTGATTTCCTGCAAAGGAAAGACACGAACCATTCTCGTTCCAGGAAGTTTAAAAAAGAAGCTGCTTGTCTTTACTCATAAATCCGGCATACAAAGCGGCGTGATTTTCCGTACCAAAAACGGAAAACCTATGAATCGAAGTAATATATGGTCTGAAATGAAAAAACTGTGCCAGGTGGCTAATGTAAAAGCCAGCAAGGTGTTTCCTCATAATTTACGCAAACTTTTTGCCAGGACTTTTTATGGAATTGAGAAGGATATTGCTAAGCTTGCGGACATCCTTGGTCACAGTAATATAGAAACCACCCGAATCTATATCATGACCACAGGTATAGAACACCGCCGAAAAATTGAACGGCTGGGACTTGTAGTCTAGCGGTAAAGTCAAAAAAACACTACATAATTTACATTATGTAGTGAACTTGCTGTCTGCATTAGAAATACATATATGATATAACCTAAATTATATCACCTAAGCTTATAAAAATCAAGCGATTTTCGCAAACAAAAAATGTTCCCTAAAACTTAATAAGTAGCATTAGTTCTTATAAAGGCAGCAAAAGTACGCCCTCCATGCTTTTTTGAAAAAATAGCCGAGAGCGTGCTTTCGTGCGCCTTTTTTACTGTAACTCCCATTCATCATATTCCATTTGCAACGATTCTTGATGTGGGTTCACTACATAATGTAAATTATGTGCTTTGCCTGTAAGGGATGCAGGTATGAAACCAAACTTTATATGAAAAACTCAAATGCAACCCCATCGAAAGATGGAATTCGCAAAGCTAAGGGCCTTAATGCAAAACGTATGGCAGCCGATGTAAGAGAGTTAATTTTCCCCGCTGGTTGTTGGATGACGAGTCTTTTGTTCTGTTCAATTATAACGAGGTGAGATGAGTGCAACAGGAAGCCGTAAAATTTTGCTGTGAAGCAACTGGGCAGGATGGGGAAAACGTGCCCTTCGTAGTAAATGCACTTCTCAATTATCTCTGTTGCGAGTTTGAGAATGGCCATAGCGTGGATTTTGGCCAGGATTTCAGCGTCTTTTCTGTCAAGAAGCGCGATCAGATTTTGCCGCCGGGGTCTCCGCGGACGCCAAAGGCGCCGAAGTATAATAATTATCCCCAGCCTTTCCTGATACGTCGGACATTGAATCCATCGGGAAAGGGTAAAAAAGATGCTGCGCCTTTTATAGAAATGGATGAATCTGCAAGGATAAGAGCGTTTAAGGACTTAGGTAAGTACGAGCTTCGCGGCAGACGAGCCTTCGGGCTGGAAAATGGGATGTTGTTTTTCGCAGCGGCTTAGAGCTCATGAGCCTGCTGCATGAGTACCTGCAATGCAGCTTTGCAGATAGATTGGAGAGTACCGTATGAAAAACAAAGTGATGAAACGAATCAGCGGCCTGCTGGTGTCGATAATACTCCTGATTGGAATGACCACCACAGCTTTCGCAGCTGATTCGGGCAGTGAAGGCGTAAAACTGCTGGGGGCTGATGCCAGCAAAAATGTGCCTTTTTTTGTGGAGAATATGTTTCCGGGAGATTCTGTATCAAAGGATTTTAATATTCAGGTTTCCCATCAAAAGGCCATCACCCTTTATTATCATGCGGATATTCGCCCCGGTTATGAAGTCCTGGCAGAAGTATTACACATAAAAATTGAGCTGCCTGAAAAAGGGGAGACCCTGTATAACGGCCTGATGCGGGATATGCCGAACTCTGTACAGTATGGATTAGAAGCCAACGCACAAGAACTTCTTTACCGTATTACCGTATATCTGATTTGAACAAGCAGGAGGTAACACATTTGGTGGAATCAATGGAATTATTGGATTACTTGTCTGCAAAAGCAGGCTGCATGTATTTGTCTGATCTACATCGGGTAAACAACTTTTTGGCTGTACATCATGCACTGAGAGAGCTGCCCCCTGATACTTTCAGCGTGAAAGAATGGAATGATGCTGTTCGATATATAACCGGAGAGCAACATGATTTTTTCTCATCAGACGAGGCGGAAAAGTATCTTGCAGAATATGTTATGAAAAAAGGAACCTTATAAATTATATATTCTCCAGGGAAACCGGGTATGTATGTTATCATCACCATAAACAGCATTTCCGAAAACAGGCCAATATATAGAAACCTAAGCGTTTTATGAATTTGATATTCTTGCCCTTCTGATCACGCACCCCCAGCGGGTGTTCACCTAAAATAAATAGAGGAAATTATGTGGCAAAAAAATGAATAAGCAAGGGGCTGTTGCACTAATTGATTAGTGTGACAGCCCCTGTTAGGGTTAGATTTCTGCTAAATATCTTTTTAATAAGCGGGCCAATTCTGTAACATCAATCGGCTTTGCTATATGGGCATTCATACCGCACTCCAGGCAATGCTGTATGTCATCAGAAAAAGCATCCGCACTCATAGCAATAATTGGGATAGATAAAGCATCTGGGTGATTTATTCCCCGAATTGCCTTTGTAGCCTCATATCCTGTCATATGTGGCATCCGTATATCCATAAGAATGGCATCGTAATATCCCTCAGGTGAATTTTGAAACTTGTCCAGACATATCTGGCCATCCTCTGCCCAATCCAGTTCCACGCCCAAATCAGATAGCAATTCTTTCGCAACCTCCCAGTTTAGTTCATTATCCTCGGCAAGCAGGATACGGCGACCGGATAGATCAATCGTTTGGTTCGATGACTGGTCGTGTTCCGTTTCAATGGTCATATACTGGCGCAAAGCATGATACAGCGTGGATTTAAAAAGGGGCTTGGAGATAAAACCACTAATACCCGCTTCACGAGCCTCCGCTTCAAATTCACTCCAGTCGTATGCAGAAATCAGCAGAATCGGTACTTCATCGCCCAAATTACGTCGGATTTCTTTTGCAACCTGAATCCCATTCATGCCTGGCAGTTTCCAATCTAATAGAATGATTTGATAATCATCTCTCTTTTTATGGTGTTGAATTACCAGTTCTATCGCCTTTTCTCCGCTTAATGTCCATTCAGCTTTTATTCCAATGGATTTTAGTGCCCCAATGGCTGTCTTACATAACAATTCGTCATCATCAACCACCAGCATATTCCAAGGGGGGAGAACCATATCCATTTCCAGTGCAACCGCTTTTTCAAAATCAAACGTAAGAAGAAATTCGGTACCCTTATCAGGCTCACTTTGTATATCGATGGTTCCTTCCATAGTGTCCACAATGTACTTAGTAATCGCCATTCCCAAACCGGCACCTTCAGTTTTATGTATTCTGGCTCCATCCGCACGGCTATAGGATTCGTATATTTTTTTAAGAAAGTCTGGTGACATACCAATTCCGTTATCTTTGACCTTGATATGAATTCGGACATAGTTTTCGCCTTTCGGAGATTTTTCTTCAGAAAGGGATAATTGTATCGAACCGCCCTCAGGTGTATACTTCGTTGCATTTGACAAGAGATTTAGCAAAACCTGATTTAAGCGGACACCGTCGCACCACACATCTTCTGTTAGGATATTTTCAACATGTATGTCAAAGATTTGCTTTTTTGCCTTAACCTGTGGCTGCATAATATTAACGATTCCTTCAACAACTTCCTTTAATGAAATTTGTTCTGTTGTTAAAGTTAATTTTCCACTTTCAATTTTAGACATATCTAAAACATCATTGATCAGGCCTAATAGATGTTTACTGGATAATGTAATTTTTCTAAGACAATTCTGTACCTGTTTCCGATCATCTATGTGGGCAGTGGCAATCGCGGTCATGCCTACGATTGCATTCATAGGTGTACGAATATCATGGCTCATATTTGCTAAAAATTCACTTTTGGCTTTGTTCGCTTCAAGAGCCGCCTGCCGGGCCTCCTCCAATTCATGCACCTGAGAACGGGTTATGGAGAAATACCGAAGAAAAATCAAAGTCAGAATGATCAAAATAGAAGCACAGGACAATAATGTCATGAACATACGCTGGCTGCTTAGATTGTTTATTGCATCATCCAATATCCCATAAGGCATTACCGATACTAAATACCACTCAGAATAGGGTAATGATATACCGTATATTTGCCGTTCCTCACCATTTACTTCACATGTTGTGGCAAATTCTTCATGATTTTTTAGTGCAACACCAAACTCTTTAATGGAATTTTCTACAGATAACTCATTTACTGTAGAATCAAGCTGTTTTTGGAGTTGTTCAAAAAAGTACCATAGCTCAGTGTTGGAGTTCTGTATTACAAAACTACCATCTGGCCTGATAATATGATAATACATCAACGAATCTTCATCCTCTAAGGAAAGGAAATCAGTTATGTACTCCAGAGGAACGGCCGCGATCAAACCAGTGCTTTTGTCGCCATTGTGCATTGGATAATCAGCGTCAGCGCCAAACAATACCACTTCATTTCCAGCAGAATCAATGCCTACAGCGACTCTTTGTTCCCCCTTTGATAGTGCTTCTACAAAAGGCTCTGGATTAAGTGGTCGAATTGCCTGTCCATAAAGCGTCTGAAAATTTCCATCGGCAGAACAAAGTGCTAAATAGTCAAATCCCCTAACCTGTGTCCTGTAAATGAGTTCCTCATATAGATTCGCCCTATCATTGCTATCTGTTGAGACAACAGAAATAATACCGCTAACCTGATCAAAACGCAGCTTAATCACAGTTTCAAAGTGTCTGGACATCTGTTCATTCATTCCAGACATATAAATATTCCCAATTTCATAAACGGTATTTTTACTTTTCCGACTCATATAGACCCCGAGCAGACTGAAAATGATAATACTAAAGACCAAAAGCCCAATGAAACTGCATATTAGAAAACGCGTTGTAAAATTCTTCTTTTTATTGTTTCCCATTGACGTTATTCCCCCTGGGTGCTCTTAAAATCTACAATAACATCAATTGTTTCATAATAGTCCTTTGATAATTGCGGCATCATATCGAGAGCCTTATTCCAATCGTCTTCTTTTAATGCTTTTGTTACCAGACTACTACTTTCAAACAGTCTGGTAAAAGAAAGATTTTGACAAATTCCTTTGAGTGTATGAATGGCTCTAAGAGCCTCAACATAGTCTTTATTTTCCATAGACGCTTCAAACAAGAGAAAACTTTTATCGTCCAGAAACTTATATATAAATTTTTGAATGATTTGTTCACGCCGCAGTCTACCCAAAACTTCATTAAAATCACCGCCCAATTTTATATAACAATCTTTTAGATTCATAATCGAGATTCCTCCTTTTTAAACATTGTCTGTGATACACTCTTTTTCGTCCAGAAAACATATGCTCACTTTGTTCTTTGTGTTTTTTGATTGATACATCATATTATCCGCAAGCTTAAAGAGCTTTTTTGGAGTTCCTATTCCATATGCTCCGCCTATGCTTACAGACATATGCAGTTCGGGATAATCGTCAATGGTTAGACAATCGATAGAGAATCGGATCTTCTCCAGTTTTTTTTCAAATATATCGGCAGGTATATTAAAAAAGATAATTACAAATTCATCGCCGCCATATCGGATCACAGCATCTGTTTTTCGTACACATGATAAGATAGTTTGTGCAATGTTTTGCAACACAATATCGCCAACGTCATGACCATATTTATCATTGATATGCTTAAAATTATCCATGTCTATTACAACCATTGCCTGAACATCATCTGCACCTCGAAAATGCTCGTCATAATAGCGCCGGTTATAGACTCTAGTTAGCGAATCAATATATAATAATTGCAAATGACGTTGTTTGCGGGACAGGAAGGTATATTTTTCATGCCGCTCTCTCCATTACGGAATTCCACAATATGAGATAGGATTGAGATCATCAGCTTATTATTCTTTTCCTGCTCCTGAAATTGTTCTGCGATAATTTTTTCAAGACACTGCTGGCGTGCATATAAAAACATCGTATTAGAAATTCGACGTTGGACAATAGCCGAATCAAAGGGACGGCTAATGTAGTCGAAAGCCCCCAAGTCATAGGCACGCTTTATATTAGCTGGAGAATCATCGGCAGATATCATAATAACAGCGAAGGTGTCATTCCAGTGGTATTTGTTTATGTAGGCTAATACTTCAAATCCATCCATTTTAGGCATCATAATGTCCAGAAGCAGAAGGGAGAAATCTATTCTTTGCTTTGAAAGAAGGGAAATTGCTTCTACACCGTTCTCAGCCTCAACAATATCATATTGATCTTCTAAAATATCCACTAAAAGAGCACGATTCATTTCTGAATCGTCTACAATTAAAATTTTTTGTTTTTCCATGGTTCTTAAACTCTTTCTTATATTTTTACGGTTTTATTATATCTGTTATTTCTACAAGCTGGCAATATCTATATTGGTAAGGTGTACAAATAGGTTTTATCTTTTTTACTGACAAAATGAGCGCATCATGATATAATCACACAAATAGGAGATGAGTTATGAAACCACAAGAAACAAAATTTTCATTTGTATATAACGAAATTAAGCAGAGCATTTTGGATGGGCAGATACCTCAAGGAAATGCCTTGCCATCTTCAAGGATGTATTGCGAACAATTCCATGTTAGCAGATATACGATTAACCGCGTTTTTGACATGTTGAGGGAGGAAGGATTGATTGATATTCAGCCTCGCCTTGCACCGATTGTTGTTTCAACAAAAGAGGCTTTTAATACATCAAACGCTGTTTTTGAGGTTTTAAAACAAAAGAAAAGCATTTTACAGGTATATCAAACTTTTGCTCTAATACTTCCTTCACTTTGGGTTTTTGCTTTGCAGGGGTGTGATGTGGAGGTACTGCCTCACTATAAACAGGCTGTGAAAGCATTGCGTTTAGGACATACCGCCGATGGATGGCGTCCTTCCTCTAAATTAGGGCATGATGTATTAAGAATCGGTGGGAATTCTTTATTCAGCGAACTATATTCTACATTTTGCCTTTATAATAAGCTGGCATTTTTTACTAAAGATTGTCCCTATTTCTCCAACCACTTTTTTCCGGGATCTGCATCTGTAACCGGTGTTATTATTGATGTATTAAAAGGCGATGATCCACTCACAAAGTACAATCAGTTATCAAATATGTACCAAAAACTTACGGATTCTATTGAAAATACGTTAAATTACCTGTCAGAGACAACACCAAAATGTCCTTCGCAAACTGGTTTGAGGTTTTCGTGGAATCCCATGCGTGGTCAGGATTATTATTACTCAAAAATTGTTGATGACATAAATCTTAAAATCGGTCTTGGTAAATACCCTATGGGAATATTTCTTCCATATGAAAAGCAACTGGCTAGCCAGTATGATGTCTCTATATCAACGGTCAGAAAAGCTTTGTCAGAACTCGAACAGAGAGGTTTCGTAAAGACGCTAAATGGTAAAGGCACTATAGTTATAGAACCGGATGATACTAAACTTCATCAGTTGGCGCTTAATACCGGGTATGTAGAAAAATCTTTGCGTTACCTTCATGCCTTACAACTAATGGTATTGATTATTCGTCCAGCAGCTTTAGTTGCAGCTCCGCAGTTTACGAAAGCAGAACTGGAAGAGTTAGCAAACAGATTTACTTCTCCTGGCTCTATTTATTTAGCAGATATTTTGAAAACCATAATGAAACATACCACGTTAGAACCTTTCTATGTTATATTATCTGAAACCAATCATCTTCTTGAATGGGGGCATCATTTTGCTTATTATCCGTCCAAGAAACATACAATTTCATATCTCAACAAGCAAGTCATTATTGCATTTCAGCAGTTAAGGGAAGGGAATGTAGACTCCTTTGCGGATGGCATAGCAGATTGTTACCGTTACAATTTGAGTCGTATGAAGAAGAATATGATAGAAAAATATAAGTTTCGTAATGTAGCTAATATTCGGGTGCCGGAAAAATACTAGTTAACAAGGACATAGCAAAAGCCGGAAAGCAGTGTCAAGGGTAAAATGAATGAACTGCATCACACTCTTGATACTGCTCCCGGCGTTTCCTTTTGTGTGAACAAAGCGCTAAACCCACAGTGTCGCTTTAGCGGCTCTGTTCTTAAATCTTTCTTTTTCCTACGCGTATTCCTGCACCCAGTGGCATGACGCCCAATGGCTTATTGATGGCGTTGATGCTCTGCTTTACGCGCCTGCCGCTTTGAACAAACGGGCATATATGGTCAAGGGTGATGGTAACAAGGTAGCCATCACCTGTGACAGCGGTCATTTTGCTGGCATTGACCTTGGCATTGGAAAATATCATTTTGAAGTTGGCGCAGGTAAAGAAAATTTTGAATGGGCATAAAACATAAAACTCCTCACAGCCGGTTATGGCAGTGAGGAGTAATTTTATATTTTGATGATTGCAAACAGGGGCGTCATCCCAGGATATCACTGCCTAAAGCCCCTGTGTACGAAACATTTCTGCCATTTCATCGGCAGTTTCCTGTAAAATAGACCGAAAATTCTTTTCTAAGAAGCACAGAATGGGGAGCCTTTCGGCATACCCGTAGGAGAAGTCTATGCCAATGGCAGACTGTAGCAGCTTTTGGCACAGAATAGTGGCATACCGTGAAATACCGGGCTGCCCTGGGGCGGCCCGGTACATTTGATCAGATGACAGATCCACAGCACTGGAAATCCGTATCTATATTATGAGCGATTACACGTGCCCTGAAATTCCTGGAATTGCACATTGCTTCAGGAGACCCGCCGGAGACGTCCAGGTCTTCCGGAAGCACGAATTTGATACATCTGACAAGCACATCCCGGCAGGTGGGAAAATGATGAGCCGGCACGGTGATGGTTTTCATGCCACGGGGATATTCGTTGCCCTGTGGATCTACCTCGGTGAGAATAATGCCGAGGGCGACGCGTCTGTTGGGGCAGACATTTCTGATGTTCACGTCGAGCTGCAGAATTCGCCCGAGTGATTCCAGATAGGCGTCTCCAATTTCATATTCGATAGAATCCTGGCATTCACCGACAGTGATGTCGATCGGTTCCGGACATGCTTCCGGCTCTATGACAATGCCGCAGTCTACTTCAACGGTCGGGGCAGGGAAAACAACCTGGTTATGCTCCGTATCCGTATAAGTGATGGACTGGTTTACGGGTTCTGTGCCGGAGGTGCCGGTAACGTGTTTTACAAAGAAACTTAAGGATGCGCCCTCGTTGGCAGTGGTGCCCAACTCGTCAATGGTCCAGCGTAGCGCGGTGCTGGTCAGAAGGCTGGCGATTCCTTTGGATGGCGTCTGGACGCCGGTGATGATGAAGTTCGGAGTGACTACTTCATTAATGACTATATTGGTAGCGCCCGGTTTGGATATATTGGCGGCGAGATCGGCAAACAGATCTTCCAGCTGTGCATCATCGGGTGTTACGGCCACGTGGGACGTGTCCGGATCAGTGGCCCACTCGTTCAGGACAGAGACATCGATTCCGTCAGCGCCCACCAGCCCGATGCAGTAGATGATGATCCCGGCCGCTCGTGCGGCCGCCGCGATGGGATTCGGATTCGGACCGGCAGTGGTCTTGCCGTCGGTGAACATGACCATGACCCTGGCGTTGGTAGATTGCGGATTGAACAGTTCCGTCGCTTTGGTAAATGCATCCGCATGGTTTGTAGACCCGCCGGCACTCAAGCTGTCGACAGCTGTTTTAAGAGCGGCTACCGATGTGATGAGCTGCGTATTCTGCGTGGCTGTATCTGAAAAGCTCACAATGCCGATTCTGCTTCCGGAACCGATATTGCCATCCTGTGAGCCGTCGGTTGCTTCATCAATGATATCAATGAACTTTTTGGCGCCCTTTTTCAGATTGGCCAAAGGGCTGCCGGCCATACTTCCGGACCGGTCAAGTATCAGTACGATATCAGTAGGGTGGCTGCTGATATCCGGTGAGGCGGAAAGAGCCAGAGTTACCTGCAGTGAACCGGTACAATCTATTCGGTCAGTGCTGACCGTTTTATTGGAAATATTAACACCCATTTTGTTTTCCCCCATAGTTTATTTGACCTGTTTCAGGTCTGATATAGTATATGCCAAAGCGGGCAGAATGTACTGCAGGGTTGTCCGGCCATTGTAAAAGTGCCAGAGTATCTGTATAATAGATCAAAGAAAATTTCAAAGGAGGCAGAATGGCGGATATACAAATAATCGGGGCACATGAGGGTAATCTAAAAAATATTACACTTAGTATACCAAAACATAAGCTTGCGGTGTTCACGGGAGTATCCGGTTCGGGCAAGACAACACTGCTGTTGGACGTACTGTTTAATGAATGCCAGCGTATGTATCTGGAAGCGTTGTCCCTGGAGGGGATCCATAAGCCTGGGGTGGAGAAAATCAGAGGCGCTTCACCTGCGGTGCTGATTACGCAGACGGAAAGCAACCGGAATCCCCGTTCGACGGTGGGAACCAGGACGGATGTATACACGGATCTTAGGATGATCTATGAAAAGCTTGGTGTCCGGACCTGCCCGTACTGCGGCGGCACGATCTCGGCAGCGGACTGCATTGAGGAAACCGAAAAAAACGGCAATGATTTTTATGTCTATATGTACTGCAGCAGATGCGGGAAAAGGATGCATAAGATTACAAGGACCGATTTCTCCTTTAATACAAAGGAGGGGGCATGCCCGGCCTGCGAAGGGTTGGGCAGAGTGCACAGCATCAGAAAAGAAGCGGTCGTCGATGAGTCGCTTTCCCCGGAAAACGGCGCTATACGCTGCTTTGAGAAGCAGTATTGTAAATACCAGATCTCCGTTTTATTTAATGCATTTCGACATTTCGGCATATTGCCGGCTGCCGATACGCCGGTCTGTCAGTACAGCAGTCTGCAGAAAGCAATTTTCTACAACGGAGCCGGCTGTGAGGAGGTAAGGAAGGCATTCGGCATCCGTACAGTGCCTAAAACAGCGGCAGAGGGAAGATTTGAAGGGATCTATCCGATATTGTGGCGGCGCCTGGCAGAAAAAAAAGGAGACTTAAGGCAGCTGGATGCCTGGTTCGACACCGTGGAATGCCCGGAGTGCAAGGGCGAGAGGCTCGGCAATCCGGGACGTGATGTGATGGTAAACGGCATCCGCCTGCCCCAGCTTTCAGAGTATTCCCTTGAAAAGCTCTGTCGGTGGGTATGCGGGCTAAGGGACTCGCTCGACACAAGAAGGCTGGAACTCGTTGAGGCATATCTTAGGGATATAGAAACGAAACTAAAACGGTATATCAATGTTGGAATCGGTTATCTAACGCTGGACCGGCAGATGATAACGCTGTCCGGAGGGGAGCAGCAGCGGCTGAAACTGGCTGCCGCGCTGGATTCGGATCTGTCCGGAGTGATCTATATCCTGGATGAGCCGACGGCCGGACTGCACCCAAAAGATACGGAGGGACTGATCAGGATACTGAAAAAGCTGCGTGATCAGGAGAACACGGTGCTTATTATAGAACATGATATGGATGTGATGGCGGCTGCGGATATAATCATTGATATAGGACCGGGAGCCGGAAAATACGGCGGAGAAGTGGTGGCCGCCGGCACGCTTCTAGACATCCGGAGAGAGAAGCGCTCTGTCACCGGACGCTATCTCCTTAAGCCTCCTGCAAACCGGCATATATCTCGTACGGCGTCTGGCAGCGTTCATATAGAACATGCAGACCTTTTTAATCTGAAAGATATTTCGGTGGATATTCCCACGGGCTGTTTTGTGTCTGTCACTGGCCCCTCGGGATCCGGCAAATCCACACTGGTCTTTGAGGTGCTCGCTAAGGGCAGGCAGGGCACGGCACATAACTGCGTGACAGGACTGGAAAAGTTTGACGATATCGTCAGGATTGAACAGTCTGCACTTGCCAGAATGAGACGTTCCAATGTGGCTACGTATTCCGATGTTTATTCGGAAATCCGTTCGGTTTTTGCCAGGACACGTGAGGCGGCAGAGGCAGGACTTACGGCAAAGCATTTCTCGTTTAATACCCCGGGGGGCAGATGCGAAACCTGCGGCGGGCTCGGGGATATTGAAAACAATATGCTGTTTTTTTCCAATACTGAGATCACCTGTCCTTGCTGCCACGGCAGCCGTTTCAGCGAAGAAGTGCTGGCAGTGAGGTATAAGGGGCTATCCGTAAAGGAAGTTCTGGATCTTTCCGTCGAGGAGGCGGCGGAAGTATTTAACGGACATAAAAGCATCATGGCAGCATTAAATCTGCTCACGGAAGTGGGCCTTAAGTATCTGCAGCTTGGACAGACCCTGACCACGCTGTCGGGAGGTGAGGGGCAAAGGCTGAAGCTCGCCAGAGAACTGATCGGCAGCGGCAGAACACGCCATAACCTCTATCTTATGGATGAGCCTACCACAGGGCTGCACCCAGCGGATATAGATCATTTCCTGAAGCTTCTAAACCGGCTGGTGGATAGCGGCAGCACAGTTGTGGTGGTGGAGCACAATCAGCAGATTATAAGAAACAGCGATTGGGTGATTGATCTGGGACCTGTGGGCGGAGAGAACGGAGGATATGTGCTGTATGAGGGAACTCCGGAAGAAATGAAACGTTCGGCGGCCAGCGTGACCGCCAGATATCTGTAGAAAGATGCGGCCCCCGGCTTTGCCGGGGGCCGCACCTATGATGATTTTTCTGGTGCGACAGCTCCTTTTTATGAAATGCAGACCCGGTTTTTGCCGGAAGATTTTGCCCGGTACATCTGCATGTCCGCCTGTTCCAGCGCGGCGTTTATATCCTGGCCGTCTATGAGGCGGCAGGCACCGATGCTGACGGTGATCGGGCTTTGCTGGCCTTCGAAGTAAATATGACCGGCGCAGCGAGAGCAGACTTGTTGCCCAATGCCGGCCAATTGTGCATCTTCGCGCAGTGGCAGCAGCAGGACAAATTCTTCGCCCCCGTACCGGCCCGCTACGGCGCCCTCACATATGCCGTTTAAAATCTCCGATATCTTTTTGAGAACAAGATCGCCGGTACTGTGTCCGTATGTGTCGTTGATCCGTTTAAAATCGTCGATATCAATCATATACAGGCCATAACCGGCCAGACCACCCGCATCCTCCCTGGATTCCAGCAGATTCTGGGCTTCCACAAAAAATCCGTTCCGGTTTTGGATGCCCGTCAAAGGATCGTGGTTTGCCTGTGAAACAGCCTGGGCATAGCGGCTGATGTTTTCGAGAGCGTTGCTGATACCGGTGGCCAGAGAATTCATAATTTCACAGTTCCCGCGGTCATAAGCCGCATACTGGGCGCTGTAGAGGAGCAGGTAGCCCAGATTCATATCCTGATAGAGCAGCGGCACAAACAGCAGCGAACCTTGATCGGATTCATGGGATTCCCTGAAGATGCTGCGGATCATCCGGTTGGAGGCCAGAATCAGCGGCGATTTGCTGTCCCGGTACTTTAACAGCAGAGGATGCGCATCGGAGATCTGAGCTTTCTTCCCTTCATCTGCGGGGTATACGGACAGCATGCCGGTTACTGCCGAACGGATCAGAAGCAGCAGATCGTCCACGGGCAGTATGAGCGGAAGTTCCCTCATCAGGATCAGAAGGATGCTCTGATAGTCCAGCGCGGAAACCAGCTTCTGAATCAGGCCGGATGTCTGCTGCAACTGCTTAAACAGCCGTTCATAAGCATACTGTGAGGCTTTTTGCTGCATCGCTTCAGTCTCGGCTGCAGTGATGGCATCCACCACCTTCATCGAAGCCCGATGGATTTCATCCAGCTGTATATACAGGGAATGCGATTTTTCTATCTCTCCCCAACTGTCATAAAATGCCGCCGCATCGCGAAGCAGCGTGCTCTGATCCAGCATGGATTCCTCCTGCTGGGCAAGCAGCTGTGTAAAACAGCGGTCAGCCATCTCATAGTTTCCGTGCCAGCAGTGATAGACCGCTCGGGCGAAGATGACATTGTGTTCATCAAGTCCGGCGGATTCCGTGGATTCAAGGACCGTTTCCAGCTCCTGATACCAGTAATCGATGCCAATGCCGTTTCTTTTGCGGTATGAGAGCAGGACCAGGCGGGGAATGATCTGCCAGTCCTCCACACGCCCTTCCCTGCGTTTCCCGGAGATCATCTCCAGAAAAATGGATTGGGCTTTTCCATAGTCGCCCAGCGCCATAAGAATTTCAGCATAGCGATATTGGGTTGCAATTACGTTCTGAGCGGTCAGATGGCTTAGATTTGCCATGCTCTCTTCCAACTGTAGCCGCGCTTTATTAAGAAGCCCCACATCGGACAGGATGATGGAGGTATTGTTGAGCATGGCATAGTAGAAGTTCATCTTGTCCTCTTTGCCGTCAATGATCATCAGGATTTCCATGGCGCATTGGTAGGCTCGGGCGTAATCCTTCAGAATGCTGTAGCCGAGGATAGCGTTATTCATCAGAGAAAGATATCCTTCGGTCTGTCTATAATCGGGCACACGGCGTACAATTTCCAGGCCGCGGCTGTTAAACTCCATGGCTTTATTCATATCCAGTGTATAGGTGCGCCAGAATTCCATGGCGTAGCCCACCGCCTGGCTGTATACATATCCCTTACGGGCAGCGATTTCTATAAAGCGGTCCGTGCCCTCTGTCAGCACGTAGTCATTTCCATAGCTGCGCAGAATCAGCAGGCGCAGTTTTTCACAGACATCTTCCGACTTCTCAAACTGCGAAAACAGCTGTCCAAAGGTATACTGAAGATCTTCCTCCGGATTGGAGGATGTCTCGTTAGCCGCAGCCTGCTCGGCGTCCTCCGCACTTATGCCGTGTTCACGAATCTGACGCCGGTACAGCCTGTAGGTGCACATATAGGCTTCTTCCCGCCCGTCTGAAAGCACTTTTTTCAGCTCGCTCAACAGCTCGTCTCCGCGAAGCAGATCGACTGCGTAGGGCGCATAGCGGGTACCGGATTGATCCCGGGCTTCCTGGATGAATTCCTCCAGAGACTTCTCCGGATTATAGCTGCGCAGCACGCTGTCAGTGGCGGCGTCCATGCTGTCCGCAAGCGTGATCAGGTCAGTCAGAACTGCACAGCTTAAGGTGCTGCGGTCAAACTCTTCCGGATATCCCCCTTTGCCGTCATACCAGGTATGGTGGGCCAGAGCCACCTGCGCATAGGGACGGGTGGAGTCATGGCGGGACAGCATTTCAAAGCCTGCGCGGGCATGAAGGCGGATGAACTCGAATTCCTCCGGAAAGAGGTTGCGCGATATGATGTTAAATATATCCAGATAAGCGATTTTTCCCAGGTCATGATAGAGGCCGCATTCGTAGAGCATATGGGCGATTCGGCCGCGCCTTAATTTCACCTGACTGGTGCTGGTGCAGCCGCAGATACCTATGAAACGTGAGGGCTCGCGGTCAATCAGATATTCTCCCAGTGTTTTGGCAATCTGCCCGACCATCTGTGAATGGATATATACGGCGGGGGCGCAGTTGGCCATGATGGTGCTGCTCATCCTTGCGAAGCTGATGCCCTCCGGTATTTCCGCGAATGCGTAGAGGATGCCAACCATATAGTTCAGAAACAGCTCCTGACACTCGTTATTCGGCATGTGGAGTGCATAATTGGCAATGTTACGGTACAACTGGGCCAGCTGTCCGCAGCGGTCCGGACTTAGTTTGGATCCGGGAGCGATCAGATCATTGATCTGTGCGGCTGTAAGCAGGTTGCATGCAATCCCTTCTGAACTGTAGTCACCGGGATCGCGAAGATCATAGTAACTGTTTAACAGGTTTAAATATTCTGCTTCCCCGATTTCCCTGCTTATATAGCGGATGCGGGCCAGAAGAATGTCCGCCTCCCGTTCCCCGATAAACATATCCGGCTTTTGGGAGCGGACAATGCGGGTCAAATCCTGCGCGGCCTGAAGGATAAAGTCTAAAATAGCGGGATCGTTTCCCTCCTCCTCCAGATATTCACCGCATATGCTCGCATAATACAGGCAGCTCTCCTCCTGTGTATCCCAGTCGAATCCGGGATAGCAGCTGCGGTAAAAGCTGTCTCTGGAAATATCCAGGGAACGTCTGGCGGCATCCACTTTGTCCTCAAGTGATTTTCTGCTATGCTGGGAACCAGGATAAAACAGGAATTCATAGCGGGAGGCCATGAGCACATGGTCTTTTTCCACATCGGAGAGACCGGTAAATATCTCCGGTTTAAGATACCCATTCACCTCACGGGCATAGGCTAGAGCAGCGTCATTGTATCGGAAAAACAGCGGATCAAATTCCCCGATGTAGCTTCGGTTTAACAGTATGGTCATATGGTAGTTAAGGACGATCAACTGCCTAAGACAGTGCAGTACGGCCTGGCGGTCACCTCGGAGGCGGGCACAGCGCAGCAGGCTTTCGTATATTTTCTGGCAGAGAATCCGATCCACCGTTTTCATCTCCTGCAGACTGGCCAGACGGGTGCAGAAATCCAGCAGCTGGGCTTCAGTCTCTTCCGGTATCACCGCATCCTGGGTGAGATATGGTAAAATTTCCTGCTTCAGATAATCGATATTATCATCAAAAAGGCTGCGCACCTGAGCATACTGCTGCCATAGCCGGCGGCAGAACTCATCGCCGGAAAGCCCCTCTGCCTGGGGAGGATTGGTCAGCCGCCAGATTTTTTTTATATTCTCTATGTAGTTATCTCCCATAGGCATAACGAATCCCCCATGCTATCACAGTTACATTTTGATACTAGTTTATCCGATTCGTCGGGGAAAAGCAATATAAATTGGCAATTCGCTTGATAAATATAAAATGTCAGTTATAATTACTATTAGTTTATGGCTATAAAAAGGAGAGTGCGAACAGTTGGAAATGAGATTGGCTGAAAACAGACCGGATATGGAAAAAGTGATATCCTATATAAAGCAGGCCGGAGAATTATTTACCGACCGGACGATGGCAGGGAAGATCCTTCAAAAAGGGAGTACGGATTTTGTGACCATGGTGGATACACAGGTGCAGGAGTATCTTCAGGGAACGCTTCGGCAGCATTGGCCCCATATCCAGTTTATGGGGGAGGAAAAGGACAACTCGGAGATCAATTTTGACGGCAGTGTATGGATTCTGGATCCGGTGGACGGGACGACGAATCTGATTCATGATTTTATGCACAGCACCATTTCCCTGGCCCTTGCAGAGCGCGGGACTGTTGTACAGGCTGTAATTTATCAGCCCTTTACCGGTGAGATGTTTTCGGCGGAGGCGGGAAGAGGCGCCTTTTTAAACGGAGAACCGATTCGTGTGAGCGGTACGCCTTCCCTGGCATCCGGCCTGATTTCCGTCGGAACTGCGCCCCGCATGAGGGAGAGTACGGACCGGACATTTCGGGTGATGCAGAGCATATTTGAACGCTGCCACGATATACGCCACCTGGGGTCAGCATCACTGGAACTGTGCTACGTGGCCTGCGGGAGGCTGGATGGCTTTTTTGAGGACGGCTTAAGTCCGTGGGATTATGCGGCAGGCATGCTGATTGTAGCGGAAGCCGGGGGCGCAGCCGTGCAGCCGGACGGAAAGCCCCTGTCCCTTGAACATTCCTGCAGCGTTGCCGCGGCAAATCTTATGGTGCTGGAGGAATTAAAGGGGTTACTATGAGAAGTGAGATCAAGTATGCGTTTGTCCGTACCGTTCCGGTGCTGCTCGGATATCTGTTCCTGGGCATCGCCTTCGGCCTGCTGCTGGAAAAGGCGGGATACCATGCGGTCTGGGCATTTTTTATCAGCCTGTTCGTGTATGCCGGATCCATGCAGTTTGTCCTGGTCAACTTTCTTAGCGGAGGGACGGGACTTATTACCGCAGCGGTCATGACTTTGCTGATCAACAGCAGACATGCATTTTACGGGCTGTCCTTTATTGAAAAATTTAAAAAGATGGGGAAGCTTAGGCCATATATGATCTTTTCCCTGACGGATGAAACCTATTCGCTGCTGTGCGCCGAACGCGCGCCAAAAGATCTGGATGAGAATAAGGTTATGTTCTGGATCGCAGTTTTGAACCATTCCTATTGGATACTGGGTTCGGTGCTGGGTTCGGTACTGGGACAGCTGATCACCTTTAACACTTCAGGCATTGATTTTGCGATGACAGCGCTGTTTGTGGTCATATTTATTGAACAGTGGTATACATACGCCAGCCATGTGCCGGTATATGTGGGGGCGGCCTCTGGGATTGCAAGTCTACTTTGGTTCGGACCGGATAATTTTATCCTGCCGGCACTGCTGTTAACAGTGACCGTTCTGATGCTTCTTAGGCCGAAGCTGGACGGAAGAAAGGGAGAGGAAGCACACTGAAGTGTGCGTAGGTCATCAGCCTTCGGCTGGTGACATGAGAGGAGAAGTGAAGAGATGAATGCATCGGAGGCGATCCTGATCGTAGCGGTGACTGCGCTCTGTACACAGTTGACTCGCGCCATACCGTTTCTGCTGTTTGGCGGAAAAAAAGAGGTGCCAGGCTTTGTGACATATCTAGGGGGCATACTGCCGCCGGCGATCATGGTCATACTGGTTTTATACTGTGTCAGGAATACCGGCTGGACCGCGTTTCCGTTTGGTCTTCCGGAGCTTTTAGGCATACTTGCGGTAGCGCTGCTTCATATATGGAAACGCAACAACCTGTTAAGCATTGGAGGAGGAACGGCTCTTTATATGATACTGGTTCAGTTTGTTTTTAGGTGACGGAGAATGGGAAGGCTGCCGTGAAAAATGATTTTAACCATTTTTCACGGCAGCCTTTTACCGTTTTAAAATTACGGGATGCTATTTTGTCCCGAAGATCCGGTCTCCAGCATCGCCGAGTCCCGGACAGATATATTTATTCTCATTGAGCTCACGGTCCAGATGGCCGATATAGATCTGCACATCCGGATGGGCTTTCTGAAGGCGGGCGAGGCCTTCAGGTGCCGCGATGATCGCCATGAATTTAATCTTTTTGCCGCCGTGCTCCTTGATGAAGTCGATGGCAGCCTCCGCCGAACCACCGGTGGCAAGCATCGGGTCCAGCACCACGATGGTGCGCAGCTCGATGGGATCCGGCAGCTTGCAGTAGTATTCGTGGGGCTCATGAGTCACATGATCGCGGTAAAGGCCGATGTGGCCGACCTTAGCGGACGGAACCAGAGCCAGTATGCCGTTTACCATGCCGAGGCCTGCGCGCAGGATCGGGACGATGGCCAGCTTTTTGCCGGTGATCATAGGGGACATGCATTCTTCAATGGGAGTGGTGACAGGAACATCCTCCACAGGCAGATCGCGCAGCGCTTCATATCCCATGAGAGTGGCGATTTCTTCGATCAGCTTGCGGAATTCATTGGTCCCCGTATGGATATCGCGCAGCATGGATATCTTATGCTGAATCAGAGGATGGTTTAGGATAAATACATTTTCACTCATGCTTAACCTCGTTTCTATGCTTTTTTTAGCCTAACTCGCCGACTTTTTTCTTGGTATCAGGAAGGATCAGATTGAGAATCACACCGACCAGCACTGCCACAAACAAACCGGACAGATTCAGGGAATAGCTGCCGAAGTGAATGGTCAGCCCGCCAATCGAACTGATGCCCAGGCCAAATACCAGAATCAGGCCGATGATCGTCGTATTGCGGTTCATTGAGAAATCGATGTTGGCTTCCGCCAGTGAACGCACGCCCACCGCGGCGATCATGCCAAACAGCATCAATTCCACTCCGCCTTTTACAGGTCCGGGAATCGTCTGCAGGATGGCGCCGAATTTGCCGATCAGCCCCAGCAGGATTGCCAGCACGGCGGTGATGCGCAGCAGGGTCGGGTTATAATTCTTTGTAGTTGCCAGCACGCCCGTATTTTCCGAATAGGTGGTGTTGGGCGGTCCGCCGATCAGGCCTGCGGCAAGTGTCGCAAGGCCGTCGCCTAAGAGCGTGCGGTGCAGGCCGGGGTCTTCCAGGAAGTTCTTGCCCACCACGGTGCCGTTGGTGGTGATATCGCCGATGTGCTCCATAAATGTGACGATGGCGATGGGCGCGATGGAAAGGATGATGCCCAGCTCAAATTTCGGCAGTGACATAAACGGGACTCCGTTGGCGTCCAGCGTCTTAAACGGAATATTGATCCAGGATGCGGCTGTAATTGCTGAGAAATCCATGGAAAAGACGCCGGCAAGCTGCAGGATGATGCAGAGCACATAACCGGAGATGATACCGATCAGAATCGGGATCAGTTTAAAAAGGCCTTTTGCAAATATGGAACAGCAGATGACCACCAGGAGCGTGAACAGCGCGATGCCCAGATTCAGCGCAGCTTGTCCGGTCATACCGGCGGAGATATCGGCGCCGCCAAGAGCGTCGTTAAAAGCGGTGCCGGCCAGATTGATGCCGATGATCACGATGATGGGCCCTGTCACGATCGGCGGAAAGATCCGTTTGATCTGTTCCGCACCTATGAAATAAGCGATCAGAGCGAAGATCAGGTAGACCACACCGGCAAAAATAATTCCACCCTGTGCCAACGGTATGTTCTCCGGAATGATGGTGCTTCCATCAGGCCTTATAACAGCGGTCAGTGCGGCCAGAAAAGCGAAGGAAGAACCAAGGAAAACAGGTACCTTAAACTTGGTGCATAGGTGGAAAATGAGAGTACCGATACCTGCTGAAAACAGCGCCAGCGAAGGATTCAGACCGGTAATCAGTGGAACTAGTACTGTGGCGCCGAACATAGCGAAGAGATGCTGTACGCTAAGCAGCAGGTCACGTGGTTTTAAGTCTTTCATACTCATTTGTCTCCTTATATTTTTGTGTCTAATTATAGCGAAAATAATGCAGGATTGCAAGTAAGGTTCTGATATTTTCATAATTTTTTGTCAATTCTGTTTTATAAAATTGTAAGAAAGATGTATACAAAATGTATTTGAAGTGTGATACACTAAAGCATGTCTAAAAACGGTAAACAATCAGTCGACTGCAGGGGAGTCAGTATGAAAGCGAAGATTACGGAAAAAATACATAACCATTATATGCTCAGCATGTGTCTGCTGGCGGTGCTGATCAATCTCTTCATTGAATTCTTAAGCAGGAAGTCCCTGCTTAGCCTGTTGAAATTTGTTTTTTTAAGCCCGCATATTTTTCTTTATAACTGCGCGGTGATCTGGCTGACGCTCACAGTCTCCTTTCTGGTTAAGCGAAAGCTGTTTGCTGCGGCTTTGGTCAGCATTGTATGGCTGCTGGCGGGCATCACCAATTCCATCCTGCTGGTGTTTCGGACGACACCGTTTACAGCGGTGGATTTCCGTCTGATCAAATATGCGCTGGGACTGGCGGATTCCTATTTTTCTTGGCTTCAGCTGGTGCTTCTGGGAGTCGGAGCCGTACTGCTTGTAATCGGGTGCGTATTTCTGTTCCGCATTCTGCCCAAATGGCAGGAAAGAGTCAACTATCCGCGGGTGCTGGCATCGATCGCGGTATTGGCGCTGGCTCTGTACGGCATCACCACCATCGGCATGAAGGCCGGCATCCTCGCCACTAATTTTGGCAACCTTCAGGAAGCTTATCATCAATATGGCTTTGCATACTGTTTTGGCAACAGCCTGTTAAATACCGGCATCAGCAAGCCGGACACCTACAGCCGGGAGACCATTGATGCGATTGCCAAAAAGGAGATTCTGCCGGTGGAGAGCACGGAAGCCGAAGACCCTGGACAGACCGAGACACAGGAGCCGGCATCTGCGGGCACGGAAGCTTCACAGGAACCAGTGATCCATGAACCGGAGAAAAAGGAGCAGGCAACGCCCAATATCATTTTCCTGCAGCTGGAATCCTTTTTTGATCCGACCGCCGTGAAGGATCTCACCTTCTCGGAGGACCCGATCCCGTATTTCAGAGAGCTGATGAGCCGCTATTCTTCAGGAAACTTAAGTGTGCCTTCCGTAGGCGCTGGCACAGCCAACACGGAGTTTGAGGTGATTACGGGCATGAATCTGGATTTCTTCGGACCGGGAGAATATCCGTATAAAACTGTATTAAAGGAAGTGACCTGCGAGAGCGTCAGCTACGATTTAAAAACTCTGGGATATGCCGCTCATGCGATCCACAATAACGAAGGCACTTTTTATGACCGCCATCTGGTATTTTCACAGCTTGGCTTTGACAGTTTTACCCCTATCGAATACATGGATAATTACGAACGCAATCCCACCGGCTGGGTGAAGGATGAGATGCTTACAAACGAGATTCTGGATACGCTTCGGGTGACCGAAGGGGCAGATTTTATCTATACGATTTCGGTGCAGGGACACGGAGCTTATCCTACAGAAGAAGTGATTACCGATCCGGGCAAGATTACCGTGGAGGGGTATGACAGCGAAGAGTCCATGTATCAGATGGAGTATTATGCGAATCAGATTCACGAGATGGACGCGTTTGTGAAAACTCTTACGGATAAACTTGCGGCGCTGGATGAAAAGACCGTGCTGGTTCTGTATGGGGATCACCTGCCCTCACTGAATCTGTCGGAAGAGATGCTAAGCAATGAGAACCTTTTCCAGACGCCGTATATCATCTGGAGCAACTACGATCTCGAAAAATCTGATTCGGATGTGGAGGCCTATCAGCTGACTGCATACGTGCTGAAAAAAATGGACATTTCCGTAGGAAGTATGATAAGATATCATCAGTATTATCTAAGTCAGGAACTGGACGGGGAGCAGCAGGAGACTTATCTTGAGAATATGAAGCTTCTCGAGTACGATCTGCTCTATGGAGATAAGGAAGTCATAGACGGAACAACCTTTCAGCCCACGAATCTGCAGATGGGGATACACCCCATAAGCATCAGCCTGATCAAGCAGAAGCAGCAGACCACCTATATCTATGGCGAGAATTTTAACAGCTACAGCAGGGTATTCCTGAATGATGAGCCCCTGGATACGGTGTTTGTGTTTGATAATCTGTTAGTGGTCAAGGACGCTTCTCTGTCAGAGGACGGGGAAAATATCTTCAGTGTCCGTCAGGTCGGAAGAGACAATGTTACTCTAAGCCAGACCCCTGATTATTATTATCAGATAACGGCCGGCGCCGCGTCCAATCAGACGCGCAGCACCAGCGAATAAGCGGTTTGGAGACAGTATATGAATAAAAAAATCCGGTTGTTTTTTCTTGCATGTTTTATAGCGATGCTGACCGTCTGTATGTCCTGCAGAGCGGATTACGGGGAGGATGAGACCTCACCGGACGGCTCTTTTGACAAGCCGTTTGAGTCAGCGGTTATGACAGATGCGCATGAGAAGGAACAGCCGGATTTTTCGGGTTATTATTTTGCCTACGATTCCTTAAGAGGTGAGGAGCGTGAGTGTTATCGCATCATGTATGGGGCGATAGCGGGATTTTTGCACGATACGCCGCTGAATATTCTGGATCAGGGGAGGATACAGCACGTTTTTGAGGCAGTAAAGAATGACCATCCGGAACTGTTTTGGGTGGGCGGCTATACGCTGACCCAGTACTCCAGAGGGGGCAATGTATTCGAAATTCGATTTGAACCGGATTATACGATGGAAAAAGAGGAGAGCCAGGCCAGGCAGCGGCAGATCGATCTCTATACAGAGCAATGCCTGGCCGGTGTGCCGGCAGGGGCGGATGATTACGAAAAGATCCGATATGTGTATGAGTATATCATACTCAATACGGATTATAATCTGGAAGCGGAGGATAACCAGAATATTTGCAGCACCTTTATCGGCCGCCAGACGGTCTGCCAGGGCTATGCTTCCGGCATGCAGTATCTGCTGCAGAAGCTCGAAATCCCCTGTACGGTGGTGACCGGGCAGATTGCGGCGCGGGGAAACCATGCCTGGAATATGGTGATTGCGGACGGAGAGTATTATTATGTGGATGCGACCTGGGGAGATCCCAGCTATGGGGAAGGAAGCATGGAAAATCAGGGAATCAATTACCAGTATCTGATGGTGAATTCCGCAGATCTTGCGAAAACCCATGTGGCGGATCCCGATTTTTTGTGGCCTGTGACAGAGAGCCGGAAGGATAATTATTATATCCGGGAAGGCCTGTATATGGAGCAGTGGGAGGATGGATGGATAGAGGAGCTGATCAGATCGGCGCTTGAGAACGGGGAGCATCTGTTTTCATTCCGGACATCGCCTGATGCCGCAGAGGAAACGAAGGATAATCTGATCACGGATTCCGGCATCTACAGACTCATACGCAGCGCACAGGAGTTAAGCAGCACAAAAGAACGGCCTGTTTCGGGAGTTTCCTACAGTATGGACGAACAGATGAATGTATTCACGTTTTTTCTTGACTATTAGTTCTGGATTTTAAGGTTCTGACAGGCAGGGCAGCGGAATAAATTAAAGTAATGAAGCATAACAGGAGCGTCTACGTGAAACGCAAGCTAATATACCTATTGATCCTGTGTCTTACTGTATGTGCAATCGCCGCAGGTCCTGCCGGAGCAATGGCTGCTTATGCCAGCCAGCCGGACCAAGATGCATTCCCTGTAAGCGGGCCGGTGAATGCGGATCTGGGGATTACGGCGGTTTCCGCGATTTTGGTGGAGGCTTCCACCGGAACCGTCATCTATGAGAAAAATCCGGATGAGCAGCTGCGGCCGGCCAGCATTACGAAAATCATGACGCTGATTCTGATTTTCGATTCCCTGGCTGCCGGCAAGATCAGCCTGACCGATGAAGTCACCACCAGCGCATACGCCAAATCCATGGGAGGATCACAGGTCTTTCTGGAAGAGGGAGAAAAGCAGACGGTGGAAACGATGATCAAATGCATCGTGGTGGCCTCCGGCAACGATGCCAGTGTGGCCATGGCGGAGTACATAGCCGGCAGTGAGACCGAGTTTGTCAGACAGATGAACGAAAGGGCCTCCGGCCTGGGCATGACAGGCACCAAATTTGAAGACTGCTGCGGACTCACCGATTCCGCCACTCATCTGACAACGGCCAGGGATGTGGCCTTGATGAGCAGGGAACTGATCACCAGGTATCCCCAGATCCGGCAGTATTCCAGCATCTGGATGGAGAATATTACCCATGTTACAAACCGTGGGACCAGTGAATTCGGCCTGGCTAACACCAACAAGCTGCTTAAGCAGTTTGACGGCTGCTTCGGGCTGAAGACAGGATCCACCTCGCTGGCTAAATACTGCCTGTCGGCCGCGGCGGAGAGAAACGGGGTGGAGCTCATTGCCGTAATTATGGCGGCACCGGATTATAAGGCGCGGTTTTCGGAAGCTGCCACATTGCTGAATTTCGGGTATTCCAACTGCAGGCTGTATAAGGATGAAGCTCCCGGCGAACTGCCATTGCTGCCGGTTAAAAACGGCGTTAAGGAGGATCTGACCATCCAGTACGGCGGCGTTTTTTCCTATCTAAGCACCACGGGAGAGGACTTTTCGGCGGTGGAGAAGGAGTGGACATATGAGGAAAATCTGTCCGCGCCGATCCTGACGGGGGATAAGGTGGGAACGCTGACCTACAGGCTTGGAGAGAAAGAGCTGGGCAGCATCGATATCCTGGCCGGTGAGGATGTGCGGGAGGCCGGATATATGGATTATTTCAAAAAGCTGTGGCAGGAATTCCTGCTGTAGAACGCTGCGGGGCGTCGGATGCGTAAACATCAGACGCCCCGTAACGCTTTTTTTGGCTTGTTTAAGATCTGAACGAATGCTATAATAGACTGGTTTGCCGCGGTGAGCAGATCGCAGCGGCAAAACATGAAAGATACGGACATGGTGAACAAGATGAAAATGGTTAGGTTTATCGGAAAATATGTAAAAAGGTATAAATGGCAGTATGCCGGAGGCATCCTGACACTTTTGGTGGTGGATATCTGCAATCTGTTCATTCCGCAGTTTACCGGCGAGATTACGGACGGGCTGCAGCAGGGGAGTATGGACGCAGGAGGAGTGTTAAGGCGCGTTTTCTTTATTGTCGGCCTGGGAGCGGTGATCGCACTGGGCCGCTTTCTGTGGCGCTTTTTTCTGTTTGGCAGCGCGAGAAAAGTGGAGCGGGATCTGCGGGATGATATGTTCGGCCATCTGGAAGGTCTGTCCCTTCGCTATTTCAATGAGAATAAAACCGGCGATCTGATGTCGAAATTTACCAATGATTTAAACGCGGTGCGGGTGGCGGTGGGGCCTGCGGTGATCACTTCTTTTGATGCGACCGCAATGATGGCGCTGGTGCTGTGCAAGATGATTTTTTCCATTGATTTGAAGCTGACATTGGCCGCATTAGTTCCGCTGGTGCTGATCGCTTTTGGGGACTATTATTATGGCAAACTTCAAAACGCCCGTTTTTCGGAAAAGCAGGAGGCATTTTCGGAGCTGACGGACCGGGTGCAGGAAAGCATATCGGGCATCCGGGTGGTTAAGGCCTTTGTGCAGGAACGAAAAGAGCTCCAGGCATTCGCCGCTCTGAATGAGAAAAACAGGCGGAAGAATCTGCGCGTGGCCGGGATACAGGCGCTGTTTATGCCGCTGCTTGACCTGGTGATCGGTATTTCAAGCCTTGTAACGCTTTTGTACGGGGGATGGCTGGCGCTTACGGGAGACATCTCTCTGGGGCAGTTTATCGCTTTTAATCAGTATATCGCTATGATGGTGTGGCCGTTATTGGCGGCGGGAGAGAGCATCACCTACTTCTCGCAGGGCTTTGCTTCCATGAAGCGGATTCACAGCATCTTTGAGGAGAAACCGGATGTCTTTGACACGGAGGATACCGAAGAGATTGATTCTCTGGAGGGAACCATTGATTTCCGAGATCTGACCTTTGCCTATCCGGATCAGGAGGGGGTCGCGGTGCTGGACAAAATCAGCCTGCATGTGGAGAAGGGGAGCATCCTCGCCATCGTGGGGCGCACCGGCAGCGGCAAGACCACAATCGCCAATCTGCTGCTGCGCATGTATAATACCAGGTCGGATATGATCACCATCGACGGCCATCCCATACATACCATACCTCTGAAAACGCTCAGAGAATATATCGCATATGTACCCCAGGACAACTTCCTGTTTTCCGATACGCTGGAAAACAACATCACCTTCGGCGTGAAGAACGCAACCAGGGAGGATGTATACCGGGCGGCAAAAACAGCCTGTATTCACAGCAATATTGTGGAGTTCCCCGCGGGATACCGGACGATGGTGGGGGAGCGGGGGGTGACCCTTTCAGGCGGGCAGAAGCAGCGCAGCTCTATCGCCAGAGCGCTGTTAAAGGATGCGCCCATCCTGATACTGGATGATGCGCTGTCTGCGGTGGATACGGATACGGAGGAACAGATCCTGAAAAACTTGAAAGAAAACAGAGCCGGTAAGACTACGATCATGATTGCGCACAGGATTTCCACGATCCAGCAGGCGGACCAGATCCTCGTGCTGGAGGATGGGCATAAGGCGGAATGCGGCACCCATGAGGAGCTTTTGGCATTAAACGGCATCTATAAATCCATATATGACAGGCAGCAGCTGGAAAAACAGCTGGAGCAGGCATAAGGAGGACGAAAGACATGAAAAACAATAATATAGTAAGACGTCTGTTTTCCTATTTAAGGCCATACCGTGCCGGCGTGGCGGGCTGTCTGCTGTTGGTGCTGGCGATCACAGGGCTGGAGCTGTACCGCCCCATCATCATCGGAGATGCGATCGACCTGTTTATTAATGAAGATACGGTGGCTTCCGGCAGCGCGGCGGCCAATTTCCAGGGAATCTTAAGGGCCGGTATGTTGTATCTGGCGGTGCTGATCCTGTTGTTTGTCTGCAACATGGCTCAGTACTGGTTCATGCAGAAGATCGGCCAGGGTGTGATCTATACCATGCGCCAGCAGATCTTTTCCCATATACAGAGCCTTTCCATGCGCTTTTTTGATATCACGCCGGTGGGCAAGCTGGTGACCAGGGTGACCAACGATGTGGAAGCACTCAATGAGATGTATGCCAACATCATGGTGCGGCTGTTTAAAAACGTGGTGAAGATCCTTGGCCTGGCGGCCGTTATGCTGGCGCTTAACGTGCGGATGGCCCTGTTTTCTTTCCTGCTTGTGCCGGCCGTGGTGGCGCTCACGCTGGTATTCCAGAAGCTTTCCAGAGAGGCTTACCGGATGGCCCGCAATAAGATCACCGCGCTGAACACGTTTCTGTCCGAAAATATTTCGGGCATGAAGCTGATACAGATTTTTGTAAGGGAAAAAGAGAAGCTGGAAGAATTTACGGAAAAGAGCGCCGAACTTTACCGCGCCAATTTCCGGGAAGTGATGGTGTTTGCCGTCTTTCGCCCGCTGATCTATATGGTGTCCGTGCTGGCGCTGGGAATCGTGCTCTATGCGGGCGGCTATTCCCTGCTAGAGGGCGTGATTTCCATCGGGACGCTGTTCATCTTTGTGCAGTACATATCCTCCTTCTTTGAACCGATTCAGGAGCTTGCGGAACAGTTTAGCACGCTGCAGTCCGCTTTCGCTTCCGCGGAGAAGATTTTTACGGTGTTGGATGAGAAGCCGGCGGTCGTCGGGCCGGAGCATCCGGTGCAGCTTCCTAATATAAAGGGGAGAATTGAATTCCGAAATGTGTGGTTTGCCTATGAAAAGGAGGATTACATATTAAAGGATGTGAGCTTTACGATCGAACCGGGACAGAAGGTGGCCTTTGTCGGTGCGACCGGGGCGGGCAAATCGTCCATACTGAATCTAATCGGCAGATATTATGATATACAAAAGGGGCAGATACTTATCGACGGCGTGGATATACGCAAGCTCGATATCTCCTTGCTGCGCAGTGCCATCGGACAGGTGCAGCAGGATGTGTTCCTGTTTACAGGAGACATTCAGAGCAACATCCGCCTTGGAAATGACGGGATCAGTGAAGAGAAGATTCGTGAGGCATCCCGCATCGTAAATGCGGACCGTTTTATACGGCTTCTGCCGGGCGGTTACCGTGAAAAAGTCATGGAGAGGGGGGCTACCTTCTCCGCAGGCCAGCGGCAGCTCTTATCCTTTGCCAGGACGCTGGCATACGATCCGTCCATCCTGGTGCTGGATGAAGCTACCGCCAATATCGATACCGAGACTGAGCAGTGGATACAGGAAGCTCTGGAACACCTGATGAGCGGCAGGACCACGATTATGGTGGCCCACCGCCTATCTACAATCCAGCATGCAGATCTGATTATGGTGATGCATAAGGGTCGCATACGGGAGAGCGGCACTCATCAGGAACTGTTACAGCAGAATGGAATTTACAAAAAACTCTATGAGCTTCAGCTGGCGTGAGGCATCTGATCTATGGTATCCGCCAGCGTCTCGTACAGGTCTCTGGGTCGGTAATCCAGCTCCCTTGTCGCTTTGTCATGGGAAAAACGGTCGTTGCTGGTCAGTGTGTAGAGGCTGTAATGTGTGTACAGTGGTCTGCGCTTTTTCATCCTTGAGTAACATTTTAACATGGGGAGAACCGCTTTTGCCAGCCACACAGGCAGCGTTGGCAGGCGGCGGCCTCCATGGATGGAACGGATCATTTTCAGAACATCCCGGATTTCATAGTGGCGGTTGGACAGAATATAGCATTCCCCCCTGCGTCCCTTTTCGGCCGCGGCCAGACATCCCAACGCCACATCCCGCACATCCACGAAATCATATCCGCCCTTCACACAGGCCGGCAGCTTTCCGTTTACATAGTCCTTTACCAGCTGGACAAGATGATTTCCGGAAGGATCGTTTGGCCCCAGGATGCCGGAGGGATGCACTACTACCACATCCAGCCCCCGGGCCGCCCGCTTTAACACCAGCTGGGTGGCGGCGGCCTTGGTTTTTGCATAGCCGCCGGTGACTAAAGTCGGTGAGAAGAAGGATACCTCTTTATGCACCTGCAGATGTTTCTTTTCCGGAATCGCATGGACGGAGCTGACATAAATCAGACGGCTCACATGATAAACCATGCACAGATCCGCCACATTCCTGGTGCCGAGCACATTGACTTCAAACATGTTCTTAGTCACCTGATCGGAGATATCTATGATTCCCGCCGTGTGTATCACGGTCACCTTTTTTCCTTCGCATCCTTCAAAAAGCGGCCTTAAGGATTCTATATCCCTCACATCGCCTTTGATATAAGTGAGCTGTTCCGAATCCATACCGTTTTCCCTGGGAAGGATCAGCCCCCGCACCTCTTTACTGCGGTTAAGGAGCATGCGCACTATTGTGCTGCCTAAATGGCCGCCTGCGCCGGTTACGATATATAATTCTTCCATAGATATTCTCCTTCCTGCTGCTTTTTTGCTGTCATCAGCGAACTGTGTTACTGTTTATACCCTGCCCCGTCATACGCGGGAAGTTTACGGTAACTGTGAATAGTAACCGCACCGTCTGTACTGTTACTAAAATAATGAACAATGCGTTGAATAAATTCTATATATGTATTATAATGAACTGCATGAGCAATTACAACCGTCAGAAACAGCTGTTTTGACGGTTTATTGGACAGAATACGTTTAAAATGTTGAAATGAGGCAGGAGATTGAAAACGACGGGGAATGATCACCGGGTACGGGTGACAAAGATGCTGATACGCAGGGCTTTTACAGGGCTTTTGAGCATAAAGCCCATACAGAGCATCTCGATTAAAGAGCTGTGCGAACAGGCGGGGATTAACAGAGGAACATTTTACACACACTATCAGGATATCTATGATCTGCTGGCAGATGTGGAAAACGAAATGAAGCAGGATTTTCAGAAGGCCCTGGAGCCATTGCTGTATACGGAAGAAAACAGCAGCCTGCTCGGCATTTGCACGGGGATTTTCCGCTGCTTGAAGGAGAACTATGATATGTGTGTGGTGATGCTGGGAGACTACAGCGATAAGCAGTTTGTATCTTCGCTGTTGGATATTGGGAGACAAAGATGTATGGAGGTTTACTCCGGCTTTTTTCCAAAGGCCTCGAAAAAGGAGATTGAATACTATTATGCCTTTGTGAGCGCCGGATGCATCGGCCTGCTGCGCAGATGGCTTGCGGACGGCATGGAACAGACCCCGGAAGAGCTGGCCAGTACGGCGGAGAAGATTATGATGAGCGGCATTGCATATCTGGAGACTGCCGAGTGAAAGGTTACTGTCTGCATTTGCTAAACCTTCCGCACATGACAGACTAATATCGGTATCTCTGAAAGTAACAGCGAAAGCTGCCTCTTTCATAATCAGAAAATAGTACCTTGTTAATTCGTATGCTGACATGATATAATGTCGGCAGACATTATATCGCGCTGATTTCCGTCTGCGCAGCAGACAATATCCGAAGGAAATCATGCGCATCCCCCGGAGGGTCATGCCGGCTTGCCGGCATGAAGTAATGTCGGCAGATATTATATTGCGTGTTTTACCGCGCAGGAACAGGAAACAGATATATGTTATGGATATTAATTGGAGTCATGGCTGCGGTAACCGCCGTATGCCTGCTGGATTCCTGGTATGAAAGATACCATTTCCGGGTAATTAGGGAAACGGTGGCATCGCCCAAGATCGGCCCGGCATTTGATGGCTATAAGGTCGTGATGCTTTCGGATCTGCATAACAATTCCTTCGGAGAGGAGAATGAGAGGCTGCTTTCGGCCATTGACCGGCTAAAGCCCGATGCGGTGATGATTGCGGGGGATATGATTGTGGCAAAGGGGGTACACAGCCTTAAGGTTCCGCTGCATCTGATCGGAGAGCTGGCCAAAAAGTATCCGGTGTATTATGCCAATGGCAATCATGAAACCAGGATGCGGGAAGAACGGGAGATCTACGGCAGCCAGTATGAGGAATATACTGCGGAATTAAAAAAATTGGGAGTGCATCTGCTGATCGATGAATCCGTAACTGTCTGCCGCGGAGAGGACCGTTTGGGTATCAGCGGGCTGGAGCTGGACAAGTATCTCTACAAGGGGCTTGGAAAGGCTGTGATGGAAGACGGTTATATGGACAAGAAGCTGGGAGCGGCGGATGAGAGGGATTTTCATATTCTTCTGGCGCATTCCCCTCTGTATTTTGAGGAATATGCGGCATGGGGGGCGGATCTGGTCTTTGCGGGGCATTTTCATGGCGGTACGATACGCATCCCGTTTCTGGGCGGAGTGATGACGCCGAACTATATGTTCTTTCCGCAGTATGACGCCGGCACCTACCGGCAGTTTGGTTCTGTTATGGTGCTTAGCAGCGGTTTGGGCACCCATTCGATCAACATACGGCTGAATAACCGGCCGCAGCTGATCTGTGTGGAGCTTAAAAGGGAAAGAAGGGAACGTACAAAAGGATGAGTATTGAAGTAAAGCTGCAGGTATTTGAGGGGCCTCTGGATCTGCTGCTGCATCTGATTGATAAGAATAAGGTGGATATCTACGATATTCCCATCGCGCAGATCACGGACCAGTATATGGAATATGTAAATGCCCTTAAGGTCCGCGATCTGGATACAGTGAGCGAATTTTTAGTCATGGCGGCAACGCTTCTGGATATCAAGTCCCGCATGCTTCTGCCGGCGGAGACGGACGAAGAGGGCGTAGAGGAGGATCCCAGGCAGGAGCTGGTGGCAAGGCTGCTGGAATATAAGATGTACAAGGAGATGTCCTATACGCTGGCCGAACGCCAGGAGCTGGCGGAAAAGGCCTTTTATAAACCTCCTACGATACCGGAAGAAGTGGCGAAATATCAGCCGCCCGTGGACCTGGATAAGCTGCTGGACGGCGTTACGCTGGGGCGTCTGGAGGCGGTCTTTCAGATGGTGATGAAAAAACAGGCGGATAAAATCGATCCGGTGCGCAGCAAATTCGGTAAAATTGTAAACGAGCCCATGAAGGTGTCGGATAAAATCCGTCAGGTGCTTTTAGTCTGCCGGGACAGAACACAGTTTTCCTTTTGCGAGCTTTTAATGAGCCAGCGGGACCGCTTTGAAGTGGTGGTGACCTTTCTGGCTGTGCTGGAGTTAATAAAGGTGGGACGGATCGGCATCCGTCAGGAAACACTGTTCGGAGATATAGTGATTGAAGTCAGTGAAAGTGACGGCCCGGAGACTTTTACGGAGGCGGACCTGGAGTTCGCATAATGATACTGTGGGGATGCGCGCGCGGCATCGCAAGGATGGAAGAGGTGCGGTAATTTGGAGATACAGAAAATAGAGGCGGCGATCGAAGCGATCCTGTTTACGATGGGGCAGTCGGTGGAGGTTAAAACCATCGCAAAAGCTGTGGAACAGGATGCGGAGACCACAAAACGGATCATACATAACATGATGGATAAATACGAATCGGAGGACCGGGGAATACGCATTGTGGAGCTGGAGGACCGCTTTCAGATGTGCACCAAGGTGCAGTATTATGAACAGCTGATACGGGTGGCGTCCGAACCGAAAAAACAGGTCTTATCCGAGGTAGTGCTGGAGACGCTGGCGATCATCGCGTATAAGCAGCCCATCACCAAGTCGGAGATCGAAAAGATCAGAGGGGTATCCTCCGACCACGCGGTGAATAAACTGGTGGAGTATAACCTCGTATGCGAGGCGGGCCGTTTAAATGCGCCGGGCAGGCCGATCCTGTTTGCCACTACGGAGGATTTCCTTAGAAAATTCGGTGTGGGAAGCCTGGAAGAGCTGCCGGAAATGGATACGACTAAGATAGAAGAGTTCAAGGCGGAAGCTGAAGAAGAGGTACAGATGGAGCTGGATGTATAAGAAACATAGAAGGAGAAAGGACATGAAGAAAATCGGTTTTATCGGCTGTGGAAATATGGCGTCTGCCATGATCGGCGGCATCTGTAAAACAGGGCTGTTTGCCCCGGAGGAGATCATTGCGGCGGATTTGAATAACGCGGCCAGGGCGAATGCGAAAGAAAAATTCGGGATCGAAGTGACCTCAGATAATAAGGATGCGGTAAACAGGTCACAGCTTGTGGTGCTCTCCATCAAGCCGCAGTATTACGCTCAAGTGATCGGGGAAATTGCACCGCTCATGCGTCCGGACCAGATCGTCTTGACCATCGCCCCGGGATGGACCTTGCAAAAGCTGGACGAGACCTTCGGGCGGGCTCTGAAAATCGTGCGTGCCATGCCCAACACGCCTGCGCTGGTAGGGGAAGGCATCACTGCGGTGTGCGCCAATGACCGGGTGACGGAAGAAGAGCTGGGATATGTCTGCAGCGTGCTGAAAAGCTTTGGCAAGGCGGAAGTGGTGGGAGAGAACCTGATGGACGCGGTGGTCTCTGTCAGCGGCAGTTCACCGGCCTATGTATTCATATTTATAGAAGCTATGGCGGATGCCGCGGTGGCGGACGGCATGCCCAGAAGCCAGGCGTATCAGTTCGCGGCACAGGCGGTCTATGGCAGCGCGAAAATGGTGCTGGAAACCGGCCTGCACCCCGGACAGCTTAAGGACATGGTCTGTTCGCCCGGCGGCACCACGATTGAGGCTGTGCGTGTCCTGGAGGAAAAGGGATTTCGCAGCAGTGTGATGGAAGCGATGAGAGCCTGTACGAAAAAGGCGAGGGGAGAATAAAATCGGAAGTCTGAACTGTTCATATCGAAAGGAAGCTGACCGCCGTGATGGGGACAGCTTCTTTTGTTTTCTTCCAGCACATGGATGGATTGCCAGCGCTTCATGTATAAAAATCAATACAATGCACATTCTAAAGGGTTTATCCTTGTTAAAAAAAAAATTATACTTTCAAATGAAATTGTACTATGTTAAAATGATAGACGGTGTAAAATATCCGAAAATAAATTGAACAGCAACCATTAACTATAGGGAAAGAGGGATAGCAAAAATGAAACTTGGAACATTTAAAGGCGGTATCCACCCCAATGAAGGCAAAGACATGTCCAAGGATTTGCCTGTGAAGACGGTGCTGCCAAAGGGAGAACTGGTATATCCGATGTCCCAGCATATAGGCGCTCCATCCAAACCTGTCGTGGCAGTCGGCGATCATGTCCTTATGGGACAGACAATTGCTTCGGCGGGCGGCTTTATTTCTGCGGATATCTGCTGCTCCGTATCAGGCACAGTAAAGGCCATTGAACCCAGGATGACCGTTCAGGGAAGCCGCTGCCTGTGCATCGTGATTGAGAACGATCATCAGTATGAGCCGGTGCCTGGATTTGGCGAGGAGCGCGATTACACGATGCTGACAAAGGAGCAGATCCGTCAGTACATTAAGGACGCCGGAGTTGTCGGCATGGGCGGCGCGGGCTTTCCCACCCATGTAAAGCTGACCCCCAAGGAAGAGAATAAGATAGACTATATCCTGGTCAACGGCGCAGAGTGTGAGCCGTATCTGACCTCGGATTACAGGATGATGCTGGAAGAACCGGAGAAGATCATAGGCGGTCTGAAAGTCATTTTAAGTCTGTTTGATAAAGCGAAGGGAATCATCTGTATAGAGGATAACAAGCCGGATGCGATTGAAGTGATTTCCAATTTGATTGCGAAGGAGCACCGGATCAAACTGCAGGTGCTGAAAACCAAATACCCCCAGGGGGCGGAACGGCAGCTGATCTATGCCGCCACCGGCCGCAAGATCTATTCGGCCATGCTGCCCGCGGATGCGGGGTGTATCGTGGACAATGTGGATACGGTGATCGCAGTTTACATGGCGGTATGCAAAAGCACGCCGCTGATCCGACGCATAGTCACCGTGACCGGCGATGCCGTTCAGACACCGCAGAATTTTAATGTGAAGACCGGAACCAAATATTCCGAGCTGGTGGAAGAGGCGGGAGGATTTACCTGCCAGCCCGAAAAGATCATATCCGGCGGCCCCATGATGGGCATTGCGCTGTTTGATCTGGAAGTGCCGGTGACCAAGACTTCCTCCGCCCTGCTCTGCATGAGCCATGATCAGGTGGCGGAATATGAGCCCAGCGCGTGCATCCGCTGCGGCAGATGCATCGATGCCTGTCCCAGCAACGTGATTCCGCAGAAAATGATGCTCTGCGCGGACAGAGGGGACTATGAAGGCTTTGAGAAGCTGGACGGCATGGAGTGCTGTGAATGCGGCAGCTGTACCTTTGTCTGTCCCGCCAAACGACGGCTGACCCAGGCCTTTAAACAGGCCAGAAGGACTGTCCTGGATAACAGAAAGAAAAAATAAAAGGCCAAAGAAAGAGGTGTAGACGTTGAGTAATCTGTTAAATGTGTCATCTTCCCCCCACGTGCGCAGCGGGGTTACCACAACCGGCATCATGGGAGATGTACTGATCGCACTGGTGCCTGCCACATTGTTCGGAGTTTATAATTTCGGAGCGAGGGCCGCTCTCATCATACTGATCTGCGTAATTACCTGCGTGCTGACAGAATTTGTCTGGCAGAATCTGATGAAAAAACCGGTGACCATCGGCGATTTAAGCGCGGTGGTTACAGGACTTTTGCTCGCATTGAATCTGCCTCCCACCGTCCCGCTGTGGATTCCGTTTATCGGCGGCGTATTTGCAATACTGGTGGTTAAGCAGCTGTTCGGCGGTCTGGGACAGAACTTCATGAACCCGGCTCTGGCCGCGCGCTGTTTCCTGCTGATTTCCTTTGCCGGCCGTATGACCACGTTCGCCTTTGACGGCGTGACGGGCGCTACGCCCCTGATGGTGATGAGAAACGGCGGCGAGATCGATCTGCTGGCCATGTTCCTCGGACGCATCGGCGGCTGTATCGGTGAGACCTCCGCGGTTGCCCTGCTCTTAGGCGGCGCTTACCTGCTTTTTAAGAGGGTGATATCCTGGAGAATCCCCTTTTTATACATCGGCTCTTTCGCCCTGTTTACCTTCTTTGCCGGAGGGTTTGACCTGCCCTATGTGGCGGCTCAGGTCTGCGGCGGCGGCCTGCTTTTGGGCGCGTTTTTCATGGCGACAGATTATGTGACCAGTCCGATCACAAGGATGGGACAGCTTGTGTACGGCATGCTTCTCGGCCTTTTGACCGGGATCTTCCGCCAGTTCGGCGGCAATGCCGAAGGTGTTTCCTATGCGATTATTTTCTGCAATCTGCTGGTTCCGCTGATTGAAAAGGTAACGCTTCCCACCGCCTTTGGAAAGGAGGGGCTCAAACATGCAAAAAAATAATTCAATGATAAAGGATGCCCTGATACTTTTCGTGATCACGATTATCTCAGGTCTCTGTCTTGGCCTGGTTTACCAGATCACCCTGATCCCGATCAAAAATGCGGAGCAGAAGGCCAAGCAGGAAGCCTATAAAAAAGTATTTACAGCAGCCGCCGCCTTTGAGGAGGACAGCGCCCTCACACAGGCGCTTGCGGATTATTCGGCTGAAGGTGCGGTTCTGGAAGAAGTGATGGCCGCTAAGGATGCTTCCGGCAATGAGCTGGGCTATGTGATGACACTGATCGGTACGGAAGGGTACGGCGGAGAGATCAAGATGTCCGTGGGCGTGGATGCATCCGGCGCGATCACCGGCCTGGAGGTGCTGTCCATGAGTGAAACGGCCGGTCTGGGAGCCAAGTGTACCTCCGAAGAATTCCGCGGGCAGTTTGTAGGTATTAACGCGGATGAGATCACAGTGGTAAAGGGTGAAGCCGGCGGTGACAATGAGATCGCGGCGATCAGCGGCGCCACTGTCACCAGCAATGCCGTGACAAAGGCGGTCAATGCGGGCTTGAGTTTCCTTAAAGCCTATGCGGGAAAGTAGGAGGGATGACTGATGAATAAATATATCGAACGCATTTATAACGGTGTGATTAAAGAGAACCCTACCTTCGTACTGATGCTGGGCATGTGCCCCACCCTGGCGGTAACGACATCGGCTGTTAACGGTCTGGGCATGGGGCTTTCCACAGCGGCCGTCCTGATAATGTCCAACGCCATGATCTCTGCTTTGAGGAATGTGATACCGGACAGGGTCAGAATCCCGGCGTTTATCGTCATCGTCGCATCCTTTGTGACGGTGGTGAAGCTGTTGATGGAAGGGTTTCTTCAGGATCTGTACGGCAGTCTGGGTATCTATATACCTCTGATCGTCGTAAACTGCATCATACTGGGCCGGGCAGAAGCCTATGCGTCTAAAAACAGCGTGCTGCTTTCTGCCTGTGACGGTCTGGGCATGGGCCTTGGATTTACAATTGCCCTGACTCTGATCGGTGCCTGCAGGGAATGGATCGGCACCGGCGCCATTTTTTCAAGGAATATCATGCCCTCCGGCTATGAGCCGATCAGCATCTTTGTGCTGGCTCCGGGAGCATTTTTCGTGCTGGCTGTGCTCACCGCACTGCAGAATAAACTGAAGGCGCCGTCCGCCACCAACGTGACCGGAGATACCGGTATCGCCTGCGGCGGAGACTGCAGAAACTGCAGCGGCAGCGCCTGCAAATCCAATAAAGAATTGATTGACGCCGTAAAGGCAGAGGCGGCCGCAAAGGCAGCGGCTGAAAAAGCCGCTAAAATCGAAGCCGCTAAAAAAGCGAAGGAAAAGGGGGAATGAGATAGATGAAAGAGCTGTTAATCGTGCTGATCAGCGCGGCGTTGGTCAATAACGTCGTTTTAAGCCAGTTCCTCGGCCTGTGTCCATTCCTCGGCGTTTCCAAAAAGGTGGAGACGGCTGCCGGCATGGGCGCGGCAGTAATCTTTGTAATCACGATCTCATCAGCGGTAACAAGCGTGATTTACAATCTGGTGCTGGTTCGTTTTCATGTGACATATCTGGATACGATCGTGTTCATTCTGGTGATTGCAGCGCTGGTGCAGTTCGTGGAAATGGTGCTGAAGAAGACCATGCCTGCGCTTTATTCGGCTTTGGGCGTGTTCCTTCCGCTGATCACCACCAACTGTGCGGTTTTAGGTGTCGCTCTGACTAATGTGCAGAAAGACTACGGAATTTTAACGGGTGTGGTAAACGGTTTCGGTACGGCGCTTGGCTTTACCATCGCCATTGTGATCATGGCCGGTATCAGAGAGCGTCTGGAGGACAATGATATCAGCCCGTCCTGGAAGGGCTCACCCATCGTGCTGGTGACAGCCGGCCTGATGGCGATCGCATTTTACGGTTTTGTCGGAATGCTGTAAGGGAGGAGACTTAACATGGATATATGGGGAATTGTGATTGCGACTATCGTGGTAGGCGCAACCGGCATCATCATCGGTCTGCTCCTGGGAGTGGCCGGTGAGAAATTTAAAGTTGAAGTGAACGAAAAAGAGCTGTTTATCCGCGATCTGCTTCCCGGCAATAACTGCGGCGGATGCGGGTTCGCAGGCTGCGATGCGCTGGCAAAGGCCATTGCTGCCGGCGAAGCTCCTGTAAATGCCTGCCCGGTGGGCGGCGCGGACTGCGCTTCCAGGATCGGAGAGGTAATGGGCGTGGCAGATACCAACACGGAGCGGAAGGTGGCTTTTGTTAAATGCAGCGGTACCTGTGACAAGGTGGAAACCGAATATAACTATTATGGAACAATGGACTGCAAGATGGCGGCCATGGTGCCGGGACGCGGTTCCAAAAAGTGCATCTATGGCTGCATGGGCTATGGCACCTGTGAGAGGGCCTGTCCTTTTGACGCGATTCATGTGGTGGACGGCGTTGCGGTGGTGGATAAGGAGAAATGTGTGGCCTGCGGCAAGTGCGTGGCGGAATGCCCGAACCGTTTGATCGAACTGGTGCCCTATACGGTTCGGTATATGGTGAGCTGCAGTTCCAGAGACAAGGGCAAGGATGTGAAGGCGGTCTGCAGCGCCGGCTGTATCGGCTGCGGCATCTGCGTGAAGCAGTGTGAATACGGCGCCATTGTGCTGGAGGACAACATCGCGCACATCGACCAGAGCAAATGCATAGGCTGCGGCAAGTGCGCGGCCAAATGCCCGTCCAAGGTGATACGCAAGGTGCGGGAATAGAACTGGAAAACAGGATATACATGCGATCAGAAGTGTATTTATAAGCGCCTGTAAAAAAAGTCCCCTAACGTAAAAAGAACGCTTTCAGGTATGAAACTTGGAGGCGTTCTTCTTTTTGCGGTAAAACTGTTACTGTTTACTGTTGCCGTAAACTTCCCGCACATGCCTGGACAGAGTATGGTCCTCATTGGGACTCCCTCTTTTGCATATTTAAGGGTATTTGTCTCTGCTTTCATGGAACCTGTTCAAGCTCTTTTTTGTTGTAAAAGTGGCGATTTAGATGTACTATAAATTATATGAATAAGATAACCAGCCTGATAAAAGGAGGACAGTTATGAAAACGAAGCGCAGATTCAAACCCAGCTATCTGCTGATGGGAGCCGGCATACTTGCCGTGGCGGCGATTATTGCATTTTTTGCATTCATATTTTATTACCGCAGCTCTGAGCAGAAGTTTCGGTACGGACTGGATAATGCCGTGATTTACGGAAGGGTGAATGAATGCATCCGCGGGGAATATAAGGGAGAGTCCATGGCCCTGTCCGATTTTAACGCGAACAGCATCTATAAGCAGATGCTGCTTGGGCACCGCCAGTTTTTTGTTTCAGCGAAAAAGACGGACGAAGAATGTGTGACCGTGGATTTTGGCGGAGGATATCTGCTTCGGATCTGGCCTGTTGATAAAGATAATATGGTGTATATATCCTTCCAGTGGGAGGGAAAAAACGCGGAATTTATTATGAATGATATTAACTTCGCTTATATATCCAGAGCCGTGAGTCCGGAAGGTATCGATAATCCGAACAGGCCATGGGAAGATGCCGGCTGAACTGTTGCAATCATTCTGTTACTGAATGTAATGACCTTTGTCAAGAGTAAATGTTGAGAGAGACCACCACAAACGTTACTGTTTACGGCTGCCGATAAAGCAGCGAATGACAGGGCAGAGTAGGATCCTTATGAGGACCCTACTCTGCCCTGTCATTCGCGGTAGGTTTACGACAGTCGTAAACAGTAACATAATTGTGCATAATATTTATGAAATGCGAGATTTGTGCTTGCGGCGCTGTGCAGAACATACTATAATAGAAGTTGGGTGATGAGATAATTATAGTACATTATCCGTCTGAATGTTTTGGGTGATTCATTCCGTATGGATGATGAAACAGGAGGATAATGCTATATGAAGAACATTAAAGGCATAAAAACAGGTGTCTCTGTTTTTGAACTGGACGGTATTCCGTCCTTCCGTCAGGCGCTGCCGCTGGCTTTGCAGCATGTGGTGGCGATGATTGTGGGCTGTGTGACGCCGGCTATTATCGTGGCAGGGGTGGCCATCGATAAGGGCAGCATCACGGCGGCCGACGAGGTGATACTGGTGCAGTCCGCGCTGCTGATCGCGGGGATCGCCACTCTGATTCAGCTGTTTCCCATCGGCAGGAGAATCGGAGCCGGACTGCCGGTGATCATGGGAGTCAGCTTTGCGTACCTGGCCTCTTTGCAGGCCATAGCGGGAGAATTCGGTATAGCCGCTATCTTCGGCGCCCAGCTGGTGGGCGGAATTGTGGCGGTGCTGGTGGGGATATTTATTAAATGGCTTCGGCCTTTATTCCCTCCGCTGGTGACGGGCACCGTGGTTTTTACAATCGGTTTGTCCCTCTATCCCACAGCCATCAATTATATGGCGGGAGGAAAGGGAGCGCCGGGTTACGGCAGTCTGCAGAACTGGATTGTGGCGGCGGGGACCCTGGCAGTGGTGACCGGACTCAATCATTTTGCAAAGGGTATATTTAAACTGGCATCCATTCTGATCGGCATGATCTCAGGATATGTGCTGGCGCTGTGTTTAGGAATGGTTGACTTTGCTTCGGTCGCATCGGCGTCTTGGTTTCAGATTTCTCCGCCGATGCATTTCGGCATTGAATTTGAGATCTCTTCGATCATATCCATGTCGATTCTGTTCATAGTCAATTCAGTTCAGGCAATCGGAGATCTGTCCGCGACTACAGCGGGAGGGATGGACAGAGACCCAACGGAACGGGAACTGTCGGGCGGCATTGTTGGAAACGGTGTGGCCAGCATACTGGGTTCGTTTCTCGGAGGGCTGCCTACAGCTACCTTCAGCCAGAACGTGGGCATTGTAGCGACTACCAAGGTGATCAACCGCTGTGTGCTGGGGCTTTCGGCAGTATTCATACTGATTGCGGCGTTTATACCAAAGTTCGCATCGCTGCTCACGACGATTCCGCAGTGTGTGCTGGGAGGGGCTACGATTTCCGTATTTGCCTCTATCACCATGACGGGCATCAAGCTGATTTCCAAGCAGCCGCTGAATTACCGCAACACATCCATCGTGGGATTGTCGGTGGCGCTGGGCATGGGCATTACGCTGGTGCCGGAGACGCTGGCGATGTTTCCGGAGTGGGTCACGATGATCTTTGGGAAGTCAGCGGTGGTGGTCGCGACAATTGTAGCGGTGGCGCTCAATTGTGTGATACCCAAAGACAGCGGTGAAAAGTAAAAATATTCTGTCGGATGGCGGGCTGCCGTTCTGTCGGATCATTCCGGAGCCACTAAAACTGGTGACGATACACCGGTCATTCTGGCAGCAGGCGCGGTCCTGATTTCACTGGGCGTCTCTGCGCTGCTCCTTGCGGTCCGAAGAACTAATAAATAGAAAGCCTGACAGGGTAAACAGACTGCCGCCGCATCGCTGGATCGCGATGCGGCGGCAGTCTGTTTATGACATTACATATCAGTTTATACAGAATGTCTTCCTGATCTGTACATTTTATAGGTGAATAATAGTGCCTGTCTTACCCTGGATGCCGTCTTTTGCTTTTTCAAGCAGCGTGATCAGTGCGGTCCTGCCGGGCTTGGAACCGGCAAACTCAGCCGCGGCCAATACCTTAGGCAGCATGGAGCCTGCAGCGAACTGCCCTTCCTCTGCATACCTCAATGCATCCTGTACGCTTAGGTCGGACAGCCACTCCACATCGGGCTGCCCGAAGCGGAGGGCCACTTTTTCCACGGCAGTCAGGATGATCAGATAATCCGCATCCAGCTCTTTTGCCAGCAGACAGCTGGCGAAATCCTTGTCGATCACAGCGCTGGCACCCTTCAGATGATTCCCCTTAAGAGTGACGGGAATGCCGCCTCCTCCGCAGGAGATAACCACCTGACCCGCATCCACCAGTGTTCGGATCGCATCGATTTCCACGATCTGCGCGGGCTTCGGAGAGGCTACCACACGGCGGAAACCGCGTCCCGCGTCTTCCTTCATGATATATCCGTATTTCTCTGCGGCGATATCCGCCTGCTCTTTGGTCATAAAATGGCCGATGGGTTTGGAAGGCGTCTGAAACGCAGGATCCTCCTCCTCCACCCGTACCTGCGTGATCATGGTCACCACAGGTTTGTCGGTGATGCCCCTGTTACGCAGCTCCTCCCGCAAGGCGTTCTGCAGGTCATAGCCGATATAAGCCTGGCTCATCGCAACGCAGACGGAGAGGGGAGTGTTGGGCTGAGCCGGATTCTCGCGGCTTAAGGCGGCCATGGCATTGTTGATCATGCCGACCTGCGGCCCGTTACCGTGGGAAATGACCACCTCATGTCCCTCTTCAATCAGATCCACGATGGCCCGTGCGGTTACCTTAACAGCCGCCATCTGCTCCGGAAGCGTATTGCCGAGCGCGTTGCCCCCTAAGGCGAGCACAATTCTCTTTTTATTCAACTGTAACCCCTCATTTCTCTTATTTCGTAACAGTTCAGACGGCGGGCTTATAAGCAGGCGGTAAGCCTGCTCTTATACCGATTTTCCCGCTGCCTGAACTGTTGCGTTATTTCATCAGCCTGGGCGCATTTCTTTCTTCGAGCTTCTTTAACATCCCTGCAGGATCCGCAAATTTGCTCAAGAAGATCATGGCGGCGATCACATAAGGCTTAAAGCTGGCTTCCTTATAGAGCGGCGTACGGTAACGGTCAAAAACAGAAGCGTCCACCTCGCCGGTCTCACAGCTGACACCGGTGATATCCGCAGGCAGGCAGTGCAGATAGAGCGCCTTGCCGTCCTTCGTGGTGCGCATCAGCTCCTCGGTACATGCCCAGTCCTTATGCTGCGCATTCTGTGCCAGCAACTCCTTTTCCAGCGCCTGGATGCCTTCGGTATCCCCTTCTCCGTACAGGTTGGTGCGTCTTTCCATAGCAGCAAAAGGAGCCCAGCTCTTCGGATATACGATATCCGCGTCTTTAAACGCTTCCGCCATGCTGTTTGTTTTGGTGAAGGTACCGCCGGAAGCCGCGGCATTTTTGCGCGCAACCTCTTCCACCTCGGGCATCACCTCATATCCTTCAGGATGTGCCAGAACAACGTCCATACCCATACGGGTCATCAGTCCGATGACGCCCTGCGGAACGGAGAGCGGTTTCCCGTAGGAAGGAGAGTAGGCCCAGGTCATAGCCAGTTTTTTGCCCTTCAGATTCTCCACACCGCCGAATTCGTGAATGATATGCAGCATATCCGCCATGCACTGTGTGGGATGGTCAATATCGCACTGGAGATTAACCAGCGTGGGGCGCTGTTCCAGTATCCCGTCCAGATTGCCCTGCTTCACCGCATCGGAAACCTCATGCATATAGGCATTGCCTTTGCCGATATACATGTCGTCGCGGATTCCGATCACGTCCGCCATAAAAGAGATCATATTTGCGGTCTCACGCACCGTTTCTCCGTGAGCCACCTGTGATTTTCCCTCATCCAGATCCTGAACCTCCAGCCCCAGAAGATTGCAGGCAGAAGCGAACGAAAAGCGGGTGCGGGTGGAATTATCACGGAACAGGGAGATGCCCAGCCCGCTCTCAAACACCTTTGTAGAGATATTATGCTCTCTCATATACCGCAGCGCATCCGCCACCGTCCAAACCGCCTCCAGTTCCTCATCCGTCTTCTCCCAGGTGAGGAAGAAATCATTCTGATACATATTTTTAAAATCCAGTTTATTTAACTTATCAATATAATCCTGTAAAGTCATCATATACAAAACCAACCCTTTCAATAGTTAATTTTTTATTTAATAGGAAAATACGGCCTATTGAACAAAAATGCTCCGCTTAGGATCGCACTGCGGCGGGATTCTTTTTCATTTGCAGTACATCTGCGGTAATGCGGCATACACGGCCGCGCACTTCACCAGATCCGCCTTCCATGTCCTCTCGTTGGGCGCATGTGCCTGCGCTTCCTTGCCCGGCCCGAATCCGATGCAGGGGATGCCGAAACGTCCCATGATGGATACTCCGTTGGTGGAGAAGGTCCATTTATCAACCAGAGGTTCGCCGTACATGCCCCTGTATGCTTCCACCATCGCCTGTGTGGCCGCATGATCCTCCGGGATCACCCAGGTGGGGAAATAGCAGTCGGTAGGATAGACCAGACCGGTATAGCTGGGACGCTCGTACTTGTACATGCTGACTCTTGCCTGATACTTTTGTACGGAAGGAAGAGCGCGGATTTCATCCAGCGCCATTTCATAGGTTTCCCCGTCCGTCAGTCTGCGGTCGATGGAGATGGCGCAGCTGTCCGCCACCGCGCAGCGGGAAGGAGAGGTAAAAAAGATTTCGGATACGGTCAGCGTGCCTTTGCCAAGAAACGGGTCAAAGTGCAGCTTGTCATTGAGGGCCCGCACATCCTGCAGGATATCGCCCATCTTGTAGATCGCGTTGTCTCCGCGCTCGGGAGCGGAGCCGTGGCAGGAAATGCCGTCCACATCCACGCGGATCTCCATGCGTCCTCTCTGCCCGCGGTAGATATTGCCGTCGGTGGGCTCGGTGATCACCACAAATTCCGGTTTCACCTTATCCTCGTTGATGATGTACTGCCAGCAGAGGCCGTCACAGTCCTCTTCCTGAACGGTGCCGGTGACCAGGACGGTATATTTATCGTTCAGCAGTCCCAGATCCTTCATGATCCTGGCACCGTAAACTGCCGATACGATGCCGCCCATCTGATCGGAGGTGCCGCGGCCGCCGATCTCTTCTTCTGTTTCAAAGCCCTCGTAGGGATCGAAGGTCCAGTTGTCCCGGTTACCGATGCCCACCGTGTCGATATGGGCATCATAGCCGATCAGAGTTTCACCGTGTCCCATATAGCCGAGCACGTTTCCCATGGGGTCGATTTCCACCCGGTCAAATTCCAGAGCCTTCATCTCCTGTGCGATGCGGTCGATATGCCCTTTTTCTCCAGCGCTTTCTCCGGGTATGCGCACCAGATCCCGTAAAAATTTTGTCATGTCCTCTCTGTAATTTTCAGCAGCCTCTTTGATTTTGTTAAATTCCATTTCGTTCCCCTCCTGTGTTATTCCTCTTTGCCTTCCCATACGATTTTTTTATATCTGTCAGGATCCGTATCCCCTTCGGTGGAGAAGAGGAGTACGTTTGATTCTTTGTTTAGACCCAGCACTTCTCTAAGCTCACTGTATTCCTCCATCTTCATGATGCAGTACAGAAGACCCATGCCCACAGCGCCGGACTCCCCGCTCACAACCTGCGGATCGCCCTTAAAGGGGGCGGAGAGCATGCGCATGCCTCTGGCGGATACCCAATCCGGACATGCGGCAAACACTTTTACATGGTTTTTCAGGATATCCCAGGAAATCGTATTGGGTTCTCCGCAGGCAAGCCCTGCCATGATCGTCTGCATATCGCCGTCCACAATGCGCGGCTGTCCGTCCTTTGCCACAGCGCCCTTATAGAGACAGGCTGCAGCGTCGGATTCCACCACCACAACAACAGGGGGATGATCGGGGTAACGGTTTGCGAAATATCCCTGAACCGTGCCCGCAAGAGATCCCACACCGGCCTGGATGAAGATGTGTGTCGGCCGTCCGATTCCGTATTCCTCAAGCTGCTCGTCGGCTTCCATCGCCATGGTGCCGTAGCCCTGCATGATCCATGAGGGGATTTCTTCATAACCGTCCCATGCGGTGTCCTGCACCACCACTCCGTTGGGCGTCTTTGCAGCAGCGGCGGCAGCCATGCGCACGCACTCATCGTAGTTGACCTCTTCGATCGTAGCGGAGGCATTTTCCTTTAAAATATTGTTCAGGCGGGTGATTGTGGTGCCCTTGGGCATGTAGACCACCGCCTTTTGGCCCAGTTTATTGGCCGCCCATGCAACGCCGCGCCCGTGGTTGCCGTCCGTTGCGGTGAAGAAGGTAGCCTGGCCGAACTCATCCAGCAGTTTGCGGCTGGTCAGCACATCATAGGTCAGCTCGGAAACATCCCTGCCGGTCTGTTTGGCAATATAGCGGGCCATGGAAAAAGAGCCTCCCAGCACCTTAAAGGCGTTTAAACAGAAGCGGTAGGATTCGTCCTTGACATAAACACCGCCGATTCCCAGCCAGTCCGCCATGCCGGACAGCCTGGCTAACGGCGTCTTGGTATACTGCGGGAAGCTTTCGTGGAAGGCGCGCGCTTTCTTAACTTCCTCTAAGGCCATGACCTTAATCTGGCTGTCCTCTGTTTTGGGCATTTCATTGACTGCCCATTTGATTTCTTTCATCGGATCCGTTACCTCCTACTTTTGGTCTTTGTTTACATCGATGTAGCTATAAAGTGTATACTTCGATATGCCGAAGTATTTGGAAACCTTGTCGCCGGATTTAGTAATCAGAAATGCGCCGGCATTGTTCAGAAATTCGATGGCGGTTACTTTGTCGTCCTTCGTCATCAGGGCTACCGGCTTGCCGACCAGGGCAACGCTCTGTTCGATGAGATCATCTAGCAGATCGTTGACATTGTGGGTGATTTTTTCCGGCTCTTTGTTGGCCGGTGAGTCGGCTTCAGTCAGCGGACGGATGGCGTTTTCGACGGCTAAGAGTCCCGTAATATCGTAGTTGATGGATAATATATACCTTATTTGATTGTGTTCGTCTCTTATGTACATGGTGCTGGACTTTAAGATACGGCCGTCATCGGTCCTGGTCAGGTAGCCGAGATGATCCTTCAGGTCATCCGGATTTTTTTGCAGCGTTTCTAAAACGACATGGGAAGGCCCGCCGCCAAGGCTGCGGTTGCTCACCTGTCCATTTTCAATATGAACGATGCAGTGTTCCAGATCTTCCTTTCCCAGATCATGGATGACGATCTCGCAGTTTTGGCCGAACTGCGCCGCCAGGCCGTGGGCCAGCTGTATCAGTGTCTCCAGAGAGCAGTATTGCATGAGAAAACTCCTTTCGCGAAGGGGTGGTGGTACAAGGCACGCCAAAGAAAAAAGGACAGACAATGGGGTGAGAGAAGTCGGTCTGAAACTTGTTTCTTTGTGTACTCCATGAGTTCATCATAGCATATAATTTTAGAAATTCAATACCTTTTTGCAAAATTTTTTAGCTAACCTAAAAAATTTTGGATTTTCTCCTTGCAATTTAGAAATATAAATGCTAGACTAGAGACATAGAAATAATTATGTGCATATTGCATAAAAAATGACAAGCTGCCTGCACTTAAATGAATTTATTCAAAGGGGAAATCGCAAAAGAATGCGGAGCACCATTATATAATATGCACAACGGCGAAAAAAGTAAAATATAGTAAAACGGAGGAAGACTATGCTGATTATCGGGAACGGGAGAATGGTAACCAGGGATGAGGAGACTCCCTTCTATGAAAACGGTGCTGTGGCGGTGGATGCGGACCGCATCGTGCGCACCGGTGAGACGGAGGAGTTAAAAGCGGCATATCCAAAGGCTGAGTTTATCGACGCGAAAGGCGGGGTGATCATGCCCGGCCTGATCAATACCCATGAGCATATCTACAGCGCCATGGCCCGGGGCCTGTCCATAAGCGGATATAATCCCAAGGGATTTCTGGATGTGCTGGACGGCATGTGGTGGACGATCGACCGTGCGATGGACAACCGTCAGACCAGGATGAGCGCAAAGGCAACCTATTTGGACTGCATTAAGAACGGTGTGACCACTGTCTTTGACCATCATGCCAGCTATGGGGAGATCCGTGACAGCCTGTTTACAATCGCTGACGTGGCGGAAGATTTCGGCGTCCGCACCTGCCTCTGCTATGAAGTGTCTGACCGGGAAGGGCCGGATAAGATGAAGGAGGCCGTGCAGGAGAATGAGGAATTTATCCGCCATGCCCTTAAGGATCAGAGCGGCATGACCGCCGGGATGATGGGAATGCATGCGGCCTTCACGCTGTCTGACAGCAGCATCGCCTATTGCCTGGAACATAAGCCGGAGGAGGCGGGCTGCCATATCCATGTGGCCGAAGGCATAGATGATCTGTACGATTCCCTGCAGAATCACGGCAAAAGGATTATCGACCGTCTGATGGATTTGGGGGTACTCGGTCCAAAGACAATTACGGCGCACTGCATCTACATCAACTCCCATGAGATGGATGTGCTGAAGGAAACGGACACCTTAGTGGTGCATAACCCGGAATCTAACATGGGCAATGCGGTGGGATGTCCTCCTACGATGGAGATCGTCCGCCGGGGTATCCTGACAGGCCTTGGGACGGACGGATATACCCATGATATGATAGAATCCTATAAGGCTGCCAATATCCTGCATAAGCACCATACCTGCAATCCCAATGCTGCCTGGACAGAAGTGCCTAAGATGCTGTTTTCCAACAATGCCGCGATTGCAAACCGGTATTTTGAGAAGCCGCTCGGCGTGCTCAAAGAGGGGGCGGCCGCGGATATCATCGTGACCGATTATATTCCGCTTACGCCGATGGACGCATCCAATGTAAACAGCCATATCCTCTTTGGCATGAACGGCCGAAGCGTCGTGACTACCGTAATTAACGGACGCGTGGTCATGAAGGACCGCAGCCTGATTTCGATTGATGAAGAAAAAGTGATGTATGAATGCAGGCAAGAGGCGGAGAGACTCTGGAACACAATTAACGGATGGAGGTAAATGAGAGGCAATGAGTGACCGAATGACACCGATTCCTTTCCCGCAGCTCATGGATTGGATCCTGACGGAGAAGGAAAATCAAAACAGCGTATTTGGCGTACATAAAGCCTATACAGCGGATCAGAATAAGAGCCTTAATCTGTTCGGGGGCAGGATTGAGACGCCCTTTGGCCCTGCGGCAGGCCCGCATACACAGCTTGCACAGAACATTGTGGCAGCCTATTACGCAGGCAGCCGTTTCTTTGAACTGAAGACCGTACAGATTCTCGACGGGGAAGACCTGCCTGTGTCTAAGCCCTGCATCCGGGCGGAGGATGAGTGCTACAATGTGGAGTGGTCCACTGAGCTTACAGTGCCGCAGGCATTTGAAGAATATGTAAAAGCCTGGTTTGCCATACAGATCATTTCCAGGGAATACGGGCTTGGAAGCCCGGACGGTTTTCTGTTTAATATGAGCGTGGGTTATGATCTGGAAGGCATTAAGTCCCCTAAGATTGACCGTTTCCTAAACGGGATGCGGGACGCTTCCCAGACGGACATCTACCGGGAATGCAGACAGTGGATTCTGGACCATGCGGACCGGCTCACCCATATGAGCAGAGAAGAGGCGGAGAATCTGCCTTCCTGTATCTGCAATTCGGTGACACTGTCCACGCTGCACGGATGTCCGTCACAGGAGATCGAGAAAATTGCCGGCTACCTGTTAAAAGAGAAGGGCTTTCATACTTTTATCAAATGCAACCCCACGCTGCTGGGATATGAATATGCGAGAGAGACGCTGGATGCGATGGGATACGGCTATGTGGAATTCGGCGATTTCCATTTCAGGGACGATCTGCAGTATGAGGACGCGGTTTTGATGCTGACAAGGCTGATGGCGCTGGCGGATGGGCTGGGACTGTCCTTTGGAGTGAAGATCACCAATACCTTCCCTGTGGATATCCGGCATGGGGAACTGCCGGGACAGGAGATGTACATGTCGGGCAGGTCCCTGTATCCGCTGTCCATATCGCTGGCCGCAAAGCTGGCGGCGGAATTTGACGGGAAGCTCCGTATTTCCTACTCCGGCGGAGCGGATTATTTCAATATCGGCCGGATCTATGATGCGGGCATCTGGCCCGTCACCATCGCCACCACGGTCCTTAAGCCCGGCGGATACGGCAGGATGGTTCAGATCGCCGAAGAGCTGGCCGGAAGAGAATATGTCCCGTTTACCGCGGTGAATGCGGAGCTTGCGGCAGAACTGGCAAAATCCGCGAAGACCGATGCGCATCACACGAAGTCCGTGAAGCCTCTGCCGTCAAGGAAGATGAAAAAGAAGGTGCCTCTGCTGGACTGTTTTGTATCCCCCTGCAAGGAGGGATGCCCGATTCATCAGGATATTACAGCCTATATGAAGCTGGCCAGGGAGGAGCGCTATCTGGAGGCTCTGCAGGTGATAACGGAGAAAAATCCGCTGCCGTTTATTACGGGTACGATCTGTGCCCATAACTGCATGGGCAGGTGTACGCGAAACGCCTATGAAGAGCCGGTGGACATCCGGTCCATGAAGCTGATCTGCGCTGAAAAAGGCTATGACGCTTTCATCAAAACAGTAGAAAAGCCTGCTAAGCTCTATACGGAGAAGGCGGCTGTAGTAGGGGGAGGCCCTGCGGGCATGGCCGCTGCCTGTTTCCTGGCCAGAGCGGGCATGGAGGTGACACTGTTTGAAAAGTCCGGCAGCCTTGGCGGCGTTGTGCGCCGTGTGATCCCGGAATTTCGAATCCCCGATGAAGCGATAGACCGGGATGCATCTTTGCTTGAGGCGCTGGGTGTAAAGATCCGGCTGCATACGGAGGCGCCTTCTGTAAAAGAACTTAAGGAAGCAGGATATGAACATATCGTGCTGGCGGTCGGAGCCAGTGCGCCTGGCATATGTAATCTGGAAGAGGGAACCGCGGTCAACGCCCTTTCCTTCTTGGAAGAATATAAGAAAACCGGAGGACATACGGATATCGGCCGCCGCGTGGCGGTGATCGGCGGAGGCAACACGGCCATGGATGCCGCGCGGGCGGCGGCAAAAACCGTCGGAGTGGAAAGCGTATCTCTGGTATACCGCAGGACCAGACAGTATATGCCTGCGGACGAGGAGGAGCTTCTGCTGGCGCTGGAAGAAGGGGTGGAATTTGCGGAACTCTTATCTCCGGTATCGCATCAGGGCGGTATGCTCATATGCAGTGTGATGAAGCTGGGCGATGCCGATGCGTCCGGCCGCAGAAGGCCCATAGACACGGGTGAACAGGTTGAGCTGCCGGCGGATACCGTAATCGCTGCCACCGGAGAGCGGGTGGATGCCGAATTCTACCTTGCAAATGACATAGCGTTAGATGAACGGGGCAGAGTCCTGACCAATCAGGACACACTGGAAACCAGTGTTAAGAATGTTTATGCCGCCGGGGACGGCCTGAACGGGCCCGCAACCGTCGTGGAAGCAATCCGGGATGCCATGAAGTGCGCGTCCGCCATCCTGGGCCGGCCGGCTGCCAACGATTTTAACGGAGAACCGGTGGATAAGGAAGCCATATATGCAAAAAAAGGAGTGCTTAAAAGCGCTGCCTGCGGTCAGCCGGACAACGTAAGATGTCTGGACTGCGGTGGTGTCTGCGAGAACTGCGCGGACGTATGCCCGAACCGCGCGAACCTGTCCGTTCAGGTCCCCGGCATGGAAAAAGCGCAGATCATCCATGTGGATGCCATGTGCAACGAATGCGGGAACTGCATGAGCTTCTGTCCGTATGACAGCGCCCCTTACAAGGATAAGTTCACGCTGTTTGCCAATGAGGCGGACCTAAAAGACAGCACCAATGAGGGATTTATGATACTGGACAGAAAAGAAAAGCGTTTCCGCGTCAGATATCTGTCAGAGATCACGGAAACGGAAGCCGGCGGAAAGAGCCCCAAGATCCCGGCCGGCCTGCAGGCCATTATGTGCGCGGTGTGTGAAGACTATCCGTATTTATTGAGCGAATAGTTTTACGATGGTAATCGGGGTGGGGATGTGGTATAATGTCGTCAGACATTATACCACGCTGATTTCCGTCTGCGAAGCAGACAGTTTCCCCAGGAAATCATGCGCATCCCCATACTGTATCGAAAGCAGGCGGTGCGAAGAAGCCGGAAGCGAATCTACGTTGTGCCCGCACAATTGCAGATCCGTTCCGGCTTTTTGGAAAACGGGTATTGAATAAAATCAAAGGCAGGTAAACATCCATGTCAGGTGAAATCCAATTCTGCCGCACCGGCGGCTGTACAGCCAAGCTGGGACCCGGCATCTTAGACCATGTACTGAAAAAAATCCCGCGGAGCCAGGATGATCACCTGCTTGTCGGTTATGACAGCGCGGACGATGCAGCTGTCTACAGGCTGACCGATGAGCTGGCCATCGTGCAGACTCTGGACTTCTTTCCGCCCATGGTGGAAGATCCGTATATCTTCGGCCAGATCGCGGCGGCCAACGCGTTAAGCGACATCTATGCCATGGGAGGCGAGGTGAAGTCCGCTTTAAACATCGTGTGCTTTCCGGAGCAGATGGATCTGAATATTCTTGGCAGGATCCTGCAGGGAGGCGCAGAAAAGGTGCAGGAGGCCGGAGGAGTGCTGGCCGGCGGTCATTCCATTGCGGATGCGGATGTGAAATATGGGCTGTCGGTCACCGGCACGGTGCATCCGGACAAAATATGGAAAAATAACGGGGCAAGACCGGGAGACCGGCTGATTCTTACCAAACCCCTCGGCGTGGGGATCATCACCGCGGCTTCCCGGGTAAAAGAGGCGTCGAAGAAGGCGGTGGATGCGGCGGTTTGTTCCATGACGGCTCTGAACCGATACGCGGCCCAGGCGGCTCATGGCTGCAGGATCCACGGATGTACCGATGTGACCGGATTCGGACTCCTGTGCCATTTAAATGAGATGTTGGGTGGAACATACGGCGCGAAGATCAATGCGTCTGCCCTGCCGGTGCTTCCGGAAGCAGCATCCTATGCGGAAGAATTCCTGATCACGGCAGCGGCTCAGAGAAACCGGAATTTTGTCGGGGACAAAGTGTTTTTTGAAGACGGTGTGAGCTTTGCCATGGAAGAGCTGATGTTTGATCCGCAGACATCGGGAGGACTCCTGTTTGCGGTGGATAAAGAAGATGCCCAGATGCTTAGCGGGAAATTAAAAGAACTGGGTATGCCCGCCGGTATCATCGGTGAAGTCACAGAGCCGTCAGATCAGAAGGAAGGTACCGCCGGCAGGATTCATGTGTTTGCTTAATAGGTAATATGAAAGCGTAACACACTGCAGTGTGCGCAGCGCATCAACCTGCGGTTGGTGACAGGAGGGGGGAAAATATTTATGAATCAAACAGTGGATGCAAGAGGGGATCAGTGTCCGATCCCTTTGGTAAAGGCGAAGAAAGCTCTGAAAGAACTTCATCCTTCCGATATACTCAAGGTACTGGTGGATAACGAAATCGCAGTCCAAAACCTTCTTAAGATGGCCGGCCAGATGCAGATTTATGCAGAGCGCGGGAAAGAAGACGGCGGATTTTATGTGGAATTTCATGTAGAAAAGGAAATTTCTCCTGGACCGTCCGCAGAGAAAATGCAGTGCCTATTGCCGGAAACGGAGAAGGAAAAATCGGTAAAACCGAAGAAAAAGAATACGGTGGTTGTGATCAGTTCCTCTTTCATGGGGGACGGTTCCGAGGAGCTTGGCAAAATCCTGATGAAGGGATTCCTTTACGCCCTGGCGCAGCTGGATGAACCGCCGGCCTGCATCATCTTTTATAACGGGGGTGTGAAGCTGACGACGGAAGGCTCCGCTTCCATAGAAGATCTGAAGGAGCTTAAAGCACAGGGGGTGGAAATCCTCTCCTGCGGAACCTGCCTGGATTACTATCGGCTGAAGGATAAGCTCATGGTAGGCGAGATCACCAATATGTATACCATAGTGGAAAAGCAGGCGGCCGCGGACATGATTATCCGCCCATAACATGCATATGACAGTTTGTAAAAAGGCGGAGGGATATCATGATATATTTTGATCAGGCGGCTACAAGTTTTCACCGTCCGCCCCAGGTGGCGGATGCGGTGCGTGACGCCCTGCTCACTTTTGGCAACGCTTCGCGCAGCACACATCCCGCATCCATGGCGTCCGCGAGGATGATCTATGAAACAAGGCAGCTGCTGGCAGAGCTGTTTTGCGCTCCCGGACCGGAACGCGTTTCGTTTACTTCAGGGGCGACGGAAAGCCTGAATCTGGTGATCGGCAGCCTGCTTGAGCCGAACGATCACGTAATCACCACGGCGCTGGACCACAACTCCGTGCTGCGCCCCCTATACCGTAAGGAAAAAGAAGGGGTGGAGCTGACTGTAATACCGGCGGACAGGGACGGCCGGATCTCCTATCAGGAGCTTGAAGGATGTATGCGCGCCGGCACGAAAGCGCTGATCTGCACGCATGCTTCCAACGTGACCGGCAATCTGCTGGATATTGAGAGACTGGGGGAAATCTGCCGCAGACATGACGTAATATTTGTCCTGGACGCGTCACAGACAGCGGGGATTGTGCCGATAGACATGAGTGCCTGCAATATCGGCGCGCTGTGCTTTACCGGCCATAAAAGCCTGATGGGTCCCCAGGGCACAGGGGGGATATGTCTGGCAGAATGGCTTTCCCTTAAACCCGTGAAGGTGGGCGGCAGCGGGTTTGCCAGCGAGCAGAAAGAACAGCCTCCGGTGATGCCGGAGGTGCTGGAGGCAGGCACGTTAAACGGTCATGGCATAGCCGGGCTGCATGCGGCACTTCGGTGGATTCAGGAACAGGGAATAGAAAATCTAAGACGAAGAGAACTGTCCCTGGCGCGGAGGTTTTACAAGGGGATCGCCGGGATACCGGGCGTCAGAGTCTACGGGGATTTCACGTCCTGGGACCGGTGCGCGGTGGTCAGTTTTACGGTCGGCGACTGCGATTCCGGCGCTGTGAGCACCATGCTCTGGGAGGAGGCTGAAATCGCATGCCGCAGCGGCATGCACTGCGCATATCCCATGCATCAGGCCCTGGGCACAGAGTCGCAGGGAACCGTGCGTTTCAGCTTCTCCCATTTCAACACGGAAGAAGAGGTGGATCGGGCGGTCTGCGCGGTAAAGAAACTGGGGGAGGATCTGGTGTGAGAGAAAGAAAACTGAAACTGGTCATCACCTTTCCCTCCACCACCCAAGCCATCGCCATGGAGAAAAAATGCGGGGAGAATGGGGCAGCAGGAAGGCTGATCCCCGTCCCCAGACAAATCTCCGCCGGCTGCGGCATAGCCTGGTGTGCGGAGGTCTCTGAACGGGAATATCTGGAGGAGTTCCTTGGGGAATTTGGCGTACAGTATGAACATATTTACGAGATAAAAATATAATCGTGCCTACAGGTCGCAGGGCAGGTCTTCCGGATAGTCGATATCCTTTAACTCCATGTTATGAGGTGTTTCGACCCAAAGCACATCTTCGGGATGGGCTTTCAGGATGCGTTTTCCGCCTGTATCCCCGGTCAGGGAAACAAGCTCCTTTTTGTAGCGGGAGTCAAACACCACAGGGTTGCCGGGCACGCCGTTATGGCAGAGGCAGGCCATGCCCTTATCGGATTTCCGGAAAGCATCCAGCAGAGCGCGTACGCTTTCGGCGGTCAGCCAGGGCTGATCACATACGGTGAAAAGGAAGGCATCCGAAGCGAATCCCTCCAGCGCGTTAAGCGCCAGGTGAATGGAGTGTGAGATCCCCAGGTCGCTGCGCCCGTTATAGACTGCCGCCGCGCCAGCCGTTTCTGCTTCCTTTAAAATTTCCTCATATTGAGAAACCACAGCCAGCCGGTCCGGCTCAAGGGTTTGCGCCCAGCTTAAGGTATGGCGGTACATGGGAATCCCATTTACAGGGGTGAGCAGTTTATTGGCCTGAAAGCGGGTGCTGCTGCCGGCGGCCAGAAGCAGTATGGACAGGGATGTATAGTGGGACATAAGAACCTCCTTCCTATTATGTAACAAGCCCCTACGGAGCGGGGATATTTATCGGCAGTGTATAGTTACTCTTCACAGATGCTGTAAATCTTCTGCGTCATGCGCTGCTTTATCGGCTATGAACAGTAACAGTTTAAATAATAAAGCTCTTCATGTCAACCTGTGGGAGGCGGATATGCAATTCTTTCGATATAACTGCGGCGGCTGGAAGGCTGCTGCCACATTAAGCGAATGTTATCAGCCTGACAGATGCGGTCCCAGGAGATTCTCCTTTGTAGGAGGCGGCGGAAAAACCTCGGCGATTTTTAAGATGGCGGAGGAATTATCAGACCTGGCGGTGCTTTCCCGACCGGGGGCGGAGAAACGGAAGGTGCTGATCGCGCCCACCACTAAGATGTATCTGCCCAGAGACGGCTGTGTCCTGCTTTCCCCCAGGCTCTGCGAGGTGAGAGAGGCGCTTGCCGTCGAGCCGTACGTGGTGATCGGGCAGCGTGCGGCTTTACCGGCCTCTGCTTTTGAGCCTAAAATAGAGGGCCTGCCGTCTTCCTTTCTGGAAGAGGCGGCAATGCATGCGGACGTGGTGTTAGCGGAAGCGGACGGAGCCAGACATATGCCGGCCAAAGCTCCGGCGGAACATGAACCGGTTCTGTTTCCGGGCACCACTGATGTGGCTGCGGTGATGGGGTTGGACTGCCTGTACCGGCCTGTCCGTGAGGTCTGTCACAGACCGGAACTGGTCTGCCGGCTTTTGGGAGTTTCGCCTGAGCATTTGCTGACGCCGGAGGAGGCGGCCAGGCTGCTGATGAGTGAAAAAGGCCAGCGAAAGGATGTGGGGACGGGTCAGGAGTTTTATGTGCTCTTAAACAAAGCGGACGGACCCGAACAGCTATGCCTGGCCGGGGAAGTTGCGAAAAATCTGGAAAGCATGGGCTGCCGCCATATCGCAGCATCCTCACTGTCACCAGCCGAAGGCTGATGACCTGCGCACACGTCAGTGTGCTTCCGCTAATACTGTCACCAGCCGCAGGCTGATGACCTGCGCACGCAGTTGGATGCGTATAAATATAAGGGAGGTTACAGGCAATGACTGCAATAAAAATACTGATTAAAGGCGCGGGGGACCTGGCCACCGGCATTGCCTGGCGGCTGCATCGGTGCGGATGCGCTGTACTGATGACAGAGATAGAACGCCCCACCACGGTGCGGCGGACTGTGGCGTTTTCCAGCGCGGTATATGAGGGCCGCGCTGAGGTGGAAGGTGTGACGGCCCGGCTGGTACAGGATGTGCGGGAGGCATGGAGGGTCATCGACGACGGGAAGATCCCCGTATTGGTGGATCCGCCCGCTGCCTGCAAGGCGGAGTTTAGACCGGATGTGCTGGTGGATGCTGTGATAGCCAAGAAAAATATAGGCACAAAGCGAACGGACGCGCCGCTTGTCATCGGTGTAGGCCCCGGATTTTGTGCGGGGCAGGACTGCGATCTGGCGGTGGAAACGATGAGGGGCCATACGCTGGGTAAAGTGATCGAAGAGGGATGTGCTCTCCCCAATACCGGCGTTCCGGGGGAGATCGGAGGTTTTGGAAAGGAACGCCTGATCCGTGCGCTGGCCGCAGGAACTTTTCTGCCCCACGCATCCATCGGAGACCGGGTGGAGAAAGGGCAGATTGTGGCGGAATGCGGAGGCGTGCCGATCCCTGCGCAGATGTCCGGCGTGGTGCGGGGGATGCTGAAAGAAGGGCTGGAAGTGGAAGCGGGCATGAAATGCGGCGATATCGACGGCAGATGCCAGGTATCCCATTGCTTTTCAATATCGGATAAAGCGCGCGCCATAGGCGGCGGTGTGCTGGAGGCCGTTCTGTACGGCGGAAAGGAGAAGGGGTATGTTTCAATTCACTGTAAACGGGAAGCTGTGCCGGAGTGAAGAAGACGGCCGGCTGATCGATTATCTTAGGGATGAGCTTAGGCTCACCTCGGTGAAAGAGGGCTGCAGCGAAGGCGCATGCGGCACCTGCACGGTTCTTGTGGACGGGAAAAAGGTCAAGGCCTGCGTACAGAAGATTTCCAGGATGGCCGGAAAATCCATCCTCACGGTGGAGGGCCTTAGCAGCAGGGAAAGGGAGGTCTATGCCCATTGCTTCGCGGAGGCTGGCGCCGTACAGTGCGGCTACTGTATACCGGGTATGGTGATCAGTGCCAAAGCCCTTTTGGATGAAACGCTTACGCCGGACCGCGCGCAGGTGAAGAAAGCCATACGGGGCAATATCTGCCGGTGCACCGGATATAAAAAGATAGAAGACGCGATCCTGATGGCGGCGGAGTATTTCCGGGAGGAAAAGCCTGTGCCGGATAACAGCGTGGAAGGGCTGCATGTCAGCCAGCATTTCCAGCGCGTGGATGCGAAGGAGAAAGTGCTGGGAACCGGGGAATTCGTGGATGATATTGTCCTGCCTGGCATGGTATATGCCAAGGCCTTAAGAAGCCGGTACCCAAGAGCGCTCGTCAATAAAATCGACATATCACGCGCCCTTTCCCATGAGGACTGCATCACCGTCCTGACCGCAGAGGATGTACCCTGCAACAAGCACGGCCATCTGAAAAAGGACTGGGATGTGCTGATACCGGAAGGGCATGAGACCCGCTATATCGGTGACGCGCTTGCCCTTGTGGCCTGCAGGCATAAGGAAAGCCTCGATGAGGTGCTGTCCCTGATTGAGGTGGATTATACGGAGCTTACACCTTTGACCAATCCCAGGGATGCCTTAAAGGAGGATGCCCCCAAGATCCATGAGGGCGGAAACCTGCTGACCAAAGAAGTCCTAAAGCGCGGTGACGCCGATGCGGCCATCGCTGCCTCCGCCCATGTGGTAAAGACTACATATCATGTGCCGTTTACGGATCATGCATTTATGGAGCCGGAATGCGCCATCGCCTTTCCGGAAGGGGAAGGGCTGCATCTCTATACCGCTTCGCAGTCGGTTTATGATGAACAGAAAGAGATCGCCCATATCCTGAAGATTCCGGAGGATAAGGTGATCAGTGAAACCAAGCTGGTGGGCGGCGGCTTCGGCGGCAAGGAGGATATGAGCGTGCAGCACCATGCGGCCCTGATGGCATGGGTGCTGAACTGTCCGGTTAAAGTGAAGTTTACCAGAGAAGAGAGCCTGCGGGTGCATGTAAAGCGCCATGCCATGGAGATGGAATTTACCACCGCCTGCGATGAGAACGGATATCTGACCGGCATGAAGGCGGTGCTTTATTCCGATACCGGCGCCTATGCTTCTCTGGGTGGGCCGGTTCTGCAGAGAGCCTGCACCCATGCCGCCGGCCCTTATAACTATCAAAATGTGGATATCACAGGGTACGGAGTGTATACCAATAATATTCCTGCCGGCGCCTACCGCGGGTTCGGAGTGACCCAGAGCTGTTTTGCCACGGAATGCAACCTGGATCTGCTGGCCAGGGAGGTGGGCATATCGGAATGGGAGATCCGCTACCGCAACGCCGTGCGGCCGGGGCAGGTGCTGCCAAACGGCCAGATCGTCACGCCGGACTGTGCGTTAAGAGAAACGCTGGAAGCGGTGAAAGAGGTGTTTGAAGCCAATCCGTACGCCGGCATCGCCTGCTGCATGAAAAACAGCGGAATCGGTGTGGGGCTGCCGGATATCGGCCGGTGCGACCTGCTTGTGGAGGACGGCCGGGTGCATATCCTGACTTCGGCCGCATGTATGGGGCAGGGTGTGGGCACGGTTATGGTTCACATCGTCTGCGAGGCCACCGGTCTGCCTGCCGAACTCATGCTTCATGAGCGGGCCAATACCGCCAAAACGCCGGACGCGGGGACCAGCACCGCATCCAGGCAGACTCTGTTTACGGGCGAAGCGGCGAGACTTGCCGCCGTTAAGCTGAAAAAAGCGATTGACGAGGCGGGAAACCTTAAGGCGCTGGAAGGCCGGCGCTTCTGCGGAGAGTATTATGGCAAAACCGATCCGATGGGAAGCCCCAAGCAAAACCCCGTGAGTCATGTGGCCTACGGCTATGCCACCCAAGTGGTGGTGCTCAACGAGGATGGGAGCCTGAAAGAAGTGGTGGCCGCTCATGATGCCGGTACCGTGATCAATCCGAAGGCTGCAGAAGGCCAGATTGAAGGCGGTGTGGTGATGGGGCTTGGATATGGCCTGACGGAGGATTTTCCTATGGCGGGCGGATATCCTACATTAAAATATGGAAAACTGGGCCTGATGCGCGCCACGGACGTGCCCGAGATCAAGGTGATCTTTGTAAATTCCGGCAATGTGGCTGCGGAAGCGTACGGAGCAAAGGGAATCGGGGAAATCTGTTCCGTGCCGACAGCTCCTGCCTGTGCGGATGCATATTACAGGCTGGATGGGAGGATGCGCACCGTCCTGCCCCTTCCGGACACCTTTTACCGGAAGTCTTAACGGGAAATGGAGGAATGAAAGGTGAAGCGGCTTCTTAAAAACGGAACTTTAGTATCAGGAAAAGACTACACAAAGGCCGATCTGCTGATAGAGGACGGGCGGATCGCCGCCGTAGGGACCGGCCTGTCATGCGAAGGCGCGCTGTGCACGGATGTGGAGGGAAAGCTGGTTTTTCCCGGATTCATAGATGCCCATACGCATTTCGATCTGGAGGTCTCAGATACGGTGACCGCCGATGATTTCACCAGCGGAACAGAGGCGGCCATCGCGGGCGGAACCACTGCTGTCATTGATTTTGCGACCCAGAACAGAGGGGAATCGCTGCATCAGGCGCTTGAAAACTGGCACCGAAAGGCTGACGGTAAAGCTTCCTGCGATTACGGTTTCCATATGGCCATATCGGACTGGAATGAACGGACCGCAAAGGAGATGGAAGAGCTGTTTCAGACCGGTGTGACCTCATTTAAACTCTACATGACCTATGACAATATGGCCGTAAATGACGGCGAACTGTATGAAGTGCTCAAAGAGGCCGGTCGTCTGGGTGCGCTGGTGGGCGTGCACTGTGAGAACGGGCTGCTGATTAAGGAGCTTGTGAAGGAGCAGAAGGCAGCCGGCCGTCTGGGCCCCATGGCCCATCCTCTCTCCCGGCCCGCCTCCGTAGAAGAAGAGGCCATACAGCGCCTTGCGGTGACTGCGGGGCTGGCCGGCGCACCGGTCATGGTGGTGCATTTAAGCACAAAGTCCGGATATGAACAGATTGCGGCGGCCAGAAAACGGGGGCAGACCGTATATGTGGAGACCTGTCCCCAGTACCTGTTGATGGATGACAGCCTTTATTCACAGCAGGGCTTTGAAGGAGCGAAATATGTAATCTCTCCTCCGCTTCGCAAAAGGGAGGATCAGGAATGTCTTTGGAAGGCGCTGCAAAACAATGAGATCCAGACCGTGTGCACGGATCACTGCAGCTTCACGCTGGCTCAGAAGGCTGCGGGAAGGGCGGATTTTACCAGGATTCCTAACGGCATGCCCGGAGTGGAAGACCGGGCTGCTCTGCTCTACACATATGGAGTGATGAAAAAGCGCATCTCACTTCCGCAAATGTGCCGTCTGCTCTCAGAGAACCAGGCCAGGCTCTATGGAATGTATCCCCGCAAGGGCTGCATACAGCCGGGCAGCGATGCGGATCTCGTGGTCTGGGACCCGGAATACCGCGGGACAATTTCGGTGAAACAGCAGCATTACCGCACCGACTACGCGCCTTTTGAGGGGACAGAGGTTGCCGGCCGGCCCTTCCAGGTCTATCTAAGAGGAGAACTTGCTGCACAAAACGGACAGGTTTTAAGAAAGCTTCTGGGAGAATATGTGAAGCGTGGGCCGGGGCAGCTGTGATATTAAACGGAGAGCTTTTAAAAGGAGTGCGGCGATGGAAGAGAAAAGCGGGATCAGACCCTATATACGGGTGAGGCTTGCAGGACAGGAACCTTTTTTCGGAAAAGGGACTGTTCAGATCCTCCACGGCATTGAAGAGACCGGCTCTGTGCGTATGGCATGCCAGCAGATGGGCATGTCATACAGCAAGGGCTGGAAGATCTTAAAGAGGATGGAGCAGGAACTGGGCTTTGCGGTTGTTCTAAGAAAACAGGGCGGACCGGGCGGAGGAAGCACACAGGTCACAGAGCAGGGGAAGGATCTGCTGGCCCGTTTTGAGGCTTATGAACGGGAGGTACAGGAAAGCGCTGCCGGAGCCTTTGAGAAATATTTCTCTTTTAACAGTGAGAACCGTGAAAAGGGTTGATTTTACCCATCGAGTTGTTTGCGAAAATAATTCGATGCTATCATGCGGGTCAGACTGATGAAATAGCGGGATGCCACCCGAAAAGGAGAACAAAATGAAGGAACTGTTATGTGCCCTGCTTGAACATCAAAGACAGGGGCGAAGCACTGTGATGGTCAGCGTGACCGCATCATCCGGATCGGTGCCCAGAGGGGCTGGGGCGCGCATGCTGGTGGGAAGCGGCGGCAGGATCTGCGGCACCATCGGCGGAGGAGCGGTGGAATATGAGGCGGAAAGATTTGCGGTCAACTGCCTTGAGCAGAAATGTTCCGGGATCAGACCTTTCTGTCTGGCTCCGAACAAAACGGCGGATATAGGCATGGTATGCGGCGGGGATGTAAATGTCTGCTTTCAGTTCATAGATCCTGAAGACCGCGAGGCGAAAGAGGCCGCTTTATCGGCTCTTGACTGTCTAAATGCGAATTGCCGCTGCTGGATGGTTACCGTCCGCAATAGCTTAAAAGGCATAAGATGGCTGACGGTTTGTGAGGAGCAGAAGCTTAAGGAACTGCTGGCAGAACTGCTGCCGGATATCGGCGAATGCGAACGGGCGCGCTGTCTGGACCGCCGTTTTCTGGGATTTACCGGGAAGGATCAGAGCGTATATGTGGAACGTCTGTGCGACGGCAGCAGGGTCTATATATTCGGCGCGGGGCATGTGGCCCGGGAACTGGTGCCGCTTCTTACGCATCTTGGATTTGCCTGTGTGGTGACGGATGACAGGGAGAGCTTTGCGGATCCGGCTTATTTTCCGGCAGAGGCGCAGGTATTAAAGGTGGATTTTGAAAAGCTTTCGGATACGGTGCAGGTGAGGGACGGCGATTATGCGGTGATCATGACCAGGGGGCATCAGTACGATACGAGGGTCCAGGCGCATTTGCTAAGGACGAACGCCGCCTATATCGGTGTCATGGGCAGCAGGAAAAAGAAGGCGGCTGTCCGGGAGGCGCTTAAAAAAGAGGGGTTTACGGACGCCGATCTGGACAGGATCAAAACACCGGTGGGACTTGCGATCCGTGCGGAAACACCGGAGGAAATAGCGGTGAGCATCGCTGCGGAACTGATTATGGTGCGCAGGGACAACGCGGATAGTCTGGTTTATCAGCCTTTGGCGGGTGAGAGTGGAGGAGATCAACGATGAAATTAATCAGAACAGAGGATGCTGTGGGGCAGGTATTATGCCATGATATGACGCAGATCATACGAGGGGTGACAAAGGATGCGGTATTCCGTAAAGGGCATATTGTTCGTCCGGAGGACATTCCCGTGCTTCTTAGCATCGGCAAGGATCATATCTATGTATGGGAAAAGCAGGAGGGGATGCTCCACGAAGATGAAGCCGCAGAAATCCTATGCCGCATGTGCATCGGAGACAGGGAGAACGCATGCTTTGTAAGAAGCGGCGTGAAAGAGGGAAAGATCGAGATCCTCGCAGGGGAGGACGGCCTTTTAAAGGTAAACCGGAAGCTTCTTTATCAGATTAATTCTCTGGGACAGATGATGATCGCGGCGCGCCATGGCAATTTGCCGGTGAAAAAGGGGGATAAGCTGGCCGGAACCAGGATTATTCCGCTGGTCATTGAGGAGGAGAAGATGCTCCGTGCAGAAAGCCTATGCGGCGGAGAACCCATATTGCAGCTGATGCCCTTTAAGAATAAGCGGGTGGGAATTCTTACGACGGGCAATGAGGTATTTTACGGCAGAATCGAAGATACTTTTACGCCGGTCATAGAGGAGAAACTGTCGGAATATCCGGCCAGGGTCATCGCACATGAAATCCTTGGAGACGACCATGAGAGGATAACGGCCGCCATACTGCATATGATTCGGGAGGAAGGCGCCGACCTGGTGATCTGTACGGGCGGGATGAGCGTGGATCCGGACGATCGGACGCCTCTGGCCATTAAGAATACAGGGGCTCAAATCGTTTCCTACGGAGCGCCGGTTCTGCCGGGCGCTATGTTCCTGCTGGCCTATTTTGAAGGCGGCATTCCGGTGCTGGGCCTTCCGGGCTGCGTGATGTATGCAAAGAGGACAATATTTGATTTGGTTCTGCCCAGAATTATGGCGGACGATCCTGTGACAGCAATGGAACTGGCGGCGTTGGGAGAAGGCGGGCTGTGCCTGTCCTGCCCGGTATGTACCTGGCCGAACTGCGGATTCGGCAAAGCATAGGGAGGAATTATGGAATTCACACATATAGACCGAAACGGAAATGCGGTGATGGTGGATGTGGGCGGCAAAGAGATTACCGAGCGGGAAGCTGTGGCCAGCGGTCGGATCAAAATGAGCCGGGAATGTTATGAAGCGGTGAAAAACCGTACGGCAAAGAAAGGCGATGTACTGACGGTCGCGCAGGTGGCGGGCATCATGGGGACGAAAAAGACGCCGGAACTGATTCCGCTGTGCCATGTCCTGAATCTGACGAAAGCCGGGGTGGAGTGGGTGATGCACCCGGACAGCCTGGAAATTGAGGCGGTCTGCACCGTGCGCACCGCAGGCCGTACCGGGGTGGAGATGGAGGCTCTGACCGGCGTATCCGTCGCGCTGCTCACCGTATATGACATGTGCAAAGCGATCGATAAGGGCATGGAGATTGCAGGGATCTGCCTTGAGAAAAAGTCCGGAGGCAAAAGCGGCGCCTACCTTCGCTGCGGTGAAAAAGGGGCTGACGGACAGGAAGAAAGCGAGGTGTGAGAATGGAAACAGAAGTGAAAGCTGTTTGTGTCAGTGAAAAGCGGGGCACCGTAAAGCGGCCTGTGGATTCTGCTGTGTTCCTGCAGGATTACGGCATTGAGGGCGATGCACACGCGGGAAACTGGCACCGCCAGGTCAGTCTGCTGTCCTGGGAGAAGATACAGCAGTTTAAGGAAAGCGGAGCGGACGTTGCATACGGGGATTTCGGGGAAAATCTTGTGGTGTCCGGCTTTGACTTTCGAAGCCTCCTGGTGGGAACCAGGTTTATATGCGGGGACGTGGTCCTGGAGATGACGCAGATCGGCAAGGAATGCCATGCGCACTGCCAGATTTATCACCGCATGGGAGACTGCATCATGCCCCGGGAGGGCGTATTTGCGAGGGTAGTATCCGCCGGCGTGATCCGCCCGGGCATGGAATTTAGGATGACGGACCCTGAAGAAAACCGCCCCCTCCGCGCAGCCGTCATCACCTTAAGCGATAAAGGGGCTTTGGGGGAACGGACGGATGAGAGCGGCCCCGCCGTATCGAAACGGCTGGCCGGGGCCGGGTATCGGGTGGAAGAGGAGCTTTTGCTTGCCGATGAACAGAAGCGCATAGAGACGGAGTTAATCCGCCTGTCGGACGGCAGACAGCTGGATCTGATTTTAACCACCGGCGGCACCGGCTTTTCAAAACGCGATGTTACACCGGAGGCGACTTTGGCTGTGGCGGAGAGAAATGCCCCGGGAATCTCGGAGGCGATACGCTCCTATTCTATGCAGCTGACAAAGAGAGCTATGTTAAGCCGCGGAGTATCCGTGATTAGGGGAAGCACGCTGATCGTCAATCTGCCGGGCAGTCCGAAAGCTGTGAACGAGAGCCTGGACTGCATATTGGATACCCTGGAACACGGCATCCGCGTATTAAAGGGAACGGCGGCCGAATGCGCCGCACAAATCAGACCGGATCAATGAAAGCCTATAGCATGTGAGGAAAAGGTATGAAAATGAAGAAAAACAGAAAAGTGACCGTTGCTGCAGCGCTGATTTTGATCTGTACAGTTATCCTCGTATCCTGCCAGAAAAAAGAAGCCGGAAAGCAGGATGTCACCATACTGGCAGCGGCTGCCGCCAGCTTGCAGTATTCGTTTGAGAATGAACTGATTCCAATGTTTGAAGAACAGTATCCCTGGATCACGGTGGAAGGCACCTATGACAGCTCCGGCAAGCTGCAGACCCAGATTGAAGAGGGGCTGAAAGCGGATCTGTTTATGTCCGCGGCGGAAAAACAGATGAATGCGCTGGTGGAGGAAGGATATATCGAAGGGGCGGATGTGGTGCCGCTGCTGGAGAATAAGATCGTGCTGATCACAGGCGCAGATTCAAAATTGGAACTTAAGTCATTTGAGGATATCGTGAAGGCGGATACGCTGGCCCTTGGAGATCCTGAGAGCGTTCCTGCTGGACAGTATGCGAAAGAGGCTCTGACCAGCCTCGGTCTGTGGGAGCAGGCTCTTAAAAAGGCGAGTCTGGGCACGAATGTGACCGAAGTGCTGAACTGGGTGGCGGAAGGCAGCGCCGATGCCGGCATTGTTTATGCGACGGATGCGGCGACAACTGGCTCGGTAAAAGTCATTGCAGAGGCGCCGGAAGGAAGCCTGGAAAAGAAGGTGATCTATCCGCTAAGCGTGCTGAAGGCGACAGAACACCGGGAGGCTGCCGATCTGTTCAAAGAGTTCCTGCAGACACCAAAAGCCGCCGCGGTATTTGAAAAATACGGTTTTTCGCCTGTAAATAATACTGCGCAATAAGTAAAAGAACAAAAGTGTAAAGGAGCGGAGGATGGACTGGTCACCAATCTGGGTATCCATGAAGACGGCATTTGCCGCCATATGTATCACATTCTTTCTGGGAGTATTCGCCGCATGGGCTGTGGTGAGGATGAAGAATGGCCGATCCCGCGCTATATGGGACGGGATTCTCACTATGCCCCTGGTACTGCCGCCGACTGTAGCGGGCTTTTTTCTGCTCTATCTGCTGGGGGTTAAACGCCCTGTCGGCCGCTTTTTTATTGAGCAGTTCGGGATAAAGATCGCCTTTTCCTGGGGGGCGGCTGTAATTGCCGCGGTGGTGCTTTCCTTTCCTTTAATGTACCGTTCTGCCAGGGGTGCTTTCGAGCAGGTGGAACCTAATCTGATATCCGCGGCCAGGACGTTAGGTATGTCGGAGTGGACGATCTTCTGGAAGGTGCTCCTGCCAAATGCCCTGCCCGGCGTGGTCAGCGGCGGGGTGCTGGCTTTTGCCAGGGGCATGGGAGAATTCGGAGCTACCGCTATGGTGGCCGGCAATATCGCGGGAAAAACGAGAACACTGCCTTTGGCGGTCTATTCCGCCGTGGCAGCGGGAGATATGGACAGCGCGTACCGGTATGTGCTGGTCATCGTTGTGATCTCCTTTGCGGTGGTGGTGTTTATGAATGCCGTGTCCGGGCGGAAGAAAACGAAAGGAAAAGGGTGCGGTAAATAATCATGCTGGAAGTGGAACTCACAAAAAAGCTGAAAGAATTTACAATGGAGATCTCTTTTCAGGATGGGCTGGAAGGAAGGGACGGGTGTCTCGGCGTTTTGGGCGCGTCAGGATGCGGCAAGAGCATGATGCTCAAGATGATTGCGGGCATTGAGATGCCGGATGCAGGCCGCATCGTGCTGGGTGGGAGAATCCTGTTTGATTCGGAAAAGAAAATCTGCTTAAAGCCTCAGAAACGGAAAGTCGGATATCTGTTTCAGAACTATGCGCTGTTTCCCAACATGACCGTGGCAGAAAATGTGGCGGCCGGCCTGACCGGCCCGAAGGCGTTTCGGGAGGAAAGGGTGGGAGAGATGCTCGAACGGTTTCATCTCAAAGAGCTGGCGGCCCGCTATCCTGACGCGCTTTCCGGCGGACAGCAGCAGCGGGCAGCCCTCGCAAGAATCCTGGCTTACGAACCGGATGCGATCCTGCTGGATGAACCCTTTTCCGCACTGGACGGATATTTGAAGGAGGAACTGCAGCTGGAGCTGTTGGAGCTTTTGTCCGGTTACCGGGGCTCTGTGGTCCTCGTCACACATGACCGTGACGAAGTGTACCGTCTGACCAAAAATCTGATGATACTCGACAGGGGCAGGCTGGTGGAAAAAGGGGGGACCGGACAGCTGTTTCAGAACCCCGCACACTATCTTTCCGCCAGACTCACCGGCTGCAAGAATCTGTCCAGAGCCGGCAAACTGTCCCGCTATCGTCTTGCCGCTTTGGACTGGGGCATCGAACTTGTGACATGCGAACCGGTGCCGGACGATCTAAGCTTTGTGGGAGTGCGCGCCCATGATTTTCTGCCGGCCTCCGGGCCGGATCAGAATAAGGGCGCTGCGGAGAATGTGATGCCGGTGAGGGTGCTAACACTCACCGAATCCCCCTTTGAATGGGTGGTGGTGTTTAAAAATGCCGGTTCGGGCGAGGGGGAGAAAAAGCCTTTGTGGTGGAAATTTGAGAAGGATATACGGCATCATGACCTGGCTGGGCAGATGCCGCAATATCTGCGCATACCTCCGGAATGCCTGCTCCTCCTGCGGGGCCAATAGAAGGAGGATTCAGTCATCTTCTGGGTGCAGCCGGGGGCGCTGTCTGATTGGGTCTGCCGGTTTTGCATCTGCAGGTGTTTAGAGTATCTTAGGCTTTCTGATTTTATGCAAAGGCAAAATGAACCTTGTTTGAGCGAAGCGAGTTTGGTTCATTTTACCTTGTCCTGCATAAAAGCAGAAAGTCTTAGATACTCATAAT
>OGGQ01000070.1_pt1 | contig 126893 bp, 107 predicted proteins | sample 1571191 | NCBI WGS metagenome assembly OGGQ01 (sample SAMEA2582061, study PRJEB24529) | metagenome | biome: Human gut stool | place: China | collected 2011
TGCGGATGTGGTAAACTTCGCCGTGAACAGGCTGTCCAGGTCCGCCGGCAGGCCCGCTTCGAGATCCCCAGAGATGTATCCAAAGTTTACCTCCAATACATCGTCATGGATGCTATAGGACATCTCGTCCTTGATCGCCTCGTTCGGCGTAACCTCTGTGCAGGTCATGCCTTCCGGATACGTCATGATCATCTGCAATCCTGCTACAGGGCCTTCCAGCGTATCCAGGCCGCCGATCGTGCCCTTCACTTCAAACTCGCTGCCCGCTGCAACCGTCTCCGGCGCTTGCAAGCCGAGTTTTACACTTTTTTCTCCTACCGGTGTAGCCGGCTCGAACTCTGCCGTTACAGTCACACCATAACCAGGCATGACAAATGTATTGTTCTCAACAGGTACCGTTGTCTCTGGATCATCCGTCTTATACACCTTTAACGTGCCGTCCTTCAGACGATAGCTCGTCGCAGGAGTCACAGTCAATTCGATGGTCTCCCCTTCGGAAGCCTTTTCCGAAGAAACCGCGATTGCCCCATTCTCCGTAGGTGCTACTGCAACATCATACTCATACGGCTCAATCACAAAATCATCGAACATTATCCATTCCAATGTCCCATTCTTTGCCTGCGTATAAATTTCAATATGCATCTGCCCATTGGTTACGGGAACATCCTCAATCTCAACCTGCGTCCATTCGGAATTTCCGGCGGAGAGATCCACATATTTAAGCCCGCTTCCAGTGGAACCTTGCCCAAAGTCCTTGACGACAAAGCAAGCCGCACAGGGATCGGCAGTCGAGCTCGTAAACGGCGTATTTTTCACCCAAACAGATGCACGATACATTCCGTTCGGAAGGTTCTTTACGATCTGGTAAGTACTGCCGTCGTAGCCGTTGCTGCCCCAGTGCATTCCGTACCAATCGCCGCTGTGGGCCCCGCCCAGGTCGGGTTTGCTCTCCACATAGAAATTGCCATTACCGCCTGACCGATACCAAATTTCCCATCCCTCAGGCTGCTGCCCATTATAGGTAGACAATTCGAAGGATGCGTTATAGACCAAGGACGTTCTGGGGATCGACAGGTTAAACGGTATCTCTACCGTATCTCCAGAGGCGTTCTTCAAAATAACGGTACCGGAAAGGGCGCCTACCGTGTCGTCCGTCGCTTCTGTTTTCTGAAAGTCTGTGATCGAGGCTGTCATCCCATCATAGGAATCCAACATATCCTCTACTTCCGCCAACAGGGATTCCTCTGTAATGCCGTTATCCAGCATCATCTCTCCCAGGACGCTCTCCACCATGGATGCAATCGCATCCATATCCTTGCTCATCTCGATGTTGAAGTCGTCAAAGTAGATGTACTCGCCAGCTGCGGCATCGGAGTAAATCTCCAAATGCATCTTACCGCTGGTCACCGGGATGCCTTCGATCCGGATCTCGGTCCATTCGTCCGTCTGTGGAATTTCTGCGTACACAAGCCCCTGATCGCTCGGCTGGAAATTTTTCGCCACCAAACATGCGGAGGCCGGGTCCCCTTCCTTAGTGTGCTCACTGGCTTTCACCCAAACGGAAACGTCATAAACGCCATCCTGCAGATCGCTCAAACTATAGTACAAGCCGCCGCAATAATCTGCGTCGCCCTTTTGTACCGCATAGTAATCGCCGGAATGGGCATCACCCTTCTCAACATAGAAGTTTTCCAGCTTGTTTTCATTCGCCCATTCATCCCATACCAGGGCATCCAATTCTCCTTCGCTTTCACCCTCCGTGGTCAATTCAAAGGAACTGTTGGGGATTCTGGATTCGGGGATATAACGGATAGCGGGAGCTTCTACAAAGTCCGCCTCCTCGCCAATTCGAATCGCAAGGCCAGGCTCGGAATAATCCTCCGTTTTTGCGCTCAGGCCGATGCGTGCAAGCAACTCTCCGGAGAAAGTAATGGTCTTCCCATCCTCGCTGATGGTCACGCCTTCTGCATTGGTGATATTCTCAGCGGTGTCGCCCATCAGATCCTGCGCATAGATTTCCTTGCCATGCAAATCCTGGTTGAACGTAAGGGAAAGGTTGTTGTAATAGCCGAATACGCCGATCAGCCCGGTGAGATCGCCGGCATTCAGAGCAACGTCTGCCTTTGCAACCTGATACCCCGTATCGGTCGAAGTCCGGCCATATGTACCGACGCTGATGGCGCCATTCGGGTTACGGCTAGCTGCCACAAAGGGCTTCTGACCGCCGTCCACCGCCGTTACAACCGGCATTTCAATTCCGCGTGCAATGACGGCCGGCGCCTTCTGGGTCACTTCGCGGCCTTGCACCCGACCCCAATCCCAGGTATCCTCCTGGCTGTATACCCAGGTATCTGCCAACGCTTCGTCGGAGATCACCGTCTGATAAGCATCCATCCGATAGGCGGGGGCAACCCTCTGCCACATGGTGGCACGCTGCACTTCGTCCAGCATTTTGCGGATCGGACGTGTTTCCGTAAACGTTTCATCGCCGCCAAAGAAGATGTTCGGCAGGCTACCGGAACTTGCATCTCCAATGTCATAGCGCATCACGCCAAAGATCAGTCCTAGTGCAGAACACATATAGACTTCGTCTTCGCCGTTAATCAACCCCAATTGACGGCCATTGGTGTAGGCCTGCTCCAATTGACGTCCAATACGCTCAAACGTCGTGGCAATGGACAAATTTCCGTTGACATCGTACGTACGGTACACATCGGAATAGCTGGCACAATAGGCGCTCCAATCGACATTGCCTTCGGAGAGGCGCGTACCGTTGTCCGCATCGCTATTGAGCGTTCCATAACCGGTGATATGTTCAATGACCAGCTCCGGATAGATTTCATCCGCCAAGTCGCTGACCATCTGCCGCCATCCGGCGTCGCCCGAATGATTTCCCCAGTCGATCTTCCAGTAATCCACACCGGCGTATTTGCTCCATTCCAAGCGTTCCCGCCAATAGTCCTCATTCCAGGTCCCATCCTGTTCGCTGGACATCTCACTCGCGCAGACCCAGACGCCCGCGCCCTTCCAGCCAGCATTTTCGATGTTCTCAACCAAGGTCTTCAGACGCTCTTGGGGCGTATCGCCATAATCCGGAAATTTATCCGGGCTGACAAGGAAGCTGCCAAAATAGCTGCCGTTTCCTCCCTTGGGGAGATCCCAGCCGTCATCCAGCAGGAAAATCAGATCTTGTTTGGAATCCTGATAAGCTGTGTTTACCCAGCCATTTTCACCAAACAACTGCTCATGGTTTAACATATCCCGCGGGATATTGGAATCCATTGCAGGCGTATAGTCGTCACTGTACGCAGCCCAATCCTGAAAACTCCACGTGCAAACATAGTTTGGTGTTTCCGTATTTGGCTCGTCCGGGATTAAATCGACCGGTTCTGTAGCTGCGGCAGCAGGGGCCTTTCCTGCTGTTTGGACGCTTGCCATTGCTGAAACAGGAAGCATCTGCATCAACAGACAAAGGACGACCACCAGGGATATCCATCTCTTTTTTTTCAAACCTTCCACTCCTTTTCTCTAACTCCTTAAATCCCATAAGGGCACAGAAAATCCCAACAGATTCTCTTAGCCCTTTGCCATTATGCGGCCCAAAAGCACGGCACGCCATGCATGACGGCGAATCGGAAATCTATGGGAAAAATGTTTTTACATAGCTCCATCATAGGCCGCATATAAGCGCTGCTTTTCTCCCCCCTTCCCTATCCTATCCATTTTCTAAGTAACCATTCTATATTTTAACATCCATGTAATAAATATTCAATCTTAACTATTTTACAAAACAAAATGATTGTTTTTAGGTTATTTTTACAATTTGCGTACACAGTTAATTTTAATATGGGCTCTTTGCCTGCGGAACTACCAGCAAAAAATATATATGTTTATGCTAAGGCCATACAAAGAGCTGGAAAAAAGATGGGATTCTATTCCGGCGATTCCCAGCAAGAATAAAGCCTCTAATAAATGACGAAACTGTCTATAAGTGACTTGCAAGGATTCCAACGTTCTTCGCAAACAATTTTTTTGCACTTACGCGATTCCGTATCGAGGAATGCTGCTTCGCTACGTCATCTATGCACTCTATGTACAGGCCTTTGAATCATACGATTCTCGTCGCTTGTCCGCTTTTATCCTATCGGAATGATTGGGGGATCGTTCATCATGGAGAAGCACATCCTGATCCTGGCGACCACCCACGACTTCCTTTGGAAATTCGAGCGGGAGGACGTCAAACGATTGCAGCGCATGGGCTACATCGTGCATTACGCGACAAACACCCTAGAGCCCCATTATGTCTCCTATCAGAAAGAAATTCAAAAAATGGGCGTGTTCCTGCACCACATCGACATTGCCCGGTCCCCCTTCGTTTGGCAGGATAATCAACGGGCGCTGCATCAGCTTTTGCAGCTGATCCATCGCTATTCCATTCAAGCCATCCATTGCCACACACCGGTGGGCGGGCTTTTGGGACGCTTCGCTGGAAAGTTGTGCCGGGATCGGGATCTAATTGTGATCTACACGGCGCATGGATTCCATTTTTACAAAGGGGCGCCGCTGTTCAACCGATCGGTCTATTACCAAGTGGAAAAAATTCTGGCACGGTATACCGACATCCTGATTGTGATCAATCAGGAAGATTACCAAGCCGCCCAAACCTTTCGATTAAAGCCCAACGGCCTCCTCTATCATATTCCCGGCATAGGGCTTGATCTGGATACATTTCAACCTTTCTCCGAGCAGCAGCGTGAATCCCTGCGGGAAAAGCAAGGGATTGGAAAGGACGATTTTTTCCTGGTCTCCATTGGGGAACTCAACGAAAACAAAAATCAGAAAATCGTCCTGGAAGCTCTGGCGGAGATGAAACGACGCCAAAAGCATCTGAAACACCTTCGATACGGCGTCTGCGGGGATGGGTTCCTTCGGGAACGCATGGCGGGATGGATCGGGGAAATGGGACTGACCGAAAACGTCGCCTTGTACGGCTATTGTACCGACATCCCAAAAATCCTCGGCTGTGCGGACGCTTCCATTCTTCCCTCCAAGCGAGAGGGATTGGGGATGGCCGGTCTGGAATCGCTAGCAATGGGGGTCCCGGTCATCGCAGCGGACAACCGCGGGACTCGGGAATATATGAAACACGGGCAAAATGGGTTTGTCTGCCGCCACAACACAGCGGAAGAATTCCGGGAAGGAATTGAAACCATCCGAAAGCTGGACGGGCCCAAAAAAGAGAACATGAAGGCCCTTTGCAGGGAATCCGCAAAACCTTTTGCCAAAAGCCATACAAACGCCCTCATGCAGGAAATATATTCCGAAGTGAGCAAGCGGATCGAACGGAGCGTCTATGAAAAACAATATAAAAATCAGCGTCATCATGGGGGTATATAATCCGGCCTCGCAGGAACGCCTCTTCCGCTCCGTGCAGTCTGTGATCGACCAGAGCTTTGCAGAGTGGGAGCTCCTGCTCTACGACGACGGTTCACAAGCCCCCTTCACATCTTTGATTCAAGCAGCGGCAGCGTTGGACCCTCGCATCCTTTTGCTACACGGCCAGCAGAACCGCGGACTGGCCCACGCGCTGAATGTCTGCATCCGTTCGGCTTCCGGTTCTTATATCGCCCGGATGGACGATGACGACGTTTCCAAGCCGGACCGCTTTCAAAAGCAATTGGACTTTTTGGAAACGCATTCACAATATCAGTGGGTGGGTTCCCTTGCGGAATTGGTGGATTCCCACGGCGTCTGGGGCATCGAATCCGTGCCGGAGACCCCGCAAGGCAGGGATTTCCTTTGGAATTCCCCGTATATCCATCCTTCCGTCCTGTTTCGGGCAGGGGTGTTGCTCGGACACGGAGGATACGACCCATCCAGTTCCGTGGTTCAGTGCGAGGACTATGAATTGTTCATGCGGCTTCACAGCCGGGGAAACCAGGGATACAACTTGCAGGAACCCCTTCTGCAATACTGGGAGGACCGCGAATCCTATCGCAAGCGGACCTACCGGCGGCGCATTCGGGAAATGAAGGTGCGGTACCATGGGTTCCAGGACCTGGGCATTTTGCGTCCAGGGACGTTTTTTTATGTGATGAAGCCTCTGCTGGTGGGCGCGGTTCCGGCTTCCGCTCACCATTCGATCAAACATTGGAGGAAGAAGAAACCTCAGCAGATGCCAAAATAAGGGAGAGACAACCAAGCATGAGGGACGCACAGCAAAACCGGCTGGAACAATACCGGGACGATCTCAAGGGGAATCCCGCCATGGAGCGGCGCATCCGGGGATTACCCGCCGCGGGGAACGACCCGATGGCGGCCGTCTGCCAATATGTATTGGCGCCGGCCCTGGGAGGATTTACCCTGTGGCTTCTCTACCATACCCTGAAAAGTGGGAAGCAACGGCTCTATTTTCTGGCGCGGGACGGGTATCTGATGTCCCGGGCCGCGCTTCTCTTTTGCGAAACGTTGCAGCTTCCCCTCGTCTGCCGGTACCTGAGCTGCTCGCGCTATTCCCTGCGGATTCCCTTCTTTCATCTGGATCAGGGGGCCGCCCTCGATGCAATCTGCCGGGGCGGAACCCACGTTACGCTCGATCAGATTCTCGCGCGGGCAGGGCTCACCGAACAAGAGCGGAGGCTCGTCGCCGGGGAGCTCTCCCTGCCATGGAAAGCCGGGGACGTGATTCCCTACGCCAAGCTGCAAGAGGTCCGCCGCCGTCTGCAACAGTGCGAGCGCTTTCTCGACGCGATGAACTGCCATTCCCGCGACGCCATGCCCGGGTTGGCCGGATACCTGCAACAAGAGGGATTGCTGGAGGAAGTGCCAGACGCGATTGTGGACAGCGGCTGGGTGGGTTCCATGCAGATGGCCTTAAACGAAGTCCTTGCTTCCATGGGGCGGACAAAGCCATTGGAGGGGTACTACTGGGGCCTGTATGCCCTGCCCCCTGGCGCGGACCGTGGCGCATACCATTGCTACGATTTCGCGCCCGATCATGGCCTAACGCCAAAAATCTTTTTTAATAACTGTCTATTTGAGGCCATTTTCACCGCTCCTCACGGGATGACGACCGGATACCGCCGGATGGGGGAACAATATCTCCCGCATTATGGACTCTCCGATGCGCACAGGAATGCGTTTGTCCATCGGCTGGAAGGCCTGATGATGCCTTACATCGAACGGCTGGCAGACGAGACCAGGGAAACCGGCCTGCAGCCGGAGGCCATTGCGCGCGACAGGGAAACCATCCAGCGCTTGCTGGCAAGGTTTATGACCACCCCCTCCAAAGCGGAGGTGGAATGCTTTGGAAGCCTTCCCTTTTCGGACGACGTTTTGGAGGGCGGCGAACAGCCGCTTGCCGCCCCGCTGACGGAAAAGGAACTCGCAGAAAACCATTTATTCCATAAGCTCTTTGCCCTTTCCGGAAAAATAAAAAAGCCGGTACGGGAAAGCGCTTGGTACGAGGGGAGCGTCGTGCGCTGTGGAAAGCATATCCGCTATCATTTGTGGCAGTATACCCTCTATAAATGGATACGGTATAGCAAAAAGCAGATGCAAACTCGAAGAGGGAAACGGAGGGATCGCAAACATGATTGACGCACAACAGGGAAAGCAATATGCGTTTGTCATCCGGCAGTTGACGGCCAGGGAACTCAAGCGAAAATATGCCCGCTCCTATCTGGGGATCATCTGGAGCGTCCTGAATCCCCTTCTCTCCATGGTGGTCCTCTCCCTGATCTTTTCCCAACTATTCCGTCGCTCCATCGAAAACTATCCCATCTATTACCTGACCGGCAACATCCTATGGCAGGCATTCACAGGGGCCACCAGTGCCTCCATGACCTCCCTGGTGGACAATAAAATGTTGTTGCTCAAAGTCAAATTCCCCATGGAGTTGTTTATCCTCACCCGGGTGTATACCGCCCTGATCAATCTCGGCTATTCGCTCATCGCCTATGTCATCATGCTCTTTGTATTCCAGGTATCGCCCAAGTGGACTATGCTCTTTTCCCCATTGATCATCCTCTTCCTGTTTCTGTTTTCTCTGGGGATCTCCTATATGCTGGCCACCGCCTACGTCTTTTTTGGGGATGTCAAGCACCTGTATACGGTGCTGCTGACCATCTGGATGTATTGCTCTGCGATTTTTTACCCGGTCGAGCAGCTTCAGGGGATTATCCGGGTGGTAATCTGGAACAACCCGCTCTATACATTCATCCACTGCATGCGGAAAGCCGTGATGATGGGGGCGCTGCCGGAGCGCATCGAATGGTTCCAGATGCTATTTTGGAGTCTGGGCGTCTATGTCATCGGTTCTTTAATCTTTCAAAAGAACCGGAATCGGATTATGCAGAAACTTTGATGGAGGCGGGTGTTCAAATGCCATCCGAAAACAAGCCAGCCATAGCGCAAGGGCAAAAAAGCAAACCAGAACCCGCCATTGTCGTAAGCCATGTAAGCATGCTGTTCAAACGGGCCAAAGATGAGGCCACCAGCGTCAAAGAGCTTCTGGTGCGGGCCGTACGGGGACAGAACCACTACGAGATGTTCAAGGCACTGGATGATATTAACTTGACCATCCAAAAAGGCGAAGTTGTCGGCATCATCGGTACGAACGGCTCCGGAAAAAGCACCTTGCTCAAGATCATCTCTGGGGCGCTGATCCCCACCCGCGGCAAGGTGCTGGTGGACCGGAAAAGCGTTCAGCTTCTCACCCTTGGGACGGGTTTTGATCCCGAGCTGACCGGGCGGGAAAATGTCTATTTGAACGGCGCGATCATCGGATACCCCAAGAGCTTCATCGACCAAAAGTACCGCGCGATTGTCCAATTTGCGGAATTGGAGGGCTTCATGGAGGAAAAGGTACGCAACTATTCCTCCGGCATGGTCTCGCGTCTTGGCTTTGCCATTGCGACCATCCGGGATACCCCGGAAATTCTCATTCTGGACGAAGTTCTAAGCGTGGGCGACATGTTCTTCCGGCAAAAAAGCGAGGCCCGTATCCGCGAAATGATCCACGGCGGTTCCACGGTCCTGATGGTCTCCCATTCCACCTCGGTCATTCAAGCCAATTGCTCCAGGGCTGTCTGGATTGAAAAGGGCCGCCTGCGGGCGGATGGCAATCCAAAAGAGGTCTGCCGCGCTTATGAAACATTGAAGGAGATGTGAGCATTGAAGGCGTGGATCTATCATCTCCTGGTCAACCGGGTGCCCGGAATCCGGGACCGGTATCTCCACCAAAGGCAAAACACCACCGCGCGCTGGAAGGTTCTTTTCTATCTGCTGTGGCTGAACGTTCAGTACTACCTTCTGTTCCGGCGGAGCTTGGGGCGCCCGGAACGCTTTCCTTTTTATGAGGAAAAGCGTCTCTACAGCGGCGGAAGCGAATCGTCCCTCAGCGAGCGGGAATCCCCGGAGGCCTTTGCCGCGAAGCTGATAGCCTTCGACGTGATTTCCATGGATGTATTTGACACGCTCCTGTTCCGGCCCTTCTCCGAGCCGGCAGACCTGTTTTATCTAGTGGGCATGGAGCTGTGCTATCCCGACTTCCGGCAGATCCGAATCGATGCGGAAGAACAGGCGCGGAAAAACAAGCAAAGGGAAACCGGTACGCGGGAAGTCACCTTTCAAGAGATCTGGGAAGAGATAGAGCGGGAAACTGGAATTCCGAAAGAACGCGGCATGCAGGTGGAAAGCTCGTGGGAACTGCGGTGTTGCTTCGCCAATCCGTACATGCTCCGCGCCGTCAAGGCTCTGCAAGCGCAGGGAAAAGCCATTGTTGCAACTTCCGATATGTATCTCCCCTCTGGTTTTATTCAGAAACTATTGTGTCAATGCGGCTATGGAACCCTTTCCAATGTGTTTGTCTCCTGTGAATTTGGCGCGTCCAAAAGTGACGGCCATCTCTATGAGAAAATCCGAAAGCGCTTCGGCGAAGCGAAATCTTATGTGCATGTGGGGGACAACCGCCATTCCGATCTGCAAGAGGCCCAACGCCACCGGATGGAAGCGATCCTCTATCCCAATGTCCATCAACAGGGGAACCGCTTTCGCCCGGCGGACATGTCCTCCATCACCGGTAGCATCTACCGCGGGATCGTCAACGCACAGATGCACAATGGGCTTTCCTCCTATTCGCGGGAATACGAATATGGCTTTATCTACGGAGGGCTATTCGTAACGGGATACTGCCAATTTATCCATGATTATGTAAAAGCGCATGGCACTGAGAAAATCCTATTCCTGTCAAGGGACGGTTCGGTCTTGATGCAGGCATACCGGCGGATGTATCCCGATGAAACAGAGACAACCCAATATGTCTATTGGTCCAGGCTGGCAGCCACGAAGCTGACAGCCGGTTACTATAAAGAGGCGTATTTCCGCAGGTTCCTGTTTCACAAAACCGATCAAACGTATACCGTCCGGCAGATCCTGGAGAGCATGGAGCTTGACCATCTCTTAGAACCGCTTTGCCATACAGTGGAAATCGAACCGGACGCGGAATTGACGTATAAAAATGTCGGAAGGATTAAAAAATATTTCATGGACGCTTGGGAACAGGTTTTGGACGCCTACCAGGAACAGGTGGACGCGGGAAAAGCCTATTATTCCCAGGTCTTGCAGGGGTGCCGTAGCGCCGCAGCGGTCGACATTGGCTGGGCAGGCAGCGGGGCCATTTCCCTTGACGCCGCCGTGAACCGCCTGTGGGGGCTCCGCTGCGACATCACCGGGATTTTGGCCGGGACCAATTCCTGCTATAGCCCGGAACCCGACGCGGGAGAGAGCTTCCTATTCCAGGGGAAACTGGTCGGCTATCTGTATTCTCAAAGTGAAAACCGCGATCTTTGGAAATTCCACGACCCGGCGCAGAATCACAACCTCTATTGGGAACTCCTGCTCGGCGCGCCGGAGGGAAGCTTGAAAGGCTTTTACTGGGATCGAAGCGGGAACTGCGAGTGCCGTTTCAAAGAATCCCGGGCCGACGCTGCACGGGTCCGTGAAATCCACCGGGGAATTCTGGATTTTGTCCAGCAATTCTTGGAAGTGGAACGCCGCCTTGGGTGTTCCATCCCCATCCATGGGCGGGATGCCTATGCGCCCATGCTCAGCGTGTGCAGCCGAAAAAACAAAGCGTTTCGAAAAGGTCTGGAGGGGTTGATGGATGAAATACACATCGCCTAGCATATCGGACAAGCCGCTCGTCCTATACCATGCGGTGAGTTCCTACCAGCTGTTGGAGGTGATCCTGCACCGCATGACCTACCACAGCCGGGAACGGGCCGTGCTGATCCTTCCGGACTTCATCACCCAAAAGTACCCGCAATATAAGAAACTGGTGACACGGCGTCTGTTCAACGAGGTGTATCTCTTCCCCTATCTCCACATTCTGCACCGGGAGGAGCAGCAGATCTTGGAAGATGTGAAGCTGTGTTATGAGCAGATCATCCCCCACCCCATCACAGATTTCTCCGAAATCTATGTGGCGGGGGCGCACTTTTATTTTTCGCTCTACTTGATTCAAAACCGGATGCCCTTCCACCTTTTTGAAGATGCAGCGGGGATGTTGAGCCGGTCAAACGAACTGTACGAAACCTTGGCCGCAAGTTTCCCCACCCATGCGAGGATCGCCCGCAAGCACCGGTTGTTCAACGGCGAAAATCCCTACATTTGCAGCGTCATCTGCCTAAAAAAGGCGCAGACCATCGACGTCTCCGGGGAGCGGTATGTGGACTTCTCCGTAGAAGAAGTCCTGCAAAATCTGCCGGAACGGAAACGGAACCATTTGATCCACTTCTTTCTCAAGCACCGCCTTTGGACAAAGGCGGAAGCCATCCTATTGACGCAGCACTTTGCCAACCTCAACATGATGAGCGAAGAGGAACAGATTCGCTCCTACAAACTCCTGCGGGTCAACGTCCTTCAGGACGTCCCCCTCATCATCAAAAAGCATCCGGACGATTTCTTAAACTATCGGAAAATCTTCCCGGACGCGGAATGCATCAAAGAGATCTTCCCTGCGGAATTGCTCCCCTATGTGTTTTGGCACAAACCTACATCCATCTACACATTCGATTCCACCAGCTGCGAAAATCTCGGGAACCATTTTTTGATTCAGAAAATCGAGAGGAAATCCTATGCTGAATAACAAAGTTTTGCTTGTTGTGAATTCCGTCTATCAGCTTTTCACCGCTGTACACATGAAGCGAAGCATCCTCGCGGAAAAGGAGGCCGACCTGCTTGTGACGGACATCACCGCAGTTTTGCACACATACATTCCCCGCCTCAAGGAAACCGGGCTATTTGCCCAAGTGATCTTTGGAAAGACGAAGGAGTGGAACCAAAAATACGCGGCGGCAAAAGGGGACACGCTCGACGAAGGCTTTCAGAACGCCTCCCATACCCTGCGCTGGATGCTGAACGAAGAGCTTGCAGACTATTCGGAAGTCTATTTTTCCAACTTCGATCCATTTATCCGCATGTTGGCGTGCCAATTCGACCGCCCCTCCTGTGAATTCATCTGGTATGAGGATGGCTTTTCAACCTATGTGATCGACTATCTGCGGGAAGACCGCGCGCCGATCAACCGCCATCCGGCGGGAGGAAAGATCCGGGAGAAAGTGCGCCGGGTGCTGCTCTATGAACCGCACCTCGCCTTGCGCGGGGACCACCTCATCAACCAAGCTCTTCCCAAAGTCGACCGGAACGATCAGGAATTAAAGCTTCTGCTCAACTATATTTTCGATTACCAAAAGCCCGAGGAGCGCATGGATTTCATCTTTTTGGAGCAATCCTTCCGCGCCGAGGGCATCCAAACCAACGACCTTGCATTGATGCGTCTTTGCCAGCAGGCCGTCGGCCCCGGCCGGTTCCTGGTGAAACCCCACCCGCGCAACCCGGAAAACGTGCCCTTTCAATTGGGCCTGACCAGAAAATATCCCACCGAAGCGCCCTGGGAACTGTTTCTATTCAACGAAAACCCGGAGCATTGCACAACGATCACCGTCTGCTCCAACGCAGCGCTCACCAGCCGCATTGTATTCGGGATGGATGTCAATACGGTCATGCTGTACCGCCTGTTTGAGGGCAAAGTCCTCTGGAAGGAAGACGCCATCCTCAAGCAATATCTGCGCAAGTTCCGTCGGCAGTTCGCCGGGAACAATTATTACGTACCGCAAACGGTCTATGAGCTCCAGGATATTCTCATGTATTTAGGAGGCCGCCATGAACCAACCGATCAAAGTTTCCATCATTATTCCCGTGTATCAGGTCGAAAACTATCTTGAGCGGGCTGTGGATTCCGCCATTGCGCAAACCCTGCCAGAAAAGGAGATTATCTTGGTGGACGACGGCAGCGACGACGCTTCCCCGCAAATCTGCGACCGCTACGCCCAGGAGTATCCGGATTTGATTCATGTCATACACAAGGAAAACGAGGGGCTCGGGCTGGCCAGGAACACCGGTGTGCGGGCCGCCAGAGGGGAATTCATCGCTTTCCTTGACTCAGACGACACCGTCGAGCCGGAGATGTACGAGGAAATGTATCAGAAGGCCGTCGAACAGGACGACGACATCGTGATGTGCGATGTAAAAATCATTTATGTCGACGAAAACAGGACCAGCACCGTATCATCCTACCCGCGTGAGCAGATCGACCTATCCGATTATATCGCCAATGGGAACAACATCACCTATAGCGTCAACAAGCTCTTCCGGAGGACCATCTGGGAAGAAAACCAGTACGAAAAAATGTTGTTTGAGGACATCTCCCTGATTCCCTCCTTGATTACCCGTTACCCGCGGATCGGTTACGTCCCCAAGCCCTTCTACAACTACTACCGGCGTGCCAACACCATCTCTACTTCCCTGGTGGGGAATATGGTCGACATCATCCAGGCTTTTCGGAATTTTATCGAAACCAGCGACCAGGACTATCGCGAAGAAGTGATCTATTGCGTCGCCAAACAGCTGTATTGGAATATGATGCAATCTAGGGTACTCTTCCAGGCGGATTTCATCGACCTGCTCAAAGAGTACCAGAAGGATTTCCTGCTCAATCCGTATCTTGCCAAGGATGGGAAGACGCGCAGCATCCTGGATTTCCTGCGGGAGGAGATCATCCCGGACAAAATCATCTGCGTACATTTTGGCCGCCCTATCCCAACTGAGCTTCTGGAAGAAATCCAGGAAAACTTTCCAAAGACCAAGCTGATTGACGCGGACGAGCGCTATTTTGCGCAGGAACAGCTTCCGGAAAATGTACACCAAGCTTGGGATGCGGGATACGTCTCCTATGTGGAGGAATACTGCGCGCTGAAGGTCCTGTGCGCGGAGGGCGGGATCGTCCTCACCCCGGACATGCACGTCCAATTGAACTTAAAAAAATTGCGTCTCAACCGGATCTTTTTCGGGTTTGAAAACGAAGAGGAATTGACCACCGGCTGCTTTGGGGCAGTCAAGGGGCATTATGTAATTCAGGCCCTGCTCAGCACCTATGAGATGGACACCATATTCAACAAAGCCTTTCTTCCGCTAAAAGACCGCCTCCGGGATTTCCTCGTCCTCCATTTCCACTTGAAAGTGAATGGCCGCAAACAACTTTTAAAAAAGGAGATCCAGGTGTATCTCCCCAGCGTGCTCGCCTACGATATGAAGGACGGGGAAAATTGCTGCAAAATCGGGGCGTATCCCGTCCCGGATGGATACGAACTGGTCAGTGGGCCCGTATTAAAAATGTGGTCGGACCGCCTGCTGGAAAACTGGAACCTCTACAAACAGGAGCTAAACCGGAAGCCGTCCGCTCCCGCGAAAGCAGCGCCCGCTAAGTCCGCCCCAGCGCCCGGCAAAGTGCCCCCACCGGATTGGTATCAAAGGGAGCTGGACCGGCGCATCCAGGAAGTCGTGGACACCTACGAACACTCCACAAGCTGGCGGATTACCAAGCCGATCCGCGCCATCGGCAATTTCTTAGGGAGGTGAGGAAACCGTTATGCGCACCATCGCAATCATTCCAGCACGATACGGTTCCAGCCGGTTTCAAGGAAAGCCCTTGGCGGATCTCTGTGGAAAGCCCATGGTCTGGTGGGTGTACAACCAGGTGTCCCAATCGAAAAAAATTGACGCCGTCTATGTGGCCACGGACCATGCGGCCATCCAGCAAGCTTGCACAGAGCTTCACATTCCCTGTCTGATGACGTCGCCTGCAAACCGGACCAGTACGGAGCGCATCTACGAGGCCGCACAATCCCTCCCGGCGGACATTTATCTCTGTGTCAACGGGGACGAGCCGATGATCGACCCGAACATCGTCGAGCAAGTCATCCCCAACCGGAAAGAGGGGTTCTTCGCCGCAAATCTGATGACCAAAATCCACTCTCCCGTCGAAGTGGTCGATGAGACAAACATCAAAGTAGTGACGGACGAAGCGGACAACGCATTGTTCCTATCCCGCAGCCCGATCCCGCATCCAAAGGCCAGCGTTCACTTCGACTATTATAAACACCTGGGGGTCCTCGCCTATTCCATGGAAGCACTGCGGTTTTTCGCAGAAACCCCCAAAGGGGCCCTGGAAAAAATCGAGGACATCAACGAACTGCGCTTTGTCGAGCATGGGAGAAAGCTCCGTATGATCGAGGTGGACGCGCACACGCTGTCCGTAGATACGCCAAAGGATCTGGATTATGTCCGGGGCGTCCTGCAAGAAAAACTGGAACGGGGGGAAATCAAACTGTGAGCATTCAAGTGTTGGATTGTACACTCCGGGACGGAGGGTATATCAACGACTGGCGGTTCGGCCGCAGGACCATCGCATCTATCTTGGATAAACTGGAAAACGCCAAAATCGACATCATCGAATGCGGGTTCTTAACCGGTATGGTCGAGGAAAAGGAGTGTTCCCTCTTTAACAGCACCGCCGATATTGAAGCAGTGCTGCCAAAACAGCAGAGGAACTCCATGTACGTGGCCATGATCGCCATCGGGGAGAAAGAGCTGCATCCATCCAAACTCGCTCCCTATGATGGAAACAGCATCGATGGGATTCGCCTGACCTTCCACAAAAAGGAAATCGAAACGGCGATCGATTGGGCCAAAATTATCATGGAAAAGGGCTACCGCGTCTTTATGCAGCCTGTGGGGACAGTCTTTTACAGCGACATCGAGCTGCTCCAACTGGTGGAAAAGATGAACCAGCTCAAGCCGTATGCATTCTATATTGTAGATACTTTGGGAAGCATGTACCGCAACGAGGTTTCCCACCGCTTCTATCTGATCGATGAGAACATGGACCCCGAAATCCATCTGGGCTTCCATGGGCACAACAACATGCAGCTCGCCTTTTCCAATGCACAGGTTCTGGGGAAAATCCAGACCAAACGCACCCTGATTTTGGATTCCTCTGTCTATGGAATGGGGCGGGGCGCCGGCAACCTTCCTACAGAACTCATCACCCAATATATCAATAAGAATATTTCCTCCCGGTACGATGTGACCATGGTCATGGACATCTACGATGAGTACGTCGCCAACATCCGCAAAAAATACGAATGGGGCTATACGATGCCCTACCATATTGCCGCCAACCATGTCTGCCATCCAAATTACGCTGCCTATCTCATCAACAAGCAGACCCTCACCATGAAGGACATCGAAAAGATCATCCAATCCATTCCGGACGCCTACAAAGTTTTGTACGACCGGGTCTTGATTGAACAGCTCTATACGCAGTATCAGAGCCGGAAAATCGACGACAGCGCTTCCGTTCAAACGATCACCGGTTGGATTCGCGGAAAAAAACTCCTGCTTCTGGCGCCGGGAAAAAGCCTTTTATCAAAGTACGAGGAAATTATGGCGTTTATTGGCCAAGAGAAGCCGTTTGTTATCTCCGTCAATTTTTTGGACCCAAAATACCGCATGAACGCCTGCTTTGTCAGCAATCACAAGCGCATGGATGTTATCGGGCAAGAGCTTCAACGTTTCCCAGATATCCACACCATTTTAACCTCGAATATCCCAGATACCGGCCGGGAAGACTGCCTCTATGTGGACTACGACCGCTACACAAATGCGGATGAAATGATCTCCGACAACGCAGGGTTGATGTTGCTGAAGCTATTGGCATATTGCGGGGCGGCTGAAATCTATTTGGCAGGTTTCGACGGCTTCCACCACAAACACAATGGCAACTACTACCGCAGGGAACTCAACTTAAAGGTGAACGAAGAGGAGATCCTGGAAAAACAAATCCGCATCCGAAAGCAACTGGCGGAACTCTCTAAAGCCATCCACATCCACTTTTTAACGCCTTCCGTATACGAATAAAAAAGGCCTACGAGTATCCGCAAAAAAGAGAAGGCCGGTTGCATCCATCAATCGGTCTTCTCTTTCATCAAAAACGAAAGGCGCGTTTTGCATATCCTCGAATCGGGTTGCAAAACGCGCCTTTCTATAAAGGGTTCAATCAATCTGTTAAATAAAGGTCAACAGCACAAAGTTCAAAATAAACAATACCGTTGCGCCCCAAAGAATCGGATGGATTTGTTTCGCCTGCTTTTTGCAGATCTTGGTGATGCAATAGAAGATAAAGCCTGCCGCAATACCATAGGAAATGCTGTAGCAGATCGCCATGAAAATACCCGCAAAGAATGCCGGGATTGCCTCGTCAAAATCATCCCATTTAATTTCCTTAAATGCCGACAGCATCATAATGCCGACAACCACCAACGCAGGCGCAGTCGCCGCAAAGGGGATCGCGCTGACAAACGTCGCCAGGAACGCGCTCACTGCAAAGCACAGCGCAACCACTACGCTGGTCAGGCCTGTACGCCCGCCGGCGCCGATGCCTGCGGCGCTCTCCACGTAAGTCGTCGTGTTGGATGTTCCGAGGATCGCGCCGATGGAAGTGGCCGTTGCATCTGCAAACAGGGCCTTGTCCATCTTGGATTTAAAGCCCACACTGGTCTCCATGGTCTTTTCATCCTGATCACTGAAGATGCCCGTACGGCGTCCCGTGCCAATAAAGGTTCCGATCGTATCAAACGTATCCGAGAGACTGAAAGAGAAAATCGTGACCAACACCAGCGGGATCTTCGACGCATCCGAGAACAGGGAGCCTAAGCCTTCGCTGGTAAAAATCGCGCCAAAGGTCGTGGGCAGCTGCTGGCATGCCTCCGTAAAGCTGATGGTTTCCGTGGTGGTGGTTACGCCCATCGGGATACCCAGCAAAGCCGTCACAACAATGCCAATCAGGATGGCGCCCTTGACTTTGCACACAAGCAGGACAATTGTCAATGCCAGGCCGATCAGGAACAGCCAGAAGGACGGCTGGTTCAAAGTCGCCAACGCAGGCACACCGGAATCAAAAGTAATAATACCCACGTTCAACAAACCGATATAGGCAACAAAAATGCCGATTCCGCCGCCAATGGCATTCTGCAAGCTGCGGGGGATCGCTTTAATGATATATTTGCGGACTTTTGTAACCGTGATAATAATATTGATTAATCCGCAAATAAAGACCATCGACAAGGCTTGCTGCCAGGTAAAGCCGAGTGTGAAGCAAACCGTATAGACAAAAAATGCATTCAAGCCCATTCCTGGCGCCAGCGCATAGGGGACATTCGCCACCAAGCCCATGACCAATGTGCCGATAATGGACGAGATAATCGTTGCTAAAAACACCGCTCCCCATTCCATACCGGATTGGCTCAACAAAGTCGGGTTTACCGCAATGATATAGGCCATTGCGAAAAACGTTGTGAAACCGGCGACAAGTTCTCTGCCTACTGTCGTCCCGTTTTGCTTGAGTTTAAAAAACCTCTCCATAAAGTCCTACCTGCCTTCCTTGTATTTTATCGCCTATGCGTCTCTCTATCACTGTCCCGAAACCATACTCCGCAATGGGTTCTGCTCCACTTCACTTTACAATGACATGCCAAATAACCTTCTTCCCGATTTTCATTTTAAAGCCGCATAGAAGGGACACAAGAGAAACCGCTGGGATATCAGGGTGGATAAACGCTTGGCTCTCTATGAAGCAGAAGCGCTCATTTTGCCTCAAAGACGTTCTATAAACACCATGGGCATAGACATCCTCCAAAATGCCAAACGCCATTTGTCTGACCTTTTCAAAACTCCATCTGTTTCTGGAAGATCGTCATCGATGGGTTACCGGACAGACTTACCCGCCATATAGAACAACAATAGCATGGGAAAAGCGTTTCTAACTTCCTTTGGCGCTCTAAAAGCAAACGTCAACCGAAATAATAAAAAAGCCGGCCACTCTTTCTAAAGTGACCGGTACATACAAATGGGATGGACACTTTAGATGCTGTCTCCGGCGCGAGCGGTCCAGCCCGGAAAAGAAAAAGAGTCTGAACGCGCCGTGCGTCCAGACTCGGTCTGGTTGCGGAGGCAGGATTTGAACCTACGACCTTCGGGTTATGAGCCCGACGAGCTACCGGACTGCTCCACTCCGCGATATTTCCGCACCCTCTCTGTGAGTGCAGAAATTATTATACTACACTTCCATATAAAATGCAAGTCTTTTTTATAATTTTTTCGTTTTCCCCTTTTCATAGAGGAAAACCAGCCCCATCCCCAATGCAACACAGATAACTGCGGCAACCATTCCTGCCACAAAAGCCGAAAATTGGTTATTTTCTCGAAAAACGGTTTCCCTTGTTCCTTCTTCCGTTTGGCCCAAAGGGACGCCAGCCTCCGCAGCGCTCTCTGCCGCTTCCTCTGTTTCGCCCACCTTGAAAGGAATATAAGGCTCTTCTCCGCTTTGCGGGGACTCCCCATCATTCGATTTTGCAGCGACATTCGAGCCGGAATTGCCGCCCGCCATCCCTGTGCCGCCGGCCCCCGCCCTTTCCGAAGCCGAACCGCCTTCTTCCGCACGAACAACGGACACCGTGTATTGCTTTGTTGTTTTGCGATCCTCCGAACGTACGGTTACAACGATCTCCGTGGTGCTTCCCGCCTTATAGAGCGTCTTTCGATTGATGGAAACTGTTGCCCCTTCCGAGGCGTTCGCCTGAAAGGTCACGGACTGCACATCCGAATCCACGGGTAATGTATATTCCAAAATGTCCGGGGAAAATGGCGGCTCCAAAGTCCCTTCGGACGGCTGTAACGCGGTGAGAAAACACGGGGATGATGCGGCGGAAGCGGATTCTTCCAACGCCCGGTTCACAGTAACCGTATACACCTGCCGGTTCTTTTTGTCCAATGACACAGCGGTAATTTTGATTTCCGTCGAAGTCCCCGCGCGATTCAGCTTTTCCCGGCTGACACTGACCGAACCGTCCTCTCCCGCCCTTGCCTGAAAGGTCAAAGACTGTACGTCCGCGCCGACATCCAACGCATATTCGGTCACGTCTGGCGAAAAGGCTGGACGCAGCTCCCCGGCCGATGGGATCAGTTCGGCCAAATAAGCTTCCCATTCGGGTTCCTCCGGTTCTTCGGCCCGGTTGACGTCCACAAGGTATTGCGTCTTCTGTTTTTGATTCTCCGAAGTGGCGGTAATGGTAATCGAAGTCGTTGATCCGGCTTTTTGCAGCGTTTTCCGGCTGACACTGACCGTTCCATTCTCCCCTGCCTGCGCGTCAAATGTAACGCTCGACACCCGATATGGGACATCCAAGGTATAATGATAGATATCGGCTGAAAAGGATGGGGACAGCTTTCCCGAGGATGGCTCCAAACTCTCCAAAAATGCTCTGTCCGATTTTGGCGGGAGCACTTCAAGCGGCGCCTTCCCTTCACAACGGGAATCCAGCTGTTCCCCTTGCCAGTTACAAACTTGATCGACCACGACCTCCAATTCTGTTTCGCCAGCCGGAGCCCCCTCATTCACCTCAAAAACATAAGTTAAAATGGTTCCGGACAGAGCGGGTGCATGGCCTAAATCCACATTACACACATACGTGCTACGCACAGGATTGTTCGTCCCATCTGTCTGCAAGGTTTTATTTTTGATCTGGCTGGACGGTTCTACACGCAAAAAGGAAAGGCGGGTATCGTCGTACGCGATGGAAACGCAAAAGCCCGCAATGTCCTTTTGGGCCGTTGTGGTATCCACGGTCAATTCTATGCGTTCCCCACCATAGTAGGACTCCCTATCTACCGAGAATACAAACGGTGTTTCCGTCTCCAAGGAAGCTGCAGCCGCCACCGTTCCTAAATGAAAAAGGGCAATAACTGAAAGGAGGAGTCCCAATACCCGTTGCAGCATTGTGTACCTCCTCCATTTTCTGTTTCCTATCGTTTCCCGGTAATCAGGCCGTCACTGTTTCCATGGCCTCCGTCGTGCGCAATTCCCGCAAGCGGCGTTTCCTGAGGATCTGCAAGCGGAACCGGTTATACCGTTGGATCACGGCAAACGGCAAATTCCCCAACAAAATCAAAAACGCAAACAGAAGCCCAATCCCTAGGGAATTGACCACTAGCATCACGACTCCGCACAGGCAGTTGGTAAGGTGCATCCACTCCCCGCGGCAGGTCTCCATAATAAACTCATCCAGATATTCAATAGAGACATCTGTCAAATGTGCCTTGGAGAAGCCGCCTTTCCCGATATGCTGCGGCAATTTATCCTTCCAAAGTTGAATCTTCAAATTATCCCGATACCAGCGCCCGCCCTTCTCCCATTTTTTCGGCAAGTAGCGCGACTTAGTGGCATCAAAAAAAGCGGTGGGGATCTTAACGCAAGCTAAGAATACCGCCACGTGCCATGCTGCAATGATAATTACACTCCAGAGGAATATCTGGAGGCCCGACAAATCTCTTAGCACGAACATTCCTTCCTTCGAAAAATCATCACTGTCTTTTAAAAAGCGATGGATTCTATCATGTATTTATGTTACCATGGGCAATGAGGTCGAAAATATACGTAAAAATATCGTTACTATTATAATACAAAGAAAAGGAGCATGCAACATGAAAGCACTTTTTATCGGCGGGACAGGAACCATCAGCAGCGCCATCTCCTCCCTGGCCATCGAGAAGGGCGTAGAACTCACGCTTCTCACACGCAGCGGAAATGGCCCGGAAGGCGCTGAACGCCTGATTTGTGACGTAAACGATGAAGACCGCGCTTTTTCCGTTTTGAAGGGCCGTTCCTTCGACGTCGTCGTGGATTTTGTTGCATTCCGTCCAGAACAGGTGGAACGCGATATCCGCCTCTTTCAAGAGCGGACCGGCCAATACATCTTTATCAGCTCCGCCTCCACCTATCAAAAGCCGCTGGCACACCCGGTTATTACAGAGAGTACCCCGCTGTACAACCCTTATTGGCAGTATGCGCGCGACAAAATCGCCTGTGAAACTTTGCTGATGGCAGCCTATCGTTCCACCGCCTTCCCCGTCACCGTTGTCCGCCCCAGCCATACTTATGGGGACTGCAGCGTTCCTGTCGCCATCCATGGCGCGCAAGGGAGCTGGCAGGTGCTTGCCCGGATGCTGGAGGGGAAGCCGGTCATTGTGCATGGCGACGGGCTTTCCCTGTGGACGTTTACCCACAATACGGATTTCGCCAGAGGGTTTTATGGCCTGATGGGGAATCCTCATGCGATTGGGGAAGCGGTCCATATCACCAGCGATGAGACGCTCACATGGAATGCAGCATTTGCAGCGATCGGGCATGCGCTCGGCGTTGAGCCTATTTTGCAGCATATCTCGTCCGACCTGCTGTCTGCGCTCCGTCCGGAGCTTTTAGGGACGCTCTTGGGGGATAAAGCAAACTCGGTGATCTTTGACAATTCCAAAATCAAACGGCTTGTGCCGGGCTTTTTCGCCACGGTGCGTTTTGATGAAGGCGTAAGGCGCACGGTGGAATATGTGCGCTCCCATCCGGAATGCCAAAAGGCAGACCCAGAATTCGACGCTTGGTGCGACCGCGTCATTAAGGCATATTCCTCTTGTGTACGGAGCTTTTAAAAGGATCAGGGCGGCCTAACGTATGGTTAGGCCGCCCTTTCTATTTGCCCTATCATCCATGCCATTGTGTGCTGTTTATATATGGATCGACGGTGCAGAATGCCCTTTGGCCTTTCTGCGGCGTTCATTTCTCTTCTCCGCTGCACGCCCAACCGCCTTCTCCAGTTCCACAACAACCAGTGGGACAAAGGCCAGCGCTGTGACAATCAGCCATTGCTGGGGTACCAGGGCAACCGTCTTGAAAATCTGGGCCAATGGCGGAATGACGATGACGCTCAGCTGCAAAACAACACACACGACTGCCGCCAAAACCAATTTTTTGTTGCGGAAAATCCCCGCTCGAAAAACGGACTGTGACGACCGCATATTAAACGTGTGTACCACTTGGGAAAAGCTGAGCACGGCGAATGCCATCGTACGCCCAATGACCGGGGACGCAGGGTCGATATCGAAAAAGATCCGCCCGATGCTGTAAGCCAAGAGGGACATCGCGCCGATGAGACATCCCTCTACGAGGATATTGTACCCCATCCCTCCGGCAAAGATGCTCTGCGTGGGCTTTACTGGCTTGCGCTCCATAATATCCCGGTCGATCGGTTCCACGCCCAAAGCCAGAGCAGGCAATGAATCCGTCACCAAATTCACCCAAAGCAATTGGATGGCAAGCAACGGCGTCGGCAAATGCAGCAGGAAGCTGACAAACACGGTCAAGATCTCCCCGATATTGCAGGAAAGTAAAAAATGGACTGTCTTCTTGATGTTTTCAAAGATGCCGCGCCCTTCGCGCACAGCCGAAACAATGGTGGCGAAATTGTCATCCGCCAGGATCATATCCGCCGCAGCTTTCGCCACATCGGTTCCGGACTGCCCCATCGCGCATCCGATGTCCGCGGTCTTTAAAGCCGGCGCATCATTGACGCCATCGCCGGTCATGGCGACCACTTCGCCGCGGGCCTGGAATGCCTGCACAATGCGCACCTTGTGTTCTGGCGATACACGTGCAAAAACCGCATACTGGTAAATATCCCGCGTCAGTTCCTGCTGGGGAATCCGGTTGAGCTCCTCCCCGGTCATTACCGAAGTCCCCGGCGTTAAAATACCGAGCTCCTTTGCGATAGCCGCTGCTGTGGCAGCGTGGTCCCCTGTGATCATAATGGGACGGATCCCGGCTTTCCGGCAGAGCGCCACCGCCTCCTTCGCTTCGGGGCGCGGTGGGTCCATCATCCCGATCAACCCACAAAAGATCAGGTCCTTTTCCAAGCTGGCACGATCGGTTGGCAGCGACGGAAGATCTTTATACGCAACGCCCAACACGCGTAGCGCCCGGCGCGCCATCGCTTCGTTCTGCGCCGCGGCTGACCGGCTGGTGCAATGGGCCATCAGGATATCCGGCGCCCCTTTGGAGACCACCCGGTATTTCCCATTCCCAATTTTATGTACAGTGGTCATCATCTTGCGCTCGGAGGAAAAGGGGATCTCCAAAACCCGCGGATACAGCGCATCCAGTTCCGTTTTTGAAACAGGAGTGGCATGCACCAGTGCGGCCTCAGTGGGGTCGCCGTGTACAGCGCCGCCGGAGACGGTACAGTTATTGCACAGCACGGCCAATTTCAAAAGGTTTTGGCCCTCGGCCGAATCCATACGCAGCTTCCCGGAGGCGGTTGCCAGTTCCACCACCGTCATCCGGTTTTGCGTCAAGGTCCCCGTCTTGTCAGAGCAGATGACGCTGGCGCTTCCCAGCGTCTCAACCGCCGGCATCCGGCGCACAATCCCGCGCTTTGCCGCCATCCGCCGGACACCGATGGCCAATACAATGGTCACAACCGCCGGAAGGCCCTCCGGAATTGCCGCAACTGCCAAACTGATGGAGATCAAAAACATCTCCAACGGCTTGATATGCTGGAACAGCCCCATCAGGAAGATCACCGCACAGATGATTAAAGCGCCAATCCCCAGCCATCTTCCCGTCTGTTCCAGCTTGCGCTGAAGCGGCGTCTGGGGCGCTTCCTGGTCCGAAATCATATGCGCAATGCGCCCAACCTCGGTTTGCATGGCTGTTGCCGTCACCAGGCCCTTCCCGTGGCCCGAGGTAATGGAACTATTGGCATACAGCAGATTCCGCCGGTCCCCCAGCGGCGTGTCAGGGGGATACGTCCGTCCCGCATGTTTTTCCACCGGAAGGCTCTCCCCGGTTAAAGCACTTTCCTCCGCCTTCAAATCATGCGCTTCTGTCAACCGCAGATCGGCCGGGACCAAATCCCCTGCCTTTAATAGAACAAGATCGCCGGGGACGATCTCCGCGGCAGCCAGGTTCCGTTCGATTCCATCCCGTATCACGCGGGCGTGTGGGCTGCTCATCTTTTTCAGCGCCTCAATTGCCTTTTCTGCACGGCTTTCCTGAACCAGGCCGGTAATCGCATTGATGACAACAATTGCTAATATAATAATGGCATCGATATAATCTTGATCTTTCTGCAAATACGAGGTCACAAACGATATTCCCGCTGCAATCAGCAGGACAATCACCATAAAATCCGAAAATTGCGCCAAGAACCGCCGCAAAAGGCTTTTTCTTTTCGGTGGTTCCAATTCGTTTTTCCCAAATTCCTTTAACCGGTTTCTGGCCTCCCGGGTAGGAAGCCCGTTTTGCGCGCTGGTTCCCAGCCGTTTTTCACATTCTGCCCTTGTTAAGCATTGCCACTCCAACCGTTCTCCCTCCTATCGCCGCCGGGCGGCGCGTAACGTTTCATTGCCTTTCTTTTCATTCTATGCGGGGGGTATGCAAACTATTATCCTCCGATCCGGGCAATTCCCCCATAAATTCGCTGTTGCATCCCAAATAGGGTATGCTATAATGCCTATATAGGATTTTTAAAACGCAGCGGTTGGCACGTTTTCCTTTTTATGGTTGAAATTTCTAGAGTCCCTTATTTGCCTGCTGCCTTTTCTAATCCTTTCAAAAGAAAGCATTACACAGGGGCTATTGATCGTGTCCCTATTTCAGAACAAAAGAAATCCTTAAAAGGGGGCGAGGGGTTGGATTATGCCATCATGAATTTTGTGCAGCAAAACCTGCACACCGCTTTTACCGACGTCTTTTTTCCCATTGTTACAATGCTAGGAAACCATGGGCTGGTTTGGCTATGCCTAATTGCCGCCCTACTTCTGACCAAAAAATACCGCCGTTGTGGTGGGATGCTGCTGTTAACATTGGCAGCCACCTTTCTTCTAGGGGAATTCATTTTGAAGCCCATCATCGCGCGTCCCCGTCCCTTTGTGGACAACCCCAACGTCCTTTTGCTGATCCCTCCGCCAAGCGGCTATTCCTGCCCATCCAACCATTCTTCTTCCTCCTTTGCTGTGGCAACCATGCTGTGTTTTCACCACAAAAAGGCTGGAATTGCGGCTCTTGTATTGGCTTTTCTGATTGCTTTCAGCCGTATTTTTCTGTTCGTCCACTACCCGACCGATGTGATCTTCGGCGCAATACTTGGAATTTTATGTTCGGTATTGCTTTACAAAGGAAGCCAGGCTTGGCAGCATAAATATTCAAAAAAATACTTTTAGTAGACTTGTTTATACAGATTGTTTTTATATTTATGAAAAATATATACAATATGCGGTCTTTTTTTGCAAAACCGTTTCCTTTTAAACGTAAATTCTACCTTTTCCTCTTCCATTCGACACAAGATATATCATCCTATATAGCAAATCTGCAAAGATATTGCGTAAACAATTGTTTTGTTGAATATTTCATTTTTCTCCTATTGCTTTATTTTCTCTTTTCCTCTATCATAATAACAGTAACTTTGGTGAATTTATATCACTGATAAATTTTTTAGAAAAAAGGAGGATGTGAAACATTGACGAAGCATATTGGAGACATCGATCTGCCCAATACCAGTTTGCATTATGATCTCTTGGGAAATGCAGAAGATGGATATTGCATCGAGATCACTTCATGTAAGTTTGAAAGAGCTTGCGGCTTTATCTCTTCAGATTTACGCTTCGCTGAAAAGTGCGTCAAACTGTTATACGAAGGGATGGCATTTCCCTGCAACTTAAAGGATTACTTGGAAGATTTCAAATTTGATAATCATTCCTATTGACTTTCCTGTGGGGTTTGATTATACTGTAGATGATCCCTTCCAAAAAAGCCCATTTTTTGACGGATGAGGGGTACACCTGCATAAAAGCGGGTACAAAGCGAACGATAATAAAATGATCAAAGCAAAATTTATTTATAGTAAGGAGTCTTGCAAAATGAAAAAATATGTTTGCACTGCATGTGGTTATGTATATGACCCCGCTGTTGGCGATCCGGACAGCGGCATCCAACCCGGCACTGCTTTTGAGGATATCCCGGAGGATTGGGTATGCCCCCTCTGTGGTGTAGGAAAGGATATGTTTGAACCCCAGGACTAACGGTAGCTGGAGGAAGCGAACCAAAGAGCGATGCATTTTGCCTGCCCATAAGTGTGGCGAAAGGGACAAAAGAAGCTTTGGACTGCGTTGGAAGGAGTGTTTTCTCCTTCCGGCGGGACGAAGCTTCCACTCCCTGTTCTAGCGACCGTGTGGGTGGGCTTCTCTATGTTTCATCTGGAAAGGAATGGTAACAATGAGCGCAATTAAGTTGAAAGAAAATCTTTATTCTGTTGGTGTTTTAAATCCGTCGCTGCGTGTGTTTGACATTGTAATGGAAGCGCGCTATGGCACAAGCTACAACGCGTATCTGATCACAGGCGAGAAGAACGTCCTGGTGGAGACCGTTGAAGCTAATTTCTTTGACGAATATCTGGACAACATCCAGAGTGTTGTAGACATCTCGAAAATTGACTATCTGATCATGAACCACACCGAGCCGGATCACTCTGGTTCTGTGGCAAAGCTTTTGGAAAAGAACCCGAATATCACGGTTGTCTGCACGACCGCTGCTCAGAAATACCTGCGCGCGATCGCAAACCACGACTTCCCCTGCATTGTAGCCAAACACGGAGATAAACTGGACATCGGTGGCCAAGAGCTGGAATTCATTGTTGCGCCGCTGCTGCATTGGCCGGATTCCATGTTCACTTGGATGCCGCAGCAGAAGGTTCTGTTCACCTGCGACTTCCTCGGCGCACATTTCTGCGAGCCCACCATGCTGGACAGCAATATCCACTATCCGGAGCAGTATCTCGGCGAAGTGAACTACTACTATGCCTGCATTTTTGGGCCGTTTAAGCCCTATGTGCTCGCCGGCCTGGACAAGATCAAGGATCTGCCGGTCGAAATGGTCTGCCCCAGCCACGGTCCCTGCCTGGTGGAAGGCATCTCCCGCATCCAGGGCCTCTACCGCGAGTGGAGCACGCCCGCTGCGCCGTCTGGAAAGAAGGTTGTTGGAATCCTCCACGCTTCGGCATACGGCTGCACCACCAAGCTGGCACAGGCTGCTTATGATGAACTCAAAAAGAACCCCGATCTGGATGTCCGCCTGATGAACGTTGTGTTCACGCCTTTGTCGGAGGCAGCCGCACTGGCCAATGAAGCGGACGCCTTGCTGGTCGGTTCCTGCACCATCAACCGCGATGCTCCGAAGGTGGTTTGGGACGTTCTGGCCTCTGTGGACGCCATCAATACCAAACAAAAGCCCGTCGGCGCATTTGGTTCCTATGGCTGGAGCGGCGAAGCGGTTCCGATGATCAAGTCCCGCATGGAACACCTCAAATTCAAGTTTATTGGCGATGGCTTGCGGGTTTGCTTTATGCCCACCGAAGAGGACTTCGACGCGATGCGCGCATATGCAAAAGAAGTCGTTTCCAATCTGAAGTAATCCGTACTTTATAAATCTGTATACATGGAGAAACGGGCAAATGCACGGCTGCATTCGCCCGTTTCTTAATTAAAATGAACAGAGCGGCGTCCATGTCCTTTTCGACATCGGCGCCGCTTTCTGTTTGATTCATAACCGGAATATTCCTTTCCCGCCTCCTTTACTGATCGCGATGCACAGCCGTTTACACATTTGCCTGCCCGCTCTCAAAAAGATTGTTGATCGCCGGGGCATCCACTTTTGTGGACACCATCAGTTCCCCGCTTCCATTACGCAAATATACCTGATTTTGCTGTAGCCAAATCTGAATATTCTGTGTCTCTCCATTTTCTTGGGGCTGGAGGCGCACTTCATAATCGGAATTTGCGGGTAGGAATGGGGGTTCTTTCGCCGGTTGAGCCGACCCGAGCATTTGATCGAGCATATTCAAAGGGGCTTCCGCGGTCAACGTCGTCAGAGGGGCTGCTGCTCCGCCGCGATACACCACTGCGGAGGGTTCCTGTTCTCCACATCCACACAGTACCGCAACACAAAACAGCGTTATAAAAGCCATCGCCATCCATTTTTTCATCTGTCGCCGTCCCCGCTGCTCATGCCCGGGGCGTTCCTCCCTTCCATTAATCATTTGTTTTCACGGGCTCCACCAAAACCGCCAAGTTCTGATCCCGTAAAAGTAGAATCCTAAGTAACTTAGAAGCCTCTATCTGTAATACACATGATACAGAGCTTTTCTTTCAAAAAACCAGAAAAAATTCTTACAAATTCCTGTCAGCTTTCTTCTGCGGTCCAACCTTGTTCCTCCAGGAGCTGTACCACCGCAAGATCTTTTTGGTTCTCCGTAAGGGTATACGGGCTGATAGACACCTGGATTTTTCCCGTATAATCCCCCACCAAATTCTTAAGCTTGCTGCCTTCCGCCGGTTGGAACAGCCCGTTCTCATCTCCGCATCGTAGATATAGGCAGGCTACCCGCCCGCTGAAATCCTCGCGGTTCGTAATATCGAGATCCAAGGTGTCCTGGCGCAAAGCTTCGAGGAGCGCCTGCTTCTGTGCGTCGTTCAAACGATATGTCTTTGCGGCCATGTCGGATTGCTCATCATAGTTTTCGATCTCAATTTGGCTGATATCACCCGGTTCCAGATAGAACAACAGGTTTCCACTCGTCTTATACTCCTCCGAATTCACAATGTCCGAACTGAGCTGTTGCAGACGCTGCGAATTCTCTTCGGCATTTGGCGTATTGAATGGGCTCCACTGGTACTCCCTTTGGAAAGTGCTCCCATCCTTCAAGTGGTATACGATTTGATACTGTATCCCGCCGCCCTGGCTCATGCGGAACGGGAACCCCGCCTGCTTTTGGAATTCGACCACAGACCGGTGGAACTCTAAAACTTTTTCCACATTTTCCACCTGACAGATCTCAGGCTTCACAGAAGCAAGATTTTCATATTGCTCTCCCTGTATGTCGAAATGGTCGGAACCGAATTCCTGATAGTACGTATTGTCTTCAAAGGAAACGCTTTCAATGTCCTCTATGGCAGGAATACGGTCGACATATCCAAACGCGCCGGTGGCCACCACGCCATAAAAGACAATGAACGCTCCCAAAAATACAGCATACCCTGCAAAGCTCCGTTTCATACGGGAGAACCCACGGGAATAGATCGCCTCCACCACGACATGCGCTGCAAGGGAACCCAACAGCAGTCCGATCAGGAAGTTGGCCGTGCTGGAATTGTACCAAAACAGGATAAAACCCAGCCCGAAACCACCTACCGCTGTAATCAGGAAACGGATCAAGCCCTTGGGTATCTGGAATGCAAAGGTATTCTCCGCAGACTCGCTTTTCCGCCTTCTATATAAATAGACGCTTGAGAGGAGCAAAAAGACGGCCAAAATGGCCCACCAAACAAAAAAAGTTGGAGCATCCGATGCGTGGAGGAAAATACCGACGAAGGGGGCCAAGGCCACCAACAGCGTATTGTCCAGATTCACCGTCATGTTGAACCCCGGAAGCAGGCAGCTGACCAAATACACGGAGGAATAAACCAGGATAGGGTATGCGATATTGACGCCAATCACGGAAAGGACCATATCGAGCGTGGTGCCCGTACAGACGGCCATCAACACACAGAACAAAAAGGCAGCCGCCAGAACCAGCATCAGGCCGAGCATCTGCACGAACAGATCGCCGATCTGCCCTCCCTTATTTTCTATGTTAAAGCATAGGGCGATCAAAGACGCAATTCCCACATTGAGCGCCAAAGGGATATACAGCGCGGTCAACCCGGCAAGGATGCGCCCCAGAAGCATCGCCGACCGGCGAACTGGAAGCGAATGGAACAGGTCTACGCTCCGCTTCATGTGCATATAGCGGAACAGCTGGACAGCGAACAGAAGGGTAAACAGGGCGCATAATGTGGGAACGCTCAGGGTCATTGCAAATCCCGTCATGTCCCCAAACACGCTCGCATATTGTGCGGAAACCCCATATACCTCGAGTGTCATCGGATCCATGCGGATGTTTGCGTTGGCCAAGCCAAATAATAACAAGACCGGAAAAGCTAGAAACAGCAATGCTGCGAATAGAGCCATCATTCCCCGGTTGCGCTTTAACGACCAGAGATATGTCTCGCGCAACTCGCGCTTCCAACTAGTTGAGGATGTTTTCAATATCATAGCCTGCCACCTCCATTTCACTGATAAATACCTCTTCCAATGTAAGCGGCAACACTTCCGCAAACACGGGATGCAGGGCGTTGATCTGCTCCAGAATGTCTTCCTTCGTCCCGCGTGCGACAAAGCTCACCAGGGAACCGCGCACCTCGGTCTTTAGGATGTCAAGCCCCTGGAAGGCCTCTGGGCCTGGAAGTGGCTGGAAGACGGCCTGCACCTTATTGATTCCCAGTTTCAGTTCATCCAGCTCGCGCTCAAAGAGTACACCTCCCTTGTGGAACAGCCCCACATGGTCGCAGAAATCCTCCAACTCCCGCAGGTTGTGCGAGGCAATCACCACGGTCATCCCGCGGTCGGCCACTTCGCTGCCGACAATCCGCTTCAAAAGCTGGCGCATCACCGGGTCTAGGCCATCGAAGATTTCATCCATTAATAGCAACTCTGGCTGCGCCGCAATTGCACAGATCAGCGCCGCCTGGCGCTGCATGCCCTTCGACATATTGCCAATCCGCATCTTCCGGTCCAGCGGGAACATCGCACAGCAGGCTTCATAGCGCTCCCGGCTCCAGGTGGGGTACAAGCGGCTATAAAATGCCGCCATGCTGTCCAGAGATGCCTGCGGGAAAAAATACGGATAGTCCGGGATGAAGAAAATCCGGGACTTCACCCCAGGGTTTTCAAACGGGGCCTCCCCGTCCAGCGTAACGCTACCCCCATCCGGCTGATAGATTCCGGCCAACGTCCGCAGAAAAGTCGATTTTCCAGCGCCGTTGCTTCCTACCAGCCCAAAAATGGAGCCGGATTGGATCTGGAACGAAATCTGATCGAGCGCAGTGAGTATGCCAAAGCGCTTCGTCAATTGATTGGCTTCAATCATGTCCGTCACTCCCCTCTTGTTGATTCACAGCAGGACGTCCGCCCTCATAAACCTCTTTTACACAGTTTTGTGCTTCTTCCAGGGAAAGGCCGCAGTCCAAGGCCCGCCCCGCCGCATCCCGCAGCTTTTCAACGGCCTGTTCCCTTTGCTGGGAAAGCGCATTGGCGGCTTCTGCAATAAACGATCCCTTTCCCGGGACGGAATAGATGATCCCATCGCGTTCCAAAAGCTGGTAGGCCTTCTGCACCGTGTTGGGATTTACCCCCAGCTCCTGGGCCAGCGCACGTACAGAGGGGATTTGCTCATTTTTTGCAAGTGCGCCGAGCGCGGCCATCCGCGTTATGTTTTGATACAGCTGCTCATAAATCGGGAGCCGGCTCCGATAGTCCAGCGAAAACAGCACATCGTTCACCGTCCTTTCTGTATTATGTGTATTAATACAGTATAACTATAACATACAAACATTCCCCTGTCAATCACATGAGAACCAGGTTGGAAGGAGCTTGGCTTTGCGCAGCGCCTGCATGACCAACAGCAGGCACACCAAATATACAAGCAGCAGGAAGCTATTGGCCGCCAAAGCAAAATACAGCGTTGCCAACATAGCCAAAGGATGAATCTGTGTGGAAGCTGCCAGGAGTTTCGGCTCCACAATTTGCCGCACCCCACTCACAACCAGCCAGCCCGCCACCAAAAAAATCCCCTTCAGCGGGCTTCCCTGTGCAAAAAACAGGAGTGCCAACGGCAAATAGACCGCTCCCGGCCCCAATACCGGCAATAAGTCCGCAAATCCTGCAACAATGCTGAGCACTAATGGATAAGGCGCCCCAGCGGCAAAGAAGATGCATAACGTCTCCAAAAACGTGAGACAATACAACAACAGGTAAGAGGTCAAATACTGGCCGCCAATGTGCGCCCCATGTCGGGATGCCTCGCGGAGAATTCCCTTTCCCCGCGCAGAGAGCAGGTTGGACAAACGCTTCCGAATTTTTTCCATGTCTTTTGAAAAAAAATAGGTGGACACCACCATTACCAAGAACATCGCAAGCACCGCTGGAAGCGAGGTCAAAAAGCCCAATGCTGCCGTCAAAGCACTGGTGAGCACAGAGGCCGCGGCCTGTGCAAGGTTGAGCAATTGCCGCTGATTCTCCTGGATAAAATCCTGATCAATATGGTTGAGGAACTCCCCCGCCTGTAGGAAAAGGCGGTTCAAAGGCTCTGTCAGACGGCCAAGGTCCACATCCCGGATGGTGCGGAGCAAATTGCTGATTTCTCCCACCAGCCACATGCCCAATAGGAACAGCGCGCCGATCAGCAGCACATACAAAGCCGCTGTGGTCACTGCGGCGGCACATCCTTCGGAGAGGGGCAACTTCTGTTTCAGGAAGCGGACAACTGGTTGTAAGAACCAAGCTAAAGCGAATCCTGCCAGGAAGGGAAAGGTATATCGCAACGTGGCCGTAAACAGCCAGAAAAGCCCTGTATATACCAGAAAAAAGACGGCATAAGCTTTCCCTTTCGCCAGCAGATTCCAGTCTAACATAGAAGCCCCCCATTCCTCTTAAATATATGGGGGATTGCCATGTTTCTATGACGTGCAAATAGACGCAAAAAGAGCGCCCCGTGAGCGGAAAGTGCCGTAGTTGGGTACAGCCCTACTCATCCGGCCGTTTCCTTCCACGGGAGGAACGGCGCGCCATGAGCTTTCCTTTCGCGGGACGCTCGTTGTTTTCATTCTTATTTTTCTCTTCCCAGCAGCCAATCCACAGATACATTTAGGATGTTCGCTAGGGCTGAAAGCTCATAATCCGTTACATAACGGATCTGCCCTTCCAGCTTGGACAATCCGGACGCGTTCATATCGACTCCGTTCACCTGAAGCTGAGCCAACAGCTCTTTCTGCTTCATCCCCTGGCTTTTCCGGGCCATTTCGACACGCGCCCCAACAAGATTGCGGGTCCCCAATGCTTGCTTGCGTAATCTCACCTTACATTCACTCCCTACATGCATGAATTTTTTACCAATATCACCAACAAAACGATGTGAATTTTGGATAAAGCGATTCATTGAACAACTAAACCCACACAAATCCACTCGATATTTCTATTATAGTATCTATTTGTAGAAAACGCAACAAAAATATTACATATTTTTAGCTTCTTCGGCATATTTTTTGCTTCCAATTTCTGGCCAACAAGAGAAGAAAAACATATTTGTGCTTTTGCTCGAACCTTGCTATAATAATCCTATCCGTTAAACGCCAGAATCACATCCGTGCGTGCTGTTTTACCAACCGGGACAAAACGCCCTTGCGAAAGGCAAACCAGCCCGGGACTTTATTTGTGGAGATGTTACCATGACAAATCAGAAAAAGCCCTCGCGAAATCTCACAATGCTGACCGATTTCTATGAAATCACCATGTCCAATGGCTATTTTTCCAATGGCTACCGGGACACCGTTGTATATTTTGACATGTTTTTCCGACATATCCCAGACGATGGCGGCTTTGCTATCATGGCCGGCGTACAACAGTTGATTGACTATATTAAAGACCTGGAGTTTACGGACGACGACATCGCCTATCTGGAATCCACGCACATGTTCCAGAAGGAATTCTTGGAGTACCTGCGGAATTTCCAGTTCGCCTGCGACGTTTGGGCGATCCCGGAAGGCACCCCTATTTTCCCCGGCGAGCCGATTGTCACCGTGCGCGGCCCGGTGATCCAGGCACAGCTGATCGAAACCATGCTGTTGCTCACCATCAACCATCAGAGTATGATCGCCACGAAAGCAAACCGGATTGTCCGCGCCGCACAAGGCCGCGCCGTCATGGAATTCGGGTCCCGCCGCGCACAGGGAGCCGACGGCGCCATCTACGGTGCGCGGGCCGCTTACATTGGAGGTTGCTGCGGCACCGCCTGCACCATTTGCGCCCCGGATTTCGGCGTCCCTGCCCTGGGCACCATGGCCCACAGCTGGGTCCAGCTGTTTGACAGCGAATTGGACGCCTTCCGCGCATATGCCCGCGAATACCCCTCCAATTGTACCCTGTTGGTGGATACCTTCAATGTCCTGAAATCCGGCGTGCCAAACGCCATCAAGGTGTTTCAGGAAGAGCTGCTCCCGCGTGGTTACCGTCCCGCCGGCATCCGGATCGACAGCGGCGACATCACGTATCTGTCCCGTAAAGCCCGTAAAATGCTGGACGAGGCGGGGTTCCCCGATTGCAAAATCTGCGCCTCCAATTCCCTTGATGAATACATTATACGCGACATGCTGATGCAAGGTGCGAAAGTTGACAGTTTCGGCGTCGGCGAGCGCCTGATCACCTCCGGTTCCGAACCGGTTTTCGGCGGCGTTTATAAGCTGGCCGGCGTCGAGGACGCCAATGGCAACATTATCCCCAAGATCAAGATCAGCGAAAACGTTGCAAAGATCACCACGCCGTGCTTCAAGGGGCTGTGGCGTTTGTTTGACCGCGACACTGGCAAGGCGATTGCCGACGTCGTAACGCTACACGACGAAGTCATCGACGATTCCCAGCCGTACGAAATTTTTGACCCGGAGCACATCTGGAAGCGCAAAATGGTCACCAATTTCCGCGCCGTGAAGCTGCGCAAAAAGATCTTCGAACACGGCCAGTGCATCGCCGAGGAGCGCACGCTGGAAGAGATCAAACGTTACTGTGCCGAACAGGTGGACACCCTCTGGGAGGAAGTCACCCGCTTTGAAAACCCGCATCAATATTATGTTGACCTATCTCCGGCGCTCTGGGACATTAAAAACCGCATGATTGAAGAGAACACTGCGTTAAGCCAGCGCTGACGGATTTCTGGTTGACATCTGAGGGAAAATCAGCTAGAATAATGCCTGCGAGCAGGCTGAACAGCTGCGGGTGATACCCGAAAGGGTCCACCCGAGGAAAGTCCGAGCTCCAAAGGGCAAGAATAACGGCTAACGGCCGCCGGGGGCGACCCTAGGGAAAGTGCAACAGAGATATACCGCCGCTTTTGCGGCAAGGGTGGAAAGGCGAGGTAAGAGCTCACCAGCGCGCAGGAGACTGCGCGGCTCTGCAAACCCTATTCGGAGCAACACCGTGGAGGGACATATGCGCCGGCCCGGCGCGTCCTGTGGAGGTGGCATCGAGCTGGCGCGGCAACGCCCAGCCAAGATAGATGGCTGTTCACGACAGAACTCGGCTTACAGGCCTGGTCGCACTTTAAAATTTGTGGAGGCAAAAAATGTCTCCTAGCATAAAAAATCCCCGCTGTCTTTTTGACAGCGGGGATTTTTGTTTGCAACTTATGAAAACCATTTTACAGATTCGTATGCGAACGCAGTTCGATTTTTAATTTTTCTGGCTTACCGGACGCTGAACAACAGATCTCCATAGGTGGGATACGGCCAATATTTCTCTCCAACGTTGCATTCGATCTCATCCGCAATGGCACGCGTCTTTTCCATCTGCATCAGCACCGGGTTACGGTAATATTTTGCGCACTGTTCGACATCCTGCATATCCTCTGCCCCGGCAACCGCAGCTTCCAACGCTTCCATCTCTTTATAGAGGTCTGCTGTCAATTGGGAGAGCTTCTTGAGTAGGGTTTCCTCCAGCTCGCAGGAAATGTCCGCACAAAGCTGCTTCTTATTGATCGCTTCTTTGCTGATGTCCTTCATATACGCACAGGCGGCCGGGAGGATGTCCTTTTTAATCATATCCACCATGGTGAGCGCCTCGATATGGATCTGTTTGCAGTAGTTCTCCAATTGGATCTCACAGCGCGAAACAATCTCCGTCCCAGAAAGCACCCCGTATTTTTCAAATAGTTCAATATTCTCGGGATGCTTATAATAGGGCAATGCATCCGCTGCCGATTCCAAATTCAAAAGGCCACGCCGTTTGGCCTCCTCCACCCACTCCGGCGCATAGTTGTTCCCATTAAACACGATGCGCTTGTGATCACGGTAGGAATGGCGGATAATGTGATTTAGTTCCTTGTTAAAATCCTCCGCCTTTTCCAACCGGTCGGCATAACGGCACAAGGTGTCCGCCACAATCGTGTTTAAAATCATATTGGGGCACGCAATCGAAACCGTGGAGCCTAACATACGGAATTCAAATTTATTGCCCGTAAACGCAAACGGGGATGTCCGGTTGCGGTCCGTCGCATCCTTCGGGAACTTCGGCAGTACGTCGACGCCAATGTTCATTTCCGCCGCATCTTTTTGGTCGTATTCGCTCTTGTTTTCAATGGACTCCAAAATCCCAGTCAGTTCATCCCCTAGGAATACAGAGATAATCGCCGGAGGCGCTTCGCTGGAGCCGAGGCGGTGGTCATTGCCCGCGCTCGCAACGGACAAACGCAGCAGGTCCTGGTGTTTGTCAACCGCTTCCAAGATCGCCGTCAGGAACAACAAGAACTGGGCGTTTTCTTCCGGGGATTCTCCCGGCTCCAATAAGTTGATGCCCGTATCCGTGCAGATGCTCCAGTTGTTGTGTTTGCCGCTTCCATTGACGCCTGCAAACGGCTTTTCGTGCAGCAGGCAGTACAGCCCGTGCTTAGAGGCAACCTTCTTCATGATTTCCATGGTCAGCTGGTTGCCGTCCGTGGCGACGTTTCCCGTGGTAAAGATCGGCGCCAATTCGTGCTGGGCCGGCGCCGCCTCATTATGTTTAGTCTTCGCCAAAATGCCCAGCTTCCACAATTCTTCATCCAGATCCTTCATATAGGCGGACACGCGGGGCTTGATCACACCGAAGTAGTGATCCTCCAGTTCCTGGCCCTTCGGCGGCTTTGCGCCAAACAGGGTACGGCCGGTATAGACCAGATCCTTGCGCTTTTTATACATCGCCTCATCGATCAGGAAATACTCCTGTTCCGGCCCGACCGTGGTATTGACGCGATTGGCCGGTGTCCCAAACAGATGTAGAATGCGCATCACCTGCTTATTCAGTGCATCCATGGAGCGCAAAAGTGGTGTCTTTTTATCCAGCGCCTCGCCCCCATACGAGCAGAAAGCGGTCGGGATGCAGAGCGTGCCGTCCTTGATAAATGCATCAGAGGTTGGGTCCCACGCCGTATAGCCGCGTGCCTCAAAGGTTGCACGCAGGCCGCCGGAGGGAAAACTGGAAGCATCCGGCTCTCCCTTGATGAGCTCTTTGCCCGAAAATTCCATGATGACTTTGCCGTTTTCCACCGGATAGATGAAACTGTCGTGCTTTTCCGCAGTGATTCCGGTCATCGGCTGGAACCAGTGCGTAAAATGGGTCACGCCCTTTTCAACAGCCCATTCTTTCATCGCGTTGGCGACAATGTTTGCTACCTGCGGGTCAAGGGGTTCCCCCTGTTCCCGGGTCCGTTTCAGGGCCTTATACGTATCCTTCGGCAGCCTCTCCTTCATAACGCTCTCATTGAACACCATGCTGCCAAAAATTTCCGGGATCTTCCGAATGCTCATCAAAAGTCACTCCCTATTTTATTTCAAGCGATTCTACCAGCGCCTGCAAATGGACATGCAAGGAATCACAGGCGCGCCCTCTGTATAACAACAAAAAGCGCCGCAGGGCGATCCCCACAGCGCCTTCGCTATAGCTTTTTCATTATAGCCTAACCTTCGCCAAATGTCAACTGCTACTGGCAAAATTTGCGGGAGCTTTTGGCTTCCGTTCCAACAGTACTTTTTGATTTGTGCCAGTATTCCCCCAGCGAAAACTGCCCTGAAGAAACGCAATCTTCAGGGCAGTTGATAAACATGGGATTTCTTCGATTTATGTAGCGCTGCGGAGCCCTGCCGCCACCAGATTGGCATTGTGCTGCTCCAGTGTTTCTGCAAAATAGGAATTTCCCGCCGCAGAATGGCAGAAGTAATAATAATTGGTGCTAGCTGGGTTCAAAGCTGCCTGGATGGATTCAACGCTTGGGCTGCAAATTGGTCCAGCCGGCAATCCCGTGATGTTATAGGTGTTATAGGTGCTTTGGAAACCAGGCAACTGACTGGGTACATTGCCCTGCGCCCGGTATGGATAATACATTGTAGAATCCGCCTGCAAGCGATAGACATTGACCGCATTGCCGGACTTCAAACGGTTGACAAACACAGAGGCAACGTTGGCACGGTCCGTTGCGGTGCTTTCCCGCTGCACAATAGAAGCCAGGGTCATCACCTGCTCCTTTGTGAGGCCGGCCGCATTCTGCCAATTGATATTGGCCGTCTTTGTCTGATAATTATTCAACATCGTCTTCAGGACACTCTGGACATTCTGTCCCTTCCAGAAGTTGTATGTATCCGGATAGAGATATCCTTCCAACTTATAATACCGGCTGTCCGCGTTCGGGATGGATGCAATAAACGAATAGCTGTCAAACGCATTGCTGTTTGCCGCATCAAAGACGTCCTTCATGCTACACACGCCCGCGCGTTCCAACGCCTGTGCGGTTTCCCGCAGGGTAGAACCCTCTGGGATCCGCACGTCGATGGTGCCGGTCTCATCCCCTACTTTCACGGACATCATATTTTCCACATTGGCATAGCGCAGATAGATGGTCGCCAAACCATCCTTCAAACCGCTGATTTCATACAGATACCGGCCGCCGGCTTTCTTCACATACTTTCCAACCGCGACGTCCGGATTGGAGGATACCGCGTCCGGAGGCGTGCCACGGTCCGGCGTGACCGTCACCGCCAGATAATACTTCTGTGCGGTTGTATTCAGTTCGCAGCTGGCTGTATCCAAACGGATCACAGGGGTGGACGCGGAAACGGACACCGCCGCCTGTGCCGTCACTGGCACGTTTGCTACGACAGCCCCGCCCAAGCAACATGCACATAAGGCCAGCGCCACGCAGCGCTTGGCAAACCTTTTTAGAACATTCATTCAAACACTCCCTTTACCATCGTCCAATTGCTTCCTCTTTTCAGTATAATCACCCGTACAAGTTCCTGCAAGCCTTCGCCTGGAAACAAATTGTGAATTTTACGTTTTTTTGCCCTCAATACCCAATGCCCGTCCTACCACATTTGTTAGGCAGCCGAACAGAATATTTGCATAATAGGTCACTAAGCGCCACAGAAGGATGGCTGGAATGATCGTTGCACCGAAAAAGGGCCCGAAAAACAGGTAAAAGCTTCCTTCCGCTCCGCCAGAGGAACCCGGCAATGGGACAAAAGCAGACACCATGGTTACAAAGGTCTGCGCTGCTAACATTGTGAATACCGTTGCATCTGGGTTCAGAGGCAAATTAAAGCATCGATAGATAAAATAAGGGATCAAACCCGCCAATGTGATTTGGACGATTGTAAAAAAGATCGTTTTCACATAGACTTTGACAGATGTCCCCATGATTTTTGCACTGTCATGGAACATCTTCATCTGCCCGTGGATCTTCTTATATACGGCGACGGGATGGCGGCACAAACGGAACCGGTACAGATTCCGCAATAAAAACCGCAGGAAGCGGTCGGTCGATTTTTCGCTCAACATAAACAGCGTGACGCCAAGGATAAAGACGCCGTTTGTCACCAGGCCGATCACCGTGACAAAAGAAAAATTGCTGATTTTCCTTTGAAAATATCCCAGACGGAAAATCACCATCACCATGGCATAGACCACCATAAGCGCTTGATATACCAACGTTTTCATTGCGACAATGGAGCCGGCTTTTCCTGTATCCATCCCCATCTTACTCATGGAGTACATCTGCATCGGCTGCCCGCCTGTAGCAAAAGGCGTCAAGGCACTATAGAGCAGGCCGGTCATCGCAATGTGGAACGACTGTGAAAATTTCCACTTAGGGTATAAATGTTTACAAAAGACCCCCAACACATAGGTTTCCAACAGCCAGCCGCCAACCATCGCTCCCAGCGTAATCAGGAGCCATTCCCAGCGCATGCTGGAAACAAGATGTCCCAGCGCGGTAATGCCGTCCGTTGTAAATAGGAAATAGAGCAGAACCCCCATCGAAATCACGATGGTGATGATCGCCACCAGATTTTTTTTCAAGACTCTTACAATTTTGTCCCCCATGGGATCGTCCTCCATTTTGAAACGCCTACAATCGGGCGCCGTTTATGCCCCCTAGGGCAAGTCCTTCTTATTCTATAACAGTTTTCAAAAATATACAAGTGAAAAGTGTCCAGTGGAAGAGCACCCGCTCCCGTCTCCCTGCATAGTATGCACATGGATAAGCTCCACACTCCCACGCCTTCTTACGCGGGATGCGATATCTTGATGCGAAAGGAGAGTTACTATGGCGAATGATATGAATGAACAGATGTGTGATCTCGCACAGCCAACGCCACTGCCTGCGGTAACCGTGCCAGCCATGGCTTACGTCCCATATCAACAGTTCAGCAACATCTATACCCCCGAACAGGGTTTTGACAACGGCACCATTTTCCCAGAACTGAATAAGCCGTTCTATGGAAGGAGGGGAGAACCCAGATGAACGAACAAGAAATGTTGATGCGCAAAATTTCTTCGCTGCGATTCTCCATGTGGGAACTGCACCTGTTCCTGGACTCCCATCCAAACAACTGCGACGCCGCCCGGAAATTGGAGGAGGCCCGCAAAAAAGCGGATGAACTCACAAAACAATACGAAGCTACCTATGGCCCTCTGCACGAAACCAGCTCCAATACCAGCCGCTGGGCTTGGATCACCGGACCCTGGCCATGGGAAACAGGAATGGAGGATGATGAATAATGTGGGTCTATGAGAAGCGACTGCAATATCCCGTTAAAATCAAAAATCCCAATCCTGCACTTGCAAAAATCATCATCACACAATACGGTGGACCAAATCGCTTTTTGCGATGCATGATTGCCACTTTTGGGGAAAACTATCCCCGGAGGTGAATGAAATGCAAAACAAATACCCGGATCTATATAGCTTACTGGAAAGCGACGGGGAAGCCCGCCAGTATTTCGACACCCTGCCGGAGTATGTGCAGGAGTGCCTGCGAGACCGCGCAGGAGGCGTAAATTCGTTTGAAAGCCTCTGCGATGCAGTGGACAAGTATACGCGCGGCGACGACTGAGCTCGAAAAGGCGATTTCGCATGAGACGGTCTTTTGCAACATATGATTGCAAAAACAGCTATAACGAGAGGATGACCGCTCTATGAGTCAACAGTATCCCTTTTCAACAGAGCCTTTGCCATACGACTACCGCGCGTTGGAGCCGGAAATCGACGCGGAAACCCTGCATTTCCACCATGATAAGCACCTGCAAGCTTATGTCGATAACCTGAACAAGGCGCTGGCCGACTACCCGGCCTACCACAGCTGGAGCCTCGAAAAGCTACTAAAGCAGGGCGACGCCCTGCCGGAAGCAATCCGGGTTGCGGTGCGAAACAACGCAGGCGGCGTGTACAATCATCAACTGTATTTCCGCAGTATGGGGCCGGAAAAAAACACCCACCCTTCCGGGAAATTGGCAGAAGCGATCGACTGCTATTTTGGCTCCTATGACGCCTGGAAAGAAAAGATGAAAAACGCCGCTGTCACCCAGTTTGGGTCCGGTTGGGCATGGCTTGCAATGGATGGGCAAGGGCGGCTGCACGTCCTGAAAACCGCCAACCAGGATACGCCGCTGACCCTGCACATGTGCCCCCTTCTGCCCGTCGACGTCTGGGAGCACGCCTATTATTTGCAATATCAGAACCGCCGTCCGGAATACGTGGACCGTTGGTTTTCCCTGATCAATTGGAAACAGGTGGAAGAGCAGTTCGCGCAATGCAGCCGATGTTGAGCGCGCAAACGCGGAAAGGAGGCGCTGGTTCGTTGGAGGAATATACCGATTTGTATCAGCTTCTTTCCAAGGACTACGAAGCCAATCAGTATTACTCGCTTCTGCCCTACGATGTGAAGCAGGCTTTGGGGTGCAAGGCGGATCATATCTTGAGTTTTGACGACCTGCATGAATTCGCCATGCACTGCCAAGAAGAGGAATGACAAAGGAGGCGAAATATGGCAAACAGCTTAGACGATCTCTTCGAGGAGGCGCCGGACGTTTTACAATATTTTCTGTCGTTGCCGCCCGATATGCAGGATGCCATCAGCCTGCGTTCCGAAGAGATCCGCTCGGTGGACGACTTGCAACAGTATGTAGAACTCCTACAGAACGGATAAACAAAAAGGGGGAGCTGCCGCATTCAATCCTGCGGCGCTTCCCCTTCTTTGATGGATAGGCCGGATAGAACCCTTTCCAGCGCCCGGAACAGGATCTCGTTCTCAGCCGGCTGACGCTCCATCTCCATCCAGGCTTTCCGCCCGGTCTCTACAAACTGTTCCCTCCCCTTCGGCGCTTTCTCCCTGCGGAACCGGTAAGAGTTGCGCCGCTCTTCTCCAAAATAAACATCCACGGTAAATTCATCGCGAACATTCATGAGCAATCCCCCTGTTTTTTATATTCACGCGGTGGTTCGTCCTATTCCGCATAATGAGCCTGTCCGCTCTCTACACATGTGGTAGGAGGAATCGCCATGAGAACCGCAGCAGCTTACATCCGCGTATCCACGGACGGCCAACTGGAATACAGCCCGGACAGCCAACTCAAAGTTATCCGGGATTATGCCCAAAAGCACGATTTTCTCTTGCCGGAAGCGTATATTTTCCGGGAAGATGAGGGTATCAGCGGAAAGGAAGCCAAAAAGCGCCCCGCTTTTATGCGGATGATCGGAATTGCCAAGCAGAAACCCAAGCCCTTCGATTGCATCATCCTTTGGAAATTCAGCCGTTTTGCGCGCAGCCGCCGGGACAGCATTGTCTACAAAACCATGCTGCGCAAGCAGTTGGGCATCGACGTCGTTTCCGTGACCGAACAGCTGGGCGACGACAAGCTCTCCTTGCTGCTGGAAGCGGTGATCGAAGCGATGGACGAATATTACAGCATCAATCTGGCAGAAGAGGTCAAGCGCGGCATGCTGGAAAAGGTGAGCCGCGGGGAACCGGTCACCCCACCCCCTTTCGGCTATCGGATGCAGGAAAAACAATACATACCCGATCCCACTACCGCCCCCATTGTTCAGTGGATGTTCCGCCTATGCGCGCAGGGGGTTCCGTGCAACGAAATCGCCCGCCGGCTCAACGCCATGGGGATTCCCACCGCACGCGGGCAACGCTGGGAAACGCGCGCAGTCGCCTATCTCTTGCACAACCCCGTCTATCTGGGGAAAATCCGCTGGAACCTCCATCCGGGGACGAAGCAATCGCCCCCCGCCGGGCCAGTCCTCTCGGATGGGATGCACCAAGCCCTAGTGGATCCCTCTCTATGGGAGGAATCCCAGCGGCAATTGAACCAAAAAGGATGCAGGCGGAACGAGCGTGCTCCTCAAACAGCTTATCCCCTGCGTGGCCTTGTATTTTGCTCCACCTGCGGCGCACCGTTGGTCAAAACCTCCCGCGATGCCCTGCAATGCAGCGCCTATGCCCACGGGCTTTGTTCTGTTTCCCACTACATTTCCATGCGGAAAATGGAAGAATGGATCTTATGCATCCTGGAAGCCGACCTCCCCCCACATACTTTCGAAAGGAACCCCTGCCCCCGCGCGGATTCTTCAAATCCATTTCAATTGCAACTTGAACAGGAACGGAAAAAGTTGGAGCGTCTCCGGGACGCCTATGAAGCTGGAGCCGAGTCCCTAGAGGAATACCAACGCGAAAAGGCGCGGTTACAGGCGCACCTCACCGCCCTTTCTGCGGAAGTGCATCGCTGCCATCCCTTACAGGAAGCCCCATCCGCCGTGAACATGGGTGCATTGCTGCGGGATGGCCAACTCCCGAACGAAGCCAAAAACCGTGTGCTGCACGCCATATTCGACCGCATTGTATACGATGCAGAACAAAACCACTTGACGGTCCACTATCGAACAGAGTAAAAACCATCTCCAACCGCGATGCGGTGGGCCGCATGGCGAGCTGGGCGCCTCTCTGCGCTATTTGAGCCAGAGATACAGCATGCCCTATCCGGAGCTGAAAGCCATATTGACCGATATAGGTACAGAAGGGTCACAATGGCGCTTTGCGCATCCAAAAATATTGCGGATATCTCTTCTTCCATCGATAAAATAACTTATCCAAAAGGTTATGTGAAAGATTCCGACTTTTTTCTCCCTTCTTGTTGCTACATTGGTAAAATTTAGGAAAGGAGGCTGTTTTCCTCCCCATTAAATTTTATCGCAATTTCACGAAACCTGGAATAGAAGGTGATTGGGTGTATTTCCCTGCAAAGAAGGCTGGCATTTTACAGCCACAAATACAGCATACATCCTGCAAACACAGCGCCTTGCATGGGACTGCCGGACATTCGAAACCGATCCAATCCGGTTCTTTTTGTCCATCCCTTGTATCCGCTGTTCTGAAGCGCCTGGCGGATATCCTATGTTCAACCGCGGGGCTGATCCTTTGCGCTCCGCTTCTATTCCTGTGCAGCATCATTGTCCGTCTCGATTCTCCGGGACCGGCTTTCTATAGCCAGGAACGGGTCACACGGAATGAGAAGGTATTCCATATCTACAAATTCCGCACAATGGTCCATCATGCGGAAGCCTTTACGGGCGGCGTCCTCGCAAGCGAGGACGACCCCCGCATTACCAGGGTTGGAAGAGTTCTGCGAAACACACATTTGGACGAGCTCCCACAACTGCTCAATGTTTTAAAAGGGGACATGTCCCTTGTCGGCCCGCGGCCCGAACGCCCCATGTTTGTAGAAAAGTATAAGGCGGAGGTCAATCAGTATGAACAGCGCTTTCTCGTGCGGGCTGGGCTTACCGGTATGGCGCAGGTGTACGGCCACTACTACACCGAGATTTCCGAAAAAACAGCTTACGACCTTTGGTATATCAAGCATTTTTCCCTGTGGCAGGACATCAAATTGATGTTTTTGACGGTCAAAGTCCTCTTTGAAGGGAAGCCGCTCCAAAGGGCATTGGAGAACCCCGTGCATTCTCCGCCGGAATTCCCCAACCCTCCCATCGCGAAATGAGGGACCCTATGAAACGATTCTGCCGCTACATCCGCTATGCCGGGATGCTTCTCCGATACGCCTTAGCGCTGCTCATTGGAATATTTGCCCGTCATACACCCGCATACAGGGATCTCTGGCTCTTCGCAGAGCGCGGATATGACGCCCAGGACAACGCATTTTTTCTCTTTCAATTTGTCCGGCAGAAGCATCCGGAGATCCATGCCGCCTATCTGATCGGCCGTGAATGCCCGGACTATGGAAACATTATTCGGTTGGGAAGGGCGATCGAGCCGGGCAGCTTTTCGCATTATCTGGCATTTGCCTGCGCAAAGGTAAAAATCAGCACCCACATCATGGGCTATTCTCCCCATATGTATCTGTTTACAAAGCTGGATTCCCACAGGCTGGTGCCCGGCCGCAAAGTGTTCCTTCAACACGGAATCCTTTTCAACCACATTCCAACGCTGTACTATCCCCGTATCCGCGTGGATCTGTTTGTTTGCAGCGCGGGGCGGGAATATCAAGCGATTTTAGACCACTACGGGCATCCCCAGGGCGTTGTACAGCCGCTTGGCCTGTGCCGCTACGACCATCTTTTCCGGGAACACACAGAGAAGCGGCAGATTCTCATCCTCCCCACCTGGCGCGCTGCCCTGCGGGATTGCAGCCGGGAGGCCTTTCAAACCAGCGCATACTTCCATTTTTTCAATTCCCTCCTGCGGCATCCACAGATGGCTGAATTGCTGGAGCAGTATCACTATACGCTGCTCGTCCAGCTTCATCCGGAAATGCAGCGCTTTGCCGCTTGCTTTTCCAGCGTCCATCCCCGCATAAAAATCCAAGCTACAAACACACAGAATGTCCAACAGCTCCTGCTGGAATCCAAACTCCTTATCACGGATTATTCCAGCATCTTCTTCGACTTTGCCTACCTGGGAAAGCCGCTCGCCTATTACGCCTTCGATGAGGCGTATTTTTTCGCCACCCATTACCAGCGCGGTTATTTCGATCTCGAGGAGAATGGTTTCGGCCCGGTCTGCCGCCATCCCGATGAAGTCCTGCAATTTATCAAGGAGCGCTTGGCGGACAACATGCGGGTTCCCGCCCTCTATCGAGCGCGCGCCAAAGGGTTCTTTCCACCCCGCCGCACCGACCACTGTTCCCGCACCGTTTCTGCCATCCGTGCGCTTCTGTAGAGATCTTTCCAACAATTGCAGGGTATTGGTTTTTAAGTCCGGCCAAAGGAGGGAAATCCATGGGGCCGCTGGTCAGCATAGGCGTTGCCGTCTACAACGTCCGGGAATATCTGTGCGCCTGCCTCGGCAGCGTGTGCAAGCAGGCGTCGGAGGAAATCGAAATCCTCCTGGTGGACGACGGTTCCAGTGACGGGTCCGGAGAGGTCTGCGATGCATACGCGGGGCAAAGCCCATTTGTCCGCGCCATCCATTTTCCGGAAAACCGGGGCATTTGCGAAGTGCGCAATACCATTCTCCGGGAAGCTGCGGGCCGGTGGGTGTTCTTTGTCGATGGAGACGACGAACTGCCGGATTGGTTTTCGGAGGTCGCACGGTCTTTGCCAGAGCACCTTTATGACGTTATCTTCTTCCGCTACGCTGGGTACGAACACGGGAAGCCCCAACCCGTTCCCCGCGGGGAAAATCGCATCGTGGAACTTTCCCCAAAGGTATTGGAAACCTATTGCATCTCCTGCGTGTCCGGCGTCCCTTGCCAGTTGCCAGACACACGCCTCCAGCAGGTGCGCCATACCTCTGTTTGGGCAAAGGCCTACCGGCGGGATTTTTTGTTGGAACAGCAGTTGTGGTTTCCGGAGCGCCAGCAGAAATCCCAGGACGTCCTATTCAACACCCTGGTTTACCACGCCTGCCGGTCCGCCGCATATATTCCCACAGTGATGTATTACTACCGGACGCATCCGCGCTCCATCTGCAACCGGTACCACCCCGATTTCCTTCCCGGAATGGAACTCCTGATGCAGCGCAATCTTGCGCATATCGATGCCCTCTTCCCGGGAAGGGCGGATGTCTTGGATGCCTTTTACCGCTACCGCGTGATCGGGATTCTGTTGGACGCCATGCGGCTCCATGTCTTCCATCCGGACAACCCCCTGTCCCTGCGCCAACGCCGGGCAGCCTTTCAAGCACTTTTAAAAAAGCCACTCTTCGCCTATAGCCTTGCACATCTGAACTTGGACGACTACTGGCTCGAACGGCAATTCCTCTTAAACTGCGCGCGGAAAAGGCGGTTTGCCCTTCTAAACTTTGCCTACCGGCACCCCTGGGTCCTTCGGGTATACGGCGGCACTATGCATCGGAAGAACCTTTTGAAAGACCGGTTTTCATGGAGGCGGTTTCAACGAAACAGGTGAGCATCATTGTCCCTATCTACAACATGGAGGCGTTTGTCGCTTCCGGTGTCCAATGCCTAAAGGAGCAGACCTATCCAAACATCGAGCTGATTTTGATCGACGATGGTTCGACCGACGGCAGCGGCGCGGCCTGTGAACGTGAAGCAGGCCGGGACAACCGCATCCGCGTTTACCACACCGCCAACCGGGGAGCAGGCCCCGCCCGCAATTTGGGAATGGATCTGGCCCGGGGTGATTATTTCCACTTTTTCGATATAGACGATTATCTTGTTCCAAACGCGATTTCCCTGCTTGTAAAAGCAGCGGAGGAAACCGGCGCCGATCTGGTGTCCGGCGGATTCGCCGTGGACGACCACAACAAAAACCAACGCGTGATCCCAAAGGCGGACCATCTCTACCGAACCGGAGAACAGGTGCGCAACGATTTTTACCCGCACATGTTCATGTTCGGGGAACAGGGGATCTTTCAATCCGCATGCTTTAAACTGTTCCGCGCGGAAACGGTACGGAAGCACGGCGTGCGGTTTCCCGACCTTCGCCGCAATCAGGATGAAGTCTTCCTTGCGGAATATGCCGCCGTCATGAAGGACGTCTATTTCATCCCCGATATTTTATACCGCTATTTTGCCAACGACCACGCGCGGCTTTTTCAAAAGGTGACGTATGATTACTTTCCAATCATCCAGCGCTCTTCCCGCCGGATCATCGAGTTGGTACTCGGTTGGAACCCAGAAAACCAGCGTGTACGCGAAAAACTCTTACAAGATTACTACTATAAAACCTTCCAGAGCATTTGGTTTCTCTTTAACCCCCATGGAAAACGCTCGCACCGGCAGCGATACGCCCGGATGAAAGAAATCGTGCAGGCCTTTCTGGACGATCTTCCCACCCGGGATTTCGGCGAAACCTCCGCTGTTTACCGGTATATGTGTAAAAAGCAGTATGGAAGGCTTTATCTGCGGATGTGGTATTTCACCTGGAAACACCGAAACGACTGAACACGGAGGGACAGCATGCGGACACAAGCGACCATTCGGAACGCGCTCTGGGGAATCTTGCAGCAGGCCGTCCTCTGCGTGTTGGGGCTTTTGTCCCGCAGAGTGATGCTTCAGACCATCGGCGTCAGCGGCGTCGGGCTCAACGGCCTGTTGACCAACGTCCTTTCCCTGCTCTCTCTTACAGAGATGGGCGTCGGTTCTGTGATCATCTACCACATGTACGCACCGCTGGCCAACGGGGATTGGGAAAAAATCTGCCGCTTGATGCAGTTTTATCGGAACGTCTACCGGAGGATCGCCTTGGCAATGACGGGTGCGGGCTTGTTACTGGTTCCGTTTCTTCCGTATCTGGTGAACGGCGTGCACTACAGCCACTCCTATGTGACGGCGGTGTTTCTGCTCTTTTTGGCGCAGACCGTGTCGTCCTATCTCTTCTCGTACAAGCGGTCCCTTCTTTCCGCCGATCAAAAGCAATATGTCATTACCATTGTAGATCTGGTCTTCCGGATCGTTTCCGTGATTGGCGGCATTGCCGTGCTGCTTCTGACCCGTGAACTGCTTTGTTACCTGTTCTTCCTTTTGATCACCGGTATTTTGAATAACCTCGCCCTTTCGCGGCGGGTGGACCGGCTGTATCCCGAGCTTCTCCGCTCCCGCGCCCAGCTTCCTAGAGAACGCCGAAAAAAGATATTCCGCAATGTGCGCGACCTGTTTATCGGGAAGCTCTCGTGGACCATCACCAGCTCAACGGACAACCTCCTGATCTCCGCACTGGTAGGCACCATCCAGGTGGGCCTCTACTCCAACTACACCATTGTCCTCAACACGCTGACCAATGTGGTCAACCAGCTCTCCGCGGCAATGAGCGGCAGCATCGGGAATTTGCTGGCCACCGGGTCAAAAGCGCATGTGGATGCTGTGCTGCGGCGGTTGCTGTTTCTGATGTATGGGATCGCATCGTTTTGCTGCACCTGCCTCCTTTGCCTTCTGGATCCATTCATCGCGCTTGTATTCGGCAAAGAGATGGTGCTGGATTTCCCTGTGGTATGCGTCTGTATCCTTAACTTCTTCTTGGCGACCATGCGCATCCCTGTCTGGAATATGCTCAGCGCCTCCGGTCTATTCAAGCGGGACAAATACATCTCGATCGCCGGTTCTACTGTCAATTTGGTGGTCTCCTTCGTTCTGGGAAAGGAAATCGGTATGTTGGGCATTTTGATCGGGACGACCTGTACATATGCCATCCAGTTTGTCTTAAAAATTCTTTTGTTCTACCGCCATTTCCTTCACAGGCCATGCAGAAAACTCTTTCTGCAATTGGGACTCTATCTGGTGTTCACCTTGGCATTGACCGGCTGTGCCTATGGGCTTTGTGGCTGGATCGCCACCGGCACTGCAATCGCTGACTTTGTGCTCAAAGGGCTCCTTGCCGCTGGCTTTTCCCTGGGGAGCAATTTGCTCCTATTCTGCCGGACCGATTCCTTTCGCGCCCTGCGGCAGGTCTTCTACGATTCAAGGAACCGCTACAAATCCAACAAATCCCGAGCAACCGGCGAAAAAGGAGGAATGGCCTGAACATGCAAATGGAATTTCTCTACCAAACAGGAAAAGACGTTCAAAAGGATGCTGAGACCATTCATGCAGACGCTTGGCTGGTCGGCTTTTATTATCTCTGCCTTCCGCTCACCTTTATCACGCTGCTCCCCGGCATGTCCGCTTTGAAGGCCGTTACATTTCCCATCGCCGGTTTTCTGGCGCTGTACCGGCTCCTGCCCCAAAGCCGCAAAATATGCCTGAACAGTGTGCACCTGTTCTACACATTGCAGCTCCTGTTTATGGCGGGAACCCTTCTCTTCTACCGGGGACCGGAGAGTGCCACCGTCGTCAAAGACGTTTCGCTTGCACTGCTTGTCACCCTGTTGGCGACGTGCCGCGTTTACAACCAGGCAGAACGCCGTCTCTTCTCCCGGATCTGGCTGTTGGTGGGGCTGATCTGCATGCTCCTTTGCCTGTTCAGCAAGAAGGCCATCGACGGCGGCCGGACCGTCATCGTGGTACTTGGCTCCGAAGAGGACCCAAATTTTTTCTGTATGTACTTCATCTTTCCCGTGCTGTTTGCTTTGGAATCGTTGACCCGGAAAACCAAATTCCGGTTTTTAACCGTTCCCTATTTGATTCTGGTGTTCTATGCCATTCTCCGCACCGGCTCCCGCGGTGGGCTCGCCGCGATCTTGGCCGGAGTGTTGGCGTTTATTTTTCTCGCTATACGCAGTCCAAAGGCAAGACTCTCCGCACTGTTGCTATTGCTTCTGGTCGCGCTGGTCATTCTTTTTATCGTGTTGCCCCTTCTCCCCGAGGCTGTACGGCAGCGCTATAGTCCCGCGCAAATCTGGGAGGATCAAGGCAGCGGACGGTTCCCCATCTGGTCCTATCTGCTCACCCAGGTGTGTTCCGACGCCTCTTCCCTGATACATGGTTTCGGCATCTGCTCAACCATCCCGCACATGACGGCCGCCGGATTCCAAAATACCTATGCGCACAACCAATGGATTCAAACCTTGTTCGATCAAGGGTTGATCGGCCTGTTCTTGTACGCCGCTTTGATGGGGGCGTGTTTCTTTCGCAATCTTCGCAGGAATCCACTATTTTCCTGCGGATTGGTCGCCGTATGGGGCTTTTCTCTGTCCCTGAGTCTTTACACGCATAAGCAGTATTTGAATGTCTTTATGATGTGCGCCATGAGCTTTGCCCCGCCGGAAATGGCTGATCTCCAGAAAGGCGGTACATTGTTGTCCCAGCCTTTCCTGCCAAGTCGAGAACCTCTTCGAAAGGAGGAAGGGGATTGAAAAAGGTATCCATCATCGTCCCGGTCTACAACGGGGAAACCACCATCGCCCGGTGCCTAGACAGCTTATTGACGCAAACCTATCCCTGTTTGGAAATTCTTGTGATTGACGACGGTTCCTCCGACAGGACCAGATCGGTATTGGAACCGTACCGCGGACGGATTCACCTTCTTTGCCAAACGCACAGCGGCGTAGCTGCTGCCCGGAACATGGGCCTGCAACGGGCGGCCGGCGACTTTCTCCTCTTCGTGGATGCAGACGATTTTCTCGGGTGCGATTGTGTGGAACGCGTTGTCCAAAAGCAGCGGGAGAGCGGCGCGGACCTTGTCCGCTTTTCTTACCAGCTGGTCTATCCGGACGGGCGCATCCAGGAACCAATCGACTCGTTCACGGAGGAAGTTTTCCTGCCAAAGGCTGCGTTTACAGAGCAAATTTATCCGTACTTTCTCTCGTCCATCCGCTTTAACGCGGTCTGGGCCACCCTGTATCCGCGTGAACTGCTCGCCGGCTTGACCTTCCCCACCGGCATGAAGACAGCGGAGGACGCCGCCTTCTCCCTGGAAGTCTATACCCGGGCGCAGAGTGTATTGTTGAGCATGGACGCCGTCTATTTTTATGTCCAAACGCCAACTGGGTTGACCCGGCGCGGCCTGGGGTTGCTCGACAAATACCGGGCGAATCTACAGCTCTCGGGCTATCTCCTGGAAAAGCTGCGCGTCTGGGGAATGGATTCCTTTCCAAACCGGTTGAAAACGTATCTTCGCCCGCTGATGCTCACCATTCATAAGCTTCGGCGGCTGTTGCAAGAATAAAGGAGGTTTCCATGCGGTTACAAGTTCTCATCGCCACACAGGGACAAAGCGGCCATCGCCTGCTGGACCAAATGCAAATCCGCAGCGACGCCATCATCGGAAATCAATGCGGCCGATACGAGGTGGAAACATTCTCTTTCCACGGGTATGACGTCCAGATTTATTCCTACCGGGAACGAGGGGTGGGCTTAAACCGGAACCACATCTGGATGCGCGCCGATGCGGATATTTGCCTGTTTGCGGATGACGATGTCCGCTATGATGACCACTATGCGGAAAAAATTCTCACGGAATTCTCCAAACACCCGGAGGCGGACGTCCTCCTTTTTAATTTTCACTGCAAAAATAAGACGCGCGAGGAGTATATCATCCCGAAATGGAAACGGGTCCGCTGGTACAACTCGCTCCGCTATGGGACCTATCGGATCGCGGTCCGTACCGAGCGCGTCCGCCGCGCCAACATCGCTTTCTCTCTTCTGTTTGGCGGTGGCGCCCGTTATGGCTCCGGGGAGGACTGCATCTTTTTGCACGACTGTCTCCGGCATGGCCTCAAAATTTATGCATGCCCCATCTTTTTAGGCGAAGTTTCCCACCAGGATTCCACCTGGTTTCACGGATATACACAAAAATTCTTTCACGACAAAGGCGCCTTGTTCGCCCATCTTTTCCCGCGGTTGGCAAAACCGTTCTGCCTGGCCTTTTTGATCCGGCATCCCTCCTTCCGGACCGATGGTCTCCCTTTTTGGAAGGCATATCATGCCATGAAGGGCGGCATACAGGAATATCTTGGAAAGTACTCTGAGGGGGTCCCATGTGAAAAAACGGCTGATCTTCGTCAACAATAACCTACATAGCGGCGGCATTCAAAAAAGCCTTTTGAGCCTGCTCTCCCACATCAAAGGCCAATATGCGGTCACGCTGCTGCTCATGAGCGATACCGGCGAATACAAAGCGCAGCTCCCAAAGGGAATTCAAGTCTTGCACTGCTCCCCAATATTGCGTATACTTGGTATGAGTCAAAAAGAGCTGTGGCGGGAAAACCGCCTGCTCTTTTGCATCCGTTCCCTTTTTGCCGCTCTATGCAGGATCACTGGCAATTCGCTTCTTCTGCGAATTTTATCCCATGCCCAAAAACGGCTGGGGCCCTATGACGTCGCCATCTCCTGCATGCACAGCGAACCGCCGCGGGTGTTCTACGGAGGGACAAATGAAATCGTATTGTACCGCATCCGGGCAGCCAAAAAGATTGCGATGGTGCATGCCGATGTCCTGCACAACGGAAGCTGCACCGCGGCCACGGGGAAACTCTATGGACAATTCGATCAAATCATCGCCTGTTCCAAGGGGTGCCGGGAACAATTTGTCAAGGCCTTTCCAGACTTGCGGGACCGGGTTTCTGTTGTATCAAATTTTCATCGCTTTCACGAGATCCGGGCTTTGGCCTCCCAGAACCCCATCGCCTACCCGCGCGATCAAATCCATGTCATCACCGTAGCGCGGCTGAACAAGGAAAAAGGGATTGAACGGGCGCTGGATGCTGTCCGAGCCTGTGTGGATGCGGGCATTCCTATCCAGTATCATATCGTCGGTGATGGCGCTGAGCGGCAGTCCCTTGAAAAGCGGGCGGCACAGCTTGGGATTGCCGGCCGGGTTACGTTTTACGGCATGCAGCAAAATCCCTACCGGTTTATGAAACAGGCCGACCTCTTTTTGCTCCCCTCTTATCACGAAGCCGCGCCCCTCGTTTTTACCGAGGCAAAATGCTTGGGCGTTCCCATCCTCTCCACAAGGACAGCCTCTGTAGAGGAGATGATCCTGGACGATCGGGCGGGATGGGTCTGCGAGAACACCACAGCGGCGATCGTCCATAGCTTGCAGGAGATTTGCCACCATCGTGAAGCGCTTCAGGAAAAGCGGGAAGAGCTCTCCCTCAAAACGTATCACAACGGGGAGGCCATGCGGCAATGGAACGCCGTAATGAAGGAACAGGAAATCTGAAAGGCGGGATACCATGAAAATAGCAGTTGCCGGAACCGGCTACGTCGGCTTAGTGACCGGCGTTTGTCTGGCGGAACACGGCCACTTTGTCACATGCGTCGATGTGGACGAAGCGAAGGTCGCATTGATGCAGCAGGGCGTTTCCCCCATCTATGAGGAAGGGCTCTCGGAGCTAATGAACAAGAACCGCGACCGGCTTACGTATACAACGGACTATAAGGCTGCCTACGCGGATAAGGACGTCATTATCATCGGCGTGGGAACCCCAGAAAAAAAGGACGGCAGCGCCAATCTCTCTTATGTCTACGCAGTTGCGGAACAGATCGCCCACAGCGTCACGCGGGACTGCGTTGTCGTAGTAAAATCGACTGTCCCCATCGGGACAAACGACAAGGTGGAAGCGCTGTTAAATGCCAAAAGCGACTCATCCATACACATCCATGTGGCCTCTAACCCGGAATTTTTGGCCCAGGGGACCGCAGTACGGGACACCTTGCACGCCTCCCGTATTGTCATCGGCGTGGAGGAACCGGAAACCGGCGAGCTTTTGAAAGCCATGTATCAAGAATTTGATGCCCCGATTCTCGTAACAAATCGAAAAAGCGCGGAGATGATTAAATACGCCTCCAACGATTTTCTGGCCTTGAAAATCTCCTATGTCAATGAAATCGCCCTGCTCTGCGAGCTGGTGGGCGCGGACATCGACGACGTCACGCGCGGGATGGGTTACGATTCCCGCATCGGGAACAAATTTTTGCAGGCGGGTATCGGGTACGGCGGCAGTTGTTTTCCAAAGGACACCAAAGCGCTGCACTGGCTCGCCAATTTCCACGATTATGAGATCAAGACCATCAAGGCAGCCATCGAGGTCAACGAAAACCAGAAACTCAAGCCGATCAAGATCGCCCGCAAGTACTTCGACAGTTTGGAAGGGCTGACGATCGCTGTTTTGGGCCTCACGTTCAAGCCTGGCACCGACGATCTGCGGGAAGCGCCCTCCCTGGTCAATATCCCCATCATGCTGGACGACGGGGCGCATGTCAAAGCGTGGGACCCCGTCGGCATGGAGAACTTCAAGAAGCGCGCATTGGGCGACATCACATACTGTGACTCCATTGAAAGTACCCTGGACGGCGCAGATGTATGCTTTATTTTCACCGAATGGCCGGAGATTAAAAATTTGGATGTCTCGCTCTTTTCGAAGGAAATGCGCCAAGCGATTATTATCGACGGGCGCAACTGCTATGCGCTCGCACGCATGGAGCAGGAACCGGTGATTTATCACAGCATTGGCCGCAGGACGATTTTCAATCTAAACCGTGGATGAAACGCCGGATAGCGTTTTTCAAATACAGGTAAAAATGGCGCTGGAATTTTCCGGCGCCATTTTCTTGTGATAATAAGGGATCTTTTGTCCTCTCCAATAAGTCTCAAATTGCTTTTCTATCCCCTTCATCTACGTTCCGCTTTCATAAAACTATTCACAATTGCACAAAGGAGGCCCGTAAGGCTTTCCCGCGACACGTTTTCTTCTGATTCTATTAAAAGATGCCGTCTTTCTTTACAGAGCATTTAGGAATCATTTTTTGTACAACATCCGATGCCTTTAGGGTTCTCCAATACATACGTCCATGTTGTGGGCAATCCTTTCAAATGCACCTCCACGCGCCGGCCCGGGTAGGCGATAAGATGGTCAAGCAGATAGCCATAGAAACTGTCCGAAGCAGTTTTCCCGCTTACGATCTCCCCTATTCTACGGCGGATATCGTGTTCCAATACGGTTCTATCAATGCCACTGCCCTCTTTTTCTTTGGAATCCACAATTCTTTCGGTCAGCTCCGCCATACGGCGATCGTATTCGGCGTTCATCAATTTCATATCATCTTCGGAGATGCTCTTTGTAAAGAAAGCGTCCAGCACCCCTTTCTTTTTTTCTTTCAGTTGTGTTCGCTCTTTTTCTAATTTCTCGATGGCTCTGTGATCGCTGCTTTGAGAATCCTGGATCGCCTCCAACACAATTCGGGTGATGTCATCGATTACCATATCGTTGTCGATCTGCAACATGTTCACCGATCGGCGCACCATCTCCATCCCCACTTCATCCCGAATTTGATACCCTACATCGCACCCTGCCAAATGCCCCACCGGATCCAGATGCCGTTTGCCCTCCGCAACAGCGGTGCCGCACCGCCACGCCTTATATCTGCTCCCGTCTTTCCGCTCCCGAGTGCGTGAAACAAAGCTTTTTCCGCATACACTGCACTGAATCTTACCGGATAGCGGATAGCGGTTCCCATGGCCGGTGCCGGTGTTTCCATTCAGATTTCGGCGGGCAATCTCCCGCTGGGCCTCTTCCCACAGTTCCCGGCCAATGATCGGCTCATGGTGATCCTGGATCAATACAAATGTTTCTTCGCCGTGGTTGTACTTTTTTTGATGGGTTAAATAGTCTGGAGTAAAGGTTTTTTTCTGCTTCAGGTCTCCGCAGTATTTCTCATTTCGTAAAATTTTTAGAATGACGGTGTTCCGCCAGTTGGGACTGCCCGTGAGGGTTTTGTAACCCGATTCTCGCAATTCACGGGCGATGACGGTGGTTCCCTTTCCTTCATGGACGTATTTATGGAAAATCAGCCGGACGATTTCCGCGCCTTGGGGATTGACGGTCATTTTTCCATCCCTCACATCATATCCCAACAGCGAGCGGCCAAACACCACGCCCTGTTCCATGCGCCGGGTCTGTCCCCATTTGACGCGGGAACTGGTGGAACGGCTCTCTTCTTGTGCCATTGTGGATTTAATTGCCAGGAGCAATTCCGATTCCTCTTTCAAGGTGTTGATCTGGTCGTTTAAAAAGAAAACCCCCACCCCCCGCTGCTTCAACTGCCGGGTATAGTAGATGCTGTCCAGTGTATTGCGGGCAAAGCGGGAAATCTCCTTGGTAATCACCAAGTCAAAACGGCCCAAAAGGGCGTCGTGGATCATCCGGTTAAAGGCGGTCCGCTTTTTCGTACTCGTCCCTGTGATCCCCTCGTCTGCGTAAACTTCATACAGTTCCCAATTCGGTTGCCGGTCGATATATTCGCGGAAAAATTTCTGCTGGCTCTCAAAGGAGTTTATCTGATCGTCCTTGTCTGTTGAAACACGGCAATATACAGCGACCTTCATCATTGGTTTTCCTTCTTGGCGTTCTTTTCTGCCACCGTCCGATGCTCCACATAGGAATCCACATATTGCCATTCTGCTTCCGGACCAACCAGGAACAGGGTGTTTTCATCTGACCCAATGGAATGTGCGAGCTTCTCTAGGCAAAGTTGCACTTGCATGTCATTCAAAAAGTTCCGTTCTCTCAGGGAAAGCAAAACCGCCTTCCGATACAGCAGATCGAATTCTGGTGTGGTTTTTTTGTCGTCTTCCATCTTCTCCGTACATTCCAAAAAAATCGCTCTATCCTTCATTATCTGACCTCCCCTCATAAATGTTTATGAGGGAAGATGGATTGCCTTGCCTGTCCGCCGGTTTCTTTTTGGGACAGAACCGTTCCGTATCAGATGAAGATATAAACACGGCAGCGGTTCTTATTTTATAATCTCCCATATCCGTGCCCCTCTCGCCTGTAACCTTCATGTGGGGCCAAGTTTTCTTTTTTGTGTGCCACTGTGACTCTCCAATAGGTACCGAAGAACTGGCACACTTAGAGATGGTCAGCACCATTGTCTATCAGCTAACGCGCGGCCTGACCACCGAACAGATCAAAAAAGCCGGATTCGATACGTATTTTGTAGATCACACGACGGGCGTCTATCCCCAGGCGGCAAGCGGCGAAGCATTCTCCGCCAATACATTTGCCGTGACAGGGGATGTCCTAGCAGATCTCCACGAAGATTTGAGCGCCGAACAGAAAGCACGCTTGACGTACGATAACATCCTTCGGTATGCGGATGACCCGGATGTCCGTGATCCGATTAAGTTCCTGCGCGCCCGCGAAATTGTCCATTATCAGCGCTTCGGAGAGGGATTGCGCATTGCAACCGACAATTTGAATTCGAAAAACTTCTATGCCTTTAACCCCTCGTTCGATAAGAAATAAATGTGGGCATATTGTGGAAGGGTGTGTGTTCGATACGGGCAGCACCGTCGAAGGATGCAGGACGTCTATTTCCCCGATGGGCTGAAACCCTTCGGGGTTTTCTTTTGAATCTTCTCCATTCTTCCCCCACATAAAACAATCTATTAAACAGGAAGACCATCGGCGTTTACATGCGATAAAAGGGAAAATCTTCAAAACAAGGCTTCAGCACTCTTAATCCCATACATTCCTCCTACATTTGTAAGTATAAACGGTTTTGGATCATCCAAAAAGCCTCCGATCTTTCGATTCTAAGACCGGAGGCTTCTCATTTTAATGCTTAAATTGCGCATTTTAACAGTTTCCTTCATAGACATACTCCAGATACTTTCTAGCCACATCTGCCAGACGATATACCGTGGAGACCGGTGTAGCCAAACAGTCCTGCATACGATACTGCGGAAAAAAGCGCGTAATATGCAGCGGGATTTTGCAATCCACACTGCTAAGCCACGAGGAAAGCTCTCTGATTTCCTCTTCCGTATCGGTTCTTTGCGGGACAATCAAGGTCGTAATTTCCACATGCCCCTGGGCCGCCGCTGATACAATGTTCCGCTTTACAACTTCCAAGTCTCCACAAAGCTGTCCGTAAGAAGCATTTTTGAAACCCTTTAAATCAATGTTCCAAGCATCAATCCAAGGGAGCAATTTTTGAAAGGCTTCCTCCGCAATGCAGCCATTGGTGACAACGACATTTTTTAGCTGCTTTTCCTTCGCAAGCATTGCACAATCACGGACATACTCATAGCCAATCAGAGGTTCGTTGTACGTATAAGCGATTCCAATGTTGCCATCGGGAATTCGCTCTAACGCACACGCTACCAGTTCTTCCGGAGAGATATAACAGGAAACAGCCTGCACTTCGTTCGCCATAGAAATGGTATGATTCTGGCAGTACGGGCACCGCAGGTTGCAGCCAAAGCTTCCCACGGATAGAATATTTTTACCAGCATAAAAATGCCGCAACGGTTTTTTCTCAATAGGATCCAGTGCAAGCGCCGTAACCTTTCCATAATTGATGGATATAATCCGTCCGTCCTGATTTTGGCGCGCCCTGCAAAAACCGGTTTGCCCTTCTTTGAGCTCACAGCGGTGCGGACAAAGTTCACATGTCTTTTTCATCTGTGCCGGGTCACCTCGAAGCGTTCGATCGTATACTCCTCCGAAGGATGAATCCCTGCTTTCTTGAGGGCAATGGAAATCTGCTGTTCCGGCGTGTTGACTCCGTCCAGATTTGGCAACAGCAGGCCACGCTTCCAACCTTTGGAAACGATCACTCCATATCGTTTTGCATCCAGTTCCGCAACGGATGCCACTCGTTCTGGCTTTCCAAGCACATCCACACTGTACAGCAGTTGGCCCAGTTCCTCTTCGGCCACCGAATGGAACCGTGGATCGTGTGTGCCTGCGGAAATCGCATTTTCGATGATCTCGTCCGCAACACACACCGTTTCCGGTTCAATGGTTCCGATGCAGCCGCGCAGTTGGCCATCCTTTTTCAGGGAAACAAACACCCCCGCCTCCTGTGAACACATCTCCGCAGGCGCTTCCAGCGGCCGCTTGATTCGTTCTCCCGTCCGGACATATGTTTCCAGCGCCTTCCTCGCAAGGCGGACATAGGCATCTTCCTTCTGCTTTGCCTGGTCTAGGAAGGCTCGCTGCCTTTTTTCGTATTGCTCCCCAAAGCGGCGGCTTTCGTCCTCCCCTGCAACCCAAAAAGAAGCGACGCCATATCCAACGCCAAAGGTGCCTTCATAGGAGAGCAGTTCCGATTTGACCGCTTTTCCATCCAGCGCTCCCGCCATCACCTGAAACGAACGCAAACCACACTCCGCCGCCGTTTCACAGAAAGCTTCATCGAATTCCAGGAAACGCAAAAAGTCTCCCCGCATCATCGCATTTGTGACCTGTGCATCAAATTCCGGTCCTTCCGGTGTATATCCATAGGGGCCATCTTCTTTCAACCGGTGGGATAGATCCCCGCTGGCGATAAACACCACACGCCGGTCGAGGGATTCCGCTGCCTGCGCGATACATTTGCCAAGCCGGTAATGATCCAGCGGCGATAAACCGGAAAGCCCGATGCGCACCAATCGGTAATCGGTATAACACATATTCAAAAAATAGAGGGGAATCAGCGTCCCATGATCCAACGCCCTTTTGCGTTCTCCCATTGTCCCCGCAGGCAGGTTCTGTTTCTTCGCTTGGCCGGAGAGCTCCTGCACAAATTCTGTATCGTACTCCACACCGATTTCGACATCCGGCGCACCGAATTGGCGCATATCTCCCCACGCGCTTTCTCCGGGAGAAATGTGAAAATAATCGGCATACATGACCGAATGCGGAGAAGTCAGCACAATAGTCTCCGGCTTGAAGTCCGCAATGCACTGGGCAACTTTCCGGTAGGCATCAATGGTTTTTTGAATGTCCTTTTCCTCTCCTTTTCCGACCCCCGGGAGAATAATCGGCGGATGGGGAACAATAAAGGCGCCAACAATGGACATCTACACACACCTCTCTTTATATGGTGCAAACACCCCTCGTTTTCCGATTAGATTCCGCTCAAATATTCTTCCGCCATATGGGAAGCTACTGCTCCGTCGGCCACCGCCGTAACCACCTGCCGCAAAACTTTTTGACGGACGTCACCCGCCGCAAATACACCGGGCAAATTCGTTTCCGTTGTCTCTCCTGCATCAATATATCCATTTGGCGTAAGCTTTACCGCGTCTGCTACAAGCGCTGTATTGGGGATATTTCCAACTGCAACAAAAATACCATCGCAAGCAATTTCGCGTGTTTCGCCGGTCTTTTTATTTTTCACACGAACCCCGGTCACGTTTCCGTCCGCCAAAATTGCTTCCACTACAGAATCCCAAACAAATTCTACATTCTCGCAGGCCTCGAGCGGCTTTAGATATGCCTTCGATGCGCGCAATGTATCCCGGCGATGCACCAAATAAATTTTCTTACATATCTTAGATAGAAAAACCGTATCCGCAGCAGCGGTATCCCCGCCGCCAACCACAACGACTGTTTTTTCTTTGTAAAACATACCGTCACAGGTGGCGCAGTACGAGACTCCTCGTCCACGGAGGGTACGTTCCTCCGGCAGCCCCAACTCCCTCGGGGAAGCGCCCAAAGCGAGGATCACCGCACGGCACGTATACGTATCCCCCTCTTCGGTATAAATTTTTTTCTCCGGCCCTTTCAAATCCATAGAAGAAACCTGGGCAAAGACGCTCTCGGCCCCAAAGCGTTCCGCTTGTTTCTGCATATTCATGGCGAGTTCAAAGCCGTTGATGCCATCGGCAAACCCTGGATAGTTGTCGATCTGGTCGGTCGTGCCCATCTGGCCGCCAGGAGCCATCGCCTCCAGAACCAAAGTGGAAAGTGCAGCCCGCGCGCAATAAAGCGCCGCTGTATACCCAGCCGGGCCGCCGCCTATGACGATCACATCATACTGACCCAAAAGAATTCCTCCTTTTCTTGAATCGCTTGATTGGGATTCTCAAGCCCATAAAATAAGTATATCCCATTATACCGGAGAATTGAAAAAATGGGAAGGTATAAAAACAAAAGCTCCGGTAACCTTAATCACCGGAGCTTCTATATTGAGTTATTGAACAATTTCGATCCTCTTACTATCTAAAAATCTTTACCTACCATCTCGATAGACTCGGATTTTTGTATTTAGCACTTGGGAATCACCTTGGAAGCAATTCATCTTTCAAAAGAATTTCATGCGTGTTTTAACTATACTTTGGACTCACCTACTATTCTCTGTTCTCTCGAACCAACTCTTTTACGAAGAGTAAAACAGGCTTCAAATTATAGGTCACGCGATTCCCGATAAGATTTGCTCCGTGCTTTCGCACACCATCTTTGATCTTTGAAGCGTAATACGAACCGTTTCCTTTCTCAAATGAATGGTAGCTCAAACCAAATTGCCCTTTGGACTCATTCCTTTTCGTTTTATTTTATAAAAACGAGATGCTTTGGAATCATTCATTCTTGTTCATCAAGTGTTGCAAAAAGTACCCGGCCGGGCTTTTCACTTTTCTGAACATCCAGAATGATTGCTTCCCCAAGAAAAAACACGCTAATTTTTTCTTCAACTTACGATCTAACGGGATCTTATCGCTTTCAAAATTACCGCTCTTCTTGGTTCTGCGACCAACCTTGTAAGCACTTCATTTTCAGGAATTAGCATTGCAGGCATCTCAGCTCCATGGTTTCAACAATTTCTCGACCAAACTGAAATTGCTATCCGCATTCCTGCTTTCGGTCTGTATCTGTTTGAAAGGAATCCAGCTTACAGGCATTGTTGGCTTTCTCAAATGCAATTTTTCTTCAATTCTTTAATTGCTTTGTTTTCTCCTGCTTTCGCTCCGGTCTTTTCAGAATCCGGCATTACAGGCTATCCACTCCGCAAATTTAAAGTTTGTTAAAAAATTGCTTGTAGACCTCATCCTGTCTTTCGTTCTGTTCTTTCATCCAGATTTCCAGCGTCACAGGCTTTGTAGGAATCACAATGCAGTGCTCGTTAAACCACTGATCCTTTTGCTCCATCCTGCTCGTCGCTCTGTATCCATCCAATGGTTACTTACTTGGATTTACCAGTTTTTGCAACGTTTCAACTCCTCTGTATTTTCCAACCGATTTGTTTCCGCGTTGTCCCCTGGCATCTCAATTGGTTGCTAAATAAAAGAAAATTAGGACAGACAACTGATTGTCTCAGGAGTTACAGCTACATGCTGTTTTTTAAATTTTATTGAATAAGCGGCATGGGCCCGACTGACCAGCCGCTATTCAGTTGAATTGGCTCACTGTTCATTGGACTCACACCCTTTCTTGAAATCATACATTGGAGACTTTCCATGCCTTCTGAAGCCAATCTTCATAATATCCTTTTTGGGATATTACCTTATGGGTTTTCTTTTGTGAAGGCATCTGCGTTTTTCTTTTTCTCTCCCCTGTTTCTGATTCTATTATAACGCGTTTTTCGTGTTTGTCAATACTTTTTTCTAACATTTTTAAAATTTATATGATATTTTTTCTAATCCGTTGCACATAAGATCCATAGGGCTATGTAATCTTCCTGTTCTGCCAAGATACAATGCCTCTCTACCTTTCAACCGCCAGTTTTTAAATGGATTTCTCGATAACCAAAAGTTTCTGTTGACTTACTGCTCTTATAAAGGTAAAATGAGTAACAGAAAAACACACTGCGAAGGAGATGAACCGATTGAACGACGAGTTTGGCGCGGATTTGATTACTTTGATTGATGACGAGGGTGAAGAACATGAGTTTGAAATCCTCGATGTGATTGATAATGACGAAGGATGTTTCTATGCTCTGCTTCCTACCTTTGATGACCCGCAGGATGAGGTGGATTCAGAGGGCACCTATTACATTTTTGAGGCGATCGAAGAGGACGGCGAGCAGCAGCTTGCGGAAGTAGAAGACGAAGAGCTTCTCGACCGCCTTGCGGAAATCTTCGAAAAGCATTTTGAAGAGCTTTACGAAGAGGAAGATCCGGAAGAATAAGCTTTCCCTGCCTGGTGCGTGGACTTGTGTATAAATAACCCTACACTTTTAAATCGGGAGCTTTGCTCCGGCGGCAGACCGCAGACCTCCCGGCTTTTGCTGGAAGAAGGGAGTGGAAACCCGTTGGGCGGGCACCCACCTGTCTTTCGTAGGCAGGTTATTTCGCACATTACGGCCAGGCGGGATTTTTTAAATGACGCGGCTCCTGTTTTCCAAACAGGGGCCTTTCTTTATAGCGGCCAAAGGCCCTATTGCCAATTTTCCGGATATCTTTGTTTATGTTTTAAAGAGGTTGTAAGCAAAGGAGTTATAAGGATGAACGGTTACCAAATTATCACGGATTCCACCACAGATCTCTCCCCTGCGCTTGCAGAAGAATTAGGCATTGAAATCATCCCCATGGAAATTACACTCAGCGGTGCGTCTTATCTTCAATTCCCGGATGAGCGTGCATTATCCAATCGGACCTTCTACGAGCGTTTGGCCTCCGGAGAAACTGCTACCACCAACCAAATTAACGCCACTACCTTTACAGAGACGTTCGAACGCTACCTTCAGGCCGGAACCGATGTACTCTATATTGGTTTCTCTTCCGGTCTATCGGGGACCTATAACAATTCGCGCCTTGCTGCGCAGGAACTCTCTGAAAAATATCCCGGCCGCCGTATTCTTGTGTTAGATTCCCTCGCTGCTTCTATGGGCGAGGGGCTGCTGGTCTACCATGCGGTACAAAAGCAACGGGAGGGCATGGGGATCGACGAACTGGCCTCCTGGGTAGAGGCAAACCGCAACCGTTTGGCGCATTGGTTCACGGTGGACGATCTGAATTTCCTCAAGCGCGGCGGGCGTGTTTCCGGCGCAGCAGCCCTGTTTGGAACTATGCTAGGGATCAAACCGGTCTTACATGTTGACAATGATGGCCACTTGATCCCTGTGGAAAAGGTCCGTGGGCGCAAAAATGCGCTGGATGCGCTTGTCAACCATATGGAGAAAGCCGTGGAGCATCCGGAAAACCAGGCGATTTTTATCAGCCATGGAAATGCCCCAGAGGACGCCGAATATGTGGCCAAGCAAGTGAAAGCGCGCTTTTCTGTACCAAAGGTCTATATCAACTATATCGGGCCTGTGATCGGGTCCCATGCAGGGCCGGGGACGGTTGCCCTATTCTTCCTAGGGAAGAGCAAAGACTAGGTACATCTATGGAAAGGAAGCGATTCAATGAGCCAATACCAAATTATAACGGATGCATGTGCGGACCTTCCTGTAAAACTGGTGGAGGAATTGGGCGTTCATGTGATTCCCATGTCTTTTAATTTTGGAGAAGAAAGCTATACCCACTATCCGGACGAGCGTGAATACACCGCCAAAGATTTCTTTGACCGCCTGCGCAACGGGGATATGTCCACTACCAACCAAATCAACCAAGCAGAATTCACCGACGTCTTCGAATCCTATCTACAAAACGGTGTGGACGTCCTCTATATTGGTTTTTCCTCTGCGCTCTCCGGCACCTATCACAATTCTGTGATGGTCGCGGAAGAATTGTGCAAAAAATATCCGGAGCAAACCCTCCTTGTGGCGGACTCTTTGACCGCTACACTCGGCACGGGCCTGTTGGTGTATGCGGCTGTGCAAAAGCAACGGGAAGGGATGACCATCCAAGAGCTGTACCAGTGGGTACAAAACGAGCGCTTGCTCGTCTCTGGATGGTTCACCGTGGACGACCTCCACTTCCTCAAGCGGGGCGGCCGGCTCTCCGGTACAGCCGCGTTGGTAGGGACTATGTTAGGAATCAAGCCTATCTTGCGTATTACGGAAGACGGAAAGCTGGTCCCTATGGAAAAAGTCCGCGGACGTAAGCAATCACTTCACATCCTCTTAGAGCATATGGAGAAAACCTTCCGGGATACAGGGGATCAAGTGGTCTTCATTGTCCACGGTGACTGCCCGGACGATGCCGCCTACCTCAAAAAGGAGATCAAAAGCCGGTATCATATCAAACGTATTGTGACAAATAACATCGGGCCTATCATTGGCTCGCACACCGGCCCTGGCGCAATTGCTATCTTTTATATCGGAAAGGGACGGAATTAGCCGAATTTCAAACAGAGAGGGCCGTTGCCTATTCGCAACGGCCCTCTCTGTTTGGTTTATACATCCGCTTTCTTTCTTCAGGATTTCTCCGGTATAAAAGGATAATAAGACTTGAAGGTCTTAAACGTATATGCAAAAGATGGCTAAAGCAGAATACTGTAGCTACAAAATCTAGCAAGTGATCCTCACTCTATGGGATGTAACGCTCACGCTATAAACATCGCCCATACAAAAGCCAATCGATGCTATAACTGCGCAAAAGGGCATCCATTCTCTCTTGGATTTCTTCAAAACGGCGGTGAAACCCGCAGGGTTCTATATGTGCCTCCTGCCAATTACAGCGATATCCCGGCTGCATGCATGCATTGACCAACCGGTCCGTGTCCAAAGCCTCCATCAGATCATAGACGCTTACCGTACGCAGATCCACCGCCAGACGGCAACCGCCCTCTGCACCACGGACAATCTTGATAAAACCGGCCTTTTCCAGTTTTTTTGCGATCTTATACACAAATTGATCCGGAATTTGTTCCTGCTGGCAAATGTCCGCCGCTGTCCGCTGCTCTCCACCTGCCAATGCACGCATGATGCGCAGCGCATAATCCGCTTCCCGTGTAATCAGCAGCACACTCACCTCTTTTGACTCTATTCGTACTTAGCGTAGCAAAGTTGATAACGCTTGTCAAGTTTATCTTCTTGCTTTCTGCAAAAATTTTATAGATTGTATAAAAAACAAATATGAATTTCAGTAATAAAGAAAAAACCATGGAAACCATATCTGTCCCCATGGTTGTTACGCGATTCAGTTGTTGAACAAATGCTTCCGATTCCGGCGGTACATCAGATAATCCTCTAAAATGATCGTTGCCGCCACCGCATCGACCACAGCCTTCCGCTTCTTTCCCCGCGTATCCGTGTCGTTCAGATATCCGTGCGCTGTGATGGTTGTCCCGCGCTCGTCCTGCATATGCACCGGCACATCGATCAAAGCGCGCAACTGTTCGGCAAATGCGCGCGCGCTTTGGGCGCTTTCGCCCTCGCTGCCGTCCATATTGCGCGGAAGCCCTACAACAATTTCGCCCACACGATATTCCCCGGCTTTTGCGGCAACGGCAGCCGCAAGGCGTTCCCGGTTGTATTCCTGTATAACGCCCACTGGGGAAGCCAAAAGCTCCCCCTCATCGCATACAGCCAAACCTGTACGCGCTTTTCCCAGATCAACTGCTAAAATTCTCATCGTCTACGCTCCCGATTCTCCCGCCGCCACCAGGTCTGTTTGGCAAATACGGAGACCTCTGGCGTCAAGTGGGAGGCATCATTCCATACGGCGAGGTGGGGGTTCCCCTGTTGATCGAAGTCAATCACGCTGACGGCTGTGTTGTCGCACCAATCCACGTCGTTCAACTGCTCCAACGGTTTGTTCATCGCATGGCAGAGGATGTTCCGGATGGCACAGCCGTGGGACGCCACACAGACCGTCTTTCCCGGATTTTCGCGCACAATGGCACGCACCGCTTCCCATACGCGGTCATAGACCTGGCGCATGCTCTCCCCATGGGGCGCGCAAAAATTCTGCGGCGCGGTATACCAATTGGCGTCCTGCTCCGGCGCGACCTTGGGCAGATCCGCCCACAGGAGCCCCTCATAATCGCCGCCATCGATTTCCTGCAAGCGCTTCTCCGCATGAATCGGAAGATGATGATAGCGGTTGACCGCCTCCGCGGTCAACCAAGCGCGCTTGAGCGGGCTGGAATACATGGCGTCAATCCGTATATTCCGGAGGCGCAGGGCTAAGAGCTCCAGCTGCTTTTCCCCATTGCCGGAGATCCCGCAGTCGGAGCTGCCCTGGAACCGCCCGTTCGTATTGCCCTCCGCTTCGCAGTGGCGCACCAACAAAATGCGGGTGGCCCCTTCCGGCTTTTGGGGAATGGCGTTATAACTTGATGAATGAAGTGTTTCCATACGAACACAACCTTCCAAATGGGATTAACTCAATAGGCACACACGGCGCCCGTCAGCTCAGTCACAGAAGCAATGTGGTTCTCATCCAAATAGCGGTTCAGGCCGTCCAAGATCTTGATGGGCGCATACGGGTCTGTAAACAAAGCAGTGCCGATCTGCAGGGCCGACGCACCGGCCAGCAACATCTCCACGGCGTCCTGCCAAGTGCTGATACCGCCCAACCCGATGACCGGAACCTTGACGCGCTGCGCCGCCTGCCACACCATGCGCACAGCGACTGGGAATACCGCCGGTCCGGAAAGCCCGCCCGTGTTATTGCGGAGAATCGGCCGGCGAGTGCGGATGTCAATCCGCATACCTGTCAACGTATTGATGAGGGAGATCGCGTCTGCGCCGCCTGCTTCCGCCGCGGCCGCGATTTCCCCGATATCGGCAACATTGGGGGACAGCTTGACAATCAGCGGTTTGCGGCAATACTTGCGCACAGCCACCGTGATCTCTTCCACACTTGCGCAGGAGGTCCCGAAGGCAACGCCGCCGTGCTTGACATTGGGACAGGAGATATTCAATTCCACCATATCGACGTCGCTCTCCGAGAGCTTTTCCGCCATACGGCAGTAATCCTGCTGCGTGTTCCCCGCGATATTCGCAATGACGACCGTCCCCTGCTGTTTCAGCCAGGGAAGGTCCTCTTCAATAAAGTGATCGACACCCGGATTTTGCAGGCCCACCGAGTTCAACATCCCGGAGGGCGTTTCCGCAATGCGGGGCGGCGGGTTACCTGGACGCTCCTGAAGGGTAATGCCCTTGCAGGAAATCCCCCCCAATGTGGAGAGCGGATAAAATTCCTGGTATTCCCGGCCAAAGCCGAAGGTGCCGGAGGCGGCAATCAGTGGGTTTTCAAACGCAATCCCTGCGATCTTTACCTGTAAATCAGCCATGTTCCCGCCTCCTCAATCCAAAACAACATTCTGATAGGGGAACACCGGGCCGTCTTTGCAGACATGCCCAAAATATTCCCGTCCATCTGCGAGCAGCTTGCAGGCGCATCCCAGGCACGCGCCGATGCCGCAGGCCATGCGTTCCTCCAAGGAGATCTGGCATTCTACACCGCGCTCTTTTGCAACCGCAGAGACCGCCTTCAACATGGGCGTCGGCCCGCAGGCAAAAAGGACATCAAAATCGAGGTCCTTCAGGCAATCCGTCACCAGGCCGTGGTGCCCCATGCTGCCGTCGTCGGTGGCTATGCGCACTTCACAGCCGTTGGCACGGAAATCCTCTTCCAAAATCACAGCGTCCCGGTTGCGGAAACCGAGCACAGCGGTCGCATTCTTTCCAAATGCTTTCGACGCCTCCAAAAGCGGCGGGACGCCGATTCCGCCGCCCACAAATACCGCCTTGCGGGAACAATCCCCCAAGACAAAGCCGTGCCCGAGCGGCGCCAGGATGTCGAGGGTTGCCCCCTCTTCCAGTCCTGCCAAAATGCGGGTCCCTTCGCCGCGGATCTGGAACACAAAGCGCAATGTCCCAGCCGCACGATCTACGCCGCAGATCGAAATCGGGCGGCGCAACGTCTTGCCCGGCACATAGATATGCGCAAACTGGCCCGCCTGCGCAGCCGCTGCAAAGTCCGGCGCTTCCACAACGAAGTCAAAAATATCCTTTGCAAGCTCACGCTTTTGCAGAAGCTTGCAATCCTTTACATCGTATTTCATCATTTGATCGTTCCAATCTCCCCTACGATTTCGTCGCGCATGCGCACCGCTTCTGCCGCGGCCGCCTTTGCATAATCGTGTTCCGGCGCATGCTGCTTCTGCCATGCACAGAGGATGGAGCGGGAGGCGTTCACGATTGCACCGCGGCCGTTGGCATCAAAGGCCGGGGCCACATCCTTGGCGCCACCGCCCTGCGCCCCATAGCCGGGCACCAGGAAGAAGGTGTGCGGCAGGGCCGAGCGCAGCTCACGCAGCTGCTCCGGGTACGTCGCACCGACGACCGCGCCAACGCCCGAATAGCCATACTTGCCGGGGAGTTCTTCGCCCCACTGCTCGCAGAGCGCCCCCATCGTGGCATAGAGCGTCTTCTGGTCGTCCAAAACACGATTTTGCAGCTCGCCAGAGGAGGGGTTTGAGGTCTTGACCAACACAAAGATGCCCTTATCCTCCGCCTTGCAGATGGAGAGGAGCGGCTTGATGCCGTCCGAACCCAGATAGCCGTTCACCGTCAGTGCATCCCCGCCAAACGGGACGCAGAGCTCGTCTTCCACCAGGACCGTGCCGAGGTGCGCTGCCGCATAAGCTTCCATCGTTGTGCCGATGTCGTTGCGCTTGCCGTCCGTAATCACGAACATCCCTTTTTCGCTCGCATAGGCAATGGTATCGTGCAGCGTTTTGACCCCCTGCCAGCCGTACATCTCATAATAGGCGCACTGGGGCTTCACTGCGGGGACAATCTCACACAGCGCATCGATCAATCCCTTATTGAATTCCAGGATCGCTGCCGCTGCGCCTTCCAAATTCTTTCCATATTTCGCAAAGGCTTCCTCCTTGATATAGGAGGGGATATAGTCGAGTTTTGGGTCCAATCCCGCCACAGTCGGGTTCTGCAAGGTTGCAATCCGCTCTATCAGTCGGTCAAATGCCATGTTCTTTTCCACCCTTCTATTTTCTCTGATCGTTTTTCTTCCTCATTCGCCATCGCGATAGACAATTTTGCCGCCGCAGATGGTCAACTTCACGCGCCCTGTCAAAAGCCGCCCCTTAAAGACCGCATTGCGGCTCTTCCCGTGCAGCTTCTCCGGGTCCACCGTCCACTGCTCCTCCGGGTCAAACAGCACCAGATCCGCCGGCCTACTGGTCTCCAATGTTCCCGCCGGAATCTTCAAGATCTTGGCCGGCGCTGTGCTCATCAACCGGAGCAGTTCCCGAAGCGTCAGCAGGCCGGGCTTGACCAGGTAGGTGATCCCGGCAGCGAGGGAGGTCTCCATCCCGATGCTCCCATTCGGCGCTTTGGAAAAATCCGCCTTTTCCTGCGGCGTGTGTGGGGCGTGGTCGGTTGCAATCGCATCGATGGTCCCATCCCGAAGCCCTTCGATCACCGCCAAGCGGTCCGCCTCCGTGCGCAAGGGCGGGCTCATCCGGAAATCCGCGTCCCGCGCCCGCAGCAGGGCGTCGGTCAGGCTGAAATAATGCGGTGCTGTCTCCGCCGTCACCTGCACGCCCCGGCGCTTTGCATCCCGAATCATAGCCACCGACGTGCGGGAACTCACATGACAGATATGGATCGGGACCTGATACGCTTCCGCCAGAGCAATGTCCCGCGCCGTTCCGCAGTCCTCGGCCGCGTTGGGCACACCCGGCACGCCCAGTTCGCGCGAAACCGCCCCTTCGTTCATCAGGCCGCCCTTGGAGAGGTCAAGGTCCTCACAATGGGATACCACCCGCATTCCCAGCTCCGGCGCCGCCTGCATTGCACGGGCCATCAAGCGGGAATGGACAACCGGGCGCCCATCGTCGCTCAATGCAACCGCGCCTGCCTCCCGCAGGGCCGCAAGGTCGTCCAATTCCCCGCTTTGCAATCCCTTTGTAATGGCAGCCGCCACATAGACATGTGCATCCGCTTGGGAAGCCTTGTCCAAAATATAGCGCACCGTTTCCGGGGTATCGATGGCCGGCTTCGTATTGGGCATGCAGAGCAGGCTGGTCACACCGCCCGCCGCCGCTGCACGGCAGCCGGTGAGGATGTCTTCCTTTTCGGTAAAGCCCGGGTCGCGCAGATGGACATGCATGTCCACCAGGCCGGGGGCTACAACCATCCCGCTTGCGTCGATCACCTGCGCGTCCGATGCTTCGACCGTCCCGCCAACCTGCTGTAAAGAACCGTCTACCAGCAAAAGATCCCCGATCTGGTCCAAGTCAGAGGACGGGTCGAGAATCCTTGCGTGCCGCAGTAAAAGCTTTTCCAAAGCGCACCTCCTGGATGGAATTTTTGTTGGTTCTATTATACCGATTCCGCCAAAAAAAGTAAAGGAAGCCTTTCGCTCGAAAAACGACCGACGCTCCGGCGATTTTTCATCTATTTTTGTGTGGCGGATCGGCCAGATGGATTCTAAAGAAGACAGAATCCTTCTGGCCCTCTTTGGAATCCTCATAAAAAGGCCCGGACAGAAGCACTGTCCGGGCCTTGTATCGACCAATCTTATTTATAAAACGATTAGAATCTCTTTCTGGCAACGTAGCTGGTGTGCAGAAGCTCGTGTGCCTTGTGGCTGCCGGGCTCGCCCAAATACTCGTCGTACACCAGTTTGATCAGCGGGCTCTCGTGGCTCTTGCGCAGCGGGAGGTTCTTGTCCTCTTCGTAGAGCGCCTTTGCACGCAGGCCCTTGAGGTCTGTGAAGCTGCGGACCGTTGCGGACTGGATCGGCTGGCCGCCGCCATTGACACAACCGCCCGGGCAGCACATGATCTCAATAAAGTGATAATCGGCTTCACCCTTGCGGACCTTCTCAAGCACCTCGTTGGCGTTGCTCAGGCCGCTGACCGCCGCCACCTTGACATCCATGCCGCCGACATGATAGACGGCTTCCTTGATGCCCTCGGTACCGCGCACCTCGGTGTAATCGATGTTGTCCAGGCTCTTGCCCTCCAGAACGTCCGCTGCGGTTCTGAGCGCCGCCTCCATAACGCCGCCCGTCGCGCCAAAGATCGCGGCCGCGCCGGTGGAAATACCCATCGCGTCGTCGAACTCCTCATCTGGCAGGTTGACAAAGTCCAGATGCGCACGGTTGATCAGGCGGGACAGCTCGCGCGTGGTGATGGAGATATCCGTATCCGGGATACCCTCGCCTGCGGCATCCTGGTCGTCGCGCTTGATCTCAAATTTCTTTGCAATGCAGGGCATGACGCTGACCACGACGATGTTCTTCGGGTCAAGGCCGTTCTTCTCTGCAAACCAAGTCTTAATCATCGCGCCGGTCATCTGCTGCGGGGACTTACAGGTGGACACATTCGGCAGCAGGTCCGGGAAATAATGCTCGCAGAACTTGATCCAGCCGGGCGAGCAGGAGGTGATCATCGGCAGCACGCCGCCGTTCTTCACACGGTCAAGGAATTCTGTGGCCTCTTCCATGATGGTGAGGTCGGCGCCGAAGTCGGTGTCAAACACCTTATCAAAGCCCAGGCGGCGCAGGGCGGCAACCATCTTGCCCTTGACATTGGTGCCGACCGGCATGCCGAAGCATTCGCCCAAAGTTGCACGGATGGCCGGAGCGGTCTGTACCACGACATATTTCTCCGGATCGTTGATCGCTGCAAGGACCTCGTCGCACTGATCGCGCTCTGTGAGGGCACCCGTCGGGCAACTCACGATGCACTGGCCGCAGGAAACGCAGGCCACCTCGTTCAGCGGACGTTCAAACATACAGCCAATGTGGGTATCGAACCCGCGGCCGTTCGGTCCGATCACAGCCACATGCTGGTTGGCGCAAGCGGCCACGCAGCGGCGGCAGAGGATGCACTTTCCATTGTCGCGGACCAAATACTCCGTGGATTCATCCTTCTGGGCTTCCGGTTTTGCACCGTCAAAGTGCTCGGCGTCGTCCACGCCCAGCTCATAGCAGAGGGACTGCAGCTCGCAGCTTCCGCTGCGCTTGCAGGTGAGGCACTTGCGGTCGTGCACGGAGAGCAGCAGCTCCAGCGTGAGCTTGCGGGATTCCTGCACCTTCGGTGTATTGGTGAAAACTTCCATCCCCTCGTTGACCGGATAAACGCAGGCCGCAACCAAAGAACGGGCGCCCTTCACTTCTACAACGCACATACGGCAAGCGCCAATTTCGTTGATATCCTTCAGGAAGCACAGTGTGGGGATGTTGATGCCCGCATACCGTGCAGCCTCCAAAATCGTAGAATCCTTCGGCACCGAGAGGGGCATGCCGTTGATTTTTATATTGACCATATCCATTGATGGCACACTCCTTTCTTATCTCTTCACAATCGCGTTGAACTTGCACTTCTCCATGCAAGCGCCGCACTTGATGCATTTGCTCGTATCGATCACATGCGGCTTCTTCACGGTACCGCTGATCGCCCCGACCGGGCAGTTGCGTGCGCAAAGCGTACAGCCTTTGCACTTGTCTTCGAGGATATAGTAATTCGTCAACGCCTTACATGCGCCCGCCGGGCAGCGTTTCTCCGTGACGTGTGCGATGTACTCGTCGCGGAAATAATGCAGGGTGGAGAGCACCGGGTTCGGCGCCGTCTGGCCCAAAGCGCAGAGCGAATTTTCTTTCAGGTAATTGCAGAGCTCTTCCAAACGGTCGATGTCCTCCAGGGTGCCGTTGCCGCTGGTGATCTTATTGAGGATCTCCAACAGACGGCGCGTACCAACGCGGCACGGGGTGCACTTTCCGCAGGATTCATCCACGGTGAATTCCAGGAAGAACTTCGCGATGTCCACCATACAGGTGGTGTCGTCCATGACAATCAGGCCGCCGGAACCCATCATGGAGCCGATGGCGATCAGGTTGTCGTAATCGATCGGTACATCCATCTGGGAGGCCGGGATACAGCCGCCGGAAGGGCCGCCGGTCTGGGCTGCCTTAAAGGTATGGCCGTCCGGCACGCCGCCGCCGATCTCCTCGACGATTTCACGCAGGGTGGTGCCCATGGGGACTTCCACTAGGCCGGTGTGCTTGATCTTGCCGCCCAGAGCGAACACCTTGGTGCCCTTGCTCTTTTCCGTACCCATAGAGGCGAACCAGTCCGCGCCCTTCAGGATGATTTGGGCGACATTGGCATACGTTTCAACGTTGTTCAGGATGGTCGGCTTTCCAAACAGGCCCTTGAGTGCTGGGAACGGAGGACGCGGACGCGGCTCGCCACGCTTGCCCTCGATGGAGGTCATCAAAGCCGTCTCTTCGCCGCAGACGAACGCACCGGCGCCAAGGCGGAGTTCAATATCAAAATTGAAATCGGTATCAAAGATATGTTTACCGAGCAGGCCGTACTCTCTGGCCTGGTCGATGGCAATCTGCAAGCGCTTTACCGCGATCGGGTATTCGGCACGGACATAAATATATCCCTGGGACGCGCCGATCGCATAGCCGGCGATGGCCATGGCTTCCAGAACTGCATGCGGGTCGCCTTCCAAGATGGAACGGTCCATGAACGCGCCTGGGTCACCTTCATCCGCGTTGCAGCACACATATTTCTGATCCGCCTGGTTCTGTGCGGCAAAGAGCCACTTCCGGCCGGTCGGGAAACCTGCGCCGCCGCGGCCGCGCAGGCCGGACTTGGTGATTACATCGATGACGTCCTGTGGGGTCATTTCCGTGAGAACCTTGCCCAACGCCTGATAGCCGTCGACCGCTATGTACTCGTCGATGTCCTCGGGATTGATAACGCCGCAGTTGCGCAGCGCAACGCGGTGCTGTTTTTCATAGAAAGGCGTATGGTTCAAAGACTTGACGGAGTTGGAATTCTCCACCACGGTCTCTTGATAAAGAAGGCGCTTGACAATTCTGCCCTTGAGCAGATGCTCCTCCACGATCTCCGGCACATCGTCCGGCTTGACCATGCTATAGAACGCGCCCTCTGGATATACGATCATAATCGGGCCCAAGGCACAGAGGCCGAAGCAGCCCGTACGGATGACATTGACCTCCTGCTCGAGGCCTTTCGCGGCAATTTCCTCTTTCAGACGCTGGATAATCAGCTCACTGTTCGAGGAGGTACAACCCGTACCGCCGCAAACCAGTACATTCGAACGATACATTTTACAGCCTCCTTATTTTGAATTCGCGCCGATGGTAAACTCCGTGACGACGTTGCCGTTGACCAGGTGGTCGTTCACCATGCGGACCGCCTTTTCCGGCGTCATCTTCACATAGGTGATCTTGTCCTTGCCGGGTTCCACAACCTCGACAACCGGCTCAAACTGGCAGATGCCGATGCATCCCGTCTGGGTAACCATGACGTTCTGGAGGCCTCTTTTCGCCACCTCGTCCACGATGGTGGTGAGGACCGGGCGTGCGCCCGCAGCGATGCCGCAGGTGGCCATGCCGACCAATACGCGGATCGCGTCGTCCTGTCCTTCCCGCAGCGTAACCTTGCCGCGGGCTTTATCTCGGATTGCCTGAAGTTCCGCTAATGACTTCATACTATATTTTCTCCCCTTTGATGCTTTCTGTTTGTTCCTTGAGAAAGTCCCGCATCCATGCCACAACATCTGGCACGTTCAGGTCCACTTCCTCGCCCAAAATCCCGCGCAACTCACGGGTATCCAAAGTAAATTCACGGTCATCAATCCTGTGATGAAAGACAAAATCCCGGTCTGTATTGCATGTAATCAATAATAGGACCGTCTCGTTGATGTCCCCCAAAGGGATAAAATCCACATGGGAAGGCACAAACTCCGCCGTTACCGTCGTCCCTTTTCCTGGCTCGGAGTCGATCCGCAGCCCGCCGCCCGTCATCTCCGCCTCCATTTTAAAGAGCGGGATTCCTAAGCCCACCTTGCGCGTGGTGCGCGTGGTGAAAAAGGGGTCTATTACACGGGCAACCTGTTCCGCGGTCATTCCGCGGCCGTTGTCCACAATCCGGATCGTCAAGCGGTCCAGGGCGGTGTCCTCACAGACATCCACCGTGATACAGGATGCGCCCGCCGAAATGGAATTCTGCGCGATGTCCATCACATTTAAAGAGAGTTCCCGCATCTTAGTCGTTGTACTTTGCCAAGATCCCGTCGACCTCTTCCGGCACCAAACGGCCATACACATCATCATTGATGGTCATAACCGGCGCCAAACCGCAAGCGCCGATGCAGCGGCAAGCGGTCAAAGAAAACTTCCCATCCGGGGTACATTCTTCGGGCTGGATGCCAAGGGCAGAACTCACCTTATCCAGGACTGCAGCTGCGCCCTTTACATAACAGGCCGTCCCCAGGCAGATAGAGATATTATATCTCCCCTTTGGGGTGAGCGAGAACTGCGAATAGAAGGTCGCCACGCCAAAGACTTCCTCCAACGGCTTGTTGAGGCCTTCCGCCACCATGGTTTGCACTTCCACCGGCAGATAGCCATAAATCTCCTGGGCCTCCTGCAAAACCGGCATGATCGCGCCTTTGTCATCTTTGTGCTTTTCAATTACTTCGTGCAGCTTCTTTTCCTGCTCCGGAGTCCCTTGAAAAGGCAAATTGCTTATTTTTTTTTGCATTCTTGTTCCTCCCTGTGATTTCCAAATGCAGCAAAATGTTTCGTAATGTTTCGAACATTTCGCCTCAAATGCATTATGATTTATTATAGCATACTGTTTGTAGAAAATCTACAATTTTTTTGTAATTTCTCCATGAAATATACTCGAAACAATCATGTTCAATAATTATTCATATAATTATGTAAAATTATGAATTTTGTCCATTTAAAAGCTGGATCACCGCCTCAGCAGATGCTTCCGGCAGCTCCAGCACCGGGCCGGGGTCCCGCATGTGTTCCAGGTAATGAGCGTCGGAATTTCGCAGGATGAACAGGCCCGACAGTTCCGGATTTGTTTGCAGAAGCTTCTCCGGGTCCCCGGAAAAGCTGATCTCTGCCGTACGAAACCCCGCCTCCGGGGGAATCGCCCCTAAGGAAGCGATTACGCTATATGCCGGCTTATCCACATGGGCCGGGAAAGCTGTCCCGCCAAACCGCCTCGCCTCGCGCAGGACGTGATCCACCCCAATTTGCGTGGCGTTGATGAGCAAACGCTCCTCTTCCCCAAGGATGCGGTCTTGAGCATCCATCACCAGTTGATGACCAAAGATCTCGGGCCGATTGGGGATTCCCAGGCTTTTTTCCTGCACAAATTCCTCAAACGCCTCTGCGGATGGGACGTCCGGGAACAAGCACACGACATGCGCTTCCTCCTGCGTGCATAGCTCCATGCCAGGGATCACCACAAGGCCCGCCTGCTCCCCCGCTCTGACCGCAGAGGCGGCGTTCCGGCAGGAGTTATGATCCGTCAGCGCAATGATATCGTATCCCAACAGTTTTGCCATATTGACCAAATTGTAGGGCGTCATATCATCGTCCCCGCAGGGCGAAAGGCAGGAATGCAGGTGAAAGTCGTAGAAGAACTTCATTTTTTCAGCAATTCCGCCAGCTGCGCGCCGAGCTCGTAGCTATTCTTTTCGCTGCCGAGAACCAGAATATCCTGCTGCTGCGCCTTGACGCGCGCCTCCTCGTCCAGCGACGCGTTGTCCGTTAAGACGATACAGGCAGCGTCTGCCAAGGCGGCCACGGCGATTGCATTGACATTGCCCATCACAGTAAACCAAACGGCATCCGCTGGCAAACGCGCCATGACCCAACTGAGCAGATCGCCCGTATAGCCTCCAGTCACCTCGCGGGAGAGATCCTCCCCCACCAGTACATGCAGCTCCAATTGCTTGCAAACTTGCTCAACGTTCATCGGAATCGGCCTCCTTATGATGCCCTGGCACAAAACCTCCCATAGAGGAGAGCGCTTGGGCGACCTGTTTAATTTCCTCGCGCAGGATAAAGATGCACTCATTTTCTTTCGCAGATCCGCGGACCACATCCTCCGCAAATGCGCGGCAGGTGGGCGCGCCGCAGGAGCCGCAATCCAACCCCGGCAGTTTATCGCAGATTTTGTCGATATCGGCCATCATGCGCAGGGCTTCGCCCATATCGTCGGAAAGCTTGAGCACGGGCGCAAATTCCAAATTATCCTGCCATTGCATACAAGGGGGAATCCCCTCTTCCAAATGGTTCTGCGAAACGGGGAGATACCGGCGCAGCCGCTGTAGCCGTGCCTTGGCGACATAGGCATTTTCTACGCAGAGCACCCCTCCAACGCACCCGCCCGCGCAGGCGTTTAATTCGATGAAGTCCAGCTCCTTGATGCGCTCGTCCTCCAACTCTTCCAACACGCGGATGACATTGTCCACACCGTCCGCCGCCAGATATTTGTCATTGAGCAGCGCCGCCGCCTCGCCGCCGCTGGACGCCCAGCCGACGCCGATCACACCGCACTGCATCAACGGCTCAACTGTCTCCGCTTTCTCCATTTTCTCCACCAAGGCGGGGAAAATCTCGCTGATCGCAATTGCACCGTCCACATAGGACGTCTTGGTGCTGATCGGGCATTTTGTGTCCGTCACCTTGGCTGGACAGGGCGTGATAAAAAACGCGCCGATCTTTTCCAAGGGCAAGCCGGTCTTCTTCCTCGCCTCCTTTTTCACAAAGCGGGCCGCCGTCTCCATGGGGGAATTCAGCGGCAGCACATGCGAACAGAGTTCCGGAAACCGCACGCGGATCAAACGGACTACCGCCGGACACGCCGAGCTGATGATGGGCCGCTCCAGATGCCCCTGCTGCATCAACTTGCGCGTGGCATCGGAAACCAGCTCCGCACTGCGCGCAACCTCATACACCTCATCGAACCCCATCTTCTTGAGCCCGGTGAGGACGATGTCGATGTCGTCCAGGTTGTTAAACTGCCCGAACAAAGCCGGCGCCGGAAGAGCGATCTTATAGGAGTAGTTGTCCAACTCGGAGAGATGGTCAAACCGCGCCCGTTTTGCATGATGTGGGCAAACGCGGATACACTCGCCGCAATCGATGCAACGCTCTGAGATAATCTGCGCCTTTCCATCGCGCACCCGGATCGCCTCCGTCGGGCAGCGTTTGATGCAATTGGTGCATCCCATGCATTTCTCTTTATCCAAAATGACCGAATGGAAGAATTTCTCCATCGTTTAATCACCGCCCACCCGGTTCCTATCGGTAAATACAGTTATGTAAAGGGCTGTCCCCTCTCCCACTTTGGTATCTATGTCTAGGATATCGGAATATTTTTTGATATTTGGAAGGCCCATCCCTGCGCCAAAACCCAAGGAACGTACATTGTCCGGCGCTGTGGACCACCCTTCCTTCATCGCTTTGCTCAAGTCCTGGATGCCTGGGCCATGATCTTCGAGAACCACATAAATTTTATCCGGGTCAATTTCCACATGCGCCGTGCCGCCGCCCGCGTGGATGACCATATTGATTTCCCCTTCATACATCGCGATCGCTACACGGCGGATGACATCCGCATTGCAGCCAATCTGTTTTAGCTTCCGTTTTACATCGCTGGAAGCCGCGCCAGCCTGGGTGAAATCGTCGCCTGGCACCACATAATCAAATGTTAGGGCACTCATCCGACTTCACTTCCCCCTGACAGGCCATTGGTATAGAGCAGCCCGCATGCGGTAAACATACGGTAAGGGGTTTTCAGCACGGTGATCCCCTTCTCTTTTGCCAACTCTAGGACAGTGGCGTCAATCTCCTTCCCGCGGACAAAGATGATGCAATGCATGTCCATCATCTCCGCAGTGCGCACAACCTGTGGGTTCGTCAGGCCCGTGAGCAGTACGGATTGATCCTTGACAAAGGCCAGCACGTCGCTCATCATATCGCTGCCGCACGCCGTGCGGACCTCCAAATCGAGGTCGCCCTCTACCAGGATATCCGCCTTTAAAATTTTTACTACATCGCGTACCTTCATAGAACGTTCCTCCCGTTTCATCCTATACAATGTTTTTGGATTATAGATGATAAAATTTATGTATTTTTATTATAACATATTACAAAGTCGGAAACAACCGCTGAACGAGAAAGTGCAGCATAAAAAATACCCTTCTCTAAGTTGTTAGAGAAGGGTATTTTTGTTAATCACTATTTAGCAAAATTGGGTTTCATTAGAAGAAACCGCCGATTGTTACCGGTTTTACCGTAAATGTCACTTCGGAGGGATTAAAGCCATCCTGGCTGGAATAATTCACCGTGTAAGACTGCTCCTGCGGTTCAAGGATATAGCCGTTTTCTGCCAAATATACACGTACATCGTCCTTATCGAGGGTAAATTCCCCTTCGGAGTAAACGGTATGCGTGTAGGAAAGCCCTTCGATAGGATTTCTATCTTGGTCAGCAAATTTCACATTGAATTCTGCTGGCTCCGGGTCCGGCTGCTCTTGGATTGGCCGCACCGTGAATACCACCTCGGAAGGTTCAAATACGTCATTTCCGGAAGCATCCACCCCATAATTTACGGTATGGGACTGCTCCGGCGGGACAAGCTCATAACCGTTTTCTGCCAAGTATGCCTGCACGTCATCCGCATCAAGGGTAAACTCCCCATAGGAGATGGGGCGATACGAACAGGATAGGCTCTCTATGCGGTTCCCATCCTCGTCTTCAAAATACACAGAGAACGTCGAAGATAGCTGCCTGAGCGAAAAATACTTGGTAGCGGAGCCGTTTCCCGTAGCCGGGGCCGTGTAATCCACGCTCAGCGGGTTCGGCTTTCCATTCCGGATGACCGCATATTGTGCGGGCACAATGTCAAACCCTGTCAATCCTTCTATACCCGTCGCCTCTTCCAGGCTTGGGGAAGCATACTGCCAGCCATATTGATTGAGTCCACGCGAAGGAATTTTCACCCCATTCACATGGAGCACCCAGGCGTATTCATATGGATAAGCCGGGGAAGTTGTCCACTTGTATTCCACTGTAACCGTCTGACCGCAAGGGACCCATAAATATCCCAAAGTTTTATAGCCATTATCGTTGATCCGGTACTCGACCTGGTAACTTCCGTCGATCGAATAATCATATGCAAAAGCCACCGACGAAACACAAAACAACATACATACGGCTAACAGAAGAGAAACCAATCTCTTTTTCATGTATTACACCTCTTTCTCCCTGCTTATTCAATCGTTCCGGTATTGCGGCAGACCGTCAGAGTGTTCCGGTATTCCGGATCCGTCGGCACGGAAAGGACCGGGTTCTCCTCTGTTCCAGAAGCGGCCGTATTGCGGATCGTCCCCGTGTTCATCGTAACCAAACCCGCATTATACGTGGTACCTTTAATATTGGAACCGTCTTGCGGTGCAATCACCTTGCAATTTTCAATGGTTCCTGCATTGAGAACGGCCAGACCGCCGTTATTGAAGTACATATCAATGTCCTCATAAAGCGCCAAAATAATATCCGAATCGCTCAAATTGGGGTTGATCTTTCCCTGGAAAGTCGTGTTGCGGATCACAGCGTCTATTGTATTTTGGAACACAATTCCGCCGAAATCCATATTTTTTCCTTCGTTCTCCGGAGATGCTTCCAATACCCCGTTGATCGTGCCGTAGGAAACGCAGTCCTCGATTGTGCCGCCGTTGATCGCTACAATCGTGCCGCAATTATTGCCCGTCGTATTGATAACGCTGTCGGCTGCAACCGTCAGATTTTTCAGCGTACCCGTGTTTGTCTCAAACAGGCCCAAGTGGTCCTCGCCATTGATGGTATAACTCACACTGTACTTGACGCCCTGGTATTCCCCGTTCAAGCTACCGCTGAAGGACGGGGTCGGCACATACTCGCCCAATGCAATATCCGCGCCCAGGACAAAATGCTTGTCGCTGTAATTGCGGATCTTATTAAACTGCTCGGCATTCATAATTAGGAAGGGGTTCTCTTCCGAACCATCGCCGCCTGCAAAACCTGGGTCCTCCGGCTTTACCTCAAATTCAATGACAGCCGGGCCATTCGATACCGGAATAGCAACTTCTTTCGACGCCTGATCTGCTGGATCGTACACATAGCCTTCCGGCGCGGCTACATAGTGGGTGGCAGCTGCATAGCCCTGTGCTGCATCCATTAGTGCGAACGTATGAGTGCCCTTTTCCAGATCACTGTAGATCTTCGAATAGCTCTGTCCCAACAGTTCCCCTGTCTCCGTATTGCGGAAATCCACACGGACCTGATATGCTTCCGGATGTTCTGCAGGGTCCGGGTCCTCTGTGCCGGAACCGCCCTCGTCCGGATTTCCAGCCTCGGTGTCGTCCATCTGGTACGCATTCAGCACCAGTTTGCCGTGGTAGTGCTGGCCCTGGTACGCATTGCCGACCGTCTCCGGCAGATAGCCCGCGATCACATAGCGTGCTGTGCCGCCCGCCGGGATCATCGCTGTCATGTATGTATGGTTGGCTTCCTTCGCCGTGTTCTCAGATGCCACACCGTCCGGGTTCGCCACGGCCTCGTCATACGCCGTATTCAGGTTGACCCCTTCCATACGTGTCCACGTATCGCCCACGAGCTTGTAGACAAACACCTTCAGCACCGGCGCCAGGCGGTTTGCGCAGTCCTGCTTGCTGCCATCCTGGGTGATGGTGATGTTGTCGTCCGTCAGGATGGGCTCGCCATCCGCGCAGCCATTTCCCGCTTCCAGGGAGAGCTTCACCTTTGTTGGCAATGTGCCTTCGTTCGTAATCTCCACCGGCTTGAAATACTCCGGTACAGGTCTGTAGTCCCCGTCCACCAGGCCGGTCGTGCCGTCCTGCGTTACATCGTTGTCCCACTTTGCATTCCCGTTGTCCTCCAACTCCTTATAGAAGTTCTCGTACAACATCGGGCGCAGGTTCTCAAAGCTGAGATCCTCCGCATCCGTCTCCCCCGGCTTCACGCTGACATCCAAAATACCTGCTGAGAAGTTCGTGGCGACCTTCTCCGTGTCTGTGAACCACGCCATTGTGCCGCCCGCCAATAGGCACAGCACCAACAGCAGGGACACGCCAGACAAAATGACTCTGCTCTTTTTTGCCTTCATCTCTGCACCTCCATTGTTTTGGCAGGTTTTCATAGCCTGCCCGCCTAAACCCTCAATATAGGACATATATCTGGAAGATGTTGCTCATCTTCCTGTTATTGTTATTATAAACAATTTGAAGTGCGATTTACATTCGTATTTTTCCGATTATTATCCCTTTTTATAACCCTACTATATACAAAAACCATTAATAAAAATTTCGATTTACAAATATGCAAACTCTTTCATTTATGGAAAGCCAATAAAAACATCATATGCAGCACATCACTATCCTCGATTGTCACTCAACTTTTCTTTTTCGATCTCCAATAAGATATCAAACAAACGGGCCGACAACTCTATGAGCTGGTTGAGGTTTTCTGTTCCCAACCGGTGTTCCGCTTCATCCAGTATGGAAAAAATTTCTTTTCGGTTCTGTTCCAAAAGGGCCTTGCCCTTTTCAGTTAAACAGACAAACACCGCACGGCGATCGTTCTTCGTCATACTGCGGGCAACGAGCCCTTTCCCTTCTAAAGAGTTCAGCATCTGTGACACCGCTGGCATGGACATTTGTGTACGCCGGCTTACTTCAGAAATGCGTACGCCATCATCGCCGCCATTTTCTTTTTGCAGCTTTCCGCATACCTCAATCTTATGTAACATAAAAAAAGCGCTCATCGGCAAGCCATCCCTCTGCACAAAAAGAGGCTTTACGCATTTATATCGCCAGAAGAGATCCAATATTTTTTTTCCACAATGTGCTTCCCAATCCTCATATTCTTCCATATGGCAACCGTTCCTTTTCCTAATATTTTGTTCTATAAACAATTAAGCATATTAATATTATAAAAACCCTGAACGATTGTCAAGGGAAAGCCTAAATCTCCATGGCCTTCCAAAATATTTTCATCTAATAGGACGCCATATCGCTTCCCCATGAGCTATTTTTGTGGGGATACACCCACTTATACTTGTATCCTTGCAAAACTTATGATTAAAGAAAAACGCCGCATATAAGCGGCGTTTTTCTCCTATCCAAAATACATCTATTTCATTTGTAAACGGCTCTCAAACCACCACATAAACAAGGACGCAGCCCCCTGCAAAAGGAATACGATCCCCATTGTAATCCCAATAATCTGGATGGCGATCACCGGGCGGATAAAAGTGGCAAACCCCAATACAATCTCAGCAACACCGACGAGCATCATCCAATACCAACCGTTAACCCCAAATCGCTTGATCTCCAAGGAATCCACGGCCCGGATCACACCGGAAAAGACCGTCCACAACCCAAAAACATAGGGGATGACGCTCACCATTGCAACCTGGTCGCATAAAACAAAGAGGCCCAATAGGGCGGTTAGAATACCTTCCGCTAGAAGCCAACCTGCACCATAAAGGTGCTTACTGCAAAAAATATAAACCGCGACGCTGATGATACCCGAAATCAGCATTGCCAACCCAAACACAATCGTCAGCGATAACAAAATGGACGACGGCGCAACGATGGCGAGCACACCTGCAAACACCAATAGGACACCGGAAATCAACCAAAGTGTTTTCGATACTCCTGTTTTCATAAAATACAATCCTCCTCTTATGCCCGGTGAAAAGAGAACCGTTTTCTCCATCCATGCGGAGCTTAACGCCCAGTTTTTTCCGAGCCCTTTTTACAAGCCAGCCAACGGCAATTCCTATCAGCCGCCGAAACCCATGTTGTAACCACAGCCTCTGCTTGCCGGACCTTGGAAATATGTCCCCATTATACCTCTGTATTCTGGAAAATGAAACCGTTTTTTCCAATTTTTGCAGTTTGTATTTTACCACCCGTTATAATTTTATATAAAAATACATCCTGTTGTGTAAAAGTCCGCTCTACACAACAGGATGTCCATTTTTCACTTCTGTTATCAGAAATTTTAGAAAAGCAGGGCCTTACAGTTGTTCCACCGCATCTGCCGCAGCGTCCAAGCAGTCCACGTTGACCAACTCCGCCAGGCCTGCATCATAATTCTTCGCAATCTCGGGATCAATCGGCACCTTGCCGAGCACCTTCAAACCAAACTGCTCCGCCGTCTGCTCCACATGGCTCTCGCCAAACACCTTGATCTCCTTGCCGCAGTCCGGGCATTTCACATAGCTCATGTTTTCCACAATACCGATGATCGGCACGTTCATCATCTTTGCCATGTTCACAGCCTTTGCCACAATCATGGAAACCAGTTCCTGCGGGGAAGTGACAATCACAATTCCATCCAGCGGGATGCTCTGGAATACGGTCAGCGGCACATCGCCGGTCCCCGGAGGCATGTCCACAAACAGATAATCGACGTTTTCCCAAATGACGTCCGTCCAGAACTGCTTGACGGTATTGGCAATAATCGGGCCACGCCATACAACGGGCGCTGTCTCGTCGTCCAGCAAAAGGTTGACCGACATGATGTCGATGCCCGTTTTGGTCCGCGCCGGAAGGATGCCAAACTCACTGCCCATTGCCTTCTGATGAATGCCGAATGCCTTCGGGATCGAAGGGCCAGTGATGTCTGCATCCAACACGGCAGTATGTGCGCCGCGGCGGTTCAGCAGCACAGCCAGCATAGATGTGACCATGCTCTTGCCAACGCCGCCCTTTCCGCTAACCACACCGATCACCTTTTTAATGTGGCTCATCGCATTGGGTTTCTCCAAAAAATCCGCAGGATTTGCCTCCCTGGAGGGACAATTCTCCCCACAGTTGCTGCAATCGTGCGTACAATTCTCACTCATACAGATTCTCCTTTTTTATCCGCCGCCGTGCAGCGGTAAAATCCGCCCGCTCTATAGCTAGGCGCTCTTCTATTGTAATAATATATACCAAATTTGTCAACAAAGCCGGCAGCTAAAATTCTTTCTTTAAGCTGCGCATAAAGAGATCCAGAAGAACTTGGTCGGGATCTTCGCCGCGGTTGACTACGGCATCCACTGCATTACAAATCGGCATTTCTACACCGTACAGGTCACACAGGCGCAGTAAGGCAGTTGTAGTTGCCACGCCTTCCGCCAGCTCCTCATAGGGTTCCCCACGGACAAACGCCTCTCCAAACCGGCGGTTGTGGCTATATTGCGAAAAAACGGTCGCCTGATAATCTCCCAGATGGCTCAAGCCATAGGCAGTGATCTCATTGCCGCCCATGGCTTTAATCAGACGCGCCACCTCGCGTGTACCGCGGGCCATCAGCGCCCCTTTGAGCGCCGTCTTATTCTTGCCGTCCAGCATCCCCGCTGCAATGCCGATCACATTTTTCGCCGCCGCGCCGACTTCATTGCCGATTAAGTCGCTGCCGTAATAAAATCGGATGAGCTCGCTAGAGAACGCCTTGACCAACATTTCTTTTGCCTCTTGGCTGCGGCTATCGATGACCATACAATTGGGGATGCCTGCGGTAAAGTCCTGCACATGGCCCGGTCCCACCCAAATGGAGACAGTGGTTGTCTTTGGGGTGTACTCTTCTACAATCTGTGTCAGGCGCTTGCCTGTTAAAGCTTCAATACCTTTCATGCAAAGTACAATCGCCTTGTCGTTCAAATCGAGTACAGAAAGCTGCTGCATCAAAGCCCGCAAGCTTTGGGCCCCAATGGAAAGCACCAGGATTTCCGCATGTTTCACTGCTGCGCCCAAATCGCTGGTCAAGACGACGGAGCCCTCCAACGTCACCAGCCCATTGCTACGGCATTCATAAAGCGTCTTCATCTTCTGGGAACTTTCCCGACCGTATAATACCACCTGGTGCTGCAGACGATCTGCGTACCATGCCAAAAAACTGCCCCATCTCCCGCAACCGATCACCGATATGTTCATAAATGCGGTACAAGCCATCTAAAATCGCTTATACCCGCCTCCTCTCCAAAATATATCTGGGGTTTGCATACGTACACGCTAAACTAAAATCCAATTTGTATAATAAGGATAGATTATACGGATTGTATGCTTTGTTTCCCCAAAAGGCGATTCCTGCTGTTTCATATTATAGCATATAGCAAAGGAAAAAACAGCGCAATTTATCTTGAGACATTTGAGAGGGGCTTCGGAGCCTCAACAACGCTATCCCCTTGCACATCCAGTTCAAACCAGAAGGTACTTCCCACACCTTGCTCGCTCTGTACACCGTATGCGCCGCCGTGCATATCCAAAATCGTCTTGACAATCGAAAGGCCCAGGCCAGTCCCGATTTGCGCGCGCTTGTGGGCTTTGTCCACCTTGTAATAGCGTTCCCAGATATCTTTGAGCTTATCTTGCTCGATTCCCTCGCCCGTGTCGCGCACCTCGATCCGAACTTTTCCGTCGTGTTCGGTCTGGCGCAAACGGACCACCTTGTCCTCGCCGGTATAGGTAATCGCGTTGTTCACCAAGTTGTACACCACCTGCGAAATCTTCAGTTCATCGGCATACACGGTGACGTCCCGATCCGCTGTAAAGCTGATATGGTAATCCGTGAGCTTGTTATAACGCCCTAAAATATCCCGTACACTCTCCGTCAGATCAAAGAAGCTGGGGGAAAGCTTCTGCGCCCCGGCCTGCATTTTGCTTAGGTCGAGCATATCGTTGACCAGCGTTGTCAGGCGGTTCGCCTCATCGATGATGACCTGCACATTCTCCGGCGTATTTTCCCCGGGAAGATCGCGCATGACCTCTGCGTAGCCTGTAATCATTGTCAACGGCGTGCGCAGATCGTGCGAGACATTGGCGATCAGGTCGCGCCGGAGGGTCTCCACCTTGGAGAGCTCCTTCGCTGCATAATTGAGCGTCGTGCCCAGCTCGGCAATCTCCCGATACCCATTTTCTGCAAATTGCACATCGTAGTTTCCCTGCGCCAAGACCTTCGCGGAGGAATTGATCTTGATAATCGGCCCCGAAATGCGCCGTGACAAAAATAGCGCCAGGAAAAATGCCAAGATCAACATAATCACCGTGATCCACGTGAGCTGCACGCGGAGGGTCTGCACAGTGGAGCCAACGGGTGAAATGGTGGAATTGAGCAAAACCAACAGGCGTTTGCCATTTTCCCGCTCGGTGATGAAGGTGTAGATCATGCTCTCTGGCGAATCCGGGTTTTCTGGTATCTGTTGATCCCAATTCGGCACTGTGCGCATATTGTCCTCCGGGAACTGCTCAAAATAGACGCCCCCGTTCCGGCGGGTAATCTCATAAATAAACGCGCGCTGCAAACCGTTGAGGCGATGAATCACACAATTGGGCAGGGCGTCCTCCGAATAGAACAAATCGCCGTATTCATCCGAGACAATGATACAAATTTGATTGTCCCGCGCGATATTCTGTATGAGCGTGCTCAAGTCATCGGAATTGATATTGTGCTCGATGGTCTGGGCAGAATTCTTGATATCGCTCACCTTGATAAACTTATAAAAACTTCCTAGAAACATAATCTGAAAGACCCACAGCATCACCAAAATGATTGCAGCAAAGGCAGCAAAGCCGGAGAACAATCCCCATTTTATCCCAATGCGGTTGGAAAAACGCTCCCTGAGACGGTCTTTCATTTGTTTCAGCAACGATTCAAACTTCAAATCGATAGCCAACTCCCCTCAACGTAACAATAAACTTGCTGTACTGCTTGAGGCTTTTCCGCAGGAGCTTGATGTGGGTGTCCAGGGTCCGGTCGTCCCCATAAAAATCATAGCCCCAGACATTTGTAATCAAATTTTCCCTTGTCAATGCGATGTTGCGGTTCTTTGCAAAGTAGAACAACAGGTCGTATTCCTTTGGCGAAAGATCGACCTTTTCCCCGTCGATCGTGACGATACGGCCGGTGAAATCGATGGTCAGCCCTTCGAAACTCACCTGATCTTTTTTGGGCTGGTCGGCCGCGGGCTTTGCTCGTTTCATAATGGCATTGATGCGCATCATCAGCTCTTTTGGGGAGAAAGGCTTGACCACATAGTCGTCGATCCCCAGTTCAAAGCCATGGATTCTATCGTATTCTTCGCCGCGCGCGGACAGCATCAGCACGGGCGTGGCACTATATTTCCGAATTTCGCGTACGGCAGAAAAGCCGTCCAGCTCCGGCATCATCACGTCCATGATGATGATGTCAAAATCATCCGGATGTTCGCGGCAGATGCGCACGGCCTCCATACCGTCCGCCGCCTCACGCACGGTATGGCCCTCGAACTCCGCATATTTCCGGATTAATGCGCGGATCTTATCCTCATCGTCTACCACTAATATGCGATACATGTGCACTCCTCCTTGTGATACTCCGTATTTTCGCACAGCTCTGTGACGGTTCTGTGATGTTTTTCGGATTTCTTTCCTTACATGGTACTACAATCCCCGGGAAAGGGCAAGAATCGGCGGGAAGTTCCTTGTCCAGCCTGCCGTTGCGCGTATGACTACAAAAACCTGCTGTGGATGCTTCCCGGCATTCCACAACAGGTTCTCCCATTTTATATAGAATTCTTTGTTTGTGGTGGGATATACTCCAAAACATCCTCCACGCGGCAATCCAACGCATAGCAAAGCCTCGATAAAATCGCCAAGTCGATGCGCTGGATGTCCCCTTTGCAATAATGGTTCAATTGCCCTCTCTGCGTTTGCGAAAGCTGCGCGACTTTATTTTTGCTCAAGCTACTTTGTTGAATGACTTCTTCCAGTTTGATTCGAATCGTGCCAAAGTCCTCATCTCGCATATCCGTCACTCCTTATTTCCTATTCTACGGAAAATACTTCTTGCACAAGAGATTTAGATATGCTATTATTAGATAAACACCTGTATATATCTACACAACCCATTTTAGAAATCTTCCCGCAGGTTCACGGTGATCGCCTTCGGACGGGTCATCGCTTCGATGGAATACCGCACGCCCTGCGTCCCCATGCCGCTGGCCTTGACGCCGAGGAACGGGAAATGGTCCGGCCCGCGCTCCGTTTTATTGTTGATCTGCACCGTACCGACCTCCAACCGCTCCGCGATGGAAAACGCCCGGTTGATGTCGTTGGTAAATACGGAGGATTGCAACCCATATTCGGAACGGTTCGCAAGCTCCACCGCTTGGTCAATGTCTTTCACTCGAATAACCGGCAAAATTGGCGCGAAAGGCTCCTTCCAAGCCACCTCCATTTCCTCGGTCACGCGGTCCAACAGGGTTGGATAGACCAGGTTCTTTTCCCGGCGGTTCCCGGTCACCAGCGCCGCCCCCTTTTCCAAGGCCTCCGCAATCAGCTCCATGGCGGATTCCGCTGCCTTCTCGTCGATCAAGGGGGTAATCATCGCACTGTCGCGCGGATCACCCACCTGCATCTTCTCCACGCGCGCTTTGAGCTTCTCCACCAGCTGGTCCGCCACGCTGTCCGTTGCAAACACGCGCTTGACGGCTGTACACCGCTGGCCGGAATAGGCATATGCGCCGTCCGCGATGGCGTCGGCGGCAAAGTCGAGGTCGGCATCCTCCAACACGATGGCTGCGTCTTTGCCGCCGAGTTCCAGCAGAAGCGGCGTCATGCGTGCCAAGCTGGAAATATGCCTTCCAATCTCTGTGCTGCCGGTAAAGTTGATGAAATCAATTCCTTCATGGGTGACAATATAGTCCCCGATTTCGCTTCCACGCCCGGTCACGGTGTTGAGCACGCCGCCAGGCAGCCCTGCACTTTGCAGGACGTCCGCCAGGTGCAGGGCGCTGATGGACCCCTGGGTGGGAGGCTTCAAAACCACCGTATTGCCGCCAATCAGCGCCGGCGCAATTTTTGAGACGGAGAGATTCACCGGATAATTAAACGGGGAAACCGCCAAGACCGTCCCCAGGGGAGCCCGCCGGACAAATGAAAGCTTCCGCCGGGAGCCTCCGGGAAAGTTTTCCCCGCTGATCGCCTGCCCTTCCATGCTCTTTCCCATATCTGCGGTGTAGCGGAGCAGGTCCGCGGAGCGTGTCACTTCGGACAGCGCCGATTTCTTTTCCTTCGCAACCTCCATGGTCAGGATCTCCGCGATCTCCTGCGCGCGTTCTTCCAGCAGGTCGGCTGCACGGTAAAACACCTCCGCCCGCTCATAGATGGGGGTCTCCGCCCAAGTGCGCGCATGCATCTTGGTATCCTGGATGGCCTCGTCAACCTCTTTCTTTGTCATCGCCTGGATTTTTCCAATCAAGCTCCCATCGACCGGCGAACGGATTTCCAACTGTTTTCCCGATTCCGACTCCACCCATTCGCCGTTGAGCAGGTTTCCATAGATACATTCCCCATGCACGGTATTCTGAAACATCGCAAGTTCCTCCTTTTGGTTCTGGGAAATAGTATTCTCTCCCCAGGAGGAAAATACACCCTGCAAAAGTGGGATGCAATTTAACAATTTGTAATACAAAAAGGCGCCCTGCTGCGCATCTCCCGGACCAACACGCTGCCCAAACAGGGCACCTGCGCGCCGTGGAGTTTCGCAACAGACTCCTGCACTTCGGTGCGCCGGTCCCTGTGTTTGCAAACGACCAACAAAACGCCCGCCGCAGACTGTCCAACCAGGAGCGCGTCCGGCGAACAGCAGACCGGCGGGGTGTCCACCAACACAAGGCCATAGGAGCGGCGCGCTTCCTCGAACAGCGCTTCCACGCGTGCTGTGTGAAAACAAGCGGCCACATCCGGTGTCCAAGCACCAGCGGATAACAGGTCCAGCCCGGGGCGGACGTTCTTCTGGACGCAAGCCGCCCATTCACAGCGCCCCAAAAGGGCCTCCGAGAAACCGTGGACGTTCGATACCTGAAAAAGGGCGTGCTGCTGTGGGGTTTGCAGGCAGGCGTCCACCAGAAGCACCCGTTCCGAACGCGACGCCACCGCCGCCAGGTTTGCACAGACCACCGCATGGGCAGCGCCGGGCCGCACCCCGGCGACCGCCACGGCACGCTGCTCCTTCACCTGCGTAGGCAGAAGCAACCGCGTGTACAGCGCCCGATAGCTGTCCCACAACTCCGGCGGGCTAAAATCCGTCAACAAAGGCGGGGATTGCTTGAAATGTTTGGGTTGCTTCCTTCGCACCATGTGGCCTCCTCCCCCAAATGAAACGGGATGGGGATCTCCGCCAACACGGGTGCGCCGCACGGCTCCAATTCCTCCGCAGTGCGGACACGCCCATCCAGGAGATTCCATGTCAAAATCGCCGTGATCGAACCGGCCAATCCCAACACAGCCCCCAAAATGGCATTTACAACGGCATTGGGAGAATCCGGATGTTCCGGCACGGCGGCTGTGTCGATCACTTTTACACTACCCCCTTGCAAGACGCGCAAAAGTTCCGACGGCGCACAGTCCAACAGCGTATTGCAGAGGGTGGCCGCCTCCTCCGGGTCGCCGGACGACACCGAAATGCGCAAAATTTCTGTATGATCGACAGCTTCCATGTGCAACATTCCGCGCAGCTCTTCCAGGGAACGCTTTCCACCCGTCCGGCGCAAAACCTGCTCCAATGTGCGGTCGCTTTGCAAAACGACGGAACAGGTGCTGACCAGTTTTCGGGAGGTGTCCACATTTCCGGCATTCAGTTCACGGGTGTCCTCCTGCGAATTGTATATGTAGAGGGTGGCGGACGCCGTATAGGAGGGCGGGATGCAATACGCGGAAACCCCATAGACCCCTGCGGCACAAAGCAGCATACACAGGAGCCAGATTGGGCTGCTGCGTCCGACCAAACGCAACAAAGACCGTAAATCCATCCGGTTCTGCATCCTTTCGCCTTCTTTCTTTTCTTGCATAGAAAAAGCATAGCACAGCCATGGATACAAAACAATCCGTTTCCCGGAATATTCTATAATGTCAAAAATATTCACATGCTCTCTGCATTCCGGATGCAAAAAGCCGGCCTTCCTGCATGCGGGAAGGCCGGCTTTTTCCGTCTTCTTCATTCTTTCCAAAGCTTGTCCTGGAGCTTTTTGATCTTCGAGCGGCGCGCCGCCGTTTTTTCTTCGTTAACACGGATCACGCCCTCGTCGTCGATCTCCAAAACCGTTCCCTCCGTTGCCCCGACGGGAAGCTCGCTGGTTTCAATCGCAAAAAATTTCTGATCTTTATCCTCGCAAATCGCATAGGTGCCTTCGAAACGGTCGATCACCAAAATTCGCATGATGGATTCCTCCCTTGTTTGAATCCTTTTCATCATACACGAAAGTGCGCTCAGGCGCAAGCCTCATTCTCTGTGACCACACGCACGGTTTCACCGTCGCTCAGAAACAGGAGCGTGCCGCAGACGTCGGTGCGGTACAACGCAACCCCGGCGCTTCGCAGCCGGCGAAGCACGGTCTCCCGCGGCAGGCGGCTGTTGTCCCACGCCGTGGAAATCGCCGCATACCGTGGCTGCACTGCGTCCAACAGTGCTTTCCCCGTGGAGGTATCGCTTCCGTGGTGCCCTACCTTGAGCACATCCGCGCGCAACGGCATGCCGCTCGCCAAAAGCGCCTCTTCCTCCTCTCGTTCTGCGTCGCCCATCAATAGAAAGGCCGTGTCCCCGTAGACAACGCGCAAAACGAGCGAATGGTTGTTAAGACCGTCCGCGGCGGACGGCGGCGTCCATACTTCGATCTCCGCCCCGCCGAGGGAAAATGTGGTCCCCGCCTGCGAATACTGCACCGCAATGGCCTTTTCCTGTAAAATCTGCTGGGTCCGGCGGTATTCCACCGTATCCACCGAAAGCTCCGGCGCGATGTATGCCGCCACGGGAAACGCCTGCAACACCTCCGGCAGGCCGCCGATGTGGTCGGCATCCGGGTGCGTGTTCACCACATAGCGCAGGGAATCAATTCCCCGACGGGTGAGATATTGGACCACCTCTTCGCCCCGGTCCGGCGTCCCTCCGTCCACCAGCATGGCCTCGCCGCCGCATTCCAGCAGAAGGCTGTCCGCCTTCCCTACATCCAACACGTGGAGGGCAAAGGGCGCATCGTCCGCCGCATCGGAAAAGGTCCCCAATCCGCAGGCCCGGCGCACGTCGCGCCACACCGCGGACGATGCCGGCAAACAGGCGAAGAGCACGATCACCAGCAAAAGAAGCAGGATCGCAACATACCGTTTCCGTCCCATGCGTTCTTGCCCCATGAAGGTTCCCCCTTACCGGCGCTTCCCCCGCCGGTGCTCCGGTTTGTTCTTGGACGGATGCTTCCCGCGCTTCGCATCCGTCTTTTTCCTCTGGGGCGCCTCCGGCGCGGGCCCCCAGACAAGGCAGTTCTCCCCGCGGCCGATGAGGTCTGTGCGGCCCGCCAGCTTGAGTGCCTCCAGCACTAGCGGTTTATTCTTCGGAATAAAATACTGCATCAAAGCCCGCTGCATCGCCTTTTCCTTGCTGGTGCGCGGGACATAGACTTCCTTCATTGTATATGGGTCCAATCCGGTATAGAACATGCAGGTGGAGATTGTCCCCGGCGTGGGGTAGAAATCCTGCACTTGTTCGGGGTGCAGGTGGTTCTTCTTGATGAAAAGCGCCAGCTCCACCGCGTCTTTCAGCGTGCTCCCCGGATGCGAGGACATCAGGTAGGGAACCAAATATTGCTCCTTGCCGATCTCTTTGGTCAACTTAAAAAAGCGCTTCTGGAAGGCGAGGTATGTTTCGATGTGCGGCTTTCCCATGCAGTCCAGCACGCGCGCCGTACAGTGCTCCGGCGCGACCTTGAGCTGGCCGCTCACATGGTGCTGCACCAGCTCGCGGAAAAAAGTGTCGTCCGGGTCCTCCATCAGGTAGTCAAACCGGATGCCCGACCGGATGAAGACCTTCTTCACGCCGGGCAGGGCGCGTACCTTGCGCAACAAATCGAGATATTCTCTGTGATCCACCTGCAACGCAGGGCACGCCTTCGGCGCAAGACACTTTTTCCCTGGGCACAGCCCCGCTTTCTCCTGCTTTTTGCAGGACGGGTGCCGGAAATTGGCCGTCGGCCCGCCCACGTCGTGAATATATCCCTTGAAATGGGGATTCTGCGTCAACAGCTTGGCTTCCCGCAGGACGGATTCCTCGCTCCGCGTGGTGACCGCGCGCCCCTGATGGAAGGCAATGGAACAGAAATTGCACGCGCCAAAGCAGCCGCGGTTGTGCGTGATGGAGAATTCCACCTCCTGGATCGCCGGCACACCGCCGACCTTCTCATAGCAGGGATGATAGGTCCGTTCATAGGGAAGCTCATAGACTTCGTCGAGCTCCTTTTGAGTCAGCGGCGGCATCGGCGGGTTCTGTACCAGAATTTGATTCCCATGCCGCTGGATCACCCGCTTGCCGCGCACCGCATCCTGTTCGTCCTGCTGCTTCCGGCAGGACAGGGCATATGCGCGCTTGTCCGCGCAGACCTGCTCATAGCTGGGACATTCCACCGCCGGGCCCGGCCGGTAATCGCGCGTCGGCACCAGGTAGCAGGTGCCGCGCACGTCCGTAATGCTGGCAACCGGCTCCCCATCCAGCAGCCGCTTGGCGATCTCGATGGCCTGCTTTTCCCCCATGCCGTAGGAGATCAGGTCCGCGCCCGAGTCCACCAAAACCGAGGGGTGGACCTTGTCCGCCCAATAATCGTAATGGGCAAACCGGCGCAGCGAAGCCTCCAGGCCGCCGATGATGACCGGCACGTCCGGATAGAGGGTTTTACATTTTTGCGAATAGACTGTGACCGCGCGGTCCGGGCGCAGGCCGGGGCGGTTCCCCGGCGAATAGGCGTCTGTCTTGCGGCGGTTGCGCGCTACGGTATAGTGCGCCACCATGGAGTCGATGTTCCCCGCGTTGACCAGGAACGCCAGCTTCGGCTTGCCAAAGCGCTGAAAATCGCGGTCGGTTTTCCAATCCGGCTGGGACAAGATCGCCACGTGATAGCCGTAATGCTCCAACAGGCGCGAAATGATCGCGGTGCCGAAGGTCGGGTGATCCACATAGGCGTCCCCGGTCACCAGCACAAAATCGGGCGCATCCCATCCGCGCGCCAACATCTCTTCCTTTGTAATCGGTAAAAAAGCCATATCCCTATCCCTTTTGCGTCGTCGGGCCGCTTCGGAAAAGCGGAAGCGGCCCGTGATGGTTTTTATTCGTCTGTTTGGTTGCTCTGCTCGTCGCTGACGCGCATGTTCATCTCCAGCCACTGCTGATAGGTAATCAGCACTTGGCGCGGCTTGCTGCCCTCATGCGGGCCGACAACGCCCATCTGCTCCATCTCGTCGATCAGCCTTCCCGCGCGGGCATAGCCCAAGCGCAGGCGGCGCTGCAGCAGCGAGGTCGAAGCCTGGCCAGCCTCCACCACGCACTTGATCGCCTCGGGCATCATGGGATCTTGGTCGGAGTCCGAAGTGTCCGCCCCGGAGCTTCCCTTTTCTGCAACGGCGTTCTTTTCAATCTCCTCTGCGATGCTCGCATCATAGCCGGGCTCCTGTGACTTCTTGATAAAGTTGACGATGCTCTCGATCTCGCTGTCGCTGACAAAACAGCCCTGGATGCGGATCGGCTTCGGGGAACCCACCGGCGCGAACAGCATGTCGCCGCGGCCCAGAAGCTTTTCCGCGCCGCCCATGTCGAGGATGGTGCGGGAATCCACCTGTGAGGAAACCGCAAACGCGATCCGGCTGGGGATATTCGCCTTGATAATGCCCGTGATGACGTCGACCGAGGGGCGCTGCGTGGCGATGACCAGATGCATGCCCGCGGCGCGCGCCATCTGCGCCAGGCGGCAGATGGAGTCCTCCACCTCGTTCGGCGCGGCCATCATCAGGTCGGCCAACTCGTCGATGATGATGACAATCTGCGGCATATGCTGCATGGGCTGGCCCTGCTCGTCCTGATAGCCGCAGGAGCTGGCCAGGCGGTTGTACGCCGCGAGGTCACGCACGTTGTTCTCTGCAAAAATCTTATACCGCTTGAGCATCTCCGTGACCGCCCAACTCAGCGCTCCGGCGGCCTTGCGCGGGTCGGTCACAACCGGCACCAACAATTGCGGGATGCCATTGTAGATGCCGAGCTCGACCACCTTTGGGTCGATCATCAGGAAACGCACCTCGTCCGGCGTGGATTTGTACAAGAGGCTGACGATCAGCGAGTTGATGCACACCGACTTACCGGAACCCGTGGAACCGGCGATCAGCAGATGCGGCATCTTGGCGAGGTCGGCTGTGGCGATTTCACCCGCAATATCGCGCCCCAGCACCACGGTCAGGCGGCTCTTGCTGGTGGCGAAGGTGTTCGATTCGATCAGCTCGCGCATGCGCACCACGCTGACCTTTTTATTCGGCACTTCAATGCCCACCGCGGCCTTTCCGGGGATCGGCGCCTCAATGCGCACGCCGGAGGCCGCCAGGTTCATGGCGATGTCGTCCGCAAGGTTGGTGATCTTGCTGATTTTGACGCCGGCCGCAGGCTGCAATTCATAGCGCGTTACCGCCGGGCCGCGGGAGATGTCCAGAATCTTTGTCTGCACGCCAAAGCTCTTCAACGTCTCAACCAGCATCCGGCCGTTTGTCTGCAATTCGTGGGCAATTTCGTTTTCATCCGTCGCCTTGGTGGTCTCCAGCATCGAGACCGGCGGGAAATGGTACTCGCCGTCCTGCGGCGGCTCGTCCATCATGGTGAGCTGTACCTCTTTCGCAGCCGGTTCTGCGAAAGGTTGCTTGTGTTCCACCGGCTTGGGTGTAAAGGGCATGGGCGGCTCTTCCGCGGGAGCCCCTTCCACGGGCTGTACCACAGAATCCGTGGGCTGTACGCCGATGGGCTTGCGGAACACCTCCGCAGCGTCCTCCGCTTTCGAGGTTCCCGGTCCGTCCTCCATATCCAAAACAGGATCCGGCGAATGGAATACTTTTTCCAATTTTTCGAGTTTCTCGTTCCTCTGCGGCTTAACCGACTTGACCGGATGCGCAGGCAGTTGGTTGGGATCGTCCGGGTCCAGCGCAATGTCGATGTTCATATCGCGCTGCCGCTCGATCTGGCGGCGTTCACGCGCCTCGCCGATGTTGTTGGCAACCACCTCCGCCGGCTTTGCGATGGTGCGGAAAAGCTGTACCAGGCTGGTGCCGGTGAGGATCATCACCGCCACAAACAGCAACAGGACAATCACGATGCGTGCGCCAACCGTCCCCAACAGGAGCACCAGCGGGATTCCAAGGAGGCCGCTCACAAGGCCCGCGCCGGAGCGCTCGATGCCCTTTCCATAGAGGCTGCCGAGCGTCTGGAAGAATGGTGCGCTCTCCTGCGCCGACTCCCCAAAGATATAGAACGCGGCGCACACCAAAATGATGATTCCCACCATAATGCCGATCTTCACGCGCATTCGTCCGTTCCGCCGTTCAAACGCCGTGACAATGGAAATATACAGCAGCAACACGGGCCAGAGGATGGCGCATGTCCCGAACAGGCCCATCAACAGATTATGTAACCAAAGCCATACATGGTCGCCCTCGATTAAAACCAAGCAGGCCATGAAGATGGACAGCGCAAAAAGCACGATGGCCAGAATCTGATTGTGCTGCTTGGCTTCCTCTGCGTGCTTCGCTTCGCGCTCAGCCTTCGTGGTCTTTTTCTCACTGGCCCGGCGATTGGCCGCGCGCTGTTTTTCCGCCTGCCGTCTTGCCTGCGGGCTGCTGCTCCGCTTTGCAGGCGCGCTCTTTTTTGCAGTTTTTGTATTCTTTGCGTATTTACCAGCCACTTTATCCCCCAATTACTCCGGCGGATCGGAGCCGCCATCTATTGAAAAGCAAATATGTAAAGCGCGGCATATGCCGCGCCCATTCTTCCAAAACAAGGCTGAAAGGCCGGCCAGATTCCGTCTCCTACGCAAGGATACGGCCTTTATGCCTTTTTGCCGGTCTTTTTTGTGGACTTTGATGCCTTCTTCTCCGCCTTTTTTGCCTTGTCGATCATCTGATACAAACAGTCGATTGCGTCGGAAAGGCTTCCCAACGAGTCGATCAGGCCCTCCTTCACGGCGTCCGGCCCATCGAGGACCGTCCCCACATCCATCACCAGTTCCTCCGTGTTCATCGCCAGCTCGTAGAAGCGCTGGGGCGTAATATGGGAGTTGTCGGTCACAAACTGGGTAATACGTTCCTGCATCCGTTGAAAATATTCCAGCGTCTGCGGGACCCCCAACATCAGGCCGTTCATCCGGACGGGATGGATCGTCATCGTCGCGCTCGGCGCAATAAACGAATGCTTGGCCGCCACAGCCAGCGGCACCCCAATGGAATGCCCCCCGCCCAGTACCAGGGAAACGGTCGGCTTTTTCATCCCGGCGACCAGCTCCGCAATGGCAAGGCCGGCTTCCACATCCCCGCCCACGGTGTTCAAAATCATCAACAGCCCGTCGATCCGCGGTTCTTCCTCAATCGCCACAAGCTGCGGGATCACATGCTCATATTTTGTGGTCTTATTCTGCGACGGCAAAACATTATGTCCCTCGATTTGGCCGATCACCGTCAGGCAATGGATCATATGCCGGCCATCGCCGGTGATCACCGAACCGGTGTCCACAATCTGGTCGGTCTGCTGTTTTTCATCGTCGCGCGCTTCGCTGCGGTCTTTATTTTCTCCGCTATCGTTTCGGGCGCCGGCCGGCTGCGCCACAGCGTAGCGCGCGGCACGCATGGCCGAATACGTTTTTTCCATACTGCCACCTCCTACCGCTTAGTGTTCCGGCCCCGCCGCCGTTCATACGCAGCGGGAGTGGAAAAATTGCGGTTCGGTGCAAGTTTCCCCTGTATTATAGCATCATTTTTTTGCGCATTCAACCCAGGCACCTATCGGGAATCCCCCTTTCGCTCTGGAACTTTTCAAGCGAAGATCATTCCTTTGGGGCAATTTCTTGAAATTGTGCCAAAAAACGACGCAGAAATCCTGTAGAAGCATCTGTGTGAATATATTGACAATCTTAGCAATTTGAACGATAATAGGAATAATTAATTAGATAGGATCACTCACGAAAACTTGCGAAAGTAAAATGGAGGAAAATCATATGGGACTGACTTTGGCGCAAAAGATCATTAAAAACCATATTGTGAGCGGCGAAATGACGGTCGGCAGCGAGATCGGCCTGAAGATCGACCAAACCCTCACCCAGGATGCGACCGGCACCATGGCCTATCTGGAATTTGAAGCAATGGGCGTTCCGCGGGTCAAGACGGAGCGGAGCGTTGCCTATATCGACCACAACACCCTACAGACCGGCTTTGAAAATGCGGACGACCACCGCTTTATTCAGAGCATCGCCAAGAAGCACGGCATCTGGTTCTCCCGGCCGGGCAATGGCATCTGCCACCAGGTACATCTGGAGCGCTTCGGCATTCCGGGCAAAACCTTGATCGGCTCCGACAGCCACACCCCGACGGGCGGCGGCATCGGTATGTTGGCCATGGGCGCGGGCGGCTTGGACGTCGCGGTCGCCATGGGCGGCGGCCCCTACTACATCACCATGCCCAAAATGCTGCGCGTCAATCTGACGGGTAAGCTCTCCCCGTGGGTTTCTGCCAAGGACGTCATCCTGAAGGTCCTGCAGATCCTTTCGGTCAAGGGCGGCGTTGGCAAAATTGTGGAGTATGCCGGCGAGGGCGTCAAGAGCCTGACCGTTCCGGAGCGCGCCACCATCACCAATATGGGCGCTGAGTTGGGCGCTACCACATCCATTTTCCCGTCCGACGAGATCACCCGCTCCTTCCTGAAGGCACAGGGCCGCGAGGAGGATTGGGTGGAGCTCTCCTCCGACCCGGATGCGGTCTATGACGAAGAAATCTCCATCGACCTCTCCGAGCTGGTCCCGCTGGCCGCTTGCCCGCACAGCCCGGACAACGTCAAGACTGTGGACGAGATCGGCGCAATCAAGGTCGATCAGGTCTGCATCGGTTCCTGCACAAACTCCTCCTATCTGGACCTGATGCGTGTCGCTTCCATCCTGAAGGGCAAAACCGTCCATCCGGATGTCAGCCTTGCGATCGCCCCGGGTTCCAAGCAGGTTTACAATATGCTCGCACAAAACGGCGCTCTGGCCGACCTGATCGCTGCGGGCGCCCGCATTCTGGAATGCGCGTGCGGCCCCTGCATCGGCATGGGCCAGTCCCCGAACTCCAAGGGCATCTCCCTGCGCACCTTCAACCGCAACTTCGAGGGCCGTTCCGGAACGGCCGACGGCCAGATCTATCTGGTCAGCCCGGAGACTGCAGCGGCTTCCGCTCTGACCGGCGTGTTTACGAACCCGCAGACGTTGGGTGAAGAAGCGCCGATCGCTCTGCCGGAGAAGTTCCTCATCAACGACAATATGGTCGTCGCGCCCGCGCCGGAGAGCGAGATGGACAAGGTTGAGATCCTGCGCGGCCCGAACATCAAAGAGTTCCCCACGACGGACCCGCTGCCGGAAACCATCGCGGCAAAAGCGCTGCTCAAGGTGGGCGACAACATCACCACCGACCACATCATGCCGGCCGGTGCCAAGATCCTCCCCTACCGCTCCAACATTCCGTACCTCAGCAATTTCTGCTTCGGCGTCTGCGATAAGGAATTCCCGGCTCGCTGCCGGGAGTACGGCAAGGGCATTGTGATCGGCGGCGCAAACTATGGCCAGGGCTCTTCCCGCGAACATGCCGCACTGGTGCCGCTGTATCTGGGCGTCAAGGCGGTCATCGCCAAGAGCTTCGCGCGCATCCACTGCGCAAACCTGGCAAACGCCGGCATTCTCCCGTTGGTCTTTAAGGATGAGGCCGATTATGACCGCATCGACCAGATGGACGAGCTGGAACTGCCGGACGTCCGTTCCGCCATCGCCGACAATTCGAAGATCATCGTCAAAGATTTGACCAAAGGCATTGAATTTGAGGCGGAAGCGGTTCTCTCCGCACGCCAGCGCGAAATGGTCCTTGCCGGCGGCCTGCTGAACTATACAAGAGAGCAATCCAAATAATTTAAACTATATAAAATAAATGGAGGGATTTCCCATGGCCAATAAAATTCCTATGACCACCCCGCTGGTGGAGATGGACGGCGACGAGATGACCCGCATCATCTGGAAGATGATTAAGGACATCCTGCTCACGCCCTATATCGACCTGAAAACCGAGTATTACGACCTCGGTTTGAAACACCGCGACGAGACCAACGACCAAGTGACCGTGGACAGCGCCAACGCTACCAAGAAATATGGTGTGGCCGTCAAGTGCGCCACCATCACGCCGAATGCTGCCCGTGTGGAGGAGTATAACCTCAAAGAGATGTGGAAGTCTCCGAACGGCACCATCCGCGCCATGCTGGACGGCACGGTTTTCCGCACCCCGATCCTGGTAAAAGGCATCACCCCGTTCATCCCCACCTGGACAAAGCCGATCACCATTGCGCGTCATGCTTACGGCGACGTATACCGCAATGTGGAGATGCAGGTGCCCGCAGGCTCCAAGGCAGAGCTGGTCGTCACGGATGCGGACGGCAAGGAGACCCGCGCAACCATCCACGATTTCCAGACATCCAGCGGCATCATCCAGGGCGTCCATAACTTGGACAAGAGCATCGGCAGCTTTGCGCGCTCCTGCTTTAACTACGCTTTGGACGAGAAAAAGGACCTCTGGTTTGCGACCAAGGATACCATTTCCAAGCAGTACGACCACCGCTTCAAGGACATCTTCCAGGAGATCTTCGACGCGGAGTACAAAGAGAAATTTGATGCGGCGGGCATCGAATATTTCTACACCCTGATTGACGACGCAGTGGCCCGCGTCATCCGCTCCGAGGGCGGCTATATCTGGGCATGCAAAAACTACGACGGCGACGTGATGAGCGACATGGTCGCCACGGCATACGGCAGCCTGGCTATGATGACCAGTGTCCTGGTTTCCCCGGATGGCGTATATGAATATGAGGCAGCGCACGGCACCGTGCAGCGCCATTACTATAAACATCTGAAGGGCGAAAAGACCTCCACGAACTCCATGGCAACCCTGTTCGCCTGGACGGGCGCCCTGCGCAAGCGCGGCGAGCTGGACGGCAACTCCGCCCTGATGGACTTCGCGGATAAATTGGAGCGCGCCTCCATCCAGACCATTGAAGAAGGCGTGATGACCGGCGACCTGGCCAGCCTCTCCAAGCTGCCGAACAAGACCACTGTGGACACGGAGACCTTCCTGAAGGAGATTGATAAGCGCCTCGCAGCGATGCTCTGATCTCCTTCGTATAAGGCGCAACCTTTACCGGCTTTCTTTTTCTCAAATAGAAAGGACCTTACGAATTATGCCAAAACGGGAAAACATCTCCATGTCCGTTATCCGGCGGCTTCCCCGCTACTATCGGTTTCTCAAGCTTTTGCGGGAAAAGGGCGTCACGCGCATTTCCTCCACCGAGCTTTCGGCAAAGCTGGGGCTCACCGCCTCCCAGATTCGTCAGGATCTCAACTGCTTCGGCGGGTTCGGGCAGCAGGGATACGGCTACATGGTGGATCAGCTTTGTACAGAGATCGGAAACATCCTCGGGCTCTCCCACGCATACAAAGCGGTTTTGATCGGCGCGGGCAACCTGGGCCAAGCGATCGCCTCCCATCTCTCCTTTGAGACAGAGGGCTTCACACTGGCGGGGATCTTTGACAATGCCGACGCCAAAATCGGCCGGACCATCAATGGTCTCACTGTGCGCAACATTGACACCCTGGAGCGGTTCTGCAACCTTGAAAAGCCGACTATGGCCGTTCTCTGTGTTCCGCGCAGCGCGGTGGAATCCTTGAGCGACCGCTTGTATGCGCTGGGAATCCGCTGTTTCTGGAATTTCAGCCACTATGACATCAACATGAAATATGGGGACGCCATTGTGGAGAATGTCCATCTGAACGACAGCCTGATGACGCTCTGTTACCGCATCACAAATGATCCCATGCGCACCACAAAATAATCATAAAAATTATATCCAATAGAGGGTAGGTTCCTGCCAAGGAACTTACCCTCTTTTTTATCATTCCTGCATAATTATAGGCTTGTATTCCCGTTTTCGGGCTTCTCGCGTGCCATTTCTTCGGGAAATCGTCCATGTACCGCACCAAAATCTATTTTCGCCGCATAAAGCCGCTAGACGCAAGCGCCATATTCTATCCGGCATATTTTTCCCCCGTCCGGAGATACTACCAGCAAATACAAAGTGGGAGGAAAATAGGATGCCTGACGAGAAAGCAAAGAAGGTTCCCGTGGTAAAAAGGGCGGGAATCCCGGAATCGGAGACCGATGTTGCCGTAGAAGCGCATGCACGCGAAGCCGCGGCAGATGCCGCAATGGACGCCCAAGGGATGATCGATGAGCTGGTGCAGCAGGCCCAAAAAGCCTTGCTCGCCTTCATGGACATGGATCAGGAGCAGGTGGACAACATTGTCCACGCCATGGCGCTGGCGGGTCTGGATCAACATGTGCGCCTGGCAAAGCTCGCCTATGAGGAGACCGGGCGCGGCGTTGTGGAAGACAAAATCATCAAAAATATTTTTGCCACCGAATATATCTGGCACTCCATCAAAGGCCAGAAGACGGTCGGCATCATAGAAGAAAACGAGCTGGAGGACTATGTGGAGGTGGCCGAACCGGTGGGGGTCGTCGCCGGCGTCACCCCGGTGACCAATCCCACCTCCACCACCCTGTTCAAATCGCTGATCTGTATGAAGACGCGCAATCCCATCATCTTTGGATTCCATCCCAGCGCGCAGAAGTCCTCCGTCGAGGCGGCCCGGGTGATGCGCGACGCGGCGGTCAAGGCCGGGGCCCCGGCGGACTGCATCCAGTGGATCACCGCGCCGTCGATCGCGGCCACCAATGCGCTGATGAACCATCCGGGCGTATCCCTGGTCCTGGCGACCGGCGGCAGCGGCATGGTCCGCGCGGCCTACAGCACAGGAAAGCCAGCGCTGGGCGTTGGGCCTGGAAACGTCCCCTGCTATATCGAAAAGACCGCCCGGTTAGAGCGCGCCTGCACGGACCTGATGCTCTCCAAGACCTTTGACAACGGCATGATCTGTGCCTCCGAGCAGGCTGTCATTGTGGACGAAGAGATTGCGGACGAATTCGAACGCATTATGAAAGCAAACAACTGCTATTTCCTGCAAGGGGAGGAAATCGAAAAGGTCTCCCGTTTTGTCATAAACCCACAGACACAGGCGGTCAATCCGGACGTTGTCGGCAAGCCCGCCTGCTGGATTGCGGAGCAGAGCGGAATTCAAGTCCCGGATAAGACCAAGATCCTGATTGCCCCTCTGGAAGACGTAGGGCCCCAATATCCGCTTTCGCGTGAAAAGCTCTCGCCTGTACTGGCTTATTTTGTCGTCAAAGGCTACGGCGAAGGCTTTGCAATGGCCAAGAAGATGCTGGAGCTCGGCGGTCTGGGGCATTCGGCGGTCATCCACTCCACCAATCCGGACCTCATCAAAGCCTATGGAAAAGAGATGAAGGTCGGGCGCGTCATCTCCAATTCGCCGTCCTCCCAGGGGGCAATCGGCGACATCTACAACACAAACACCCCCTCCCTGACGCTTGGTTGCGGCTCCTATGGGCACAACTCCACCACGTCCAATGTGTCGTCCGTCAACCTCATCAACCGCAAGCGCATCGCACAGAGGAGGGTCAACATGCAGTGGTTTAAAATACCGCCGCAGATTTACTTTGAAGAGGATTCGATCCAATATCTGGAGAAAATGCCGGACATTGAGCGCGCCTTCATTGTGACCGATGCCACAATGGTAAAGCTGGGCTACGTGGATCGCATTCTGTACTTCCTGCGCAAGCGGCCGGTCTATTGCCATTCTGAGATTTATTCCGATGTCGAACCCGATCCCGATGTATCCACCATCCGCAGGGGTGTGGAGGCCATGCGCGCCTTCCAGCCCGATGTTATCATCGCGCTCGGAGGCGGTTCCGCCATCGACGCGGCAAAGGGCATGTGGCTGTTTTACGAGCATCCGGAGGCTTCCTTTGACGGCCTGCGGCTGAAATTCCTGGACATTCGCAAGCGCGCCTACAAATTCCCACGCCTGGGCGAAAAGGCCAAGCTGGTGGCCATTCCGACCACCTCCGGCACAGGCAGCGAGGTGACGGCCTTTACAGTGATCACCGACCGGCAGAACGGGAACGTCAAATATCCGCTCGCCGATTACGCCGTTCGTCCAGATGTCGCTATCATTGACCCGCAGTTTGTCTGGAACCTGCCCAAGGCAGCCACCCGGGACACGGGCCTGGATGTGCTCACCCACGCGATTGAAGCCTATGTCTCCGTCATGGCGAGCGACTACACGGACGGCTTAGCGCTGCAGGCGATCGGCATGGTGTTTGAATATCTGCCGCGCGCTTACAAGAACGGCGCTGCCGACCCGGTGGCGCGCGAAAAGATGCACAACGCCTCCTGCATTGCGGGCATGGCGTTCACCAACGCTTTCTTGGGCTTAAATCACTCCATGGCGCACAAGCTGGGCGGGGAATTCCACATCCCGCACGGCCGCGCCAACGCGGTGATCCTTCCCTATGTGATCGCTTACAACGCCCAAAAGCCCACCAAGTTTACGGCTTTCCCCAAATACGAAACCTTTATTGCAGACAAAAAATATGCAAAAATCGCCGCATTCATCGGATGCGGCGGCCATACTACAGAAGAAAGCGTCCAAAACCTGATCAAAGCGGTCTACCGCTTAGAGCAGGAGCTGGACTGCCCCACGAGCATCAAGGAATGCGGCGTGGACGAAAAGCTTTTCTTTGACCGCCTGCCCGCGCTTGCAGAACGTGCGCACGAGGACCAGTGTACCACAGCAAACCCGCGGTATCCGCTCATCAGCGAAATCGAGGAGATCTATACGCAGGCATATTTTGCGCCGTATCAAGGTTCACAATCTGTTCATTGACTTTTCTATACAAGCACGTTATAATCTTGTTATTAAAATCAGATAATAGCGTGCTTATCATTATATATCATTGAACAGAAAGGTTATTGCTATGAATAAAGACAAAGTAGCGGTTTTAACAGATTCCGGCGGGGACATTCCCAAGGCACTTTTGGAAAGATACGGGATCTATCAGATCCCTTTGCGCATTTTATATAGGGACCGGGAATATCTCGACGGCGTAAACATCAGCGCAAACACGGTGTATGCCATGCTTCCGGTGGAGATCCCGAAAACGTCCCTGCCGGACGGAGCGATGATTCAAAGCGTCTTTGACCGCATCAAAGCGGACGGGTATGAAAAGGTTTTGGTCGTATGCATTTCCAGTGGGCTGAGCGGCACCTGCAATGTGATGAAAATCCTCGGCGACGCCTACGAGGGACTGGAATGCTTTGTCCTGGATACCAAAAACATTTCCATCGGAAGCGGTTTTTTCGCTTTGCGAGCGGCACAGTATCTGGAGCAGGGAATGGGCTGGGAAGAATTGCTGCAAAAGATGCCCGCAGAGCTCCCCAACAGCCGCGTCTTTTTCTGTGTGAAAACCTTGGAATATTTGCAGAAGGGTGGACGGATCGGCTTGGTTGCGGCGGCATTTGGAACGGCGCTCAACTTAAAGCCGGTGATCTCCTGCAATGCAGATGGGATCTATTATACGGTCGGGAAGGCGCTTGGACGGATGCAGTCCATCCACAAAATCGAAACCCTTGCGCAGCAAACGGCTGGCGATGATGAAGTAGAATTGGCGATTATGCACGGCGGCGCCCCGGACGAGGCAGAGCTCATCCGTGCAGAGCTCAGGAAACGGATTCCCAAAGGAAAAATCACCGTAATGGGGCAGATTAGCCCCGCCCTGGGTGTCCATACAGGCCCCGGCTTATTGGGAATTGGGGTCTTTAAAAAGAGCTGACCCAATCTACCGCAGATAAGCAAAAGGACCCGTATCAATACGGGTCCTTTTGCTTATCGTCTTTCCAGAATAGCCTCTATAAAACACCAAAGGAATGTTTTATAAAAGCCCTGCGCCGGATAAACTGCCGCTGATACCGTACGCGCCCGGCAGGGTTGCCGGGCGCACAGCCGTATTTGCTATAGGATCGGTGTTTCATTCTGCAACAATGTCGCAGGTGAAGTTCTCATAGCCTTCTGCCTCAACCACCACATGATAGGTCGTGCCGGACTGGAAGCTCTCGCTTCCGATGCGGATCTCATTGTCTGCAAGGGGCAGCTGGTAGGTTTGATTGGAATCGAAGGTGATGTAATCTGTTTTGGAATACTCCACCCCATTGACTGTGACTCTCTGCACAGCGGCCTTCCATGCATCGACTGTGTCAAAATTCTCCTGGAAGAAGATGGTGTAATAGTCACTGTAGAACGCCTTTTCCGGCTCTCCATAGACGGTCGGAGCAGCGAGCTTCTCCGGCTCCGCCGGGCCCCATTCCGCATCCTCGTCCACCTGGCCGGCATAGACCAACAGCACGCCGTGATAATGCTTTGCTTGGTATACGTTTCCCGCATCCTCCGGCAGGTAACCGGCGATCAGGAACTGTTCTTCATTTTCGGAACCGGCCGGCAGTGGCTCTTCCGAGGTAAACGGCTGGAATGCGGCCGTCTCGCCCTCTTCCAGTGACGCTTCGTTGAGGTTTACATTTGGGACCTTCTCCCAATTGCCTTCACTGTTCTTCTGATAGACAAAAATTTTCAGTTTGTCCTTCAAAATATAATTCGACGCATCGCAAGTTACCTGTTCGCCGGTCTGGGTGACCTTTTCCCCATAAACCTGACCGTTAACCGTCACATTTTCCACCGTGATCTCGTCCACATCGACTTTCCCGTCCGGCCCATCGTCCACCATCTGGAACAAAACCTGCGCTGGCAGGGTTCCCTCATTGCGGACCGTCACCGGATGGAAATAAACCGGTACCGGGGAATATCCCTCTGTATTTGCGTTGACGATGTTCCCATCGGCTTCGGCCAGCTCTTCTGCAAATGCCTTCTCGGTCATTGGACGGAGGTTCTCAAAATCGATCTTTTGCTCGCCCGGCTCCGCCTGATCCGGCGTGACCGTAATATCCAGCTTTCCTGCGCTGAAATTTGCCGCAAGCGGCTCCGTGTCATGGAACCAAGCCATCGTAACGCCCGCCGTAATACACAGGGCTGTCAATACTGCCCCAACGGACAGTACCAATCGTTTTCCGTTCTTTCTCATGTTGCGTCTTCCCTTCATTCGATCTCTTTTGTTTCCTATTTGCGTATTCTTAGTTGCATCTAACTGCTGAAAGCAGCACTTGCCGTGCAGTTAAACGCAAGTTAGCAGAAGCTAACAAAAGGGTATCGTTTCCCGGAAAACTCTTCTTTAGGATAGCACCTTCCATTTTCCTTGTCAATTCAAAAATCCCGAAATTTGGAAATCTTTTTGGGAAATGGTTCCTGGTCGTAAAATACATAGAAGCCTGATTTTTTTGAAAAAATCAGGCTTCCCAAATATTCTATATTTATTTCTTTTCCCGGCGCTGTTTTGCCGCGGCAATCAGCCCTTTAAAAAGAGGATGCGGACGGTTCGGGCGGGATTTAAATTCCGGATGGAACTGGGCTGCGATAAACCACGGGTGATCCGGCAATTCCATCATCTCAACGATCCGGCCGTCCGGCGATTTCCCGGAGAAGCATACGCCGGCCTCTTCCAAAACTTCCCGGAAATCGTTGTTCACCTCAAAGCGATGGCGGTGCCGTTCCTCAATCAATGGCTCCCCATACAGAGCAGCCGCTTTCGAACCCTCTTCCAGCTTGCAGGGATATTTTCCCAAGCGCATGGTGCCTCCCAACTGCACCACATCCTTTTGCTCCGGCATCAAATCGATCACCGGGTGCTGGGTCTGGGGATCAAATTCCACGGAATTCGCATCGGCATAGCCAAGCACATGCCGCGCATATTCCACCACAGCCAGCTGCATCCCCAAGCAGATGCCCAAAAATGGGATTTTCTGCTCGCGCGCATACCGGATCGCCTCAATTTTCCCCTCTACGCCGCGCTGTCCAAAGCCGCCGGGGACCAAAATGCCGTCGGCGTCCCCGAGGACTTCCGCCACGTTTGCAAACGTAATCTGCTCGGAGTCCACCCATTGGATCTTCACCTTCACTTCGTTTCCAATGCCGCCATGGGTGAGCGCTTCCGCCACGCTGAGATAGGCGTCGTGCAATTCGATGTACTTTCCTACCAGCGCGATGGTCACCTCGGATTTCAGATTCATCGCGGTATCCACCATGGAGATCCATTCGCCCAAATCAGGCCCGTTCGTATCCAAACCAAAGTGGCGGCAGACAATATCGTCCAGTCGTTCGTCCCGCAAAGCCAGAGGGACAGCATATAAAAGCGGCAGATCCAGGTTTTCAATGACACAATCTTCGCGCACATTGCAGAACAGAGCGATTTTCTTCTTCTGTTCCTCCCCTACCGGCTTCTCTGAGCGCAGGACGATCACATCCGGCTGGATGCCCAAGCTCAAAAGCTCTTTCACGCTGTGCTGCGTGGGCTTTGTCTTTTGCTCATGGGAGCAGGCGATATACGGGATCAACGTCACATGGATAAACAGGCAGTTGGCACGGCCCACCTCGACCGCAAACTGGCGGATCGCCTCTAAAAACGGCAGGCTTTCAATGTCGCCCACTGTCCCGCCGACCTCGATCAGCGCAACATCCACGTTTTCCTTTCCCGCGGAAATGCGCGCCTTAATTTCATTTGTGATATGAGGGATCACCTGTACCGTTCCGCCGCCATAGTCGCCGTTGCGCTCCTTCTGGATTACATTCCAGTAGACGCGGCCCGACGTCACGTTGCTGTTTTGCGACAGATTTTCGTCGATGAAGCGCTCATAGTGCCCCAAATCCAGATCCGTCTCCGCACCATCGTCTGTGACGAATACCTCGCCATGCTGGAACGGGTTCATGGTTCCGGGGTCCACATTCAAATACGGGTCAAATTTCTGCATGGTCACGCGCAGGCCGCGCGCTTTTAATAGCCTCCCCAGGGAAGCCGCTGTGATCCCCTTCCCCAAACCGGAGACAACGCCTCCTGTGACAAAAATATACTTTACGGACATATTCTCCCTCCTATGCGGAATTCCAAACAAAATCTTTCAGAATTCCTCTTTTTTATTCACTTTCTGCGCATTTTCTGCAACTTTCTTTAACCGTTCTTGCAAAAACATAAAAAATTATATCGCCTACCACATCGATTTGTCAATGCAATAGGCGATATTTTATAAGTAGAAATCTTGGGGAAATTCTCCCGCTATTTTGTCCAAATAATGCAAGGGCTTATTTTAGTATGGTAAACAGGGAACCGATCAAGGGCAACGGCTCTTCCCGGTCCTGCACGGCATGCATAACGCCGACAATAATCAAAGCGGCAACCGCTCCAAACTGCGCCAGTTGGACCAGCCCAACAAGGGTGCTTCCCAGCTGCGCAAAGACCATAACCCCGCCCAGCGCCACAGAAAATAGGGACGTAAACAGGCTGCTGAGCAAGCTGACCACCAGCCCCAGTACCACCTCAAAGATGGTGAGGAGGATCCCCTGGTTCACATGATAGCGCACCTTTGGATTATGCCCATCGGCGATCAGCCCCACCAGCCATAGGAAGCTAAAATAGGACAAGATATTGAACAATTTGATCGTCTCCGGATTGAGGGGCGCCCGCGTTTTGGGTGGCTCTGGCGGCGGATACCCGCCATAAGGCGGCTGATAGGGCTGCTGTCCCGGCTTCTCATAGGGGGACTGGTACGGCGGGGGCGTTTGCCCATCATAAGGCGGCTGAGAACCGTAGGGCGGCTGATAGGGCGGTTGCGGCGTTGGAGGGGTTTGCTGCCCCTCCTGCCCACCCTGCTGGTTTGGCTGATTGTTCTCATTCATGGTGATTTTCTCTCCTTAGTCGTTGGGGAAAAGCGCATTACTCCGCGTGGTAAGTGGTGATCTCCGCGCTTTCAATGGTCACATCCGTTGTCGGCTTATCGTTTTCATCCGTTTCCACCGCAGCAATCTGGTCAACAACGGCCATATCCTCTTCAAACACCTGGCCGAATACCGTGTGCTTGTAGTCGAGGTGCGGCGTGCCGCCGACTTCCTTATAAAGGTCAATCGCCTTTTGCAGGACCGCTTTCTGATCCTCCGGAACCCCATTCATATATTCTTGGTTCAGCGTGTTATTGAGCCCGTCAACGTAGGCGTTCAGCTCCTCCTGGCTTGCGCCGGAAGCCGCCTTCTCGTTCAGCATCAGCGTCGCCTTGCAGGTTTCACGGTTCATATACATGGTGGTCATCATGGATTCCGCTGTATCATCCGTGACGGTATCCTTGCACTGCACAATAAAAAACTGGCTGCCGTTGGTGTCCACGCCGGAATTTGCCATGGAAAGCGCGCCGCGCAGATTGATGAGGTTCGTATTGAATTCATCCTCAAACGGCTCGCCCCAGATGCTCTCGCCGCCGCTTCCGGTGGCCGTCGGGTCGCCGCCTTGGATCATGAAGTTATCAATGACACGGTGGAATACAATCCCATTGTAATAGCCATCGTTGATCAAGCCCTTGAAATTCTCCACCGCTTTGGGCGCTGCGTCCGGGAACAGGCGGATCCGGATATCCCCCATCGAGGTGTGCAGCACGGCGATCTCTTCGCCGTCCGCGGGCTTCTCCAGCTGATACCCGACCTCTTTGCCGTCATCGGGGCGTACATGGTCCTCCGCGTCCGCCGGGATCTCCACCGTTTCCGTTGAAGCCTCTGAAGATGTGGCAGACTCGGTCTGGGAAGCGCTGCTGGTCTCCTCCGAAGAAGTATCCGTATCCCCGGAACAGGCTGTCAGGGAAACAATCAATGCGCACGCCAACAGTGCGCTGATTACTCTACGTCTCTTATTGTTCATGTTCAAAACTCTCTCTTTCTTCACAATCAGATTTTCCCTTTTGGATGGGACAACATGACAATCATAGTATATTCTCGGTAAATATGCAAGATAAGCCGTCGGAAATTCACAAAAAAATCACTTTTGCGGCCGGCACCCTGCGGAAATGCACAAAGAAAACTGCCTGCAGCCCCCCTTCCGAACGAATGCCATCGCTCGAAAACGCATATAGATAACCATGTAAGAGATAAGGAGGGTTCAAAATGGTTGAATACTATCCCGAGGGCTGGCTGATCGATACGGCAGAAAACCGCGCCGCACTGCAAAGCACCGCTGCACTGATCGAAGCCTGCCGTACGGGTCAAATTTTGGAGGGGCGCGCGCTGGTATGCGACAGTTCGCACAACCTGCTCGTCGATTTGGGGTGTGTCAAAGGGATTATCCCGCGCGATGAGGGGGCCCTTGGGATTCGCGAAGGCACGGTGCGCGACATCGCCATCATCTCCCGCGTAAACCGGCCCGTCTGCTTCGTTGTGACCGGCTTTCAGAAGGATGGGGACGGCCGCACAACCGCGCTGCTTTCCCGCAGGGCCGCACAGGAAAAATGCCGGGAGGCGTTCATCCGCCGCCTGGTCCCGGGCGACATCATCAACGCCCAGATCACCCATTTGGAAAACTTCGGGGCATTTGCAGACATTGGCTGCGGAATTGTCTCCCTGCTTCCCATCGACGCCATTTCGGTCTCCCGCATCGATCATCCCCGCGAACGGTTTACCGTTGGCATGAACATCCGGGCGGTGGTGAAGTCCATTGAAAACGGCCGCATCACTCTGAGCCACAAGGAGCTGCTCGGCACCTGGGAGGAAAACGTCGCCCTGTTTTCCGCAGGGGAGACCGTCGCCGGGATTGTGCGCTCCGTGGAACCATACGGGATCTTTGTGGAGCTATCGCCCAACCTTGCGGGATTGGCGGAAAGCCGCGAGGACGTCATCCCCGGCCAGCAGGCAAGCGTCTACATAAAGAGCATCCTCCCCGCGCGGATGAAGGTGAAATTGGTCATCATCGACACCTTTGATTATCATTACCGGCCCGCGCCGCCAAAATACTTTTATGAAGGGGAACATATCGACCGCTTTGTCTATTCCCCGGAGGGCAGCGAAAAGGAGGTTATCACCGATTTTACGTTGCAGCCCCACGAAGCGCTTTCCTAGAAGATCGCACCCATTGGGCGTGGCAAAAATTGCCACGCCCTTTTAAGCATGGATACATTCGGCCATTCTGCATTGGAAACCAGTGAAAAATATGGTATACTTTCTCTCAAGAAAGGCGGAATGTATCATGGAGTATCGCGAAATTTTGGAAAATGCTCGAAAAACAATGGCCCCGAATTGCCGGGTATGCCGCGAATGCAACGGCATTGCCTGCCGCGGAGAAATCCCGGGAACCGGCGGCAAGGGTACGGGGAGCTCTTTTACACACAGCTACGAATATTTGGCAAGCATCAAAATCCACATGGATTTGCTCTACACCGACCGGGGGCAGGACACCTCTTGTTCCTTCTTTGATAAAACGTTCGCGGGCCCGGTGTTTGCCGCACCCATCAGCGGCCTGTCCAACAACTATAATGGCTACTTAAACGAAAAAACCTACGCGGAAGCGTTAGTGCCCGGGACGATTGCGGCAGGATGCGCCGCGTTCACCGGGGATGGCGCGGCGGATTACTATTTTACCGACCCGCTCACCGCCGTGGCAGCGGCAGGCGGCGCCGCTGTCCCGACCATAAAACCCTGGGACCGGGAGAAGGTCCTGGAAAAAATCCATCTGGCCGAGCAAGCTGGCGCAATGGCGCTCTGCATGGACATCGACTCTGCCGGGCTCCCTCTCCTAGCTGCCGCCGGGAAACCGGTCTGCTCGAAGGATGTAGACGAATTGAAAGCAATCCTCGCGTCCACCAAACTCCCGTTCCTGCTCAAGGGCATTATGACGCCGGAGGGTGCCAGGAAGGCCGTTGAAACCGGCGCCTATGGCATCGTGGTGTCCAATCACGGCGGGCGCGTTTTGGACCATACCCCGGCGCCGGCGGGGATGCTTCCCGCCATCCGGGACGCCGTGGGCACACGGGTCAAAATTCTCGTGGATGGCGCCATCCGCACCGGCGTAGACGTCTTTAAAGCGCTCGCTTTGGGGGCCGACGCTGTCCTGATCGGGCGGCCTTATGTGGTTGCCGCCTGTGGAGGCGGCGCAGAGGGCGTAACGGTGTACACCCAGAAAGTCCTCGCGGAGCTGCGCGATGTGATGAAAATGACCGGCTGCGCAACGCTTTCAGACATTACCAGGGATAAAATCACTTGGAACCGCTGAAATCCACCGCACGAAATCCGCTGCATCCGCTTTCCCGCAAAGTACGTGGCAAACGATTGGCACCCTTAGAGTTTTTTCGGGGAACGGGCTGAACGGGACAAAGAAAATGTGGCCGGAAAACGGCCGGCAACGGGATGTCCCGCTGCCGGCCGTCTTTGTATTCTTTTCGGAAGGAAATCCGATCGGGCCGTATCTCAAGCGCCCAGTTTTGCTGCAAAATCGGCCATTGCCTCCGAGATTTTCAACTGCTGCGGGCAGACCGCTTCGCAGCTCCGGCATCCAATGCAGGCGCTCGGCTGCTTCTCCTTGGGAATCGTGGAGACCACCATGGGCGCGATAAAGCCGCCTCCGGTAAAACTATGCTCATTATACAGCGCCAACAACGATGGAATGTCAAGCCCCTGCGGGCAGTGGCTGACGCAGTAGTGGCAGGCTGTGCAGGGCAGCGCGCTCTTGCTCACCATTCCCTGGGCCATCTCCAGCAGGCCCTCCATCTCCCCTGCACTCAGGGGCTTTTCCTCCGCAAAGGTAGCGATGTTTGCCTTCATCTGTTCCATGTCGGACATACCGGACAAAATCATCGTCACGCTCGGGATGCTCTGCAAAAAGCGGAACGCCCAAGCGGGGATGGTCTCCTCCGGACGCATAGCCTTCAGTGGCGCGGCCTCCTGCTCGGAGAGGCGGGCCAGCCGTCCGCCGCGCAGCGGCTCCATCACCCAGACAGGGATATGGTACTCGTTGAGCAAATCCACCTTTTCCTTGCCGTTTTGGAACGTCCAGTCTATATAGTTGATCTGTAGCTGGCAGAACTCCATGTGGCTGCCGTAAGCCTCCAGGAACCGCTTCAACACGGGGAGATTCCCATGGCAGGAGAAGCCCAGATGCCGGATGCGGCCGTTCTTCTTCTGTTCCATCAGATACTCGAAGATGCCATACTGCGGGTCCAGATAGGCGTCGATATTCATCTCGCAGACATTGTGGAACAGATAGAAATCAAAATAATCCACGCCGCATTTTTTCAGCTGTTCTTCAAAGATCTCCTGGGCCTTGCCCATGTTGGAAAGGTCATAGCCAGGGAACTTGTCCGCCAGATAGAACGTTTCCCGGGGATATTGCGCCAAAGCCTTGCCAAGGACAAGCTCCGATTGGCCGCTGTGATAGCCCCAAGCGGTATCGTAGTAGTTGACGCCGTGCGCCATCGCATAGCCGACCATCTCAGCGGCGGCCTTTTCATCCACTTTCGCGTCGTCGCCGTTCAACACCGGCAATCACATACAGCCCATGCCCAACGCCGATAATTTCAAATCTTGAAACGTCTTATACACCATATTGCTTTCACTCCTTTTTTCCTAGTTGCCGCATTTTATAGATAAATCTAACTTTATTTTACTGCAACCCAGCCGTTTTTTCAATGGAATCCAAAAGCGGGCAAATGGCTTTCCTTCACAGCATCGCATTTGGTCTCCCTTTTCTATCCTGTGGGAATTTTCATATCCATCAGGATAAAGCAGCCTATCCATAAAAGACGGCCTGGAAATCCAAGCATACTGGACTTTCGGCCACTTTATCCGGCAAACGCCTCTCAGCAGAGATCATGTAGAGTCGTATGGTGCAGGAGCGCTTGTATCCGGTCTACCAGCATATGCAGTGCCACTTGGTTTTCCCCGCCTTCCGGGACGATGATGTCCGCATACCGTTTGCTCGGTTCGACAAACTTCTCATGCATCGGTTTTACCGTACTCGTGTACTGCTGAAGCACAGAATCCATGCTGCGTCCCCGCTCTTTCACATCGCGCAGCAGGCGGCGGATCAAACGGATATCTGCATCCGTATCGACAAACACCTTGATATCCATCAGATCGCGCAGCTGTTCATTCGCAAAGATCAAGATCCCTTCTAGGATAATCACCGGCGCGGGCTCCACATGGACAGTATGCTCCGTGCGGGAATGCGTGACGAAGGAATATTCCGGATGGTCGACCGCCTGAAAGTTTTTGAGCTTTTTTACATCCGTAATCATTTGATCGGTATCAAACGCATCCGGATGGTCGTAATTCCTTTTGACCCGCTCTTCGAATGGGATCTCCGTATTTGCACGATAATAGAAGTCGTGGGACAGGATCAGCGCATCTTCCGCGATAGCTGCCTTCAATTTATTGGCCAACGTCGTTTTGCCGGAGCCCGTTCCTCCCGCAATGCCAACCACAAGAGGCGAACGGTCCAAAGCCTCATCCCTCCTCAAAGCAAAATATCCTGCAATCGGCGCTTGGGGACATAATGTACGTCGTTTTCGTCGCGGTAATAATCGGTGGAACCGTCCTCTCCCACCTCGGTCAGGACGATGGTTTCATCCGGCTTTCCCAGGGCAACCAGAAGCACCGGCATCAGGTGGTCTGCCAGGCTGAGCGCCTGCTTCACCTCATCCGGATTGTAATTGCCGATCATGCAGCCGCCCAGCCCTTTTTCTACAGCGGCCAGAAGCATGGTCTGCGCCACGATTCCGACATCCTTCTGAAACCGCTGGAGCGCCGGATTCAGGTTGGTATCCTGGCAGATGACAATAAAGGCTGTTGGGCAATGGCCCGGGTGCGGCAGGGTCATCTGCGGCAAGGCGCGGGCCCATTTTGTGAGCGGCTGAATCTTAGCCACCGTCTCAGGCTCACAGGCCAAATAGTATTTGAACGGCTGCATGTTGACGCTGGAAGGCGTATAGCGCGTGCAGTCCACCAGGTCTTCCAGCTCTTCCCTTGTAATTTTGCGGCTTTCATCGAATCCGCGGTAACTTCGGTTCTGTTTTAACAATTCTTTCAGCAAGAAAATCCCTCGTTTCTCCACCCCGCAGGGGACTCTTTTTTTCTTATTTTAATCCAGCCGGATCATCCTTGCAAGGGCACAGCCCTCTAAACCCATATGTATATATTGAATTTTTATACATATTTTATTTAAGAAACACCACCTATATTGCATTGTTTTTGCGTGTTTCCTCCCCTATCCTTTGTGAATTTTATGCAATTTCGCACAGAGTTCACAGTTCGTTAACACAAGAATTCTTGCTAAAATATTCGAAATGTTATATACTTAATTATATTAGTTAATTGTTTTGGGCAAAAAGGAACCCGGTGGGACGGGAAAGAAGGATCTGCCGGTCTCGCCCCGGGGGAGTTTCGTGCGATGTCTCCCCCTATTATCATACTTGGAAAAGGGGAATCAGAATGGCAAAAAACGAGAACAACGAATTCTTTGAAATTACGCCGGAGATTTTGGAGTTGACTGAACTTTGTAAATCGCATAGTACCATCGACACCAGCCTATATGCAAAATACGACGTGAAACGCGGCCTCCGCGATATCAACGGAAAGGGCGTATTGACCGGCTTGACGGAAATTTCCGATATTATTTCTTCAAAAGTGGTGGACGGAAAAACGGTACCCTGCGAGGGCAAACTGTACTACCGCGGCATCGACGTGGAAGAGCTGGTCGCAGGCTTCCTCCGCGAAAACCGTTTTGGCTTTGCGGAAACCGTCTATCTTCTGTTGTTTGGTGAACTACCCAATGCGCAGCAGCTGGACGATTTTAAGCAGATTATGAACAAATACCGCACCTTGCCAACCAACTTCGTGCGGGATATTATCATGAAGGCGCCGACCTCCGATATGATGAATACCTTGGCGCGCAGTGTATTGACCCTGTATGCCTACGACGAGAAGGGGAACGACACCTCCCTCCCCAACGTCCTGCGCCAGTGCATCGAACTGATCGCCCTGTTCCCGCAGTTGGCTGTCTATGGCTACCAGGCATACTACCGTGAGCTGCATCCTTCTAACAGCTTTTTCATCCATGCGCCCCAACCGGAACTCTCCATCGCAGAGAATATCCTTTATATGCTGCGTCTGGATCATACGTATACCGATCTGGAAGCCCGCATCCTGGATCTTGCCCTGGTGCTGCATGCGGAGCATGGCGGCGGCAACAATTCGAGCTTTACAACGCACGTCGTCGCTTCTTCCGGTACGGACACCTATTCGGTCATCGCCGCCGCACTTGGCTCCCTGAAAGGGCCGAAACACGGCGGCGCCAATATCAAGGTCGTCAGGATGTTCGAGGACATGAAAAAGAACATCAAGGATTGGACAGATGAGGATGAGATCCGCAGTTACCTGCACGCCCTGCTCAACAAGCAGGCGTTCGATAAGTCCGGCTTGATCTATGGCATGGGCCACGCGGTCTACTCCATTTCCGACCCGCGCGCCAACGTCTTTAAGAAGTTTGTCAAAAAGCTTTCGGAAGAAAAGGGACTCTCCGACGAATACGGCCTGTATTCCCGTGTGGAACGTCTCGCGCCGATCGTAATTGGAGAAGAGCGCAAAACCTATAAGGGCGTCAGCGCCAACATCGATTTCTACAGTGGATTTGTTTATCACATGCTCGGCCTGCCGTCGGAACTCTTTACCCCGGTATTCGCTATGGCGCGTATCGCAGGCTGGAGCGCGCACTTGCTGGAGGAGCAGATCAACGTCGGCAAGATCATCCGCCCTGCATATAAGAGCATTTCCGAGCATCGGAAGTATGTCCCGTTGGAGGAACGCTAAACCGTTTGCTTGAACCAAACCGGTATAAAAAAGCTGCATGGCATTCTGCCATGCAGCTTTTTTATTTATCGCGCGAAGCAAATGCAAACCTGCGCAGGGCTTCCCCATTTAAAATCCCGATTTCCCGGTAATGCGTGGCAATCCAGCCACGGCGGACAAAGTCCCCCAAAGTTTTGCTCACCGTTACACGGGAGGCGCCTGCCAGCCCAGCAAGCTCCTCATGGGTACAATGTACCGTATGCCGCTCTTGCGCGGCCGCCAAGTTCAAAAGCAACTGGGCAATCCGCTGGTCTGCTTGAAGGAAGGTCATATGATCCACCTGCGCCGAAAGCATCCGCACCGTGCGCGCCAAATATTCCAGCAAGTCCATCGCCAAGGCAGGCTTCTCACTAAAATATTGCATCAAGTGCGGCCGGTCTACGGCGATAATTTCGGATTGGATCTGGGCCCGTGCGGAAGACATGCGCGGCAGGCGGTCTAAAAAGGCTGCTTCCCCAAAGAGCTTCCCGCTTTCTAAAATGGTCAGTGTCTTTTCCATCCCATTTTCAGAGGTCAGAAAAATTTTTACCCGCCCTGCTTTCAAATAGTAGAGACAATCCGCCCGTTCCCCTTGTAAATAGATCATTTCTCCTTTTGTATAGGTACGCGGCGCTTGGATGGTTTCAAAGATGTGCCAGATATCCTGCTGTAAGTTCAACCCTCCGGAGTCTAAAAAATAATCCGATCCTTCCACAATATCCCTTCTTTCCAGCTTCATTGTATCATTCGCTTTCCTCAAGAGCAAGGTAAATTTTGAAAGCAATAAATTGTGTATTTTAACGGTGTTTTTTTGTTGAATGGTTCTATAAAGTATATTGAAATTCATTTTAATTTGTGATTATATTATATATAACCTTGAAGTATTTTTTCAACTTTATCAATCATTTGGGGAATCCAAATTTGAATCTGCTATTACAGAAAGGAGGGCCGTATACAAAAAGTCCAAAGCAAACAGCATTTGAAAAAAGGGGGAAACAACAGATTATGAAAAAGAGGCTTACAGCGCTTTTATTAGCGCTGTCCATGGTGCTAACCTGCATCGGATTCTCTCCCACGGCAGCCTTTGCAGCGGAAGAGAACATCGCATTAAACAAACCAGCTACTACAAGCCGCGCCGATTATAATAATCCGGAGATCACCCCATCTATGGCGGTGGATGGAACCACTAGCACACGATGGGCTTCCGGTCCTTATTATCCGCAGCAGCACGGCCCCACAGATGAAAACTGGATCTGCATTGATCTCGGCGCTGTCTATGACATTTCCCGCGTTGTTCTCAATTGGGAAGCCGCTTATTCGCCGGATTACGACATCCAGGTATCCAACGATTACACAACGTTTACCACCATTTACAACGGTTCCGCCAGCGGAGCGTCCGTCCAGAACCTGGAGCTCTCTGGAACAGGCCGTTACATCCGTATGTATGCAAACTCCGTATACCGCCAAGATTACGGCACCTCGCTCTATGAGTTTGAAGTATACGGAACCCTTTCCGAAGAGCAGCCCGTTACAACGGATACGGTCAACGTAGCGATTGAAAGTTCTTCCAATGGTTGGACGATCTGCTCCACTGGCACTTGGGCCCCGAAAGGTGGAGAGACCCTTATCCGCTTTTTGCCATCGGACAATTGCGAATTGGAATCTGTCTTGGTAAATGGCGAAGAAATGATCGGCCAAGTCCAGGAAGACGGCACGCTCATCTGCCAGGCGGATACCGATTTGTCCATCGTCCCCACCTACCGCCGCGTCCCTTCCTCCCGTTTTGAGGCGGAAAGCACCACGGTCGTCAACGCAGACGGGGAAGTCATCAATGGAAACATTGTTCAGGACGAGCTAGCCAGCGGCGGGGCATACATGGGTAGCACCGGCGGGAAGGGGTTTATCTTGGAGAGCACCACCCAGGCAAACCGCATCTCCGTTGCATATGCCTCCCCAAACACCGCTACAATCCTGGTATACCTGCTCCAAAGCGATGGTTCCTATGAGGAAATCGGCACCATTAACTTCTCGACTACACAGGGATGGTACATGGATTCCCTGAAGATTGCCCAGTCCGACGCTCTCTATATCCCGGAGGGTTCCACGATTAAGCTAGTGCCGCAGGTGGACGTAAACCTGGACTACTTCACGCTCTCCTATGGACCGCTCAATACAGAAGAAAACATTGCCGCCAGCACGGTGCTGGCGAAAAACGCCACTTTGAATGGCGCAACTGTTACGGAAGATATTATGTCCACAATTGGAACGGTTGCCAAGCTGGACCAGGCAGGCCAATCCGTCTCCTTTACCATTCCGGAGGATATCGGGGAAATCAACGTTTATAATCTGAAATACCGCGCAGGATCGGATACACCCATATCCCTCGCAATCAACGACTCTTCAAAGGAAACTACGCTTGCCGCCACCCGTCCCCATTATTATGCGAGCGCAGGCGAAAAAGAAATCCCCCTCCAGTCGGGAGATATCGTGACCGTCACGCTCCTTGAAGATGGAGAGCTGTATCTGGACAGCATCGCCTTCAGCTATGCAAAGCCGATCGACCGTTTCACGGTGGAGCGTTTGCCGGAAGAAGGCGAACGTATCGAACTCAATATGAACGGCATCTGGGAGTGCACGAGTACATCGTTCGCTGCCGGGGACGCTGTCCCGCAGGCGATCCCGCAAACCTTTGACAATTCCATCCCCGTTCCTGGTTTCTGGGATCAGGCGAGCATTGAAATGCCCAATTATGTGACTTCCGCATTGTGGTATCGTACGACCGTAAATCTGCCGGAAGCCCCTACGGGCAATGCGACCCTACGCATTGGAAAAGCATACTATGGGCGCTACATCTATGTGAATGGACAATATGCCGGCGACTACCAATACAACTATACCTCGTCGAACACAGACATCACCCCCTATCTCCATGCCGGAGAAAACGAAATCGTCATTATGCTAGGGAACTACATCCAGCAAAGGGACGATCCCAACTGCCCGGCGCATGTCGGTACCGACGGCGAACGCAATTCCTTCTATTCTGGAATCATCGACAGCGTGACGCTGGTTCTCAATGACGATCCGACGGTCACTGCATTGCAAACCGCGCCCGATCTGGGAAATGGCTCCATCCAGGCCCGCACCACATTGGAAAACACATCGGATACCGATGTGACGACGGATGTCACTTTCCACATCTACGAGCTGGGCGTCTATGAAAACGGGGAACCCACCCAGGAAAAGAAGCTGGTTGGCACATATACGGAACCGGGTGTCACCGTTCCGGCCAACAGCAGCATGAAATTTGACGTCGATGCGATCTCCATTGCGGATTGTACGGAGGACAAGTTCTGGACCCCGGACAACCCCTTCCTGTATGAGATTGAAGTCATCACCAGCGGCGACACCTACTCGGACCGCTTTGGTATGCGCACCTTCTACTTTGACCCGGAGACAAAACTCCCCATGTTGAACGGCAAGGTGCATTATCTAAACGGCACGAATATTGCCATGAACCGCTTCTATGAAGACCCGCTCCGTGCGGATCATCCGTTTGATCCTGAATGGGCGCGCGCGCTCTATCAGGAGTTTAAGGATATGCACTGGGATTCCTTCCGCTTCCACGTCGGCTTTGCGCCGGACATCTGGTACGATGTTGCGGATGAAGAAGGAATGTTAATCATGGACGAGTACGCCGTTTTCGGCGGCTGCTCCGATGGATGCACACAGGAAACCCTCACACCGGAAATCCTCGCCTGGATTGATGAACGGTGCAACAATCCGTCTTTGATCATCTGGGATATTCAAAATGAGGCGACGAACCTTCCGGAATACTCGGCGACCATTCGCGCAGCGCGCGATTACGATATTCAGAACCGTCCTTGGGACAACGGCTGGACGGAGCCGCAAAGCGATACGGACTCCTGTGAATGCCATCCGTACTTGTTCCTCAACAATTCCTTCACCCTTTCCGATTTGAACACCTTCCCCAACACCGAGATGAAGAGCAGTAACCGGGACTCGTGGGGAAACGACAACCCCAAAATCCTAAATGAGTATGGCTGGCTCTGGTTGGACCGCTATGGGGACCCAACCTCGCTGACCGGCGGATATTACAACACATGGATGCCTGATGCAACACGCGAAGAACGCCTGGAATTCTACGCAAAAGCGATTGCACAGACTACGGAATTCTGGCGTGAAGGACGCCACTATGTGGGCATCATGCACTTCGCTGGCTTGACGTATTCCAAACCGAACGCGGGCGGTGCAACCAGTGACATTCTGATGCCGGATATCACCGATCCGACCGTGCGTCCCTGCATCAAAGAAGCGTTCCGCAATGCGTTTGCACCGGTCGGAATCATTATCAAGGATTGGTCTGAGACCGTCCGCCCGGGCACTGTCAAAGAGCTGCCCGTCACCATCCTCAATGACCTAAACGAAGATCTGGATGGTCTGGAAGTCACCTTGACGGTTGAAAAGGATGGCCAGGAAATCTCCAGCGAGACAAAGACGTACAATATGAAAGCAGCCGGCGATCCGGACGGCGGAGACCGCCAGGTGCAGAACTTTACCGTCCGCATTCCCAGAACGACTACCGGCGAATACACCGTTGTAGCTTCTTATGTCCGCGATGGCGAAACGGTTTCCAGTACGCGCACCTGGACCATCGATACTAGTCCGGTCAGCATTGCAGAAGGCAAAGAGGCCTTCGCAAGCCTTGAAGAGGAAGACTATCCTGCCAACAATGTAACGGATGGCAGCGATTCTACCCGCTGGAGTTCCTATATCGAAGGTTCCCCTGCGGAAGACCTCGACAATGCTTGGATCACCATCGATCTCGGCGATATGTACAACATCAATAAGGTTCGTCTCGCTTGGGAAGCGGCCTATGCAACGGAATATCTCATCCAGACTTCAGACGATAACCAAACCTACACGACCATTTATTCCGGCACGGCTTCTGAGGACGGGGAACAGATTTTGGAAGTCCAGGGAACGGGCCGCTATCTCCGCATGCAGGGCGTGTCGCGCAGTACCTCTTTTGGGTATTCCCTGTACACCTTCGATGCATGGGGCGATCTGGTGAATCCTCCAACGTATGATGTCTCCGTGGCAGATGTAACAGGTGGAACGGCGACGGTCACCGTTGACCAAGCCGAAGCCCTGGAAAACGATCTCGTCACTGTTACCGTGGCGGATGTCGAAAGTGGAAAGTACGTCGAATCGGTAACGGTCATTGACGAAGATGGATTTACGGTTGACGTTACCCCGCAGGAAGATGGCACATATACATTTGTCATGCCCCCGTGTGCTGTCACTATCCAAGTCGTTTTGGCTGGCAGCAGTATTGAAGAGCCGCAGCTGTTGACCGTTCAGTGGGGCGGCAATGCATCCATGAGCGTCGAGGGCAATGCAGAGGAGATCATCTCCTCCGATGCAATCTACGGCGCAAAGGTGATGCCGGGTGAAGAGCTGACCTTCACCTTCACCCCGACCAAGGACGGGTTC